>Ga0222420_100068_pt1 | contig 236309 bp, 227 predicted proteins | sample 3A2ome_FD_182470 | JGI IMG/M metagenome (GOLD analysis project Ga0222420, IMG submission 182470) | Enriched microbial communities from leaf-cutter ant dump, University of Wisconsin, Madison, United States - 3A200A (version 2) | ecosystem: Environmental > Terrestrial > Nest > Insects nest > Nest... | reverse complement strand
TAAAGAACGGGGTACCGCGCTTGCCGATCGCTGCGGTGCAGTTCGATCAGCACAGAAACGAGATTATGAGGCCTTTTTTTGACCCTGTCAAATCAGCTTGGCGCTGCTTCGACCGACTCGTTCCTGCGTTGCTTCGTGGCCCGGCAGCTTGCTGCCCGAACCGCGAAAGAGCGAGACTATACACGAAATTCTCACCCTTTGCCCAGCGGTGCAATTCGCATGCCGGCGGCGCGGCCCGGAGCCTTTGGCCGCAGCTCCGCCTGGCCGCAATGCGCCCCTTGCCAGGCACGCGCCACCGTTTACTATTCGGCTTGGACCACGATGCCCTACTGCTGCCCATGATCGAAGACATCCTGATCAATATCACCCCTTTTGAAACGCGGGTCGCGCTGGTTGAACAGGGCGCGGTTCAGGAACTACACGTCGAGCGCAGCATACAGCGCGGACACGTCGGCAATATCTACCTGGGGCGCGTGGTGCGCGTGCTGCCCGGCATGCAGAGCGCCTTCATCGACATCGGCCTGGAGCGCGCCGCCTTCATTCACATTGCCGACCTGCGCGAGAACCGCAGCGAGCGCAGCCAGGGCCTGACGCCTACCGCCATCGAAAAGTTGCTGTTCGAAGGCCAGACGCTGATGGTGCAGGTGATTAAAGACCCGCTGGGCACCAAGGGCGCGCGGCTGTCTACCCAGATCAGCATCGCCGGGCGCATGCTGGTGTACCTGCCGCACGATCCTCATATTGGCATTTCGCAGAAAATCGACTCTGAAGCCGAGCGCACGCAGCTGCGCGAGCGCCTGCAGGCGCTGATCCCGGAAGATGAGAAAGGCGGACTGATCGTGCGCACGCAGGCCGAAGGCGCCACCGACGAAGAACTGAGCGCCGACCTGGAGTATTTGCGCAAGCTGTGGAGCCGGGTGCAGGCAGCCGCCCGCAGCCAGCCCGCGCCGGCGCTGCTGCACCAGGATCTGACACTGGCGCAGCGCGTGCTGCGCGACATGGTGGGCCCGAACACCGGGGTGATCCAGGTCGACTCGCGCACAACCACCACTGCCTTGACCGAATGGGCGCGGGTCTATACGCCGTCGGTGGCAGATCGCATCCAGCATTACAGCGGCGAGCGTCCGCTGTTCGACACTGCCAATGTCGATGAAGAAATCGCGCGCGCGCTGTCGCGCAGGGTGGACCTGAAATCGGGCGGATACCTGATCATTGACCAGACCGAGGCGCTGACCACGGTGGATGTCAATACCGGCGGGTTCGTGGGCGGGCGCAATTTCGACGACACGATTTTCAAGACCAACCTGGAAGCGGCCCAGGCGATTGCCCGGCAGTTGCGGCTACGCAACCTGGGGGGGATAGTGATCCTGGACTTCATCGACATGGAAGACCCGGAACACCGCGAAACCGTGCTGGCCGAACTGAAGAAAGCCCTGGCGCGCGACCGTACCCGCATGACGGTGAACGGCTTCACGCAGCTGGGCCTGGTCGAGATGACCCGCAAGCGCACGCGGGACTCGCTGGCGCATCAATTGTGCGAACCCTGCCCCATGTGCGAGGCGCGGGGCACGGTGCGCACGGCGCGCACTGTCTGCTATGAGATCCTGCGCGAGATTCTGCGCGAGGCGCGCCAGTTCAATCCGCGCGAATTCCGTATCCTGGCGTCGCAGAGCGTGGTGGATCTGTTCCTGGAAGAAGAAAGCCAGCACCTGGCCATGCTGGGCGATTTTGTCGGCAAGCCCGTGTCGCTGGAAGTGGAAACCGCGTATTCGCAGGAACAGTACGACATTATCCTGACCTGACGCGCGGCGCCCATTGGCTTCGATCAGCGCGCCGTCCGCGGCCGGCGCTACCTGAAAGCGGAATCGCGCGCGCGGCGGCGCTCGGCCTGCTTGTAGGCGGCCAGCCGCTTGCCGACGGCCACGACCACGAACGCTCCCGCCAGCTCGGCGGCCAGCTTGGCCAGCAGGGTGGGCTCGCCCAGCCGCTCGACGAAATAGACGTCGGTAATCAGCATGCCGCCGGCGATCCAGCCCAACAGGCCCGCGCCGAATGCCACCACCAAGGGGAAGCGGTCCATGAGCTTCAACACCAGCGTGCTGCCCCACACGATGATGGGCACGCTGACCATCAGGCCGAAAATGACGTAGAAGATCTGATGATCGGCATGGGTGTTCTCGGCGGCACCGGCGATGGCGATGACGTTGTCGAGGCTCATGGCGAAGTCGGCCACAATGATGGTTTTGATGGCGGTCAGCACCGAGGCCGTGCTTTTGATGCCATCGTGCCCGTCAGGTTCGGGCGCCATCAGCTTGATGCCGATCCACAGCAGCAGCAGGCAACCCAGGACTTTCAGGAACGGGACTTCCAGCAGCACCAGCGCGAAGCTGATGAGCACGACGCGCAATACGATGGCCCCCGCCGTACCCCACAGAATTCCCTGCATGCGCTTGCCGGGCGCCAGGCCCCGGCAGGCCAGCGCGATGACGACCGCGTTGTCTCCGCCCAGGAGGATATCGATGAGAACAATCTGAACGACGGCGCCCCAGTGGAGCGCCTGCAAGAATTCGAGCATCCGCGTGTCCGGTAAGCACGGGGGCTTGCAGCGCGACCGGCAACAGAGGCGCGGGGAAGTCCTCGGAGTGAATGAACGCGGAAATTCTAATTCAGTTTCTTGTCAGAAATGCCAATTTCGGCAGTGCAAGTAGGGGGATTCAGTCTTCGCGGAACTGCATGTTGTACAGCGACGCGTACAAGCCCTGCGCGGCGAGAAGCTCGGCGTGCGGGCCTTGTTCGACGATTTGGCCGGCGTCGAGCACGATGATGCGGTCGGCGTTCTGCACCGTGGACAGGCGATGCGCAATGACCAGCGTGGTGCGTCCGCGCATCAGGCGTTCGAGCGAAGCCTGCACCTGGCGCTCGGATTCATTGTCGAGCGCCGAGGTGGCTTCGTCGAGGATGAGAATGGGCGCGTTCTTGATGAGCGCGCGGGCAATGGCCAGGCGCTGGCGCTGGCCGCCCGACAGGCGCGCCGCGTTTTCACCTACCAGCGTATGCATGCCCTGCGGCAGGCCGTCGACGAAGTCGAGCAGGTTGGCCGCCGCAAGGGCTTCGCGCACCTGGTCGTCGGAAGCCTGGCCCAGCGCGCCATAGCCGACATTGGCGGCAATGGTGTCGTCGAACAGCACGACGTCCTGGCTGACCAGCGACAGATGCGAACGCAGGCTGCGCAGGCTGAGTTCCTGGATGGGCACGTCGTCGACCAGGATGCTGCCGGAATCGGGCAGCACGAAGCGCGGCAGCATGTTGACCAGCGTGGTCTTGCCGCTGCCCGAACGGCCCACCAGCGCCACCGTCTGGCCGGGCTCGACCTGGAACGACACCTGGCTGACGGTATCGCGGTCGGCGTCGTGAAAGCGATGGGTGACGCCGCGAAACTCGATCTTGCCCCGCACCGGCTCGGGCAGCGTGCGCGTGCCGGTGTCGACTTCAGGCGTTTCGTCGATGAGAGTGAAGACGCTTTCGGCGGCGACCAGCATCTTCTGCATTTTGCCGGCCAGGTTGGTCAGGCGTTTGATGGGGTCGAAAATCTGCGCCAGCGCGGCCATGAACGAGGCAAAGCTGCCGACGGTGAGCGAGCCGCTGTTGGCCTGGCTGAGCGCCACCGCGATGATGGCGCCCACCGAGATGGAAATACACACCTGGGTGAGCGGGGTCATGGCAGCATCGGCCGTGGCGGTGCGCATGGCGAAGCGCCGCAGCCGCGCGTTGACGAAGGCAAAACGGCCGCTCTCGGCCTCGTAGCCGTCGAACAGCTTGATGACCCGCTGGCCGTTGATGCCCTCGCTGGCCACGCGGGTCAGCTCGGCGTTCATGTTGACGGTTTCGCGGTTGATGCGGCGCAGCCGCCGGATGAACGTGCGGGCGATCAGGACGGACACCGGCAGCATGACCAGGATGATCAGCGTGAGCATCCAGGACATGTACAACAGCACGCAGATCAGCGCGATGACCACGAGGGTTTCGCGCACCAGCACCGTGATGACGTCGGTAGCGTAGCCCGTGACGTTGCCGGCGTCGATGGTGAAACGGTTGAGCAGGCGGCCGGTGTCGCCGCGCTTGAAGTGCGCGTCGGGCAGCCCCAGCAGGCGGTCGAACATGTCGCGGCGGATGCCGAGCAGGACGTTGTTGGCCACCCAGGCCAGCAGGTAGTCGCTGAAGAAGTTGCACAGGCCGCGCAGGAAGATCAGGCCGACCACGGCCAGCGGCAGCGCCCACACGAAATACGGCTTGGCCCCGGTGAAGCCGTCGTCGAGCAGCGGTTTCATGATGACGGCCAGGGTCGGCTGGGTGGCGGCCGCGCCGGCCATCAGCAGGATGGCCAGCAGCAGCCCTTTCCAGTAGGAACCCACGCGGCTGTATACGCGCTTCCAGAGCTCGGCCTTGACCGGTTGGGATCCGGCGGGTGCATGGCGTGCGGCAGAATTCAAGGGGCGACTCGCTTTAATACAATTGTGCCGGAATTGTACCGTTCGACTGACCCACAGCCTGCCGCCCCCATGCCCGAGATTTCCTGCCTGTATGTGAGACTACCCAACTGGGTAGGCGATGTGTGCATGAGCCTGCCCAGCCTGGCCCTGCTGCAAGACGCCGGCCTGCCGCTCGTCGTGTGCGCCCGCCCCTGGGCGCGTGACCTGCTCGATGGCGTCGCCAAGCACGGCTTCATCCCCATGCAAGGCCGGGTGTGGGATGACGCCCGCGCCGTGCGCGAGCACCGCCGCGCCCTGGCCGGCGCCGGCCGCGGCGTGCGCGGGCTGGCCTTGCCCGATTCGCTGTCGAGCGCGGCCGTGTTCCGGCTGGCGGGCGTGCCCAGCGCCGGCTACCGCGACGATGGCCGCAGCCTGCTGCTGCGCTGGCCCATTGCCAAGCCCGACGCCGGCCTGCACGCAGTGCAATCCTGGTATTACCTGACCCGCGCCGCCCTGCAGCGCTGGGGCCTGTCGGCGGGCGCCGAACAGCCCAGCCCGCTGCTGAACCTGCCCATCACCGAGGCGCACCGGCAGGCCGCCGACGCGCTGCTGGCCGGCGCGGGCCTGGCTGACCAGCCATTCGTGCTGATCGCGCCCACGGCCACGGGCCTGCACAAGGGCAAGATCAAGGTCTGGCCAGGCTTCGATGCCCTGGCGCGGGCATTGCAGGCGCGCGGCCATACCGTGGTAATGTGCCCTCCTGCCGCCGAAGCCGATGAGGCGGTGCGCAACGCTCCCACGGCCCGCCTGCTGCCCGCCGTGCCGCTGGGCGCCTTCGCCGCACTGACGGCGCGCGCCGCGCTGGTGGTGTGCAATGATTCAGGGGTGTCGCACGTGGCCGCTGCCGCCGGGGCGCGGCAACTGACGCTGTTCGGCGTCACGAACCCCGGCCGCACGGGGCCGTGGTCGCCGCGCGCGGTGTGCGTGGGCTCTGACCGGAACTGGCCGGATACTGCGGAGGTCGAACGCCAGGCGTGCGCCCTGCTGCAACCGGCTTCGTGACCGCATCAACCAAGGATCTATGACGAATTACCTGGCCAACCTGATCATTCCTCAGAATCTGTGCGTGACCCTGGTCGTGCTGGGCCTGGTGCTGGGCCTGTTTCGCCTGCGCCGCACCGGCGCCGCCCTGGCCACCTTCGGACTGGCCTGGGTGCTGGCCTGGTCGCTGCCGGCTACGTCGCTGTGGCTGGGCGGCGCCCTGGAATCGCGCTATCCGCACCTGCCCGTGACCGAGCTGCCCACGGCCGACGCCATCGTGGTGCTGGGCGGCAACACGGCCAACGGGCGCGCCAACTGGTTCCTTCCCTATGACAAGGAAACCGCCGTGGTACGGGTCGATACGGCGATCAAGCTTTACCAGGCGCACCGCGCGCCCAAGGTGGTGCTGTCCGGCGGCGCGCTGGAAGGCGACGTCAGCGAAGCGCGCGGCATGGCCTTCCTGATGAAGCAGCAAGGGGTGCCGGAAGATGCCCTGCTGCTGGAGAACTCCAGCCGCACGACCTACGAAAACGCCATGCTGACCGAGGAAGAGTTGAAAGAACACGGCTTCGGCAAGATCTTGCTGGTGACCTCGGCGCTGCACATGCCGCGCGCCATGGCCGCGTTTTCCAAGCAAGGGGTGGCCGCCATCCCCGCCTCGACGCCGCCGCAGATCGTGCTGCCGCCCGACGGCTCGGTGTCGCCCTGGCTGCCTCATATGCGCACGCTGGATGCCAGCCGCTCGATCATCAAGGAATACGCGGGCCTGCTGGTGTACTGGCTGCGAGGCTGGGTATGAAGGCGGCAGCCGCAGCCCGCGCGAGCGCGCCGGCATGCCGGCCGGGCTGCGGGGCCTGCTGTATTGCACCGTCGATTACCCGCCCCATACCGGGCATGCCGGATGGCAAGCCCGCGGGGGTGCCCTGCGTGCAGTTGCTGCCCGACATGCGCTGCGCGATTTTCGGCCAGCCGTCGCGGCCGGATTTCTGCGGCGGCCTGCAGCCGCAAGCCGAAATGTGCGGCAAGGACCGCGACGCGGCCATTGCCTGGCTGGCCCGGCTGGAAGCCGACACGGCGCCGGCACGCTGAGCCAGGCGCCCTCCCCGCTAAAACAAGGTAAACATCCACGCGGTACGGGCGCTACTCAGCCGCCCAGGGCGCCCCGATACGCGTCCAGGGTCGCCTGGGTGAACGCCGCCAGCCCGAACTCTCCCACCGCCTTGTGGCGCGCGGCCGCCCCCATCGCGGCCAGCCGGGCGTTGTCGGCGAGCATGCCACGCAACACCTCGGCGATGGCCGGCACGTCACGTACCGGCACCACCCAGCCATCGGCGCCACCGGTCACGTTTTCGGGCAGCCCGCCCGCGTTGCTGACCAGCGCGGGCAGGCCCAGGGACATCATTTCGCGGCAGGCGTACGACAGCGCTTCGCGGTACGACAGCACGAAGCCGGCATGGCAGCATGCCAGCACGTCGCGCACGTCGTCCAGCAGGCCCGGAAACACCACCTGGCCCAGCATGCCGACCGCGCGCACGCGCGCCAGCTTGTCGTCATTGGGGGGGTCTCCTGCCACCAGGATCAGGATGCGCTCGCGCTGCGCGGCTGGCAGGCTGCCGGCAGCGTCGACCAGGTCGAGCCAGCCCTTGTCGTAGTCGGTGCCGCCGGCGCTGCCCAGCAGCAGCTTCCCGCGCCACGCCGCGCCGAAGTAACGATCGCGCAAGGCATCCAGCGCCCGGGGCGCCAGAGGCGCGAAATAGTCGGTGTCGATGCCGTGGCGGATGGTGTCGATGGGCAGGCGCCGGTAAGGCGAATGGTCGAGCAGCCCCCGCACGTAATCGCTGACGGCGATGACGCGGTCGGTGGCCAGCCGCGCGCGCAGCCAGTGGCCCAGTGTGTCGAGCGGATGGTCGTTGTGTTTGGTGAACACCACGCGCGGGCGCCGGCGCAGGCCGGCCAGCGCCAGCATGACCTGCTTGTGGTCGGCCGAGCCGTTGACGTGGACGATGTCGTACTGCTGCTGGATGATCAGTTGCCGCAGCGCGGCGCGCTCGCCGAACCACGACGCAGGACGGGTGGAAAAACGCATGTCCACTGCCTGCACGCCGGGCAGCGCCCCGGCATAGCGAAACAGCCGGCTGGTGCCCGGGGTGGCCACGGCCACGTCGTGCGCGCCGGCCAGGGCGCGCGCCAGGCTGGTGATGTACGTAGCGTGCCCCCCGCCGTTGCGCGGGTGGAAATTGGTGTAGAGAATCTTCACTTGCGGCTGTCGGACAGGAAACTGAGCTTGGCGTAGCGGAAGAAGCTGCCGGCGGCCGCCGTCACGGCCAGCACCAGCCCGTGGCGGCCGTCGAGAAAGCCGCGGCGGATCAGGTAGATGCGCACGAACGTCCAGAACCCGTGGCCCAGCGCGCTGAATACGGTGGCGCGCTTGCCGCGCGCATGCATCATGGCCGCGGCGTCCGACGAATAGCGGTTGACCTTGTTGATCAGTGCCGCCAGATCGGGGTAGGGGTAATGCAGGAAGTGCCCTTTCAGGCGTAGCGGCGGGCGCTCGGGCACCACGCGCTCGTGCACGGCCGCATCGGTGAAGCGCGCGGTACCGCGCTTGAAAAGCCGCAGCACGTAGTCGGGCCACCACCCGCTATGGCGGATCAGGCGGCCGCAGAAATCGGACAACCGCGCGATTTCGTAGGCGTCAGCCTGCGGCGCGGCCAGCACGGCCTGGATTTCGAGCGCCAGTTCGGGCGTGACGCGCTCGTCGGCGTCGATGGACAGGACCCAGTCGCCCGTCGCCAGGTCCAGGGCGCGGTTCTTCTGCGGCCCGAAACCGGGCCAGTCGGGTGTGACGTGGACCTGCGCGCCGAAGTCGCGCGCCAGCGCCACGGTATTGTCGGTGCTGCCGGAGTCGACCACGATGAACTCATCGGCAAACGCCACGGACTCGAGGCAGCCGAGGATGTGCGCGGCTTCGTTCTTGGCAATGATAATGACGGAAAGCTTCATGCGCGGTTCCTCAGGCGCCTTTTCCAGGCCTTCCAGGCGTGATAGCGCGGACCCAATACAGGGTGGCGCGACATCCAGATGCGGCGGTTGAGCCATGTGCCGCCCAGGTTGCGGACGGCAAAGCGGTAGATATGGCCGGGATCGTTGCCGGGCAGGTTCTGGCCCAGCGCATCGGTGGTGTACAGGTGCCGGAATCCAGCCTCGCGCGCGGCCCGGACGTAGTCGTCGTCGAAGTAGCCTTGCGGCCAGCACAGGTGGTCGCTGGCCGCTCCCAGGTGCGCTGTGAGCGCCGCGCGGGAATCGGCAAGCTCGCGCGCGATGTGGTCGCGCTTGGCGGCGACGTCGTCGCCGCACTGCTTGTCCCAGCGGGTATGGGTATGGGTGTGCGAATGGATTTCGAAAGTGCCGGCGGCCACCATGGCCTGGGCTTCGCTCCAGCGCACGATGACGTCGTCGGTGCGCCCTTCGGCCACCAGCCGCTTGGTCTCGTGGTGCTCGGGCGAAGCGGGCAGCGGCACGCCCTGGCCGGCATGCGGGCGCACCGGCCCCTGCCCCGCCCAGCCGGTTACCAGGAACAGCACCGCCTTCATGCCGTAGCGCTGCAAGACCGGATGCGCGTAGGTCCAGTTGTTGAGATAGCCGTCGTCGAAAGTGATCAGCACCGATTTTTCCGGCACGCGCCCGCCCGCCAGGTAGGCGGCCAGCTCTTCGGTGCCCAGCGACGTGTAGCCGGCCCGCGCCAGGCCGGCGATCTGCTGCTCGAAGACCTCGGGGGTGACCGCGATCATGCCGCCCGACGGGGTGACATGGTGGTACATCAGTACCGGCACATTGGGCGCGTTGTTCATGATTGCCTTTCCGCCAGCCATTTCCGGTAGACAGCCTCGGTGTTCTCCGCCAGCCGGGCCGGTGAGAAGATGCCTTCGTCCCAGACCATGCGGCGGCCCGCGTCGCCCATGGCGCGGCGCAGCGGCGCGTCGTCGATCAGGCGCTGCAGCGCGGTCAATAGGGCGGCGTGGTCTTTGACCGGCACCAGGATGCCCGTCACGCCGTCGCGCATCATTTCGGGCACGCCGCCGACATTTGTGCCGATGACCGGCAGGCCGGCCGCCTGGGCCTCGACGTACACCGTGCCGGAGGCTTCCTGCTGGGTGGCCAGCGCGAAGATGTCGAACCCCGCCAGCAGGTTGGGCACATCGCGCCGGGTGCCCATGAGATGGATACGGTCTTGCAGGCCCAGTTCCTGCACGTAGGCCTGGGTCTGCTCGAAGGTGGGCGAACCCGAGCCGACGAACACCATGTGCAGCTTCGGGCGCTCGGCCATCAGCGGCCGGATGGCGTCGATAAGGTCTTTGTGACCCTTTGCCGCGCGCATCACCGCCACGCAGCCCACTACGATGTCGTCGTCGGCCAGCCCGAGTTCGCCGCGCAGCGTGGAATGCTCGACCGGCGGCGGCAACACCACCGGGGAATACAGCGTGGCGATGTGGTCCGCCGGCACGCCGCGGCTGATCAGGTAGCGGCGCACGTAGTCGCTGACCGTGGTGACGCGGTGCGGCAACCACGTGTACGACAGCATCGACCCGACCTTGCTGGCCAGATGGCGGGTGCGCACAATGAGCGGCACCCCCGCCAGGCGCCCGGCTGTGCCGGCGATGAGCGTATCGATGCGGCTGTGGGTGTTGACCACGTCATAGCGGCCTTCGCGCAGAACGCTTCGCATGGCGGCTACGCCCTTCAGGTAATTGGCCAGCCCGCCCATGGGGATGGTGTGCACCGTGAAGCCGGCATCGCGCAGCCGCGGCACCAGTTGCGCCTGCGGCTGGCAGACGGCCTCGAGATGATGGCCGCGCGCCCGCATGGCATGCATTTCTTTGAAAATGCGGTGTTCTTGCCCGCCGAATGCGACGGCGGCCTCGGAATGAAGAATTCGCAGCGGCTGCATCAGTAAGTGACCTCGACCCCGTCGGGCTTGGCCCAGGCGGACAGGTTTTCGAGCAAGGCATCGGCCATGCGCACGCGCCATTCTTCGCCCAGGCGCACCGTGCACAGGAAATTGTCACGGCCGTACACGATATCGACCGGCACCCCGGGTACGCCGTTTTCGGGTTCGGCACGGAACGGATTGAGCAGTTGGCGCAGCCTGCCGGCATCGGCCTGGCCGTTGAGCCGCACGCGCAGCGACCTGGCGCGCGCTTCGCGCGCCAGTTGCAGGTCGTAGAGCTGTTCGGCGACGATGCGCATGCCGCCCGAATAGTCGTCGTTGCTGACCTTGCCCTGCACGATGAGAAGCTGGTCTTCGCGCAAGCGTGCACGGTGTTTTTCGTACAGCTCGTTGAACACCGAGATCTCGACCTGGGCGGTGCCATCGTCGAGCACGGCGAACACCATCTTGCCGCGCCGCGTCATCATGGTGCGCACGCCTGCCAGCACCCCGCACATCCATTGCAGGTCGCGTTGCGGTTCGACGCGCGCCAGCGGCATGGGCACGATGCGGCGCACTTCGTCGCGCCAGTGGTCGAACAAGTGGCCGCTGAAATAAAAGCCCAGCGCCGATTTTTCTTCGGTGAGCTTGGTGTGCAGGTTCCAGGGCGCGACCTTGCTGAGTTCGCCGGCGACCACGTCGCTGCTGTCGTCGCCGAACAGCGAGACCTGGTTGGCGCTGCGCGCCGCTTGCTCGGCGGCTTCCATGGCCGTGCCCACCGACGCCAGCATGGCCGCGCGATTGGGCTCGATGGTATCGAACGCGCCGGCCTTGATCAGGGCCTCGATGGTGCGCCGGTTGACCGCATGCTTGTTGACGCGGCGGCAGAAGTCAAACAGGTTGGCGAACGGGCCGTCGGCCTCGCGCGCGCGCAGAATTTCTTCGACCGCGCCCTGCCCCGTGCCCTTGACCGCGCCCAGCCCGTAGCGCATGGTGCGCGGCGGCCGGCCCTCGCGGGTGTGCTCGTCGGCCACCGGTTCGAAGCGATAGCCGGAGGCATTGACGTCGGGCGGCAGCACCAGCACGCCGTTGTCTTGCGCGTCGCGGCAGAAGACCTGCACCTTATCGGTGTCGTCCATGTCGGACGAGATGGTGGCCGCCAGGAATTCGGTGGGATGGTAGGCTTTCAGCCAGGCGGTCTGGTACGCGATGAGCGCGTAGGCAGCCGAGTGCGACTTGTTGAAGCCATAGCCGGCGAACTTCTCCATCAGGTCGAAGAGCTTGACCGCCAGATTGGGATCGTGGCCTTTTTCCTTGGCGCCTTTCTCGAAGAGCTCGCGGTGCTTGGCCATTTCCTCGGGCTTTTTCTTGCCCATGGCGCGGCGCAGCAGGTCGGCGCCGCCCAGCGAATAGCCGCCGATGATCTGCGAGATCAGCATCACCTGTTCTTGGTAGACGATGACCCCGTAGGTGCTCTTCAGGGTGGCTTCCAGGTCGGGGTGGAAGTAATCGACCGTGGCGCGCCCGTGCTTGCGGTTGACGAAATCGTCGACCATGCCGGATTCGAGCGGCCCCGGGCGATACAGGGCCAGCATGGCGATGATGTCTTCGAAGGTGTTGGGCCGCAGCTTTTTCAGCAGCTCTTTCATGCCCCGCGATTCGAGCTGGAACACCGCCGTGGTGTTGGCGTCGCACAGCACCTTGTAGGCCGCCGGGTCGTCCAGCGGCAGCGCCATGATGTCGAAGTCGCGCTTGGACTCATTGAAGCGGCGCACATAGCGCACCGCCCAATCCAGGATGGTGAGGTTGCGCAGCCCCAGGAAGTCGAACTTGACCAGGCCGGCGGCTTCGACGTCGTCTTTGTCGAACTGCGACACCGCGCTGTTTTCCTGCCCGGGCTGGCAATACAGCGGGCAGAAGTCGGTGAGCTTGCCCGGGGCGATCAGCACCCCGCCCGCGTGCATGCCGATGTTGCGCGTCAGGCCTTCGAGCGGGCGCGCCAGGTCGACCAGCGCCCGGACTTCTTCCTCTTGCTCGTAGCGTTCCTTGAAAGCTGGCTCGTCTTTGAGCGTGCGATCGAGCGACCAGGGATCGGCCGGGTTGAACGGAATGAGCTTGGACAACCCGTCGCAGAACAGGTAGGGCATGTCGAGCACCCGTCCGGCATCGCGCACCACCGCCTTGGCGCCCAGCGTGCCGAAAGTGGCGATCTGGCTGACGGCCTCGCGGCCGTATTTCATCTTGACGTAGTCGATGACGCGTTCGCGGTTGTCCTGGCAGAAATCGATATCGAAGTCGGGCATGGACACCCGCTCGGGATTCAGGAAGCGCTCGAACAGCAGGTCGTAGCGGATGGGATCGAGGTCGGTAATGCCCAGCGCGTACGCCACCAGCGAACCCGCCCCCGAGCCGCGGCCCGGGCCCACCGGCACGCCGTTGTTCTTGCCCCAGTTGATGAAGTCCTGCACGATCAGGAAGTAGCCGGGAAAGCCCATCTGGATGATGGTCTTGCATTCCCAGCGCAGCCGCTCGTAGTACTGGGCGCGCTTGGCGTCGCGTTCGGCCGGATCGGGAAACAGGAACTCCAGGCGCTTTTCCAGCCCTTCTTCGGAAAGCTGGACCAGGTAGTCGTCGAGCGAAATGCCGTCAGGCGTGGGGAAGTTGGGCAGGCGCGGCTTGCCCAGCACCAGCGTCAGGTTGCAGCGCTTGGCGATTTCCACCGTATTGGCCAAGGCCGATGGCACGTCGGCAAAGCGGCGGGCCATTTCTTCGGTGCTGAGCAGGTACTGGTCTTTGGTGAAGCGGCGCACCCGGCGCGGGTCGGCCAGGATTTCGCCCTGGGCGATACATACGCGCGCCTCGTGCGCCTGGTATTCGGATGCGTCGAGGAACTGCACCGGGTGGGTGGCCACCACCGGCAGGCCGGCCTCGGCGGCCAGCCGCATGGCAGCCTGGGTATAGGCCTCGTCGCCGTCGGCGCCGGCGCGCTGCAATTCAATGTAGAACGCGCCAGGGAACAGCGCCCCCCACTGCCGCGCCAGGGCCAGAGCCGTGATGGCGTTGCCGGCGTCCAGCGCGTGGCCGATGTCGCCGGCGCGGCCGCCCGACAGCACGATGAGGCCCTGCCGGCCCTGCAGCCATTCGCGGCGGATTTCGGCGCGCCCGCGCCCCTGGTTTTCGAGAAACGACCGGGTCAGCAGCTCGCACAGGTTCAGGTAGCCCTGGTGGTTGCGCACCAGCAACAGCAGGCGAAACGGCTTTTCGGGATCGTCGTCGTTGGTCAGCCAGACGTCGCAACCGGCGATCGGCTTCACGCCGGCCCCGCGCGCGCCCTTGTAGAACTTGATCAGGCCGAAAATGTTGGAAAGATCGGTCAGCGCCACGGCGGGCTGGCCCAGTTGGGCTACGCGCTTGATCAGGTCGGGAATGCGGACGATGCCGTCCACCACCGAAAACTCGGAATGGACGCGCAAATGGACAAAGGCAGGCGTGGGATTGACGGCTTCGGACATGGCCCGAATTGTACCCAGTCGGCCGGGCCGCCGCCGGCTTTTTACCCGGGTAGCGGCACGCGGCGCCCAGCTATGTAACAATAACGATTTACACCGAACGCGCCCCCGTGGGCCTGTCAGTACCATGAAATGGCTGATTCCGGGCATATGGCTCGCTTCCATACTGTTCGCGCACTTCCGAGGCCGCGTGCGGCTGCGCCTGTCGCGCCAATTACTGGATCAATCCGTGCTGCTGGCGCCAGTCAATGCCCTGATGGTGTTGTGTTCGCGCGTGCCCACCACGCCCTACCTGCCGGCTCGCGAGATCCCCGAGCTTCAGGTGCTGGACGACCACTGGGAAACCATACGCGACGAAGCCCTGAAAATGGCCGAGCTACGGCGCATCAAGGCCGCCGAGCGCCATGACGACATCGGCTTCAATTCGTTTTTCAAGTACGGCTGGAAGCGCTTCTACCTGAAATGGTACGACGCGCGCCACCCGTCGGCCGAGGAACTGTGCCCGCGCACCGTCGAAATCCTGAAGCGCCTGCCTAAGGTGAAGGCAGCCATGTTCGCCGAGCTGCCGCCGGGCGGCAAGCTGAACCGCCACCGCGACCCTTTTGCCGGCTCGCTGCGCTACCACCTGGGGCTGGCCACGCCGAACGACGACGGCTGTCACATCATCGTCGACGGCGAAACCTACAGCTGGCGCGACGGCGAGAGCGTGGTGTTCGACGAAACCTACGTACACGAGGCCTACAACAAGACCGAAGCCAATCGCATCATCCTGTTCTGCGACGTGGAGCGCCCTTTGAAATGGCGCTGGGCCGAAGCGTTCAACCGCTGGTTCGGCCGGGTGGTGATGTCGGCGGCCAGTTCACCCAACGACGGTGGCGACCAGACCGGCGCCATCAACAAACTGACCCACGCGCATTGGGTCATCGACCAGAAGCGCAAGCAATTCAAGGCCTGGAACCGCACGGTGTACAAGGCCACCAAGTGGGGGCTGATCGTGCTGGTGGTCGTGGCCTTCCTGGCCTGGTAGGCGGGGCGCGCCGAGGGCGGGCTTGCCCTCAGCACTCGACGATGTTCACGGCCAAACCGCCGCGGGCAGTTTCCTTGTATTTGGTTTTCATGTCGGCGCCGGTTTCCCGCATGGTCTTGATGACCGAATCCAGCGACACATAATGATGGCCGTCGCCACGCAGCGCCATGCGGGCGGCGTTCACGGCCTTGACCGACGCCATGGCGTTGCGCTCGATGCAGGGTATTTGCACCAGCCCGCCCACGGGGTCGCAGGTCAGGCCCAGGTTGTGCTCCATGCCGATTTCGGCGGCGTTTTCCACCTGCTCGACCGAGCCGCCCAGTACGGCGGCCAGCGCGCCGGCCGCCATGGAACAGGCCACGCCCACCTCGCCCTGGCAGCCGACCTCGGCCCCGGACAGCGACGCGTTGTACTTGTACAGCAGGCCGATGGCCGCGGCCGTCAACAGGAAATCGCGCACGCCCTGCGGGCCGGCGCCGGGCACGAAGCGGTCGTAGTAGTGCAGCACCGCCGGAATGATGCCCGCCGCCCCGTTGGTGGGCGCCGTTACCACCCGGCCCCCTGCGGCGTTTTCTTCGTTGACCGCCATGGCATATAGATTGACCCAGTCCATGACCGACAGCGGGTCGGATAACGTGCGTTCGGCCCGCAGCGTGAGGCTGCGATAGAGTTCGGGCGCGCGGCGGCGCACTTTGAGCGGACCGGGCAGGTCGCCGTCGGCCTCGGGGTGGCCGATGCCGCAACCGCGGCTGACACAGTCTTGCATGACCTGCCAGATGCGGTCGAGCGTGGTTTCGACTTCGGACTGGCTGCGCCAGGTGAGTTCATTCTGCATCATGATCTGGGCTACGGTGTAGCCCCCCGCCCGGCACATATCGACCAGCTCGCGCGCCGTGCGGAACGCGAACGGCAACTGGTCGTGGGCGGCGATGATCTGCGTGTTGGCGGCGCCGGCGGTGACCACGAAGCCGCCGCCCACGGACAGGTAGCGCGATTCGCGCAGGCTGGCGCCAGCGGCGTCGAAAGCATGGAATTTCATGCCGTTGGGATGTTCGGCCAGCGCTTCGCGCCGGTAAAACAGAATATGCTCTTTTTCGACAAACGGCACCGCAAAATGCCCCAGCACCGGCAACGACTTGTTGGCGCGCACGGTCTGCAACAGCCCGGGGATAGCGGCCGGATCGACCGTGTCAGGGGCCTGGCCCATGAGGCCGAGCAGCACGCCCTTGTCGGTGCCATGCCCCTTGCCGGTAGCCCCCAGCGAGCCGTACAGCTCGACCCGCAAGCCGGCCACGCGGGGCAGCAGTCCGTCGCGCTCGAGGCCCTGGGCAAACAACAGGGCCGCCCGCATGGGCCCCACGGTGTGCGAGCTGGACGGCCCGATGCCTATTTTGAACAGATCGAAAGCAGATACGGCCACGGCCAGCCCCACGGAATCAACAATGCTCGAGGCATCATACGCGGGCCGGACGCCCCTTCCAAGCGGGCCGATTTCCCCATGAACCGCGACCGTGCGATGATTGCTTCATGACACGTCATTTACACACCGCCGGCCACGCCGGCTGATCTTACTTTGCCAGGTCAGTCATGTCGGGATTGATTCCTCTGCTCGATTTCGCCGGATACGTCGCCCTGCTGCTATGGGGCGTGCATATGGTGCAGACCGGCGTGCAACGCGCCTTCGGCGCCGCCCTGGGCGCCGCGCTGGGGCGCGCCCTGGGTACCCGGTTGCGCGCCTTCGCCACCGGCCTGGGCATTACCGCAGCGCTGCAGAGCAGCACCGCCACCGGGCTGATGATCACCGGCTTCGCGGCCGGCGGCGTGGTGGCCCTGGTGCCGGCGCTGGCCGCCATGCTGGGCGCCAACGTGGGCACTACGCTGATCGTGCAGGTGCTGTCGTTCGACCTGACGTCACTGGCCCCGATACTGATCCTGGCCGGGGTCTGGATGTTCCGCCGCTACCCGCCGGGCCGCACGCGCGACCTCGGGCGTGTGTTCATCGGCCTGGGGCTGCTGCTGCTCTCGCTGCACCAGTTGGTAGAACTGTTCGCTCCCCTGCAGCACGCGCCGCTGCTGGCCCAGGTGCTCGAGGCCCTCGCCACCCAGCCGGTCGCGGCCGTGATACTGGCGGCGGCGCTGGCCTGGGCGGCGCATTCCAGCGTGGCCATCGTGGTGCTGGTGATGTCGCTGGCCGCCCACCATCTGGTGGAGCCGGCGCTGGCATTCGCGCTCGTCATGGGCGCGAACCTGGGCACGGCGGTCAACCCCATGCTCGAGGGCGTCAGCGGCGACGACCCGGCCGCCCGCCGCCTGCCGCTGGGCAACCTGTTGACGCGCGTGGCCGGCGTGCTGGCCGGCCTGATGCTGCTACCCTGGCTGCCCGACTGGATGGCCATGCTCGACAGCGACAATGCGCGCGGCGTGGCGAACTTCCACACGGTGTTCAACTTGGTGATCGCGCTGGTGTTCCTGCCGCTGCTGGCCCCCTACGCCGCCCTGCTGACGCGCTGGCTGCCCAAGCGCACCGACCCGAACGACCCGGCTCGTCCGCAATACCTCGACGAAGCCGCCCACGACGTGCCTGCCGTGGCGTTGGGCAATGCCGCCCGCGAGGCGCTGCGCATGGCCGACATGCTGCAAACCCTGCTGCTGTACGCGCGGGCCGGCTTCAAGCGCGACAACCGCCACCGCATGGTGCAGGCACGCCAGCTCGACAACGCGCTGGACAAGATCGAGAACGCCATCACCACCTACCTGGCCCTGCTCGACCGCGAAAACATGACCACCGACGACGTTCAGCGGCTGGACGACATCCTGGCATTCGCCAGCAACATCGGCCATGCGGCCGACATCGCCTACCACGGCCTGCTCAACCACGTGGGGCGGCTGCGCAAGCAGGGCTGGACGCTGCCGCCGGAACAGCGCCAGCGGCTGGACGAAACCCTGGCGCGCCTGATCGCCAACCAGCGCGAAGCCGCCGCGCTGCTGGTCAACGACGATGTGCGGCAGGCGCGCGAGCTGGCCGGCGAGAAGGCGCGCTTTCGCACGCTGGAAGCCGAAGAGGCCGAGTCGCACCTGCACAAGATCAAGGCCGGCGAGGTCGACGCGGCCGAAGTGGGCGCGCTGTACCTGGACATCCTGCGCGACATGAAGAGCATCAACTCGCACCTGGTGGGCGCCTCGGCCTACCCGCTGCTGGCGCGCCACGGCGAACTGCTGCCCAGCCGCCTGCGCGAGTCGGGCAGTTGAGCCCTCGCAGGCGCCCCCCCGGGCCGCACTTCGGGCGGCCGGAAGACCGGCTTAGGCAATAAAAAATAGGCGATCGCGCCGGCCGGCCAGCACACTATGGCTCATAACGAAGCCGACGCGGCGCCTGTCCGCGGACGCGGCCATCTTCCCACTGGCAGGAGACAACCATGCCATCTATCCGCAGCGCCGCTTGCGCGGCTGCCCTGCTTCTGTGCGCCTCGGCGCCCGCCCTGGCCGCCTGGCCGGAACGCCCCGTGACCATCATTGTGCCGGCGGCGCCCGGCGGCACAACCGACATTGCTACCCGCATCATCGCCGACAAGCTCGCCGGCAAGCTGGGCCAGTCGGTAGTGGTCGAGAACCGGGCCGGCGCGGCGGGCATCATCGGCACACAGCAGCTGGTGCGGGCCAACCCCGACGGCTACACGCTGATCATGGGCAACATAGGCCCCAATGCCATCAACTACAGCATGTACCGCGAGCTGCCGTACAAGGCAACGGACTTCGCCCCCATCACGCGGGTGATTTCAGTGCCCAACGTGCTGGTCGTGAACGCGCAATCGCCGGCCCGCAGCGCCGGCGAGCTGATCGAGATACTGCGCAAGGATCCCGGCAAATCTTCGTTCGGCTCGTCCGGTACCGGGCAGTCGCCGCACTTGTCCGGCGAGCTTTTCAAGCAGCGCGCGGGCGTGCAGGCCACGCACGTTCCCTACAAGGGCGCGGGGCCGGCCGTGGCCGCCCTGCTGGCCGACCAGTTCACCTTCATGATCGACAACCTGCCCAGTTCGCTGCCGCACATCCAGGCGGGCAAGTTCCGCGCCCTGGCCGTCACGAGCGCCAAGCGCGTACCCGAGCTGCCCGACGTTCCCACCATGGCCGAAGCCGGCATCAAAGACATGGTGGTGACCGCCTGGTTCGGCCTGCTGGCGCCGGCCGGCACGCCGGCCCCTGTCATCGACCGCCTGTCCGCGGCTGCCCGCGAGGTACTGGCCATGCCCGAGGTGCAGCAACGCTTCCACGCCATGGGTGGCCAAGCCGGCGATGACTCGCCCGCCGAATTCGCCGCCTACATCGAGCAGGAACGCAGCCGCTGGCACGACACCGTGCAGGCGGCCGGACTGGCGCCGAAGTAAACGCCACAGCCTCCCACCGATACGCAGACGGCGCCGCAAGGCGGCACGCCAGGCGCCGCATGGTTTCATCACCAGGAGTCGCGTCATGCAGAAAAGTTTGTTTCGCTGGATCGCGGTGCTTTCGACGCTGTCGGGTTGCATGGGCCTGCTGGCCGGCACGACGGCGGCGGCTGAGCCCGCCTATCCCAACCGGCCCATTACCCTGCTGATTCCCTATCCGCCCGGCGGCAGCGCCGACATGCTGGGCAGGCCGTTGTCGGCCGCGCTGCAACAGCGGCTGGGCCAGCCAGTGGTATTGGAATACAAGCCGGGCGCGGGCGGCTCGATCGCCACCGCGCAGCTGGCGCGTTCCAAGCCGGACGGCCATACTGTGCTGATGGTGCTGGCCGCGCACGCCATCAACCCCAGCTTGTACAAGTCGCTGCCCTACGACACGCGCAAGGATTTTGCGCCAGTGTCGCTGGCGGCCACCTTGCCGATGCTGGTGGCCGCTCCGTTGTCCACCCCGGCCAACAGCATTCCGGAGCTGATCGCCTATGCCCGCAAGAACCCGGGCAAACTGACGTTTGCGTCGGCCGGCCCTGGCAACACCAGCCACCTGTCGGCCGAAATGTTCAAGAAAGCCACCGGCGTCGACATGCTGCACGTGCCGTACAAAGGCAGCGGCCCCGCAGTGGTGGCCCTGCTGGCGGGCGAAGTGTCGCTGATGTTCGACAGCATCTCGACTTCGCTGCCGCAGGTGAAGGCCGGCAAGCTGAAAGCCCTGGCGGTTACAAGCGACACCCGCTCGCCGCTGCTGCCCGACGTGCCGACCATCCAGGAGTCGGGCGTGCCCGGTTTCGTGGTGAACGGCTGGTACGGCATCCTGGCCCCGGCCGGCACCCCGCCCGCCGTGGTGGACAAGCTCAGCGCCGCCATTGCCGACTCGCTGCGCGAGCCCGCCCTGCGCGAGCAGCTGACCGGCTACGGCTACACGCCGATAGGCAGCACGCCGCAGGCGTTCGGCGAGCTCATCGACAGCGAGCTCGCGCGCTGGAGCCAGGCGGTGAAAGACTCGGGCGCGACCATACAGCAGTAGCCGCGAGGCCGCGGTCCGCCGGGCGCGCCCGGCGGATCAGCCCAGGTAGCGCTGGAACCAGGCCAGCATGCGCTGCCAGCCGTCGCGCGCCTCGGCCTCGCAATACATGGGACGGTAATCGGCCAGGAAGCCGTGCCCGGCATCCGGGTAGACGACGATTTCGGAAGCCTGCGCCGCGGCGTTGCCTTGGGCCAGCTTGGCCTTCAAGGCTTCCACATCGGCCAGCGGAATGCTGGCGTCCTTCGCGCCATACAGGCCCAGTACCGGCGCGTGCAGGTCGCCCGCGACGTCCAGCACCACCTTCTTGATGAGCGGGCCATGCCCGGCGCTGAGCTTGCCGTACCAGGCCACGCCGGCCTTGATGGCAGGGTTGTGGGCAGCGTACATCCAGGTCAGGCGGCCGCCCCAGCAGAAACCGGTGATGCCGGCGCGGGCGGTGTCTCCGCCATGCTGCGCGGCCCAGTCCAGGCATGCGTCGAGGTCGGCATAGACCTGCTCGTCGGGCACCTTGGCCACGATTTCCTGGACCAGCTTGGGCACGTCGGTATAGGCGGCGGCATCGCCCTGGCGCTGGTACAGCTCGGCCGCAATCGCCAGATAGCCGGCCTTGGCCAGGCGACGGCAGAGGTCCTTGATATGCTCGTGCACGCCGAAGATTTCCTGCACCACCAGCACCACGGGCAGCCCCGTCTTGCCTTGCGGCGCCGCGTAATACGCGGCAATGGCGCCATCGTGCACGGGCAGATCGAAATCGCCGTGGGCCAGGCCTTCGGTGTCGGTGTGGATGGCGGTGGCGGCGGGCTGGCCTGCGGCGGGGGCAAAACTCATGACGGGCTCTCCTGTGCGTGCGGGCCCGCGCGAGAGGGCCCTAGTGCGAATGAACGGCTGGCGCTGTCATTTCGTGCGCCGCTTCCTGACCGTGCGCGGCGGCATGGCCATGCTCGTGCGCGGGGCCATGGTGCAGGAATGACGTGACGCCATAAATGACGATAACCCCTGCGCCCACCAGCAGCAACTGGGGGACGGCTTCGGCCAGCGAGCCCCGTTCGTGCATTTGCGGGATCAGGTCGGCCACCGAGATGTACAGGAAGCTGCTGGCGGCGATGACCAGCACGTACGGCACCCATTGCTGCGCCTGCTGCAGCACGAAGTAGCCCGCCAGGCCGCCCAGCGCCGTGCACAGGCTGGTGAACAGGATCAGCATGAACGCCCGGCGGCGCGCCAGGCCGGCATTGATCAGCACGACGAAGTCGCCCAGCTTGTGGGGCACTTCGTGCACGATGATGGAGGCCGCGGTCAGCAAGCCCAGCAGCGGGTCGGCCAGGAATGCCGCAGCCACCAGCACCCCGTCGCAGAGGTTGTGCAGCGAGCTGCCCACCAGGATCAGCACGCCGCCGCGTCCGGCTTCGTGGCGGTCGTGACCTTTGTGGTGATGATGGCCGTCGCCCTCATGGTGATGGCTGTGGCGCAGCAGCGCGATTTTTTCCAGCACGAAAAAGCCCAGCAGGCCCGCCAGCATCAGCGCGAAGAGCGTATGCGCATCGGCCTCGGCGTTCTCGAATGCCTCGGGCAGCAGGTGCAGCAGCGCCACCGACAGCAGCACCCCCACCGACAGGCTGACCATGTGGTGCAGGTATTTGCTGAAGACGCGAAACGCCAGCCAGCTGGCGACGGACACGGCGATCAGGCCGCCGGCCACCGTGGCCAGCAAGATCGAAAGGAGCAACATGGAGGTGCGACGGAAGGGGCGAAAGCAATATTATATCGTTACAGCCCTGCCCGCCTGGCGTCAGTGCGCCTGTTCCCAATTGGGCCCCACGCCTACCTCGGCCACCAGCGGCACGCGCAACTGCGCCACGCCGCACATGAGTTCCGGCAGGCGCGCGCGCACGGCGTCGAGTTCGCCGTCGGGCACTTCGAGTATCAGCTCATCGTGCACCTGCATGATCATGCGGGTGGCCAGGCGCTCGGCGTCGAGCCAGTCTTGCACGGCGACCATTGCCATCTTGATGAGATCAGCCGCCGTGCCCTGCATGGGCGCGTTGATGGCGGCGCGCTCGGCGCCCTGACGGCGCGGCCCCGAAGCGGCGCGAATGTCGGGCAGCTGCAGGCGGCGGCCGAACACGGTTTCCACGTACCCTTGCTGGCGCGCCAGCTGCCGGGTGTGTTCCATGTACTGCGCCACGCCCGGATAGCGGGCGAAGTAACGGTCGATATAGGCCTGCGCCGCGTCGCGCGTAATGCCCAGGTTCGAGGCCAGGCCGAACACCCCCATGCCGTAGATCAGACCAAAATTGATGGCCTTGGCGGCGCGGCGCTGCTCTGCCCCGACCTCGTCGAGCGCCACGCCGAAAATCTCGGACGCCGTGGCGCGGTGAATGTCTTTGCCGGCGGCAAAGGCCTGCTGCAAGTTGGCGTCATCGGACACATGCGCCATGATGCGCAGCTCGATCTGCGAGTAATCGGCCGACACCAGCACGCCGCGCTCGGCCACGAAGGCTTCGCGCACGCGCCGGCCCGCCTCGGTGCGCACCGGGATGTTCTGCAGATTCGGGTCGGACGAGGCCAGCCGCCCCGTGACGACGGCCGCCTGCGAATAATGCGTGTGCACGCGGCCCGTGCGCGCGTTGATCATGCGCGGCAGCTTGTCGGTGTACGTGGACTTCAGCTTGGACAGGCCGCGGTATTCCAGCAACACTTGCGGCAACGGGTAGTCTTGCGCCAGCCGCGTCAGCACTTCTTCGTCGGTGGACGGCGCGCCGCCAGCGGTCTTGCGCACCACCGGCAGCTGCATGCGGCCGAACAGGATCTCGCCCAGTTGCTTGGGGGAATTCAGGTTGAAGGGCTGGCCCGCCAGTTCGTAGGCACGCTGTTCGAGCTGCAGCATTTCCTGGCCCAGCCGGTGGCTCTGGCGGCCCAGTTCGGCGGCGTCGACCTTGACCCCGTTGCGCTCGACCACGGTAAGCACGCGCGACACCTGGATCTCGAGCTGGTAAATGCGCTCGAGGCCCGCGTCCGCAGCCACGCGCGGACGCAGCGCATGGTGCAGCTGCAGGGTGAAGTCGGCGTCTTCGCAGGCATAGTGGCCGGCCTGCTCGACCGCCACTTCGTCGAAGCCGATCTGCTTGGCGCCCTTGCCGCACAGCTCTTCGTAGGTAATGCCGCCACGCCCCAGGTAGCGCTGCGCCAGGTCGTTCAGGCCCACGCCGCGGTGCGATTCGAGCACGTAGGCCTGCAGCATGGTGTCGTCCTGGATGCCCGCGAGCGCGACGCCTTCGTTGGCGAACACATGGGCGTCGTACTTGGCATGGTGCAGCAGCTTGGCGCGCGCCGGGTCTTGCAGCCAGGCGCGCATGCGCTCGAGCACTTCGCGCTTGGGTAGTTGCTCGGCGCTGTCGGGACCGCGGTGGGCCAGCGGGATGTAGCAAGCCACGCCCGGCGCCAGCGCCATCGAGATGCCGACCAGGCTGGCCTGCATTTCGTCGAGCGAGGTGGTTTCGGTGTCGAGCGCCACTAGCGGCGTGTCTGCCGCCTGGGCCATCCATTCGTCGAACGCCGGCCAGCTCGAGATGATCTGGTAGCGCAGCTCGGCCGGCGCGGCGGGCGCCTCGGCGATGACCCGGGCATCGCCCTGCGGCACGCGTTGGGAATCGCCGGTAAGCTCGCGCAGCCAGGTGCGGAAACCGTAGCGCTCGTAGAGCGCCTGCAGCGTATCGGTATCGGGCTGGCGCGGCGCCAGGTCGTCAATGCCGTCGATGTGGCCAGCCAGGTCGCAATCGCATTTCACGGTCAGCAACTGGCGCGTCAGGGGAAACTGGCCGATGGCCTCGCGCAGGTTGTTGCCGGCCACGCCCTTGATGCCGCCGGCCTGTTCAACCAGCGAGTCGATCGAGCCGAATTCGGCCAGCCACTTGGCGGCCGTCTTGGGCCCTACCTTGGCCACGCCCGGCACGTTGTCGATGGCGTCGCCCACCAGCATGAGGTAGTCGACGATGCGATCGGGCGGCACGCCGAACTTGTTGCGTACGCCGCTCTCGTCGAGCACTTCGCCGCTCATGGTATTGACCAGCGTGACGTTCGCATCCACCAGCTGGGCAAGGTCTTTGTCGCCGGTGGACACGATGGTGCGTATGCCCTGTCCCGACGCCTGGCATGCCAGGGTGCCGATGATGTCGTCGGCCTCGACCCCCTCGATGGCCAGCACCTGCCAGCCCAGCGCCCGCACCGCCTGGTGGATGGGCTCGATCTGGGCCGCCAGGTCTTCCGGCATGGGCGGCCGATGCGATTTATAGTCAGGATACAGGTCGTCGCGGAAAGTCTTGCCGCGCGCGTCGAAAATACACGCTGCGTAATCTGCTTTGTAGTCCGAGACCAGCTTGCGCAGCATATTGACGACGCCGTACAGCGCGCCCGTAGGTTCACCTTGCGCATTGCGCAAATCGGGCATAGCGTGGAAGGCGCGGTACAAGTAGCTCGAACCGTCTACCAGCAATAAGGTTTTATTCATGGTTACAAAAGCAGAACAAGAAACGCCCGCCGGCAAGCAAATACCGGTGATTATGTCAGAGATACGGGCGGCGGCAGAGAAACTGGCCGATATCGGCCCCGCCGTCAGCGTGTTCGGCAGTGCGCGCATCAGCCGCGACTCGCCCCACTATGAAACCTGCGAAGCCATTGCGGCGGCCTTGGCCGAAGCGGGCTTCGCGGTCATCGCCGGTGGCGGCCCCGGCATCATGGAAGCCGCCAACAAGGGCGCCTTCGAGGCCGGAGGCACCAGCGTCGGGCTGAACATCAGCCTGCCCCACGAGGCGCACAACAACGAATACCAGACCATCAGCCTGTCGTTCGAGTATTTTTACTCGCGCAAGGCCACGTTCTTCATGCACAGTTTCGCCTACGTGTCGTTGCCGGGCGGCTTTGGCACCATGGACGAACTGTTCGAGGCGCTGACGCTGATCCAGACCGGCAAGGTGCCGCCGGCGCCCATTATTCTGGTGGGCAGCGAATACTGGCACGGCCTGGTCGAATGGCTGGCCGACCAGATGCTGCCCAACGGCATGATCGCCGCACACGACCTGGAACTGTTCACGGTGGAAGACGACCCGCGCAAAGTGGTGCGGCGAGTGGTTGAGTTTCATGCCCAGCGGCGCAGCGGCGCGCGGTACGCGCCGTCGCTGCCTGGCTGAGCGGGCGCCTCAGCGGCCGCGCGCCGGGCGAATCCGCGGCGCGGCGGCGTGCCCGGCCTGGCCAAGCGCCAGGCCGATGGCCGTGCGCGCCCGCTCGATGAACTCCTCTTCGCCGGGGCGCGGCGGCAGCATGCGGAACTCGACCTCGGGCAAGGCAGGCAGGCGCGCATCGGCCAGCCGGGCAATGCCGGGCGCCAGCGCTGATTCATTCAGGCAGGCCACGCCCAGCCCCGCAGCCAGGGCCGACTGCAGGCCGGCCACGCCAGACGCGACGTGCGCGGCCGAATAAGCCACGCCGGCGCGCGACAGCACACGCTCGGTGAACTGGCGCAACGCGCAGGTGTCGGGTAAAGACAGCAGCGGCAACGGGCCGCCGGGCATGCAATAGCCTTCGGCGGCCATCCAGACCAGCCGTTCCCGGCGCAACAAGGTGCCCTGCGCGCGGCCGCGCGCCACGCCGCGCTCTTTCACGACCATGGACACGCCAACATCGGCCTCGCCGCGCTGGTAGGCCTGCTCGATGGCGCCGCTTTTCATGATGGTGACATGCAGGCCCACCTGCGGATATTGCTCGCCCAGGCGGCGCAGCATATAAGCCAGGTCGCCAGGCCGGAAGTAGTCGGTAATGCACAGCCTGAGCTCGCCGCGTAGCGCCACGCCGCGCAGGTCGCGATAGGCCTCGTCGGCCAATGCCAGAATCGCGCCGGCGTGGGCGCGCAGCCGCTCGCCGGCCGGGGTGGCCCTCACCCCGTGCTTGCCGCGCACCAGCAGCGCCTGCCCTGCCCTCTCTTCGAGTTTGCGCATCTGCTCGCTGACCGACGATTGCGACAGGAACACCCTGGGCGCCGCGGCAGTGAAACTGCCGGCATCGAGCACGGCGACCAGCGTGCGGAGTTGGTCGAGGTCGAATCCTGGCATTATATCCAACGGTTTTTCCGATTGATTGGATCGTAAATTCCCGCTTTTCCGATGTCAATGGGAGGCCTAGACTGGCCGTACAGTCACTCACCAGGAGCCTTTCCATGCCGCATATCGTCGTTCATGTGTCCGGCGCGCCCAATGCCGCCACCAGCCGCCGGATAGTCGATTCCGTTGCCCAATTGACCCAGTCGGTGCTGGGCAAGCAGTTGCCGGTCATCGCCATCACGTTGCAGTACATTCCTCACGACCAATGGTTCATTGGCGGGCAGGCGCTGTCCGAGCTGGGGCGCAACGCTTTCCACCTGGACATCAGCGTTACGGACGAAACCAATACCAAGGCCGAGAAGGCGCGCTTCATTCGCGAGACCTACCGCGCCTTCGAAGACATTCTGGGCGAACTGCACCCGTGCTGCTACGTGCACGTCATCGACGCGCGCGCGGCGGCCTACGGTTACGGCGGCGCCACACAGGAATACCGGCACCAGCACGGCTGAGCCCGACTCGCGCGCGCTGCCCATAAAACAGCAAAGCCCCGGATGGGGCTTTGCTGTTTCGCGGCGTTGCCGACGCGGCTGTAGCGGCCGGGCGCCCTGAGCGCCCGAAGCCGGCGGACGTTTACGCGCCGCCTTCGCGGGCGGCGCGACGGCGCTCGTGTTCCTGCAAGTGGCGCTTGCGCAGGCGGATCGACTTCGGCGTGATCTCGACCAGTTCATCATCGTCGATGAATTCCACCGCGTACTCCAGCGACAGCTGGATGGGCGGCACCAGGCGCACCGCTTCGTCGGTGCCCGAGGCGCGGATGTTGGTGAGCTGCTTGCCCTTGATGGGGTTGACCACCAGGTCGTTGTCGCGGCTGTGGATGCCGATGATCATACCCTCGTACAGCGCCTCGCCAGGGCTGACGAACATGCGGCCGCGGTCTTGCAGCTTCCACAGTGCGTAGGCCACGGCCTCGCCGTTGTCCTGGCTGATCAGCACGCCGTTGCGGCGCTCGCCGATCGAGCCTTCACGCACCGGCGCGTACTCGTGGAAAATGTGGCTCATCAGGCCGGTGCCGCGCGTGAGCGTCAGGAACTCGTTCTGGAAGCCGATCAGGCCACGCGCGGGAATCAGGTATTCCAGGCGGGTCCGGCCGCGGCCATCGGGCTGCATGTCCTGCAGGTCGCCCTTGCGGCGGCCCAGCTCTTCCATGACGCCGCCCTGGTGGGCGTCTTCGACGTCGATGGTCAGCGCCTCGAAAGGCTCGCACTTGACGCCGTCGATGTCCTTGAACACCACGCGCGGGCGCGATACGGCCAGTTCGTAGCCTTCGCGCCGCATGGTTTCCAGCAAGATGGTCAGGTGCAGCTCGCCGCGGCCCGACACTTCGAACACCGTGTCGTCGCCGGTGTCGCGCACGCGCAGGGCCACGTTGGACTTCAGTTCACGGTCGAGGCGGTCGCGCAGCTGGCGGCTGGTGACGAACTTGCCTTCGCGGCCGGCCAGCGGCGAGGTGTTCACCATGAAATTCATGGTGAGCGTGGGTTCGTCGATGCGCAGCATGGGGAAGGCTTCGGGCTGGGCCGGATCCATCACCGTGCAGCCAATGCCGATTTCTTCGATGCCGTTGATCAGCACGATGTCGCCTGCTTCGGCTTCGGACACGACTTCGCGTTCCAGGCCCTTGAATTTCAGCACCTGGTTGATGCGGCCCTTGCCCGACGCGCCCTCCGGCCCGAACTGGTACACCACGTCCATGCCGGGGCGAATGCGGCCACGGTTGATGCGGCCCACGCCGATCTTGCCCACGTAGCTGTTGTAGTCCAGCGAGATGATCTGCATCTGCAGCGGGCCATTGGGATCGTCTTCGCGCTGCGGCACATGCTGCAGGATGGCTTCGAACAGGGGCCGCATGTCGCCCTCGCGCACGTCGGCCGTCAGGCCCGCGTAGCCCGACAGGCCCGAGGCGTACACCACCGGGAAATCCAGCTGTTCTTCGGTGGCGCCCAGCTTGTCGAAAAGATCGAACGTGGCGTTGATGACGTAATCGGGGCGCGCGCCCGGACGGTCGATTTTGTTGACGACCACGATGGGCTTCAAGCCCAGCGCCAGCGCCTTGCGCGTCACGAAGATGGTCTGCGGCATGGGGCCTTCGACCGCGTCGACCAGCAGCAGCACGCCGTCTACCATGGACAGCACGCGCTCGACTTCGCCGCCGAAGTCGGCGTGTCCCGGGGTGTCGACGATGTTGATGTGGGTGCCCTGGTACTCGACGGCGCAGTTCTTGGCCAGGATGGTGATGCCGCGCTCTTTTTCCAGGTCGTTCGAGTCCATGACCCGTTCCGAGACCGCCTGGTTCTCGCGGAAAGTGCCGGATTGGCGCAGCAGCTGGTCGACCAGGGTGGTCTTGCCGTGGTCGACGTGGGCGATGATGGCGACGTTGCGCAGGGCGCGAGTCATAGCGGGTCCTTTAAGGTCTGTTTGGCGGGCAGCAAGCCCGCCGGCAATTCGTTCAAAGCAAGCAGCGCCTGCTTGGGGTCTGTCATGGCCTGCAAGGCCTCCAGCGTGACGGCGCGGTCCAGCGAAAACGGCCCGACGTGCGTGCGCCTCAGCGCCGCCAGGTGGGCATAGCAGCCCAGCGCCCGCCCGATGTCCTGGGCCAGGGTGCGTATGTAGGTGCCCTTGCTGCAGGCCACGTCGATCTCGGCACGCGTGCCCGACAGCGACAGCAGGTCGATGCGGTGGATCGTGACCTGGCGGGGCGGGCGTTCGAGCTCGATGCCCTGGCGCGCGTATTCGTACAAGGGCTTGCCGTCACGCTTGAGCGCCGAGTACATCGGCGGCACCTGCTCGATGACGCCCTGGAAACGCGCCAGCACCGCGCGCAACGCGTCTTCGGTAACACTGTAACCCTCGGCGGCGCGCGCCACGACATGGCCCGTGAGATCGCCGGAGTCGGTTTCTTCACCGAACTGCAGTGTCGCGCGGTAGGCCTTGTCGGCATCGAGCATGGCCCCCGAGATTTTCGTGGCCCGGCCCATGCAGCACACCAGCAGGCCGGTAGCGAACGGGTCCAGTGTACCCGTATGCCCCGCCTTGGCGGCATCCATGCTGCGCCGCGCGCGCTGCAGGGCGTGGTTACTGGACAAGCCCACGGGCTTATCCAGCAACAGGACACCGTCGAGCGCAAGCCCGCGTCGTTTGGCCATCGTCGAATCCGGGAAAGAAAATTGCAGCAGAGACGACAGCCGGTCAGCGTCGGTCTTCGGGCTCGTCAGGTTCGTCGGGCTCGTCCGCCGCCGGGCCAGGCCGGTTGGCGCGATCGATGAGGGCCGACATTTCGATGCCGCGCGCGATCTGTGCATCGTGCACGAAGCGCAGCGTGGGCACGGTATGGATGTGCAGCAACTTGTACAGCTGGGAATGCAGCCAGCCAGCCTTTTCGTTGAGCAACGCGGCGGCGGCGTCGGGCTCGGCGCCCAACACCGTGAAGTACACCTTCGCGTGCGCGTAGTCGGCCGACAGCTCCACTCCGGACAGGGTGATCAATCCGGCGCGGGACATGTCGAGCTCGCGCTGGATGAGGCCGGCCAGATCCTTCTGGATCTGGTCGGCCAGCCGCAGGTTGCGGCCGGGGATGGCTTTGGACTTGTGACGGCTCATGAAAAATCCGGGATGCGCCGCGCCCTTACAGGGTGCGGGCGATCTCCTTGATTTCGAAGACTTCGAGCTGGTCGCCGACCTGGATGTCGTTGCTGCCGCGCAGCGTCAGGCCGCAATCGAAGCCCGACTTGACTTCCTTGACGTCGTCCTTGAAGCGGCGCAGCGAATCGAGATGGCCGGTCCAGTGAACGACGTTGTTGCGCAGCAGGCGGATTTGCGAATCGCGGCGCACCAGGCCGTCGAGCACCATGCAGCCAGCCACGTTGCCGATGCGCGAGATGGAATAGACCTCGCGCACCTCGACCAGGCCGATGACCTCTTCTTTTTTCTCGGGCGCCAGCATGCCCGACATGGCTGCCTTCACTTCGTCTACGGCGTCGTAGATGATGTTGTAGTAGCGCACGTCGATGCCGTTGGACTCGGCCAGCTTCTTGGCGCTTTGTTCGGCGCGCACGTTGAAGCCGATGACGACCGCATTCGAGGCAATGGCCAGGTTGATGTCGCTTTCGGAAATACCGCCCACGGCCGCATGCACCACCTGCACCCGCACTTCGTCGGTGGACAGCTTGGTAAGGGAAGCCACCAGGGCTTCCTGCGAACCCTGCACGTCGGTCTTGACGATAAGCGGCAGCGTTTGCGTGCCTTCGCCCAGGTTGTCGAACATGGATTCGAGCTTGGCGGCCTGCTGGCGGGCCAGCTTGACGTCGCGGAACTTGCCTTGGCGGAACAGCGCGATTTCGCGCGCCTTGCGTTCGTCGGCCAGGGCGATGAGCTCGTCGCCGGCGGCGGGCACTTCGGTGAGGCCCTGGATTTCGACCGGAATGGACGGGCCGGCTTCCTGGATCTGCTTGCCGTTTTCGTCGACCATGGCGCGCACGCGGCCAAAGCTGGCGCCGGCCAGCACCACGTCGCCGCGCTTGAGCGTGCCGCTTTGCACCAGGATGGTGGCGACGGGGCCGCGCCCCTTGTCGAGACGGGCTTCGATGACCAGGCCCTTGGCCGGGGCCTCGACGGGCGCCGTCAGTTCGAGGATCTCGGCCTGCAGCAGCACGTTTTCGAGCAGGTCGTCGATGCCGGCGCCGGTCTTGGCGGACACCGGCACGAACGGCACGTCGCCGCCGTACTCTTCAGGCACGACTTCTTCGGCCACGAGTTCCTGTTTGACGCGCTCGGGGTTGGCCTCGGGCTTGTCGATCTTGTTGACCGCCACGACCAGCGGCACGCCGCCCGCCTTGGCATGGTGGATGGCTTCGCGCGTTTGCGGCATGACGCCGTCGTCGGCCGCCACCACCAGAATGACGATGTCGGTGGCCTTGGCGCCACGGGCACGCATGGCGGTAAACGCCTCGTGGCCCGGGGTGTCGAGGAAGGTGACCACGCCACGCGCGGTTTCGACGTGGTAGGCGCCGATGTGCTGCGTGATGCCGCCGGCTTCGCCCGACGCGACCTTGGCGCGGCGGATGTAGTCGAGCAGCGAGGTCTTGCCGTGGTCGACGTGGCCCATGACGGTAACCACCGGCGCGCGCGGCAGCGCCTCGGCCTCGCTGGCCACCGGGGTTTCGTCCAGGAAGGCTTCCGGGTCGTCGAGCTTGGCGGCGATGGCCACGTGGCCCAGTTCCTCGACCACGATCATGGCGGTTTCTTGGTCCAGCACCTGGTTGATGGTGACCATCTGGCCCAGTTTCATCAGTTGCTTGATGACTTCAGCGGCCTTGACGGACATCTTGTGGGCCAGGTCGGCCACGCTGATGGTTTCGGGCACGTGCACTTCGCGCGCGATGAATTCTTGCGGCGCGGGCTCGTGGCGGCGTTCGGCCTGCTGGTTGCGGCTGTTGCGCCCGCCCTTGCCGCCCTTGCCGCCGGCACGCCAGCCGTCGCGGCTGGGCGCCGCCGACTTGGTATCGGCCGGCTTCTTGCGCGAGGCGTCGTCGCTCCAGGTGGAGGCGACTTCGGCGGTCTTGATGGTTTTCTTGGAGCCACCCGCACCCGGTTTGGCGTCTTTCTTGGCGCCAGGCGCGGCGGCCTTGCCGGCCGGCTTGTGCAGCGTGCCCGACAAGGCGCCAGCCTCGGGTTCGGGCGCGCGCAGCACCTTGCGCGGACGATTGAGCATTTCGCGCAGCGCGGCGGCTTCGGCTTCGGCGGCGCGGCGCGCTTCTTCGCGACCGGCGGAGTCGACCGCGGGCGCGGCGGCCGGGACGGGCGCGCCGCGGCGCCCTTCGGCGCGGGCCGGCTTGGAGGCGGCGGGCGCGGGCTCGGCCTTGGGAGTAACGGGCTCGGGACGGGCCGCCTGGGCGGACTCGGCGGCGGGCGCGGGAGCAGTTTCGATTTCAGCTTGCACAGCAGGTTCCGGCGGGGCCTGTTCGGCCTCGCGCTCGGCGGGGGCTTCGGCAGCGGCAGGCGCGGCCGGCTCGGCGGGCGCTTCTGCCGGCTTGGCCACCGGTTCAGGTTGGGGTTCAGGCTCGGCCTGGGCCACGGGAGCGGGTTGCGGCTCGACGGCCGGCGGCTGGGACGGCGTCTCGGCGGCCGGCGCAGCCGTGTCGGACGCGGCCGTGGCTGGCGCCTGGGGCGCGTCGGCGGCGGGCGCGTCGTTCGGCACGTTATTGGGCGTGCTGTCGGACGCGTTAACGGGCGCATTCACCGGCGCGCTCGCGGACGGTTCGGCCGCAGCGGGCGCAGGTTCGGCCGGCGCGGCGTCGGACGCGGCGGCATCGGCGCGTGCCTGCTCGAGGGCGATCTCGGACGGGTCGCGCTTGACGAACACGCGCTTCTTGCGGACTTCGACCTGGATAGTGCGCGAACGGCCGGTGGCATCGGCCTGGCGGATTTCGGAGGTCTGGCGACGCGTCAAGGTGATCTTCTTGCCCTCGGTCGCGCCATGGGCGCGGCGCAGCGAGTCGAGCAGCTTCGCCTTGTCGCTGTCGGTAACCGCGTCGTCCACCGAGTTGAGGTCAACACCGGCCGAACGCAGCTGCTCGAGCAGCACGTTGGCTGGCATTTTCAGCTCGGTGGCGAACTGGGCGACAGTATTACTCGACATTAGGCTATCTTCCCTCTATATGCAGCGATTACAACAACGGTGGACAAGCGGCGCCTGCCGTGAGCCCACCGGGTTCGGCATCCGCCTGGTCATTCTTCATCGAACCAGTGGGCCCGGGCACGCATGATCAGTTCGCTGGCCTGTTGTTCGTCGAGCCCGGAAATTTCCGCAAGCTCGTCGGTGGCCAGCTCGGCCAGATCGTCGCGCGTGAGCACTTGCCGTTCGGCCAGCTTGGCGGCCAACTCCGGCGTCATGCCTTCGAGTTCGAGCAGGTCTTGCGCCGTTTCAAGGCGCTCTTCCTGGGCGATGGCCTCGGTCAGGAGCGCATTGCGGGCGCGAGCACGCAGCTCGTTGATGGTGTCTTCGTCGAAGGCCTCGATTTCCAGCAGTTCCTGCATGGGCACGTAGGCGATTTCTTCGATGCCGGTGAACCCTTCGTCGATGAGGATGTCGGCGACTTCTTCATCGACGTCGAGCTTGCTCATGAACGTCGCGCGCAGGCCGGCGCGTTCGGTTTCCTGGCGGCTGAGGCTTTCTTCCGGCGTCATGATGTTGATCTGCCAGCCGGTAAGCTCGGAAGCCAGGCGCACGTTCTGGCCCTTGGCGCCGATGGCCTTGGGCAGGTTTTCTTCGTCGACGACCACGTCCATGGCGTGCTTGTCTTCGTCGACCACGATGGACTCGACATTGGCCGGCGCCAGCGCGCCGATGACGAACTGGGCCGGGTCCTCGGACCACAGCACGATGTCGACCTGCTCGCCGCCCAACTCGTTGCGCACGGCCGTGACGCGGGAACCACGCATGCCCACGCAGGTGCCGATGGGATCAATGCGCTTGTCGTAGGCGACCACGGCGATCTTGGCGCGCACGCCTGGGTCGCGGGCGGCAGCCTTGATTTCGAGCAGCCCCTGCTCGATTTCGGGCACTTCGTTTTCGAACAGCTGGCGGATGAATTCGGGCGAGGTGCGCGACAGGATGACCTGCTGGCCCCGCGCGGCATGGTCGACGCGCAGCACGAACGCGCGCAGGCGGTCGCCGACCCGGAAGTTTTCCTTCGGGATCATTTCAGAGCGCGGCAGCCGGGCTTCAATTTTGCCGGTTTCGACGATGATGTCGCCCTTGTCCATGCGCTTGATCGTGCCCGAGATGATGGTCTCGCCCCGATCGAGGAAGTCGTTCAGGACCTGCTCGCGCTCGGCGTCGCGGATTTTCTGCAGGATGGCCTGCTTGGCGGCCTGGGCGCCAATGCGGCCGAACTCGATGGGCTCGAGGGGTTCTTCGATGTATTCGCCAACCTGGATATTGGGCACCAGTTCGAGCGCATCGGACAGCATTTCTTGCTTGTCGGGCTCTTGCAGGCCTGCCTCGTCGGGCACCACCAGCCACCGGCGGAAGCCTTCATGGCTGCCGGTTTCGCGATCGATGGCAACACGGATTTCAGCGTCTTCCTTGAAACGCTTTTTCATGGCGGAAGCCAGCGCGCTTTCGAGCGCCCCGAAGACCACTTCGCGCGTGACATTCTTTTCGCGCGCCAAGGCATCGACCAACAGAAGAATTTCGCGACTCATCGCTTTTTGCCCTTGAAATCCAGAACGGGATCCAGTTTGGCACGCTCGACATCGCCGAGCGTGAAGTTCAACACCTGGATGTCGTCCTTCTTTGCCTCAAATTCGAGACCGAACACGGCCGGTTGCGCATCGGCCGCCGCGCCATCGTCGGCCGGAGCGGACAGGATGCCCGAGAAAACCTTGCGGCCGTCCAGCGGCTGCCGCAGCTTGATTTCGATGCGCTCGCCCGCGAAACGGCGCAGCTCGGCCTCGGTGCGCAACGGGCGATCGACGCCCGGCGAACCGACTTCGAGCCGCTTGTAGTCGATGTTCTCGACTTCGTAGACGCGCGACAACTGCCGCGACACCTGTTCGCAGTCTTCGATGCGCACGCCGCCGGCCTTGTCGATGGTGACGCGCAGCAAGCCCAGCGCGGCACGTTCGACGTCGACCAGTTCGACATCCATGCCGGCAAGCGCCTGTTGGGTCAATGCGTATAAATCAGCCATACACTCAAAAAAAATGGGCTGCAAACCCAGCCCACCGTATTGCCCGGCCCCCGGGAAGGGCTTCAGGAGGGTGGCCCGCCTGGAAGCTCAACACCGGGCCCGAGCCCAAATATTGCGACCTTGTGTTCCCGCCCGGCAAGGCCGGACCCTGGGATTGCCGCCGGGAACCCTGCGGCTGGCAACCTGCCAACCGCCCTGCCCCGCGGCACCTGGCGCGTGCGAAATTACCCGCATTACCCGCATGTGCCGCCCACATGTGCCACCCACATGTGCCGCCAACGCCCTGCATTGGCCTGCCCACGCGCGAACACCCGCGCCATGAAAACCAACAATTTTACCAGATAACCGGGAAAATTGCCTGATACGTCGCGGGTTTACGGCCAGGGGCCACGGCCAGTGCGGCGCGCATGCCGGCGCCGCCGCTCAGCGGCCGCCGCGCCCCCTGCCGCCACCGAGGAATCCCAGGCGGGACTCGTGGGCCGAAGCGCTCTTGGGCTGCCAGTCGTCGCCGCGCGGACCGCTGCGCTGGGAGCGCGACTTGCCGCCCTGGGATTTGGGGCCGGAACGTGCCGCCTGACCGCCGCGCGGGCCGCCCGCCGCGCCGGGAACGCCAGGTTTGCCCGGCCGGCCGGAGCCTGCCTTGCGCGGCGCGCCCATACCCGGCGTGCCGGGTGTGCCTGCCGCGGCCCCACCCGCAGCCCCGGGCTTGGGACGGCGCGCCTTGGCATTCTTGGCAGGCTTGGCGCCACCCGGCTTGGCCCCCCCGGCCTTGGCGCCCCCGGCCTTGAACCCGCCCGGCTTGCCGCCGCTTTTGCCACCGGGCTTGCCGCCGCCCTTGCCTCGCCCGGCATCCTTGCCCAGCGGGTGGCCGTTGGCATAACCGCCCGCGAACATCAGTCCGGTGCCGAATGGATCGGACGGAGAAGAAGCCACATGCCCGGCGCTGCCCGGGCCGCCACCCTGCAGCTTGCCACGGCGGCCGATGCGCGCGCCGTTCATGCCATTGCGATCCATGGTGCCGAAGCCCGGCGGCAACGCGCTATCGTGAGAGCGGGGCTGGCGGGCATTGCGTCCGCCGTCGGCATCGTCGTCGTCGCGCAGCAAGCCAAGCTGCACCATCAGCGCGGTAACGAGGGACGAGTCGAGCTCTTCCCAACGCCCGCGACGCAGCGTGCGCGGCAACACCAGGTCACCGAAACGGGTGCGGATGAGCCGGCTGACGGTAACGCCCACCGATTCGAACATGCGGCGCACTTCGCGGTTGCGGCCTTCTTGCAAGGTAACGCGATACCAGCGGTTGCTGCCATCGCCGCCCAGATAATCGAGCGCGCCGAAGGCGGCCTGCCCGTCTTCGAGCTCGATGCCCTCTACCAGCGACTTGCGGGTGGCGTCGTCCATTTCACCGAGCACGCGCACCGCGTATTCACGCTCGGTGCCGTAGCGAGGGTGCATGATGCGGTTGGCCATGTCGCCCGAGGTGGTGAAGATCAGCAGGCCTTCGGTATTGAGATCCAGGCGCCCCACCGACAGCCACTTGCCGGTGCGCAGCTTGGGCAGGCGGGCGAATACGCTGGCCCGGCCGCCCGGGTCGTCGTGGCTGACGATCTCGCCAGCCGGCTTGTGGTACAGGATGACGCGCGGAGGCTTCTTGGTATTGGGACGGGCCACGGGCTTGCCGTTGACACGCACCTGGTCGGACGGCGCGACGCGCTGCCCGATATGGGCAGGCTCGCCGTTAACTGACACGCGCCCGGCAGTGATCAATTCTTCCATTTCGCGGCGCGAGCCGATGCCGGCATCGGCCAGCACCTTATGCAGCTTGGGCATGGCCGCGTCGCTGTTCAGGTACTTGCCCAGGCGCTGCTCGCTGCGGGCGGCCTGGTCGAGGTAAGAGAGCGCCTGCTCGGCCTCGCGCTCGGCGCCGCGCGCATCGGCCGGTTCGTTGGCGGGCGCGGCGGATTCGCCCGCGGACGCCTCGCCCGAACCGGTGGCGGCATCGCCGCGCCGCCGGCGAAACGGGGTGCGCAGCTTGCGGCCACGGCCGCGGCCATTGCCAGGTTCGGCGCCCTCGCCCGCAGCGGCTTGCGCGGCGGGCGCCGCGCCCGCGCCTTCATCGGCCGCCGGCGCGCCCACGGAGGCGCGAACCGCGACCTCGGGAACAGGAAATTCTTCTTCTTGCATCTTTGTATTCGTTGTCACGGAGACAGCTCCAGATTTCAAGCTTGCGACAAGCTGCCCTTGGCAGGCTGGTCTTCATCAGGGGTAGGCGGAACTTCGGGCGCGGGCGGCTCGACATCAGGGTCGGGCAGCTGGGGCTCGACCTCGGGTTCCGGAGTGGACGGCTCGATCTCGGGCTGGGGATCGGCCGGCGTGATTTCGGGTTCGGGCGCCACCGGTTCGACTTCAGGTGGCGTCCCCGGTTGAGGGATGCGGTCGGGCGCGGGCGGCGGCATGTCGGGCTCGGCCGGCAGATCGCCGGCCTGGGCCACGGCCCCCTGGACTTCCGCGACCGCGACGGCGTCCGCTTCTGGCGCAACGCCTGCTTCTGCAGCACCATCCGGCGCTGCGACGGCCTCTTCTATGACCGCCTCTTGCATTGCGGCTTCTGGTATTGCGGCTTCTTCAACTGCCGCCTCTTCTGCCGCTTCTGTTCCTGCGGCGACATTCGTTTCTGCTGCGACGCCTTCTTCTGGGGCGGCATCGGCCACGTTGGCGCCGCCGTCGGGCGTCAACGTGACTTCGGAACCGCCCAGATCCAGGCCCTCCAGGGCAGCCGCGGCCTGCGCAGTGTCGAGCGGCGGCAGTTCGTCGAGCGCGCGCAGCCCCAGGTCATCGAGGAACTGGCGCGTGGTGCCGAACAGGGCCGGCCGGCCAGGCGCGTCGCGGTGACCGATGGTTTCGATCCAGCCACGGTCTTCGAGCGTCTTGACGATCTGGGACGACACCGTCACGCCGCGGATGTCTTCGATGTCGCCGCGCGTCACGGGTTGGCGCCAGGCCACGATGGCCAGCGTTTCCATGACGGCCCGCGAATATTTGGGAGGTTTTTCCGGATTCAGGCGCTCGAGATAGCGCTGCATCTGCGGCCGGCTCTGGAAGCGCCAGCCGGAAGCCAGCTGCACCAGATCCATGCCCCGGTCGGCCCAGTGGCCTTGCAGGTCTTGCAGCAGCGCGCGCAGCTTGTCGTTGTCGAACTCCGCATCATCGCCGAACAGCTTGCGCATCTCGGCCAGTTGCATCGGCTGGCTCGCGCATAGCAGCGCGGTTTCCAGCACGCATGTTGCCTCGCTATCGTTCATCGATTTTCTGTCTGTAAAAAGGGGCCAATTTGCGTTAATTCTGAAAAAAGGATACGATCTTTCTTCTCAGACGCGGGGTGGAGCAGTCTGGCAGCTCGTCGGGCTCATAACCCGAAGGTCGTAGGTTCAAATCCTGCCCCCGCAACCAATATCCGAAGGCCTGGCGCATTGCCGGGCCTTTTTGCTGGGCGCCGCCGGCGCCGCTCGACACACCCGAAGCACCGCCTGCCGCCATAGCATGCGCGCGGCACGCCCCGGCCTGCCCGATAAGCGGGAAGGTCCATGCGGCAACACGGGCTTGCATAGCGTTCACGGTTTTCCTGCAGGCGCGGCGCCGTGCGGCATGCGCCAGGATGCTGGCGCGTGGGACTCGCACAATGCCGCGCGTATCAGTGCGCAGCGCCGCCGTAGCGGCATTTGCTTAAAAATGAACCTGAACCGCCCGGCACCGGGACATAGGACGGAGACGCAGGATACCCCTTGCCCCGAAGCAGCAACCGCGCCAAGCCGGAAACGAGCCAGGCTGGCTTTGCGGCAACGCTGCGCCGACGATTCTTAGACGTATGGGACGACCATGCTGCCCTCACGAACGGCCGGCGCACAGGCGGCCTGCCAACTTCGCACGGCAACCCCTCGGCAAGCCCTGACGCCGCTGTAGCGGCCCCCGCTGCCGGGAAACCCGCTGCGGCGATACCCGCTACGGTGTTGCCCGCGCCCCGGCCTGTTGGTGTGGCACATTGTGCCGCTGGCACCATGGCTGCCTGCGTAGGCTGCACTGGCTGGAGCGATGTTGGTCTTCATGAAGACAGTCAATGGATTATACCCGCTAAACCCCAGGGGACAAAGCACCGCGCCGCCGGGCGGCCGGATCATTGGCGCGGCCAGGCATCCCAGGGGGCCGGGCCGAAACGCTCGGCCAGGAAATCCAGCATGGTCCGCAAGATCAGCGGCATCTGGCGCCGCGACACGTACACCCCATAGATACCCAATTCTTCGGGTGGCGTCGCCTGCAACAGCGCGGTCAACCGTCCGGCGGCCAGCTCGGGCCCCGCCAGATAAGTGGGCAACAAGGCTATGCCGCTGCCCTGCGCGGCCGCCCGCGCCAGCAGCAGGGCATCGTTGGCGGTGATATTGCCGCTGACCGGCACGTCCACCCAGGCGTTGTCGCGCCGGAAGCGCCACAGGCTCTTGCCGTAGTGCGAGTGCGTCAGGCAGTTGTGCTTGGCCAGGTCTTCCGGCCGGGATGGCGAGCCGTGCGCCTGCAAGTAGGACGGCGCGGCGCACACGACCGACCGGCAGGGCGCCAACTTGCGTGCAATGAGATTCGGGTCGAGTTCGTTGGTAATGCGCACCGCCAGGTCGACGCGCTCTTGCACCAGGTTGACCGTGCGGTCGATAAGTTGCAGGTCGATCGACGTGCCGGGATAACGGACCACGAAATCGGCCACGGCGCTGCCGAGCTGGGCGGCGCCGAACGACAGACTGACCGTCATGCGCAACTCGCCGCGCGGCTCGGTGTCGGGCGTGGCCACCGATTCGTGCATCTCGCCCACCAGGTCAAGCATGCGGCGGCAGCGCGGCAGCGTTTCCGCGCCTGCCGAAGTCAGGGCCAGGCGCCGGGTGGTGCGATGCAGCAGGCGCACACCCACCCATTCTTCGAGTTCGGCAAGATAGCGCGACACCATCGCGCGGGACATGTCCAGCCGTTGCGCCGCGGCCGACAGGCTGCCGCGGTCGACGACTTCGACGAACACCTGCATGGCTTTCAGGCGGTCCATGGTCCCCTTCTTCTTGTACGGCGGCGCGCATCGCGCGCCGTGCATGTTTTATACCGTATTTCCCGCCAGCCGCCGACCCCGGCGGGCAGGCTCAGACAGGCTGCCGCAGGGCATGGCGCACCGCCGCGGCCACGACGGCGGGATCCGGGCCGCGCACGATAAACACCAGGCGCGATTGCCCTTCGCCGTCGGGCCAGGCCGCCAGACGTTCGGGCGGGTACAGGTCGCGATGCACGCCATGCACCGCGCACGGCGCCTCTTCGCCCTGGAACTGCACCAGCCCCTTGATACGCAGCAAGCCCTGGTGATGAGCCTCTTGCACACGCGCCATGCCGGCCAGGAAGGCGCCGCGGCTGATGGGCGCGGGCAGGTCGACCACCACTTGCCGCGCGCCCCCATGGCGACCGCCCGCAGAAAGCCCTCCGCGCGCGCCCAGCCAATTGCCCCAGCCGGCGCCCGCCACGCGGGCCGGCAGGGGCTCGCGCAATAGCAGCCGGCGATCGAGCGGCGCATCCTGGCGCTGCACGCACACCGGGGCGCCGGGGTTGACCTGCGCCACCGCGTCCAGCGCCTGGACCAATGCGCCGGCCGTCACGAGATCGGATTTGGCGCATACGATGAGATCGGCCTGCGCGACCTGCTGCGCCGCTTCCGGCTGGGCCGGCAATTGCGTCACCACGTGGCTGGCATCCACGACGGTGATGGTGCCGTGGTGCACATAGCGCTCAGCCAGGAAATGTTCATGGCGCAAGGTGAACAGGATGGCGGCGGGCGTGGCCAGGCCCGTGGTTTCGACCAGGACGCGGCGAAATGGCTTGATCTGCCGGCGTAGCGCCAGCATGAACAAATCGCGCAGCGTGTCGACCAGCCCTCCATTGACCGTACAGCAGATGCAACCGCCTTCGAGCAGCACGATGCGGGCGTCGGCGTGCCGCAGCAGATGATGGTCCACGCCCACGGCGCCGAACTCATTGACGACAACGGCGGCGTCGGCATAGGCCGGGTCTTGCACCAGCCGGTTCAAGAGCGTGGTCTTGCCGCTGCCCAGGAAGCCGGTCAGCACGACCACGCCGATGCGCCGGTCGGCGCCGCTGTCTTGGACGGAAGCGTTCTGCATACAAGAAGCCGCTGGCGAACGCGGCGGTCAGGCGTAATATTGGCTGCGGCGGGCGGCCAGGCTGCCGCCGCGATTCTGACCAAGGAAACCTCATGGCGCTGCATCATGCCCGTTCGGGCGAGCTCATCGACATCAGGCCCCTGGGGCCGGCCCTGAAGGATACGCCTTCGCGGGCGCTAGTGCGATCCGACCAGCTGGAAATACTGCGTCTGACGCTGCCGGCGGGGCAAACGCTGCCCCCGCACGGCATCGACGCCAGCGCCATCACGCTGCAATGCCTGGAAGGCGCGGCCGAGCTGGGCGCCCACGGCACGACGCAGACGCTGGAACCCGGCACGCTGGTGTACCTGGCGCCGGGCGTGCAGCATGACGTGAAGGCTCTGCAAGACTGTTCGATACTGGTGACGCTGTTCCTGGACCGCGCATAGACCGCCGGCGCCGCATGCATGCCGCGCCGGCCCGGCTCAAGACTGGGGCAGCCGGTAAGGAGCGCCGCGCAGCCGGCTCAGGCTGAGCCCGACCGCAAGCGCGGTGACCGCCACCGCGATCCACAGGCTCGTCTGCACCGCCTGCCGCTCGTGCACGATGGCATCGCCTCGCGCATACACGGCCAGCAACAGGCCCACCAACGCCGTACCCAGGCATTGCCCCAACGTGCGCATGATGGCCAGCACCCCCGAGGCATAGCCGCTGTTTTCGCGCGAGACATTCGACAGCATTTCACGGTTGTTGGGACTCTGGAAGCAGCCGAAGCCGATCCCGCACAGCAAGCAGCGCATGCCTATCTGCCATACCTCGGGCTGCTCTGGCAGGAACGCGAGCGACACCAGGCCGGCGGTCAGCAGGAACAGGCCGACGGTGGAAATCAGGGCGGGCGAATACCGGTCCGCAAGCCGCCCGGCATGGGGAGCCGCCAGCACGATGCCGACCGGCCATGGCGTGAACAACAGCGCCGTTTCAAACGCGCTGTACCCGTAGATGTTCTGGAACAGGAATGGCAACGCGACGAAAGTCATGCCCTGCCCGACGAACGAGGCCATCGACGTCAGCGCCGCCAGCGAAAACCGGGCCGATGCAAAGATGACGGGCGGCAGCAGCGGCTGGCTGGCGCGCCGCATGCGCCAGATGAATCCCGCGCCCGCCAGCAGCGCAGCCAAGGCATACCAGCGTCCGCCAGGCATGGCGGCATGGGTGGCGGCCATGACCAGCGCGCCCACCAGCGCCGCGGACAACACCGCCCCGAGAGTATCGAAAGTTTCACGCGCGGCGGCCGGCCCCGCTGGGATGGCCCGCATGGCTATCGCCAGCGCCATCGCGCCCGGAACGATGTTCAGCGCGAACAGCCATCGCCAGCCCCAGGCGTCGAGCAGCGTGCCGCCGACAATGGGAGCAATGGCGGTGCTGGCGGCGATGAGCAACGCGTTCAAGCCCAGGATGCGCCCCAGCAGGCGGCTGGGAAACGCCGACCGCAGGATGGCCGGCCCGATGCTGACCACGGCGGCGCCGCCCAGGCCCTGCAGTACTCGCATCGCGATCAGCGCGTAGGCATTGGGCGCCAGCGCGCAGCCGGCCGACGCCAGGGTGAACAGCGCCAGCCCCGACAGGAACACGCGCCGGAACCCCAGCCGGCGGGACAGCGCCGCGAAAATGGCCAGCGTCATGGCCACCGACAGCAAATAAGCATTGGCGAACCAGACCGCCACGGCCGCAGGCACTTGCAAGGCGCCGGACATTTTCGGCAATGCGATATTGATCACCGTCCCGTCGAACACCACCATGACGGTTGCCGTCATCAGGGCCGCCATGACGGCAGCGCGCTGGCGACCCGGTAAACCGTCGTCGCCCTGCCGGTCTGTAAACAATTCCATGAAATCTCACCTTGCTGTTATTTAACCCGTCAAAAAAATATAATCACGGCAACAACAAGGCGGAAGACGCACCATTTACACTCATATGTTGCACAAGACGCCTTATCTTGGCTTCATGGCATGGCCGACCCCGATTTCAACCTGCTGACGATGCTCGACATGCTGCTGGCCGAAGGCAGCGTGGCCGGTGCCGCGCGCCGCGCGGGCCTGAGCACATCGGCCATGAGCCGCACGCTGGGACGGCTGCGTGAAGTCACAGGCGACCCCCTGCTGGTGCGGGCGGGCCGCCGCATGGTGCTGACGCCGCATGCCCAGGCGATTCGCGAGCGCACCCGCAATGCAGTGCTTGAAACCCGCGCGCTATTGCAGCCCGCGGTTTCCGAACTGGAACTGGCGACCCTGGAACGGGTCTTCACCATCCGGGCCAATGAAGGCTTCGTCGAGGCGTTCGGTCCGACACTCATTGCCGCCGTGGCCGACATCGCGCCGCGCGTATGCCTGCGCTTCGCGCCCAAGATAGACAAGCATTCCCGTTATCTGCGCGAAGGGCTGGTCGACCTGGAAATCGGCGTGGTCGCCGACATGGGGCCGGAGATCCGCTTGCAGGCGCTGTTTCGCGACCGCTACGTAGGCGTGGTCAGGGCCGGCCATCCGCTGTTGTCCCTGCCCGCGATCACGGCCAGGGATTACGTTTCGCACGGACATGTGGCGACCTCGCGCGGGGGGAGCGCACGCGGGCCGATCGACGAGGCGCTGGCCGATATTGGCCTGGCCCGCAACGTGGCCTGCATCGTGCCCGGTTTTCCGGCCGCGCTGGCGGTGGCCGTGGCGTCGGACCTGATTGCGCTGCTTCCGGCGTCGTACCTGCCCGCTCGTGTTGCGGGCAGGCATGAAGCCGGCTTCCAGATGTTCGAGCTGCCCGTGCCGGTTCAGGTGATCACGATTTCACTGATGTGGCACCCGCGCCTGGACGCAGAGCCCGCGCATCGCTGGTTGCGGCAACTGATACGGAGCACTTGCCGGGAGCGGACCGCCGCCGATGAGAGCCCGGCGTTGCGGGCACGGTAACGACAAAAAATAAAGGCCAGCCCGAAGGCTGGCCTTTACAAGAAAGATTGGTGCCGGCAAGAGGAGTCGAACCCCCGACCTTCGCATTACGAATGCGCTGCTCTACCAACTGAGCTATGCCGGCTTGCGCAGGCATGCTTATGGCTGATGGCCTAAGCGTGCCTGGCACTGGCGCCGCGCGCCTGAACGCGCCGCGACGAAAGACCGAGATAATATCAGAGTTTCCTGCCGCACGCATGCAGCAGCGAAGCCCTCACTGCCAGACAAAAAATTCTGCGGCCGACTTGCACAAGAAAAAAAGATGCGTCATAATCTCGCTTCTTTAGCAGATCCCCGATAGCTCAGTCGGTAGAGCGACGGACTGTTAATCCGCAGGTCGCTGGTTCGAGCCCAGCTCGGGGAGCCAAAGCTAAAGAAAAAAGAAACCGCCCATGTGGCGGTTTTTTTGTTTGCGGACGGTTTCGTTTGCGGACAGTTTTTCGGCTTCAGCCGCGCAACCCGCGCACAGCGAAACGGCTCTGGCCAGCGCGCCTGGCGGCTTCGATCAGGGCCGCGCCAACCGGGTTTTCATTGCCGGCGAAAGCATAGAAGCGGGCCGCCGGCAGGCACCCGGCCATGCTGCTGCTTTCGAAAACGATGCGCCAGGCGCGGTCGGTGGTGCCCAGCGCCGCGACGGCCGACTCTCGATAGACGCAAGGCTCGGGAAAGACGGCCAGCGGCAGGGGCTCTCCTGCCGCCAGGAGCCGATCTGCCGCATAAGCCCAGACCAGGGCTCTTTCCATAGCAGCGTACCGCTGCGCTCGACGTGGCGGCATTGCTTGCCAAAGACCAGATCCAGATGGCCGCGCTCTTGTTGGCGCAGCAGGTCGGCGGTAATGCCGACCTTCAGTTCGACCGTGGCGTTCCTTGAGCGCACGGGAACGCGGGCGCCGCGCAACGGACCTTGCGGGAAACGGCCCGGACAGCACAAAATGCTAAAGCATTGGCCTGCCGGCAAGGCATGCTGGCCAGGCGCCGGACATATACCCCTGGGCGCTGGCGCGGGAGAGCACAACATGGCCTGGAATTTTTCTACCGTCATGGCGCACGCTGGCGCCGCGCGCGCACGATCGGACGACGAAGTGCTACGCGCGCCGGACTCGATGCGCATGCGGCTGGCGGCCGCGAAAATTGCCCTGCAGTATCCGGAACGCGTGGAACGGCTGGAGAACGGCCTGGGTTGGCGGGTCAAGCCTGCGGCCAGCCATGCCGGCCCCGGCTACCCGCCCGGTCCCAGCTGAACGGGGCTGCGACGCGCCGTATCGCCCTGTTGCCCCATTGCCCTATTGCTCTATTCCGCGTCGGGTTGTTTGTCGGGTTCGGCCAGGTCGAAGGCAGGCAGTTCGCGGCAAGCCGCATCGATACGCGCCAGCGTGGGCATGGCGGAAAGGTCGCAGTCAAAGCGACGGGCGTTGTAGACCTGCGGCACCAGGCAGAGATCGGCCAGGGTGGGCGTATCGCCATGGCAGTAGCGGCCGGTGGCGGGCGAATTGGCCAGCATGGACTCGACCGCGGACAGGCCCAGCTGGACCCAGTGGCGGTACCACTCGTTCTTGGCGTCGTCGCTGACCTGCAGCGTGCGCTTCAGGTACTTGAGCACGCGCAGGTTGTTCAGCGGATGGGTATCGCAGGCGATGGCCTGGGCGATGGCGCGCACGCGCGCGCGGCCGGCGGGATCGGCCGGCAGCAGTGGCGGTTGCGGATGGGTTTCGTCGAGATATTCAATGATGGCCAACGACTGCCCGATAGTGACGTCGCCATCGATCAGGGTAGGCACCAGCGCGGCAGGGTTAAGCGCGCGATAGGAATCTGACAGCTGCTGCCCGCCGTCTTTCAGCAGGTGCACCCCCAGGTATTCGTAGGATATGCCCTTGAGATTCAGGGCAATGCGCACGCGATAGGCGGCCGAACTGCGGAAGTAGCTGTACAACTGCATGAGGTCTCCTTGGGGAATGGCGGCGCGCCCGATCGCGACTAGTGCGGCGCGTCGGCGTCGGGCGCGGACTTGCGCGACAAGCCCTTGGGCAGGGGGAACGCTACGCTTTCTTCGAGGCCGGGCATGGTGCGAACCGACACGGCGCCGAGTTCTTTCAAGCGCTGCACGACCTGCTCGACCAGGATTTCGGGCGCCGATGCGCCGGCCGTGATGCCGATGCGCTGGCGGCCGACCAGCCAGGCCGGGTCGATGGCGTCGGCGCCGTCGACCAGGTGAGCATCGGTGCCGATGCGTTCGGCGACTTCACGCAGGCGGTTGGAATTGGAACTGTTGGGGCTGCCCACCACCAGCACCAGGTCGCAATCGGGGGCCAGCACCTTGACCGCGTCCTGGCGGTTTTGCGTGGCGTAGCAGATGTCGCTTTTCTTGGGTTCGACGATGCCGGGAAACCGCGCGCGCAGCGCCGCCGAGACGGCGGCGGCGTCGTCGACCGACAGCGTGGTCTGGGTGACGAAGGCCAGGTTGGACGGATCGGCCACTTGCAGGCTGGCGACGTCGTCGACGGTTTCGACCAGGTACATGCCGCCCTGGGCCTGGCCCAGCGTGCCTTCGACTTCTGGGTGGCCCTTGTGGCCGATCATGATGATTTCGCGGCCGGCGGCGCGCATGCGCGCGACTTCGATGTGCACCTTGGTGACGAGCGGGCAAGTGGCATCGAAGACTTGCAAGCCGCGCGCTTCGGCTTCCTGGCGCACCGCCTTGGAGACGCCGTGCGCCGAGAACACCACGATGGCGCCGGACGGCGCCTGGTCGAGTTCGTCGATGAAGATGGCGCCCTTGCCGCGCAGGTCTTCGACCACGTAGCGGTTATGGACGATTTCGTGGCGCACGTAGATGGGCGCGCCGTGCAATTCGAGGGCGCGTTCGACGATGTCGATGGCCCGGTCGACGCCGGCACAGAAGCCGCGCGGCTGGGCCAGCACGACTTCGGCATCGGCGGCGGTGACCGGACGAACCATTACAGCACCCCCAGGATGTGGACGTCGACGCGCAGGCTCGTGCCCGCCAGCGGATGATTGAAGTCGAACAGCGCCCAGTCGGGTTCGAGCTGCTTCAGCACGCCCGAATAACGGGCCCCGTTGGGCGCGGTGAACTCGACCAGGTCGCCGGGTTCGAAGGTGGCGTCGGCGCCTGCGTGCTCGGCCAGCATGGCGCGGGTGATCTTCTGGATGAGATCAGGGTTGCGGTCGCCGTAAGCCTGGGCGGGTTCGAGGGTGACACTGAAATGCTCGCCTTCGGTGTGGCCCAGCAGCGCGGCCTCGAGGCCGGGCGCCCATTGGCCCAGCCCCAGCTGCAAGGTGGCGGGGCGGCCGTCGAAGGTGTCGGCGAAGACCGAGTCTTGCCCGGGACCGGAGGCCAGCACGATGCGATAGTGCAGGGTAAGGTAGGAATCGGCGCGGATGGGGGTGGCGGCCTGTTCGGCGGCGGTGCTGCTCAAGATGGATCACCGTGGAAAAAGTGGCGGTAGACCCTGATTTTAGAACGTCTTGGCTGGCGCCGCCGCGAGCGCGCCCCCATCCGGGCCGGTGTACATCTACATATAGACAAAACGGTTCACAGGCGGGCCGCCGCAAACCGGCCTGCGGCATCGTTGATAGCCCGCCATTTCCGCCCCCGCCCCGATGCCGCTGCCCACTGATCTGCCGCCCCATGAACGCCCGCGCGAACGCCTGCTGCGCCACGGCCCGGCATCGCTGCGCGACGCCGAACTGCTGGCCCTGGCCCTGCGCACCGGCACGCGGGGCCGCACCGCCATCGATATGGGCAGCCAGCTGCTGCACCGCTACGGCGGCCTGCGCGGCCTGTTCGCGGCCTCGCCCCAGGAACTGATGTCACTGCCCGGACTGGGCGCGGCAAAAGCCGGCACGCTGGCGGCCATTCTGGAACTGGCGCGCCGCGCCGCCGAAGAGCGGCTGATGCGGCAGCAAGCCATGTCCGAGCCGGGCAGCGTCAAGCGCTACTTCAAGACGGCACTGGCGAATTGCGCCGTCGAGCACTGCCTGGCCCTGTACCTGGACAGCCAGCTCAACCTGATCGCCAGCGGCGAGCTGGCCCGCGGCACCCTGGCGCGCGCCTCGGTGTATCCGCGCGAAGTCGTGCGCGAAGCCCTGCGCCACCATGCGGCCGCCCTGATCCTGGCCCACAACCACCCGTCGGGCTCGGCCCAACCCAGCCAGGCCGATCGCGATTTCACCCGCCACATGCAGCAGGCGCTGGCGCTGGTGGAAATCCGCCTGCTGGATCACTTGATCGTGGCGGGCGACACCGTGGTGTCCATGGCCGAGCTGGGGTTGCTGTAGCCGCCGCCCGGCAGCGAACCGCGCGCGATTTCGTTAGACTGGAAGCCTGAACCGACCAACCGCCGCCCGACCGCCCCATCGATGAAGCGCTTGTGGGATATTTCTCCGCCAGTATCGGCCGCCTCGCCAGTGTTTCCGGGCGACACGCCATACCAGCAGCACTGGAAGTGGTCGCTGACGCCGGACTGCCCGGTCAATGTCAGCGAAATCCGGCTGTCGCCTCATATTGGCGCGCACGCCGATGCGCCGCTGCACTACAGCAACGGCGCCCCCGCCATCGGGGCGGTACCGCTCGAACCGTTCCTGGGCCCATGCCGCGTCATTCACGCCCTGGGCTGCGGCCCGCTGATCCTGCCCGAACACCTGCGGCACGCGGCCGACGGGCTGCCCCCGCGCGTGCTGGTGCGCACCGCCGAGCACGCCGCGCTGGACTGGTGGACCGACGACTTCAGCGCCTACGCGCCGCACACCATCGAATGGCTGGCCGAACGCGGCGTCGTGCTGATCGGGCTGGATACGCCCAGCATCGACCCCGCATCCAGCAAGACCCTGGACAGCCACCACGTCATCCTGCGGCGCGACATGCGCGTGCTGGAAAATCTGCTGCTCGATGACGTCGCCGAAGGCGACTATGAACTGATCGCCCTGCCGCTGGCGCTGGCCCAGGCCGATGCCAGCCCGGTGCGCGCCATCCTGCGCGAACTGGGCTGATCCGTCCATATAGGGCCGCCCGCAGCCGCGGCGGCCCGCCATCAGGCAAGACCGTCGATGAATACCTCACACCGCCCCGAAGACATCGTCCGCGACGAACAGGCGCAGCTGGACTACGCCAGCGACATGACCTACGGCGACTACCTGCACCTGGATGAACTGCTGGGCGCGCAGCATCCTCTGTCGCCCGAGCACAACGAAATGCTGTTCATCGTGCAGCACCAGACCAGCGAGCTCTGGATGAAGCTGATGCTGCACGAGCTGCGCGCCGCCATCGCCAACGTGGCGCAGGACCGGCTGCCGCCGGCCTTCAAGATGCTGGCGCGCGTCAGCAAAATCATGGAACAACTGGTGCACGCCTGGGACGTGCTGGCCACCATGACGCCGCCCGAGTACTCGGCGCTGCGCCCGTACCTGGCGCACTCGAGCGGCTTCCAGAGCTACCAGTACCGCCAGATCGAGTTTCTGCTGGGCAACAAGAACGCCGCCATGCTGCGGCCGCATGCGCACCGCGCCGAACTGCTGGCCGAAGTGCAGGCCGCCTTCCAGGCGCCCTCGCTGTACGACGAGTCGCTGCGCCTGCTGGCGCGCAACGGCCTGGACGTGCCGGCCAGCCACCTGGAGCGCGACTGGACCCTGCCCTACCAGGCTGATCCGGCCGTCGAGGCGGCCTGGCTGCAGGTGTACCGCCAGCCGGAGCGCTACTGGGACCTGTATCAGCTCGGCGAGAAGCTCACCGACCTGGAAGACGCCTTCCGGCTGTGGCGCTTTCGCCACGTGACGACGGTGGAACGCATCATCGGCTTCAAGCGCGGCACCGGCGGCACCTCCGGCGTGGCCTATCTGCGCAAGATGCTGGATGTCGTGCTGTTTCCGGAAATCTGGGCGCTGCGCACCGACCTGTAGCCATGCGGCTCGCCAGGTCTACCCACCCCGCCCGGCGCGCCAGCCGATGGGCAAGGCCTGGCAAAACACGGAAACCATGCTAGAATGCGGGGTTACTTCCTGGATACGTGGCTGCCAGGTTCGCTGCAAGGCAATTGCAAGCGGAACTGTTCGGCTGGCGACCCGCAAACCCCCGGCCAGACCGGAAGAACCGGAATTCATCATGAAAGAAGGCATTCACCCCGAATACCGCGAAGTGGTGTTCATGGACGTGCAAACGGGCAACAAGTTCGTAACGCGCTCCACCATCAACACCCGCGAAACCATCGACATCGACGGCAAGACGTACCCGCTCTTCAAGTGCGACGTCACGTCTGAATCGCACCCCTTCTACACGGGCGCGCAGACCCGCATCGTCGAAACCGGCCGCGTCGAGAAATTCCGCGCCCGCTTCGCCCGCACGGCCGGCACGGTCAAGTCGGCGTCGTAAACTTGCTCCTCGGCGAGGCGCAGCAAAAAGCAGCCTTCGGGCTGCTTTTTTTTCCGCGCCGGCCTCATCCCTCCCCGTTTCTGGGCCCCCGGCCCGCGCTGCTCGGTTACATTAGCCACGTGCCTTCTACAACGCGTTCCACCCCGGCCCGGCTGACTATCTCGGCCACCGCCAAATTGCCCCGTCTGGTGCTGCTGGGGCTGTCGCTGGCCTATATTCTGGCCGGCCTGTTCATGCGCGACCCCTGGAAGACCGACGACGCCGTGGGCCTGGCCACGATGATCACGGCCGTGCGCGAAGGCGGCTCGACCTGGCTGCTGCCGCAGGTAGGGCAACTGGCCTTCGCCGAGGAAGGCCCGCTGATCACCTGGGCCGGCGCGCTATGCATGTGGCTGCTCGGGCCGCTGATCGGCGATATTCCCGCCGGCCGGCTGCCCAACCTGGCGTGGTTCGGCATTACCACCGTCAGCGTCTGGTACGGCACGTATTTGCTTGGGCGGCGCGCCGAGGCCCAGCCGCTGGCCCTGCCATTCGGCGGCGAGCCGGCCGCACGCGATTACGGCCGCATGCTGGCCGACGCCGCCTTGCTGCTGCTGCTGGCCACGGTGGGCATTCTGCAGCGTACCCACGAAACTTCCGTCGTGCCGGCGATCATGGCATGGCAGGCGCTGGCGTTCTATTCGCTGGCGCGCACGCTCGACCGCCCCGCCACCGGCGCCGCGACCCTGGGTGTCGCGCTGGCGGCCAGTTTTCTCACGCGCGGCTGGGTCGGCGCGCTGCCCATCATGCTGGGGGCCGCGCTGGCGTTTCATCCGCGCAGCGCCCTGTGGGCGCGGCGCCGCTGGCTGCCTCTGGCCGCGGGCGTGGCCGCGGCGCTGATGCTGGCCTGGTGGATACCCGCCGCCCAGGGCAGCGATTACTGGATCAGCAACTGGAAAACCTGGAACGCAGCCTCGTTCGACTGGCCTGACCTGGCCGACGCCGGGCGCACACTGCGCGACCTGCCCTGGTACCTGTGGCCCACCTGGCCGCTGGCCCTGCTGGCCGTATGGCGCTGGCGCGACTGGCTGTACGCGCCGCACATCTGGCTGCCGCTGGTGCTGGCGGCCTTCGCCGGCGCGCAATTGTTCTTCCTGGAAGAGCCCACCGATTCCGAATTCATCCTGCTGGCGGTGCCTTGCTCCATCCTGGCCGCTTTCTCGCTGCCCACCTTGCGGCGCGGCGTGGTCAATACGCTGGACTGGTTCGCGGTCATGTGTTTTTCACTGACGGTCGCCACGGCCTGGCTGGGCTGGGTCGCGCTGCATTTCGGCTGGCCGGCGCAGATTGCCCGCAATATCGCCCGTCAGACCACAGGCTACGAGCCGGTAATTTCCTGGATCGCGTTCGCGCTCGCGCTGCTGGTGACCGCGGCGTGGGTGGCGCTGGTGGCATGGCGGCTGCGCTCTCACCCGGCCGCGCTGTGGCGCGGCACGGTCCTATCGGCCAGCGGCCTGACCGCCACGTGGATACTGCTGGTGCTGCTGTGGCAGCCCGCCGTCGATTACGCGCGCAGCTATCGCGACATGTCGAGCGAACTGGCGGCCGCGCTGGCCCAGTACCGCCAGCCGGGCGAATGCGTCCGCGGGCTGAGCGTGGGCAGCGGCCAGCGTGCGTCGCTGCTGATTTTCGACAATCTCACGCTCAGCTACGACTCGAAATGCCCGCTGGTATTGCAGCAGACCACCCGCGAGCGCCTGCGCGAAGGCGCGGCCGCCTATAGCGAAGGCGCGCAAGAGCTGTGGCGCGGCGGCCGCCGCGCCGATCGGCACGAGATTTTCCGGCTGCTGCGCATCTCGCCGGCGCGATGAATCCCCCTGCCCCACAGGCACGCGGCTTCGGCGCCGCGATGCTGGATATTGCCCGCCAGGCCTGGCCAGTGCTGGTCAGCCAATGGGCCGGCATCGCATTCGGCGTGCTCGACACCGCCATGACCGGCCACGCCAGCGCGGCCGACCTGGCAGCCATGTCGCTGTCCATGTCCGTCTACATCACGATCTTCGTCGGGCTGATGGGCGTGGTGCATGCCCTGATCCCCATTCTTGCCCAGCATTTCGGCGCCGGCCGCCTGGACGACGTGGGGCGCACCTGGGGCCAGGGCGTGTGGCTGGCGCTGGGCCTGGCCGCGCTGGGCGCGGTGCTGATGATGTTTCCCGACGTCTGGCTGTCGTTGTCGGGCGACGTGGCGCCAGAGGTGCGCGAACGGGTCACGGGCTATCTGCGGGCGCTCGCGCTGGCGCTGCCGGCCGCGCTGATGTTTCGCACCATCTATGCCTTGGGCACCGCCGTGTCGCGCCCCAAGGTAGTGATGACGATCAACCTGGCTGGCGTGGGCTTCAAGGCGTTCTTCAACTGGCTGCTGATCTACGGTCACTTCGGCCTGCCCGCCTTGGGCGCGACCGGCGCCGGGCTGGCCACCGCCATCGTGTCGTGGACGAGCCTGGCGGTGGGCCTGTGGTTCATTGCGCGCCATCGCTATTTCCGCCGCTTCGGCCTGACGCTGGGGCGGCCGTCGTGGCAGGCGCAGAAAGAACTGCTGCGGCTGGGTCTGCCCATGGGAGGCTCATACTTGGTGGAGGTGTCCGCCTTCACGTTCATGGCCCTGCTGGTGGCGCGCGAGGGCACGTACGTCAGCGGCGGCCACCAGATCATGTCTAACCTGGCTGCCCTGTGCTACATGATGCCGATGGCGCTGGGGGTGGCCACGGCCTCGCTGACCGCGCAGGCCATTGGCGCCGGGCAGTTCGGCCTGGCGCGGCGCACCGGCCTGGCCGGCATGGCGCTGGGCCTGCTGGGCGCGCTGCTGACGGCGTTAGCGCTGCTGGCCGGCCGCGACCTGATCCTGGCCGCCTATACCGACGACGCGCAGGTGGCGGCGGTGGCCGGCGCGCTGCTGGCGATGATCCCGTTGTTCCACCTGTGCGATTCGATGCAGTGCATTAATTCGTACGTGCTGCGCGCCTACAAGGTGGCGGTGGTGCCGCTGCTGTTGCAGATTGTGGCGCTGGCCGGCGTGGGCCTGCTGGGCGGCTGGTGGCTGGGCTTCGGGCCCGGCCGCGGCGGGCTGGACTGGCTGCGCATGCTGGTGATTCCCGATTCGCCCGTGGGCGCCGGCACCATGTGGCTGATGGCCATGACCGGCCTGGCGTTATCGGCCCTGCTGCTGCACGCGTGGTACAGGAAGATCGTGCGCGACTACCGCTTGCGGGACCGCTGACCAGCCTGCGCGGCTTCCGCGGCCGGGCGGGCGGCCTCGATGGTATCGGAGGACTCGCGCGCGGCCGGTTCGCGATCGCGCGTGAGCGTATGCGCTTCGCGCTGGCCTTCGGCATCGCGCCGCTCGGCGTGAGCCGGACCGCTGGCCAGCCCCAGGCACAGCGCCGACGTGGAAAGAAAGGCAGCGATACGGGCGGGTGTGGTCATGGGGTGCTCCTGAAACAAGCCGGGCAGAATGCCCGGTTCTATTGGAAAGCACTACGCCAGGAAGGTTCAACCGCGCCGGAAAGTTTTGCGTGCGCTAACGATCGGTCATGAATGACCGGACACGGCCTTGTCATGCAGCCGAGTGAAGTTTTGGGGTCGTCCCGCGTCGGGTGGCCGTCGCAGGCGGCGCACGTGCATCGGGCTCGGGCGCATGCGGGCGCCCTCGGCCTGCTGCACAGGCTGCCCCGCCGCCCGACGCGCTGCCTGCGACGGCCACCCGACGCGGGACTGCGACACAGTGCAATCACTCGATCGCCACAACGCCCGCCTCTGCCTCAGGCTTCAAAGATCAGCAACAACACCGTGGCGAACAGCATGGCCGCGAAGCAGGCGCGCAGCTTGCGCTCGGGCAGGCGGTAGGCCACGCGCACGCCCACCGGCACGAACAGCAGGCTGCCGGCCGCCAGCGGCAGGCCGATCCACCAGTTGGCCTGGCCTGCCCAGCTGTAGGTGGCCAGGGCGATGGTCGAGCCGGGAATGACCATAGTAAGCGCCAGCGCCTGGGCGGAAGTCTGAGGCAGCCGGAACACCGACGTCAGGATGGGCACGGCCATGATGGCGCCGCCCACGCCGAAGAACCCGCCCAGGGTGCCGCTGGCCACACCGAGCAGGGCGGCGCGCCCGCGTGTGAACGCCGGCGCGGGCCGCGCCTGGCGCGCCCGGCTCTTGACCGCCGGGCGCGGCGCACGCGCGATTTTGTAGACGTAGAACACGGCCACGAAAAACAAGAACACCGCGAAGCTCAGGCGCAGCGTGCCGGAGGGAATGCCCAGCGCCAGCCGCGCGCCCACCCAGGTGAACAGCACCGCGCCGAGCGCGCCGGCAATGGCCGCCGGCCGGTCGATGCGGGTGTGCTGGTTGTACTTGCGCACCGCCATGACGATGGTGGGCAGCACCATGATCAGGGCTGTGCCCTGGGCCAATTGCTGCGACATATCCATCAAGAGCACGAGCGCCGGAATGGCGATGAGGCCCCCGCCTATGCCCAGCACTCCGCCCAGGAATCCAATCAACGCGCCGCATGCCAGGCAGATGCCCGTGACAATCCACAGGCTCATGCCTGATGCTCCTTGGTGATGATCATGTTCTGGAAAAACGTGCCCGGGTGCCCTTGTCGCGGCTCATCGCAGCTTGTCCAGCGCGGCGTCCAGGCGGTCGACCGCCCAGATCTCCAGGCCCTCGATGGGCTGCCGCGGGGCATTGGCCTTGGGAATGAGCGCCGTGCTGAAGCCCAGCTTGGCGGCTTCGCGCAAGCGCTCCTGCCCGCGCGGCGCCGGACGGATCTCGCCGGCCAGGCCGACTTCGCCGAACGCGATCAACCCGCGCGGCAGGGGCCGGTCGCGCAGCGACGACATGATGGCCAGCAATACCGGCAGGTCGGCCGCGGGTTCGGTAATGCGCACCCCACCCACCGCGTTCACGAAGACATCCTGGTCATAGGTGGATACGCCCGCGTGCCGGTGCAGCACGGCCAGCAGCATGGCCAGGCGATTGCCCTCCAGGCCCACGGTCAGGCGCTTGGGATTGGGCGCGTGCGAACTGTCGACCAACGCCTGGATCTCGACCAGCAGCGGGCGCGTGCCTTCTTGCGTAGCCATGACGCACGACCCCGCCACCTGTTGATCGTGCTGCGACAGGAATAGCGCCGACGGGTTGGCCACGCCGCGCAGGCCGCGATCGGTCATGGCGAACACGCCCAGTTCGTTGACGGCCCCGAAGCGGTTCTTGAAGGCCCGCACCAGACGGAACGACGAATGGGTATCGCCCTCGAAATACAGCACGGTGTCGACGATGTGCTCGAGCACGCGCGGCCCGGCCAGCGCGCCGTCTTTAGTGACGTGCCCGATCATCACGATGGCGATGCCGGTCTGCTTGGCCAGGCGGGTGAGCTGGGCCGCGCATTCGCGCACCTGCGAGACCGAGCCGGGCGCGGCGGTGAGCTCGCCGCTGTACAGCGTCTGGATGGAATCGATGACCGCCACGGCGGGCTGTTGTTCGGACACCGCGGCCTGGATGGCTTCCAGGCGGATCTCGGCCAGCAGGTTCACATTGCCGGTCTGCAGGCCCAGGCGGCGAGCGCGCAGCGCCACCTGCTCGGCGGACTCTTCGCCGGTGACATACAGCACGCGGCTGTGGGCCGACATGGTGGCCAGGGCCTGCAGCAGCAGCGTGGACTTGCCGATGCCGGGGTCGCCGCCGATGAGAACCACCGCGCCGGCCACCAGGCCGCCGCCCAGCACGCGGTCGAACTCGTCGAGCCCCGTGGGCTGGCGCGGCGTTTCGCGGGCCTCGATGTCGGCCAGGCTGCGCACCGGGCTGGAACTGGCCAGCGGCGCGTAGCGGTGCGCGGCGGCCGCCGGGCTGGCGGATTCGACGGTTTCTTCCAGGGTGTTCCAGGCGGCGCAATGCGGGCATTTGCCCTGCCATTTGGGGGTGGTGCCGCCGCATTCGGCGCAGACGTAGACGGTTCGAGGCTTGGCCATGGCGCAAGTTTACCGGCATTGGGCAGGCGGCCGCGGACGGCGCGCGCCATCGCGGCGCGGATACGTTTCCTTGCAAAGCCGCCGATGGATTTCAACCCCGTTTTACGTGGCGGCGCGTTTAACCGGAACGATCCCCAGACAAGGACCTGTTCCATGAACCCGAACCAACGCCCTGCCCGCCTGATCTGCACCGCCCTGGCCGCCGCCCTGCTGACGGCGTGCTCGCCCCCCGCGCAAGACAGCGCGGCCGACGCCGGCCGTGCCCTGGCTGGCGCCGGCAAGGCCGGCAACCGCGGCATTGTGCCGCCCGCAGTCCCCGCGCCCCCCCCGGCTCCACCGGCCGCCGAGGCCGATGCTGGGGCGCCGCGAGCGCGCCCGGGCGCCGCACTGACCCGGCAATATGCCCCCCAGGCCTACAGTGCGCAGCCTGCCGCGGTTTCGCTGCTGCCGGCGCCCTCGGGCTATTACGCGCCGCCGCAGGCCGAGGAACGCGAGAACTACGCGCGCTATCGCGACAACCCGGTGGTGGCCGCGCAAGAGCAGCCGGTGTCGACCTTCGGCGTGGATGTCGACACGGGTTCGTACACCAACGTGCGGCGCCTGCTCAACGAAGGCAGGCTGCCGCCGCCCGATGCGGTGCGCGCGGAAGAGTTCATCAATTACTTCGACTACGGCTACGCCGCGACCGACTCGCGACAGCAACCGTTCAGCATCATCACCGAAGTGTCTGCCGCGCCGTGGAACCCGCAGCGCCAGTTGCTGAAGATCGGCATACAGGGCTACCGCGTGGCGCCGCAGGACATTCCGGCGGCCAACCTGGTGTTCCTGGTGGACACGTCGGGTTCGATGGCCGACCGCGACAAGCTGCCGCTGATCAAGGGCGCGCTCAAGCAACTGGTGGCCCAGTTGCGTCCGCAGGACCGGGTGGCTATCGTGACCTATGCCGGTCAGGCGTCGATGACGCTGGATTCGACGCCCGGCGACCAGAAGGCCCGCATCAACGCCGCCATCGACGAACTGCGCGCCGCGGGCTCGACCAATGGCGGCGCCGGCCTTGACCTGGCGTACGCTCAGGCCGCCAGGGGCTTCGTGAAGGACGGCGTGAACCGCATCTTGCTGGCCAGCGACGGTGACTTCAACGTGGGCGCCACCGATCTCGAAGACCTGAAAGACAAGATTGCCCGCCAGCGCCAGGGCGGCATCGCGTTGACGACGCTGGGGGTGGGCGGCGGCAACTTCAATGACGCGCTGGCCGTGCAACTGGCCGATGCGGGCAACGGCAGCTATCACTACCTGGACAGCCTGCGCGAAGCGCGCAAAGTGCTGGCCGCGCAGATGTCGTCCACCCTGCTGACCATTGCCCGCGACGTGAAAATACAGGTGGAATTCAACCCCGCCGTGGTGGCCGAGTACCGCCTGATCGGCTATGAAAAGCGCGCCCTGGCGCGCGAGGACTTCAACAACGACCGCGTCGATGCCGGCGAAATCGGCGCGGGCGCCAACGTGACGGCGCTGTACGAAATCACGCCGGTGGGGGCCGGCGGCGCCCGGCTCGATCCGCTGCGCTACGGCCAGCCGGCCACGGCCGCCGGCCCCGCGGATGAACTGGCGTTCGTGCGCGTGCGCTACAAGCTGCCCGGCGCCAGCGACAGCCAGCTGGTGGAGCAGGCAGCGCCGCGCGCGGACGCGCGGGCCGCCGGCTCGGACGGCATGCGGCGCGCGGCGGCGGCGGCGGCCTTTGCGCAATGGCTGCGCGGCGGCAAATACCTGGATGGCTACTCCCCCGCCCAGATCGCCGCCCTGGCGCGCGGCGCCCGGGGCGAAGACCCCCAGGGGCTCAATGCCGAACTGGCGGCGCTGGTAGAAATGGCCGCCGGCCTGGGCACGCCTGCCGCGCCATGAACATCACGGCCCCCTGGCCGGCGGCCGCGCCGCCGGCCAGCAGGTGCGCGGGCGCAGCCGAAGGGATACACTCGGCCGCCATGGACATCCCGGGCGCCGACGACGAAACCCTGATGCAGGCCTACGGCGCCGGCAACCTGGCGGCGTTCGACGCCCTGTATGCGCGCCATCGCGCCGGCCTGTACCGCTACATTCTGCGCAGCACGCGCAACCCGCACCAGGCCGACGATATTTTCCAGGAAACCTGGAGCCGGGTGATCGACGCCCGCGCCCGCTGGCAGCCGCGCGCCCGCTTCACCACCTGGCTGCTGCAGATCGCGCATAATCTGATCGTCGACGCCTACCGGCGCCAGCCCGCGCAGGCCGGTCCGCAAGAAACCGAAGCCGCGCTGGCCACGCTGGCGGCGGCCGAACATGAGCAGCCCGAACAGCAGCTATCCGATTTCCAGACCCGGCGGCGCCTGCAGCTTGCCATCGAAAGCCTGCCGGACGAACAGCGCCATGCCATACTGCTGCGGCTGGAGCATGACCTGAGCCTGGAAGATATTGCCGACATTACCGGCGCGCCGCGCGAAACCGTGAAATCGCGCCTGCGCTATGCCACGCAGCGTATCCGTGAGGCCCTGAACGCATGACGGCCCATCCCCGCCCCCCACACGACGAAGACGATGACCTGGACTTGCGCGCCCTGTATCGCACGCTGCCGCGCGCCGAGCCTGGCCCGGCCCTGGACGCGTCGGTGCGTGACGCGGCCGCGCGCGCCGCGGCGGCCGATCGCCGGGTGCAACGCGAACGCCGGCTTTGGCATCCCGGCTGGGGCGTGGCGGCCTCGATCGTGCTGACCGCCTGCTTGTTTTTGTTGACTGATTTCGGCGACCAGGATGTAGCCGGCCTGGCCGATGCGCCGCCGGTGGATGCCGAATTGGCGCGGCCACCGCAGGCCATGTCGCCTCGGGCCGCGCCGCCCGTCCGGCCCGAGGCACCAGCGGCGCTGCGCCGCTATGCCCCGGCCCGCCAAGCGGAACAAGCCGAGCCGGCCGCGCCGCCGGCACCGGCTTATCGCGCACAGCCTGATGCCGCCGCGGGGGCCGCGCTGGCGCCCGCCCCCGATGTCCAGGCCGATGCCAAGACTGGCGCCGCGGGCGAAACCGATGCGCGCATCGCACATATTCGTGAACTGCTGCAGGATGGCCGGCGCGATGCCGCCCTGCGGGCCCTGCAAGACCTGCAGCGCGATGCGCCGGGCCTGGCCCTGCCGCCTGACCTGCAGGGGTTGCTGCCGCCGACCCCCTAGGCCGGCCGCGCGCCACACTGCCCTTAGCGGCCCGCCAGGCTGCCGCCGCCGTCTACGCCCAGCACCTGGCCGGTGATGAAACCGGCTTCGTCGGACAGCAGGAAGGCGATGGCGGCCGCCACTTCGGCCGGCGTGCCCAGGCGCTTCATGGGAATGGAAGCCAGCGCGCGCTTTTCGCCATCGCTGCCGGCCGGCTGGGCCACGCGGAACAACTCGGTTTCGATCGGGCCGGGTGCCACGGCATTGACCGTGACGCCGTATTCGGCGAGCTCGAGCGCCCAGGTGCGCGTGCAGCCGATGAGGGCGCTCTTGGCGGCCGAGTAGCTGGTGCGGTCGAGCCCGCCGTGGATGGCGCGGCTGGACACGTTGACGATGCGCCCGGTGCGCCGCACTTTCATGGACTCGACGAAGGCCTGGGTCACCTGCACCGCCACCCGCACGTTCAGGTCCATGACGTTATAGAGCGAGGCGAGGTCGATTTCGCCCAGCGGCTGGGGCCGCACGACGCCGACGTTGTTGACGATGGCGTCGACCGGGAATTTCTCGCGGATTTCACGCAGCACTTCTTCGGTGCGGCCAGCGTCGGCCAAGTCGCAGGCGTACAGGTAGCCCGGGAAATCGATGTGATCGGTATTGCGAGCGATACCCACGACATGACAGCCGAGGTCGGCCAGCTTCTGGGTCAGCGCCCAGCCGATGCCCTTGGTGGCGCCCGTCACCAGCACGCATTTGTCTTTCATGGAATTCCTCGCTTAAGAATGATCAGGGGTCGCGCTTGACCGGCACCCGGGGAGCCAGCGCGCACAGCAATTCATAGCCGATGGTGCCGGCCGCCTGGGCGACTTCGTCGACCGATGGGCCGTCCTGGCCCCACAACGACACCGGGGTGCCGATGCCCGCGGCAGGAACGGGGTCGAGGTCGACCATGAGCATGTCCATGGACACGCGCCCCACCAGGCGGGTGCGCACGCCCCCCACCACGACGGGCGTGCCGGTGCCGGCGTGGCGCGGATAACCATCGGCATAGCCGCAGGCCACCACGCCGACCCGCATGGGGCGTTCGGCGCGGAAGGTGGCGCCATAACCGACTTCGGCGCCGGCGGGCAGGTCTTGCACGCCGATGATCTGCGAACGCAGCGACATGGCGGGTCGCAGGCCGAAGCTGGCGGCATCGGCATCGGCGAACGGCGATGCGCCGTACAGACAGATGCCGGGCCGCACCCAGTGCGCCTGCGCGCCGTGCGCCACGGCGATTTCGGGGTAGCGCAGCGTGGCCGCCGAGTTGCACACGCTGACCGGGCCGTCGGCCAGGCCCTGGGTGACGGACTGGAACACGCGCAGTTGCCCGGCCACCCCCGGCGTGCCGTCGGCGCAAGCGAAGTGAGTCATCTTGCCGACGGCCCCCACCACGCCCTGTTCGCGCAACTGCAGGGCGCGCGCGTGCGCGCTGCCGTAGGCGTCGGGGCCGAAGCCCAGGCGGTTCATGCCGCTGTTGAGCTTGAGCATGATGTCGACGCGCCGCGACAACCGGGCCTGCGCCAGCATGTCGAGCTGTTCGCGCGTGTGGACGGTGGCGCTGAGATGATAGCGGTCGATGAGGTCGAGATCGGCGGGCTGGAAGAAGCCTTCGAGCAGGAGGATGGGACCGCCCCACCCGGCTTCGCGGCAGCGCACGGCCTCGGCCAGGTCGAGCATGGCCAGGCCTTGCGCGGCCGAGAAGCCCGCCACGGCGGCTTCGATGCCATGGCCGTAGGCATTGGCCTTGATGACGGCCCAGATAGATGGCGGCGCGCCACCAGCCGCCTGGGCGGCCTGGTCGAGATGACGGCGCACGACATCCAGATTGTGGGCCAGCGCGGCAAGCGAAATCGAAGCGTGAATGGGGCGTGGCATGGCAGCGATCCTGTGGCGCCTAGTCTAACTGATCTGCCCGCGAGCCGGCGACGCCGCCGCGCGCCGATACGGCGCAGGGACAAAGCGCCACTAAAATACCCGCACCGCGGCCATGGGGCCGCCGCCCGCATTTGTATGGCTGTCGATCATTACGAGAACTTTCCGGTTGCCTCGCTGCTGCTGCCTCGCCGGCTGCGCGGCCCGGTGACCGATATTTACCGCTATGCGCGCGCCGCCGACGATATCGCCGACGAAGGCGATGCCAGCGATGCCCGGCGCCTGGCCGGCCTGGCCGCCTTTCGCGCCGAACTGCATCGCATCGGCGCCGAGCCTGGCAGCGTGCCGGACGCCGCGCCCGAGCTGGCGCACATCTTCGCGCCGCTGGCGCGCACCATTGCGCGCCACCAGTTGCCCATCACACCGTTCTTCGACCTGCTGTCGGCCTTCGAGCAAGACGTGACGGTCAAGCGCTATGATGACTACGCGGCGCTGCTCGATTACTGCACACGGTCGGCCAACCCCGTGGGCCGCCTGATGCTGCACCTTTACGATGCCGCCACGCCCGATAACCTGGCCGAGTCCGACGCCATCTGCACCGGCCTGCAGCTCGTCAATTTCTGGCAAGACGTGCGGGTGGACTGGCGCAAGCAGCGCATTTACCTGCCGCGCGCCGACATGCAGCGCCACGGCGTCACCGAAGACGACCTGGCCGCCTGCCGGCTGACGCCCCAGTGGCGCGCGCTGATGGCCTGCCAGGTCGAGCGCGCGCGGGCGCTGCTACACTCTGGCGCTCCACTGGCGCGCCGCCTGTCCGGCCGCATCGGCCTGGAATTGCGCATGGTCGTGCAGGGCGGACTGCGTATCCTGGAACGCATCGAGCACAACGGCTACGACGTCTTCCTGAATCGCCCCGAACTGCGCGCGCGCGACTGGCCCATCATTTTGTGGCGAGCCATTTAGGCCCCCGACGGAACCACCAAGGAATACTCACCCCATTTATGACGCCTGACGATTACTGCCAGGAAAAGGCCGCCAAAAGCGGTTCGAGTTTCTATTATTCGTTCCTGTTCCTGCCACCCGAGCGCCGCCGCGCCATCACCGCGCTGTACGCCTTCTGCCGCGAGGTCGACGACGTGGTCGACGAATGCTCCGACCCGTCGGTGGCGCGCATCAAGCTGGCCTGGTGGCGCACGCAGGTCGACCACCTGTTTGCCGGCCAGGTGGAACACCCCGTGATGCGCGCGCTGCAGCCTCACCTGGAGTCCTGTGGCATTTCGCGCGAACGCATGCAGGCGGTGGTCGATGGCATGGAAATGGACCTCGACCAGACCCGCTACCTGGACTGGCCGGGGTTGCGCAAGTACTGCTGGCATGCCGCCGGCGTGGTGGGCGAACTGTCGGCCGGCGTGTTCGGCTACGCCGATCCACGCACGCTGGAATACGCCGGCAAGCTGGGGCTGGCGTTCCAACTGACCAACATCATCCGCGACGTCGGAGACGACGCGCGGCGCGGCCGCATCTATTTGCCTGTAGACGACCTGCAGCGGTTCGACGTCAAGGCCGCCGAGATCCTGAACGGCACCTATTCCGACCGCTTCACCGCGCTGATGCGCTTTCAGACCGAGCGCGCCCGCCAGCTGTATGGCGAAGCCATGGCCAGCCTGCCCGAGACTGACCGCCGCGCGCAGCGGCCGGGCCTGATGATGGCGGCCATTTACCACGCCCTGCTCGACGAGATCGAACGCGACGAATGGCAGGTGCTGCATCAGCGCATTTCGCTCACGCCCCTGCGCAAGCTGTGGCTGGCCTGGAAAACCTGGGTGGGCGGCGGCCGCGGCCTGGTGCGCCGCCTGGCACGATGAAAAAGGTCGCCGTCATCGGCGCCGGCTGGGCCGGCCTGGCTGCCTGCGCCGCCTTGCGCGAAGCCGATGCCCAGGTCACGGTCTTCGAAGCCGGGCGCACGCCGGGCGGACGGGCGCGACGCGTGGTGCACCCCGAGTTCGGCGCACAGCTCGACAACGGCCAGCACATATTGCTGGGCGCCTATGACCAGACCCTGGACCTGATGCGGCGCGTGGGCCGCAATCCGGCCATGTTGCTGATGCGGCGATCGCTGCGGCTGGCCAGCCTGGATGGCACGTTCCGCTTGTCCGCGCCGGCCCTGCCCGCCCCGTGGCACGCGCTGGCGGCGCTGGCCACCGCGCGCGGCTTGCCATGGCGCGAACGCATGGATGCCTTGCGCATGATGCGGGGACTGAAAAACACCGGATGGCAGCCGCCGCGCGACTGGACCGTGGCGCAGTTGCTTGCCCATTACCGCCAGCCCGCCACCCTGACCCGCCTGGTCTGGGAACCGCTGTGCCTGGCCGCGCTGAACACGCCGCCGGCCGAGGCCAGCGCCGTCCTGTATGTCCGCATCCTGCGTGACAGCCTGGCGGGCAGCCGCCACGCCAGCGACTTGCTGCTACCCTGCGTCGACCTGTCGGCGCTGTGGCCGGACGCCGTCGCCCTGCGGGCCAACATGCGCTATGGCGATACCGTGCGGCAACTGGTGCCGTCGGCCCGCGGGGTGGATGTGAATCGCGAACGCTTCGATGCCGCCGTGCTGGCGGTGCCTCCGTCAGTGGCTGCCCGCCTGCTGGGCAATGCCTTGCGCGAGGCCGGCTCACCCGGTCTGCTGAAGGCGCTGCAGGCGTTCGACTACCTGCCGATCGGCACGCTGAACCTGCGCCTGGCGGCCCCCTGGCCGCTGCCCGAGCCCATGATGCTGCTGCGCGAAAATGCGGCGCGCGGCCACGTGGGCCAATGGGTGTTCGATCGGTCGCGCCTGTCCGGGCGCGGCCCCGGCAGCGAACTGGCGGTCGTGACGAGCGCCGCGCGCGGCCTGGCCGAGGCCGACCGCGCCGCCGCCATCGCGGCGCTCACCGCCCAGGTAGCCGAGCAGGCGGCGCGTCATCCGGCGCGGCTGCCGCCCATGCCGGCCGTGCAGGCCGCTGAATTGTTCATCGAAAAACGCGCCACCTTCGCCGCCGTGCCCGGGCTGGTGCGCCCGCTGAATACCACGCCGTGGCCCACGCTGGCGCTCGCCGGCGACTGGACCGACACCGGGTATCCGGGCGTGCTCGAAGGCGCGGTGCGCAGCGGCCTGCAGGCCGCGCGCGTGCTGCTGGCTCGGCAAGGCCGCCAGGGTTGAACGCGGCGCGCAGCGCCTCGTTCAGCGCAGCGCGTGCGCGCTGGCCAGTCCCAGCGCGGTCAGCGCCAGCGACCCCACCAGGCTGAGCGCCGCATATCCCAAGGCAGTGGCGTAGGCGCCGCGTTCGAGCATGCCCACCGTTTCGGCGGAAAACGTGGAAAACGTGGTGAGTCCGCCCAGAAAACCCGTAACGGCCGCCAGGCGTATCCATTGCGGCCATTCAGGATGCGCCAGCAACACAGCCAGGGCCAGCCCGATCAGGTAGCCCCCCGCCAGGTTGACCAGCAAGGTGCCCCACGGCCACGCCGACGAATTCAGCCAGAGCCCGGCCAGCCAGCGCGCGCAGGCGCCCAGCGCGGCGCCGATCGCCACGGCGAGAAAGTTGAGCGGGATGAGTGTCTGCGTCATATTTTTTTGAGACTCATTCTCATTTAAGTGATAGAATCCGCAGCCTTGACCCGTAATGTCTCATGGACGGCAAACATTCCTCGCGTCGGCGGGCCTATTGGCTCAAGACACTGCATCAATGGCACTGGATCAGTTCGGCATTATGCCTGCTGGGCATGCTGTTGTTCGCCGTTACCGGCCTGACCCTCAACAATGCCTCGCTGATCGAGGCGCGCCCCACGGTGACCAACCGCCAGGCGCAATTGCCGCCCGCCCTGCTCGGCCAGCTCAAGGCCGCCAATACCGGCGCCAGGCAAGCCGCCGTGCCAGCGCCCGTGGCCCAGTGGCTGGACAGAGAACTGGACGCGCAGGTGGCCGGCCGCGCGCCCGAGTGGTCGCCCGACGAACTGTATATCTCGCTGCCGCGCCCCGGCGGCGACGCCTGGCTGTCCATCGGCCTGGCCGACGGCGCCGTGGAATACGAGCGCACCGAACGCGGCTGGATCGCCTACCTGAACGATCTGCACAAGGGCCGCCACACAGGCACGGCCTGGAGCTGGTTCCTGGACGCATTCGCCGTGGCCTGTCTGGTGTTTTCGCTGACCGGCCTGGTGCTGCTGCAAATGCACGCCGGCCAGCGCGCCGCCACCTGGCCCATGGTCGGGTTGGGGCTGCTGATCCCGCTGGTGCTGGCCCTGCTGTACATCCACTGAAAACCGCGAGCCTGGAGATTCCATGCGCAAACTGCTGCTGTCGGCCCTGCTGGCCGGCCTGACCGCCCGGACGGCGCAAGCCGCCGACCTGGCGGTCAATATTGAAATACCCCGCCTGGACGTGGCCGAATACCACCGCCCGTATGTAGCCATCTGGCTCGAGAATTCCGACCAGAGCGTCGTGTCCGACCTGGCCGTCTGGTACGACGTTGCCAAGAAGAACAACGAAGGCGCGGAATGGTTGAAGGACATGCGCCAATGGTGGCGCCGCAGCGGCCGCAACCAGCAGTTTCCGGTGGATGGCGTCAGCGGCGCCACCCGCCCCGCCGGCAAGCACGAACTGGCTTTTGCCGACGGCGGCAAGCCTCTGGCCGACCTGAAGCCCGGCCGCTATGCCGTGGCGGTGGAAGCCGCCCGCGAAGTAGGCGGGCGCGAGCTGGTGCGCGTGCCCTTCGCCTGGCCGCCCGAACGGGCCGAACAACTGTCGGCCAGCGGCGAGCACGAGCTCGGCGCCATCGCCCTGACCCTGAAACCCTGACAGCCACCGATCTACCGGAGCCCCGATGAAACCTGCCGCCCGACTCGTTGCCGCCCTGGCGCTCGCCCTGCCCGCCGTGGCCCATGCCCACGATGTGTGGATCGTGCCGTCTTCCACCGTGCTGTCCGGCACCGACAACTGGATCACGGTGGACGCCGCCGTCGGCAACGACAAGTTCTATTTCAACCACGCGCCGCTGCGCCTGGACAATCTCGTGATCCTGGCGCCGGACGGCAAGCCGGCCGAGGCCCAGAACCTCAACAAAGGCAAGCTGCGCAGCACCTTCGACGTGCAGCTCAATGAAGCCGGCACGTACCGCATCGCCGTGGTCAACGACGGCGTGTTCGCGCGCTGGAAACAGGACGGCGCGCCGAAACGCTATTTTGGCAAGCCCGAGGGCCTGGCGGCAGCCGTGCCCGCCGATGCGCAAGACCTGGAAATCTCGCAGAGCCTGGGTCGGGTGGAAACCTTCGCCACGGCCGGCAAGCCCAGCGCGCTGCAACCGGCGGGCAAGGGCCTGGAGCTGGCGCCCGTCACGCACCCGAACGACCTGTACGCGGGCGAAACCGCCACGTTCCAGATGCTGCTCGACGGCAAGCCGGCGGCGGGGCTGGACGTGACCATCGTGCCTGGCGGCAGCCGCTATCGCGACAAGGTCGGCGAAATCGAAACCCAGACCGGCGCGGACGGCAAGTTCCAGGTGCAATGGCCGCAGCCCGGCTTGTACTGGGTCGAAGCGCGCGCCGAAGACGACCAGACCAGCGTGCCGAAAGCCGCCAAGCGCCGCCTGTCGTATGCGGCAACCCTGGAAGTGCTGCAGCCGTAAGGCCGGCACGCAGGCGGTTTCATGGCGGTTTCTTCCACGTATGCGCCGGCCGGCTCGCCGCGCCCGGTTGCGTTGCCTCCCGGCTGCGGCGCGGTGCCGGCGCTGGCGGCGGGCGCCGTGCCGGCCGCGCTGGCCGGCGCCACCATGGGCACCACGTGGTCCGCGCGACTGGCCTTGCCGCCCGGACTCGCGCCCGCGGTGGCGCGCGCCGCCATCCAGCAAGCGCTGGACGGCGTGGTGGCGCAGATGAGCACCTGGGACGATGCTTCGGATCTGTCGCGCTATAACCGCGCGGAGCGGGGCTGGCAGGTGCTGCCCGCCGACTGTTTCCACGTGCTGCGGCACGCATTGCGGCTGGCCGCCGATACCGGCGGCGCCTACGATCCCACCGTGGGCCCGCTGGTGAATGCCTGGGGCTTCGGCCCGCCTCCGCACGCAAGCGAGCCGCCCGCCGCATCGGCCATTGACGCCTTGCGCCAACGCTGCGGCTGGCAGCGCATCCGCCTGGACGAACCCGCGCGCCGCGCGTGGCAACCCGGCGGCGCCTACCTGGATCTATCGGCCATCGCGAAAGGCTACGGCGTCGACCGCGCGGCTCGCGCCCTGGACGACGCGGGCGTGACCCATTACCTGGTAGAGGTGGGCGGCGAGCTGCGCGCGCGCGGCTGGCGGCCCGACGGCCGGCCCTGGCGGGTCGCCATCGAAGTGCCCGACGGCAGCGATGACCATGCGCTGGCCCTGGCCCTGCAGAGCGGCGGCATCGCCACCTCGGGCGACTACCGGCGCTACCGGCACGCCGCCGGCGGCCGCTATGCGCACACGCTCGACCCGCGCACGGGCCGGCCCGTCGATAACGGCGTGGCTTCGGTCACCGTGGTGCATGACGAGAGCTGCATGCTGGCCGACGCGCTGGCCACCGCGCTGACCGTGCTGGGCGAGCGCGAGGGCCTGGCCTACGCGCGCCAGCGCCGGCTGGCCGCGCTATTCATCGTGCGCGACGGAACGCGCCTGCGGCTCGCCGCCAGCGATGCCTTCGCGGCCCTGGCCGCGGCCTGATCACCCTCATGGCACCCCGCCCGCTCGCCGCCTGCTGCGCCATTGCGCTGTGGCTGCTGCTGTGCCTGTGGGCATGGCGCCGGGCGCGGCGGCGCGCGGCAATCCAGGCCCAGGCCGCGCGCGATTTGCGCGCGCCCGCCGACAGCCAGGCCATACTCGTGGCCCACGCCAGCCAGACAGGCCAGGCCGAGGCGCTGGCCCGCCGGACCGCCGAATCGCTGCGGCGGGGGGGCCTGCAAGCCCGCGTGGCGGCGCTGGGCCAACTAGACCTGGCCGCGCTGCGCGCCCACCCGCGCCTGCTGGTAGTAGCCAGCACCTACGGCGAAGGCGACCCGCCCGACAATGCCGCCGCCTTCGCCGACCGCCTGATGACCCTGGATGGCGCTGCCGCGCCGCTGCTGGACAGCCTGGCCTATGCGGTGCTGGCGCTGGGCGACAGCAGCTACCGGCACTTCTGCGGCTTCGGCCGCCGGCTCGATGCCTGGCTGCTCGAGCGCGGCGCCACGCCGCTATTTGATCGGGTCGAGGCGGACAACGCCGACCCGGCCGCCTTGCGCCACTGGCAGCATCACCTGGGCCTGCTGGCCGGGCGCGCCGACCTGCCCGACTGGGAAACGCCCGTCTACCAGCCATGGCGGCTGGCGCATCGTACCCTGCTGAATCCGGGCAGCCAGGGCGGCCCATGCTTTCACCTGGTGCTGCATGCGCCCGATGGCGGCGCGCCCGCCTGGCAGGCCGGCGATATCGCCGAGATCGGCCCGCGCGAGCGGCGTGGCGGCGCGCTGCAGCCGCATCGCGAATACTCGGTGGCCTCGCTGCCCGCGGACGGCGGCGTGCATCTGCTGGTGCGGCAGATGCGGGGCGCCGACGGCAGCCTGGGCCTGGGCAGCGGCTGGCTGACCCACACCGCGCAAATCGGCGACCCGATCGACCTGCGGCTGCGCGCCAACCCCAATTTCCATCCACCGGCCGACGCGCGACCGCTGCTGCTCGTGGGCAACGGCACCGGCCTGGCCGGGCTGCGCGCCCTGCTCAAGGCGCGCATCGCCGCGGGCCACTGCCGCAACTGGCTGGTGTTCGGCGAACGCCAGGCAGCGCACGATTGGTTTCTGCGCGAAGAAATCGCCGGCTGGCTGGCCCAGGGCCGCCTGCAGCGGCTGGACGCTGTGTTCTCGCGCGACACACCGGCACGGCGCTACGTGCAGCATGCATTGCTGGACGCCGCCGACAGCGTGCGCGGCTGGGTGGACGAAGGCGCGAGCATCTATGTCTGCGGCAGCCTGCAAGGCATGGCCAGCGGCGTGGACGACGCGCTGGCGCAGATACTGGGCGCCGAACCGCTGGCCGCGCTGCGCCGCGCCGGTCGCTACCGCCGCGACGTGTATTGAACGCTGAACGCAACAAGCGTCAGGTTCCGGAAGATTTACCAGGTGTCAGGCTCCCGTAGGGTGCCTGACACCGTGCCGTCGAGATCGGCTCTGCACACCTCGGTGTCTGACACCTTCGGAGTCAGACACCTGGCATGGCCTGGCATCCGACATGGCCTGGCACCCGACATGGCCTGGCACCTGACATGGCCCGGCATCTGGCATGACCAAACACCAGGCATGCGAGGCACCGTTACTGCAGCGTGCGAGTGAACACGAACTTGCCGTCGCGCCAGTCCACCGGCACCACGTCGCGCGGCCCGAATTCGCCTTCCAGGATCAGCTTGGCGACCGGGTTCTCGATCTGCTGCTGGATGGCGCGCTTCAGCGGCCGGGCGCCGAACACCGGGTCGAACCCCGCGCGGGCCAGCTCGGCCAGCGCCGCGTCGGACACCTCGAGACGCATTTCCTGGCGCTCGAGCCGTTCGGCCAGGCGCTTGAGTTGAATGCGCGCGATCGACTCGATGTGCTGCGCTTCCAGCCCGTGGAACACCACCACTTCGTCGATGCGGTTCAGGAATTCAGGGCGGAACGACTGCTTCAGCTCGTCCCACACCACTTCCTTGATCACCTCGTACGGCTGGCCCGCCATGCTCTGGATATGCTGCGACCCCAGGTTCGACGTCATCACGATGACCGTGTTGCGGAAGTCGACCGTGCGGCCCTGCCCGTCGGTCAGGCGGCCGTCGTCGAGCACCTGCAGCAGCACGTTGAAGACGTCGGGGTGGGCTTTCTCGACCTCGTCGAGCAGCACCACGCTGTACGGCTTGCGCCGCACCGCTTCGGTCAGGTAGCCGCCCTCTTCGTAGCCCACGTATCCGGGCGGCGCGCCGATCAGGCGGGCCACCGAGTGCTTTTCCATGAACTCGCTCATGTCGATGCGGATCATGTGCTCTTCGGAATCGAACAGGAAATCGGCCAGCGCGCGGGTGAGCTCGGTCTTGCCCACGCCCGTGGGGCCCAGGAACAGGAACGACCCGTAAGGCCGCGACGGATCGGCCAGCCCGGCGCGCGAGCGCCGGATGGCGTCCGACACCAGCCGCACGGCTTCGTCCTGACCCACCACGCGCTTGTGCAGGTGGTCTTCCATCTGCAGCAGCTTTTCGCGTTCGCCCTGCATCATCTTGGCCACCGGAATGCCCGTGGCCCGCGACACGACTTCAGCGATTTCTTCGGCGCCGACCTGGGTACGCAGCAGCCGCGGCTGGCCATCGGCCTTCTCGCCTTGCTGTTCCGCGGTGTCGGCCGCCTTCAGGCGCGCCTCGAGTTCGGGCAGCTTGCCGTATTGCAGCTCGGCCAGTTTGTCGAACTGGCCCTTGCGCTGCAGCTCGGCCATGTCGGCGCGCACGCGGTCGATTTCTTCCTTGATGGCCTGGGTGCCCTGCACCGACGCCTTCTCGGCCTTCCAGATTTCTTCGTAGTCGTTGTACTCGCGCTGCAGCTTCTCGAGCTCTTCCTCGATGGCGGCCAGGCGGCGCTTGGACGCATCGTCAGATTCCTTGCGCACGGCCTCGCGCTCGATCTTGAGCTGGATGATGCGGCGGTCGAGCTTGTCCATCACTTCCGGCTTGGAATCGATTTCCATGCGGATGCGCGCCGCGGCCTCGTCGATGAGGTCGATGGCCTTGTCGGGCAGAAAGCGGTCGGTAATGTAGCGATGCGACAGCTCGGCCGCCGCCACGATGGCCGGGTCGGTGATTTCCACGCCGTGGTGGATTTCATAGCGTTCCTGCAGCCCGCGCAGGATCGCGATGGTGGACTCGACATCGGGCTCGTTGACCAGCACCTTCTGGAAGCGGCGTTCGAGCGCCGCGTCTTTCTCGATGTACTTGCGGTATTCGTCGAGCGTGGTGGCGCCGATGCAGTGCAGCTCGCCGCGCGCCAGCGCGGGCTTGAGCATGTTGCCCGCGTCCATGGCGCCTTCGGCCTTGCCGGCGCCCACCATGGTGTGCAGTTCGTCGATGAACACGATGTTCTGGCCGTCGTCCTGCGCCAGTTCCTTCAGCACGGCCTTCAGGCGCTCTTCGAACTCGCCGCGGAACTTGGCGCCGGCCAGCAGCGCCGCGAGGTCGAGCGACAGCACGCGCTTGCCGCGCAGGGTCTCGGGAACTTCATCGTTGACGATGCGCTGCGCCAGGCCTTCCACGATGGCGGTCTTGCCCACGCCGGGCTCGCCGATCAACACCGGATTGTTCTTGGTGCGGCGCTGCAAAATCTGGATGGTGCGGCGAATTTCATCGTCGCGGCCGATGACCGGATCGAGCTTGCCCTGGCGGGCGCGGTCAGTGAGGTCGAGCGTGTACTTGGCCAGCGCCTCGCGGTTGGACTCGCCTTCGGCGGCCGATACATTTTCGCCGCCACGCACGGCATCAATGGCCGCTTCCAAGGCCTTTTTCTGCAGGCCCGCGTCGCGCAGGATGATGCCGGCCGGGCCCTTGTCGTCGGCCAGCGCCAGCAGAAACAGTTCGCTGGCGATGTAGGTGTCGCCGCGGCGGGCGGCTTCCTTGTCGGTGCGGGTCAGCACGGCCTGCAGGTCGCGGCCCACCTGAACGGTTTCATTGCCTTGCACCTGCGGCAGGGCCTTCAGGGCCGCTTCGAGCGGCCCCCCGACACGGTTGACGGCCACGCCGGCGCGCGCCAGCAGGCTGGACGCGCCGCTGTCCGGATCGGACAGCAGCGCCGAAAGCACGTGCACGGGTTCAATGTAGGGGTGGTCGTTGCGGCCGGCCAGGCTTTGCGCGTCGGCCAGGGCTTGCTGGAACTTGGTGGTGAGTTTGTCGAATCGCATGGTGGTCGTTAGGCTGGATGGGGAGAGCCTGACCGGCGAGACGTCGCGGCTGGCTCGATGACTTGCATGTGCGGGCACAGCAGAGTTTTTCAAGACCTTGGCGCCATCAGGGGGATGCGTGGCGCGCGAGCAACAATCGCATCACAACAAATGGCGCGATGCCATTACGGCAGCATAGCCCTATCGAACCTGCGGTGCTACCACAAACCGGGCGGCACTACCACAAACCGCGGAAAAATGGGAAAACGGCTACAACGCACCTTATCTTCCAAGGAATACAATAGGGATTCATCATTATTTGTCGCCAGGCGCTGGCTCGCGTATAGGGCTTGAGCGGCATCAAGGTAAATCATGCAAAAACGTGTCCCCTTACCGCCGGAAGCCCCGAATTGCTCTACATGCATGCTGGGCCATGTGTGCATTCCGGTGGGCATGGCGGCCGCCGACGTCGAACAGCTGGACGAACTCGTGCAAGAACGCGTCCGGGTCGAAAAAGGCAAGCCGCTCTATACCCTGCAAGACCCGCTCGACGCGGTGTACAGCGTGCGTTACGGCAGCATGAAAACGCAAATCGAAGACGCCGCTGGCCATGTGCAGATCACCGGCTTTCACCTGCCCGGCGAAGTGGTGGGCCTGGACGGCATGCTCGAGGGCAAGCACGTATCCACCGCGCTGGCCATGGAAGACTCCGAAGTCTGTGTCATCCGCCTGTCGCAAATCGACCAGGTCGCCAGCCACCTGCCCTCGCTGCAGCACCAGATGCGCCGCCTGATGAGCCGCGAATTGGGACGTTCGTACCAGATGCTGGCTTCGCTGGGCGGCATGCGCTCCGAACAGCGGCTGGCCGCGTTCCTGCTGAACCTGTCGCAGCGCTACGCGGCGCTGGGCTATTCGTCTACCGAATTCGTGCTGCGCATGAGCCGCGAAGAAATCGGCAATTACCTGGGCCTGACGCTGGAAACCGCCAGCCGGCTGTTTTCAAGATTTGCACGCGAAGGTTTGATCCGCATCAATCAACGTGAAGTTCGTTTGCTCGACCTGCCGGCCCTGAAGCAACTGCTGGGCCAAGAGAACTGCTGAGCGCTTCGCCGCCCATGCCGATGCGCCGTTCCCGCCTGCGTCCGCCCTGCCGCGCCGCAGCTGGTCTGGCGCTGGCCTGGGCGCTGTCGGCGGGCTGGGCGCGCGCACAGACGCCGTTGCCGCCTCCTTATAACTACGACGAACCGCTGCCTGCGGCACCCCGCCCGGCGCCGCCCTGGCAAGACCTGGCCCTGGGCGATGCGCGGCACGCCTACCGCATGCCGGTGTACGCCAACCGCAAGCTCGCCGGCCCGCTGGACGATATCCGGCGCGTCATTGTCGTGCTGCATGGCAGCCGTCGCGACGCGCGCCGCTCGTACCAGGACATCGACGCCGTGGTGCAGCGCGACGCCGCGCGCCGGGCCGACACCCTGATCCTGGCGCTGGAGTTCCCCACCCCCATCGACGCCGCCTACGCCGGACGGCCCGCGTGGCGCAAGGCCAGTTGGGAAAGCGGCGCCGCCAGCGTGCGAGCATCGGGCCGGCCGGCGCCGGTCAGCGCCTTCCAGGTGCTGGACGATGTACTGCGCGTGCTGGCCGACCGCAAGCGCCTGCCGGCGCTGGCCGACATCGTGCTGGCCGGGCATTCCGGCGGGGCCCAGCTGCTGCAACGCTATGCCGTGCTCAACGACGTGGACGGCGCCATCCGGCGCGGCGGGCTGACGCTGCGCTACGTCATCGCCAATGCCCCCTCGTACCTGTACCTGACCAACGAGCGGCCGCGCCGCCGCGGCGCGGGCTTCGAGCCCTACGAGCGGGGCATCTGCCCCACCTACAACCAGTATCCGTACGGCCCCCAGAACCTGCCCGCCTACGCCGCCGATTCCGATCCGGCCAGCCTGTATGTGCGCTACGCGGCGCGCGACGTGGTCTACCTGCTGGGCAGCGCCGACAACAACCCGGAAGACCACGGCCTGGACAAGCATTGCGGCGCCGAGGCCGAGGGCGCCACGCGGTTATCGCGCGGCATGGGTTACCTGCGCTACGACCGGCTGCTGGCCGGCCGCGGCGCCCGGCCGGTAACGCTGCGCCATGAGCGCCAGCAAGTCATGGGCGTGGGGCACGAAGCCGCCGAAATGTTCGGCTCGCTGTGCGGTGCGCGCGCATTGCTGGGCGATGGCGCCAGCACCGCCGTCAGCGCGGCGGCCTGCCAACCTATCGAGTAAGCAACGCTCGGGCCCCGCCCTGCCGCAGGGGCTGCAACAGGCCCGCCAGCCCATTGTGATCCAGCTCGTGCATCAGGGCCAGCAGCCGGCCTATTTCGCCGGGAGGAAAGCCCTTGCGCGCGAACCATGCCAGGTACGGCCCCGGCAGGTCGGCAATCAGGCGGCCCTGGTATTTGCCAAACGGCATCTCGCGCGTGACCAGCCGTTCAAGGTCTTGCGGGTTCATCCCCCATTCTGCCATTCGAGCGGCCAGTGGCCAGCCAGCACGTTCTGCAGCCACAGCGTGCAGGTCAGCGTCTTGGCATCGGTGACGAGGCCGCCGCGGCAGGCTTCGGCCAGCTCTTGCGGCGTGGCGCTGCGCACTTCCAGGAATTCGTCCTGGTCGAGCCGGGCCTGGCCCGCCACCAGCTGGCGCGCGAAGAAAATATGGATGATCTCGGTGGAATACGCGATGGCGAGATGCATGGCGCCGGCGTAGGCCCATTGCCCGGCGGTATATCCGGTTTCTTCGAGCAGTTCGCGTTGCGCGCAGGCCAGCGGGTCTTCGCCCGGATCGAGCTTGCCGGCCGGGAATTCGGTCATGACGCGGCCGACCGGATAGCGGAACTGGCGCTCGAGCAGCACGCGCCCGTCGTCCAGCATGGGAATGATGACCACCGCGCCCGGATGCACGATGTACTCGCGCCTGGCCTGGCGGCCGTCGGGCAGGCGCACGGTGTCGCAGCGCGCCTTCAGGAAACTGCCATCGCACAGCGCCTGGCTGTCGATCAGGGTTTCGGTCAGGTGGGCATCGTCGGAAGCATTCATGGCGGCAGCGGCGGGCGGATGGAAACAGCCAGGCAGCTTACCATTCGCCGCCCGCCGGCCTATTGGCCGCGCCGCGCCTCGAGCTCTTTCAGGCATCCGGCCACGCCGGCCTGCAGCTCGGTGTTGCCGATGGCCTCGCGGTCGACCTTGTTGCGGCAGCGCTGGTATTGCGCCACGCTTTCCGGCGTGTCGCGCACCGCGGGCGCGGGCGCCGCGCTCCCCTGCTCGGTGATGCGCAACGTGGAAGGCGGCGACTTGCTGCCGTCGTGCGACGGGAAGCTGTATTCGCGGGCCTGTTGCGCCTGGGCGGTGCCCAATGCGCCCAGCAGGCACGCCAGGACGGCCAGGCTGGAAAGCGCGGTCTTTTTCATGGGGTGCATCCTTGCAATGGCTGACGGACCGCCGGACAGGCGGCCCGCGAGCGGTTATCGTAACGTCGCCCGTGGGACCGCGGCACAGCGCGATGGTTCCAAACGGCAACAAAAGCTACCATCCGGCCCGCCCCAAGGACTGCCATGATCTTGCTGGACACCACCTTCGAACGCACCCTGCACGCCTGGGAGCGCCAATACGGCGGCGCCGACTGGCGCGGCGCCACGCTGGAAGGCTGGTTGTTCGAGGGACGCGCCGCGCGCCGCGCCGCCGAAGCCCGGCTGGCGGCCGCCGGCATCTCGGCGCGGCTGCGCAGCGCCTACAAGCCCCTGCTGCACTTCTTCCTGGAAGAGGCCGACCTGGACGGCCTTGCGGCGGCAACGGTGCGCTACCCGGTACACCCGTTGGCGCGGCCCAACCGCTACACGCTGGAAGCGTATCCGCTGGCCGACCTGCTGGGCGCGGCGGCGCTGCGCTTCGAGGCCGGCACGGCCGAGCTGCACTACCAGGTCGAATTGCAGTACCGCGACGGCCGCCAGCAGCAGGCCCGGGTATTCGCGCCCAACGCCACCGTTCGCGCCGACGACGGCACGCCGCTGCTGTCGCCCACCGGCTGGCTGCGGGTGCGCGATGCCGCGGGCTCGCTGACGGCCGACGCGCCCTGCCGCACCGAATACCAGGCGGCCTTCGAAGCCGTCGTGCAGGCCGTGCGCGGCCACGACTGGGGCGAACGAACCCCGCATTTCGAGCGCCTGGACATCCGCGTCGACCTGCCCGGCATGGAATTCGATGCCGGCGGCGACGCGGGCCTGGTAAGCACCTACGAAGCCCTGCACGAAGACCTGTACTTCACCCTGATCGAATTCTTCCAGCGGCATGCCGGGCTGCCGCCGGGCGACCGCCGCCTGCAGGCCGGCCAGATCGTGCCCGACGTGCGTCCGGCCGACGGGCCTGCGCGCGTGCATGTCGCGACCCGGGCGTTCGACGCGCCGGAACCCGTGCCTGCCGAACCGCCGCTGCCGCTGGACAACGTCGAGGCGCCGCTCGCGCCGGCGCAAATCGCCGCGCACCTGCTGGCGCTGGGCGGCGAACCGCTGCAAGCCGGGTCGCGCCAGGGCCGGCCAGTGCGGGGCGCGTATCTGCAGGGCCCGGGTCCGGCTGTATTCATTTCGGGCGGGCAGCATGCCAATGAAACCTCGGGCGTGGTGGGCGCGCTGCGCGCGGCCCAGGCCCTGCGCGCGGCGGGCAGCGCGCATTTCGCGCTGGTGGCCTGCGAGAACCCCGATGGCTACGCCTTGCACCGCGAGCTGTGCGCGCACCATCCCCGCCACATGCACCACGCCGCGCGCTACAGCGCCCTGGGCGACGACGTGGCCTACCGCGCCAGCGAGCCGCTGCTCGAGCAGCAGGCCCGCCGCGCCGCGCTGGCCCGCAGCGGCGCGCGGCTGCACATCAACCTGCACGGCTATCCCGCGCACGAATGGACGCGCCCCTTGTCCGGCTACCTGCCGCGCCAGTTCGAATCGTGGACGCTGCCCAAGGGCTTTTTCCTGCTGCTGCGCCATCACCCCGGCTGGAGCGATGCCGCAGGGCAGTTGATCGACGGCGTCAGCGCGCGGCTGGCACGGGTGCCGGGCCTGGCGGACTTCCATGCGCGCCAGGCCGCCAGCTACGAGGCGCACGCGCTGGAAAAGGGTTTCGACACGCGGCATGGCATTGCCTGCGTCGTGGCCGAGAGCGAGCAGGAAATGGCGCCGCTGTCGTTGATATCCGAGTTTCCCGACGAAACCCTGTACGGCCCCGCATTCCGCTACGCGCATACGGTACAGATGGAAACCGTGCTGGCGGCCGTGGCCGTGTATCGCGACATGGTTCGCGAGCGCCCGGATCTGGCGGCGGCGCCGTACGCCCGGTAACACCTGCATCGCGGCGATCGCGCTATTTTTGAAGGCGCTTTTTGCGTTCAGGAGCCCGCATGAAATCCATCGCGCCGCTTTCTCTGCTTGTCGCCGCCCTGCTGGCCGGCTGTGCCGCCACCAACGCCTCCGGGCCCTCTCCCGCCAAAGAAGGCCCGGCCCTGACCGACGCGCACAATGCGCGCAATTCGCTCGACTGGGCCGGCGCCTACGAAGGCACGCTGCCGTGCGCCGACTGTCCCGGCATCCAGACCCGCCTGGTGCTGACGGCGCATGGCGGCTACGAACTGCAAACCCGCTACCTGGATCGCCAGCCGCATCCCAATGTGGTGCGCGGCACGTTCAGTTGGCAACCCGACGGCAGCACCATCCGCCTGGACAAGGCCGGCGACGGGCAGCGGTACTTCGTGGCCGAGGGCCGGTTGATCCAGCTATACCAGGACGGCTCGCGCCCCACCGGGCCATTGGCGCCGCATTACGAACTGACGCAGGTACGCTAGCGACCGGCGCGGTTTCATTGCCCCAGGGGCGGCAGGCCGTGGCGCGCCCGCCACGCGCGCAATTGTTCGCGATAGCGCTCCATGGCCTCGTCGTACACGTCGTAGACGCACGGAATACAGCCGCTCTGGCAGCAGTCGCCCGGCGCCGGCGCCTCGGGCGGCACGGGTTCGGGGTCGGCGGCCGATGGCGTGCCGGAAGGTTTCTTGGCGGAAGTCATCAGCCCTATTATCGCGCCGCCCCCCGGTGGTAACCTGCCTACCGGTTTCCACTCAGCCCTGTTCCATGCCCGACACCGAGTTCTGGCGCGACGCGCGATTGCCCTATGCGGAAAGCCGCCGCGCCGTGCACAGCCGCGCTTGCTACGTATCGCACACGCACGACACCGTGTCGATCGGCGCCGTGGACGCCGGCGGCAGCGTGTTCTGCAGCGGTGGCCAGCGGCGCCGGCTGCGGCCCGGCAGCCTGGTCATGGTGCCGGCGCATTGCGCGCACGCCTGCAACCCGGATGCCGACGCCGCCTGGAGCTACCAGATGCTGCACCTGGACGCCGGCTGGACCGCCGAACTGCTGCGCGAAACCGCGCCCGGCGCCAACCTGCCCGAGCAGGCCTGCATCAGCGTCGCGCCCTCGGCCTATCACCGCTTCAGCCAGTTGAACGCGCTGCTGTTCTCCGACGCCGCTCCCGCCGACAAAGAAGCGGCGCTGGTGCTGTATATCGGCGGCCGCTCGTGGCTGGGCCGCCCGCCACGCACCGCGGCACCGCGCCTGCCCGCGGCGCGCCTGCAGCACATCTTGGCCGTGTTGCGCGAGCCCGGCAGCCAGGCGCTGCCCCTGGCCGACCTGGCGGCCAGGGCCGGCATGAGCCGCTATCAGTTCATACGCGCCTGCCGCCAGGCCACCGGCATGACGCCGCACGCCTACCAGCTCGACCTGCGTATCGTGCAGGCCCGCCGCCTGCTGCGCGCTGGCCATAGCCTGAGCCGCATCGCGCAAGACCTGGGCTTCGCGGACCAAAGCCACTTCCAGCGCGCCTTCAAAGAGCGCGTGGCGGCAACGCCGGGCGCCTACCGGCGCGCCGGCGGTTGACGCGCGGCCCCCGGCCCTCCGGGCCGTCACATCCCATTCGCACTTTTCTTCAATACGCGCCGCCCGCCAGCGGCCAGAATGCCTGCCGACATTCAGAGAGGCAGCATGGCGTTTTCGTGGCAACAATTCATTCTGGTGGCGGGCGCGCACTTCCTGGCGCTGCTCAGCCCTGGCCCGGACTTTTTCCTGGTCGTGCGCGGCGCGCTGCTGCACGGCTGGCGCAAGGCGGCCGCGCTATGCCTGGGCATTGCCGCCGCCAATGGCATGTTCATCGCCCTGGCCATCGGCGGGTTTTCCGCGCTGCGGCCCCACAGCCCGCTCTTTTACGCGCTGCAGGCGGGCGGCTGTGCGTACCTGGCCTACCTGGGCGTATTGCTGATCCGCCACGCCCGCCCGGCGGATGCGGCCTTGGGCGCCGCCAGCCGCCCCGGCACGGCGGCCGCGCCCGCGTGGCGCCGGCGCTTTGCCACCGGCTTCGCGTCGGGAATACTGAATCCCAAGAACGCCCTGTTCTATGCCAGCCTGTTTTCGCTGCTGGCCGGCGAGCACACCGGGATTGGCGCGCAGCTGGCCTACGGGCTGTGGATGTTCGGCGTGGTGCTGGGCTGGGACCTGCTGGTGGCGGCCGGCATCGGCCACCCCGCCGCCGTGGCCTGGTTCGCCCGCTACAACGCCGCCGTGGAACGAGTCACCGGCGCCGTGCTGCTGCTGATCGCGGCGGGCGGCTGGTGGTTGCTGGCCGATGCCGCCATGTCGTCGTGGGCGGGGTTGGTCACCCAGTAGCCGCTGACCAGCACCGCCGGCGGGACGCTGGCGCTGACCCGCGCCGAGACTTCCCAGGCGTCCATGCGCACCCGCAGCCCGGCATATACGCCATGCCCAGGGCCGGCCAAAATGCGGCCGCCGGCCTCGATGCCCTCGCCCACCCGGATGGCCCCGTCCGCGATCACGTCGCCGCCGGCCTTGATGCCCCAGCCTGCCTCGAGGTGATCGCCGCACACGATCTCGCCAGCCGCCTGGATGCCGCGCGCGGCCGTGACCGCGGCCTGCGCGCGCAGGTCGCCGCCGGTCTTGATGCCCTGCCCGCCGCGCAGCGCGCCGCCGATGTCCAGTCCTTGGCCAGCCAGCACCGTCCCGGCGGCATGCGCATCCTGCCCGGTGCGGATGTCCCAGGCGGCACGCAGCACGCCGCCGCAGTCCAGCCTGGCGCCGGCGGCGATGCCCCAGCCAGCCTGGACGTCGCCGCCAGCGCGGATGTCGCCATCGCAGACGATGCTGCCCTGCGCTTCGATGTTGCCGCCGGCCACGATGGCGCTGCCTGCCCGCACGCCTGCGCCGCTGACGATGCGCGCGCCCGCGCGCACCACCGTATCGACGCAGATGCCGCGCCGCGCCACCAGGGTGCCGGCGAACACGATGGCGGCGGCGTCGAGGGAATCCAGCACCAGCACGTTGTCGGTGGGACCGAACTGATCGAGCAGCCAGCAGGCGTCGTCGACGCGCCCGTCGGCCACCAGGGCATCCAGCACGGCCTGGTAATCGCCCTGGCCGTGGTGGTCGCGCAGGAACCACTTGTAACCGCTGGCGCAGGGATTCTTGGCTTTGACGAAATTCTTGGTGAGTTGCATGACACTACGCGTGGAAAATGGCTATGGACCCTGTGCCGCGGCGCCGCCGGCGGCAGTGTGGCCAGGCCCGCGCGCGTGCAGCGGGCGGGCCTGGAAGACCGAAAACAGGGAATCGAGAGAGAAGCTGCGGCCCGAAGGGCCGCGCCGATTAGCCGGGTTTGGCTCGCGCGTAGGCCGAGCGCACGGCCACGTCGTGCGAGCCCACCGGCGTGGGCCGCAACGCGGCAATCGCTGCGCGCAATGCAAAAGAAGAAGAAACGAGCCTGATCATGACGCCGGCATCCTACCATCCATGCAGCCCGCGTCAAGCCGCGGCTGGCGTGCAGCGACGGCTATTACAGCAGCCAGCGGAACGCGCGGCGCAACTCCGCCGCTCCGTTGTCGGTGTACCAGCGGCCATGCGCCAGAATGACGCGCCGTGGATCCCATTCGATCATCTGCCGCACGGCGGCGCGCAGTTCGGCGCGGCCCCGGGCGAAGGTCAGCCGCAAATCGCGCGGCATCTGGCCGTCGGGGTCCTGCACGCCGCCCAGGCGGGTCAGCCAGCGGGCGAAGGCCGAGCCCAGGCGGTCCGGCTCGAAATTCTCGATCAGGTCGGTCAGAATCAAGGTGCGGCTGCGGTAGTGAAAGAACTCCACCTCCGTCAGGTAGCTGCCGGCGACGGGCAGCGTGGCCAGTTCAGCATCCCACGGATAGCCGCCCGCCTCGCACAGCGGCCCCACAGGAAAATCGATGCGCCCGGCGGCTTGTTCGCGCACGCGCGGCGCGGCATACACCACGGCCTGTCCGAACGCGCGATGCCAGTCGGGCACCCACCAGTAATGAATGCGGCTGGGAGCCACGATCCAGCGCGGCTCGCCCAGGCGCTCGATGGCGCTGCGCAGCTCGGGGGTGAGCGTCGTGGGCGAATGAATGAACAGGCCGCCGCTTTCGAGCCGCAGCACCGTCATGCGCGTGGGAAAGCGCATTTTGGGCCAGGCCGGCCCATAGCGGATGAGCGGGCCGTCCACCACCCACACATCGGCGTCGACCGGCTTCAGCGTATTGAGGGGGGCATACTGCAGGCGGCTATCGTCCACGCCAGGCTCCCTGCCCGGCGCGGCAAGCCGCGCCGGGTTGCGCGAGGCGGATCAGACCACCGTAAGCGTCACGTCGATATTGTTGCGCGTGGCATTCGAGTACGGGCACACGATGTGGGCGCGCTGGACCAGGTCTTCGGCCTGTTCGCGCGCCATGCCGGGCAGCGAGATCTTCAGTTCGACTTCAATGCCGAAGCCATTGGGGATGGGGCCGATGCCCACCGAGCCGTCCACCGACACATCGGCCGGAATGGCGATCTTGTCGCGGTTGGCCACGAATTTCATGGCGCCCAGGAAGCACGCCGAATAGCCGGCGGCAAACAGTTGTTCGGGGTTGGTGCCGTTGCCGCCGGCCCCACCCAGCTCGCGCGGGGTGGTCAGTTTGACGTCGAGCACGTTGTCGGACGACACGGCACGGCCGTCGCGGCCGCCGGTGGCCTTGGCATAAGCACGATAAGCAACTTTTTCGAGAGACATGGCAATTCCTTTCAAGAGAGGTTCAGAGACAACGGCGATTCCACCAAAGTACGGCTCGCCGGGGCCGGATACAAGTTGCAAGCGATTAAATAGTGCACTACTTATTTGGCAGCATCAAAAACTCCACAAACATTCAACCGTTCGCCATCAGGCGGCCGCGCAGGTGGTCCAGCTGCGCCTTGAGCGCGGCAAGATCGTCGGGCGCGCATTCGGTGGCACACAGCACCGACACCGGCACTTGCGCGGCCTTTTGCTTCAGGTCGCGTCCGGCGCGCGTCAGGCTGACGATGACCTGGCGCTCGTCTTGCTCGGCCCGCAGCCGCGTCACCAGCCCCGCGGCCTCCATGCGCTTGAGCAGCGGCGTGAGCGTGGCCGAATCAAGGAACAGCTTGCGGCCGATGTCCGACAACGTGAGCTGGTCTTGTTCCCACAGCACCATCATCACCAGGTACTGAGGGTACGTCAGGCCCAGCGAACGCAGCAGCTTGCGGTATACCTTGTTCATGGCCAGGGTGGTGGAATGCAAGGCAAAGCAGAGCTGCTCGTCGAGCAGCAGCGACGGGGCAGTGGCGGAGGAAGGACGTCGGCGAGTCATGATGGAAGCCATAATACATAGCGCACTATTTAATTGCAAGCGATTTTTTAAGCTACCCTGCTACCTCCCACCGCCCGCCGCACCCAAGCGCCTGCCTCAGGCGGGCGGCGTATCGAAGGCCCGGTGATATTGCACGGTGCCGCGCGCGCGGCCGCGCCAGGCTTGCACCAGGAAGTACTCGGGCGGCACGTCCGGCAGCACCAGCGCCGCCTCCGGCTGGAAACCGAAGCGGCTGTAGTAATGCGGCCGGCCCAGCACCACGCAGCCCGCCGCGCCGCGCCCGCGCAGGCGCGCCAACCCTTCGATGACCAGCATCGAACCAATGCCGCGCCCCTGGCAGTCGGGCGCCACCGCGATAGGGCCAAGACCGTACCAACCGGCCGTGATGCCGGCTGGCCCCGCGATGCTGACCGGCGAGAAGGCCACGTGGCCCACCACCCGGCCTTGCGCTTCGGCCACCAGCGACAGGGCCAGCGCGCCAGCGGCGCGCAGGGCGTCGATGACCGGGCCTTCGGTGTGCTCGCTGTAAGGCTCGTGGCGGAAAGCGTCTTGGGTGACGGAGAAAATGGCGACGACATCGGCGTCGGTTTCGGGGCGTAGCAGCATGGCATGGACCTTAGCATGACGCGGCAGTCCGTAGAATGGGCGCCTTTACCTCTCTTTTACCCTACAGGCACCGCATGGAAACCGAACTCGACGGCCGTTTGCTGGCGCTGCGCCAGACGGTGGCGCTGGCCCTGGCGCTGTCCACGCGCAGCAACCCGCAAGCGACTGAACTGGCGCTGGATATCCTGGCCGACCTGAAGGCCCACGCCGCGCCGGCGCCCGCCGACAGCCCGTTCGAAACGCCGCCCTGGGCCAGCGGCGCGCAATCGGAGCTGGACGACATTGCCCGGCTGGTGCGCGTATTCACCCAGCAGCCCGGCGACGATTCAGGCCAGTAGCGCTTCGCGCGCCGCGCGGCGCAGGGCCTGCGGCGGCTGCCCGTAGCGCCGCACGAACGCTCGACGCATGCGCTCGGCATCGGCGAAGCCGGTGATGCGGGCTATGGCGTCGATGCTCATGCCGCCAGCCTCGACGTGCGCGCGCGCCGCTTCGGCGCGGATGCGCTCGACCGCCTTGGCCGGCGTCTGGCCGGTCTCGGCCTTGAAACTGCGAATGAACTGGCGCGGGCTCAGGCAGGCCGCCGTGGCAAGCTCTTCAATACTGAGCGGCGCGGTAAGGTGCTGCCTGATGTAGCCCAGCACCCGGCGCATGCGCTCGCTTTGAGGCGCCAGGTCTTGCAGCGCCGAAAACTGCGATTGCCCGCCCGCGCGCCGGTGGTACACCACCATGTCGCGCGCGACCTGGCGCGCGACGTCGGCGCCCAGGTCTTCTTCCACCATGGCCAGGGCCAGGTCGATGCCGGCGGTAATACCGGCCGACGTCCATACGTGTTCATCGCGCAGATAGATTCTGTCGCTGTCGACCTTGATGTCCGGGTAGCGACGCTGCAGCTCGGCCGCATGGCGCCAATGGGTGGTGGCGCGGCGGCCGTCCAGCAGCCCCGCCGCGGCCAGCACGAATGCGCCGGTGCACACGCTGGCCAGGCGCGCGCGACGCGCCTGCGCGTCCATGAGAAATGCGCGCGCGCCCGGCGTGGCGCCGGTCTGGCGCGGGCCTGTGCCGCCCGGCACCAGCACAATGTCGGGGCGCACATCGCGCCACGGGCGGGTAAGCACCTCGACGCCGGCCGAGCTGGCCACCCGCCCGCCGCGCGCCGACACCAGCAGCGGCGCATATGCCGGGCCGCGCGGGCCGGCCACCACTTCGGCGGCAACCTGGAACACCGACAGCGGGCCGGCCATGTCAAGCAGCTGGAAGCCGGGAGTCATCACGAAAGCGATCTGGATAGGCATGGCAATTTTCAAGGGAAATACGTCATTCATGCCATAGCATCGTTCGCTACAGTAGGGCCTGTCAACCTCTGCACCCGTTTCCATGACTGCTCTTGCCCGCCTGCATGCCGGCCGCCGCAACGCCCGTGTCCTGGCCATCTGCCAGGGCCTGTATATTGCCGCCATCTCCATTGACCTGACCCTGACCGCGCTGACCGGCCACATGCTGGCGCCAGACAAAGCGCTGGCCACGCTGCCGTTTGCCCTGATCACCGTGGCCGGCGCGGCCGTGACCTGGTTCGCCTCGCTGCTGATGCAGCGCATCGGGCGGCGCGCCGGCTTCGCGCTGGGCGGCCTGGCGGGCACCGCGGGCGGCCTGCTGTCGGTGTGGGCGGTTTTCCATGCCGATTTCTGGCTGTTCTGCGCGGGCACCGCGCTGGTCGGCGTGTTCCAGGCCTTTGCCCAGTATTACCGCCTGGCCGCGGCCGACGCCGTAGAGGCCGCGGCCAAGGCGCGGGCAATCGCCGTGGTGATGGCCGGCGGCGTCATCGCCGCCGTGGCCGGCCCCGCGCTGGCGGCCTGGAGCCGTGACCTGTTCCCGCTTGCCACCTTCGCCGGCGCCTACCTGATGGTGGCCTTGCTGGGCGCGGCCACCGTCGCGCTGCTGCTGGCGGCCTACCGCGACCTGCCCGACGTGCCGGCCGACAGCGCCAGCCCGCGGGAAGCACCCGCGCCGGCACGGCCCTTGCGCGTCGTGGCGCGCCAGCCCATTTTCGTGGCGGCGCTGGCCAACAACGTGGTCGGCTCGGTATCGATGATGTTCGTGATGACCGCCGCGCCGCTGGCGGCGGTTGCCTGCCACCACAGCATCGACGACGGCGCCAACATCATGCAGTGGCACCTGATCGGCATGTACGGCCCCGCATTTTTCGCCGGCGCGCTGGTCAAGCGCTGGGGCCTGCCCACCATGCTGGGCCTGGGCATGGCCATCAACGTCGCCTCGGCAGGGGTGGCCATCGCCTCGACCAGCCTGCCCGCGTTCTACGCCGCGCTGTTCTTCCTGGGCGTGGGTTGGAACTTCATGTTCGTGGGCGGCACCACCCTGCTGGCCCAATCGTACCGGCCCGCCGAACGCGGCCGGGCGCAGGGCGCCGCCGAGATGCTGCGCTACGCCGCCACCGCGCTGGCCACACTGGCCGCCGGCCCCGCGCTGGACCGGTACGGCTGGCAGGCGGTCAACACCGCCATGCTGCCGGTGGTGGGCCTGGCCGCCCTGATGACGGCCTGGTGGGTGCGCAGCGAACGGCGCGGGCCCGGCAACCCGGCGCGCGCCGCGGCATGACGCGCTGGCCCCGGGCGCCGCGGCCCTTGAAGACTTGCTGCCCGCGCCGCGCCCTGCGCCAACCGCACAGGTAAGGCTCGCGTCGCCCGGCAACAATGCGGCTCATTGCGCTGCAATCTGTCGTTTAGAATTGCAACATCATGCGCTTCTCCGCCCGCGCCCTCTCGCCGATACGCTGCCGCGCCGCCATCTGGGTGGCGCTGTGCGTCTTCGCGCTGAAAGCGCTGGTGCCGCAGGGCTTCATGCCCAGCACCGACCCGGGCGCCACCCTGATCCAGTTGTGTTCGGCGGCGGGCCCCATCTGGGTGGAAGGCCCCCACAAGGCCGGCCACCATCAAGACGCCCAGCACGCCGAGCAATCCGCCGTCTGCCCGGTAGGCGCGGCGCTGGCCGCGCTGCCGCTGCTGGCGGCGCCGGCCGCGGTCGTGCCGGTGGCCACCATCACCCTGCGCATCGCCGCGCGCGCTCCGCCCGCGCCGGCCGTTCGCACCCCGCCTGGCGCCCCGCTCGGGGCGCGCGCCCCACCCCTCCTGCTCGGTTAGCGACTGCCATCCCGTCGCCCATGGCGACGGCCATGCCCTTCTACCGAGAGATTCCATGCCTACCCTTTCCGCCAGGACATCCGTCCTGTCGCGGCGCACGGCCGTTTCCACGGCGCTGGCCCTGTTGCTGGCGCCCGCGGCCACGCGCGCACAAAACACCGGCAGCCCGTTCGTGGCCACCCTGCCCGCCGTCTCTGTTTCCGGCGACACGGCGCCCTCGAGCCTGCTCGACACCGCGGCCACCGGTTCGTTTCTGCGCCTGACGCCATTCGAAACGCCCGCCAGCCTCGACATCATCACCAATGAACAACTGCGCGAACGCGGCGACGTAAGCGTCATGGACGCCATCACGCAGGCGCCGGGCATCAGCGCTTTCCGCCATCCCGGCAACGGCGGCTCGTCTCTGTCGTCGCGCGGCTTTACCGATTCGAACTCAGTGGCCATTCTGTACGACGGCCTGCGTCAATACGGCGGCCTGGGCCAGACATTCGTGTACGACCCCTGGGCGGTGGACCGCATCGAAGTGCTGCGCGGACCCGCCTCGGTACTGTATGGCGAAGGCGCCATCGGTGGCGTGGTCAACGTGATTCCCAAGAAGCCGACGCGCGGTCCCATCGAAAACGAGATCCAGGCCACCGTGGGCACGCACGACACCCAGCGCCTGGGCTTCGGCAGCGGCGGCGCGCTGGACGACCGCTGGTCGTACCGGCTGGACGTCAGCGGCAACCGCAGCAACGCCGACATGAGCCTGGGCGACTCGCAAAACGCCGCCGTCACCGCCGCGCTGCGGCTGGACGTGTCGCCTGAACTGAACTTCACGCTGACGCAGGCCTATGCCTGGCAAGAGCCTGCCCGCTACTTCGGCACCCCACTGATCGACGGCGAAATCGATTATTCGCTGCGGCACAAGAACTACAACGTGGCCGACAGCAAGATCATCTATCGCGACAGCCGCAGCGAGCTGCAGGCCGAATGGACGCCCAACGCGGCCACGACCGTGCGCGGCCGCGTGTACTACATCGGCAGCGACCGCGACTACCGCAACGTCGAGAACTACACCTGGCAGCCCGCCAGCGGCCTGATCGAGCGCAGCGCGTACACCGCCATCCAGCACGACCAGTCACAGGTGGGCGCGCGCGCCGACGCGGCGTTCGACGGCCACCTGTTCGGCCTGCGCAACCAGGTGTCGGTGGGAGCCGAAGTGAACCGCAGCAAGCTCAAGCACACCAACAACTCGCCCTATGGCGGCGTCTCGGTGGTGGATCCGTACGACTTCGGCCACGGCGAATTCATCAACGAAGCCGGCACCACGCCGCGCTACCGCAACACCGCCGACCAGTACGCCCTGTTCGCCGAGGACCGCCTGTCGCTGACAGAGCGTTGGTCGGTGCTGGGCGGCGTGCGCTACGACCACATCGACCTCGAGCGCGAAGACCTGGTGGCCGGCACCACGGCGTACCGGCGCACCTACACCAACGTGGGCTGGCGCATCGGCACGGTGTACGACCTGCTGCCCACGCTGGCGGTGTACGGCCAGTATTCGCAGGCCGCCGATCCGGTCGGCAGCCTGCTGCTGTTGTCGCCGGCCAACAAAAACTTCGACCTGTCGCAAGGCCGCCAGGTCGAGGTGGGCATCAAGCAGACCTTCTGGGGCGACAAGGGCGAATGGACCCTGGCGGCTTATCACATCCGCAAGAAGAATCTGGTCACGCGCGACCCCGACGATCCGTCGCTGCGCGAGCAGGTGGGCAGCCAGTCCAGCCGCGGCCTGGAACTGACTGTGGGCGTGGAGCTGGCGCGCGACTGGCGGGTGGATTTCAACGGCGCCATCCTGGATGCCCGCTACGACGACTACACCGACAGCTCGGGCGGCGCCGCCGTATCGCGGCGCGGCAACGTGCCGCCCGACGTGCCCGAACGCCTGGCCAACCTGTGGATCAGCTGGAAATTCGCGCCGCGCTGGACCGCCAGCGCCGGCCTGCGCTACGTGGGCAAGCGCTATGCGGACAGCGCCAACGAACTTGAAATGGCGGCCTACACCACCACCAACCTGGCCATGCAATGGGAAGCGCGGCCCGACTTGAGCCTGGCGCTGCGCGCCTACAACGTGTTCGACAAGCAGTACGCCGAAACCGCCTACTACAACCAGACGCAATGGCTACTGGGCGCGGGGCGGCGCGTCGAGCTGTCGGCCAACTACCGGTTCTGACGGCCGGCTTGCAACCATCGAGACACCAATGAGCCCAGACAACACTTCCGAACCCGACATCGCGCGCCGTGCCGACGTGTACCGCGCCGTGTGGCGGTGGCACTTCTATGCCGGCCTGCTGGTATTGCCTTTCATGATCCTGCTGGCCGTCACCGGCGGCCTGTACCTGTTCCACAATGAAATCGAGAATGCGTGGTACCGCGATCTGCGGCACGTAGAGCCCGCCGCCGCACCCGCCCTGGCGCCCTCGGCGCTGGCCGGCGCCGCGCTGCGCGCCCATCCCGGCACGCTGGCGAAATACCTGCCACCCGCCACGCCCGACGCCGCCGCGCAAGTGGTGATCAAGCCGCCCGGCGGCGACAGCCTGAGCGTGTACATCAACCCGTACAGCGGCCAGGTGCTGGGCGCGCTGCCCGAGCGCGGCACGCTGATGTGGACGATCCGGCGCCTGCACAGCCTGGACTACTTCGGCCCCATCGCCAACGGCGCCATCGAAATCGCCGCCGGCTGGTCCATCCTGCTGGTGCTCACCGGCATTTACCTGTGGTGGCCGCGCGGGCGCAAACAAGGCGTGGTCAGCGTGCGCGGCACGCCGCGCAAGCGCGTATTCTGGCGCGACATCCATGCCGTGACCGGCGCCGCCGTGGGGCTGTTCATCCTGTTCCTGGCCGTGACCGGCATGCCCTGGTCGATCGTCTGGGGCGCCAAGGTCAACCAATGGGCCAATGGCAGCAACTTCGGCTACCCGCCCGGCGTGCGGGTGGCGCTGCCGATGTCGGACGAGCACCTGGGCCACACGGGCCCCACCACCTGGTCGCTGGAGCAGGCGCGCATGCCCGAATCTGCGCATGCGCATGCCATGGGCCAGCCGGGCCAGCCCATCGGGCTGGACGCGGCCGTGGCCGCTTTCGATCGCCTGGGCCTGGCGGCGGGCTACGCCATCAACGTTCCGCATGGCGCGGCCGGCGTCTACACCGGATCGGTATACCCGTCCGACCTGGCGCGCCAGCGCGTGGTGCACCTGGACCAGTACAGCGGCAAGCCGCTGCTCGACATGAGCTACGCCGATTACGGCCCGCTCGGCAAGACGCTGGAATGGGGCATCAACGTGCACATGGGACAGGAATTCGGGCTGGCCAACCAGTTGATACTGCTGGCCGCCTGCCTGGGCATCGTGCTGCTCAGCGTGGCCGGCGGCGTCATGTGGTGGAAGCGGCGGCCCGCCGGCGGGCTGGGTATCCCGCCCATGCCGGCGGCGCGCGGCGCGCTGCGCGGCGTGCTCGCCTTGATGATCGTGGGCGGCATCCTCTTCCCGCTGGTGGGCGCGTCGCTGCTGGTCATGCTGCTGCTCGACCAGCTGGCGCTGCGCTGGACGCGCGTTGACACTGCCCCGGGCCGCGTGTAATTTCTATACCCATCATGCCGCGACGCGCACCGCAACCTTCCCGCCACCATGCCCCGGCTCTCGCCGGCATGGCGCGCGCGTCGCGTCTCATCGCCACCCCCCTCGCCCCGCCGCCGGGCGTTGTCGCCGGCCGGGCGGCCCCGCCGCCGCCCTGCGCCGCCGTCCTGGGCTGATCCCAGCCCTTCCCTGGCGGTTCCAGCACTTTCCCAACCGGGTCCTCCGGCGCCCTGCGCGCCGGCCGCTGGAGCCTGTGCGTTTCCCTGACGGGTGAAATCCGATGAATCAAGCAAGAACGGCCTATACGGCCTATGGCGCCACGGCGCTTTTCGTGCTGCTGTGGAGCAGCGGCGCGATCTTCTCGAAATGGGGGCTGGCGCACGCCACGCCCTTTGCCTTCCTGGTGCTGCGCTTCGCGCTCGCGCTGGCGGCGCTGCTGGCGCTGGCCGCCGCGGCCCGGCAACCCTGGCTGCCGCCGCGCGGCGCGCGCGGCCGCGTGGCGGCCACCGGCCTGACGATGATAGGCGGCTATTCCATCTGCTATTTCCTGGCGCTGGACCACGGCATCACGCCGGGCGTGCTGGCCACCACGCTGGGCGCCCAGCCTCTGCTGACCCTGGCGTTGCTGGAACGCCGCTACCCGCTGCCGCGCGTAATGGGACTGGCGCTGGCACTGGGCGGTCTGGCGCTGGTGGTGTGGGACAGCCTCGGGCTGGCGCGCTATTCGGCCGCGGGCATGCTGTATGCGCTGGGCGCGCTGCTGTGCATGACGGGCGGCGCCATCCTGCAGAAAAGCCTGCGCCAGCCGCCGCTACAGGCCCTGCCGCTGCAGTACGCCACGGGGCTGCTGCTGTGCGTGGCCTGCGTGCCGCTGCAACCCTGGCAGCTGTCTGGCGGCATGGCGCTATGGGTGCCGTTGCTATGGCTGAGCCTGGTCATATCAGTGGGCGCCACGCTGCTGCTGTACCGGCTGATCCAGGCCGGCAACCTGGTCAACGTCACCAGTCTGTTCTACCTGGTGCCAGGCGTGACCGCGCTGCTGGACTACCTGCTGCTGGGCAACCGCCTGGCCCCGCTCAGCCTGGCGGGCATGGCGGCCATCCTGGCCGGCCTGGCGCTGGTGTTCCGCGCGGCGCCGCGCGCCTGGCCCCGCCCATCGCGCTACGAAGGAAAAAAGCGCGCCTGACCGCAGCAAAGGGCCTCTTTCAGCGATTCGTACATCGCATTGCGTTACCCTATTAAGCAGGCACGGCGCCGCAGCCCTTGCAAGGGGGCTGCGGCGTTGTGTCTTGTACCCCTTCAACTCAACGGAGAACCCATCCATGAAAAAGACGCTACTCGCCGCTGCCCTGCTGGCCGGTTTCGCAGGTGCTGCCCAGGCTGAGACGTCGGTCACTCTCTATGGTGTCATTGACACCGGCATCGGCTACAACAAAATCAAGGGCGATGGATACGACGGCAGCCGCATCGGCATGATCAACGGCATCCAGGCCGGCTCGCGCTGGGGCCTGCGCGGCTCGGAAGACCTGGGCGACGGCCTGCGCGCGGTGTTCCAGCTCGAAAGCGGCTTCGACTCCGGCAACGGCAATCGCGCCCAGGGCGGCCGCCTGTTCGGCCGGCAAGCCACCATCGGCCTGGCCAACGACAGCTGGGGCATTCTGGAATTCGGCCGCCAGACCAACATGGCCTCGAAGTACCTGGCCGACATCGATCCTTTCTACACCAGCTACACCCAGGCCAACCTGGGCCTGGGCGCGAGTTCGGCCAACACCAGCCGCTGGGACAACATGGTGATGTACCGCACGCCCTCGGTGAACGGTTTCGAACTGGGCGTAGGCTACTCGTTCAATGTGGATGACGGCAATGCCGACCAGACCGGCTTTCGCACCGCCGACAATACACGCGGCATCACCGCCGGCCTGCGCTACCTGAACGGCCCGTTGAACATCACGCTGACCTACGACCAGCTCAACGGCAGCAACAGCAGCTCGCAGATCGATCACGACGCCACGCCGCGCCAATACGCCGCCGGCGTGTCGTACGACTTCGAAGTGGTGAAGCTGGCGGCCGCCTACGCGCGCACCACCGACGGCTGGTTCACCGGCCAGGACCTGCCGTCCGGCACGCCCTACAGCAACGAATTCGGCAGCAACCGCTTCGTGGACGGCTTCAAGGCCAACGCCTACATGGTGGGCGGCACCGTGCCCATCGATGGCGCCAGCAGCGTGTTCGCTTCGTGGCAGCGCGTCGATCCCTCCAACGACCGGCTGACCGGCGGCGATTCCACCATGAACGTCTGGAGCCTCGGCTACACCTACGACCTGTCCAAGCGCACCAACCTGTACGCTTACGGCTCGTACGGTAAAGACTATGCCTTCATCGACGGCCTGAAGAGCACGGCCGCGGGCGTGGGCATCCGCCACCAGTTCTAAAAGCGGCATGGCCGGCGGCGGGCCGCCGCCGGCCGAGGCTTCAATACTGGTATTCCGACGTCAGCATCGCATTGCGCGGCGCGCCGTAGAAGCCCTGCCTCACTCCGGTCTCGCCTTGTGGCCCGATCGCGGCGGCCGGCAGGCGGACAGGCCGCGCCTACAGAAAAGCGCCGAAAAGCGCCCGGCGCAGCCTATTAAATGATAATAGTTTTCATTATATGTCGAAACAATAGTGCCTGCGTATTATTGACAATGTTATTGACGATATAAGCCGGGCGGGCGTAACCTCGCCCCACTCAACGACCAAGCGAGTCCGCCCCCATGACGCAACCCACGGAAACCCCGCCGATCGACCACACGCTCTGCCTGGGCCCCCTGCCCGACGTCGCCGCCGCCACGTTCGAGGTGCCGGGCGGCGCCTGCGATACGCATGCCCACGTCATCGGCGACGGCGTGCGCTATCCGTACGTGGAAAACCGCAGCTACACGCCGCCGCCCGCGCCCGAAGAAAAATACCTGGCCATGCTGGCCGCCTGCGGCATGAGCCGCGGCGTGCTGGTGCAGGTCAGCGTGCACGGCACTGACAACCGCTACATGCTGGACGTGCTGGGCCGGCACCCCGACACCTTGCGCGGCGTGGCGGTGGTGAACCCGGACGTCACCGACCGCGAGCTGGACGCCATGCATGCCGCCGGCGTGCGCGGCGTGCGCTTTAACGTGCTGTTTGGCGGCGGCGTCGGCCTGGACGCGCTCGACCATCTGGCCCCGCGCATTGCGCGGCTGGGCTGGCATGCGCAGTTCCTGATGGACGTGCGTCAACTGCCCGCCCTGATGCCGCGCCTGGCCAGGCTGCCCGTGCCCTGCGTGTTCGACCACATGGGGCACATGCCCGTGGCCGAAGGCCAGCAGCATCCCGGCTTCCAGGCCCTGCTGCACGGTGTCAAGGAATACGGCTGGTGGGCCAAGCTGTCCGGCGCCTACCGCATCAGCGACCAGTTCGACCACTTCGACGACGTCACGCCGTGGGCGCAGGCCCTGATCGAAGCCGCGCCGGACCGCATGGTGTGGGGCAGCGACTGGCCCCACGTCGCCATTACCCGCATGCCCGACACCGGCGTGCTGCGCAACCTGCTGCCCAAATGGGCGCCCACCGAGGCCATGCGCCGGCGCATCCTGGTAGACAACCCGCAGGCCCTGTACGACTTTCCCAAGTGAAGCGTTACCCCGCGGCGCCACGCGCGCCCGCGCGGCAAAACACTGACAACAGCATCGTCAACGGAGACACGACATGAGCTGGTTCCGCGAGCTTACGCCTACGGGCAAGCGCACTTTCTACGCATCGTTCCTGGGCTGGACCATCGATGCACTGGACTACATGGTGTTCACCTTCGTGATCTCCACGCTGGTGACGCTGTGGGGCATAGACCGGGGCCAGGCCGGCATGCTGGGCACCGTCACGCTGCTGTTCTCGGCCATCGGGGGCTGGGGCGCCGGCATCCTGGCCGACCGCTACGGCCGCGTGCGCATCCTGCAGATCACCATTCTGTGGTTCTCGGTGTGCACGGTCGGCATCGGCTTCACCCAGAACTTCGAGCAGATTTTCATCCTGCGCGCGTTGCAGGGCCTGGGCTTCGGCGGCGAATGGGCGGTGGGCTCGGTGCTGATGGGCGAAATCATCAAGTCGCAGCATCGCGCCCGCGCCGTGGGCACCGTGCAGAGCGGCTGGGCGGTGGGCTGGGGCGTCGCCGCCCTGCTGTACACCATTGCCTTCTCGGTGCTGCCCGAGCAATGGGCCTGGCGCAGCCTGTTCTGGGTGGGCGTGCTGCCCGCGCTGCTGGTGCTGTACATCCGCAAGCACGTGCCCGAACCCGAAGTGTTCTCGCACACGCGCAAACAACAAACCGCCGACCGGCCCAAGGTATCGCCCTGGCTGATTTTCTCGCCCGCGCTGCTCAAGACCACACTGCTGTCGGCCCTGCTGTGCACCGGCATCCAGGGCGGCTACTACGCGGTCACTACGTGGCTGCCCACCTACCTGAAAGTGGAACGGCACCTGTCGGTGCTGAACACCGGCGGCTACCTGCTGGTGATCATCCTGGGGTCATTCTGCGGGTATATCGCCGGCGCGCACATGGCCGACCGCCTGGGCCGGCGCGTCAATTTCATTATTTATTCGGTGCTGTCGGGCGTGTGCGTGTACGTGTACACCCAGGTGCCGCTGACTGATGAACAGATGCTGTTCCTGGGCTTTCCGCTGGGCTTTGCCGCCTCGGGGATTTTCGGCGGCCTGGGCGCCTACCTGACCGAACTGTTCCCGTCGGAGATCCGCGCCAACGGCCAGGGTTTTGCCTACAACTTCGGCCGCGGCATCGGCGCGCTATTTCCCAGCCTGGTGGGCTACCTGAGCAACAGCATGGGCCTGGCCATGGCTATCGGCATCTTCGCGGGCGGCGCTTATACGGTCGTGCTGATCGCCACCCTGCTGCTGCCCGAGACCCGCGGCCGCGAACTGGCGAGCCTGGCCACGGCCGACTGAAAACGCGCCCTCGACCCGCGCGCGCGCTCAGCCGCGCGGGTACAGGTGGCGGTTCATGGCCAGGTAGGCATCGCGCGACGGCGCCAGGTGCTCGCGGCACAGGCGGATCAGCGCGTCGCGCTCGCCGGCTTCCAGCGCCGCGATCATGGCCCAGTGTTCTTGCCGCGCGCGCTCGCGGTACGAAGCATCGACCAGCGAGCTGAAACGGATGGCGTGCGTCTGGCGCGCGTATTCCTGGATGGCTTTCTGCAGCACGCCGTTCGCGCAGAAACCGAACAGCGCCTGGTGAAAGCGCTGGTCGGCGTGGAACACCTCGCGCGGATCGCCGGCCGCCACGGCGCGGTCGTGTTCGCGCTGGATATCGACCAGCTCGCGCAGCGACTGCGCCGGCAGCGGGCACGGCAGCGTGCGCGCAGCCTCTGCTTCGAGCAGCTCGCGCAATTGGTATAGCTCGGCCACTTCACGCGGCTCGAAGGCCCTGACCTCGCAGCCGATGTTCTTGCGCCGCTCGACCAGGCCCCGTCGCGCCAGTTCTGCCAGCACCTCGCGCGCTGCATGGCGTTTGAAGCCGAAGCGGCGGATCAGGTCGTCTTCGATCAGGCGTTCGCGCGGATGCAGGCTACCCAGGACGATGTCTTCTTCGAGCACGCGCACGGCGTCCGCGATGCCGGACGCTTCAGCGGGCATGGTGGGTGGCGGATCGGACAAGACCTGGGACATCGATGGCAAATAGGGCGGCAGGCCCGCGGCGGGACCGAGACAGCCACTATATCAACATTCGATTCAGCGTTGGGCCAGGACCGCGGCGGCCGGCGCCGGCGCGGCGGCGCGATCATCGATGGGAAAATGCAGCAGCGCCGCCACCAGGCCGGCCAGCGCCGTGGCCGCCCATACCGGGGTGTACGAGCCGGTCAGGTCGAACACCAGGCCGCCCAGCCAGGCCCCCAGGAACGAGCCCACCTGGTGACTGAGAAAGCACACACCGAACAACGTGCCCAGGTGGCGCGTGCCGAACACCTTGGCCACCAGGCCGCTGGTCAACGGCACCGTGCCCAGCCAGGTCAGCCCCATGACCGCCGCGAACAGCACTACCGACAACGTGCTCTTGGGCAGCAGAAAAAAGGCCGCGATGGCCGCGCCGCGTATCAGGTACAACCAGCCCAGCACGAACTGCTGGCGATACTGCCCGCCCAGCCAGCCGCAGGCCCAGCTGCCCGCCATGTTGAACAGGCCGATCAGCGCCAGCGCGGTCGCCCCCAGCCCGACCGGCATGTGGCACAGCAACAGGTAGCCCGGCAGGTGCGTGGCAATGAATGCCAGTTGGAACCCGCACGTGAAAAAGCCCAGCGTCAACAGGCAATAACCGCGGTGCCGGCAGGCATGCAACACGGCCTGCTTCAACGATAATGCCGGCTCTTGCGCGGACGGCGCGCCCCCTTGCGCGGCCGGCCGGTCTAGCAGCATGCCCAGCGGCGCCACCAGCAGCATCAGCGCGGCCAGCCCCAACAACGAGGCCGACACGCCCGCGCTTTCGCGCAGCACCTGCGCAAAGGGCACCAGCGCCACCTGCCCCACCGAGCCGCCCGCGCTGGCCAGGCCCAGCGCCATGCTGCGCCGCGGCGGCGTGGCGGCGCGCCCCACCGCGGCCAGCACCACGCCGAAGCTGGTGCAGCTGATACCTATGCCCACCAGCACGCCCATGCCAATGACCAGCAATACCGGCGATTGCGCGGCCGTGGCAAGCGCCAGCCCCGCCGCGAAGGCCGCGGCGCCGAAGGCCACCACCGGCGCCGATCCGTAGCGGTCGGCCGCCGCGCCGGCAAACGGCTGCGCCGCGCCCCACACCAGGTTGTGCACGGCGATGGCGAATGCGATCTGCGTCACCGGCAGCCCGCGGTCGAAAGAAAAGGGATTGATGAACAGCCCGAATGTCTGCCGCACGCCCATCGCGGCACTCAGTATCAGCGCCGCCGCGATGACCACCCCGACGACAGGGCGCGCCAGCGGATGCGCGGGATTTGCGGTTTGCATGATGAGGCGACCTCCTTTGCCGGCATGGTGGCAGCGCGCGCCCGCGCCGGCAAAGGAAAAGATTTCGACGGCAGGTGAAATTGCTTCACCTGCCGCCTACCCCGCGAACGCCCTCGCCTCGTCCACCACCCAATCGCGAAACGCCAGCAGCTCGCTGCGCCGTGCCACGCTTTCCGAACCCACCAGCCAGTAGGCCGTCTCCGCCTGGATTGCCGGCAGACCCAACGCGACCAGCGTGCCGGCCGCCAGATCGCGATTTACCAGCGGGCGCCGGCCCAGCGCCACGCCCAGGCCCGCGGCCGCGGCTTCGAATGCCAGCTGGATCGTGTCAAAGCGCAGCCCGCCCGCCAGCGCAAGATCGTGCGGCGCCGCCGCGCCCGCCGCGTCCAGCCAGGCCTGCCAGTCTTCACTGGCCAGGTCGACGTGGATCAGCGTGGCCTGGCGCAAATCGATGCGCCCGTCCGCCTGCGGCAGGGCGGCGCGGTACGCCGGGCTGCACACCGGCACCAGCTCTTCGCTGAACAGGCGTGTCCAGCTTGCCGACGGCACCACGCCGCGCGCCATGCGGATGGCGAAATCGAAGCCGTCCACCGGAAAACCCACGTGCCGCCGGGACGTATCAAGCGTGATATGCACGTCGGGCCATCGCGCGCGAAACCCGTGCAGGCGCGGCAGCAGCCAGCGCGAGGCCAGCGTGGGCGCGCAGCTCACGGAAATGCCGCGGCCGTCCGGCCCGCCCGGCAGACGCTGCGTGGCCGTGGCGATCAGCGACAACGCCTCGGATACGTACAGCAGGTAATCGGCGCCTTCGGGCGTCAGTGACAACCCGCGCGGCCCGCGCACGAACAGGTCGACCCCCAGCGCCTGTTCCAGACCCACGATGCCGTGGCTGACCGCGCTGGGCGTCACGTTAAGTTCGGCGGCAGCCAGCTTGAAGCTGCTCAGCCGGCCGGCAGCTTCGAAAAAACGCAGGGCGGACAAAGGAGGAAGACGGCGCGGCATGGCGTAGCCTTTGAACGAAGCCGGCGTCACTGCCCGGCGATGGCGCTTAATGTAGCGGACCCGGACAAACGCCGCGCGGCGGACGCGGCGGCGCCCTCCTTAATAGCTGACCCCCGCTGCCCGCAATTGCGAGGCGGTGTGCCGCAACTCGGGCAGGAACTGACGCAATGCCGTGGCTTCGTCGAACGCGCCCGCCGGCAGGCTGACATTGATGGCGGCCACGATGGCGCCGTCTTTGTCGCGCACCGGCACGCCCAGCCCGGCGATGGACTCGTCCAGTTCGCCGTCGACCCAGGCATAGCCTTGTTCGCGCACCTGTTCGACCGCCGCCTTCAGGCGCGCCCGGTCTACCACGGTGGCGCCGGTCAGCTTCTTCAGGGTGGCGGTTTGCAGGTAAGCATCCAGCGCCGCATCGTCCAGCCCCGACAGCAACACCCGCCCCATCGACACCGCGTGCGCGGGCAGCCGGCTGCCCAGCGACGGGCTCATGGGCAGGATGCGGCGCGTGTGCAGGCGCTGCACGTACACGATGTCTTCTTCATCGAGCACCGACACCGCGCACGACTGCCCGATGCGCGCGCACAGTTCTTCCAGCGCCAATTGCGCCTGCCGCCAGTACGGCAGCGAATACAGGTACGACAGCCCCAGGCGCAGCACCTTGGGCGTCAGCCAGTAGTACTTGCCATCGGTCTTTACGAACGACAGGTCGATCAGGGTGAGCAGAAAACGGCGTACCGCGGTGCGCGGCAGGTCGACTGCTTCAGCCACGTCGCCCAGGGTCTGGCGTTCGGCGCCCTGCCCCATGGCCTCGATGATTTTCAGCCCGCGCGCAAAGGTGCGAACGAACGATTCGCTTTCTGGTGTAGCCATGCGTATCTCCGCCATGTGCTTGACACAGCAAATTTCGGCCCGCAAAATGACCGTAAAGCGGATTGTAATATCCGCTAAGCGGTCATTGTAGCACAATGCCCAGACCAATCAACCCTTTTACCCAGCCCGCAGCCATGACAGAACCCAGCTTCGAAACCGATTTCTGGAAAGACGCGCAGGCGCGCAAAATCTGGGACGACATCGTCCCCGGCGAGCCGCGCAAGACCATTCCCTACACCCTGACGCTGGACGCCATCCAGAAGTACTGCCGCGTGGTGGGCGACATGCACCCGCTGTATTTCGACGAGGAATACGCGCGCAACTCGCCCTACAAGGGCCTGATCGCCCCGCCCGCCATCCACATTCTGCTGATGTTCGCCTGCACGCCCGCCGATGACTGGATGCGCAGCCCCGGCACGGTCAATGCCGGCCAGTCCTGGAGCTACAACATCCCGGCCCGGCCCGGCGACGTCATCCGCCTGCAGGCGCGCGCGCTCGACAAGTTCATCAAGAAAGACCGCCTGTTCGCCGTGCACGACAACGTGTTCTTCAACCAGCACGACGAAGTGATCTGCTCCGGCCGCGGCTGGACCATCCGCCCCATGTAATCGCGCCGCGCCCAAGGAACCGCCCCATGACCCACGCATTCGACACCCTGAAAACCGGCCAGCAGATCGACGGCACGCCGTTTTCCCCCACCCGCGAATCGATCCGCGAGTTCTGCGAAGCCTCGCTCGACTTCAACCCCCTGCACCTGGACGACAACTACATGCAGGGCAATTTCGGCAAGACCCGCTTCGGCGGAATCATCATGCACGGCATGAATAATTTCGGCGTCATCAGCAAGATGCTGACCGACTGGCTGTACCCGCAAGGCGGCGTGCAGCGGCGCCTGGAAACGCGCTGGAAAGCCCCGGTGAAGCCGGGCGACACCATTACGCCGCGCGCCACCGTCACCGCCACCCGCAAAACCGAAAAAAGCCGTTGGGCCACGCTGGACGTGCAAGTCACCAACCAGCGCGGCGAAACCGTGGCCACCGGCGAAGCCATGGTCGAGTTCCCCGCCTGACCGTTCTTTGCCAGGCGTGGCCAGGCGCCAGGCTCCCACAGGGGGCCTGACGCCGGACACCAGAGACTGCCGACAACAACAAGCATCGGAGACAAATCATGAAAGCATGGACCCAGGCGGCCGCGGCCGCCACCCTGGCCCTGGCCACCCTGCTGGCGCCGCCCGCCAGCCAGGCGCAGTCCGCCTATCCCACGCGCAGCGTCACCCTGGTCGTGCCCTTTCCGCCCGGGGGCACCACCGACATCCTGGCGCGCCTGCTGGCCAACGAACTCGGCCAGCAATGGAAGCAGACCGTTGTCGTCGAAAACAAGCCCGGCGCCAGCGGCACCATTTTTTCCGAGCAGCTGGCCCGCGCCGAACCCGACGGCTACACGCTGATGCTGACCGCCACGCACCACGTCATCAATCCCAGCCTGTACAAGAATCTGCGCTACGACACCCGCAAAGACTTCACCCCTATTGCCGAAGTGGCCGCGGTGCCCAACGTACTGGTGGTGAACCCCTCGTTTCCCGCCCAGGACGTGCAGCAACTGATCGCCTACGCCAAGGCGCACCCGGGCCAGGTGAACTTCGGCTCGGCCGGCACGGGCGGCGCCAATCACCTGTCGGGCGAGCTGTTCAAATCCATGACCGGCATCGACATGGTCCACATCCCGTATAAAGGCGCGGCGCCAGCCCTGAATGATCTGCTGGGCGGGCAGATTCCGGTGATGTTCGACTCCGTGCCCGGCGTGCTGCAGCACATCCAGGCGGGCAAGCTGCGCGCCCTGGGCGTTACTTCGCTGAAGCGCTCGGCGGCCCTGCCCGACGTGCCCACGCTGGATGAAGCCGGCGTCAAGGGCTTCGAAGCCATGGCCTGGTTCGGCCTGTATGCGCCCGGCAACATGCCGCCCGCATTGTCGAAGCAGATTTCCACCGCAGTGCTGGCCGCCCTGCAAAGCCCGCAGATCAAGCAGCAATTCGCCAAACAGGGCGCCGAGCCCGGCACCATGAGCCAACCGGAATTCGCCGGGTTCGTGAATGCCGAAATCGACAAATGGGCCAAGGTCATAGCCGACGCCCACATCAGCATCCAGTAAGAAGGAACGCCGCACCATGCCGGACGCAGCAACCGCCGCCACCGCCGGCGCCCTGGCGCACATCAGGGTGCTGGACCTTTCGCGCATCCTGGCCGGGCCCTGGTGCACCCAGAACCTGGCCGACCTGGGCGCCGAAGTCATCAAGGTCGAACGCCCCGGCAGCGGCGACGACACCCGCGCCTGGGGGCCGCCCTGGACCAAGGACGCCCACGGCAACGACGCCGCCGACTCCACCTACTATGCAGCCGCCAACCGCGGCAAGAAGTCGGTCACCATCGACATTGCCAGCGCCGATGGCCAGCGCCTGGTGCGCGAACTGGCGGCGCGCAGCGACGTGGTGGTGGAAAACTACAAAATCGGCGACCTCAAGCGCTACGGCCTCGACTACGACAGCCTGCGCGCCGTGAACCCGGGCCTGGTGTATTGCTCCATCACGGGCTACGGGCAAAGCGGCCCCAGCGCCCGCAAGCCCGGCTACGACTTCGTGTTCCAGGCCATCGGCGGCCTGATGAGCATCACCGGCGAGCACGACAGCCTGCCGGGCGGCGGCCCCCAGAAAACCGGCATCGCCATCGCCGACGTCATCACCGGCATGTACGCCACGATCGCCATCCTGGCTGCCCTGAACCACCGCACCGAGTCCGGCCAGGGCCAGTACATCGACATGGCCCTGCTCGACTGCATCGTGGCCCTGGGCGGCAACCAGGTCACCGGCTACTTCGCCAACGGCAAAATCCCGCACCGCTACGGCAACGCGCACGCCAGCCTGGTGCCCTACCAGGTATTCACCGTGGCCGACGGCGAAATCGTCGTGGCGGTGGGCAACGACGTGCAATGGCAACGCTATTGCCAGGCCATCGATCGCCCCGACCTGGCGGCCGACGACCGCTGGGCCAAGGTCAAGGGCCGCATCGTCGGCCGCGGCGAACTGGTGCCCGAACTGGCGCGCACCATGCTCACGCGCGGGGCCGATGACTGGATCGCCCGCCTGGAAGCCGCGGACGTGCCCTGCGGCCGCATCAACAACTACGAACAGGTGTTCCAGGACCCGCAAGTGCAATACCGCGGGCTGCGGGTCGACATGCCCAAGCCCGACGGCGGCGTCGTGTCCACCATCGCCAGCCCGCTGCGCCTGTGCGGCACACCGGTCAAGTACGAACTGCCCCCGCCGCCCGTGGGCGACAGCATCGACTACGTACTGCAGCAATTGCTGGGCTATGGACCGGAAGAAATCCGGGAGCTCAAGCAGAACAAGGTGGTCTGAGCAGCATTCGAGTGATGACGACGGTGGCTGACACCCAAACCCCATACCCAGGTGCCTGGCTCCCGCAATGACTGCATACCCAGGTGCCTGACTCCCAAAGGGTGTCAGACACCGAGCCCCGCAATAACTTCACACCCAGGTGTCTGACTCCCAAAGGGTGTCAGACACCGGACCCCGCAATAACTTCACACCCAGGTGTCTGACTCCCAAAGGGTGTCAGACACCGGACCCCGCAATAACTTCATCCCCTGGTGTCTGACTCCCAAAGGGTGTCAGACACCGACCCCCGCAATGATTTCCGCAGGATATGATGTGCCATCCCCATCCGGCACGCCTTCCATGTCCCGCATCCGCCAGCTTCCCGCCCTGCTCCTGGCCTGCGCCGCCCTGCTGCATTCCGGTGCCGACGCCGCTCCCCGGCTGCTGCACAGCGAGCCGTCCCAGTTCGGCACGATTCTGGTCTTTGAAGAAAACGGCGAGCGCTGCATGAACTTCAACAGCATGGTGGACTTCGGCCGCCAGACTTGCATGAGCCTGGAGCAGCCCGGCGCGCTGGTGTTTTCCTACACGCGCATGATGACCGGCGCGCTGTATGCCAGGCCCGATCCCAAGACCATCCTGATCGTCGGACTGGGCGGCGCGACGTTGCAGAAGACCCTGGCCGGACTGCTGCCCGGCGCAACCATCGACACGGTAGAGATCGACCCCGCGGTCGGCGAGGTCGCACGCGAGTACTTCGGCTACGAACCGGGCGCGAGGCAGCGCCTGTTCATCGAAGACGGCCGCGCCTACATCGAGCGCGCCCATCGCGCGGGCCTGCGGTACGACATGGTAATGCTGGATGCCTTCGACGTGGACTACATCCCGGAACACCTGATGACGCTGGAATTCCTGCAGCATGTAAAAGGAATACTCGCGCCCGGCGGCATCGTGGTGGCCAACACATTTACGAACAGCCAGCTGTATCAGCGCGAGTCGGCCACCTATGCGGCCGTGTTCGGCGCGTTCTTCAATCTGAAAGAAGGCAACCGGGTCATCATCGCCGCAAACGGCGCCTTGCCCGACGACGAAACATTGGCCCGCAACAGCAAGGCGCTGGCCGGCAAGCTGAAGCTGCTGGGCATCGATCGCGAACATACCCTGGACCAGTTCGCGCGCATTGACGGCGTCAGCAGCGACATTGCCATCTTGAGGGACTGAGCTTTCACGTCATCTACAATGCCCGGCCATATCGGTTGCCTGAAAACGCAGCCGATCAGCAGCCACAGGTAGCATGACTCGCGCGAAGAAACCCGTTCCCCGAAAAAGAAAACCCGCGGCAAGCGGCCGCGGCCAGCCGGCCCGCAGCCTGACACGATTCCTGCGGGCATTCGTGGTTTCATCCCTGGCCAGCTTTGGCGCCGCCACCTACATGCTGAATCCGCAATGGCGGATTCCCGTCCCGGTAGAAAATATTCTTGCGCGCCTGCAATGGCCACCGCGCGAACAAGCCGCCCCGGTAGCCGTGCCCACCGGGGCAAGCATCCAGACCCGGTTCGCGGCCTGCCCCCAGTTCTTCCCGGGCGGACAACCGCCCGCCGTGCCCGCCGCCCCAAAACTGCGCGAAATATGCTTTTCCAGCTTCGCAGTGCTGCATAACGGGCAAACCAAAACGCCGGTATTCGTGGCGGAACGCCTGAACCGCAAGATGCTGATCCAGGCGCAGGGGCTGCAGCGCACCGACCGGTTCTATGCCGAGGGACGGATTCCGCGCGCCGAGCGCGCCGAACTGCAAGACTACCAGGGGTCGGGCTATTCGCGCGGGCACATGGCGCCGGCGGCGGATATGACCACGCCCGAAGCCATGGCGCAGAGTTTTTCCCTGGCGAATATGGTGCCGCAGGATCAGCGCCAGAATGCCGGGCCGTGGAGCCGCATCGAGCAGGATACGCGGAAATACGTCATGCGAGCCGCGGGAGATGTGTATGTCTTTACCGGCCCGGTGTATGGCGAGCGGCCGAAAACGATTGGAGATGGGGTGGCGGTGCCCGCCTATGTGTACAAGGTGGTTTACGACGCGACGACCAAAAGGTCGTGGGTGCATTGGCAGGCGAACAGCGGCAACGCCAGGGTTGGCGCGCCAATAGGATACGGGGAGTTCGTGAACAGGACGGGGATCCGGGTGTTGCCAGGCGGGCCGTGACAGGGTCCAGGCGGCAGGTGTGCAAAGCTTCAATTACCCAGTAGATATGATGCCGCGCCTTGGGCTGCTCCACGCACAGCAAAAAGTTGTTAACGTTGAAGACACGGAAAATTGACATGCCTCACGTGGACTTCAAAGTATATGCATATCGACTTCCTCGGCATTCAAGCGTTCTTGGCGATTGTTGAAACGGGCAGCTTTCAACTTGCCGCGACAGAACTCAGCCTGTCCCAAACGGCGGTCAGCCACCGTATGCGGAAGCTGGAAGAATCTCTTGGCGTCAAGTTGATTGCCCGCACCACACGCGACGTCACGCTCACCGAAGCCGGCCGCGCGTTGCTTCCCACCGCGCGCAGTGCGGTGAGGGAACTGGAAATGTCTTGCGACGCCATCCGCAAGCACGGGCAAAATGCACCCGATTGGCTGGCGTTTTCCTGCCTCCCGACGTTAAGCCACGGACTAGTAAGCCCTTTGCTCCTGGCGGCCAGAGACCGTTGGCCGGACGCCCTCGTCAGAGTCTTCGACACCTCCGTCCGAGAACAGGTGGAGCTCCTCGAGTCCCGCGTCGTGTCATTTGCAGTGTCGGTGCTGCAACAGGGGTATGGTGACTTACACGTCGAATCGATAGGCGACGAGCATTTTGTACTCGCGTGTCCACCGCAGCACCGGTTTGCCCAACAATTGCATGTCGAGTGCTCCGCCCTTGAAAACGAACCCATGATCCGCATCAGCCTGGCTTCGGGTAACAGCGCGACTATCGATGGCGCATTGGGCCCGCTGCGCGCGCGCTTGCGTTGGCGTTATGAGGCGCTGCATAACGCCATGGCCCTGGACATGGTGCGCGCAGGTCTGGGACTGGCTATTGTGCCGCACCTTTTCGTCCCCCCGGACTCCGGCGTAGCCGTCGTGCCTATCAAGGCTCCGATCGTCAAGCGAACACTGTGCCTCGTATCGCGCAGGGACGACAAACCGAGCGCGCAGGAGCAATGGCTGCGCGATCAAGCGGTGGCCCTCTTGAAGATGCGCCTGACAGCGAAAGAAGATGATTAGTATGCATGAATAGCGCACAACTATTCATTTGATCTTACTGAGGGGCATACCTAGACTTTCTCCCGAACCAATTCGCATATGCGGAACCGGCTGCCAGCCGCGGCCGATAAAGGAGATCGCCTCATGCCCCCCGACGCCGACGAACCGACTGCCGCGCCTCGCAGGCGTCGCGGCCAGAGCATCGCGCAGAAAATCATCGCACGCCATGCGGGACGCGACCATGTCGAGGTAGGCGAGTATCTCAGTTGCGTTCCAGACCATGTGGTGACGCAGGAGCTCTACTGGCCCACACATAAAGAAAATCTCGAAAAAATCGGCGCCAAAGGGCTTGCCCGGCCCGACAAGGCCATTATCGTCATCGACCACACCGCTGCTGCCGCCGTAGGTTCCCGCCACGCCGCGACCCACAAGCTGCTCAAGGACCTTACCGAGAGATTCGGCATCGAGAATTTCTTTGGACCCAATACCGGTCTGCGCCACCTGGTGCTCGTGGAACGGGGGTTCGCCAGGCCTGGCTCGCTGGTCTTTTCTGACGAAGGGAACATCGCCAGCATTGGCGCTGTCGGCGCATTGAACATCCCGACGTCCGCCGACATTCTCGTGCCTTTGCTGAAGGATGAAAATTGGCTTCGCGTTCCCAAGACCGTGCGCATCAATCTTTTCGGCCAGTTGGCATTCGGGGTTTCCGCCCGCGATGTTGTCCAATCCATCATCCGGGATTATGGAAGCGGCGAATTCCTTCAATGCTGCGTCGAGTATGGCGGCCCCGGCCTGCGGGACCTCACGCTCGATGACCGCCAAACGATTCTGGCCTCGACCTTTCACACGATGTCAGACACCGCGATCATGGAAGTGGACGACGTGGCGCTCGCCTATGTCGCGGAACGCGCGAACGGCCGCCCCTATGAAGCCGTCTTCAGCGACCCGGATGCACAGTACGAACGCATCATCGACATCGATCTGTCCGCCATCCAGCCATTGGTCACCGTGCCGCCCGAACTCACCGGGGCACAGCCGGTTTCACTGCTTGCGGGTACCCCTGTCCATCAGGCAACCATTGGATCATGCGCCGGCAACCGGCTGCAGGACATGCGCGACGCGGCCAGCATCTTGAGCGGCCGCACCATTGCCCGAAAGGTCACCCTTTACATCTCGCCAGGCAGCCAGAACGTATATGCACAAGCTGCCCGCGAAGGGCTGCTGGAAATTTTCGCCACCGCCGGCGCGACCGTACTCTCTCCTGGCTGTAATACCTGCTGGGGTTATCTCGGCGTGCTGAACGAGAACGAGAACTCCATATCCACCCACCAATTCAATTACCAAGGCAGAAATGGCGCGGAAACCGCCCGCATTTTTCTGGCCTCGCCCCTTACCGTGGCCGCCTCCGCCGTCTGCGGAGAAATCGTGGACCCACGCACTTTCCTGAGAGAAGCACAATCCACTAACGCGTTGATGGAAGCGGACTGATATGGAAGACGCCCAGTTGAAGGGACGGGTCTGGAAATTCGGTGATCAGGTCTCTGGCGATGACGGGATCATTGACTTCTCCGCCGTGCGTGATGGCTTCGGCAAGCCTTTCGATGCGCCGCTGCTGCGCTCCATGTGTTTTCGCAGACTCAACCCACGGTTTCCATCGGAAGTTCGAGAGGGTGACATCGTGGTGGCCGGCAAGAATTTTGCCCACCATAACCACATCGAGGTCAGTGCAGCCATCAAACTCTCCGGTATTTCAGTGGTTCTCGTGGAATCCTGCGAATCTGGATTTGTCAGACGCGCCTTGTCACAAGGCTTGCCGATCTTGACCGTTCCCGGCATCACGGCCCAGGTCAGCAACGGAGACATCATTGCAGTCGATCCCGCCAATGGCCTGATCACCCTCGCCGACGGCAGGAAACTGTCCGCGCAGCCATTTTCCGAGCGGATGCTGGCCATCTGGCGGGCCGGCGGACTGGTTCGAGCCCTTCAAAATGAATTTCAACAACACTGAGGGCGCTCGCCTGCGATTGCATGGACATACCCATAATATCGACGGAGACAATATGCAAACCACGTACTCGGCACTTTTGCCAATGAACCTCCGGCGTGCCGCTGCCGCATTGCTATGTGGCGCGATGGCGTTCCCGCCATTACTGGCGCGCGCAGAATACCCTGAAAAAATGATCCGCCTCGTGCACCCTTATGCAGCGGGCGGCGCGGGTGACCTGCTGACCCGCGAGCTTGCCGACGGCCTCAAGACGGCTTTCGATGGCGCTGCCGTCATTACCGACAATAAGCCAGGCGGCGGCACCATCGTAGGCGCCACGGCGGTGGCCCATGCCGCTCCCGACGGCTACACCGCGTTGATGATCGGCCCGGCCACCCACGTGATCATGCCCCTCATCAATCCCAACATTCCCTACGACGCGAAGAAAGATTTCGAGCTGGTGGGCATGTGGGGGGTCATCGGCAGCATGATTTCCGTAAATGCCGAAACCCCCATACATTCGCTGAAGGAGCTGGTCGACTATTCCCAAAAGAATCCTGGCAGTTTGAACTATTCGAGCGCAGGCGCGGGAACCGGCCCTCACCTGGCGGGCGAGATGTTCAAGGATCTCACAGGCGCCCGCATCACCCATATTCCGTACAAAGGGGCCTCGCCGGCCGTGTTGGCACTGGCGGGTAACGAGGTCCAGGTGTCGTTCGTCAACATTCCGCCGCAGGTGCCCTTCGTGAAAGACGGAAAGATCCGGCCTCTGGCGGTGTCCACGCCCCAGCGCTCGCCCTTGTTACCCGACGTTCCCACCACTGCCGAGGCCGGAATGCCGGGGTTCATTTCCGAATCATGGTACGGCGTGGCTGTCCCCGCCGGCACGCCCGCGGACATCCGCGCCAAGCTGCTGAGCGGCATGCAGGCCGCCGCGGCCGACCCGGCCCGCAGGGAGCGCCTGGCGGCGGCCGGCGTCGAATTGCGGGTAACCGATGCAGCAGAGTTGGCCCGGTACATCGACTCGGAAGAGCAGCGTCTCAAACCGGTGCTCGAGCGTCTCGACATCAAGATGGAGTGACCATGGAAAAACCAATCGGCAACGGCATTTCCGGGCGAGTGCTCGTCACAGCCAGGAGCGTGGCTCAGTCCCGGAACGCCATCGCATTAATGCGTGAAGCGGGCCATGAAGTCATCGTCCGGAACACGCCCGCCCCAATCGATGAGGCCTGGCTGGTGGAACAGGTACGGGACATCGACGCGCTGGTATTCGCCATGGAACCCATGAACGCAGCCGTGATCGGAGCAGCCAACCGGCTCAAGTTGATCGCCCGGCCGGGTGTCGGCTACGACAACGTGGATCTGGAGGCGGCGACCCGCAACGGCGTGATTGTCAGCATCGCGGCCGGGACCAACGACCAGAGCGTGGCGGATTTCACCTTTGCCCTGATGCTGGAGGCGATGCGCGGCGTTTCCCGCGCGTCGGCCAGCGTGCGGGCGCATGGATGGGAGCGCTTCACGGGAACCGAGGCCTGGCGCAAGAAGATCTGCGTCGTGGGCCTGGGCCGCATCGGCCGAGGTGTGGTCAAACGCGCTCGCGGCTTCGACATGGAGGTGCTCGCCGTCTGTCCGCGGCCGGACCTGGATTTCGGCCGGAAACACGGCGTGCGCTTCTGCTCGCTCGATGAAGCGCTGGCGGAAGCAGACATCGTGACACTGCATTTGCCCCTCGATCACGCGACGCGGCACATGATCAACGCCCGCACGCTGGCACAGATGAAACGAGGCGCTTACCTGATCAACACCTCGCGCGGCGGCTTACTGGACGAAGAGGCCGTTGCACAAGCCATCCGCAGTGGCCACTTGGCAGGTGTGGCCGTCGATGTGCTGCAACAACAAGGGGTGGGCAGCCCCAGTTGCCTGATTGGTGTCGAAGGCGTCACGGTCACGCCGCACATGGCCACCTTCACGCACGAATCCATTGAGCGGGTGGCAATGTCCGTGGCTGAGAGCGTCATCACCGCATTGGCCGGCAGAATGCCACGCCATGTCCTCAATCCCACTGCGTGGGATTGATCGGCGCGCGATCACCACCCTACCTTTTTCGGCCGAGGCAGCACAATGTCCATCCAACCCGAAACCGTTCGCCGTGTCACGGCGAAGCTCTACGACCGCTCGCTGCGCGGAATTCCGTCCGACACCCGTTCCGCCCTTCTCGCGCTGGAAACCATTGATCGCAGCGAAACGGCCAGGCACACGCTGCGCATCATGGTGGAAAGCGCGGATGCCGCGGCGCGCGACAGCCACTTCATTTGCTCGGATGCCGGTGTGCCGGTGTTCTTCGTGCGGGTCGGCACCCAGGCCCGCTTCGCGGGCGATGTCCGCCGGGCCATCACCGACGGGTTCGCGGACCTGGTGGGCAACATCCAGCCGCCCCTGCTGCCCCACGTCACCCACCCGCTCACGCTAGAGCGGGGCCATGCTGGCAAGGGCATGCCGCTCACCACCTTTGACCTCGTCGATGGCAGCGACTGTGTGGACATCACCTGCAGCCCCAAGGCCCTGGGTTCAGGACGGTGGGAAGCGCTGGAAATCTTCAGTTTCCCCGATCGGGCGACTATCGAGCGATACGTCATCGAGACCGTCTGCAAGGCGGGCTCGCAGCCCTGTCCGCCAGTGGTGATCGGCGTAGGCGTGGGCGGTTCTTTCGACTACGCCGCCAAGATGGCCAAGGAGGCCACTTTGCGTCCCATCGGAGAACGCCATGCCGAACCACTGGTGGCGGACATGGAGCGCCGATTGGCTGCAGCCATCAACAAGACCGGTTTCGGCCCCATGGGGACGGGCGGCGATAGTACCGCCCTGTCGGTCAACGTGAACTACTGCGCCGGCCACGGCTTTACGCCGGTGGCCGTGGCCTTCAACTGCTGGATCAACCGGCGCACCCGTGCGCGGATCTACAACGACAACCGAGTGGAGATCGTGGAATGAGCATCCGCACGCATCGTATGCATTTCCCGCTGTCGGCCGACGACGCGCGCTCGCTTCGCGCCGGTGACCAATTGATTCTGGATGGCGAAATAGTCGTCACGGCCGGCCTGCCTACGCACCAGCGCCTGCTGAAAGCCCTTGGCGGGGCCGAACCGCTACCGTTGCAACTGCACGGCGGCTGCCTGTTTCACATCGGCAGCTACAGCCAGGAGGCAGCCGACGGCAGCTTCCAGGTGCTCTATATCAACCCCACCACGAGCACCCGCTTCAACCCCTATATGCCTGCACTGATCCGCCAGCTGGGTTTGCATGCCGTGGGCGGCAAGGGCGGACTGGATGCGGCGTCGGTCGAGGCAATGAAAGAGACCGGCTGCGTTTATCTCTCTTTTCTGGGGGGAGGTTGCACCCTGCTGTCGCAAGCGCTGCGCGGCGTTCTGGAAATCGGCTGGCCCGATATGCTGACCCACTACCGCGTAGTTCGGCTAAAGGTCGAAGGACTAGGGCCAGTCACCGTAGCCATTGATGCGCACGGGAACAGTTGCTACGCCGATGCACAAGCGCAGGCCAGCGCCTCCATGGATGCCATTCTGTCGGAGCTGGATGCCGGCCGCGCTGAATTCTGCGGCAACCGCTCATAGTGGGAGACTCCGCGCCACCCAGGCGCTTCAATTTTCCCGCAACAAATACTCCCCGCCCTCGCTCGCCCCGTTAAACAGGCCTATCATTAATCCACACGTCCCCGTGCGAGGCTCACCATGCGCCCCACCCTAGCCATTGCCTCCACTACCCTGCTAGGCACTTTCTTCTACCTGGCCCTGGCGGTCATTGCCTACGGCGGTATTACCCCCTTTTTTTTCCACCCCGCCCGCATCGCCCTCACCGCCGTCCTCTTCGCCCTCTCCATCGCTGCTCTCTTCAGCGGCGGCAACCTGAATCCCGGCGTGCGCGAGGACCGCGACAACCGCTGGGTGCTGACCGCTTTCGCGATCATCGGCCTGCTGAGCGGCACCCTTCCCCCGTATACCGACCGGGCCGGCCTCTGGGTCATCGATGGCGACGCATCGCGCTGGCTCGGCGTGCTGCTGTTTGCCCTGGGTGGCGCACTGCGGCTGTGGCCGGCGTACGTGCTGGGCAGCCGCTTCAGCGGGCTGGTGGCCATTCAGGCTGGCCACGAGCTCGTCACCACCGGCATCTACGCGAAGATCCGCAACCCCAGCTACCTGGGCCTGTTGATCAGCATGCTGGGGTGGGCGCTGGCGTTTCGGTCGGTCGTGGGGGTGCTGCTGACGCTATGCATGCTGCCGCCCCTGATCGCCCGCATGCGCAGCGAAGAAAAGCTGCTGCGCGCGTACTTCGGCGTGCAGTACGAGGCTTATCGCAAGCGGACCTGGCGGTTGGTGCCGGGGGTGTACTAGGGGGGAAGGCCCGGCGTCAGACACGTCAGGTGTCTGCCGCCTGACGAAAGTGGGCGCCGCGGACTTACTCTGGTTCATCCAGCGTGTACAAGAACGCGGCGATGTCGCGGGCATCCTGTTCACTGATTCCCAGGTTCGGCATGGCCGTCGCGGGATCGATGGCGGTGGGGTCGCGCAGCCAGCGCACCATATTGGCGGGCGTATTCGGCAGTATCCCGGCGATGTACCGTTGCTGGGCAACGCCGCCCAACGGCGGGCCGACATGGTAATTGGCGCCGACCACGCCCGGAATGGCGTGGCAGGTGATGCACAGGTACTGCTGCAGGGCCTGCCGGCCGGCCTGGGCGTCGCCCAGCCTTGGCTCAGCGGCAGGTGATACCGCTGCAGGAGCAGGAGCAGAGGCAACTGCAGGCTCAGGCTCTGGCGGTGCCTCCGGCCGGGCATGCCGGCTGTCCCACGCCTGGTAGTCCGCGGGCGACAAGGTCGGCAGCACCCTCATGAAGGCCACCACGTTCCAGATGTCTTCGTCGCTGATGCGGTATTGCCATGCCGGCATGCCCGTCATTTTGATGCCCTGCCGCACCACCCAATAAACCTCGGCCGCGGGCCAATGCCGGGCGGCATCCACCAGCGATGCGGGCGGCGGCATGAGGCCCATGGCGAAAGGCTCGGGCGGCACGCCGGGCGCGCCGTGGCATTGCACGCAATGCGCGCGGAACAACCGGAAGCCATCGATGGCCTGCTGCGGATCGTCCAGGGGCGGCACGCTCACCCGGGCGGCGCGCACGCTGATCGAGCGCTGCAGCGCGACGTCCATTACGCTGTTCATCGGCGCGGTGTGCGGGTGCGTGGCGCTGCTGTCGTACCAGCCGCTGTAGACCAGCGCCAGCGCGCCCGCCAGCGCCGCCGCGGCTGCCGTTGCCAGGGTAATGCCGGCGGTGCGCATCCAGGGTTTCATGGCGACGCTCCCTCAATGCAAGGTAAGCAAATACGCGGCGATGTCGCGGGCGTCGGCCTCGCTCAGCCCCATATCGGGCATGGCGGTGCGGGGCGCGATGGCCGGCGGGTCGCGCAGCCAGCGCACCAGGTTGGCCGGCGTATTGGGCAGCACGCCGGCCAGGTAGGCGCGGCTGGCCAGGTGGCGCAAGGGAGGGCCGACGCGCGCACCCGGCCCGCGCACGCCGGGAATGGCGTGGCAACTGACACAACCATATTCCGCAATGCGCGCGCGGCCGCGTCCCGCGTCGGCCCCGGGCAGCGCATCGCCCCGCGCTGGAGCGGCGAGCGGCTTGGCCGGCTCACCGCATCCGGTCAACAAGGCCAGGGCCAGGGCCGCCAGGCCAGGGAATATCCCCGCATAGCTTGATCGAGGCATGGGCATCCTTTTTCAGAACGCCCAGCAATTTCTTTGCCAGGCCCGTGCCGGCAGACGTCGCGCGCACGCCGGGCACGCCGCTTGCGTCCCGCTGGCGCGCTTTCCGGTAAATTTTTCCGATCCCTTCCCCTATGGCCGACTCCCCCGCCTGTGCAACCCTGGCCGCGCTGCTCGCAACCGTGTGGGCCGACCGGCAATCGGCGCTGCACCCGCAGGCCGACCAGGCGGGCTTCAGCGCGGAAGTCAGCTGGGTGCTGTTTGCGGGCGGCGCCGCGATTTTCGTGCTGGTGCTGGCAATCCTGGCGGTGGCCCTGTATGGCCCCGCAGATGTCCGCCGCCATTTCGCCAGCCGCGCCTGGCTGCTGGGCGCCGGCGCCGTGTTCCCGGTGATTGTCTTGTCGGCCCTGCTTGTGTACGGCCTGGCAGTTGCGGCGGCCATGCAGCGCGCCGCGGAGCCCGCCGCCGCGCGCATCGAGGTCATGGGCGAGATGTGGTGGTGGCGCGTGCGCTACCTGGACGAGCACGGACGGACGCTGTTCGAGACGGCCAACGAGATCCGCATTCCGGCGGGCCAGCCGGTGGACTTGCTGCTGGGGTCGCGCAATGTGGTGCACAGCTTCTGGGTGCCCAGCCTGGCCGGCAAGCTCGACATGGTGCCCGGCCATGTCAACCGCCTGCGCATCCACGCGCGGCAACCCGGCGTGCTGCGCGGGCAGTGCGCGGAATACTGCGGCGCGCAGCATGCCAACATGATGCTCGACGTGCAGGTGCTGCCCCCCCCGCAATTCCAGGACTGGCTGCGGGCGCAGCAGCAGCCGGCCGCCACGCCTGGCGGCGATGCCTGGCTGCTGGCGGGCCGCCAGGTCTTCCTGCAGGCCTGCGCGCAATGCCACACGGTGCGCGGCACGCCGGCCGCCGGCACGCAGGGCCCCGACCTGACGCACGTGGGCAGCCGTCCGTCGCTGGCGGCGGGCATGTTGCGCAACAACCCGGGCTCGCTCGCCGGCTGGATCGCCGGCAGCCAGCACATCAAGCCGGGCAACGGCATGCCATCGTTCGATCGATTGTCCGGCGAACAGTTGCGCGCCGTCACCCATTACCTGGAAAGCCTGCAATGACGCCAGACACGCCAACGGATACCCTGCCCAGCGCGCTGCCTCGCCCCGCTGGCGAACGCGAGCAACTGGAACGCGTCTGGCAGCGCCCCCGTGGGTGGCGAGCCATCACGGTGGTCAACAACAACTATGTCGGGCTGCTTTATATCGGAACCGCGCTGCTGTTTTTTCTGCTGGCCGGCATCCTGGCGCTGCTGATGCGCGCGCAACTGGCGGTTCCCGACAACGACCTGATCGGCCACGCGCTCTACAACCAGTTGTTCACCATGCACGGCACGGTAATGATGTTCCTGTTCGCGGTGCCGGCGGTGGAAGCGATGGCGGTGCTGCTGCTGCCCAACATGCTGGGCGCGCGCGACCTGCCGTTTCCGCGCCTGTCTTCTTACGCCTACTGGGCCTACGCCATTGGCGGCCTGGTGTTTTTCTGCAGCATCTTCGTGGGCCTGGCGCCGGATGGCGGCTGGTTCATGTATCCGCCCCTGACCAGTTCGGCCTATTCGCCCGCGCTCAACGCCGACCTGTGGCTGCTGGGCATAGGCTTCATCGAAATCTCCGCGATTGCCGGGGCCATCGAGCTGGCGGTGGGCATCCTGCGCACCCGCGCGCCCGGCATGTCGCTGGACAAGCTGCCGGTCTTTGCCTGGATCATGCTGGCGTTCTCGGGCATGGTGATCGTGGCCTTTCCGGCGGTCATCGTTGCCACCGCGCTGCTGGAACTGGAGCGGGCCTTCGGGCTGCCTTTCTTCATTGCCGACAAGGGCGGCGACCCGTTGCTGTGGCAGCACCTGTTCTGGCTGTTCGGCCATCCCGAGGTCTACATCATCTTCCTGCCAGCGGCTGGCATGGTGTCGATGATCATTCCCGCCATGGCGGGGCGTCCGCTGGTGGGCTACCGGGCCGTGGTGGCCGCCATTGTGGCCACCAGCTTCGTCAGCTTCGGGCTGTGGGTGCACCATATGTTCGCCACCGGCATTCCGCAGTTGTCGTTGAGCTTTGCCTCGGCCGCCAGCATGGCGGTGTCGATTCCCACCGGCATACAGGTGTTCGCGTGGATCGCCACGATCGCGGCGGCGCCGCGCCTGCGGCCACTGAAGACGCCCATGCTGTTCATCCTGGGCTTCTTCTTCATTTTCGTGCTGGGCGGGCTGACGGGCGTGATGGTGGCCGTGATTCCGTTCGACTGGCAGGCGCACGACTCCTACTTCATCGTGGCACACCTGCATTACGTGCTGGTGGGCGGCATGGTGTTCCCGCTCTTTGCCGCGTTTTATTACTGGATGCCCTTTGTCAGCAGCCGGCCGCTGTCCGAACGCCTGGGGCGCTGGGCATTCTGGCTGATGTTCATCGGCTTCAACGCGGGCTTCTTCCCCATGCACCTGACCGGGCTGGCAGGCATGCCGCGCCGCGTGTACACCTACGCCGACGGCTACGGGTGGGGCGCGCTGAACATGCTGTCGACCGTGGGCGCGTATGTATTGGCGGCCGGCGTGCTGGTGTTCCTGGTAGACCTGGCGCGCAATTTCCGGCCGTCGGTGGCGCGCAACGCCGGCAACGTATGGCGAGCCGGCACGCTGGAATGGCTGCCGGCCGGTGTCTCGGGTCCGCGCAGCGTGCCGCACGTGCACAGCCGCGAACCGCTGTGGGACCAGCCCGGCCTGGCCGACGATGTCGACGCGGGGCGCTATTACCTGCCGGGCGCGCCCACTGGCGAACGCACCACGCTGGTGACCAGCGCCATCGACGCGCGGCCGCAGTATGTGCTGCGCCTGCCGGGCCCCGGCTGGCCGCCGGTGCTGGCCGCGCTGGGCACGGCCGGCTTCTTTCTGCTGCTGACCGTCAAACTGATGGTGCCGGCCGCGTTGTTCGGCGTGCTTGCCATCGGCATGATCCTGCGCTGGCTCTGGGATGCCGACCCCGCGCCTCTGGGCGCGCCCGTCGAAGTAGGCGACGGGCTGCGGCTGCCCGCGTCATGCCAGGGCAGCGCCTCGCATTCATGGTGGGCAATGGTCATGCTGCTCATGGTGTGCGCCAGCATATTCAGCGCGATGCTGTTCGCCTACCTGTTCCTGTGGACCACCTCGCCCGGGCAGTGGCCGGCCGCAGCGCTGCTTGCGCCCTTGCGGTGGCCGCTGGCCTGCGTGGCGCTGCTCTTGGCCAGCAGCATGCTGGCATGGGCCGCTGGCCGCGCGCTGCGGCGCGAGCGGCAGGGCTGGCTGCGCGCCGCCCTGCCGCTGGGCTGCCTGATGTTGTTCGCGGCCCTGGGGCTGGAAGCCGCCGCGCAATGGCGCAGCGGCCTGCGCCCGCAAGACAGCGCCTATGCCGCGGCCGTCTGCGCCGTGGTCGGCCTGCAGGCGCTGCTGGTGGTGGCGGTGGGTTTCATGGGCCTGTTCACCACGGCCCGGTCGTGGGCCGGCCGGCTGAAGGCCGGCCGGCGCGCGTGTTTCGACAACACGGCCCTGCTGTGGCACTACACCGTGGCGCAAGGCGTGGCGGGCGCATGCGTATTACATGGCTTTCCCCGCTGGGTGGGCTAGCCCGTTCGCGCCCAAGGAGCCGCGCATGAACCGACGAATGCATTCCGTCTCGGTATTCCTGCCCCTCTTGGCCGGCCCGCTGGCCTGGGCGGCGCACTTCGTCATCATCTACGCAGCCAACGGCGTGTTCTGCGCGCGCCCGGCACTGCATCGCCTGTGGGTGGACGACGGCCTGGCGGCCGGGGTAATGATTGCCGCCGCATTGCTGGCGGTGGGCGCCATCGCCCTGGTCTACTGGCGCCAATGGCGGCGCTGGCCGCGCGCAGGCAATGCAGGTTTTCTACGCTGGGTGGCGGGCGCGCTGGGCCTGTTGGCCAGCATCGCCATCGTGTGGCAGACCCTGCCCGCCGTGCTGGTGCCGGCCTGCCCGGGCGCATGATCCCGTGGCAGACAGCCTGCCGCCAGGTATGCCATACTGCGCGACAGCACACGCATCGGCAGACCTATCCTCATGGCCAGTTCCCTGCTTCGTCTTGCGCTATGGCTCTTGCTCTGGGCGGCTCTCTACGCCGCCAGCGGTTACGTGTCGCTACAGCTCGATGATCCCATCACCCGCGTCGCCTTCATATGGCTGGCCGCGGGGGTGGCCGTGTCGGCCTTCCTGCTGACGCCCCTGCGCCGCTGGCCGGCGCTGTTCATTGCCTTCATGGCCGCGCGCCTGCTGCTCGACGCCTGGGAACACCACGACTTCCTGCATTCGGTGGGCATCGGCTGCATTTCATTGGCCAGCGACGCCGGCGTGGCCTGGCTGATACGCCGCTACGCGCGCCGCGGCGATGACCTGCACGGCGTCATGGTGCTGATCGGCGCAACAGTGCTGGTCAGCGCATCGGCCGCGACGCTGGGCGTGGGTTGGCTGGCCTACGAAAAGGGGCTGCCGTTCTGGAACACGGTATGGATTTGGTGGGCGGCCAATGTCACCGGCGTGCTGCTGCCCGCCATCGCGATACTCAGCTGGACGGACGTAGCCGGCAAGGCGCGCCGCCCGGGCGGCGCCGCGCTGCTGTGCGGGCTGGCGGCCTGGGCGCTGCTGTGCGCAAGCGCCTGGTACGTGTTCGCCGAAATCACGCCGCACCCGCATCGGCCCTCGGTAGTGTTTCCGCTGGCCTGCGCGCCCATCCTGCTGGCTGCGGTGATGTCGATGGCCTGGGGCAGCCGCGGCGGGGCGCTGGGGCTGGTCAGCCTGAGCGCCATTGCCCTGTGCTACGCGGCCAGCGAAAGCGGGCCGTTCTTTCCGCAAGGCCTGCGACCGGGCGAATCGCTGCTGCTGGCGCAATGCTATCTGTGCGTGACGGCGCTGCTGCTGGCGTTTCTATGGGTGTACACCAACGGACGCCGGCCCGGCGGCGCAATGGCCAGCGTGGATGCGGGCATCATGTACCAATACGATCCGGCCACCGGGCGGCTGGCCTGGGACGGCGACCCGCGGGCCGTGCTGGGCGTGGACGCGGCGTGCCTGGACACGCTGGACGAACTACTGCAACGCGTGCACCCGGATGACCGCGGCGCGCTGAAGGCGCGCTGGGCGGCCGCGGCGGCGGGGCCGGTGGACACGGCGCTGGCGCTGCGCGTAGCGGCGGGCGACGGCTGGGTGCGCGTGACCGACCACAGCCCCACCGCCATCGGCGGAGCCGCGGGCGTGGCCGTGGTGGGAACATGGCAGGCGCAAGCGCGGTGGGCCTGGCGATGACGGCGGCGCGCGCAACTTTCTCAGCCATGGCGGTGTCTGGCACCTGCGGAGCCAGACCCCTGGCCATGCAGCACCGCAACCCACCTCAGGTGTCTGGCTCCTGCGGGGCCAGCCTCCTGGCCATGCAGCACCGCAACCCACCTCAGGTGTGTGGCTCCTGCGGGGCCACGCGCCTGGCCGTGGCGCGTCGCACACTCCCCCAGGTGTCTGGCTCCGCAGGTGCCAGACACCGAATGCAGGGCAAGGGCCACACACACCGGAGGTACCGATGATCCAGATCGCGCTGCTATTGTTCGGCGCAGATTTTGTGCGGCGCCAGGCGGGAATCCTGGCCTGGCTGGGCGCCGGCTGGGCGGCCCTGGGCGTGTTCATCCTGGTCGACGGATTGGACGGGGTGCGCTATTTCCCGGCGCATGTGTTCGGCGCCTTCCTGCTGCTGGAAAGCCTGGTCACGCTCGCCGTGGCGTCCGGCGGGATCGGCGCGCAGAAGGCCGTGCTGTATTTCAAGGGCGGGCTGTTCCTGTTCATTGCGGTGCTGATCCTGTCCGGCCGCCACACCAGCAACCTGATGCTGGCCATTGTGTTCGGGCTGGCGTATTTCGTCATGGGCACGCTGCAGATGGCCTCGTCCTGGGTCGTGCGGTTTCCGCACTGGAAGCAGGCCTTCCTGGGCGGACTGGCGCAGATGGCGTTCGCCATTTTCCTGTTCCAGCCCTACCCTACGCACTACCGCGGCACGCTGTCCGCTTTCGTGGGCGTGACCCTGCTGGTGGGCGGCATCAACACCTGGCGCATTGCCCGGCGCGCGCGCAAAATGCCCGATGGCCGCTCAGTGTTCGACCTGCTTGCCCCGCGCGACCTCCTCCCGCACCGGCATCGCGAATCCGCGCGCGATGCGGCCGCCGCCCCCGCGCCGGCGGCCACGGACGCGGTGCAGTCGCCGCTGGTAGTGCATGTATGGACGCCGGAAGGCTCCTCCAAGCACGAGCCGGTGCCGCGGCCGCTCATCAACCGCTACATCGCGGCCGTGGACGCCAAGGGAGTGATCTCGACCGGGCATGCGGCGCTGGAGTTGCCGCCAGCCACCTACATCAGCCTGTACCCGGCGGTGGAAATCGACCGCTCTCCGTCGGAGTTCTTCCGCCTGCTCAAAGCGACGCGCGACAATGACGTGCCGGGCGAATTCCAGCCCGACTACCCCACCGAATCGGCCGCATGGTGCCCGTCCACCCGGCAGGTGCTGTTCCACAGCTACAACGCGGCCGGCCTGCAGCGTTTCTGGCAGGCTTACCGGCAGCGTGAAATCTACAACCTGACGTACCGCAACTGCTCCAGCACCGTTTCGTTCGCCCTCGAGGCGGCGCTGGATGGCGCACTGCAACACGAAGCCGGCGCCTGGCGGCGCGTGCTGCGCACGCTGTTGATGCCGGAACTGTGGATCGCCGCCCAGGTGCGCAAGCGCGCCACCACCATGGCCTGGACGCCAGGGCTGGTGCTGGACTACGCCCGCGCGCTGCGCGCTATCGTGCATCCGGCTCAGGCGTCATGGCTGCACAGCCTGCGCTGGGCCGCGCGCCAGCAATCGCGCGCGGCGCCGCCCGATTTGGTAGATTGACGCCATTGCAGCTTGTTGCCGCGCCGCCTTCATTCCCCCATTCAACTGCCTGAAAGGAATTTTTGCCATGCGACCCATGCGTAGCCTATGCCTCGCCCTGGCCGCGGCCGGCCTGCTTGCCAGCGCCGCCGCCGCCGCGCAATCCACCATGCGTATCGGGCTGCAGGACGACCCCGACGTGCTCGACCCGGCGCGCGCCCGCACGTTCGTGGGCCGCATCGTGTTCGCCTCGCTGTGCGACAAGCTGGTCGACATCTCGCCCGACCTGAAGTTCGTGCCGCAACTGGCAGAATCCTGGAAAACCAGCGACGATGGCCTGGCCCTGACGTTCACGCTGCGCCAGGGCGCCTTCTACCACGACGGCACGCCCATCGACGCCGCCTCGGTGAAAGCCAACCTCGATCGCGCCATTACGCTGCCGGACAGCAACCGCAAGAGCGAGCTGGCGTCCGTGGCCAGCGTGGAAGCGCCCGACGCGCGCACGGTGGTGCTGCACCTGAAGCAGCCGGACGCTTCGCTGCTGTCGCAGCTGTCCGACCGCGCCGGCATGATGCTGTCGCCGGCCACATTCGACCAGGATCCCGGCCGCAACCCGGTATGCTCCGGTCCGTACAAATTCAAGGAACGGGTGCAGAACGACCGCATCGTGCTGGAAAAATTCGACAAGTACTGGGACAAGGACAACTACCACTTCGACCAGGTCGTCTTCACGCCCATGCCCGACACCACGGTGCGCCTGAATAACCTGCGCTCGGGCGGACTGGACATCATCGAGCGCGTGGCGCCCAGCGACGTCAAGACGGTGAAAGAAGACTCGAACCTCAGACTGGCGCCGGTCACTGGCCTGGGCTACCAGGCCATCTCGGTCAATATCGCCAACGGCGCGCGCGCCGACAACCCGCTGGCCAAGGACAAGCGCGTGCGCCAGGCGCTCGACCTGGCCATCGACCGCGACGTGATCAACAAGGTGGTGGGCGAAGGCATGTACCAGCCGGCCTACCAGCCCTTCCCGCCAGCCAGCTTCGCGTACGACAAGAGCGTCGAACGCACCGGCCGCGACCCGAAAAAGGCGCAGGAACTCCTGAAGCAGGCGGGCTACGACCGCGTGAAGTTCGAGCTGACCTTCGGCAACAACACCACCATGCAACAGGTGTTCGAACTGGTCCAGGCCATGGGCGCGGAAGCCGGATTCGACATCTCGCTGCGGCCCATGGAATTCGCCGCCCTGCAATCGGCGCTGCCGCGCGGCGACTTCGTGGTGGGCCAGACCGGCTGGTCGGGCCGGGTGGACCCCAGCGGCAATATTTACCAGTACATCACCTGCAAAGGCAGCCTGAATGACGGCAAGTACTGCGACGCCGAGATGGACAAGCTGATGAACGAGGCGCGCAGCGTGGCCGACGAAGGCAAGCGCCGAGCGCTGTACGCCCAGGCCATGCAGAAAATGCAGGAAGACGATCCGCGCATCTACCTGTTCTACCTGCCGTGGATCTTCGGCACCCAGGCCAAGGTGCAGGGTTTCGTGCCGTATCCCGATGGCCTGATCCGCCTGAAGGGCGTCACGGTGGCCAAACAATGAGCATCGATTCCGGCTACCGCATGTTCACCACCCGGCCCGAGATCCTGGGCACTTTCGGGGTGGTGACCTCGACCCACTGGCTGGCCAGCAGCGCCGGCATGTCGCTGCTGGAACGCGGCGGCAACGCGTTCGACGCCGCCGTCGCCGCGGGCTTCGTGCTGCAGGTCGTCGAGCCGCACCTGGTGGGCCCGGCCGGCGAAGTGCCGGTGGTGTTCCATTCGGTGCGCACCAGGCGCACCGAAGTGCTGTGCGGGCAAGGCCCCACGCCGGCCGGCGCCACACTCGAACACTACCGTTCGCTGGGCCTCTCCCTGATCCCGGGCAATGGCTTGCTGCCGGCGGTGATTCCCGGCGCGTTCGACGCGTGGATGCTGCTGCTGCGCGACCACGGCACCCTGCGCGTGCGCGACGTGCTCGAACCCGCCATTTATTACGCCGACCACGGGCACGCGCTGATGCCGCGCATCGCCAACACCATTGCCGGCCTGAAAGACTTCTTCACCACGCACTGGCCCACGACGGCCCAGGTATACCTGCCCGGCGGCACGGCCCCGCAGGCCCGCAAGCTGTTCCGCAACCCGTGGCTGGCCGAAACCTGGCGCCGCGTGCTGCGCGAGGCCGAAGCGGTGGGCGGCGACCGCGAGCGCCAGATCGACGCGGCGCGCGATGCCTTCTACCGGGGCTTCGTGGCGCAGGCCATCGACCAGTACGCGCGCAACACCGAAGTCATGGACGAAAGCGGCGCCCCGCACCGCGGCGTGCTCACCGCGCACGACATGGCCGGCTGGTCGGCCAGCTACGACGGGCCCGCCACTTATGACTACCACGGCTACACCGTAGCCAAGGCCGGCGCCTGGAGCCAGGGGCCCGTATTCCTGCAGACCCTGGCGCTGCTCAAGGGCCTGGACCTGCAAAGCCCCGGCCCCAATGGCGCCGAATTCGTGCACCTGGTCACCGAGGCCATGAAGCTGGCTTTCGCCGACCGCGAGGCCTACTACGGCGACCCGTCCTTCGTGCGTGTGCCGCTGCAGCACCTGCTGTCGGACGCCTACAGCGACGAGCGCCGCGCCCTCATCGGCCGGCTGGCCTCGCATGAACTGCAGCCCGGCCGGGTGCCGGGCTTCGAGGCGCAAGTCGACCGCGTCATGGACGTGCTGGCGCGGCTGTCCAAGGTCACGCCAGTGGGCGCGGCCGGCAGCGAGCCCACGCTGGCCGACATGCGCGCCTCGGCCAAGCGGGGCGACACCACGCACGTGGACGTGATCGACCGTTGGGGCAACATGGTTTCGGCCACACCCTCGGGCGGCTGGCTGCAATCGTCACCGGTCATTCCCGGCCTGGGCTTTCCGCTGAATACGCGCGCCCAGATGTTCTGGCTGGAACCCGGCCTGCCCGGCACCCTGGCGCCCGGCAAGCGGCCCCGCACCACGCTCACGCCATCGCTGGCGCTGCGCGACGGGCAACCCTATATGGTGTTCGGCACGCCCGGCGGCGACCAGCAGGAACAATGGCAGCTGCTGCTGTTCCTGCGCCACGTGCATCATGGATTGAATCTGCAGGAAGCCATCGACCAGCCCATGTCGCACACCATGCACTTCCCTTCGTCGTTCTACCCGCGCGACCGCAAACCGGGGCACCTGGCGCTCGAGGCTTCATTCGGCCCCGACGTCATTGCCGATCTGCGCGCGCGCGGCCACGTGATCGAAGAAGAGCCCGAATGGTCTACTGGTCGCCTGACCGCCGCCGCCCGCGACCCCGACGGCCTGCTGCACGCCGCGGCCACGCCCAGGTTGATGCAGGCGTACGCGGTGGGAAGGTAGCAGCCATGCGCGTCGAGATCTCCCGCGTGACGCACGCCGACGATACGCTGGCGCGGCCGCATGGGCCGGCTCACCCTTTGCGCACGTAATCCGGATAGCGCTCGCAGATCTCGTCGACCTGGCTCAGCGTGCCCGACAGGTGTTCGCGCAGCGCTTCCTGCGCGCCGGCGGCGTCTTGCCGCGCGATCGCATCCACGATCCGCTGGTGGTCGCGCAAGATGCGGTCCGCCTTGCCCGCTTCGGGCAGGTGCAGCCTGCGCAGCCGGTCTACATGGCCACTGTAGCGCTGTTCCAGCTCCCATAGACCCGCCACGCCGGCCGCCTCGTGCATCTCGCGGTGAAAGGCCCGGTCGGCATCCAGAAAGCCCTGGTAGCGGTCGGCGCCACGGTTGGCGCGCTGCATGTCGATGTGGGCGCGCAGCCGCTCGACCAATGCCGGATCGTTTCGCCCGGCCAGCACGCGCACGATTTCCAGTTCGAGCGAGCGGCGCAGGAAATGCGCCTGGCGCGCCGCCGCGATGTCGATGCGGCTCACCGCCGTCGTATGCTGGGGGTAGATATCCACCAGCCCTTCGTCGCGCAACTGGCTCAGCGCGTCGCGAATGGGCGTCTGGCTGAGTCCGAAAGCTTCGGCCAGCTCGCCGCGCGCCAGGGGCTCGCCGGGCTTGAGATCCAGCGACACGATCAGGTCGCGCAGTTTTTCGAAGACCTGGGGCGCGGCATGGCGCGAACGGTCCAGGCGCAGGTCGACAGGCAGGGCTTGCAGCGTAGACATAGGCGAATCGGACAACAGCGATGACCCCGATTGTACCGGCCGTCGCGTCATTGACGTACTAATATATTAGTGTTTTAATCTTTCAACCCTGTCACGAATAGCGCTTATGACCCGCTCTTACAACGACCTGCGCAGCGCCCGCTGGATGGCGCATGACGACCTGCGCTCTTTCGGCCATCGCTCGCGCATGATGCAAATGGGCTATGGCCCGCAAGACTGGGCAGGCCGTCCGGTAATCGCCATCATCAACACGTGGTCCGACCTGAACCCCTGCCATAGCCACTTCAAGCAGCGGGTCGACGACGTCAAGCGCGGCATCCTGCAAGCGGGCGGCTTTCCGGTGGAACTGCCGGCCATCTCGGTGTCCGAGTCGTTCGTCAAGCCCACCACCATGCTGTACCGCAACTTCCTGGCGATGGAAACCGAAGAGCTGCTGCGCAGCCACCCGGTCGATGGCGCGGTGCTGATGGGCGGCTGCGACAAGACCACGCCCGGTCTGATCATGGGCGCCATCAGCGCCAACCTGCCCTGTATCTACCTGCCCGCCGGCCCCATGCTGCGCGGCAACTGGAAAGGCAAGGTGCTGGGCTCGGGCTCCGATGCCTGGAAGCTGTGGGACGAACGCCGCGCCGGCAACATCACCAAACAAGACTGGACCGAAGTCGAAGGCGGCATCGCGCGCAGCTACGGCACCTGCATGACCATGGGCACGGCCAGCACCATGACCGCCATCGCCGAAGCCATCGGTCTGACGCTGCCAGGCGCCTCGTCGATTCCGGCGGCCGACGTCAACCACATGCGCATGTCGGCAGAATGCGGCCGGCGCGTGGTCGAGATGGTTTGGGAAGACCTCGCCCCCAAAAAAATACTGACGCACGCCTCGTTCAAGAACGCCATCAACGTGGCCATGGCCATGGGCTGCTCCACCAATGCCATCGTGCACCTGGTGGCCATGTCGCGCCGCGCCGGTTGCGGCGTGGACCTGGAAGACTTCGACGCGGCCAGCCGCCAAGTGCCCGTCATCGCCAACATCCGGCCCAGCGGCGACACCTACCTGATGGAAGACTTCTATTACGCCGGCGGCCTGCCCGGCCTCATGTCGCGGCTGGCCGGCAGCCACCTGGACCTGTCGGCGGCCACGGTCACCGGTCGCAGCCTGGGCGAGAACATCGCCGGCGCCCAGGTCTACAACGACGATGTGATCCGCCCGCTGGATCAGGCCATATACCAGGAAGGCGCGCTCGCGGTACTGAAAGGCAACCTGGCGCCCGACGGCTGCGTAATCAAACCCAGCGCCTGTGCGCCGCGCTACCTGCGGCACACTGGCCCGGCGCTGGTGTTCGACGACTACCCCAGCATGAAAGCCGCCGTCGAAGACGAGAGCCTCGACGTCACGGCCGACCACATCCTGATCCTGCGCAACGCCGGCCCGCAAGGCGGGCCCGGCATGCCCGAATGGGGCATGCTGCCAATTCCAGTGAAGCTGGTGAAACAGGGCGTGCGCGACATGCTGCGCCTGTCCGACGCCCGCATGAGCGGCACCAGCTATGGCGCCTGCATTCTGCACGCCGCCCCCGAGGCATATGTGGGCGGGCCGCTGGCGCTGGTGCGCACCGGCGACCTCATCACCGTCGATGTACCCGCGCGCCGCATCCACCTGAACGTCAGCGACGCCGAGCTGGCCGAGCGCCGCGCCGCCTGGGTGACGCCGCCCAGGCGCTACGAGCGCGGCTACGGATGGATGTATGCCCAGCACATCCTGCAGGCCAACGAAGGCTGCGACTTCGATTTCCTGGAAACCGGCTTCGGCGCGCCCGTGCCCGAGCCCGACATTTTTTGAACCGCGGCATCGCCCGTCTCCACCACGACATCGCCATGACCACTCTGCCCGACACCACCCGCGCCCGCCTGGCCGCGGTCAGCACCGCCACGCTGTGCACCGCCCTGTTCAAGCGCGGCCTGCGCAACCAGTTCATCCAGGACGTGCGTCCGCTGCGCCCCGGCCTGCCAAACATGGTGGGCCCCGCCTATACGCTGCGCTACATTCCGGCCCGCGAAGACCTGAATCCCCTCCAGGTTTTCGAAGACCCGCGGCATCCTCAACGCGTGGCGGTCGAATCCTGCCCGGCCGGCGCGGTGCTGGTGATGGACAGCCGCAAAGACGCCCGCGCGGCGTCGGCCGGCTCGATCCTGGTGACGCGCCTGATGAAGCGCGGCGTGGCTGGTGTGGTTACCGACGGCGGCTTTCGCGATTCGCCCGAGATCGCCCAGCTGGACATCCCCGCCTATCACCAGCGCCCCTCGGCGCCCACCAACCTGACGCTGCACCAGGCCCTGGACCTGAACGTGCCCATCGGGTGCGGCGACGTGGCGGTGTTCCCGGGCGACATCGTGGTTGGCGACAGCGAAGGCGTGGTGGTGATTCCCGCCGGCATCGCCGACGACGTCGCGCGCGAGGCCGAGGAAATGACCGCATTCGAAGACTTCGTCACCAGCGAAGTGCTGGCCGGCCGCAGCATCGTCGGCCTGTACCCGCCCACCGATCCCGCCACGCGCGAACGCTATGCCGCGTGGCGCGCGCAGCACGGGCGCTGAGGCGCGCCGTCGTCGTTCCACACCTACACCCACAACACGGAGACAACTCATGAACCTGATCCGACGCCGCCATCTGGCGCTGACCCTGGCGGCGGCCGCGCTGGCCGCCGCCGGGCTGCCCGCCCACGCCGCCGATTGGCCCAACGACAAAGCCATTTCGTATGTCGTGCCGTTTACGGTGGGCGGCTCCACCGACGTGGTGGGCCGCTTGCTGGCGCAGAAGCTGGGCGAGCGCCTGCACCAGAGCGTGGTGGTGGAAAACAAGCCCGGCGCGGCCGGCGCCATTGGCGCGGCCTATGTGGCCAAGGCGCCGGCCGACGGCTATACCCTGTTCGGCGGCACCATCAGCACCCACGCCATCAACGCCAGCCTGTACAAAAATCTGCGGTACGACCCGGTCAGGGATTTCGAGCCGATCACGCTGGTGGCCACGCTGCCCAACGTGCTGCTGGTGGATCCGAACCTGGGCGTGAATTCAGTGGCCGAGCTGATCGCATTGCTCAAGCGCGAGCCGGCCAAGCGCACGTTCGCCTCGTCCGGCCCGGGCACCTCCACGCACCTGGCCGGCGAACTCTTCGCCGACACTATCGGCGTGCCGCTGACGCACGTGCCTTACAAGGGCACCCCGCCCGCCATGGTGGATGTCTCGTCAGGCGCCGTGACCTTCATGTTCGACCAGATGACGGCCGCCCTGCCCTTGCTGCAGAACGGCAAACTGAAACTGCTGGCCGTGACCACGCCGAGGCGCATCGCGCTGGCCCCTGATACGCCCACCATGGAAGAAGCTGGCGTGGCGGGCTTCCAGATGGCATCGTGGCAGGCGGTGTACGCCCCCAAAGGCACGCCCAAGCCCATCGTCGACCGCCTGTCGAAAGAAATCGCCGCCATCCTGAAAGAACCCGACGTGCAGGAAAAACTGGGCAAGACCATGGGAATGGAATTGGTGGGCAGCACGCCGGAACAACTGCGCGACCTGATGGCCAGCGAGATTCCCCGCTGGGCCGAAGTGGTGAAGAAGTCGGGCGCGAGCGTGGATTGACGCGCGCAACCGAAGACGCCCACATTTACAGGTACCGCTCCCGATACCCCACGGGCGACATTCCGCAGTATTTGCTGAAAATATCGCGGAACGCCTTGGTGTCGCTGTAGCCGACTTCGTACATGACCTCGGCCACGGTTTTCCGGGAGCTTTCCAGCTGTTTCTTCGCCGCCTCGACGCGTATGCGCTGCAGGTACTCGACGATGCTGTTGCCGGTAGCCTGGCGGAACCGCCGTTCCAGCGTGCGGCGCCCCAACGCGTAGCGTTCGGCCAGCGCCTCGACCGTCAGGCGCTCGGCATAGCGGGTTTCGATATGCTGCTGCACAGCCAGCACGGTGTCGTCGGCATGCGCCTTGTGGCCCACGAACACTGAAAACGGCAACTGGCTCTGGCGGCTCCAGTCCAGCTGGAAAAACTTGGCGCACCAGATGGCGGTATCGCGGTCGGTGTGCTTTTCTATCAGGTGCAGCACCAGGTGCGCGGCCGAGAATGCGCCGCCGCTGGTGTACAGTCCCTGCTCGGCCATGACGATGCGGTCGCAAACCCATTGCACCGCCGGAAACCATTGGGCATACAGCGACTGCGCCGCCCAGTGCACCACCGCGCGGCGGCCGTCCAGCAGGCCCGCCGCCGCCGGCAGGGCTGCGCCCAGGCACAGGCAGGCCAGCTCGCCCCCGTTCTTGTAATACTGCGCCACCCAGTCGACCAGTTCCTGGTTGTCGGCCACGGCGCCCGGCCCGGGAGCCAGCAGCGGCGGCACGATGCAGATGTCCACCGGCCCCGCGTCGGCCAGCGTGGCGTCGGCCCGCACCTGGATGCGGCCCTCGTCCAGCAGCACCTGCGGCGCGGCCGCCACCAGGCGCACGGCAAAGCGCGGCTCGCGCCCTTGCGCCCGCAGGTACTCGTTCGCCGCCATGAAACCATGGCGGGCAGTTTCCAGCGACGCAATATTGGCCCCGGCGGGCAACAGGAAGGCGACGTTTTTCATGGCGCCAGCATACTGCCGCATGGCTGTCGCAATCCACCCGCAAGATTGTCGCAATTCCCCATCTGCGGCGGCCCGTTTTCCCGATACAGTACTCATTCGGCCTCGCGGGCCTAACCAGACCAGGAGCATTGCCATGCAAGAACAGTACGTCGACGGTTTCCTGCTTGCCATCCCGAAAGACAAGCTGGATACCTACCGGGCCATGGCCTCGACCGCAGGCGCCGTCTGGAAAGAGCACGGCGCGCTCGATTACCGCGAATGCGTGGGCGACGAGCTGCACGCAGACCCGAATTGCGCGTCGTTCGCCCAGGCCGCCGGCGCGGGCGAAGACGAGGTCGTCGTGTTTGCCTGGATTCTGTACCCCAGCAAAGCCGACCGCGACCGCATCAACGCCGCCGTCATGGCCGACCCGCGCCTGGCCCATTGCGAAGAAGGCGTGTTCGACATGAAACGCATGGCCTGGGGCGGCTTTCGCACGCTGGTCGCGGTATAGCGCCGCTATTGAAAAAAGAGGCCGGGGTGTCGATCCGGCGCCGCGCCAATCGTCGTACTCACACAAGCGGCCTGCCATCCCGGCGCCGCCCCCCCCTGGAGCCCAACATGGCCAACGTGAAACCCATTCCCGCCGATATGCACGCCGTGACGCCGCACCTGATTTGCGACGGCGCCGCCCAAGCCATCGATTTCTACGTCAAGGCCTTCGACGCGGTCGAACTGGCGCGCCTGCCCGGCCCCGAAGGCAAGATCATGCACGCCAGCGTGCGCATCGGCGATTCCACGCTGATGCTGGCCGATGCCTTTCCCAATTGTGGCCCGAACGACCCCGTCGCCCTGAACGGCTCGCCGGTGGTCCTGCACCTGTACGTCGAAGACGTCGACGCCACTATGGCCCGCGCCCAGGCAGCCGGCGCCACCATCACCATGCCGGCGCAAGATATGTTCTGGGGCGACCGCTACGGCCAACTGACCGACCCGCTGGGGCACCGGTGGTCGGTGGCCACGCACCAGCACGACTACACGCCCGAGCAGATCCAGGAAAACATGCGCGCCGCGTTTCCTGACGGTTGCGGCCAATCGTAATCGCGAAGGCCGCGGGGCGGCGCAGCGCCAGTCCGCGGCCCTATGGCCAGCCTAGAACAGCTTGCGGTAAACAATAAAGCCCGACTGCTCGGCCACCTGGTCGTACAGGCGGCGCGCCGTAGCATTGCCTTCCTGGGTCTGCCAGTACACTCGTGCGCAATGCGCCGCGCGCGCCTGCTCGTAGACGGCTTCGATCAGCGCCCGTCCCACGCCACGGCCGCGCGCGGCTGGCAGGGTGTACAGATCCTGCAGGTAGCAATTGGGGCCCAGCGCGGTGGTGCTGCGGTGATACAGGTAATGCACCAGCCCCAGCAGCGAGCCTTCGGCCTCGGCCACCAGGGCATGCATGGGTTCGTAGCCATCGAAGAAGCGCGCCCATGTCGTGCGCGTGATCTCGTCGGGCAGCGCGGTGACGCCGGTACGGCCGTAAAAGGCGTTGTAGCCGTCCCAGAGCGGCTTCCAGGCAGCGAAGTCGTCTTGACGTACAGGGCGGATGGATACAGCGGCAGGCATGTCCGGCCTCCGGGCAAAGTGGCGGATAAAGGGAATTCTACAAGCCGCCCGATATCCGCCCCAACCCCCCCCAACGCCCTCACCACCACCCGCTCCCCCATCGCGCGGCATTGTGCGCAATCAAGCGCGCCGTGCGAGTCTTCTTGAACTGCCAGGCGCAAACGCCTAAGGTGTGTTAATTGCACAACCCGTGCGCCCTGCCGCGCAACCTGCCTTCACATGTCCCGCACCGACCGCCCCCAGACTTTCGGCGAAGAAATCGCCAACAGCGTCAGCCACGGCCTGGGCGCGCTGGGCGCCCTGCTGGCGGCGCCGCTGCTGATCGTGGGCGCCACCCGCCAGGGCGACGCCGCCCTGATCGCCGGCACGGCGGTCTTTGCCGCGTCCATGTGCCTGCTGTATCTAGCCTCCGCGCTGTACCATGCCCTGCCGCGCGGCCGCGCCAAGCGGCTGTTCAATGTGCTCGATCACTCCGCCATCTATCTGCTCATCGCCGGCACCTACACGCCGTTCACGCTGGGGCCGCTGCGCGGCCCGTGGGGCTGGACCTTGCTGGCGCTGGTGTGGGGCCTGGCGGCGCTGGGCGTCACGCTGAAGGCCAGCCGGCGGCTCGACCGTCCGCTGCTGTCCACCGGCCTGTACCTGGCCATGGGCTGGCTGGTGGCCATCGCGGTCGACCCCGTGCTCGAACACGTGCCCGCCGGCGGGCTGTGGCTGCTGCTGGCCGGCGGCCTGGCCTACACGGCAGGGGTCGTGTTCTTCGTGCTCGATTCGCGCTGGCGTTACGCCCACTTTGTATGGCACTTGTTCGTGCTGGCAGGCACGGCATGCCATTTTTTTGCCGCGCTCTGGTACGCCATGCCGGTGGCGGCGTAGCCCTGGCGCCGGTCCGGTTTCAACTACGGTCCGGCACGAACGGATACGCCTGCACCCGGCCTCCGCCAGCCACGACGGCGGTGGCCTCGGGCACGTCTTCCCATGCGCCGGGCAACTCCACCAAAGGCTCGGACAGCAACATGTAGGCGTCATCATCCAGCGCCGCGATGCGCGGCTCGTCGGGATACAACTGCTTCAGGTGCCGCACGTCGGTGCTATGGAACAGCGAACGCGAATTCGCCTCGCTGGAGTACCGCACCGCGATCAGGCGCTGCCCGTCCAGCGCGCACACCGTCATGTTCAGCGGATGCTCGATGCCATGCCGGTGCCCGACATCTTCCACTACGGCCACCATGCGCTGCAGGGCCGGCACGGGGTCGGACTCCAGGCCCAGGCTCAGCGCCAGCAGGAACATCACTTCTGAATCGGTAGAGCCCTCGAGCGACGCAAAGTACTGCGGCGCGATCTGCATCATCAGTTCGCGCCGCAGCAAGGGATAGCCGCGGATCAGGCCGTTGTGCACGAACAGCCAGCGGCCATGGCGAAACGGGTGGCAGTTGGTTTCCTGGGCCGGCGTGTCGGTGGCGGCGCGGATGTGCGCCACGAACAGCGGCGCCCGGATGGCGCGCGCCGCCTCGCGCAGGTTGCGGTCGTTCCAGGCTGGGTGAATGCTGCGGTAGCGGTACGGCAGCTCGTCCGGATCGGCGCCATACCAGCCCAGCCCGAAGCCGTCGCCATTAGTGGTGGTGGCGCCCAGCCGCGAGTGCAGGCTCTGGTCGATAAGCGAGTGCCGAGCCTTGAAAATGACAGTCTCGAGTTGCAGGGGACTACCGGTATAAGCCATCCAACGGCACATGGAAACGCTCCTCGAATTCGGGGTCGACAGGGTTTTATACGCTTTTTGATAAAAGACGCTGCATTCTTACAACCCGTTGACATATAGACGGGCATTGCCGATCATGACAGCCAGCCGTTGCCAAGGCGGCAAGGCCGCCGCCTGGCGGCCAACCACAACCACCATAACCACAATACCGCGCCTGCCCTCGGCAATGCGCGGCAACCGGAGAGGCTTGTCATGGAGACTACACCCCTTAATCCCGCGCGCCGCCGCCTGCTGGCGGGCAGCGCCGGCGCACTGACCGTGGCCGGGCTGAGCGCCTCTGGCGTGGCGCGCGCCAGCGAGCAGGCGGGCAGCAAGGCCGCCGCCGCTCCGGCGGCCTCCGCGGCCAAGCCGCTGCCGGCCTACGCCGCCTGGAAAGACCCCGACAGCGTCATCGTGCACAGCGCCAATACTATCGAAACCCGGCGCGGCGCTTTCGGCGACGGCGTCATCACGCCGGCGCGCGAACTGTACGTGCGCAACAACCTGCCGCCGCCCGATGCATCGATTCTCGACGACCGCGATGCGTGGGCGGTCGAGATCCAGGGCGTGAAGCAACCCCGCACGCTGACGCTGGGCGAACTCAAGACCCTGGGCGTGGAAACCATGGCCACCGTGCTGCAATGCTCGGGCAATGGCCGGGGGTTCTTCCCGCACCAGCCCAGCGGCACGAAATGGCAGGTTGGCGCGGCCGGCTGCGTCATGTGGACCGGCATCCCGGTGCGCACGCTGGTCGAATACCTGGGCGGCCTGGAAGGCGACCCTGCCTACATGACCGGCACCGGCGGCGAGAAACTGCCCGACGGCCTGGACCCGAAAACCCTCATGGTGGAACGCTCGGTGCCGCGCGACACCATGCAGGACGCCATGCTGGCCTGGGAAATGAACAATGAGCCGCTGTCGCTGGCGCACGGCGGCCCGCTAAGGCTGATCGTCCCGGGCTATACGGGCGTGAACAACGTCAAGTACATCAAGCGCCTGGCGTTCACCGCCGAGCAAAGCCCCGTGAAAATCCAGCAAACCAGCTACCGGCTGGCGCCGCTGGACGCCAAGCCCGGCCCCGAACACCCCTCGGCCTGGGCCATGACGCCGAAGTCGTGGGTAACCGCGCCCGGCGCCGATGGCGAGCCCGTCAAGGCCGGCCGGCAACTGGTGCGCGGCGTGGCGTTTTGCGGCATCCATGCCGTCAAGCGCGTGGACGTGTCCATCGATGGCGGCAAGACCTGGAAACAGGCCACGCTGGTGGGTCCCGACCTGGGCAAATACGCCTGGCGCCAGTTTGCCCTGGCGGTCGAGCTGCCCGCCGGCGAGCATGTGTTGGCCAGCCGGGTCGAAGACACCGAAGGCAACGTGCAAGTGGAGGAGCGCGTCGAGAACGCACGCGGCTACTTGAACGCCAGCTGGCGCGACCATGCCTTGAAGATCACCGTGTCATGACCATGGTGGCATCGATGCATCGTCATACGCTGTTGCGCCGCTGCGCCGGCGGCGTGCGCCTGGGCCTGGCCGCGCTGGCGGCAGGCCTGTGCGCGGCCGCCGCGCCCGCGGCGGCCGATCCGGCCAACGCCGAGGCCGGCCGCGCCCTTTTCACCAAGACGGCCGCGCCGGCCTGTGCCGTGTGCCACACCCTGGCCGACGCCGGCGCGGCCGGGGCCATCGGGCCAAACCTGGACGAACTCAAGCCCGACGCCCATCGGGTTGCCCAGGCGGTGCGCAATGGCATCGGCGTGATGCCGGCATTTGAATCCCTCAGCGACGCCGAGGTGCAGATACTGGCCGAATACGTCTCCAGCGCCACCGGCGCCGCGCAATAGCGCCACTGAAACAGGCGCCCCAGGCTGCCCGGGTGTCTGGCTCCATAGCGACTGGCCACAGAGGCTGGCCCACAGACGCTGGCCTACAGCGGCTGCCCCACAGCGGCTGCCCCACAGCGGCTGGCCCCACAGGTGTCTGGCTCCGCAGGTGCCAGACACCGCAACAAGCATCACCGGCGCCGCGCGCCAGCCGTGATGTTTAATCGGCAGGCAGCATGTTCGGATTCCATGCCACTTCCCACAGGTGCCCGTCCGGGTCCTGGAAATACCCCGCGTAACCGCCCCAGAACGTGTCGGCGGCGGGCTTGGTGATGGTAGCGCCCGCCGCGCGCGCTTGCTGCATGACGAGGTCGACTTCGTTTTTGTCGGCCACGTTGTGCGCCAGCGAGCATTCGGTGGCGCTGCGGGGCCCGGCCGGCAGGCCGCTGTCGTGCGCCAGGCTGGCGCGCGGCCACAGCGCCAGTTTCAGGCCAGGCTGCAGGTCGAAGAACGCCACGGCGCCATGCTCGAACTCGGTGCCGATGATGCCGGGCGTGACCAGGCCCAGGCCATCGCGATAGAACTCCACGGCGCGCGCCAGATCGTCCACGCCGAGCGTGATCAGGGTAATGCGGGGCTTCATGTCGGGCTCCAGGCAGGCGGGTGATGGACGGTCATTGAATCATCGCCCCGGGCCGGTAGTAACATCAACCCCGAATTTCATTTCTACCGGAGCCTCACCCTTGAAATACCGCAAACTCGGCCGCACCGATACCGAAGTCAGCCTGATCGGCCTGGGCACCATGACCTGGGGCGAACAGAATTCCGAAGCCGATGCCCATCGGCAGCTCGACTACGCGCTGTCGCGCGGGGTGAACCTGGTCGACACCGCGGAAATGTACCCGGTGCCGCCCAAGCCCGACACGCAAGGCCGCACCGAAACCTACATCGGCACCTGGCTGGCCAAGACCGGCCGCCGCCACGACATCGTGCTGGCCAGCAAGGCCGCCGGGCCGGTGCGCGATGCCAAGCGCCCCAGCCACATCCGCGACGGCAAGACGTTCCTTGACCGCAAGAACCTCACCGCCGCGCTGGACGCCAGCCTCAAGCGCCTGCAAACCGACTACCTGGACCTCTACCAGCTGCACTGGCCCGACCGCAGCACGGCCACCTTCGGCCGCGACTACCCGTGGATCGACGACGACTACACCATTCCCGTTCAGGAAACCCTGGAGGTGCTTCAAGACTTCGTGCGCGCCGGCAAGGTGCGGCACATCGGGGTCTCGAATGAAACCCCGTGGGGCGTGGCGCAGTTCCTCAAGCACGCCGACACGCTGGGCCTGCCGCGCATCGACACCATCCAGAACCCGTACAGCCTGCTCAACCGCACCTACGAAAGCGGCCTGTCCGAGTTCAGCCACCGCGAACAGGTCAGCCTGCTGGCCTACTCGCCGCTCGCGATGGGCGTGCTGTCGGGCAAATACCTGGACGGCGCCCGCCCCGAAGGCGCGCGCCTGACGCTGTTCACGCGCTTTACCCGCTACAGCAACGAGCGCACCGAGGCCGCCACCCGGCAATACGTGCGACTGGCGCGCGACCATGGGCTGTCGCCCACCCACCTTGCGCTGGCCTGGGTCAACCAGCAGCCTTCGGTGGCCAGCAACCTGATCGGCGCCACCACGCTCGACCAGTTGAAAGAAGACATCGACAGCGTCGATGTGAGCTTGTCGCCGGAACTGCTGGAGCAGATCGACAAGATCCACGCCGGCAACCCGAACCCGGCGCCATAGCGCGGCGGGCCGCACGGCGTGCGCGGGACGCGTGGCCCTAGTCCAGCAGCTGCTCGGCCAGGCCGTTGAAGTCGTCGGCCACCGCATCCCAGTCTTGCTCGGGGTGCAGGTCGGTGGCCTGGCCCGGCCCGTGCTCGGTGGGCCGGCGCACGAAGGCTGTCTTGAGCCCGCACTGGCGCGCGGCCGCCAGGTCGCCATTGTGCGCCGCCACCATGCACACCTGCGACGGGGCCAGCCCCAGCACCTCGGCGGTGCGCAAATAGGCTTGCGGCATGGGCTTGTAGGCCTGCGCCACCTCGGCGCCCAGAATGGCATCCCAGGGCAGACCCGCGCGCTTGGCCATGTCGAGCATCAGGCGGATATTGCCGTTCGACAGCGGCGCGATGATGTAGCGGGTTTTCAGGCGGGCCAGCCCGGCCACCGAATCGGGCCAGGGGTCCAGGCGATGCCAGGCCAGGTTCAGCGCATCCAGCTCGGCGGCGGGCACCCCCGCCGGGTCGATGCCGGCATCGCGCAGGGTGGCTTCCAGGTTTTCGCGGTGCAGGACATCCAGCCGCACGAAGGGCCGCTGCCCGCTACGCACCGCCTGCATCGACGGGCCGTAATGGCTGCGCCACGCATCGGCGAAGGCCAACGGCTCGATCCTGCCCTGGCCGTGCCGGGCCAGGAACGGCGCGGCCTCGCGGGCCACGCCGGTGCGCCAGTCGACCACCGTGCCGAACACATCGAATACCAGTGCCTGCACCTCGTTCCACGCCATGACCGCCTCCGTTTGCGAACCGGCTAGGTCTTGAGCCGGTAACCCGTCTTGAAAATCCAGCGAACGCCTACCAGGCATGCCGCCAGGAACGCCAGCGTCATGCCCAGGCTGATGGCCACGCTGACATCCGATACGCCATAGAAGCTCCAGCGAAAACCGCTGACCAGGTACACCACCGGATTGAACAGGGTGACGCCCTGCCAGAACGGCGGCAGCATTTTGATGGAATAAAAAGTGCCGCCCAGGAACGTTAGCGGCGTGATGATCATCAGGGGGATGATCTGCAGTTTCTCGAAGCCGTCGGCCCACACGCCGATAATGAACCCGAACAGGCTGAACGTGACCGAGGTGAGCACCAGGAAGCCGATCATCCAGAACGGATGCGCGATCTGGAAGTCGACGAACAGGCGCGCGGTGGCCAGTGTGATGAGCCCCAGAATGATGGATTTGCTGGCCGCGGCGCCCACGTAGCCGGTGACGATCTCGATGTACGAGATCGGCGCCGAATGGATTTCGTAGATGGTGCCCGAAAAGCGCGGCATGTAGATGCCGAATGAAGCATTGGCCACGCTTTGCGTCAGCAGCGACAGCATGATCATGCCGGGCACGATGAAGGCCCCGTAGCTGACGCCTTCGATCTCGACCATGTGCGACCCGATGGCCGAGCCGAACACCACGAAGTACAGCGCCGTGGACACCACCGGCGAGGCCACGCTCTGCATCAGCGTGCGCCAGGCACGGGCCATTTCGAACAGGTAGATGGCGCGGATGGCGTAGAAATTCATGATTGGGCACTCACCAGGCTGACGAAGATTTCCTCCAGCGAGCTCTCGGAGGAACTGAGGTCGGTGAATTCGATGCCCGCCTCGTCCAGTTGGCGCAGCAGGCGCGCGACCTCGCCCCCGCCCTGCTCGTTGTCGTACGAATACACCAGCCGGTGGCCATCGTCGGCCAGCTCCAGGCCGTACCCGCCCAGCGCCGCCGGCACGGCCGGCAGGGCCGTTTTCAAGGTAAGCGCGAGCTGGCGCTTGCCCAGTTTTTTCATCAGGGCGTGCTTTTCTTCCACCAGGATGATCTCGCCCTTGCGGATCACGCCGATGCGGTCTGCCATTTCCTGGGCTTCTTCAATGTAGTGGGTGGTAAGAATGATGGTGACGCCGCTTTCGCGCAGGCGCCGCACCATGTCCCACATGCCGCGGCGCAGCTCGACGTCGACGCCGGCCGTGGGTTCGTCCAGGAACAGGATCTGCGGCTCGTGCGACAGCGCCTTGGCGATCATCACGCGGCGCTTCATGCCGCCCGACAGGGCCATGATGCGTGAATCTTTCTTGTCCCATAGCGACAGGTCGCGCAGCACCTTTTCCACATACGCCGGATTGGCCGGCTTGCCGAACAGCCCGCGGCTGAACGTAACCGTGTTCCAGACACTTTCGAAGGCATCGGTGGAGATTTCCTGCGGCACCAGGCCGATGCGCGAGCGCGCCTTCCGGTAATCGGCCACGATGTCGTAGCCATCGGCCAGCACCCGGCCCTGGCCGGGATTGACGATGCCACAGATGATGCTGATCAGGGTGGTCTTGCCGGCCCCGTTGGGGCCCAGCAGCGCGAATATCTCGCCGCGCTGGATGTCCAGATTGATGTTCTTCAAGGCCTGGTGTCCGGACGCGTACGTCTTGGACAGGCCTTGTACGGAAATGACGGGCTGCACGCGGACCTCGGTTTGGCGGTTAAGCCATTGATTCTACTTGGTCAGCCCGCGTGTATCGTTCCGCTGGGACTACAACATTGTTCCACCCGGCCACCGCCTGGCGCCCCGCTGCCCCGCCCTCCCAGCGCTATCCAGGTGCGTGCGATGGCGTCCCGGAAGCGGCGCCCCGTCCAGGTGTCTGACTCCCGGAGGGTGTCAGACACCGTTCGCTTGAGACACAGACTGCCCGCTTCGGGGTCAGGCACCTGCACGAACAGCACTAGCAGGTACAACCTCTGCAAGGAAGACACCCGCAAGAGCGGCGCCGGCAAGCGTGCCGCCGGTAATGGCGCCTAGAAGCTGTCGCCGCCGTCCGGGGTGCCGCGCGGCACCAGCCAGGCCGTCAGGGCGCTGGCAAATGCGGCGATCAGCCACAGCACGAAGAACGATACAGTGTAGAAACCCAGGCGGCTGGGCTGCCAGCGGCCCAGCACCAGCACGTCCAGCGGATCGATCAGGGCGAAGATCAGCGCGCTGCCCGCGCCAGCCGCCAGGAACGACGGCCACAGTACTCCCATCAGCAGGCGCCAGTGCATGGACGGCTCCATCAGGGCCGCGCGGCGGTTTGGCCCGCGGCGCAGGCGGCCGGGGCGGCATTTACCACGGCGGGCGCGGCGGCGGGCGCACGTTCAACCACCAGGCCGCGCTTGACCGCGCCATCGGCGATGGGCTGATCGGCAAAGCGCGTGACGGCCAGGTAAATGGTGATGATGCAGCCCATCATGGCCAGCAGCGGGCCTGCCATCAGGAACCACGGCCACGGTTCGCGATACCAGGGATCGGACGTTGCGGATTTCGTCATGGGTGGGCTCCAAAGCGGGGGTCAGTCGGGCACATAAAAACTCGAGGCCTCGTCACGAGCCAGCGCCTGGCCATCGCGTCCTTGCGCGCGGGCCTGCACAGTGATGGGATGCGAGCCCGGTCCGGCCGCACCGGCCGGCGCCCGGATGACAACCGGCACCAGCTTGTTGGCGTAGGGCTCCAGCGCGATGGCCTGGTCGTCCTGGCGCTCGATGTGCAGGTTCAGGCCCGGCAGGCCGATGGCCTGCAGCTGCAGCACCATGGGAGATTCGGAGGTGTTGATGAGCTGCAGGCGGTAGACGTTTTCGATCATGCCGCCCGGCGCTTCGCGGGCCAGCACGCCGCGGTCGCGGATCACGTCGAGCCGCAGCGGGTTGCGCAGCGCCAGCGTGGCCACGAAGGCCGCCGCCAGCGCCAGGATGACGCCGCCATACACCAGCACCCGCGGGCGCAGCAGCCGCGCCCGCGCCTGGCGCGCCGTCCAGCCCTGTTCGACCGCGCGCTGCGACGCATAGCGGATGAGGCCGGCGGGATACTGCATCTTGTCCATGACCTGGTCGCAGGCATCGATACAGGCGCCGCAGCCAATGCACATGTATTGCAGCCCGTCGCGGATGTCGATACCCGTGGGGCACACCTGCACGCACAGGCTGCAATCGACGCAGTCGCCCATTCCGGCGGCCTTGTGGTCGATTTTGCGCGAGCGCCCACCGCGCGGGTCGCCCCGTCCCTTGTCGTAAGTGACCACGAAGGTGTCCGGGTCTACCATCACGCTCTGGAAGCGCGCGTACGGGCACATGTACTTGCACACCGACTCGCGCATGAACCCGGCGTTGCCCCAGGTGGCGAACCCGTAGAACAGCATCCAGAACCACTGCCACGGCCCCAGCTGCAAGACCAGCAAGTCATGGCCCAGGCCGCGAATGGGCGCGAAATACCCGATGAAGGTATAGCCGGTCCAGCCAGCCACGGTGATCCACAGCGCATGCTTGGTCGCTTTCAGGCGCAGTTTGCGCAACGTCCAGGGCGATTCGTCGAGGCGGATGCGCGCCAGGCGGTCGCCTTCGACCTTGCGCTCGATCCACATGAAGATCTCGGTGTAGACGGTCTGCGGACAGGCGTAGCCGCAGAACAACCGCCCGGCCACCGCGGTAAACAGGAACAGCGCCAGCGCCGAAATTACCAGCAGCACGGCCAGGTAGACGACGTCTTGTGGCCACAGCACCACGCCGAACAGATAGAACTTGCGCGCGCCCAGGTCGAACAGCACGGCCTGCCGGCCGTTCCATTGCAGCCATGGCAAGCCATAGAACACCAGCTGGGTCAGGAAAACGAACACCACGCGCCAGCTTGCAAAGACGCCATTGACCGAACGCGGGTATATCTTGCCGCGCACGTCTTCCAGGGTTTGTTCCAGCGTTTCGGTGGCCGCGCCCGGCCGCGCGGGGCCGGGGTGCGGGCGCCACCCGGGCGCCGCGTCCGCCGCGCCGCTTGGGCCGGCGCCCACCGGCCCTCGCTGCCCGGGTATGTCAGGCTGCTCCATTACTGCTCATCCTCATTGCGGCGCTCCGGCGCCAGCCTGCGTCGAGTTCGACAACCCCCAGACCCAGGCCGTCAGGATCCGGATCTGTTCCGGCGTCAGCACCGCGTCGTGCGCGGGCATGCGGTTATCGCGCCCTTCCAGGATGGTCTGGACGATGGTGGCCTCGGAGCTGCCGTACAGCCAGGTGCCGTCGGTCAGGTTGGGCGCGCCCAGGGCCTGGTTGCCCTTGCCGTCCACGCCGTGGCAGGCCACACAGTAAGTCTCGAAGGTGCGCTGGCCGCGGAAGACCTTCAGGGGATCGGCTGCCAGCTTCGACAGCGAGCGCACATAGTGCGCCGCATCGCTGGCGGCGACCGGGTCGATGCTGCCTTTCCAGGGCGGCATGATGCCGTGCCGGCCGTGCGTGATGGTCTGTTCGATGGTTTCGGGCGAACCGCCGTACAGCCAGTCGCCGTCGGTCAGGTTGGGAAAGCTGCGGCCGCCCCGGGCGTCGGAGCCATGGCACTGCGCGCAGGTGTTCAGGAACAGGCGCTCGCCGATCTGGCGCGCGGCCGCGTCGGCGGCGATTTCGGGCACCGACATGGCGGCGTAGCGCGCGTATACCGGCTTGACCTGCTCGGCCTGCTGGGCCTGGTGGCGCCGCACTTCGTCGGCAGTGGTGTAGCCCAGCACGCCCTTGAACATGCCCAGGCCCGGCATCAGCACCAGGTAGCCCAGCGCGAACAGGCACAGCAGCAGGTACATCCAGGTCCACCAGCGCGGCACCGGATTGTTCAGTTCGGTAAGGTCTTCATCCCATACGTGGCCGGTGTCGTCGACCGGGCCGGCGGACGGCCGGTTGCCCAGCCAGCGCCGCTGCGTGTACAGCAGCCACAGACACCAGGCGATGCCGCCCAGGGCGATGAAGGCGATGAAATAGCCGAAGAAAGAGTAGCTGAAATCGCTCATGGCCGCGTTGCTCCTTGTGCGGTTCCGTCTTCGTCGGGCAGCGCGAACGGCAACAGCGCCGATTCAAGGTTGGCGCGCTGGCGGCCGCGCGAATACGCCCACCAGACAATGCCCAGAAAAGTAGCCAGCGAAATGGCCGTCATGATTCCCGTGAATATCAACATGTTCAGTTTCCTTGTGCCGCCGCCGCGCCGTGCCCGGCCGCCTGGCGGGCCTGCTCGGCCTCGGCCTGGCGCGCCTTGCGCAGACCTACGCCCAGGCCCTGCAAGTAGGCCACCAGCGCGTCTTCTTCGGTCTTGCCAGCGATTTCCTGCGGCGCCGCCTGGATCTGCGCGTCGGCATAAGGCACGCCCAGCTTGCGCAGCGCGCGCATGCGGTCCTGCACGTTCTGGCCATCGAGCAGCGCGTGCTGCAGCCAGGGGTAGGAAGGCATGTTCGACTCGGGCACTACCAGGCGCGGGTCGCGCAGGTGGACGCGATGCCACTCGTCGGAATAGCGTTCGCCCACGCGGGCCAGGTCGGGACCGGTACGCTTGGAACCCCACAGGAAGGGGTGGTCGTACACCGACTCAGTGGCTTCGGAATACGAGCCATAGCGCTGCACCTCGGCCTGCAGCATGCGCACCTGCTGCGAATGACAGCCCACGCAGCCTTCGCGGATGTACACGTCGCGGCCCATCAGGCGCAGCGCGCTGTAGGGCTCGATGCCGGGCGCGGCCTGGGTGGTGGAATGCTGGAAGAACAAGGGGATGATCTGGACCAGCCCCGCGAACGACACCACCAGGATGCTGGCGATGATCATCAGGCCGATGTTCTTTTCAAGGGTCTGATGCGAGAAAAAACCGTGTTGCTTGTTGGCCATGAAAACCTCGTCAGACAGTAGCGGGCGTGGCGATGGCGGCGCGCGGCTGCGGCTCGCCGGACGGAATCGCCGGGTTGGCGGCGCGTTGACCGCGCAGCGTCATCCAGACGTTCCAGGCCATGATGAACACGCCCGCCAGGTACATGGCGCCCCCCGTGAACCGGATCACGTAGTACGGCAGGCGCGTCTTGAGCTCTTCGACGAAGCTGTAGACCAGCGTGCCGTCGGTTGCCGTGTCGCGCCACATCAGGCCCTGCTGCACGCCGGCGATCCACATCGAGGCGATGTACAGCACCACGCCGATGGTGGCCACCCAGAAATGCAGCTCGACGGCCCGCATGCTGTGCATGGCCGTGCGGCCGTACAACCGCGGGATCAGGTAGTACAGCGAACCGAAGGTGATCATGGCCACCCAGCCCAGCGCGCCGGAATGCACGTGGCCGATCGTCCAGTCGGTGTAGTGCGACAGGGCGTTGACCGTGCGGATCGACATCATCGAGCCTTCGAAGGTGGACATGCCGTAGAACGACAGCGCGGTCACCATGAATTTCAGGATGGGGTCGGTGCGCAGGCGGTGCCAGGCGCCCTGCAGGGTCATGATGCCGTTGATCATGCCGCCCCACGACGGCGCCAGCAGGATCAGCGAGAAGGTCATGCCCAGCGATTGCGTCCAGTCGGGCAGCGAGGTGTACAGCAGGTGGTGCGGCCCGGCCCACATGTAGGTAAAGGCCAGCGCCCAGAAGTGCACGATGGACAGGCGGTATGAGTAAATGGGCCGGCCCGCCTGCTTGGGCACGAAGTAGTACATCATGCCCAGGAAGCTGGTGGTCAGGAAGAAGCCCACCGCGTTGTGGCCGTACCACCATTGCACCATGGCGTCCTGTACGCCGGCGTAGGCCGAATACGACTTCCACAGCGACACCGGCATCTCGATGTTGTTGAAGATATGCAGGATGGCGATAGTGAGGATGTACGAGCCGAAGAACCAGTTGGCCACGTAAATGTGCCGCACCCGGCGCTTGACGATGGTGCCGAAGAACACCACGGCATAGGCCACCCACACCAGCGTGATGAGAATGTCGATGGGCCATTCGAGCTCGGCGTACTCTTTGCTGCTGGTGTAGCCCAGCGGCAGCGTGATGGCGGCGGCCACGATGACGGCCTGCCAGCCCCAGAAGGTGAACGCCGCCAGCTTGTCGCTGAACAGGCGCGCCTGACAGGTGCGCTGCACCACATAGTAGGACGTGGCGAACAGGCCGCTGCCGCCGAAGGCGAAGATCACGGCATTGGTGTGCAGCGGCCTCAGGCGGCCGTAGCTGAGCCACGGAATATCGAAGTTGAGCTGCGGCCAGATGAGTTGCGCGGCGATCAGTACGCCGACCGCCATGCCCACGATGCCCCAGACGACCGTCATGACAGCAAACTGCCTGACGACCTTGTAATTGAATGTTGCTTGTCGATCGGCAGTTGTACTGCTATCAATCATGGTCTGTCCCCCAGTTGATACGGAGATAGGATGATCGACCGTGCAGCATTAATCCGTCTTGATTTTGATCAAGACTAAGTCAAGTCTTAGGTATCGGGTTCCTGAAAAATGGAACTTCCAGCGTCGTCAGGGTCGTCGAACTGGCCATTGAAGACCGCCCAACCCAGCGCCAACCCGATAACCAGCACGAACAGCAGCGATAGCGGCAACAGCAGGTACAGGATGTTCATGGCGCCACCGAAGCCCCGTTGACGACGGCCAGGCCGGATGGCGGAGCCAGCGCCCGGTAGCGGCGGTATAGGTGCCAGGCATTGGCCGCCACCGCCAGGGACGACAGCAGCATGGTGATGGCCGCCAGCCACGGCGCCACCCAGCCGGCCAGGGCCAGCGGCACCATGAGCAGGTGCCAGGCCAGCGAACCATACAGGCTCAGGCGCGCCGTCTTGCGCGTGGCGGCCAGCAGATCGTGGAACCGCGGAGCATCCAGGCCCGGCGCGGCGGCGTGCGCGGCAGCCAGGGCGGTGGGCACCGCCATGGCCATGGCGCATGGGCAACTGATGACCAGAAGCGCCACCATGACCGGTACGGCGTGGCCCGGGGCCAGCCAGGCCCAGACCGCGCCGGCAGCCAGCGCCAGGCCCACCTGGGCCGCGGCGAAACGGGTGGCCACGCGGTCGGCGGCGGCGCCGAGCGCGCGGCGGCGGATTTCCAGGCGCGCATGGCGCCGGGCGGCGGCCGGCCCGGCCTGCGGCGCGACCGACTGGCGCGCGCACAGCGCCAGGTAGCGCGCGGTGAGCAGGAAGGCCACGAACATGGTGACCGAGTCGAAATAGACTTCGCCCTGGCGCGTCCAGGTAGCGTGAACGCTGGGCAGGAAGGCCGCGACAATACCCAGCGCCACGGGCACGTCCATGCCGCCCCGGCCGCGCCGCAGGCTGCGCGCCGCGCCTTGCCAGACGGGCCAGGCCGAATACAGCACTACCGGCACGGTCAGGGCCAGGCTCGCCCAGTTCATGAGCACGATGGCCCAGTCGAGCGTGGCCAGGGCATCGGCCGGGATGCCGTCATGGCGCACGTAGCCTGGCCAGGCGAACATCATTACCTGCATCATGGCCAGCCAGGCCCAGCCCAGGCGCAGCAAAGCGTGCCGCCGCGCCTGCCGGGCGGCAGGCGACAGAGAAGAAGGCACCGAGAAGATAGAGGTGGCAGGCATGCGGCCGATCGTAGCGAGGGGCCGCTGCAGCAGGTTTGATAAAAATCAAACCAACAGCAAACCGGGTGGCTTAACAGTCTAGGGCGATCGCCTTCGCTTTTGTTCAGCCTCGGCGGGCGACATGGCGGGTTCATGAGCTATATCAACAAGCTGCTTGCCGATTTATATTAGTATTTACTAAATTAGTTTTTTCTAATGTAAGCGCAGCCCCGCCCATATCGCGACCCCGCCCATATGGCTCCTACCCGGAAAGATCAACTATTCATGCAGCAAGGCGCGGCCAAGGCAGCTGCCATGCTGCGTGCGGTCGGCAACCCGAACCGGCTGCTCATCCTGTGCCTGCTGATAGAGCACCAGGAACTCACCGTCGGAATACTGCGGGAATACGTCGGACTGAGCCAGTCGGCCCTGTCCCAGCACCTGGCCAGAATGCGCGACGAGGGTCTGGTGGCTTTCCGGCGTGAATCGCAGGCCCTGCACTACCGCATTGCCAATCCCGACGTCGCCAGGCTCATCGCCACGCTGAAGTCCATTTACTGCCCCTGACCCTTGCCGCCATCACACCATGACTCTGCTTTCCCTGTCGCCGCAGGCGGCGCACAGCCTGGTTGCCCAGGGCGCCCTGCTCATCGATATCCGCAGCGCCGCCGAACACGCCGGCGAACGCATTGAACAGGCCCGGCACATGCCGCTGGACCAGCTGGCCGGCGTCCGCCTCGATGCGAGCGGCGGCGCCGTGATCTTTCACTGCCGCTCGGGCCACCGTACCCAGGCAAACGCCGCCGCCCTTGTCGCATGCGCGGGCGGCGAGGCCTACGTGCTGGAAGGCGGGCTGGCTGCCTGGAAAAAAGCCGGGCTGCCCACCCTGCGCACCGCCGGCCCACGGCTGGACGTGCACCGCCAGACGATGATCGCAGCCGGCTCGCTGGTATTGCTGGGCGCCCTGCTGGGAGCCGCCGTGTCACCCTGGTTCTATCTCGTGCCGGGCGTCGTCGGCGCGGGTCTGGTGCTGGCCGGCCTGTCGGGCTTCTGTGGCCTGGCCCGGCTACTGATGAAAATGCCCTGGAACCGGCCCGCCCCCTGAGCACACAGGTTTCCCACGATTTCGCTCACCACAGGAGAAAACCATGAAATTCAACGTAGGAGGCCTGGACCGCACGCTGCGGATCATCATCGGCCTGGCGCTCATGGCGCTGGCGGCCACCGGCGTGGTCGGCTGGTGGGGCTGGCTGGGCGCATTGCCGCTGCTGACGGGCCTGTTCCGCTTCTGCCCGGCCTATTCGCTGCTGGGGCTCAACAGTTGCCCGCTGCGCGCCAAGGGCAGGTCCTGACCCGCCTGGCAAAAAAAGAGGGGTGCCCACAGGCACCCCGAACCACCCTACAGCAACAACCTTTCACTCATTCATATAGTTGGGCGCGGCCGGCCAGCGGCCGCGCCCGCGCGCATCAGGCCGCGCACGCCTGCGCTTTTTCGCCTTGCTCGAACTGCGCCTCTTCGGTCGAGCCGGTCAGCGCCGTGGTAGACGACTGGCCGCCTTCGATGGTCTGGGTGACCGCATCGAAATAACCCGTGCCGACTTCGCGCTGGTGCTTGACCGCGGTGAAGCCCAGTTCGGCCGCCGCGAATTCCTTCTGCTGCAATTCGACGAACGCGCTCATCTGGCGGCGCGCGTAGCCGTGCGCCAGTTCGAACATGCCGTAGTTCAGCGCGTGGAAGCCTGCCAGCGTGATGAACTGGAACTTGTAGCCCATGGCGCCCAGCTCGCGCTGGAACTTGGCCACCGTGGCGTCGTCCAGGTTCTTCTTCCAGTTGAACGACGGCGAGCAGTTGTAGGCCAGCAACTTGCCGGGAAACTGGCGATGAATGGCTTCGGCGAACTTGCGCGCGTATTCGAGGTTGGGCGTCGAGGTTTCGCACCAGATCAGGTCGGCATAAGGCGCGTAGGCCAGGCCGCGCGAGATGGCCTGGTCGATGCCGGCCCGGGTGCGAAAGAAGCCCTCGACCGTGCGCTCGCCCGTGATGAAGGGGCGGTCGTTGGCATCGACGTCGCTGGTGACCAGGTCGGCCGCGTCGGCGTCGGTGCGCGCCAGCAGCACGGTGGGCGTGCCCATGACGTCCGCCGCCAGGCGCGCCGACACCAGCTTGGACACGGCCTCACGGGTGGGCACCAGCACCTTGCCGCCCATGTGGCCGCACTTCTTCACGGACGCCAGCTGGTCTTCGAAATGCACGCCGGCCGCGCCCGCCTCGATCATGGCTTTCATGAGCTCGAAGGCGTTGAGCACGCCGCCGAAGCCGGCCTCGGCGTCGGCCACGATGGGCGCGTAGTAATCGATGTAGCCTTCGTCGCCCGGATTCTTGCCTTCCATCCATTGGATCTGGTCGCAGCGCGACAGGGCGTTGTTGATGCGGCGGACCACCTGCGGCACCGAATTGGCCGGGTACAGCGACTGGTCGGGGTACATTTCGCCCGCCAGGTTGGCGTCGCCCGCCACCTGCCAGCCCGACAGGTAGATGGCCTTCAGGCCGGCCTTGACCTGCTGCATGGCCTGGTTGCCGGTGAGCGCGCCCAGCGAATTGACGAAGGGTTCGCTGTGCATCAGTTCCCACAGGCGAGTGGCGCCGCGGCGCGCCAGGGTGTGCTCGACGGCGACCGAGCCGCGCAGGCGAATCACGTCTTCGGCGCTGTAGGCGCGCTTGATGCCCTGCCACCGGGTGTTTTCAGCCCAGTCTTTCTGCAGATTGCGGATTTCGGTTTCGCGATTGGTCATGAAGTGCTCCTGTAAGTAAGGAAAAGACGGTGATCCGGTTGCTGGCGCGAGGGGCGCCGCGTTGGATAAAAGTCTATGCCTGTGTTGCGGAGCAATGCGGTCCTTTCTCTTATATAAGACTAAAAAATTTCTTATTTATTTTCATGATGTTATGAAATTAATTTTGTATTGTGGAATCAAATTTCCATTTATGAAATGGACGGACATTGCTGTGCAGCACCCGCTTTCATATGGCGGCTACAGCCTTTCACCATGTGGAATGGTGAGTGCGGCTCAAGCCCTACAATGCAAGGCTTGAATCCTGCCTGCCATGTGTGCGCCATGTCTTTGTCGAATGCCCCGCTGGGCCAGAACGTCGCCTATCCGGCCCATTACGACCCGAGCCTGCTGTTTCCCATTGCCCGCGCCCAGAACCGCGCCAGCTTGAACCTGTCCGGCCCCCTGCCTTTCATGGGCGTGGATATCTGGAACGCCTATGAGCTGTCCTGGCTCGATCCCAAGGGCAAGCCCCAGGTCGCCATGGCGCGCTTCACGGTACGGGCCGACAGCCCCAACATCATCGAATCGAAGTCGTTCAAGCTGTACCTGAATTCGTACAACCAGACGCGCCTGGACAACGCAGAGGTGCTGGGCGAACGGCTGGCCAACGACTTGTCGGCGGCGGCCGGCGCGCCGGTGGAGGTAGACGTGATTCTGCCCGCGCGCTTCGGCACGCTGGCCATGGCTGAACTGGACGGCATCGACCTCGATAGCCTGGACATCGCCATCGACACCTACTTGCCGGATGCCGGGCTGCTGCGCTGCGCGGCGGGCGACCCGGTGGCCGAAACACTGGCCTCGCGCCTGCTGAAGTCGAATTGCCCGGTTACCGGCCAACCTGACTGGGCCAGCGTGCAGATCAACTATCGCGGCCGGCCGCTGGACCGGGCCGCGCTGCTGCGCTACCTGGTGTCGTTCCGCGACCATGCGGAATTCCACGAGCACTGCGTGGAGCGCATCTACACCGACATCATGGCGGCCTGCCGGCCCGAGCAACTGACTGTCTATGCCCGCTACACGCGGCGCGGCGGCCTGGACATCAACCCCTGGCGCAGCAACTTCGAGGCAGGACCGCCCGCCGACGTGCGCACGGCCAGGCAATAGGCCCGTGCGCGCGGCGGCCCGCGCCGCTACGGATTGAAAGGCTGCGGCCGCGGGGTGGCGTCCGAGGAAGGCGGCAGCGCGGGCAGCTTGATGACGGGCTGTTCACCGGTAAGGGTCTTCAGGAACGCCACGATCTGGCCGTTTTCTTCGGGCGAGAAGGTGCGCCCGAGCTGCAGCCGGCCCATGACGTCGACGGCCTCGGCCAGGGTGGCGGCCTCGCCATCGTGGAAGTACGGATAAGTCAGCGCCACGTTGCGCAGCGTGGGCACCTTGAACATGAAACGGTCGGCGTCCTGGCCCGTGACGGCCGCGCGGCCCTCGGCCGGGTTGGCCGTCTGGTACGGCGTGACCAGCCCCATTTTCTGGAACGAATTGCCGCCGGCCGCCGGCCCATTGTGACAGGCCACGCAGCCGCTGTGCTTGAACAGGTTGTATCCGGCCAGTTCTTGCACGGTAAGAGCCTTGGCGTCGCCACGCAGCCATTGGTCGAAGCGCGCATTGGGCGTGACCAGGGTTTCTTCGAAGGCGGCCAGCGCTTGTGTGACTTCGTCGATGGTGATGGTGTCGGCGCCGAAGGCCTGCTTGAATTCAGCCCGGTAGCCAGGAATGGAGCTCAGCACCTGAATGGCCAGCTCGTGCGACGACGCCATTTCGGCAGGATTGGCGATGGGGCCGCCGGCCTGTTCGCGCAGGTCTTTGGCGCGGCCGTCCCAGAATTGCGCGATGTTCAGGCTGGAATTGAGCACTGTGGGTGAATTGATGCCGCCCTGCTGCCAGTTGTGTCCGATGGATGCCTTGAGGTTGTCGGAACCACCCATGCTGAGGTTGTGGCACGAGTTGCACGAGATAGCGCCAGACTTCGACAGGCGCGGATCGAAAAACAGCTTCTTGCCCAACTCGACCTTGGCGGGCTCGGTAATGACGGCCGGCTCGATGGGCTGGATGGGCTCCTGCTGCTGCGCCGGCGCCGGTTGCGCCCACAATCCAGCCATGATCGCGGTAACCCAAAGAATCTGCTGCTTGCTCATGTTGCTTTCCTGACGTATGACCATTTGGTCGTCATGGTTATTACAACGCAGCGGCGCACAGCGAGCGTTGCGCGGCATCAAGCGGGCGAGCAGCGGGAATGCACTACAGGGCAACGGCGCGGGGGCGTCCCGCGCCGGGCGTCATTTATGCGTGCTGTACCCTGCGGCGGCTGATGCAGGCGCCAGGCGCGCCTGCACGGCAATCCATTGCGCCAGCAGCGCAGCCACGGCGAACGCCACGCCGGCGCCCACCCATGGCCCCTGGCTGATGCCGGCATCAAGCAACAGGCCGAAGGCCAGCGGCCCCAGGGCCGAGCCGACGTCCATGCCGGAATACACCAGGCCATACACCGAGCCGATGGTGCCCTTGGGCGTGACGCGCCGGATCAGCATGTCGCGCGACGGGGCCGCCACGCCGGAGCAAAACCCGGCCAGGCCCACCACCGCGGCCGCCAGGCCGGCGGGCACGAGGCCCAGCGCCAGCACCACCAGCGTCAGGCCGGCCAGGATCAGGGCGACGGTGACGGTGCGTTCGGTGCGGGGGTTGGCCGACACCAGGAAGCCGCCCGCCGCCATGCCCAGGGCCGAAGCCACCATGTAGCCCGACAGCGCCGAGCTGGCGGCCACCTTGGACAGGTCGTAGAGCTGGCCGAGCAGCGGAATGGTGTAGTTCTGCACGGACGACAGCGCGATGGACGTGCAGGCAAAGAAGAGGAAAGCGCCCCACAGGGCCGGCTTGGCCAGCAGCGCCGACAACGTGGCCAGCACGCCGTCCTGGGCGGGAGCGGCTACGGGCGCGCCGGCTGCCGCGGGCTCGGGAAGATGCGCGGCGCCGCCGATCAGGTGGCGGCCCAGGATGGTCAGCAACAGCACCAGCGCCACCAGGCCGGCCGCGCTGAAGGCGGCCACGCGCCAGTCGGACAGCAAGGTAATGGACGTGATGAATACCGGCGTCAAGGCCCAGCCCAGGTTGCCTGTCAGGCCATGGGTGCTGAACGCATGCCCCAGGCGCGGGGCGCTGACGCGGTTGTTCATGATGGAATAGTCGGCCGGATGGAACACGGAATTGCCTACGCCGCCCACCACGGCCGCCAGCATCAGCATGGCGTAGCCGTTGGCCGAACCGATCAGTATGCCCGAGAGCACGAAGCTGGACAGGCCGAACCACAGCACCGGGCGCGCGCCGATGCGGTCCACCACGAAGCCGGACGAAGCCTGGCCCACGCCGGACACCACATAGAAGGTGGACACCAGCAGGCCCAGCCGCGCGAAATCGAGATCGAAGGCCGTGCCCAGCGATACATACAGCGACGGCAACACCAGCTGGAAGAAGTGCGACGAGGCGTGGGCAATGCCGATCAGCAGGATGGTGAGCCAGTCGCGGCGGCGCAAGTCGGGGGAATCCAGCGTGGCGGTATCTGCGGCAGAAGACATGTCAGCGACGGCCGATGGGGCCGCGGAAAGCGCGGGCACGGCAGGCCCGCGTGGGTATGCAAGGTTGAGACGTGCGGTCTTATTGGGATTTCTCGCGGATGGCGGGCCAGGCTCGCCGCAGGTAATAAAACATGGACCAGACCGTGAGCACGGCCGCGATGATGATCAGCACATCGCCGAGCAGGCGGCTGGACAGCCCGAACAGCTGCTGGTTATACAGCAGGCAGGGAATGGCGACCATCTGGGCGGCGGTCTTGAACTTGCCCAGTCGGTGCACCGCCACACTGGCGCTGGCGCCGATCTTGGCCATCCATTCGCGCAGGGCCGAAATGGTGATTTCACGCCCGATGATGATCAGCGAGATGAAGGCGTCGACCCGCCCCAGGTCGAGCAGCACGATCAGGGCGGCGCACACCATGAGCTTGTCGGCCACCGGATCGAGAAATGCGCCGAAGGCCGAAGTCTGGTTCCAGCGGCGCGCCAGCCAGCCATCGAACCAATCGGTCAGGGCGGCAATGATGAACGCCCAGGCCGCCAGGGTGTCGCGGGCGGGCTCGGCCATCCAGGTGCCGGGGATGTAGAACAGCCCCACCACCAGCGGGATCATGGCGATGCGCAGCCACGTCAGGATAATAGGCACATTGATTGGCATAATGCTCGTATGCTACATCACTGAGTAGAAAAAGAACCCTCAGTTGTGCAGCGCGTCGTAGATGCGCTCGGCCAGGTCGTGCGAAATGCCGTCGACGGACGCCAGGTCTTCGATGCTGGCGGAGGCCACCCCGGAAAATCCGCCGAAGCGCGCCAGCAGGCGCTGGCGGCGGCGGGCGCCGACGCCTTCGATTTCTTCCAGGCGCGATACGTTGCGGGCCTTGGCGCGGCGCGCGCGCATACCGGTGATGGCGAAGCGGTGGGCCTCGTCGCGCACCTGGGCGATCAGCATCAGGGCGGCCGACTCGCCCCCCAGGGCCACCGGCGGACGCCCATCGGCGAACACCAGGGTTTCCAGGCCGACCTTGCGCCCTTCCCCCTTGGCCACCCCTACCAGTGTCTGGATGTCGAGCCCCAGTTCGGCGAACACCTGCCGCGCCACCTCGACCTGGCCCTTGCCCCCGTCGATGAGCACCAGCCCCGGCATGGGCGCTTCGCCGTCGGCGACCTTGCCGAAGCGGCGCGTCAGCACCTGGCGCATGGCGGCGTAGTCGTCGCCCGGCGTGATGCCGGCGATGTTGTACCGGCGATACTGCGCCGGCTGCATGTCGTGATGCAGGAATACCACGCACGAAGCCTGGGTGGCCTCGCCGGCGGTATGGCTGATGTCGAAGCACTCGATGCGCAGCGCGTCAAGCGCGGCCTCGTCGGTATCGAGGTCGAGCGCCTCGGCCAGCGCCAGCGTGCGCGCGGCTCGGGCGCCGGATTCGGTCAGGGCCCGGGCCAGCGCCATGTCGGCATTCTTGGCGGCTTGTTCAAGCCAGGCCCGGCGCACCCCTTGCGGACGGGTCAGCACGCGCGCGGGGCGCGCGTTGGCCTGTTCGGCCAGCAAGGCCATCAGCCCGGTGTCAGGCAAGCCGTGCGAACACACCAGCACGGGCGGCAGCGGATTGTCGGTGTAGTGCTGCGCGATGAAGGCTTCGAGCACTTGCGGCGCATCCTGGCCGTCGACGTGCACAGGAAAGAACGGCTTGTCGCCCAGATGCCGGCCGGCCCGCACCATTGCCAGGTTGACGCAGGTCTTGCCGCCCGCGGCGGCCACGGCGATGATGTCGGTGTCTTCGCCGCTTGTATCTTCCATGGTCTGCTGGTGCAGCACGCGCGCCAGCGAGCCCATCTGGTCGCGCAGCGCGGCGGCTTCTTCGAAGCGCAGCTCGCTGGATGCCTGCAGCATGCGTTGTTCGATTTCACCCATGACTTCGCGCGCCTCGCCATTCAAGAAGCGGCCGGCCCGGGCGACGTCGCGCGCGTAGTCATCGGCTCCGATGGCGCCGACACAGGGCGCCGAGCAACGGCCGATCTGGTGCAGCAGACAGGGCCGCGAGCGGTTGGCGAACACGGTGTCTTCGCAGGTGCGCAGGCGGAATACTTTCTGCAGGATCTGGATGGTCTCGCGCACCGCCCAGGCGTTGGGAAACGGCCCGAAGAACTGGCCGCGCTTGTTGGTGGCGCCTCGGTAGTAGGCGATGCGCGGCCACTCGTGGCCGGTGATCAGCAGGTACGGATACGACTTGTCGTCGCGGAACAGGATGTTGTAGCGCGGCCGCAGGCTCTTGATGAGGTTGTTTTCGAGCAGCAGCGCCTCGGCCTCGGAACGCGTAACCGTGACCTCGACGCGCGCCACCTTCGCCACCATCTGGGCGATGCGCGGGCTGGCCAGGTTTTTCTGGAAGTACGACGAGACGCGCTTTTTCAGGTCGCGCGCCTTGCCCACGTACATGACGACGCCTTCAGCGTCGACATGGCGGTAGACACCGGGCAGGTGCGGCAGGTCAGCCAGGAACGATTTGAGATTGAATTCGTCGGGCATGCTGGTAGCGGGTCTCGGCTTGCAAGGCGTCCCAGTCGGGCGCGGCGAAGCGCGGCATCAGGCGGCGGATGCGGGCCACGGATTCAGGCGGATGCGCCACGTCCAGGCGCTGCAGCAGGTCGTCGGCCAGGTCGGGCCGGTTGCATACCAGCACCATGTCGCAGCCGGCGCCCAGCGCGGCCTGGGCTCGCGCCAGGATGTCGCCTGCCACGGTCGCGCCTTCCATGGTGAGATCGTCGGAAAACACCACGCCGTCGTAGCCCAGCTTGCCGCGCAGGATGTCTTGCACCCAGCGGCGCGAGAATCCCGCCGGTTGCTTGTCGACTTTGGGATAGATTACGTGGGCCGGCATTACCGCCGGCAGCACCGCATCGCCCAGCCAGGCGTAGGGCGCGGCGTCGTCTTTCAGGATGCGCTCGAGCGGGCGCGGGTCGACCGGTATTTCGTGGTGCGAGTCGGCGCCCACGAAGCCGTGCCCGGGGAAATGCTTGCCGCAGGCCGCCATGCCCGCCTGCGCCAGGCCTTGCGCCAAGGCACGGGCCAGCATGGCCACCACGCGCGGGTCGCGATGGAAGGCGCGGTTGCCAATGACCTTGCTGACGCCGTAGTCCAGATCGAGCACGGGCGTGAAGCTGAGGTCGACGCCGCAGGCGCGCAGTTCGGCCGCCAGCACATAGCCGGCCTCGGTGGCCAGGCGCATGGCGGCCAGCGGGTCGCGGTCCCAGGCCTTGCCCAGATCTTGCATGGCGGGCAGCGGCGTGAAGCCGTCGTCGCGAAAGCGCTGCACGCGGCCGCCCTCGTGGTCGACCGCGATCAGCAGCGGTTCGCCGCGGGCGCGGTGAATTTTGCGGGTGAGCGCGCACAGCTGCTTGCGGCTTTCAAAATTGCGGGCGAACAGAATCACCCCGCCCACCAGCGGATGCCGCAGTCGGCGCTTTTCTTCTTTGGTGAGCGTGGCGCCGGCCACATCGACCATGACCGGGCCGGGCGGCAGCGGGGCTTTGCTTTTCTTGGCCATATGGGGCTTGTCCTTCGATAAACGGAACGGGCGAACCGGCCTCAGGGCTTGCGCTCAACCACCACATAGGCGGCGGCCAGGTCGGATTCGTCGGTAATGGAAACGTGGGCGGCGCCGAAGCGCGGCTGGTACCACTGGAGCAGGCTGGGCGCCAGCACCAGCACCGGCCGCCCGCCCGGCGCATTGAGGGTCTGCACGCGCGTCCAGGTCATGGGCATGCGCATGCCCAGGCCGATGGCCTTGGAGAAAGCCTCTTTGGCGGCGAAGCGCGTGGCCAAAAAGCGCACCCCTCGGGCGGCATCGCGGGCACGGCGCGCGTGGAATTTCTGCAGTTCTTCCGGACCCAGGATCTTTTCGGCGAAGCGGTCGCCATGGCGCGCCAGGGCGCGCTCGACGCGGTCGATGCGCAGCAGGTCCATGCCGATGCCGGCAATGCCTCCGGATGGCGGGAACGGGGAAGTGACGGGCGTATCGGACATCGGGTTCGGGATCGGCACACGGAATGCGGGGCGGCAGCCGCCCCGCACCTGGAATGATACGCGACCGGAACGCGGTTCAGCGGCCCCGCAGCGCCTGCTGGCGGGCCTGCACCATCAAGGCCTTCATGTCGCGCACGGCCTTTTCCCAGCCGTCGAACACGGCCTGGGCCACGATGGCATGGCCGATGTTGAGCTCGGCGATGCCGTCGAGCGCCGCGATGGGCGCGACATTGCCGTAATGCAGGCCGTGCCCGGCATTGACCCGCATGCCGTGGCGCAGGCCCTCGGCCAGCGCGGCGCTCAGGCGGTCGAGTTCAGGTCCGGCCTGGCCGTCGGGCGCCTCGGCATAGGCGCCGGTATGCAGCTCGATGACCGTGGCGCCGGCCTGGGCGGCCGCCTGGATCTGCGCGATGTCAGGGTCGATGAACAGCGACACCCGAATGCCTGCATCATGCAGGCGCGCCACGGCATCGCGCACGGAGTCCAGCGCGCCGGCAACCTCCAGGCCGCCTTCGGTGGTGAGCTCGGTGCGCTTTTCGGGCACCAGGCAGACATCGCTGGGCCGCACGGCGCAGGCGATGTCGAGCATTTCCGGCGTGATGGCGCACTCCAGGTTCATGCGGGTGCGCAACAGCGGCCGGATGGCGTGCACGTCGGCATCCTGGATGTGGCGGCGGTCTTCGCGCAGGTGCAAGGTGATCAGGTCGGCGCCCGCGTCTTCGGCGCGCAGCGCGGCCTGTACCGGATCGGGGTAAACCGTGTGGCGCTGCTGCCGCAGCGTCGCCACATGATCGATATTGACGCCCAGTTCTATCATGGTGCCTTCGCGGAAGAGACTTGGGTGGCTTCGTTCCAGCCGCCGCCCAGGGCCTTGTACAGCTCGACGCGGTTGTTCAGGGCTTCGAGCCCGGCTTGCACCAGGCCCAGCTGCGCGCTGAAGAAATCGACCTGGGCCGTCTGCACCTGCAGGTAGCTGTCGATGCCGCTGGTGTACCGCAGGTTGGACAATTCCAGCGTGCGCGCGGTAGACGCCTGCAGCGAACGCAGCGCATCGAGCTGCGCGCCGTAGGTGGCTTCGCCCGCCAGCGCGTCCGACACTTCCCGGAACGCCTGCTGGATGGTCTGCTCGTATTGCGCCACCGCGATGTTGTCGCGCGCCTTGGCCAGATTCAGGCCTTCGCGGATGCTGCCGCCGGCAAAAATGGGCGTGGTGATCGACGGCGTGAAATTCCAGGCCCGTTGCCCACCCTCGAACAGCGACCCCATCGACGTGCTGGCAAAGCCCAGCATGCCGGTCAGGGAGATGGTCGGGAAGAACGCCGCGCGAGCCGCGCCGATATTGGCATTGGCGGCCTTGAGCTGGTTCTCGGCCGCCATGATGTCGGGTCGGCGCTCGAGCAGGTCGGACGGCAGGCCGGCCGGCACGGTGGCCAGCAGCTGGTCGCGGCCGAACTCGGCGGGCGCCGGCAGGTCGGCCGGCAGCGGCACGCCCACCAGCACGGTCAGCGCGTTGATCGACTGGGCCCGCACCCGCGCCAGTTGCGCCAGGTCGGCCGAGGCAGAATCGAGCAGCGCCTTGGACTGGTTCAGCTCCAGCTCGGAGGCCACGCCGCCGTCGAAGCGGTGCTTGACGAGGTTGTACGACTCCTGGCGCGAGGCCAGCGTCTTGCGGGTGAGGTCCAACTGCACCTCGGCAGCGCGCTGCGTGAAATAGGCCTGCGCCACCGCGCCCACCAGGGTGATGTGCACGCTGCGCTGCGCCTGCTCGGTGACCAGGTACTGCTGGTACGCGGCTTCCGACAAATTGCGCAGGCGGCCGAACAGGTCGATTTCGAACGAGGTCAGGCCGATGCCGGCCTGGAACGTGTTGCCGACCGTGTCCGAGCCCGTGGGGCTCATGTTGGCCGGCACGCGCTGGCGCGTGCCTTCGATGCCGGCGCCGATGCTGGGCCACTGGGCGCCGCGCTGCACGCCGTACTGGGCGCGCGCTTCTTCGACCCGTTGCACGGCCACGCGCAGGTCGCGGTTGTTGGCCAGCGACAGCTCGATGAGGGCCTGCAGGCGCGGATCGCGGAAGAAGTCGCGCCAACCGATGTCGGCTGCCGGCACGGCGCCTTGCGGCGCCACTGCCTGGGCGGACTGTTCGGACAGCGACGTGGGCTGGTCGTAGCCGCCGTACTGCACCTTGGGCTGCGCCGGCCAGTCGCCCGGCACCGGCGACTCGGGACGGTGGTAATCGGGCGCCAGCGAGCAGCCGGCCAGCACTGCCGCCACGCAGGCCGACAGCGCGGTTCGTTTGTACATCAGGGCTGTCATTCCTTGCCCTCCTGGCCAGGAGCCGCGGTCGGCCCGTCGCCGGATTGGTCGGACTGCGCCTCGCGGGCGCGCTTGGCGGCCTGCTCGGCTTCGAATTCCTTGAGCTCGTTGCCCAGCAGGCGCGGCTTGGTCTTGAAGAGGCTCAACACCACCACGAAGAAGGTCGGCACGAAGATCACGGCGAACGGCGTGGCCGCCAGCATGCCGCCCAGCACGCCGATACCCACCGCGCGCTGGCTGGCCGCGCCCGCGCCCGTGGCGATGGCCAAGGGGATGACCCCCAGGATGAAAGCCAGCGAGGTCATCAGGATGGGGCGGAAACGCAGCCGCGCCGCCTCGACCGTGGCCTCGTACAGCCCCATGCCGCGGGCGTACTGGTCTTTGGCGAACTCGACGATCAGGATGGCGTTCTTGGCGGCCAGGCCGATCACGGTCACCATGCCCACCTGGAAGTACACGTCGTTGGACATGCCCAGCACAGACACCAGCGCCACCGCGCCCAGCATGCCCAGCGGCACCACCAGCATCACCGACAGCGGGATGGCCCAGCTTTCGTACAGGGCCGCCAGCACCAGGAACACCACCAGCAGCGACAGCCCCATCAGGATGGGAGCCTGGCTGCCCGCCTGGCGCTCCTGGTACGACAGGCCGTTCCATTCGTAGCCGAAGCCGGAAGGCAGCTGGCCTACCAGGCGCTCCATTTCGGCCATGGCTTCGCCCGTGGTGTAGCCCGGCGCCGCGTCGCCGCCGATGCGCATCGACTCATAGCTGTTGTAGCGCACCACCTGCACCGGGCCCTGGGTCCATTTTGCCGACACGAAGCTCGACAAAGGCACCATGCCGCCCTGGTTGTTATTGACGTTCATCTTGAGGATGTCGTCGACCTGCATGCGATGGCGCGCCTCGGCCTGCACCCAGATGTTCTGCATGCGGCCCATGTTGGGGAACTTGTCGATGTAGGCCGAGCCCAGCGCCGTGGAAAGCAGCGTGGCGGCCGCGTCGAAGTCCACGCCCAGGGCGGCGGCCTTGTCGCGGTCGATGGTCAGGTTCAGCTGCGGGCCTTCTCCCAGGCCGGTGATGCGCACCTGCGACAGCACCGGGCTCTTCATGGCCATGCCCATCAGCTGGGCAGTGGCCTGGGCCAGCGCCGCGCTGCCGGCGTTGGCGCGGTCCTGCAACCGGAAATCGAAGCCGCTGGCGTTGCCCAGCGAAGAAATGGCGGGCGGCACCAGCGTGAACACCTGCGCGTCGTGGATGCCCATCAGTTGCTTCTGGAACGCGGTGAACGCGATCGCGCCGGCCGAATCCTTGCGGTCCTTGCGCTCCGAGAAGTCTTTCAGGGTCGAGAACGCGATGGCGGCGTTCAGGCCGTTGCCGTTGAAGCTGTAGCCCTGCACGGTGATCACGTTTTCGACGGCGGGCAGCGACATGAAGTAGCTTTCGACCTGTTCAAGAACGTCGACCGTGCGGTTGGCGCTGGCGCCGGTGGGCAGCTCGATGTTGCTGACCACATAGCCCTGGTCTTCTTCAGGCAGGAACGACGACGGCAGGCGCAGGTACAACCAGCCCAGCAACACCACCAGCACGACGAAGAACAGCATCATGCGGCCGCCCTTGTGCAGGATGCGCGCCACCCAGTTCTGGTAGCGGTGCGTGGTGGCGTCGAAACGGCGGTTGAACCAGCCGAAAAACCCTTTCTTGTCGACGTGGTGGCCTTTGGGAATGGGCTTCAGGATGGTGGCGCACAGGGCCGGCGTGAAAGTCAGCGCCAGGAAGGCCGAAAAGAAGATCGACACGGCCATTGCCACCGAGAACTGGCGGTAGATGACGCCCACCGAGCCGCTCATGAATGCCAGCGGCAGGAACACCGTGACCAGCACCAGCGTAATACCCACGATGGCGCCGCTGATCTGCGGCATGGCTTTCTTGGTGGCCTCTTTGGGGGGCAGCCCCTCGGCCGCCATGATGCGCTCGACGTTCTCGACCACCACGATGGCGTCGTCGACCAGGATGCCGATGGCCAGCACCATGGCGAACATGGTGAGCACGTTGATGGAAAAGCCCAGCGCCAGCATCACCGCGAAGGCGCCCAGCATGGCCACCGGCACCACCAGGGCCGGGATCAGCGTGTAGCGCACGTTCTGCAGGAACAGGAACATCACCAGGAACACCAGCACCATGGCTTCGCCCAGTGTGTGCACCACCTGTTCGATGGAGATCTTGACGTAGGGCGCGGTATCGTACGGGATGTCGTACTTGATGTTGCCCGGGAAATACTTGGACAGCGACTCCATCTGCTCGCGCACGCCCTCGGCGGTGGCCAGGGCGTTGGCGTCGGGCGACAGCACAATGGCGAAGGCGGCGGTCGGCTTGCCGTTCAGGCGCGCGCCGAACTGGTAGTTGTCGGCGCCAACCTCGATGCGCGCCACGTCGCGCAGCCGCACCGACGAGCCGTCGGTGTTGGCACGCAGCACGATGTTGCCAAAGGCCTCGACCGAAGACAGCTGCCCGTTGACAATGACCGTGGCGGTCGAGCGCTGGCTGTCGGGGTTGGGCGGCGCACCCATGCTGCCGGCCGAGATCAGCACGTTCTGCCGGCTGATGGCGGCGTTGACCTGGGCCGCGCTGAGATTGAAGCCCACCAGCTTGTCCGGGTCGATCCAGATACGCATGGCGCGCGGCGCGGCGAACAGCTGGAACTGCCCCACGCCGGGCACGCGCGACACCGGGTTCTGCACGTTGCGGGTGATGTAGTCGGCCAGCGCCGTCTGGTCCAGGCTGCCGTCGGTGGACGACAGCGTGACGATCATCAGGAAGCCGGCGCTGGTCTGCTCGTACTGGATGCCCTGCTGGTTCACGGCCACCGGCAACTGCGCCGACACGTTGGACACGCGGTTCTGCACGTCGACCTGCGCCAGGTCCGGGTCGGTGCCGGGCGCGAACGTGGCGGTGATCTGCGACTGGCCGTACGAGTCACTGACCGACTCGTAATACAGCAGGCCCTTGGCACCGTTGAGCTGGTCCTCGATGATGCTGGTGACCGACTCGGCCACTTCTTTGGCCGAGGCACCGGGATACGTGGCCGTGATGGTGATGGCCGGCGGCGCCACGTCGGGATACTGCGCGACCGGCATATTGGGAATCGCCAACAACCCGGCCAGCAGGATGAACAGGGCGACTACCCAGGCGAAAATCGGTCGTTCGATAAAAAATTGCGGCATGTGGGCTGACTCTGGAAGTGCTCACGAAAACAGGCACGCGGCGCCAGGCGCCGCGTGCCGTTCAGGACTGCTGCCCCGAGGCCGGCTGCTCCGGCTTGGCGCCGCCGGCTGGCTGGTCGCCCGGCGCCGGCTTGTCTGCTGGCTTGCCTGGCTGGGAAGCGGCCTTGCCGGCTTCCCCCGGTTGCCAAGGCGACGCCTGTACGGGCGCCCCCGGACGGATCTTCTGGAAGCCCTCGACCACGACCACGTCGCCGGCCTTCAGGCCGCTGGTGATGAGCCACTGGTTGTCGATCACCGAGCCGGTAGTAACTGGAACCTGCTCGATCTTGTTGTCTTTCACCAGCATCAGGCTCTGCATGCCATCGGCGGTGCGCTGCAACGATTGCTGGGGCACCAGCAGGGCCTGCTGGTCGGTGCCTTCGTTGACCCGCACCCGCACGTACATGCCGGGCAGCAGGATGTTGTCGGGGTTGGGCACTTCGGCCCGCAGGTTGACCTGGCCGGTAGTCGGGTCGACCGTGATGCCCGTGAACAACAGCTTGCCGGGATGCCCGTAGACCGAGCCGTCTTCCAGCACTACGTCTACGCGCGCGGCGTTCTCGCCCTCGCGCTGCATCTGGCCGCTGGCGAAGGCCTTGCGCAGCTTGGCAAGGTCGACCGTGCTCTGGGTGAAATCGATGTAGACCGGATCGAGCTGCTGCACCAGCGCCATCTGGGTGGCCGAGGTCGCCTCGACCAGCGCGCCCTCGGTGACCAGCGGCTTGCCGATGCGGCCCGTGATGGGCGAAGTGACATCGGTGTAGCCAAGGTTGATCGAGGCGTTGTCCAGGTTGGCCTTGGCCGCGGCAACCGACGCTTCGGCCTGGCGGTAGTTGGCTACCGCGTTGTCGTATTCCTGTTTGCTGACCGCATTGGCCTTGACCAGCGGCGCATACCGGTTGGCCAGCGCCTTGGCGCTGTACAGGTCGGCCTGCGCCTGCTTGAGCTGGGCGGCCGCCTGGTTGCGCGCGGCGACGTACGGAGCCGGATCGATCTTGAACAGCAGCTGCCCTTCCTTGACGTCGCCGCCCTGTTCGAATTCGATTTTCTGCACGATGCCGGTCACGCGCGCGCGAATCTGCGCATCGCGCACGGCGTCTACCCGGCCCGGCAGATCGGACACTATGGAAGCTGGTTTGGGCTGGACCGTAACGACGCTGACCTGCGGCATGCCCGGATTCATTTGCGGACGCTCGTTGCAGCCCGCCAGAGCCAGAACGGCAAGCGCGGCGACACCGAATCCCGAGACACGATGAGGCGAAAAACGCATGGATTCCTCACGGAGTAGAACCGTGGCGCGCGAGCCTGCGCACACGGGACCGAACGCACGACAATGCGTCCGGGAAGCCCGTTAATGTACCGTATTTTTGTCTTAAAACTACAGTTTTTCGCGCATTCTTACTGTATTGCGCGCTGTATGCTGCCTAAGAGGTAGCGCCTTCCATCGCCAGGTGGCCCAAAAATACGTAGCCCATGCCATGCACCGTATGCAACGGCAAGGTTGCCCCCATGGCCCGCACTTTTTTACGCAACCGGCTGATGGACACATTGATAGTACGCAGGCTGGTTTGCGGCAGCATCTGCGCCAGCGCTTCGCGCGTGAGTTCGCGCTGCGGGCTGGCCAGCAGGCACAGGAAGCACGCGCGCTCGGTGGCGGTCAGGCTCAGACGCCGGCCCTCGGGCGTGGCCAGCATCCACCCCTGGTATAGCAGGCCCCACCACCCATCGCGACCGCTGTGGGGTGCGTGAACAGAAAGGTGGGCGAAATCGGGCGCGGCAGGGGCAGGCAGGGACATGGTCATGAGTAGCTCAAGGGTGTGATGCGTTGCAAGATGGCGATACGGAAACAACCAGACCGAAGCATTGGATTGCCGGTGTGCGCCAAAGGCTACTTCGCATGGGGCGTTTGCTGCGCGCGGCTACGCGGCGGCAGGCCAAAAATCAGACGAGTCTTATGTGTGCCGTTCACGCGGAGAGAGGCGACAGCACTCGCGCCGCCTGCCCCGCCCTGCCCGCGGATCAGGATTGGGCGCGATGGACGTCGTGCGCCACGAAGCCCTGATCGGCTGGCGGGCGCTCGAGCACAGCGGGGTTGGCCAGCGTGCGGCGAATATCGGCCAGCCCGCTGTCCCAATGGTCGCGCATGGCCTCCAGGCCGAACTCGTAGTCTTTCGAGTTGCGCTCGTAGTGCTTGGCTTCGTAGATCAGGTTAATGACGTTGACCGCCGGCGTACAGGCCTGTTCGCGGATGTCGGCGAGTTCGGGACTGTTGCGCTCATGCTCGGGCAGGCGCTCGAGCAGGCGTTGCAGGCCGCGCCGCAACTTGAGCACCCGCTGGTACGTGTTGGTGACGGTGCGGGTGCGGCTGGAATACTGGATGTCTTTCTGCCGCTCGGCCACCTCTTCGAGGTTGGTGGGTAACGGCCCGCGCGCCGGCCAAAGATCGACCTGGAATGCCAGCGTGTCGCGCATGGGATGCGCCGACAATACATGCGCCAGCGGCGTGTTCGAGACCACGCCGCCGTCCCAGTAGTATTCGCCGTCGATCTCGACGGCCGGAAAACCGGGGGGCAGCGCGCCCGAGGCCATGATGTGCTCGGCCCGCAAGCGCGTGCGGGTGCTGTCGAAATAGGCGAAATTGCCGGTGCGCACGTTGACTGCGCCGAAGCTCGCCCGTACCTCGCCGCGGTTGAGCAGGTCGAAGTCCACGTACTGGCGCAGGGTATCGGCCAGCACGCTGGTGTCGTAGAAGCTGGTGGCGGCCGGCCCGCCGCCCTGCAGCCAGTACGGCGGCGGAAAGCGCGGCTTGAAGAAACCCGGCTGCCCGGACACCAGCGCCTGGAAAGCGGCGAGCTGCCCGTTCATGGCCGGAGAGCCAAACCCGAAGGGCACGCCCTGGAACATGCGGGCCAGGGTATCGCCCCAGGGCAGCGCCGCGAAACCGGTGGGGCGGCAGATGCTCTCCCAGAAGCCGCGCAAGCGCTCGATGCGCTCGTCCGGCGGCGAGCCCGCGATGATGGCGGCGTTGATGGCCCCGATGGAAATGCCGGCGATCCAATTCGGCTGGATGCCGGCCTCGTACAACCCCTGGTACACCCCCGCCTGGTACGACCCCAGCGCCCCGCCGCCCTGCAACACCAGCGCCACGGTGTCGTAACGGGCGGCCGGCGGCTGGCGCCGGCGGCGCCGGGGCGACGCGGCGGTCATTTGGCGGGCGCGGGCTGCTGGGGCGTGCCGTTGCCTGCGCGGAAGGGATAGCGGCTGAAGATCTGCGCAACACTTGCGTCAACGTGCTGCGGCGAGGTGGCCGCGGCCACGTCGTCGACGACGCCCTGGCTGATGCCTTCCCAGACCAGTTGCTTGCGCCTGGCGTCGATCAGGTCGATGTTGAGCGTGCCTTCGTGATACTGGTAGACGTCGTCGGCCCAGCCGTAGCCGGGCCAGCCGCCATAGAAACCCATGCGGTAACCGTAGTACGGGCCGGGCGCCGGCATGACTTCGGCCTTCTGCTGCAGCTTGGCGTTGAAGTTGACCAGCAGGTCGGGCGATTGCGCATCGTAGGTGTAGCCGCGCATTTCCATCTGGCCGCGCGTGGCGGTCTTCAGGCGCTCGGTGAGCAATGAACTGTAGCCGGACTTGTCGGTGCCCAGGGGCGACATGAAGCCGAAGCTGCGATAACGGGCGAAATCGGCGCCATGGTCGTAGTCGCTGCGGATATCGGGCCCGGAGGCGCAGGCCGACAACAGGCTGGCGACGGCCAGGGCGGGCAAGAGCGCGATGCGTTTCATTAGAGTCTCCGCGAGAAGATCGCGCAGGCATCATGCCGCGAAGCCCGCAAACTTGCAACACTATCTCATTCGCATTGTGACCCGCCCAGGCCGGCCGCTACACTATGCGCAGCCCTCTTATCCGATTGCCATGCCCTCTGCTCCGCTTGAACTCGACGGCTCGATCTGGCTGCGCGCCGGCGCCCAGACCTGGGGCGGCAAAAGCCGCATCGACCTGCTGGCGCAGATCGCCGCCACGGGCTCGATCAGCGCCGCGGCGCGCGCGGTGGGCATGAGCTACAAGGGCGCGTGGGACGCCATCGACACCATGAACAATCTGGCCGGCGAGCCCCTGGTGCTGCGCGCCACCGGCGGCCGGGGCGGCGGCGGCGCCCGTCTGACCGAGCGGGCACACAAGCTGGTGGCCACGTTCCGCGCGCTGGAAGCCGAGCACCGACGCGTCATGGCCCACCTGGCGCAGGCCGGCCTGGACGCCGCCGGCGACCTGAACCTGATGAGACGCATCATGCTGAAGACCAGCGCCCGCAACAAGCTGCTGGGCACCGTCAGCGCCATTCGCGCGGGCGCAGTGAACGACGAAATCTGCCTGCGCCTGGCTGGCGGCCAGCACATCGTGGCCACCATCACGCGCGAAAGCACGGCCGAGCTGGCCCTGGACGTGGGCGCGCAAGCCATCGCGCTGATAAAGGCGCCGTCGGTGCTGATCGCCCTGCCCGGCGACGGTGTACGGCTGTCGGCCAGCAACCAGCTGCCCGGCAAAGTGGCCGAGGTGCGCGCCGGGGCGGTCAATAGCGAAGTGATCCTGGAGCTGGACGGCGGCGGCACCATCGCCGCCATCGTCACGCAGGACAGCCCCCGCGCCCTGGGCCTGGCCCCGGGTGTGCCGGCGCTGGCCGCATTCAATGCGTCGAGCGTGATCCTGGGCGTGCTGGCGTAGCGGGTATCCAGGTGCGACCCTGGCGTTGCCCAGGCATTGCCCAGTTGTCAGGCTCCCGCAGGGTGCCTGACACCGATGTGCGCAACGGCTGTCTCAACAATACGGTGTCAGGCACCCTGCGGGAGCCTGACACCTGGGTATGAGCAATTTCCGGCAAGGCCCGGCGTCAGCCCAGCAGCAGCGCGTCGTCCGACAGTTTCTCGCCGCGCACGCGCTCGAACATGGCGAGCAGGTCGGGCACGTCCATGCCCTTGCGCTCGTCGCCCGAGACGTCCAGCACCACCTGCCCCTGGTGCAGCATGACCGTGCGTTCGCCGACGTCCAGCGCCTGGCGCATGCTGTGGGTGACCATCATCGTGGTCAGCCCCGCTTCGGCCACGATGCGCGCCGTGAGCTGCAGCACGAAATCGGCCGTGCGGGGGTCCAGGGCCGCCGTATGTTCGTCGAGCAACAGGATGCGCGACGGCTGCAGGGCCGCCATCAGCAGGCTGACCGCCTGGCGCTGCCCGCCGGACAGCAAGCCGATGCGGTCGGTCAGGCGGTTTTCCAGCCCCAGGCCGAGCGTGGCCAGGCGCTCGCGGAAACCTTCGCGCATGGACGCCTTGACCGCGCGGCTGAAGCCGCGGCGCGTGCCGCGCAGCTGGGCCAGCGCCATGTTTTCTTCGATGGTGAGGTCTTCACAGGTGCCCGCCATGGGGTCCTGGAATACCCGTGCCACGCGTCCGGCGCGCTGCCAGACGGGTTCGCGGGTGACGTCGGCGCCTTCGATCTCGATGCGCCCGGAATCGACCGGCAGGTCGCCCGACACGGCATTCAGGAAGGTAGACTTGCCGGCCCCGTTGGAGCCGATGACCGTCACGAACTGCCCGCTGGGAATTTCCAGCGACAGCCCGCGCAGCGCCCGCGTCTCGATGGGCGTGCCGGCGTTGAAGGTGATTTTCAGGTCTTGTGCGCGCAGCATGGTCAGGCTCCTTTCTTGCCGAGCAGGCGGCGCTTCATCATGGGAATGACCAGGGCAATGGTGACCAGCACCGCGGTGACCAGGTTCAGGTCCTGGGCCTGCAGGCCGATGAAATCGCTGTTGAGCGCCAGCGCGATGAAGAAGCGGTAGACAATCGCGCCCAGAATGACGGCCAGCGTGGCCAGCACCATCTTGCGCGACGGCAGGATGCTTTCGCCCACGATGACGGCGGCCAGCCCGATGACGATGGTGCCGATGCCCATCGAGATATCCGCGCCGCCCTGGGTCTGGGCGAACAGCGCCCCCGCCAGGCCCACCAGCGCGTTGGACAGGGCCATGCCGGCCAGGATCATGCCGCCGGTGTTGACGCCCTGGGCGCGCGCCATGCGGCCATTGGAACCGGTGGCGCGCATGGCCAGGCCGGTCTGGGTGGCCAGGAACCAGTCGAGCAGCAGCTTCACCGCCACCACCACGCCCACTAGGATCAGCGGCCGCGCCACGTAGTCGCTGAGCCATGCGGGCTGCAGGATGGTGAACACCGTGGGTTCGGTGATCAGGGGCACATTGGGCCGGCCCATGATGCGCAGGTTGACGGAATACAGCGCGATCATCATCAGGATGCTGGCCAGCAGGTCCATGATGCGCAGCCTGACATTGAGCCACCCGGTGATCAGCCCCGCCACGGCGCCCGCCGCGGTGGCGGCCACCGTGGCCGAAAAGGGATCCATGCCGCCCGAGATTAGCGTGGCGGCCACGGCGCCGCCCAGCGGAAAGCTGCCGTCGACAGTGAGATCGGGAAAGCGCAGCAGGCGGAAGGAAATCAGCACGCCCAGCGCGACCAGGCTGAAAATCAGGCCGATTTCCAGGGCGCCGAGCAAAGAGAACAGGGACATGAATCGAGTCGGGCCGGCCGCGTCTTGTGAACCCGGCCGGCGCTGCCTTGAATTTTGTTCGGAGAATGAAAGCACGCGCCGCCGGCCCGGGCCGGCGGCGCGCGGATTACTTGATGACCTCGGCGGCCGACTTCAGCAGCGCGTCGGACAGGCTGACGCCCTGCTTGGCGGCGGCGCCAGGGTTGACGAACAACCGCAGGTTGGAGCTGGTTTCGGAGGGGATGGCGCCGGGTTTTTCGCCCTTCAGGATACGCACGACGATCTTGCCGGTCTGCACGCCCAGGTCGTGGTAGTCGATGCCCAGGGCGGCGATGGCGCCGCGCTTGACGCTGTCGGTGTCGGACGCCACCAGCGGGATCTTGGCGTCGTTGCCCACCTTGACCAGGGACTCATAGGCCGACACGACGTTGTTGTCGGTATTGGTGTAGATGACATCGACCTTGCCGATCAGGCTGCGCGCGGCCGAGGCGACGTCTACCGTGCGCGGCGCGGCGGCTTCCACCAGGGTCATGCCGGCCTTGGGCAGCAAATCTTGCAGTTGCTTGACCACCACCACCGAGTTGGCTTCGCCGGGGTTGTACACCATGCCCACGCGCTTGGCGCCGGGCACGACTTTCTTGATCAGTTCGATTTGCTTGTCTAGCGCCAGCAGGTCGGACACGCCGGTGACGTTGGTGCCCGAAGCTTCCATGCTGGGTACCAGTTGCGCCGCCACCGGATCGGTAACAGCCGAATACACCACGGGCACGTCTTTGGTGGCCGCCACCACGGACTGGGCCGACGGCGTGGCGATGGCCACGATGGCGTCGGGGCGGTCGCCCACGAACTTGCGGGCGATCTGCGCGGCGGTGCCGGTATTGCCCTGCGCGCTCTGGTATTGCCACTTGAGATTCTTGCCGGATTCGTAACCGGCTTGTTTCAGGGCATCTTGCACGCCGTCGCGGACGGCGTCGAGGGCGGGGTGTTCGACGATGGCCGTGACGGCCACCGATTTTTGCTGCGCCGCAGCAGGAGCGGCCTGGATAGCCAGCGCCGCCGCCAGTGCGCCCACCGTCAGAAAATGTTTTTTTCCGATCAGCATAGGGTCAACTCCTTGCACCGTTTGGGTATTGTTTATTGTCACACGGCCGGCGCCGGCGGCTTCCCGCCGGCCTGCCGGCCCGTGAAACCGCTAAGTCTAACGTGTCAGGCCAGGCTTTGCGGCGCGGGAAATCCCTACAATGGTGCATGGCCCCCCGTTACACCGCCGGCCCCATGACGAGGTCGGGCAGCCAGGTGACGATTTCGGGGAAGATGCACAGCAGCACAATACCCGCCAGCATCACCAGTACATACGGCAGCGAGCCCCACAATACCTCTTTGGTGGGCACCTGTGGCGCGATTGAATTGAGCACGAACAAGTTCAGGCCGATGGGCGGGGTGATCAGGCCGATCTCCATATTGATGGTCAGCACCACGGCGAACCAGTACGGGTCGAAGCCGGCCTGGACCACGATGGGATACAGCAGCGGCGCGGCCATGACAATAACGGCCACCGGCGGCAGGAACATGCCTGCAACCAGCAGGAAGACGTTGATCATGCCCATCAGCACCCAGCGGTTGACTTCCAGCGCGGCGATGGCTTGCGCCACGCTCTGGGTGATGAACATCGACGACAGGGCGAAGGCAAACAATTCGGCCGAGGCCATGATCATCATGATCATCACGCTTTCGCGCATGGCCGAGCTGAAGATGCCCGTGTAGGTCTTCATCCGCACCAGCCGGTACACCACCGCCACGACCAGCAGGGTCAGCATGGCGCCGGCGCCGGCCGCTTCGGACGGAGTGGCGACGCCGCCGTACAGCACGAACAGCAGGCCCACCACGATCATCAGCAGCGGCAGCACGCGCGGCAGCGTGGCCAGCTTGTCGCGCAACGAGTACGACACCTTGCCCACGTCGAAGCTGAACCCCTTGCGGCGCGCGTCCAGCAGCGCCCAGGCCATGAACATGCAGGTCAGCATCAGGCCCGGCAGCACGCCCGCCAGGAATAGCCGGCCGATCGAGGTCTGGGTGGATATCCCGTAGACGATCATGGTGACCGAAGGCGGGATCAGGATGCCCAGGGTGCCGCCGGCCGCAATGGAGCCGGTGGCGACCGAGGCCGGATAGCCGCGGTTCATCATCTCGGGAATGCCCATCTTGCCAATGGCGGCGCAGGTGGCCGGGCTGGAGCCCGTCATGCCGGCGAAGATCGCGCAGGCGCCGATGTTGGACAGCACCAGCCCGCCCGGCACCTTGTACAGCCAGCGGTCCAGCGCCTTGTACAGATCGCCCCCGGCCGGCGTGCCGGCCACGATGGCGCCCATGAGCACGAACATGGGAATGGAGACATAAGCCAGGTTGGCGATGCCGGCGAACATGGTTTCGGCCAGGACCTCGACCACGGACGGCCCCATGTCGAGAAACAGCCCGCCCACGGCGGCCAGGCCCAGCGCGAAGGCGATGGGCATGCCGGTGCCCAGGAAGACAAACAGCGCGGCAATGATGGTGACAGCGGCCCAGGTCGGACTCATGCGTATTCTCCCGGCGAGCATATCTTGAGAATCTCAACCAGATACTGGAGGCTGAGCAGAATGAAACCCAGCACCATGGGAGCCAGGGGAATCCACAATGAAATGGCGTCGATGGTGGGCGTGGTCCAGCCGCCGTCCCAGGCGGCATACCAGTACATGGCGCTTGCCACCGCCATGACCAGGCAGAATGCCAGGCCCAGCACGGAGGCCACCAGGTTGAGCCGCCGCAGGGCGGCGCCGCGCAGCAGCAGCTCGATGACTTCGACGCCGACGTGACCACGCGTCAGCAGCACGTAGGGCGCGCCGATGAAAATGGCGGCAGTTGCCGAAAACACGACCACCTCTGTCTGCCAACTGGTGGGGGCGCGGAATACATAGCGCATGAAGATCATCTGGCAGACCACCACCATGGCCACTATCAACAAAAACGCGGCCAGCACGCCGGCGCCGCGCGACAAGCGCTCTACCGCCGCAACAAAACATCGAAGCATGGCTTCCCCTTCTTGTGAAATCGGCGGCGGGTCGCCCCGCCGCCCTGTCGTGACAGGCTTATTGCACCGCCAGCGCTTTCTGCAGCAGCTCTTCGCCGCCCTTCACCTTGTCGGCGAAGTTCTTGTAGGAAGATTTCTTGGCCACTTCCATCCAGGCATCGAAGTCGGCCTTGCTCATGCTGACGACCTCGACGCCAGCCTTGCTGAAAGCATCGACCATCTTCTTCTCGCCCTTGCGCGCCTCTTCGGTGAAATAGTCCTGGGCCTTCTGGGCGGCGGCCATGATGGCCTTCTGCTGTTCAGGATTGAGCTTGTCGTAGGTGCGCTTGGACATCACCACCGGCTCGTACATGAACCACAGCGCGTTCTCGCCCGGCGCGGTCAGGCACTTGGCCTGCTCGTACAGCCGGTACGACACGAAACTGTCGTTCGACGTGTTCGCCGCGTCCAGCACGCCCGTCTGCATGCCCGTGTAGACCTCGGACGAAGGCATCGAGGCGATCGAGGCGCCGGCCGCGGCCAGCATCTGCTCGAAGGCCGGGCCGGCAGCCCGGATGACCTGGCCCTTGATGGTGTCGGGCGAAGTGATGCAGTGCTTCTTCGACGCGAAGCCGCCGGCCAGCCAGGCATCGGCGATCACCACCACGCCGTTCTTCTCCGTCAGGGCGTGGATTTCTTTCATGAAATCCGACTTGTTCAGGCGTAGCGCGTGATCGAAGTTGCGCACCAGGCCAGGCATCAGCGTGGCCGAAAACTGCGGAACCCGGCCCGAAGCGTAGTCAAGCGGGAAAGCGGACATGTCGAGCTGGCCGCGCGTGAGCGCCCCCCATTGCTCGGTGGCCTTGTACAGCGACGAGCCGGGGAAGACCTGGATTTTCAGGCCGACATTGGCGGCAGCCACTTCGCGGGCAATGATCTGCACCATCTCGTCGCGCGGATCGCCCTGCCCGCCCGGAAACTGGTGCGAGGCGCGCAGCGTGATGTCCTGCGCCGTGGCCGCCCCCGCGGCGGCCAGCGCCGCCCCGAGGACGGCGATGCGAATTGCGTTCTTCATGATTGTCTCCATGTTCAGATAATTCTTTCGTGAAGGAACTGCAGCTGCGAACGGGGCGCCAGTACTTGGCCGGCGCCTTGCGTGGAAAATATCGTGGTTTGTGCGATTCTCCTGCTAGAACGAAATAGAAGATCGGCGCGCGCTCAGCGGCCGGCGTATTCGGTGCGCAGTACGTTTTTCTGTACCTTGCCCATGGTGTTGCGCGGCAATTGCTCGATCAGGTGGATCTGCTTGGGCACCTTGAAATTGGCAATGCGTGCTTTCAGTTCGGCCTGCATGGCGGCGGTGTCCACCGAGGCGCCCGCGCGAGGCACCACCACGGCCACCACGGCCTCGCCGAAATCCGGATGCGGCACGCCGATGACGGCCGATTCCGACACGCCCGGCATTTCGTCGATGAGCAGCTCGATTTCCTTGGGGTAGACGTTGTAGCCGCCCGAGATGATCAGGTCTTTGCTGCGGCCGACGATGGACAGGTAGTCGCCGGGCACTTCGCGCCCGCCCGAGTCGCCCCCCCAGCGGCCCACGTCGCCAGTGCGAAACCAGCCGTCGGCGGTGAATTCTTCGCGGGTTTTCTCGGGCATGCGCCAATAGCCGGCAAACACATTGGGCCCGCGCACCTGCACGTTGCCGATTTCGCCCGCGCCCAGCGCGGCGCCGGCATCGTCCACCACGCGCACCTGCACTCCGGGCAATGCCTTGCCCACGGTGCCGCCCAGCCGCTCGCCGTCGGCAGGATCGTACGGGTTGGAAGTAAGCATGACCGTTTCGCTCATGCCATAGCGCTCGAGAATGGTGTGGCCGGTGCGCTCGCGGAATTCGTTGAAGGTTTCCATCAGCAGCGGCGCCGAACCGGAAATGAACAGCCGCATCCGCGCGCAGGCCTTGCGGCCGAAGCGCGCGTCGGCCAGCAGGCGCACGTAGTACGTGGGCACGCCCATCATCACCGTGCAGCGCGGCAGGTAATGCAGGGCCTGCTCGACGTCGAGCCTGGGCAGCCAGATCATGCGCGCGCCCGCCAGCAGCGCGCCGTGCGAGGCCACGAACAGGCCGTGCACGTGGAAAATCGGCAGCATGTGCAGCAGCACATCGTCGGCGCGCCAGCCCCAGTAGCGGTGCAGCACCTGGGCGTTCGAGGCCAGGTTGCCGTGCGTCAGCATGGCGCCCTTGCTGCGTCCGGTGGTTCCAGAGGTGTACAGAATGGCGGCAAGGTCGTCGGCGCGGCGCGCCACGGCGTCGAACGACTGGCTCATGCTGCCGGCGGCATCCAGCAGCGTGCCGCTGCGGTTTTCATCCAGCGTGTATACATGGCGGGTGCCGGCCTGGTCGGCCACGCGGCGCACCCATTCCAGGTTCTTGCTGGCGCACACCACCACCGCGGGCTCGGCATCGCCGAGGAAATACGCCACTTCGCTTTCGCGATACGCCGTGTTCAGGGGCAGGTACACATAGCCGGCGCGCAGCGTCGCCAGGTACAGCAGCAGCGCCTCGGGCGATTTCTCGACCTGCACGGCCACGCGCGCGCCCTCGGGCAGGCCTAGCGATGCCAGCAGATTGGCCAGGCAGGCGCTGGCGCGATCGATGTCGTCCCAGGTGTACCGCAGCTCGGGCGTCTCCAGCGCGATCTTGCTACGGTCGGCGGGAAAGCCGCCCGCCAGGATGGTGTACAGATTGGCGTTGCTCACCTTGTCTAGTCTCCAGTGAATACGGGCGGCCGGCCCGCCAGGAAGGCGCCGACGCCTTCGCGGTGGTCGCGGCTCTCTGCGTATGAAAAAAAATCCTGATAGTCGGCTTCGCCCAGCGGCTCGCCCTGCAACAGCCGGCGCGCCTGGCGTTTGTTGATGCGGGCGGCCAGAGGCGCGCCCCGCATGATGCGCTCGGCGCTGGCGCGCGCCTGCGCGGCCACGTCTGCATCGGGCACCACGCGGGTCAGCAGGCCCAGCGACTGCGCCTCGGCGCTGTCGAACACCCGGCCTTCGAGCAGGATGGCCAGCGTGGCGGCGCGGCCCGCCAGTGCCAGCAGGCCGCGCATTTCATCGGGCGCCATGGGAAAACCCAGCCGGTTGATGGGCACGCCGAAGCGCGACGATGCGCCGGCGATGCGCAGGTCGCACTGGCAGGCGACCTCCAGGCCGCCACCCACGCACACGCCCTCGATCTGCGCCACCACCGGGTGCGGGCAATTCGCCACGGCCGCCAGCGCCGGCGCCAGCACTTGCTGGTGATAGTGGCGCACGCGCTGCAGATCGCCGCGCGCCATGGGAAACTCGCGGATATCGGCCCCGGCCGCGAACTGCCCGTCGCCGCCTCGCACGATCACGCAGCGCACAGAATCGTCGGCGGCCAGCGCCTCGAAGATGCCGCGCAGTTGCTCCCACATGGCGACGGTGATGGCGTTCAGGCGTCCGGGATGCGACAGCGTGACCACGGCCAGCGCGTCTTCGCGCTCCAGCCGCACCTGCCCTGTAGATGGCGTTTCGTACATGGCTGCCCTACCCGATCCGCGCAATGCCGCGGCTCACGCGCGGCTTGCCTTCGCCCAACTGGACCAGGTTCGCGTCCAGGTCGTCCAGGTCGTATAGATAATTGACCATCATGCCGCACGACTGCGCCAGGCCCTTGGGCGACGTATCGGCCGCCCAGTTCAGGCGCTCGATGCGCGCGCCGTTGCCCAGGTGAAAGCGCGCCACCGGGTCCAGCGGCTGGCCGTTCTTCATGGACAGCAGGTAGTGCGCCGCCAGCCTGAGGCCCGCGCGCTGCACCACTTCGGACGGCTTGCCTGTGGCGGCCTTGGCCAGCCGCGCCACCCAGCGGGCGCCATCGGGCGCGCCGGCGCGGGTGCGGGCCTTGTCGCGCACAACGGCTTCGACCTCTTGCGCGCTCAGGCGCGACAGCCAATCGGCCAGGCCGGGAATGGGCGACAGCGTGGCGAACGAGCGCAGCTTGGGCACTTCTTCGAGCAGACGCTCGATGACACGCTTGAGCAGGAAGTTGCCGAAGCTGATGCCGCGCAGGCCCGGCTGGGTGTTCGATATGGAATAGAAGATCGCCCAGCGCGCCTTGTCCAGGTCCTGCGGCGGCGCCGCCATGTCTAGCAGCGCCTGCACGTTGTCGGCCATCTGCGTGGCGAAGGCCACCTCGACGAAAATCAGCGGCACGTCGGGCATCTGCGGATGGAAATAGGCGTAGCAGCGGCGGTCGGACGCTACCCGGTGGCGCAGGTCGTCCCACGAGCGGATCTCGTGCACGGCCTCGTAGATGATCAGCTTTTCCAGCAACGAGGCCGGCGAATCCCAGGTCAGCGGGCGTAGTTCCAGCAAGCCCACGTCGAACCAGGCCGACAGCAGGCCTTCCAGGTCTTTGTCCAGGGCCTGCAGCCCCGCTACCTGCTTGCGCCAGCGCAGCATGTCGGCGCGCAAGGCCACCAGAAAGCGCAGGCCGTCGGGCAAGGCATTGAAGCGCTTGAACAGCCTTTGCCCCTGGTCGCCGCGCGGCTCCAGGCCGGCGCTTACCTGCGCCAGGCCGGCCAGCAGTTCGCGGCGGCGCTTGCTGTCGGCCGCGGCGTAGGCGCCGCACCAGCTGCGCGCCAGTTTGTTGGCGGCCACGTCGGTCAGGCGGGCCTGGAACAGCGGCAGAATCTCGGCGGTGCCGGGCAGCCGGCCGCTGTTCCACAGGCGGCTCAGCCGGGCCATGAGGCCGGCGTGTTCGGCGGCGGCCTCGCCTTCCGGCGCGGCATCGCCATCAGGCGGCCGGGCGCCGCGCGCGAGCGGGCTGGAGTCTAGGGCGGTCATGGGCAGGCTCCTGGGTGAGAGACGGGGAAGAGTGGGACGGCGCATCGGCCTCGCCGGCCTCGCTGGCCAGCAGGCGCAGGGCGTCGAGCTGGCGCAGCAGGTGCTTGCGCGCCAGGGCTTCGGCGGCATCCGGGTCGCGCGCCCTGAGCGCGGCGTAGATCGCCAGGTGCTCGGCGCAAGATTCGGCGATGCGGCCGGGCACGCTCAGGCTCTTGTGGCGGAACAGGCTGAGCACCTTGCGCAGGTTGCCCACCATGTCCGACAACCAGCGGTTGTCGGCCAGCCCCTGGACCGCTTCATGAATAAGGAAGTTGGTGTCGTAATAGGCGTCGATGCGGCCGGCGGCGGCGTGGTCGGCCAGCGCCTGGTGCAACGGCTCGAGCGCGGCCAGGTCGGCGTCGGACGCCTTCAGGGCGGCCTCGTGGGCGCAGCGCCCCTCGAGCATGGCCATCAACGGGAAAATGTCTTCCAGGTCGCGCAGCGACAGCTCGTTGACGAAGCAGCCGCGACGCGGTTCAAGACGCACCAGGCCTTCGGTGGCCAGTACCTTGAGGGCCTCGCGCAATGGCGTGCGCGAAATGCCCAGCAAGCCCGTCAGGCGCGTTTCGTCGATCCATTCGCCGCTGGCCAGCGCCCGCGAGCGGATCATGGCGCGCAGGCGGTCGGCGACCTCGAGATACAGCGCTTGCCTGACGATGGGAGCAGTCATGGAAGGCCCGCGAGCGGTTCCTGTAATTCATAATTATAGGAAAGCCCATCATACCCCCGGCCACGGGCACGCGATAGCCCCACCCGACCCCGGGGAAACCCGGGCCCGCCGGATCAGAGGTGCAGCACGCCCGCCACGGCGTGGCGGACCAGCGACCGCGCCCAGCGGCGCGCCGGCAGACCGTAGCGGCTTTCGACCTCTTCGGCGCGGGCCAGCAGCCGGGCCGGCGTAATGGCCAGGGGCGGGCCGCTGAAAGCCAGCACGATCTGGTTGCCCGCGTCGATTTCGGGCAGCAGCACGATGCGGTCGTCGAAGGCGCGCCGCAGGTTTTCAATATTGCGGTCGAAGCTCTCGTGCTGGCCGAACAAGTTGACCGACAGCACCCCCACGTCGCCCAGCACGCGCCGGCAGCCGCGGTAGAACGCTTCCGAGTCGCGCACCGGCCCGCGGGCCGAGGCATCGTACAAGTCCACCATCAGCACCGGGCAACGGCCGGCATGGCGAGGGTCGGCCACCCAGGCCGCCGCGTCGTCGTGGTCTATCGACAGGCGGGCAGCGGCCGGCAGGCGAAAGAACATCTGGCACACCGCCGTGACCTGAGGGTTCCACTCCACGACGGCCACCGGGCTGCGGGTGTGCTTCAGGCAAAACCGGGCCAGCGAGCCCGCGCCCAACCCGAGCAGGCCGATAGCCTCGTCTTTGGGGGGGTCGAGGAACAGCAGCCAGGCCATCATCTGGCCGGTGTATTCCAGCACCAGTTCGGCCGGGGCCTTGATGCGCATGGCGCCCTGGATCCATTCGGTGCCGAAATGCAGGTAGCGGATGCCGTCGGCTTCGGAAAGCGTGGGCTGGTCGTGGACAGGAGGGGAAGATCGTGCGGGCATCGCGCGATTGTAGCCAGCGCGGTACCCTGAGGCCTGGCCCGTCACAAAGGAACGCCGATGTCCGACCAGTTCTCGACCACACAGATCGTACGCAAGACTGTCATCCGCACCGCTGGCGGGCTGGTGGCGTCGCAACACCGCAAGGCCGCCGAAGCCGGCGCCCAAGTGCTGGCCGCCGGCGGCGACGCCGTGGACGCCGCGGTTGCCGTGTCATTTGCCGCGGGCGTGGTCGAGCCCTGGATGAGCGGTCCCATGGGCGGCGGCGCCATGACCCTGTACCGCGCCGACGAAGACCGGGCCAAGGTGGTGTATTTCGGCATGCGCTCGCCCGCGGGGCTGGACCCGGCCCACTACCCCCTGGCCGGCGGCGGCGCGGTGTCGTCCGACCTGTTTCCTTGGCCCGCGGTGCAAGACGATCGCAATGCGCGCGGCGCCACGGCGGTGGCCGTGCCCGGCACGGTGGCGGGCATGGAACTGGCCCATGCCACCTATGGCCGGCTGCCCTGGCGCGAGCTGCTGCAACCGGCCGTGGCGCTGGCGCGCGAAGGCCTGCTGATCGACTGGTACACCACCCTGATGATCGCCGGCTCGGCGCGCTGGCTGGCGCGCGACCCCGACGCCGCGCAAATGTTCCTGGACGACGGCGCCTGGCCCAAGGCCAGCGGCTGGTCGGCGGCAGCCGGGCTGCGCATCGCGATGCCGCGCGCCGCCGACATGCTGGCCAGCCTGGCCGAGCAAGGCCCGCGCGCGTTCTACGACGGCGACATCGGCGCCGAACTCGCGCGCGACGTGCAAGCCAAGGGCGGCTGCCTCAGCCACCAGGACCTGCGCGACTATCGCGCCCTGCTCCAGGAGCCGCTGTCGATTCCCTATCGGGGCGGGCGTATCCACGCCACGCCGGAAATGACGGCCGGCCCCAGCCTGGCGCGCTGCCTGCAGCGCCTGCAAAGCAGGCTGCAGCCTGGCCGCGCGCCGGGCGCGGATGCCTACACGGCCTACGCCGAGGTATTGCGCGACGAATACCGCTGGCGCCTGTCGAACATGGGCGACAACGAAGACCCGCGCACCCCCGCCTGCACCACGCACTTCAGTGTGGTCGACCGCCACGGCAACCAGTGCGCGGTGACTCAGACCCTGCTGTCGGCCTTCGGATCGCACGTGGTGTCGCCTTCTACCGGCATGCTGCTCAACAATGGGATCATGTGGTTCGACCCCGAGCCGGGCAAGGCCAATTCACTGGCGCCGGCGCGCCGCTGCCTGATGAATATCTGCCCCGTGGTGGGCGAGGCCGGCGGGCGCCGCTTCGCGCTGGGCGCCTCGGGCGGCCGCAAGATCCTGCCCGCGGTCATGCAGTTGGTCTCGTTCCTGGTCGACTACGGCATGAGCCTGGAAGACGCATTCCACCATGCCCGCCTCGACGCCAGCACCGACGTGCTCCTGCTGGACCCGAAACTGCCGCGCGACGCCTATGAGGCCCTGGCCGCCGCCCACCCGCACGCCGCCGCGCCGCGCACCTTGTACGCGTACGCCTACGCCTGCCCTTCCGGCGTGCTGCGTGAAGACGGGCACAACGAAGGCTGCACCGAAATCATGTCGCCCTGGGGCGACGTGGCACTGTCAGAGACTTACGCGGCGGCCGGCTGAGCGCCGCTGTCCCACAGCAGGTCCAGCAGTTCTGTCTGGCGGCGCCCGCCGCCCAGCATCGCGGCAATGTGCAGCACGCGCTTCAGGTACAGGTGCAGTCCGCTTTCCCAGGCGATGCCCAGCGCCCCATGCACCTGGATGGCATGCTGGGCGGCGCGCTGCGCACTTTCCAATGCCAGCAGCTCGGCCACCGCGCAGGCATGCGCGGCCGCCCCGGCATCCGCGCGCTCGAGCAGGCACAGCGCCTCTTTGCCCGCCAGCATGGCATCGTCCAGTGCCATCCAGTCGTCGGCCAGGCGATGCTTGATTGCCTGGTTGGCGCCGATGGGGCGGCCGAATTGCTGGCGTTCGCAAGCGTGCGCCACTGCCGCGTCCAGGGCGGCCGACGCGGCGCCCAGCATCTCGGCCGCGCGCAACAGGCGATAGCCCTGCTGCCAGCCGGCCCAGGCCGGCTCGTCGAGCGCCACATCGATGGCGTCGACGGGCGCGACGGCGGGCAAACGGGCCGTGCCGATCGTGGGGTCGACCCCGACGCCGACGGGCGCATCGGCCAAGTCGTGCAATTCCAGCCGCAGGCCCTGGCCGCCGGCGCGCCGCCACGCCAGCGCGTGCCGGCCGGGCAGCGCGTACTCCACCACCAGGCTGCCGTCGGCCTGCCAGGCGGCGGGCGCGTGGCAGGCGTCGCCGGCCAGCATCGGCGCCAGCCAGGAGGCCAGCGGACCGTCAGCCTGCCGCGCCGCGGGCAAGCCCGGCAAAAGCGCCATGTTGGCCACGAGCGGCGCCGCCAGCAAATGGCGCCCGGCCTGGACAGCCAATGGCCACGCCGCGCGCAAGCCCAGCCCGGAGCCGCCAGCCGCCTCGGGCAACAGCACGGCGGGCCATCCCAGGCTTGCCAGTTCGCGCCACCAGTCGGCTTGCCAGCCGGCGTCGTTGACGCGCGCCGGCGCGCCGGCGGCCGGATGCCTTTCATCCAGGAAGCGCCGCGCGGCGTCTTCCATCATGCTTTCGATGTCGTCCGCTTCGGCTGTTTCCGCCACATTCATCTTTGCACTTGTCCTTGTTTGTTCCTGCGTTCAGCCCTTGGGCAGGCCAAGCACGTGCTCGGCGATGATGTTGCGCTGGATTTCCGAGGTGCCGGCCAGAATGGTTTCGGCGCGCGACCACAGATAAGCGCGCAACAGGCCCTCGTCAGTACCGTGCGGCGTGGCGGGCGCCAGGCAGGCGTCCTGGCCCAGCAGGTCGAGTCCCAGTTCAAGCAGGCGCTGGTGCGCCTCGCTCCAGTGGATCTTGGTCGATGACCCTTCCGGGCCCGGCGGATCGCCGCGCTGCGCGCGCAACAAGGCGCGCCGTGACTTCAATGCAAGCACATGGCTGTCGGCCGCCAGCCGGGCCCAGCGATGACGCACCGACGCGTCCTGCGACCGACTGTCGCCGTTGGCGTCGGCGCGGCAGACCAGCCCCCTTACCTGCCCGAGCTCTTGCGCAAAGCGCACCAGGCGCGGAATGAAGTACGTGCCGCGTTCGAAACTGGCGGCCGCCATGGCGATCTTCCAGCCCTGATTCTGCCCGCCCAGCAGGCAATCGGCCGGCACGCGCACGTTGTCGAAGAAAACCTCGCAGAATTCCGCCTCGCCGGTCAGTTGGCGGATCGGCTCGACACGCACGCCGGGGTCGCGCATATCGACCAGCAGAAAACTCAGGCCACGGTGCCGTGGCGCCTGCGCATCGGTGCGGGCCAGCACGAAGCACCAGCGCGCGCGATCGGCGAACGAGGTCCATATCTTGTGGCCATTGAGCACATAGCCGCCGCCGGGCGCGGGCTCGGCGCGAGTGCGCAGCGCGGCCAGGTCCGACCCCGCGCCCGGCTCGGAATAGCCCTGGCACCACACGTCGCGATTGGACAGAATGCCGGGCAGGAAACGACGCTTCTGTGCCTCGGTGCCAAAATGCAGCAAGGTGGGGGCCAGGATGCCATGGCCGATCAGGTTCACGCCCAGCGGCGCGCCGCAGCGCGCGTGCTCTTCATGGAAAATGGCCTGGCGCTGCAGGGGCAGCGCACGCCCCCCATACGCGCGCGGCCAGCCCAACCCCGACCATCCGTCCGCGCACAGCGCGTCTTCCCAAGCCTGGCGAAAATCCAGATCCGCCGGGTCGGCGACACCGGGCCATTGATCGACGAAACGGGCGTAGCGCGCGCCCAGCCAGGCGCGCAGGCCCGCGCGAAACGCGGCGTCGTCGGCCAGGGCGTCGAGACCGCGGGCGTCTATATCGGCGTGGCTCATTGCAGGCGGATGTTCGAATCGCGGGCCACCTTTGCCCAGGTCCCGATGTCCTGCTTGATGAACGCCGCGAAGGCCTGCGGGTCGCTGCCGATGATGTCCAGCCCCAGGTCGGCGAACTTGCGCTTGACGTCCTCGCGCTTGAGCGTCTTGGCCAACGCCCGGTAGATGGTGTCGATGACGGCGGACGGCGTGCCGGCCGGCGCCACCAGCCCCAGCCACGGCATGGCCGAATATCCCGGCAGCCCGGAGGCGGCCACCGTGGGCAATTCGGGCACCGAGGCCGACGGCTGCTCGGTCGTCACCGCCAGCGCGCGCAACTTGCCGTCTTTCACGAAGGGGCCCGAGGATGCCCAGGCATCGAACATCACCTGCAGCCGGCCGGCCACCAGGTCGGTCAGGGCGGGCGAACTCCCCTTGTAGGGAATGTGTTCCATCTCGACGCCGGCCATGTGCTTGAACAGTTCGGCCTCCAGGTGCGTGGAACTGCCCGTGCCCACGGAGCCATAGCTGACCTTGCCCGGATTGGCCTTCAGGTAGGCCACCAGTTCGCCCACCGTCTTCACCGGCACGGACGGATGCACTTCCAGAATATGCACCACCGACGCCACCTGGCTGACCGGCACGAAATCCTTGACGGGGTCGTAGTTCACCTTGCTGTAGATGCTGGGCGCGATGCCCAGCGACGAGGCCGCCATCAACAGCGTGTAGCCGTCGGGCTGGGCGCGCGCCACGTAATCCGAGGCGATCAGCGTGCCGCCGCCCGGCTTGTTCTCCACGATGACGGGCTGGCCCAGCTCGTTGCCCAGGTGCTCGGCGATCAGGCGCGTCATGATGTCGGTGGCGCCGCCCGGCGAGAACGGCACCACAATGCGTACAGGCTGCGTGGGATAGTCGCCCTGCGCCCAGGCCGTGCCGCTGGCGGCCGATGCGGCCAGTGCAATGCCGGCCAGTATTTTTTTCAACATGATGTCTCCTCCTTGTGGGTCGATGGACTACTGTGATGACGGCAGGATCAGCGCGTCCAGCACGGCGACGCCCTGCCCCGCCTCTTTGACGAGCAGCGGATTGACTTCGATCTCTGCCGCGGCGGGCGTGGCCAGCAAGGCCTCGCCCACCGCGACAATGGCCTCGCAAGCCGCGGCCAGGTCGGCCTTGGGTTTGCCCCGGTAGCCGTCCAGCAGCGGAAACACTTTCAGCTCGCGCAGCATGGCTTCAGCCTCGGCCGCATCGATCGGCAGCACGCGATGGCTGGTATCGCCGTACAGCTCGGTCAGCACGCCGCCCAGGCCCACCGTCAGCACCGGGCCGAACACCGGGTCGCGCGTGGCGCCCACGATCAGTTCGGCCACGCCCTGTTCCATGCGCTGCACCAGCACGCCGTCCAGGCGCGCCTGCGGCGCATGGGCGGCGGCGGCCTCGTGGACGCGGGCATGCGCGGCGCGCACCGCGGCGGCGTCGGGCAAGTGCAGCGCCACCCCGCCCGCCTCGGTCTTGTGCGCAATGTCCGCGCTAAGGATCTTCAAGGCCACCGGGTAGCCCAGCGCATCGGCCTGCGCCACCGCCTGGTCTGCGTCGCGCGCCTGGCGCGCCGTGTCGCGCAAGCCAAAACGCCGCAGATAGTCGCGAGCCTGCGCCTCGTGGCAGGGCAGCGCGGGCGCCCCGCCCTCTTGCCGCGGCCCGGACGTGGCGGCAGCGGGCGCGCCGCCATGCCGTCGCGCATCGCACCACGACAGGAACGGCGCCAGCGCCGACACGGCGCGCCCCAGGTCATCGAACACGGCCACGCCCGCTTCGCGCAAGGCCTGCCGGCACTGGGCCGCGCCGGTGTCGATGGCGGCGAACAGGCGCGGATGCGCGCGCGCCACCTCGCCCAGCGCGTCGGCCATGCGGTCCAGCATGTAGCCCGGGGCGTAGACCACCACCGCGTCCACCGCGTCCGAAGTGGCCAGCGCCTGCAGCGCCGCGCGCACGAACCCGGGGTTGTTCACTACATTGCCGGTGAGGTCCACCGGATTGCCCACCATGCCGTAATCGGGAATGCCGTCGCGCAGCACCTGTTGCAGCTGCGCCGGCAATTCGGGCAGGTCGAGGCCGGCGCCGATGAAGCGGTCGGCCAGGATGGCGCCCAGGGCGCCTGACATCGTCAGCACGGCCACGCGCCGGCCGGCGGTGCGCTGCCGCAACGTGGCCAGGCATGCCAACTGCGCCATCTGCGCAAAATCGTGCGCCTCGATCACGCCCAGCTGGCGGAACGCGGCGCTGTAGATGCGGCGGTCGCCGGCCAGCGCCGATGTATGCGAGCGCACCGCCTGTGCGCCCTTGTCGGTGGCCCCTGCCTTCAAGGCGATCAGCAGCTTGCCGCGCCGCTGCAGTTCGCGGCAGGCGCGCACGAAGCGCGGGCCGTCGCGCAGTTGCTCCAGATAGCCCAGCACGATCTCGGTGTGCGGGTCCTGCGCCAGGTATTCCAGGTAGGCGGAAAAATCAATGCAGGCCTCGTTGCCCGTATTGATGAACTGGGAAAAAGGCAGGCCTTCCCTACGCGCCAGGGCATAGACGGCAGCGCACACGTTACCGCTTTGCGTCAGCAAGCTGACCTGGCCTGGCCCTTGCTGCATGGGCGCTGTCTTGAAGACCGACGCGAACGCCGTGTGGGCTTGCGTATTCAGGTTGGCGAAGCCCATGCAGTTGGGGCCGGCCACCAGCATGCCCGATTCGGCGGCAAAAGCCTCTAGCTCGTGTTGCAGGCGCAGCCCGTCGCCACCCGCTTCGGCAAAGCCGGCCGCATACACGATAGCGGCTCGCACGCCATGCGCGTGGCAGCGCCTCAGCATGGGCGTGACCTCGGCGGCGCCGATGGCCAGCACGGCCAGATCGACCGGCTGGGGCACCGATTCAATATCGGGCCAGCAGCGCAGGCCAAACACTTCCTGGTACTTGGGGTTCACGGGGTAGACGTGCCCGGCATAGCCGAAGCGCGTCAAGAGCTCCAGCGGCATGCCGCCGATGCGGCCGGCGTTGTCGCTGGCGCCGACCAACGCGATCGACCTCGGGTTCAGCAATGGTTCCAGGCGGTGCGTCATGCGGACTCGCCCGACTTGTTGCGCTGAATGGCCTGGGCCAGGCCGCGCTCGCGAACCACGCGGTATTCCTCGGTCAGATGCGACAACTGGTGCGTGTCGAAGTGCGCGGCCAGCGCGGTGCGAAAACCCTGGGCGTCGGCACTGCGGTTCAGCGAGCGCTTGAGCAGCTTCAGCCCGAAAGGAGGCGCCTGGGCAATGCGCTGCGCCAGCGCCAGGGTGGCCGCGTCCAGTTCGGCCACCGGCACGACGCGGTTGACCATGCCTATGCGCAGCGCCTCCTGGGCGTCGATTTTCTCGCCGGTGTAGAGCATTTCTTTGGCTTTGCGCAGCCCCATCACCCACGGGTGTATCAGCACTTCGGTGGCGGCCGCGGCCAGCGTGTGGCCGACCGGATCGGAAAAATAGGCGTCGTCGGCGCAAACGACCAGGTCGCACATATTGGCGACCATGAACCCGCCGGCCACGCAGGCGCCCTGCACCTGGGCGACGGTGGGCTTGGGAAAATCCCAGATGCGCAGGCAGTAGCCGTAGTAGCGGCGCGACTCGTATTCCCAACGCTCTTCAACCGTGAAATCCGCGCGCTTGGCCTGCGCCTCTTTCAGGTCATGGCCGGCCGAGAAATGCGCGCCCTGGCCGGCCAGCACCACGACCCGCGTCTGTGCGTCGGCGGCGGCCCGGTCCAGCGCCTGGTCCAGTTCGTCCAGCATCTGCTGGCTTTGCGCATTGCGCGCCGCGGGGCGCGCCAGGCTGATGCGGCAGACCGCGCCATGCTGCTCCACGGCCAGGGTCGCGTAATCCATGATGTCTCCTTGGGTGCTTGTGCCGGATTGAATTTACGCCGCGACATTCCTAGAATACAAAATCTAAATTCAAAATTTCCCACAATATGAACACCAAGCACACGGCAGGAGCGCAGAGCATGCGCCGGGCGTTGACCTTGCTGCGGGTGCTGGCGCAGCACCAGGAAGCCGGCATAGACCTGCAGGGCGTCATGGCCAGCACCGGCCTGGAACGCTCCACCGCGCATCGCCTGCTCAGCTGCCTGCTGGAAGAGCGCTTCGCCGAGCGCGATCCGGCCAGCCGCAAGTACCGGCTGGGCGTCGATGCCATGCAGTTGGGCTTTGCGTCACTGCGCCACACGCCGCTGCTGGACACGCTGCGGCCATTCACCCAGAAGCTGGCCCGCCTGTCGGGCGACACGGTGTTCCTGGTGATACGCCAGGGCGACTACGCCTTCTGCCTGCTGCGCGAAGCCGGCAGTTTTCCGGTCAAAGTGTTCACCATCGACCAGGGCGAGCGGCGCCTGTTGGGGGTGGGAGCGGGCGGCCTGGCCCTGCTGGCCAGCCTGCCCGATGACGAGATCGCGCAGTTGTACCAGCGCCACGCGCCGCTGTACGAGCAGGCAGGGTTCAGCCACGCGGGCATGATGAAAATGGTGCGCCGCACGCGCCAGGCCGGCTATTCCACCATCGTGGACACCATCACGCCCGGGGTATCGGGGGTGGGCGTGGCGTTTCCGGTATCGGCGCTGACCTGGGTCGCGGTGAGCTTCGGCGCCATCAGCAGCCGGCTCGACGCGCGGCGGCGTGTAGAAATGGGGGAACTGCTGCGGCGCGAATGCCAGGCCTGGGCAGAAGAATATGCGGGGCAGCGAGCCCCCGGTCGTCTCGAAAGGCCAGGCGCCTGATGCCCTTGCGTGCCAGGCGCCCGGCCATGCGCCGGCTTACACCCGCTCGAACACGGCCGCAATGCCCTGCCCGCCGCCGATGCACATGGTGACCAGCGCATAGCGTCCCTGGACGCGCTGCAGTTCATACAGCGCCTTGACGGTAATGATGGCGCCGGTGGCGCCGATGGGGTGCCCCAGGCTGATGCCGCTGCCGTTGGGGTTGACCTTGGCCGGGTCGAAGTCCAGTTCGCGCGCGACCGCGCAGGCCTGGGCGGCAAAGGCCTCGTTGGCCTCGATCACATCGAGCTGGTCTACCGTCAGGCCAGCGCGCTTGAGCACGGCCTGGGTGGCGGGCACCGGCCCGATACCCATGATTTCGGGGTCGACGCCCGCGTGCGCGTACGCCACCAGGCGCGCCAGCGGCCTGACGCCCCGGCGCTCGGCCGCGGCGGCGCTCATCAGCACCACGGCGCCCGCGCCGTCGTTCAGGCCCGAGGCATTGCCGGCGGTGACGGTGCCGTTTTCTTTCTTGAACACGGGCTTCAGGCCAGCCAGGCTTTCGGCCGTGACATCGCGCCGCACGTGCTCGTCGGTGTCGAACGTGACCTCGCCCTTGCGCGTTTTCATGACCATGGGCACGATCTGTTCGCGGAAATAGCCGGCCTCGATGGCGGCGGCGGCGCGGCGATGCGACTCGGCGGCCAGCGCGTCCTGGTCGGCGCGGCTGATGCCGAACTTGGCGGCCACGTTCTCGGCGGTGACGCCCATGTGCATGCGGCCAAATGGATCGGACAGCGCGCCCGTCATCATGTCGAGCAGGGCCGCGTCGCCCATGCGCGCGCCCCAGCGCTGCGCCGGCGCGATGTACGGAGCGCGGCTCATGCTTTCGGCGCCGCCGCCCACGGCGATCTCGGTGTCGCCCAGCATGATGGTCTGCGCGGCCGACACGATGGCCTGCAGCCCGGAGCCGCACAGGCGGTTCACGTTGAACGCCGGCGTTTCCTTGCCGATGCCGGCGTTCATGGCGGCCACGCGCGACAAATACATATCGCGCGGCTCGGTGTTGATGACATGGCCCATGGCCACGTGGCCGACTTCGGCGCCAGCCACGCCGGCGCGGGTCAGCGCTTCTTTGATGACGGCGGCCCCCAGGTCGATGGGCGGCACGTCTTTCAGGGCGCCGCCGAAGTCACCGATGGCGGTGCGGGCGGCGGCGGTGACGACGACTTCATTCATGGTGTTTCTCCAGTCCGGCATGCCGGCACGATACCGGCAAGAACAAGATCCATCATAACGCCCTGGCTGCTCGCGGGCCGGGGCCGGATCAGCCCTTGCGGGCGGCGCGCCGCGCGGCGAAATCAGCAACGGCCTGGGCGTGTTCCGGCGTTTTGTGGGCCAGCGACTGATAGGCCGCCGACAATTCCAGCAAGGTGTCCAGGCGGGTGTGCTGGCCTTCGCGCAACAGGCGCTTGGTGAGCCGCACCGCGTCGGGCGAGTTGGCAGCAATGCGCCGCGCCAGCGCCCGCGCCTGTGGCAGCAGTTCGTCCGCGGGCACCACGCGCGACACCAGCCCCCATTCGAGCGCCGTGGCCGCGTCGATGGCGTCGCCGGTCAAGGACATCTCGGCCGCGCGCGCCATGCCGATCAGGCGCGGCAGGAACCACGCGCCGCCGTCGCCGGGCACGATGCCCAGCTTGACGAAGCTCTCGGCAAAACTGGCCTGTTCGGCGGCGATGCGCAGGTCGCACATGCAGGCGAGATCGCAGCCCGCGCCGACGGCCGGGCCGTTGACGGCGGCGATGGTCGGCACCTCGAGCGCGTGAAAAGCCAGGGGCAGCCGCTGGATGCCATGGCGGTATTCCTGGCGCAATGCGGTTCCCCCCACCTCGGGGCCGATCTGCCGCTGCATGTCGTTGATGTTGCCGCCTGACGAAAACACGCGCCCGTTGGCGGTAAGAATGACGACGCGCACCGTGGCGTCGGATTCGATGCGCGCGCACGCCTGCAGCAGGGCGTCGACCATGCCGCTGCCGGTCAGGGCGTTGCGGGTTTCTTGATGATCCAGCGTCAATACGACGATACCGTCGTCGTCCTGTTCGTAATGCAGTAAGTCGCTCATTCCCGCAATGGCCTCGTGTAAAGAAAAAAATGATCAGGCCCCAGCGTATGCGCGCCCCATGCCGCGAGTCCAATACCGTTTGGGGGCCGGCCGATACTGCAACGGTATCACTGCGTGGCGACGAATCGCCGCTGGGCTATGCCGATACGAAAAGCGTATGGATCGGCCAAAAAAAAATATTAGACAAGTCTCAGCCCCAGGGGGGATAGTCCTTCGCAAAGAGAAGGGACACGGAGACATGATCGATACCCTTGAGCTGACCGCCATACCCGCCGCCGACGAGGCGCTGCGCAACGATATACGCGAATTTCTGGCCAGCGCCATGGAGGGCGTTGCGGCCGACCAGCGGGCGCGCTCGTGGATGGGCTTCGATGCCGGCTTCAGCCGCGCCCTGGCGGCGCGCGGCTGGCTGGGCATGACGCTGCCGCGTGAATACGGCGGCGCCGACCGCGGCCACTTCGCGCGCTTTGTGCTGTCCGAAGAACTGCTTTGCGCCGGCGCGCCGGTGTCGGCGCACTGGATCGCCGACCGCCAGAGCGCTCCGCTCATTCTCAAGTACGGCACCGAAGCGCAGCGCCAGTTCTATCTGCCGCGCATCTGCCGCGCCGAAGCCTTTTTCTGCATCGGCATGAGCGAGCCGAATTCGGGGTCCGACCTCGCCAGCATCCGCACCCGCGCCGAGCCGCGCGACGGCGGCTGGCTGCTCAACGGCAGCAAGATCTGGACCACCAACGCCCATCGCTCGCACTACATGATCGCGCTGGTGCGCACGTCGGGTACCGCCGCCGACCGCCACCAGGGGCTGTCGCAAATGATCATCGACCTGACGCTGCCCGGCGTCACGGTACGGCCCATCGAAGACCTGGCCGGCGACGCGCACTTCTCGGAAGTATTTTTCGATAACGTCGCGCTCGACGCCCAGGCCCTGATCGGCACCGAAGGCGACGGCTGGCAGCAGGTCAACGCCGAACTGGCATTCGAGCGCAGCGGCCCGGAACGCATCTATTCCAGCATGGCGCTGGTGGAATGCTGGCTGGCGCACTGCCGCGCCGCGGGCCTCGACGACGCGGCCACCGCCGCTACGCTGGGCGACATCCTGACGCAACTGGCCACGCTGCGGGCGATGTCGCTGGCCGTGGCCGGCCAACTGGCCCGCGGGCGCAGCCCCGCTACCGAAGCCGCACTGGTCAAAGACCTGGGCACCGAGCTCGAACAACGCATTCCGGACCTGATCGCACAGACGCTGGACCGGCGCCCCGACATCCCCGCGACGCCCGAACTGCTGCGCACGCTGGCCTACGTGGAACAGGTCAGCCCCACGTATTCGCTGCGCGGCGGCACGCGCGAGATTCTGCGCGGCATCATCGCACGCGGCCTGGGCCTCAGATAGGAAGAAACACAATGGACTCTCTGTTCGGCGACTCCGCCCACCGCCTGTTTGCCCAGGCCTACCCAGCCGACGTGCTGCGCGCCGCCGAGCGCGGGCAGGCCGACGCGGCCTGGCAAGCGGTGGAAGACTCCGGCTTCCTGGACGCATTGCTGCCCGAAGATGCCGGCGGCGCCGGCCTTTGCCTGGCCGACGTGGCGCCGCTGGCCCAGGCCGCGGGCTGGCACGGCGTGGGCGCGCCCGTCATCCAGACCATGCTGGCGCGCGCCTGGCTGCAAGCCGCCGGGCATGCGCCGCGGCCTGGCCCGATCGCGCTGGCGCCCTGGTCGGCCCGTACGGACGCCGGCGGCATCGAGGCCCGCTCAGTCGGCGCCGCGCGCGCCGCCCAGTGGATTCTGGTCGCCGCCCCGGACACGGGCGGCGCCCGCCTGCTGGCGCGGGCCGATGCCCGGGAAACGGCGTCAGGCGGATACGGCAGCCTGGACGCCGACCTGTGCTGGCCCGCGGCCGCGCTGGCGGCGGCCACGCCGCTGAACGTGCCCGGCGCCGCGCTGGCCGACCTGGCCGCCACCGCCTACGCCGGGCTCATCGCGGGCGGCCTGGAACGCATCCTGCAACTGACCGTGGAATACGCCAGCCAGCGCACGCAGTTCGGCAAGCCCATCGGCCGCTTCCAGGCCGTGCAGCAGCAACTCAGCGTGCTGGCCGAACACGTGTGGGCCGTGCGCGCGGCCGCCCAGCTGGCTTTCCAGGGCCGGGGCTGGATGCCGCAGCCGCTATTGGCCGCGCAGGGCAAGGCCCGTGCCAGCGGCGCCGTGGCGCGCGCCGCCGACATCGCCCACGCCGTGCATGGCGCCATCGGCATCACGGCCGAATGCGACCTGCAATGCTATACGCGCCGGCTGCGCGAATGGCGTCACGCCGCGGGCGGCGAACAGTACTGGAACCTGCGCATCGGCAGCCACGCGCTGGCGGCGCGGGACCTGTCGGCGCTGGACTACGTGCGTACCCACCTGTACGCGGCAGCCGAATGAGCGCGCCCGGCCATTCCAACCCGCTGCCCCTGGCCGGCGTGCGCGTGCTCGATCTCAGCCGCGTGCTGGCCGGCCCCTGGTGCACGCAGACCCTGGCCGACCTGGGCGCCGATGTCTGGAAAATCGAGGCTCCCGGGCGCGGCGACGATACCCGCAGCTGGACGCCGCCCGACGTGGGCGGCGAATCTACGTATTTCATGTGCGCCAACCGCAGCAAGCGTTCGCTGGCCGTCGATCTGCGCCACCCTGCAGGGCGCGCGCTGGTGCAGCGCCTGGCCGCCCAGGCCGATGTGCTGGTGGAAAACTACCGGCTCGGCGCGCTCGCCAAGTTCGGACTCGACTACGACACGCTGTCACGGGCGCACCCCCGGCTGATCTACTGCTCCATTTCCGGTTATGGCCGCACGGGTCCGCGCGCGGCCGAACCCGGCTACGACTTCGTGATCCAGGCGGAAAGCGGACTGATGTCGATCACCGGCGAGCCTGACGGCGCGCCCATGAAACTGGGCGTGGCCATTACCGACCTGGTTACCGGCATGAACGCCACGCAGGCGATTCTTGCCGCGCTGCTGGCGCGCCACCAAAGCGGCAAGGGGCAACTGATCGACCTGGCGCTGCTCGACAGCGCGGTCAGCGTGCTGGCCAATGTCGGCGCGGGCTACTTGGCGGCGGGACACACGCCCCAGCGCTTCGGCAACGGACACCCCACGGTGGTGCCTTACCAGATTTTCGCCACCGCCGATGGCGCATTCGCGCTGGGTGTGGGCAACGACACGCAGTTCGCCGCGCTGTGCGCCGCGCTGGGCCAGCCACAGTGGGCCCAGGACGAACGCTATCGCACCAACCGGGCTCGCGCGCTGAACCGCGCCACGCTGGTGCCCGAACTGCAGCGCATTTTGCTGACGCAATCGAGCGCGTACTGGCTGGCGCGCATCCGCGCCGCCGGCATTCCGGCCGGCCCGGTACGCACGGTGCCGCAGGCGCTGGACGCGCCGGAAATCGCCGCGCGAGGCCTGCTGGCCGACACCGCCGACGCCGTGCACGGCTCGCTGCGCCTCATGCGCTCGCCCCTGCACCTGCGCGGCACGCCGCCGCGCGAGCCGGCCGCGCCGCCGCGCCTGGGCGAACATACCGACGCAGTGCTGGCCCAGGTGCTGGGCGCCAGCGCCGCCGACATCCAGGGCTGGCGCGATGCCGGCGCCGTGGCCTGAGGCGCGCGCCGTGAATCAGGCCGTCATCCTCGATACGCACGGCGGGCCGGAAGTCCTGCGCGTGACCGACCGCCCCCTGCCCGCGCCGGCGGCCGGCGAGGTAACGGTGGCGCATCGCGCCGTGGGCGTCAACTTCATCGACCTGTACTACCGCGGCGGCCGGTACCCGCATCCCTTGCCGCACGGGCTGGGCTTCGAGGGCGCGGGCGTGGTCGAAGCCGTAGGCAGCGGCGTGGTGGGCCTGCGGCCTGGCGACCGCGTGGCCTACGCCACCGGTCCTCTGGGCGCCTACGCCCAGGCCCGCAACCTGCCAGCCAGCCACATCATCAAGCTGCCGCCCGACATTGGTTTCGACACCGCCATGGCCATTCTGTATAAAGGGCTGACGGTGCAATACCTGTTCCGCCAGGTCTATCGCCTGCAGGCCGGCGAAACCGTGCTGTTTCATGCCGCGGCCAGCGGCGTGGGCCTGATCGCCTGCCAATGGGCGCGCCTGCTCGGCGTGCGGCTGATCGGCACTGTCAGCGACCGTGCGCGCGGCGCCCTGGCGCGCGAACATGGCGCCTGGCGCACCATCGACACCCGTCATGAAGACGTGGCGGCACGCGTCATGGCGCTTACCGATGGCGCCGGCGTGGCGGCGGTATACGACGGCGTGGGTCGCGACACCTGGCTGGATTCGCTCGCCAGCCTGCGTCCGCGCGGCCTGCTGATCAACTTCGGCGACGCCTCGGGCCCTGTCGCTGGCGTGGCGCTGTCGGCGCTGCAGAAGAAATCGCTGTACCTGACTGTCACCAGCCTGGCCGCCTACATGAATACGCCGGCTCGCCTGCTGGCGGCGGCTTCCGAATTGTTCAAACACGTGCGCGCCAAGGCGCTGCACGCACACATTCCACGCCACTACCCGCTGGCGCAGGCAGCCCGCGCCCACGCCGCGCTGGAAAAGCGCAGCATCGCCGCCGCCGTCCTCATACCCAGCTAACCCCACGGATCCGGAGAGCACCCCATGTCGAACGCCGTACGCATTACCGCCCTGCACACCCGGCTTGCCAGGATTCCCCTGCCGCGCCCGCTGAAGACCTCGATCCATGAAATTGCCGACGTCTGCTGTCTGCTGGTCTCGCTGGAAACCGACGCGGGCGTCACCGGCGAGGGCTACGGCTTCTGCTTCAATGCAGACAGGCTGGGGGCCATCGCGCAGTTCACACAGTCGCTCGCCCCGTTGGTGGTGGGACGCGACCCGCACGATGTCGAGGCGCTGTGGACGGATTTTCTGCGCGGGTGCAACTTCTACGGCCAGAGCGGGGTATCGATACTGGCCTACAACCCCATCGACATCGCCTGCTGGGACATTGTCGGCAAGCTGGCCGGGCGGCCGCTGTACAAGCTGTTCGGCGCGCACCGCGAACGCGTGCCGGTATACGCCAGCGCGGGCCTGTGGCTGTCGTCCAGCCGCGATGAGCTGCGCGACGAGGCGCGCCAGTTTCTCGCGCAGGGTTTCAAGGCCATGAAGATGCGGCTGGGCTCGCCCGACTGGAAAGAAGACATCGCGCGGGTGGAAGCCGTGCGCGATGCCATCGGCGACCAGGTCACCCTGATGGCCGACGCCAACCAGGGTCTGGACCTCACCCGCGCCTTGCGCCTGGGCCGCGAGCTGGCCCGCTTCGACCTGGCGTGGTTCGAAGAGCCCGTGCCCACCTGGGACGACGACAGCGCCGCCGAGATCGTGCGCCGGCTGCCCATGCCCATCGCCAGCGGCGAAACCGAATACACCCGCTACGGCATCCGCCGCATGGCGCGCGAGCGCGCGGCCGGCGTATTCATGCCCGACCTGCAGCGCATGGGCGGCTATACCGAAATGCTCAAGGCGGTGCGCTACCTGGCCGCCCACGACCTGCCGGTGGCGCCGCACATCTTCACCGAACACAGCCTGCATATCGTGGCCGCGGCCGGCAACGCCACCTGGGCCGAGCACATGCCCTGGTTCGAGCCGTTGTTCCACGAGCGCATGGAAATTGGCGCCGACGGCTGCATCGCAGCGCCCGACCGCCCCGGCACCGGCTTCACATTCGACTGGCAGCGCATCGACCCCTACCTGATTTCGCCACGCACGGCCGGCGGCAGCTGAGCGTGGACGGGCGCGCCCGCCATGGGCGCGCGCCTTGCCGCAGAACACCACTCATTGAAGTGGATAGAACATACGGAGACGAGCATGATCAAGAAATTCGCAGCACCCTTGTTTTGCCTGTCCGCCCTGGCGGCGGGCGTCCTGCCTGCCCACGCGGCCGATGCGCAAGGCGAACCCATACGCATCGGCTGGCTGTCGTCGCTGACCGGGCCGCTGTCGTCGGCCGCCATCGCCGAAAACCAGGGCGTGCAGTTCGCCGTGGAAGAAATCAACAAAGCCGGCGGCATCAAGGGCCGCAAGCTCGAATTGCTGACGCGCGACACCGCCGGCGACCCCACCAAGGCGGTCAACTACGCCAAGCAGCTTGCGTACGAAGACAAGGTCGCCTACGTGATCGGGCCGGTGAACTCGGGCGAGTCGCTGGCGACGGTGCCCATCCTGGCCCGCGCCGGCATCCCCAACCTGATCATCGGCACGGTCGACACACTGACCGACCCCAAGAAATATCCCCTGGCGTTCCGCGTGATCAACACCAATGAGCAATGGATCAGCTCGGCCAACAAGTATGCGCTTGAAACGCTCAAGCGCAAGAAGATCGCCGTGATCGGCGACACCACCGGCTATGGCGCGTCCTCGGCCAAGCGTGCCGCCGCCCTGCTCGAAGACGCCGGCATCAAGCCAGTGTATTCCGTGCTGATCGATCCCAACAAGACCAGCGTCACCGATGAAATCCAGAAAGCGCGCGACGCCGGCGCGGACGTGATCATGCCCTGGTCGGCTGCCACCGGCCTGCTGGCCCGCATCCTGAATGCGCGCGGCAACCTGCAGTGGGACGTGCCCGTGGTGGGCCACCCCGCGCTGATGGGGCTGCCGATCCGCGACCTGCTCAACAAGCCGGAGTACTGGGACGACACGTACGCGGCAGGCTACGCCAGCACCACGTACGACGCCAACGGCAAGCTGCCCGAGCGTACCCAGGCGCTGATGGACGCCATCAGCCCCAAGCTGGGCGGCAAGATCGACTTCACGTTCTGGTGGGTGGCGCTGGGCTACGACACGGTCAAGATCATCGAGCACGCCGTGCAGCAGACTGGCGGCACCGACGCGCAGGCCTTCCGCAAGACGCTCGAAGGCACGCGCGGCATGCCCGGCGTATATGCCGACTACACCTGGACCCCGGACGACCACAACGGCTTCCCGGACTCGGCCATGGTGCTGAATCGCGCCAACACCTTCAAGGACGGCAGCTTCCAGCTCGCCCCCCAGTGACACGGCATTCATTTCAGGAGTCTTCTCCATGCTGACCGTCCTCGTGACCGGGCTGGCGATCGGCGCGCTATACGCGGCCGCTGCGCTCGCCTACAACGTGATGTACTCCACCTCAAAGGTGCTCAGCATCACCACGGGCCACCTGTTCATGCTGAGCAGCATCGTCGGCGCCTGGCTGATCGGCGATCTGGGCTTGCCCATCGTGGTCGGCCTGGCCGGCGCGGTGGCGGCCGCCGTGGTGTTCGGCCTGGCCACCGAGGCCGTGGCGATCCGCCGCATCCTGGCGCGCTCGGACGAGCACCTGTGGCTGCTCAGCACCCTGGCCCTGGCCACCATCGTGCAGCAGTCGGTGGGGCTATGGTGGGGCACCGAGCCGCGCGCCTTTCCGCGCCTGATCCCGCAGGACTTCACCGCCGGCGTCTGGGACCAGAAGTACTGGCTGCCGATCGGCTGCGTGGCGCTCCTGGCGCTGGGGCTCGACCTGTTCTACCGCCGCACCCTGTTCGGCAAGGTGTTCCTGGCCGTGGCCGAAGACGCCTACGCCGCACGCGCGCGCGGCATCTCGACCGAGCGAGTGCGCGCGTTCTCGTATGGCCTGGCGGGCCTGCTGGGCGGGCTGGTGGGCTTCGCCGCCGGGCAGCTCACGTTCGCGTTCTTCGCGCTGGGCCTGACGCTGACGCTGTACGGCTTCATCGCGCTGGCCGCGGGCGGGCTGGGCAGTAATGCCGGCGCCATCGTGGGCGGCTTGACGCTGGGCCTGCTGAGCACATTCGCCACCTACTTCTTCGGCGGCGAATACCAGCAAACCATCGCGGTCGGGCTGCTCATGGCCTTTCTCCTGATCAAGCCCGAAGGCTTGTTCGGCAACAAGCAGGTGCGCCAAGTATGAAAACTCAACGCAAGATCCACTGGCCGCTGGCCATCGGCGTGGCGGCGCTGGCCACCCTGCCCTTCTGGGCCGGCAACCCCTACCAACTGCACGTGGCCACCTTGATAGGCACGTACTGGATCCTCATCGCCAGCCTCAACCTGGTGGTGGGCTATACCGGTCTGCTGTCGATCGGGCACGTCGGCCTGCTGGCGATCGGGGCCTATACCTTCGCCATTCTCACAGGCGCCTACGACACCAGCCCCTGGGTCGCCATGGCGGCGGCGGCGGTGCTGTGCGGAGCCTGCGGCTTTCTGCTGGGCCTGCCATCGTTGCGGTTGCCGGGCTTTTATTTCGCCATGGCCACCATGGCCTTCGCGCTGATGGTGACCGAGTTCTCGCTGGCCAGCGACGAGCTTACCGGCGGCGGCGCGGGCCTGAGCGTGGCCTCGTTCGACGCGCCGTTCGACAGCCCTTCCGGCCTGTACTGGCTGGTGGCGGCGGTGGCCGGGATCGTCAGCTGGCTGGTCTGGAACCTGGCGCGCTACTCATGGGGCCGCGCCATGATCGCCCTGCGCGACAGCACGGTCACCGCCGCGGCCACCGGAATACCCGTGTTCCGCGTCAAGCTGGCGGTGTTCACCTTCAGCGGCGTGACGGCCGGCATCGCGGGCGCGCTGTTCGCCTCGCTGCAAAGCTACATCACGCCCGAGACCTTTGTCTTCGAACTCAGCCTGTTCTTCTTCGTGTGCATCGTGATCGGCGGGCGGGGCGTCATCATGGGCCCGTTCGTGGGCACCATCGTGCTGGCCGCCCTGCCCGAGCTGGTCGCGCCGCTGGCGCGCTGGGGCCAGCTGTTCTACGGCATCCTGCTGTTGCTGGTGGTGTTGCTGGTGCCGGAAGGCATCGGCAGCATCGTGCGCGTGCTGCGCGACAAGTTCCGTCCGCGCCGCCCTGAAAAGCACGTGGTCTCGCCCGACCTGCCACGGCTGGCCGCGGCCATACGCGGAGGACGCGAATCATGATGCAGCTCTGCGCCAAGGGGGTCACCAAGCGGTTCGGCGGCATCACCGCCGTCGACGACGTCACCCTCACACTGGCCGAAGGTGAAATCCACGGCCTCATCGGCCCCAACGGCAGCGGCAAGACCACGTTGCTGAACCTGCTGTCGGGCTACTACCCCATCGACGGCGGCACGCTGCTGCTGGGCGATGCCCCCATTTCCCAGGAGTCGGTGCAGCGGCGCGCGCTGCGAGGCATCGCGCGCACCTTCCAGAAACCGCGCCTGCTGGGCAGTCTGAGCGCCTGGCAGAACGTCATGCTGGGCAGCTGGAAGCACAGCAACGCGGGCTTCCTGCCCACCGCGCTGGCGCTGCCCGGCATGCGCCGGCTCGAACGCCAGGCCCGCGACCTGGCCTACGAAATGCTGTGCGGCGTGGGCCTGGAGCGCGTGGCGGAACGGCCCGCCAATATGCTCGATCATGCCGAGCAGCGCTTCCTGGAAATCGCGCGCGGCCTGGCCATGCGGCCGCGCTTCATCCTGCTGGACGAGCCGGCCGGCGGCCTGACCGAACACGAGATCGAGCAACTGGCCCGCATCGTGACCACGCTGCGCGAGGCCGGGCTGGGCGTGCTGATCGTCGAGCACCACACCGACTTCGTGTTCCGCTTGTGCGACCGCGTCACCACGCTGAACCTGGGGCGCATGATCGCGCATGGCACGCCTGGCGAAGTCCGTGACAACGCCGAAGTCATTCGGGTTTACCTGGGAGCCTGACCATGCAGAACCCTCAACGTACTCATGGCTCGGCCCCGGTGCTGCTGGAAGTGTCGGGCCTGCAGGTGGCCTACGGCAAGGCGCAGGTAGTGCATGGCGTGGACCTGCGCGTGCACCAGGGCGAATTCGTGGTCATGCTGGGCCGCAATGGCGCGGGCAAGACCTCGATGCTGCATGCGGTGGCCGGCCTGATCCCCAAGCGCGCCGGCCGGGTCTCGTTCCGGGGCCGGGACATTACGGCGGCCGACGCGCGCGCCGCGGTGCGGGCCGGCATCAACGTCGTACTGGAAGGGCATCGCGTTTTCACCGGCCTGACCGTGGAAGACAACCTGCTGCTGGGCACCTACGCCACGCATCGCCACGGCGACCGCAAGCGCCTGCCGCGCATCTACGATCTGTTCCCCGAACTGGCTGAAAAACGCCTGCAACCGGCCTCGCGGCTGAGCGGCGGGCAGCAGCAGATCCTGGCCGTGGCGCAGGGCGTGATTGCCGAACCGGAGCTGCTGATCCTGGACGAGCCTTCCGGCGGGCTGGCCCCGCTGGTGGTAGACCGTATCCTGACGGTGGCCAAGGACCTGACCCGCGGCGGCATGGCCGTGCTGCTGGTCGAACAGCTGGTTAAGGAAGCCCTGCGTTTTGCCGACTACTGCTACCTGGTCGAGACCGGCCATATCGGCGGAGAAGGCACGCCCGCCGAAGTCCAGGCCGGTGAACTGATCCAGCGCATTTACCTGGGCGGCGGGCATGCGCCCGCCGCCCCTTCCGGAGCCGCATCATGAAAATCACCTCCATCGAGCCCATCGTCGTCTCGATACCGTACGGCCACGACGGGCCGCCCACCGGATTCGGCGGCACCGTGTGGTCGAAGCTGAACTATCTGCTGGTCAAGGTGCAAACCGACGACGGCCTGGTCGGCTGGGGCGAGGCATTCGGCTATAACGCGATTCCCGCCACCGTGGCGGCGCTGGAACAGATTGTCGGCCCGCTGGCCATCGGCCGCGAGGCGGGCGACATCATGCAGCTGATGGAAGACCTGAAACGGCCGCTGCATATTTTTGGCCGCAACGGCCCGGTCATGTACGCGCTGTCGGGACTGGATATCGCGCTATGGGACCTGGCCGGCAAGCGCGCCGGCATGCCGGTGTGCCAATTGCTGGGCGCGGGCTCGCGCCGCTCGGTCACGGCCTACACCAGCCTGATGCGGCTGCATGAGCCCGCCACCGTGGCCACCGCCTGCGAGCGCGCGCTGGAACGCGGCTTTCGCCGGCTGAAGCTGCACGAAATCACCGTACCCGCGGTCGCGGCGGCCCGCCAGGCGCTGGGCGGCGACGTGGACCTGATGCTGGACGTGAATTGCGCCTGGCCCGCCGACGAGGCGCTGCGCATGGCGCGCCGGCTGGAACCCTATCAGCTGAAATGGCTGGAAGAGCCGGTCTGGCCGCCCGAAGACGTGGCCGGCCTGGCGCGCCTGCACCGCGAAGCGCGCGTGCCGCTGGCCGCGGGCGAGAACGTCGGCAACGCATGGGCCTTCCAGCCGCTGGCCGATTCCGGCGCGCTGGATTATTTCCAGCCCAGCATCACCAAGGTCGGCGGCATCACCGAGTTCCGCGCGGTAGCCGAACTGGCGCGCCGCCACGGGCGCGCGGTGGCGCCCCACTCGCCCTACTTCGGCCCGGGCTTGCTGGCTACGCTGCAGATGGCGGGCGTGTACGCCCATATCGACGGCATCGAGATCTTCGGCGTGCAGCTCGAATCGGGCCTGTTCGGCGCGGTCGGCCTGCCCGGCCCGGACGGCGAGATCGCCATTCCGCAAGGCCCGGGCCTGGGTTGCGACCCCGACCCGGCCATCGTCGCGCGCTACCGGGTCTGAACACGCCGTTCATACCGCCGGCATCCGCCGGCCCGCCGCGGGTTGCTATGATTGCCCGCATCCGCCCCCCCGGGCGGGCCACCGCCCGCCCTTAACAGGAACTGCCATGCCCATACTGAATATCCAGATCATGCAAGGCCACAGCGCAGCCCAGAAAGCCAGCCTGCTGAAGAACTGTTCGCAGGCCGTCGTCGACAGCATCGCCGCGCCGCTGCATTCGGTGCGCATCGTGCTCGACGAAGTCGCGCCAGAGCACGTGATTGTGGCAGGCGAAATCGGCAAACCCATGGCTCTGGTGCTGGCCCGCCTGATCGTCGGCCGCAGCGACGAGAAAAAAGCCGCCCTGATTGCCGCCTTGAACCAGGCCGTGCATGAAAGCATCGGAATCTCGGGCGAAGATGTCCGCGTCATCATCACCGACGTGCCCAAGAGCGACATGGGCGTGGCTGGCGGCCTCACCGCGCAGGCCGCGGGCCGCTGACGCGAAAACCATCCGCGCGCCTGGCGATGATCAAGGCTTGAACGCCTGGGTCGCCACGTCCAGGAAATTGCGTACGGCCGCGCTTTCGGCCGATGGCTTCCACGCCAGCGATATCCCGATGGATGCGCTGGCGGGAAAATCCGCCAGCTTCTTGTAGATGACGTGCCGGCTGTTGAAGCGACGCGACACCGACGGCACCAGCGCCACGCCGAAACCGGCCTCGACCAGGCTCAGCACGGTCTGCACCTGGATCGCTTCCTGCGTCACCCGGGGCATGAAGCCGCGCAACTGGCAGGCGTGGATGGCGGCGGTGCGCAGGCCGAGAGCGTCCGCGCCCGAATACAAAATGAAGCCTTCGTCCGACAGGTCTTTCAGCCGGACCGTGGCGCGCTGCGCCAGCGGGTTGCTCTTGGGCACGGCCAGCACGAAGGTCTCGGTGAACAACGTCGCCAGGCGTGTGTTCGAGCCAATGGCCACCGGCACGCGCACCACGCCGATGTCGAAAGCCTCTTCTTCGATGCCCTGCATGAGGCGGATGGAAATCGCCTCGCGCAGTTCCAGCTCCACGCCTGGATAAAGCGCGCGAAAACGCGGCAGGATGCGCGGCAGCACCTCGTGCGTGGCCGAGCCCACGAAGCCGATGCGCAGGGTGCCCAGGTCGCCGGTCGAGGCGGCTCGCGCGGCCTGGCGAAACTGCGCCGCATGAAACAACGCGCGCCGCGCCTCGGCCAACGCCGCTTCGCCGCTTTCGGTCAGCTTGACGCCGTCTTTGCCGCGCGTGAACAGCGTCACGCCAACCTCGGCCTCCAGCTTGCGTATCGATACCGATAGCGGCGGTTGCGCCATGTGCAGTTTTTCGGCGGCGCGACGAAAGTTGAGTGTTTCGGCCAGCGTCAGGAACTGCTGGAAATGCTTGAAATCCATGGTCTCCCCCAAAGGCCGGTGATACCGGCAGCGTATCGGTTTTTCGAAAAATAATATTGGAACAGTTGGCGCGCGCGCAATATCCTGCCTTATCAATGGCGCCACGCGCCACCCCAAGAAGAACATCGGAGACCCCCATGACCCACACCTCCGCGCCGCGCGCCGGCGGGCAGCTGCTTGCCGACGCGCTGGCCATCAATGGCGCCGACATGGTTTTCTGCGTGCCCGGCGAAAGCTATCTGGCCGTGCTCGACGGCCTTTACGAACATCGCGACCGCGTGCGCGTGATCACCTGCCGGCACGAAGCTGCCGCCGCCAACATGGCCGAGGCCCACGGCAAGCTGACCGGTCGTCCCGGCATCTGCTTTGTCACGCGCGGCCCCGGCGCCACTCATGGCAGCACCGGCGTGCACACTGCCCGCCAGGACTCCACGCCGATGATCATGTTCGTCGGGCAGGTGGGCCGCGACGCCGCGCAGCGCGAGACGTTCCAGGAGGCGGACTACCGGCAGATGTTCGGCGGCCTGGCCAAGGGGGTCATCCAGATCGAAGATGCGCGGCGCGTGCCGGAACTGGTGGGCTATGCCTTCCAGCTGGCCGTGGCGGGACGGCCGGGCCCGGTGGTGGTGGCTTTGCCGGAAGACATGCTGGCCGATGTCGTGCAGGTGGCCGATTCGCCAGCCTGGCAGCCCGTGCAGGCCGCGCCCGATGCCGCGCAGATGCGGCAGCTGGGCACGATGCTCGGGCAGGCCGAGCGGCCGCTGATGATCGTCGGGGGCAGCGGCTGGACCGCACAGGCCGCGCAAGACATCGCCGGCTTCGCGCAAGCCCACGGCATGCCGGTGGCCTGCGCGTTCCGCCGCCAGGACATCGTCGACAACGACCACCCCTGCTATGCGGGCGACCTCAGCCTGGCGCCCAACCCCGCATTGGCGCAGCGCGTGCGCGACAGCGATTTCCTGTTGGTGGTCGGCACACGGCTGGGCGAGGCATCCACCCAGGGCTATACGCTCATCGCCAACCCCGATCCAGGCAAGCCGATGGCGCATGTGCTGGCGGGCGCCGAGGAACTGGGCCGGGTCTACCGGCCGGCGCTGGCCATCAATGCCGCGCCAGCCGCCTTCGCCGCCGCCGCGCTGCAACTGTCCGCCACGGGCTCGCCCGCGCGAACAACCTGGGCGCGGCAGGCGCACGACGACTACTTGCAATGGCAGGCAGTGACCGACGTGCCCGGCAAGGTCAACATGGGCCACATCGTGCGCCACGTGCGCGAACGCGTGGCCGACGACGCCATCATCACCAATGGCGCCGGCAACTATGCCATCTGGGTGCACCGGTACTACACCTACCGGCGCCGCGGCACGCAACTGGCGCCCACCTGCGGCGCCATGGGCTATGGCGTGCCGGCGGCGATCGCCGCGCAACTTGCGCATCCGCAACGCCAGGTGGTGTGCTTTGCCGGCGACGGCTGCTTCCTGATGAGCGGTCAGGAGCTCGCCACGGTGGCGCGCTATGCGCTACCCATCGTGTTCATCGTGGTCAACAACGGCATGTACGGCACCATCCGCATGCACCAGGAAAAAACCTATCCGGCGCGCGTCATCGGCACTGAGCTCACCAATCCGGATTTCGCCGCCTATGCACGCTCGTTCGGCCTGCACGGCGTCACCGTGACCGACACGGCCCAGTTCGCGCCGGCCTTCGATGCCGCGGTGCGCGAACGGCGCGCCACGCTGATCGAGATACAGGTCGACCCGCAGGCCATCACGCCGGCCGCCACGCTGGACCAGCTGCGGCGGCAGGCCGCGACAGCCGCCTCGCATTGAGCGGCGGCCAGACGGCCGCAAGACTCATCGTCCCGAACCGCCCGGGCGCTTCGCGCCCGCGCCCCCTTTGCGCGCCCCGGCCCGCCGCTGGGCGGCCGGGCGGTCCGCCGACAGCATCACGTCGCGCAGCTTCAAGACCGGCGCGCAGGACGTGTCGCGATGCGCCACCAGCGACAAGGCCAACGCGTCGTGCGCATCCGCGTCCAGCAGATCCGCGAACACGACGTGGGGCGTAGAGTACGCGCGCGTCACGCCCGGCACCAGCGCCACGCCCAGGCCGCTGGCCACCAGGCTCACCAGCGTCTGCACCTGGATCGCTTCCTGGCTGATGCGTGGTGAAAAGCCGGCCTTGCGGCATAGGGCCTGGGCCACGCCATACAGCCCCGGTACTTTGTCCGGCGCGTACATCACGAACGGTTCAGACCGCACCGCCTGCAGCGACACCGGGCCGCCGACCAGCGGATGCGCCGCTGGCAGCGCCAGGATCAGGCTGTCGCGCTCGACCACCCAGGCCGACAGCGACGGATCTTCGGCCAGCGGGCCGCGCACCAGCCCGGCATCGAGTTCGTTGGCCCGCAGCATCTCGGCCAGGCGCACGGTGCTGTCTTCGCGCAATTCCAGTTCCACATCGGGATAGCGATGCCGGAAGGCCGGCAGGCAGCGCGGCAGCAGCATGTAGGTAGCCGACCCCACGAACCCCAGCCGCAGCCGGCCCAGTTCGCCCAGCGCGACCCGACGGGCCGACTGCCGCGCCTGGTCGGCATGGAACAGCGCCCGACGGGCGTCGTCCATCAATGCCGCGCCGGCGGGCGTCAGCGACACGCCCTTGGCGCCGCGCTCCAGCAGCAGGACGCCCACGCTGTGCTCCAGCTTCTGTATGGACACCGACAGCGCGGGCTGGGCGATATGCAGCGCCTCGGCAGCGCGCCGGTAGCTGCCGAGTTCGGCAATGGTGACGAATTGGCGCAGCTGGCGCAGGTCGATAGCCATAACAAATTCCATATCACGCTATACGAACGCCATATTAGACGCTTATGCGCCGGATGATTAGGATTTGCTCCATGCCATCATCCACCACCCCAGAAAGCAGCGCGCTGGCCGGCGTGCGCGTGCTGGACCTGACCTCGATCGTGTTCGGTCCCTACGCCTCGCAGATTCTTGCCGACTACGGCGCCGACGTCATCAAGATCGAGCCGCCCGAAGGCGACTCCACCCGCCGCACCGGCCCGCAGCAAGAGCCAGGCTTGGCGGCCATTTTCCTGGGCATCAACCGCAACAAGCGCAGCATCTCGTTGGACCTGAAGCAGGCTGGCGCGCGCGACGCCCTGCTTGCCCTGGTGGACGACGCCGACGTGCTGATGCACAGCATGCGGCCCGCCAAGATGGCGCGCCTGGGCCTGGACCCCCATACCCTGTGTGCGCGCAATCCGCGCCTGGTCTATGCCGGCCTGTACGGCTTTGGCGAAGGCGGCGCATATGCCGGCCAGCCCGCTTACGACGACATCGTGCAGGGCTTGAGCGGCGTGGCCGACATCGCGCAGCGCCAAGGCGGCACGGCGCGCTACCTGCCCACCATCGCGGCCGACAAGACCTGCGGGCTGGTGGCGGCGCACGCCATCCTGGCCGCGCTGTTCCAGCGCGAACGCACCGGCCTGGGGCAGCAGGTGGAAGTGCCCATGTTCGAGTCGATGGCGTCCTACCTGCTGGTAGAACATTTCTACGGCCGCCATCTGCAGGACACCCCCGGCCCGGCCGGCTACCCGCGCGTGCTGGCGCCATGGCGCCGCCCGTACCAGACGGCCGACGGCCTGCTCTGCATGATGCCCTACACCGACGCGCACTGGCGGCGCTTCTTCACCGAGACCGGCCACGCGGGCCTGGCCGACGATGCGCGCTTTGCCGACATCGGCGCGCGCACCCGCCACATCGACGCCTTGTACGAACAGGTCGGCGCCATCGTGGCCGGCCACGACACCGCGTACTGGCTGGCGCTGTGCCAGCGCCTGGAAATACCCGCAGCGCCCGTGAACCGCCTGGAAGACCTGGAACACGACCCGCACCTGAACAGCGTGGAATTCTTTGTGCCGCTGCAAAGCGCCGCGGGCCACCGCTACAGCTTCCCGCGCAGCCCGGTGCGGCTGCAGCGCTCGCGCGTCGAGCCTTCCATGCCGCCCCGGCTTGGCGAACACACCCGCGAAGTATTGCGCCAGGCCGGCCTGGACCCTTCCCGGATCGAATGCCTGCTCGCCAGCGGGGCGGCCCTGGACCACGGCAATCCCGATCCACTTTCTCTCACCAAGGACACAGCATGACCGAAAACCAAGCCCCCCTGCTGGGCCAAGGCTACTACTGGCAAGACCTGCAGGTCGGCCAGCGCTTTCGCACCTTCCGGCGCACCGTCACCGAAACCGACATCGTCAATTTCATCAGCGTGACGGGCATGCTCGAGACCATATTCATCGATGCCACGTACGAGCACGGCGCGATCCGCGGACGCCCCGCGCCCGGCGCGCTGACCTACGGCCTGATCGAAGGCCTGCTGATGCAGGGCATGGTGCAGGGCACGGGCCTGGCGCTGCTGGAAGTGCACAAGAAAATGCTGGCGCCCGTGGTCGCGGGCGACACCGTATGGGCCGAAGTCGAAGTCACCGGCATCCGCCCCACGTCGAAACACAACCGCGCCGTGGTCGACTCGTCGATCGAGGTGCGCAACCAGCACGGCACCCCTGTCATGTCATACACCGCCACCCGCATGCTGGCCGGCCGCCCAGGCTGAACGCACGGCGCCGGCAAGCCCAGAAGCAACAACGACAAAAGGAGACAATATGAAGACTTGCCTGAAGATCCTCGCCACGCTGGCCATTGCCAGCTCCGCCGCAACCGCCCTGCCCGCACGCGCGGCCTGGCCGGAACGCCCCGTGACGGTGGTGGTGCCGTTCCCGCCTGGCGGCCCCACTGACCTGGTCGCGCGCGTGCTGGCCAAGCAACTGGCCGACCAGACCGGCCAGAGCTTCGTGGTCGAGAACAAGGGCGGCGCCAACGGCAACATCGGCATGCAATACGCCGCGTCGGCCAAGCCTGACGGCTATACCGTGCTGTACAACACTTCGTCGATCGCGCTCAGCCCCAATCTGTACCGCAACCTGCCGTTCGACCCGGTCAAGGACTTCGCCGCCGTGTCGTCCACCGCGGTCATTCCGCTGGTGCTGCTGACGCACCCGTCGGTGCCGGTGAGCAATGTGCGCGAGTTCGTGGACTACGCCCGCGCGCATCCTGGCAAACTGTCGTACGGTTCGGCGGGCGCCGGCAATGTCACGCACCTGGGCGCCCTGCTGTTCCTGCGCTCGGCAGGCGTGGAAGCGGTGCACGTGCCCTACCGCGGCAGCGCGCCAGCCATGACCGATCTGGTCGGCGGCCAGGTGCAGTTCATGACCAACACATTGAACGATTCGCTGGGCTTCGTGCGCGAAGGCAAGCTGAAGGCGCTGGCGGTCAGCAGCAAGGCGCGCAGCCCTCAATTGCCCGACACGCCCACCCTGGCCGAAACCGTGGTGCCCGACTTCGAGATGGGCGCGTGGCAAGGCATGGTGGTGCCCGCCGGCACGCCGCAGGAAATTGTCGATGCGCTCAATGCGCAGATCCGCAAGGCCCTGCAATCGCCCGCCGTGCTCAAGCAACTGGCGGTCCAGGGCGCGCAGCCGCTGGGCGCCACGCCGCGCGAATACGGCGACTATATCCGCGCCGAAATCGCGCGCTGGCGCGACGTGGTGCAGGCCGCCAACGTGCGGCTCGACTAAACAGTGAAACGTCAGGCGCCAGGCGCCTGACTGTCCAGCATCACGCCGCGGACCGGCTCGGGACCGTTTCCTCGTGGCCGGCTTCGGCCTCGGGCTGCGGCTCGACCGACGCGGGCGTGACCAGGTCCACGACCTTCTTGCGCGACAGCATGCCGATGAACTCGTCGTCCTCGCCCGTTACGGCCACGGGCTGGTCGCTGTGCACCAGGCGGGCCAGCACTTCATCCAGGCCGGCAGTGGCCGGCACCGAAGCCAGGTCTTCGACGAACGCCGACACGTCGCGCGCGCCGGCGTCGACAGCCCGCTGCGCCACGTCGGCCGTCAGCACACCGGCCAGCCGCTTGCCATCGAGCACCGGGGCGTATTCGAAGCTGAGCGCGCGCATGCGGTCCAGCGCGTGGGCCGGGCGCGAGCGCATGGTCAGCGTCAGGCGCGGAGGGTTGACCGCGTGCGCCGCGTTCAGCACCTTGGTGCGGTTGACGTCCTGCAGGAACGCCTGCACATAGTCATTGGCCGGATTCAGCAGTATGTCTTCCGGCGTGCCTTCCTGCACCAGTTCGCCGTCTTTCAGGATGGCGATGCGGTTGCCCAGGCGCAGGGCCTCGTCCAAGTCGTGCGTGATGAACACGATGGTCTTGTTCAGCTTGGCCTGCAATTGCAGCAGGTGGTCCTGCATCTCGCGGCGAATCAGCGGATCCAGCGCCGAGAAGGCCTCGTCCATCAGCAGGATCTCGGCATCAGTGGCCAGCGCGCGGGCCAGGCCCACGCGCTGCTGCATGCCGCCCGACAGCTGGTGCGGATACTGCGCCTCGAAGCCGTTCAGGCCGACCTGGTCCAGCCAGTGGCGCGCGCGCTGCTCGCGCTCGGCCTTGGGCACGCCTTGCACGGTCAGGCCGTAGGCAGCGTTGTCCAGCACCGAACGATGCGGAAACAGCCCGAAGCGCTGGAACACCATGCTCATTTTCTTCTGGCGGAAGGTCTCCAGCTCGCGCTTGCCCAGGCTGACGACGTCGACGCCGTCCACCAGGATGTGGCCCGCGCTGGGTTCGATCAGCCGGTTGAAATGGCGGATCAGCGTCGACTTGCCCGAGCCTGACAGGCCCATGATCACATAAATGCTGCCTTCTTCGATCGACAGGCTGATGTCGCGCAGGCCCAGCGTATGGCCGCTCTTGGCCAGCAGGTCTTCCTTGCTCATGCCTTGCTGCGCCGCCGCCAGCCATTTGCCGGGGTTCGGACCGAAGACCTTGTAAATGTTCTTGACCTCGATCTTGCTCATCGGTGGCCTCCTTTGCGTACGCGATGCCCATAGGACTGCGTGATGCGATCGAACAGCACGGCCAGCACCACGATGCCCAGGCCTGCCAGCAGGCCGCGGCCGACTTCCAGGCGGTTGATGCCCAGCAGCACTTCATAGCCCAGGCCGCGCGCGCCGATCATCGAAGCGATCACCACCATCGACAGAGCCATCATGGTGGTCTGGTTGATGCCGGCCATGATGTTGGGCAGGGCCAGCGGCAGCTGCACGCCGAACAACTGTTGGCGCGGCGAGGCGCCGAACGCGCGCGAGGCTTCCAGCACTTCGCGGTCGACCAGGCGGATGCCCAGGTCGGTCAGGCGGATCAGCGGCGGCACGGCGTAGATCACGGTGGCGATGATGGCCGGGATCTTGCCCAGCCCGAACAGCATCACCACGGGAATCAGGTAAACGAAGCTCGGCATGGTCTGCATGACGTCGAGCAGCGGCAACATGATGGAGCGCAGCCAGTTGGCGCGGGCCATCAGCACGCCTACCGGGATGCCGATAATGACCGACAGGCCGGCGGCCATGATCATCAGCGCCAGCGTCTGCATGCCGGCATCCCACAGGCCCAGCAGGCCGATGACGCACAGCAGCGCGCCCATGGCCACGCTCAGGCCGATGCGGCGGCTCACGCCCCAGGCGATGGCGATGGTGGCCGCCACCACGATCCACCAGGGCGTGCTGCGCAGCAGGTGCTCCAGCCACACAAGTACGTCCAGGAACGGGCGCGACATCGCTTCCAGCGTGTCGGCATAGCGCGTTACGAGGTGATCGACGAATGTGTCGATGGCGCCGCGCACGGCGCGCGGCGGGATAATTTCAGGAAACATAGGCAACTCCTTACGAGCGTGCCGCGGGCGATACGGCCGGACGGTTGCCGGCCAGCCGCATCGCCCCCGGCGCGCGGGCCCGAGGCGCGCGGCCTTGGCCGCGCACGGGCAAAACGCCGTCAGACCGGCGGCGCGCGCCGTCACGGCGCGGCGCGGCGGCCTGCTTGCCGCTTACAGCGCGGCCTGGACGCGCGTCGCGACCTCGGCGGGCACCCACTTGGTCCAGACATCGGACTTGTTCTTCAGGAACCATTGGGCAACGGCGGACGAATCGTCGCCGGACTCTTCCATGTGCGCCAGGGTCTGGTCGACCTCGGGCAGCGGGATGCTGACTTTGGACAGGAACTCGGTCAGCTTGGGGGCCTGCGTCGAGAATTCGGTATTGACGGCGGTGAACACCGGGTTCTCGGGGTAGGCGCTGGGCTGCGGGTTCGCGCACTTGGGCGCGGTCAGGCACTTATGCTTTTCCGCATCATAGGGCGGCAGTTCCAGCTTGACCAGATCCAGCGCGCCCACCAGCGGAGTGGGATACCAATAGTAGAACACCACGTTCTGCTTGCGCTTGTAGGCCGACATCAGGGCGGCCTTCTGGGCCGCGCCGGTGCCGGGCGAATACAGCGTATAGGTGTCGTCGAGCTTCAGCGCGTGGAACAGATTGGTGCTGACGACTTCGCAGCCCCAGCCGGCCGGGCAACCATAGAAGCGGCCCTTGGAGGGTTCTTCCGGATCCTTGAATTCGTCCTTGAACTTGGGCAGGTCGGCGGCCGACTTCAGTTCCGGCAGGCGCTCGGCGGTATAGCGCGGAATGAACCATGCCTCGCCGCCCATGTAGACGTCGCCGACGCGCTTGACCTTGCCGGTCTTCTCGGCCTTGTCCCAGGGGGCCGACACGCTGTTCAGCCAGATTTCGGTGTTGATGTCGAGATCGCCGCGCTCCAGCGCGGCCAGCGCGGGCAGGGTCTCGGTGGGCAGGGTTTCGGTCTTGCAGCCGTAGCCCTTTTCCATGATGAAGCGTTCGATATCGACCAGCACCAAGTTGGACTCCCAGTTCATGCCGCCGAACTTCACGGCGCGATCGAGCTCGCACTGGGGAGCGTCGGCCGCCTGGGCGGTGCCGGCAAACGCAAGAAACACCGCCGCGGCGGCCAGGGTTTTAATAGGGGTGAAACGCATTGGCTTTTGCCTCCATAGGTTCAGGGACACAACGGCAGCGGACAGCGCTGTGTTATGCCGTGGAGCTAAGGGGGTTGTGCGGAAGACGGGCAGAACCGCCAATACAAACCGACACTAGCAGCAAGACGCGAGGCCGGTGGCGGCGACGGTCTTGTTCAGACAGCAGGGCCGACGCATAGCCAGAATGGCTGGCATCGGACTGACAGTAAATTGAATGAAACTGAATGAAGAAGCCGGCATCTTAGCCGATTTTGCCCTGGACACCAAGCTTGTATCAGAAAAAATCAGATACAAATAGCCAAGAATTGCCTAGGGAAACCACTGACGAACCGGCGCTACAGCCCCAATTCACGCGGTATTGCGACGCAACATAACGTTGAAATATTTAGTTTCTTATAGTTTCTATCAGACAACGTTTTCCCCCGATGCCCGCCCCTGCGCGGGGCCGGGCATCGGGCCGGGTCAGGCCTGGGTGTAAATATAGTCACGCCGCCACGGATAGGCCAGGTCGGGCGGATTGTCGAGCTCGTCGGGCCGGCCAATGGCCGGCGGGCTGGCGGCCAGGATCTGGTGCAACGCGATCCAGCCGTGCTCGAACGCCATGGCGCAGCCGGCCAGGTACAGCCGGTAGGCGCGCAGCGAGCGGGCGCCCTGCTCGCCCTGCAGCACCTGGGACGCCTCGGCCAGCCGGGCTTCCAGGGCATCGCTCCAGGCCCACAAGGTGCGGGCGTAGTGCGGCCGCAGGTTTTCCACGTCAAGGCCTTCCAGGCCTCCGTTGGTGACGGCCTCCATGACGCTGCTGACGTGCGTAAGCTCGCCGCCCGGGAAAATGTACTTTTCGATGAACTCGCCCATGCCGCTGCCCAGCTCGGCGTTGTACAGGCCCGCAGCGGTGATGCCATGGTTCATGATCAGCCCGCCCGGCTTGACCAGCCGGCGCAGCTTGGCGAAATAGCCGGGCAGCTGCGCCCTGCCCACGTGTTCGAACATGCCCACCGACGCCAGCTTGTCGTAGGGTTGCGATTCGTCGAGCTTGCGATAGTCGAGCAGCTCCATGCGCACCCGGCCCGCCAGGCCTTTTTCCTGGATGAGCTTATTGACGTAGGCATGCTGATTGCGCGACAGGGTGATGCCGGTGGCGTCGACTCCGTAGTTCTCGGCCGCCCACAGCAGCAGCCCGCCCCAGCCGGCGCCCACATCAAGGAACCGCTCGCCGGCCTGCAGGCGCAGCTTGCGGCAGATGTGATCGAGCTTGGCCTCTTGCGCCTGCGCCAGGCTCATGTCCGGCGTGCGGTAGTAGGCGCAGGAATAGACCCGGCGCGGGTCGAGCCACAGGGCGTAGAAGTCATCGGACAGGTCATAATGGAATTCGATCTGCTTGGCGTCGCGCTCGATCGAATGGCGCCAGACCGAAATCACCTTGCGCACCAGTTCGGTCAGCCAGCCGCCGCGCGCGGCGTCGACCGGCGATCCCGGCAGCAGCGCCGCGGCGGCCTGCATGACGTGGCGCATGTTGCCCTGTATATCGATGCGGCCTTCGACGTAGTCTTGGCCAAGCACCCCGACGGCTCCTTCGGCCAGGTGCGCCAGGGCGGCCTTGTCGCGGGCCACGAAGCGAACCTGCGGGTCGGCCTGGCCGAGCGTGGTGCCATCGGGCAGTTCCATCTGCACGGAAACCGGCAAGGACTGCAATTTGCGTTCTACAACAGACAGCAAAGGATTCACAGCTTCTCCCCGACATACATGAAAGAACCCGGCAACTTTATCGGAAACGCCTGCAGACCGTAAGAGCCTGCAACCCGTGATACAGTCGTCGGCTTGCCGCTCGTCCCCGTTTCCTCGGGCGGCAGTTATCCATCCCCCGCCTCATGCTACCGCAATCCCTGTCGCGCAGCCTGCCCGGCTGGCTCATCCTGATGGGCACGCTGACGGCCATCGGACCGTTTTCCATCGACATGTACCTGCCGGCCTTTCCGGCCATCGCCGACAGCCTGCAGGTGTCGCGCGGCGAGGTCGAGCGCACGCTGGCGGCCTACCTGATCGGGTTGGCCCTGGCCCAGGTGGTGTACGGCCCGCTGGCCGACCGCTACGGGCGCAAGAAACCGGTACTGGCGGGCCTGGCGCTGTATACCGTTGCCTCGCTGGGTTGCGCGCTGGCCGGCAACGTGCAGGCGCTGACCCTCTGGCGGGTGCTGCAGGCGCTAGGCGGGGCCGCGGGGGTGGTGATCCCGCGCGCGGTGATCCGCGACCACTACGAAACCCAGGATGCCGCGCGCGCCATGTCGCTGCTGATGCTCATCATGGGGCTCGCGCCGATCCTGGCGCCGCTGGCGGGCGGCCAACTGCTGGCGGTGATGGGCTGGCGCAGCCTGTTCTGGCTGATGGCGGCCGGGGCGCTGGCCCTGATGGCCGCCACCGCCCTGATCATGCAGGAATCGCTGGCGCCGGAGCGCGTCCAGCCGCTCAGCGCCTCGTCCATCGCCCGCAATTACGCCGCGTTGCTGCGCCACCGCGGCTTCATGGCGCACAGCCTGGCGGGCGGCTTCGGCCAGGCCGGCATGTTCGCCTACATCATCAGCTCGCCGCGCCTGTTCATCGAGCTGTATGGCGTCGATCCGCAGCACTACGGCCTGCTGTTCGGCGCCAATGCCGCGGGCCTGATCATCGGCTCGCAGGTCAGCGCGCGGCTGCTGCGCACCTGCACTCCGCTGCAGCTGCAGCGCGGCGCCCTGACCGCGCTGGCCGTGGCCAGCCTGGCGGCCCTGGCCCTGGCCCTGGCCGGCCTCATGACCCTGCCTCTGCTGATGGCCTGCCTGATCGGCTACATGTTCAGCCAGGGCTTCGTCAACCCGAACTCGGCCGCGCTGGCCCTGTCCGAACAGGGAGCGCGGCTGGGCGCGGGATCGGCGCTGCTGGGCACGCTGCAGCTGTCGTGCGGGGCCGCGGCCGGCTTCGTGGTCAGCGCCTGGCAGGCCGCCGGCCCCCTGCCGCTGGCCACCGTTCTGGCCTGCTGCGCCAGCCTGTCTTGGCTGGCTGGCCGCGTCGCCCGCTACCTGAAGCGCCCTTTAGCTTGATTTCTTTGGTTTTTTTGTATTAGAATGGCGAGCTTCACATGAAGTTTTCCCGTGAGTAGTCGCTATGCTTTGCGGCTGCCACTTTCGACCACCACCCAACCCGTGTATAGGGGGGCGGCAGGCAGCGGGTATAAGCACGGGCCTCGGCCCATCTACCTGTCTTTCCTTTCCCCATGCGCGGCCAGAATTAGAGGTAAAAACCATGGCACGCGTATGCCAAGTTACTGGCAAAGGCCCGATGACGGGCAACAACGTCTCGCACGCCAACAACAAGACCAAGCGTCGCTTCCTGCCCAACCTGCAATCGCGCCGGTTCTGGGTTGAAAGCGAAAACCGCTGGGTTCGCCTGCGTGTTTCCGCCAAGGCCATCCGCATCATCGACAAGAACGGCATCGACGCCGTCCTGGCCGACCTGCGCGCCCGTGGCGAACTGGCCTGATCGGCCCGCCCTCATCACCATCTAGGAGCACGACATGGCCAAAGGTATCCGCGAAAAAATCAAGCTCGAGTCCACCGCCGGCACGGGCCACTTCTACACCACCACCAAGAACAAGCGCAACATGCCCGAAAAGATGCTGATCAAGAAATTTGATCCGGTCGCTCGCAAGCATGTCGACTACAAAGAAACCAAGCTGAAGTAATTTCGCTGGTTTTGAGTATAGTTATACGGCCCTGCCTGTCGCGGGGCCGTTTTTTTTCGCCTGCCCCGTCACTTTACGCGCACTGCCCCACCGCCATGTTCCGACTCCCGACCTTGCTGCGCTGCGCCGCGTTCGCGGCCGCGCTGGCCATGCTGCCCGCGGCCCACGCCAAGAACGAAGCCCCGCCCATCCGCATCGGCGAAATCAACAGCTACAAGGCGATTCCCGCCTTTCTCGCCCCCTACAAGAAGGGCTGGCAACTGGCGCTGGAACAGATCAACGCCCAGGGCGGCGTGCTGGGGCGCCCCTTGCAGGTCATCTGGCGCGACGACAACGGCAATCCGGGCGATTCGGTGCGCGCCGCGCAGGAACTGATCACCCGCGAAAAGGCCGACCTGCTGTTCGGCGGCTTTCTGTCGCACACCGGCCTGGCGCTGGCCGACTTCGCCAGGCAGCGCAAAGTGTTCTTCCTGGCGGCCGAACCCCTGACCGACAAGATCACGTGGCATGACGGCAACCGCTACACCTACCGGCTGCGCCCCTCCACCTGGATGCACGTGGCGGCGCTGGCGCCCAAGGCCCTGGCGCTGCGCAAGCAGCGTTGGGCGCTGGTGTACCCCAACTACGAATACGGGCAGTCCGCAGTGGCCACCTTCAAGGCCATGATGACCTCGTTCCAGCCGAACATCGAATTCGTCGCCGAGCAAGCGGTGCCGCTGGGCAAGATCGACGCCGGCGCGGTCGTGCAGGCGCTGGCCGACGCCAAGCCCGATGCCATCTTCAACGTGCTGTTCGCCGCCGACCTGACCCGCTTCGTGCGCGAAGGCAATACGCGCGGCCTGTTCGAAAACCGCGCGGTGGTGTCGCTGCTGACCGGCGAACCCGAATACCTCGAGCCCCTGGGCGCCGACAGCCCCACGGGCTGGATCGTCACCGGCTACCCCTGGTACGCCATCGACACGCCCGAGCACAAAGCCTTCGCCGAGGCCTACCGCAAGCGCTACAACGAAACGCCCAAGGTCGGTTCGGTGGTGGGCTATGCCTCGCTGATGTCGATCGCGGCAGGCCTGAAGCGCGCCGGCGGCACCGACACCGAGAAACTGGTCGACGCGTTCGCCGGCCTGCAGGTCGACACGCCCTTCGGCCCGGTCACTTACCGCGCCATCGACCACCAGTCGACCATGGGCGTGTTCGTGGGCGTAACCGCGCTGCAAGACGGCCAGGGCATCATGAAAGACTTCTCTTACCTTGACGGCAGCCGCCTGCAGCCGCCCGACCAGTACGTGCGGCAACTGCGCCCCGCGCCCTGATGAATCTCACCGGCCTGCTGCTGCAGCTGCTCAACGGGCTGGCCGACGCCAGCGCGTTGTTCCTGGTGGCCGCCGGGTTGTCGCTGATCTTCGGCGTCACCCGCATCGTCAACTTCGCCCACGGGTCTTTCTACATGCTGGGCGTGTACCTGGCCTGCACGCTCACCGCGTGGCTGGGCGGCTCGGCGCTGGGTTACTGGGCCGCGCTGCCGCTGGCGGCCCTGGCCGTGGGCGGGCTGGGCGCCGCCATCGAAATACTGGTCCTGCGGCGCATCTACCACGCGCCCGAGCTTTTCCAGCTACTGGCCACGTTCGCGCTGGTTCTGATCATCGGCGACGCGGCCCTCGCGCTGTGGGGCCCCGCCGACCTGTTCGCCGCGCGCGCCCCCGGGCTGGGCGGCGCCGTCGAGATCCTGGGCCGGCGCTTTCCGCAGTACGACCTGTTGCTGATCGCGCTGGGCCCGCTGGTGCTGGGCCTGCTGTGGCTGCTGCTGATGCGCACCCGCTGGGGCCGGCTGCTGCGGGCCGCGGCGGAAAACCGCAGCATGCTGGCGGCGCTGGGCGTGAACCAGGCATGGCTGTTCACCTCCGCGTTCGCGCTGGGCGCGTTCCTGGCCGGGCTGGGCGGCGCCATGGCGGCGCCGCGCACGCCCGCCACGCTCGGACTCGACCTCGAAATCATAGCCAGCGCCTTCGTGGTCGTGGTGGTGGGCGGGCTGGGCTCGGTGCCCGGCGCATTCCTGGCCGCCCTGCTGATCTGCCTGGCCAAGGCCGTGTTCGTATATGCCGGCCAAACCCAGATCGGCCCCTGGACGTTCAACCTGTCCAAGCTCACGCTGGTGGCCGAGTTCGCGGTCATGGCGGTCGTACTGGTGCTGCGGCCCTGGGGCCTGCTCGGCAAGCCGCCCGAGCCCGCCGGCGCAGCCGCGGCCGTCGCGCGGCCATTGGCGCCCGCCTCGCGCCGCGTGCGGCTGGCCTACGGCGCGCTGCTGCTCGCCTTGCTGGCCCTGCCGCTGGCCACGGCCGCCTGGCCCTACCTGACCGTGCTATTCACAGAAATCCTGATCGCCGCGTTGTTCGCGGCCAGCCTGCACTTCCTGATCGGCCCGGCCGGCATGACCTCGTTCGGACATGCCGCCTGGTTCGGGCTGGGCGCTTACGGCGCGGCCTTGCTGATGAAGCTGGCGGCGCTGCCCATGGAGGCCGCGCTGCTGGCCGGCCCGCTGGCGGCCGCACTGGGCGCCCTGTTGTTCGGCTGGTTCTGCGTGCGGCTGTCGGGCGTCTATCTGGCCATGCTGACGCTGGCGGTGGCGCAGATCCTGTGGGCTCTGGTCTACCAATGGGACAGTGTCACCGGCGGCAGCAACGGGCTCATCGGCCTGTGGCCCTCCGACTGGCTGAGCAGCGGCCTTGCCTATTACTACGCCAGCCTGGCCCTGTGCGCGGCGGGCATCGCCTGGCTGCGGCGCCTGGTGTTCTCGCCGCTGGGCTATGCCCTGCGCGGCGCGCGCGATTCGGCGCTGCGCGCACAGGCCATTGGCATCGACGTGCAGCGCGTGCAATGGGCCGGCTTCACCGCCGCCGCCATGGCCGCCGGCCTGGCCGGCTCGCTGTACGCGTTTTCCAAGGGCAGCATCGCGCCCGACGTGCTGGGCGTGGGCCGCTCGGTCGACGGGCTGGTCATGGTGCTGCTGGGCGGCGTGCAGGCGCTGGCCGGCCCGTTGGCTGGCGCGGCCGCCTACACCTGGCTGCAAGACACCGCCGCGCGCCTGACCGAATACTGGCACGCCGTACTGGGCCTGGCGGTGCTGGCGCTCATCATGGCGCGGCCGGACGGCCTGGCCGGCATCGCGCGGCGCAATCCCGCAGGTGCGCCATGAACCCGTCCGGCCTTCCCATCAACGCGCGCGCGCGGCACGACGGCACGTCCGGCGAGCCGCCGCTGCTGCAAGTGCGCGGGCTGCGCAAGTCATTCGGCGGCATCCAGGCGCTGGACGGCGTTTCGTTCACCTTGCCGGCCGGCCACATGCTGGCGCTCATCGGCCCCAACGGCGCCGGCAAGTCCACCTGCTTCAATGCGCTAAGCGGGCAGATGCGTCCCGACGCCGGCTCGGTGCTGCTCGGCGGACGCGAACTAGTCGGGCTGCGCCCCCAGCAGATATGGCGCCAGGGCGTGGGCCGCACTTTCCAGACAGCGGCCACCTTTCGTTCGATGAGCGCCCGGGAAAACGTGCAGACTGCCCTGCTGGCGCGTGATCGCCGCCTGTTCGACGGCTGGCGCCGCGCCGACCGCCACGGCGCCGACGAAGCCCTGGCGCTGCTGGAACAGGTCGGCATGGCCAGCCAGGCGCAACGACCGTGCGGGGAACTGGCCTATGGCGACGTCAAGCGCGTCGAACTGGCAATGGCCCTGGCGCACGCGCCGCGCCTGCTGCTCATGGACGAGCCCACTGCAGGCATGGCCGCCGCCGAGCGCCACGCGCTGATGCGCCTGACCCGCACCCTGGCCGACACGCGCGGCATCGCCGTACTGTTTACCGAGCACAGCCTGGACGTGGTGTTCCAGCATGCCGACCGCATCGTGGTGCTGGTGCGCGGCCAGGTGCTGGCCGACGACGCGCCGGCCGCCATTGCAGCCGACGCCCGCGTCAAGGCCGCTTACCTGGGCAGCGAACCGGTCGACGCGGGCGCCTGACTGCCGCACGCGCGTTGCCCCGCGTGGCCCAGCGGCCCGCATTCGCGGAAAATGCGCGCGGTGCAGCCGGCGCAGACGTCCGGGTCCAGACGCATGTAGATATCGGCTATGGCCGTGTGCTTGTCCGGAAATATGTGGTCTTCGCCCAGCCGCTCGATGAACCCCAGCCGCCGCCACATTTGCACGACCTCGGGCCGCGGCCGGTGAAAATACAGATCGCCGCCGGCCTCGCGCCGCTTGCGCAATTCGTCTTCCCAGAGCAGCGCGCCGGCGTGGTCGATGAAGTTCATGCTCTTGGCCATTACCAGCAGGTGACGCGGCGCATCCGGCGCCGCGCGCAGCGCCTGCAGCCGGTCGGCCACGTGGGCCACCGCCCCGAAGTAAACAGACCCCTCCATGCGCAGCAGTTTCAGTTGCGGGCATTCGGGCAAGGCATCGGGCCGGCCGTCCAGCACGGCGAAATGGCGATCCGGATCGTGGGCGTCGAAACCCATGGTGCGCATGGCGGGGCGCGAGGTCCGGTGCAGATAGGCCAGCAGCGACAGCAGCGTGCCCAGCAAGATGGCGATTTCCATGCGGATGGTCACTGTGGCCACCAGTGTGGCCAGCGCAATCATGCATTCGCTGCGCTGCACGCGCGCCACATGCCGCCAGCGCGGCAGCTCCAGCAGGTTCCAGGCCACCAGCATCAGCAGGCCGGCGATCGCGGCGTGGGGAATCAAGGCCAGCAACGGCGCGCTGGCCATCACCAGCGCTACCAGCAGCACCGCCGCGAATACCGCCGCCATGGGCGTGCGCGCGCCGGATTCGAAATTCGGTATGGAACGGTTCAGCGAGCCGCAGGACAGATACGAAGAAAAAAAACCGCCAACGATATTCGACAGGCCCTGCCCGATGAATTCGCGGTTGGCGTCGATGACCTGGCCCGAGCGCGCCGCTACCGCCTTGGCGATGGATATGGACTGTGCCAGCGCCACGATGGACAGCGCGAATGCCAGGCCCAGCAGGTCGGGCAGCCTGCCCCACTCGATATCCGGCACGTGGAACGGCGGCCAGGGTTGAGCCAGCGCGCCAAGCACCGAAATCGGCCGGCCGGCCGCTTCGAACACCCAGGCATTCAGCCCCGCCGCCAGCGCCGTGCCGACGGCCAGCCCGATCAGCATATAGGGTTTGCGGCGGTCCCAGCGGCGCGCCAGCGCCGAGGCCGCGACGGTGGCCGCCGCCACCAGCAGCGCCCCCCAGTGCAGCGAGCCCAGCCCGCGCGCCACGCCCAGCAGCACCGCGCCGGCTGCGTGCGCGTGGATGCCGTCCAGGCCCAGCGCGTCTTTCAGGGCATGCACCGCGATCAGCAGCGCGGCGCCGCTGGTGAAGCCGAACAGCGCCGATGGAGAAATGAAATTGGCCAACGAGCCCAGCCGCAACGCGCCCACCAGCCACTGCAGAATGCCCACCAGAATGGTGACGGCCAGCGCCAGCTGTATGTAGGCCGGGCTGCCGGCCGCGGCCAGCGGCGCCAGCACCGCGTACAGCGCCAGCGAATTGGCATTGGTGGGGCCCGACATGACATGGCGGCTGGAGCCGAACAGCGCCGCCACCACACAGGGCACGATGGCCGAGTACAGGCCATATTCGGGCGGCAGGCCCGCCAGCGTGGCGAAGGCCACGCCCTGCGGCAACACGAGCAAGGCGCCCAGCAGGCCTGCCAGTGCGTCGGCACACAGCGTGGCGGGCCCGATATCATCGACCCACGTGCCGAATAACCTGCTTGCCAGCTTGCTCACGCGCCGCGCCGCCCCCATTGTTTGCATATCTGATGTACCGGGCGACCGCCCGGCGGGGCCTTAGCGTAAACCCTTCGCCTGGCGCGCGCAATGCGCCGCCCGCGAGCCCGGCGGCTCAGCCTGCCTCGCCGCCGCGCCGGGCGCGCATGGCGCGGCTCATGTCGGCCAGCGCATGGTCGTCGAGCAAGCGCGCGGCCATGGGCAACAGCTCGTCTTCTTCGCGCTGGATGTGCGCGGCGTACAAGTTGCAGAATGCATCGACGCGGTCCGCGTCCAGGTCGGCCGGCTGTCCCGCGCTTACTGCCTGCAGCGGGCCATGCAGTCCGCGCCACGCGGCTTCGAGCTGGCGATGTTCTTGCGTCAGGCCGTCGACCAGCGCGTGCAGGCAATAGGCATCGGAGCCCGCCATGGATTCGATCAGCGCGGGAAACAGATCTTCTTCTTCGTCGCTGTGATGATGCACGGCCGCGGTGTCGAAGTACCGCAGCACGCTGCCCGCCGCGGCCTGGGCGGCAGCATCGGCGCCGTGCTCGGCGACGTGGGCCGCCAGGCGCCGCAGCGTGGCGCACTGGCGGCCCACGCGTTCATGGCAGGCGGACAGCAGCGCCAGCGGCGCTTCCGGCCCGACGGCCGGCGATGAAAATCCAGGAATGCCCACTGCCATGATTCTGCCCTCGTCAGGCGCCGCGCGCCGTTATCCCATATGCTCGTGCCACCAGAGCCGCACGGAGTCCCAGGCGCGGCCCACCAGGCCGGCCTGCGGCACGGCGTCCAGCGCCACCACCGGCCATTGCATCGCCGGCTTGCCATCGACCAGCACCTGCAGCGAACCAACCTGGTCCTGTGCGGCGATGGGCGCCACCAGTGGCTGGCGGCGGGTCACCACTGGCTTTACTTCGGCCGACACCGGCACGGTAATGTAGGCATCGCTGGCTACGCCGATGCGCACCGTGTCGCGCTCGCCCTTCCAGACCTGCGGCGACTCTACGGCCTGCCCCTTAGCATACAACTTGATCGTCTTGAAGTTCTGGAAACCCCAGTTCAGCAAGACCCGACTTTCTTCGGTGCGCAGCTTGTCCGACGCCGTGCCCATCACCACCGAAATCAGGCGCCGGCGCGACTGGCCGTCGGGCCGCTCGGCCGAGGCGATCAGGCAGTAGCCGGCGGCATCGGTATGGCCCGTTTTCAGGCCGTCGACGCTGGGGTCCAGCCACAGCAACCGGTTGCGGTTAGGTTGCGAGATATTGTTGTACGTGAAGGTGCGCGCCGAATCGTAGGTCTTGTACAGATCCGGGTAGTCGCGCACCAGGCGGCGGGCCAGCAGCGCCAGGTCGCGCGCGGTGGAATACGTGCCCGGATCGGGCAGACCGTGCGGACTGGCAAAGTGCGTGTCTCGCAGGCCCATCTGGGCGGCCTGCTGGTTCATGCGCTGCACGAAAGCCTCGACCGAGCCCGACACCGCTTCGGCCAGCACAATGGCCGCGTCATTGCCCGACTGCACCAGCAGCCCGAACAACAGGTCGTTCACCGACACGCGCTTGCCGGGTTCCAGGAACATCTTGGAACTGCCGGGCGCCACCTTCCAGGCACGCGTCGACACAGTCACCTGCTGCTGGGCGGACAGTCGCCCGTCGCGCAGCGCCTGGAACACCAGGTAAGCCGTCATCACCTTGGTCAGCGATGCCGGCTCGACCCGGGTGCCGGCATTGAACGACGCCATTTCCTGGCCGCTCGTGGCATCCAGCAGCATCCACGCCTTGGCGGTGACCGGCGGCGCCGTTTGCGCCTGCGCGCTGGCCAGGCTGGCCACGGCCAGCAACAGGCTCGCGCAAATTTTCTTGATCAAGGGAACTCCTACAGGGTGTCGGCCGGACGGCGGCGCGCGCTGCGCCAACGGAAGTATGCGGTGCGCTCGCGCTCGTCGCGCAGCCGGCCGGCCCGCACGCGCAGCAGGTCTTTGCGGCCCACCAGCCCCACCAGGCGGCCGGTCGCGCGCTCGACGATGGGCAGGCGGCCCACCCCCGTCAAGGCCATGCGGTCGGCCGCCTGGCTGGCAAGTTCGTCCGGATAGCCGACGAAAAGTTCACGATGCGCCACCATCTCGCCCAGCAGCCGCGCATTATCTTCGTCTTCCAGCGTCCACGCCAGGCTGTCCGCGCGCGTGATCTCGCCCACCACCACGCCCTGTCCGTCCACCACCGGATACGAGGTGTGGCGCCGTTCGGCCGTGGTGAAATGCGCCACGGCGTCGGCCACGCGCATCGAAGCCGGCAGCGTCTCGACCTTCGTGGTCATGACTGCCGACACCCGCACCAGGTCGAACGGGTCGACGTGGTACTCGCGCGTAATGTGATGGCCGCGGCGGGCAATCTTCTCGGTCAGGATCGAGCGCTTAAGCAACAGCACCGTCAGGCCGTAGGCGAACGCGCAGGCCGTCAAGACCGGCAGCAGCACGCTGAAATTGCCAGTGAGCTCTACCGCGAACAGGGTCGCGGTGAGCGGCGCGCGCATGGTGCCGCCCATCATGGCGGCCATGCCCAACAGCGCCCAGAAGCCGGGGTCGGCATGCGGCAACGCGGGCGTGGCCAGCGCGCCCAGCGCGCCGCCAAAAATCAGCAAGGGCGCCAGCACGCCGCCCGAGGTGCCGGAACCCAGCGCCACCGACCAGATCACCACCTTCACCACCAGCAGCAGCAACACAGCCTGCAACGCCAGCTTGCCCGCCAGCAGGTCGATGATGTTGTCATAGCCCACGCCCAGCGCTGCGGGCTCGATCAGGCCGCCCAGCCCGATGACCAGGCCGCCGATGGCCGGCCACCACATCCAGTGGATCGGCAGCTTTTCGAACAGGTCTTCGGCCGCGTACACCAGCGCGGTCAGCACGCCCGACCCCAGCCCGGCCATGACTCCCACCGCGGCCCAGGCGACCACGTGATGCAGCGACGGCTGGCCCACGCCTGAATAAGGGAAGATGGGCGCCGCGTCGAACAGCAGCGGGCGGGCCGCGGCCGCCACCACGGCGGCCACCGCCACCGGCAGGAAGCTGCGCGGCTTCCATTCGAACAACAGCAGCTCCACCGCCAGCAGAATGGCAGCCACCGGCGTGCCGAACACGGCAGTCATGCCGGCGGCGGCGCCGGCCACCAGCAGCGTCTTGCGCTCGCTGGAACTCATGTGCACCATCTGCGCGAGCAGCGAACCGATGGCGCCGCCGGTCATGATGATCGGCCCTTCCGCTCCGAACGGGCCGCCAGTGCCGATCGACACCGCCGACGACAGCGGCTTGAGCACCGCCACCTTGGGCTGGATGCGGCTCTTGCCGATCAGGATGGCCTCCATGGCCTCGGGAATGCCGTGGCCGCGGATTTTCTCCGAGCCATAGCGCGCCATGAAGCCGATGATGATGCATCCCACCACCGGCACCGCCACGGCGGCCCAGCCCAGCGTATTGCCGGAGATCGGCAGGTTCTCGAACGAAAAGCGTCCGTAGTAGGCCAGGTTGGTGCACAGCGCGATCAGGCGCAACAGTACCCAGGCGGCGCCGACGCCGGCCAGGCCGACCAGCACGGCCATGCACATCAACAGCAGGACGCGGCGGTCCGTCGTGAAATCGCCCAGGCGGGCCGAGCTGGGAGGTCGGGCGGAAGACAAAGGTGCAGGGGGAGCCATACGAGGGGAGCGGACGAAAAAGAAACAGGACCGGCGGCATGCCAGTCCTGTGGGGAAAGTATCGTATCACGATACAAATTACATTCACCTGACTCGCCAGACGCGCGCCAAGCCGCTTTGACCGATGGCCACGGCCGCTGCGATGCCGACCTGCACGACATGCAAAAACGCAGCGTATTGTCGGGAAAACAACATGTTTTGCGGCGACAACGCGCCGAAATACTCGCGAGAATGCGAAGTTCCGCTATCATCGGGCGCGAGGTGCCAAGTGCCGATCTTCGGTGCCGCGCTATCTCGTGTCCTCAAACATACGGATTTCGACCATGGCTACCAAAGCAAAAGCTCCTGCCAAGAAAGTCAGCAAGACCGCCGCCAAGGCTCCGGCCAAGAAGGCAACCGCCAAGAAGCCCGCCGTGAAAAAAACGGCTGCCGCTCCCCGCGCTATCAAGCAAGCGCTGAACAAGTCGCAACTGATCGCTCACCTGGTTGAACAAACCGGCGTGGAAGCCAAATCGGTCAAGGCCGTGCTGGCTGGCCTGGAAGGCGCCGTGCTCGGCTCGGTCGACAAGAAGGGCGCCGGCGAATTCTCGCTGCCGGGCCTGTTCAAGGTCACCGTGCAAAAGGTTCCCGCCAAGGCCAAGCGCTTCGGCAAAGACCCCTTCACCGGCGAAGAGCGCTGGTTCCCGGCCAAGCCCGCTTCGGTCAAGGTCAAGGTTCGCCCGCTCAAGAAGCTGAAAGACGCCGCCCAATAAGCGCCCCGTCCCGCAGCTTCATCGGCAAGGCCCGTCTCGCAAGAGGCGGGCCTTGCCGTTTTCCGCGGGATCGCATCTTCTCCCGCACTCCCCCGCCTTCCCCGCTTGCCGATGCCTCACGATTCTTCCCGCCACGACGCCGCTCCCGCCCTGACCACCCCCATCATCCTGCTCATGTCGGCGGCCACCGGCCTCATCGTCGCCAGCAACTATTACATGCAGCCACTGCTGCATACCATCGGCCAACAATTCGGCCTTTCCGAAACGGCCGCGGGCGGCATCGTCACCACCGCCCAGCTTTCGTACGCCGCCGGACTGCTGCTGCTGGTGCCGCTGGGCGACATGATCGAACGGCGCGCCCTGATCTGCGCCATGACCGCGCTTGCCGCGGCGGGGCTGCTGCTATCGGCGTTTTCCACCAGCGCCGCGATGTTGCTGGCGGGCACCGCCATCACGGGCTTCCTGTCCGTCGTGGCGCAGGTGCTGGTGCCCTTCGCGGCCACCCTTGCCTCGCCCCAGCAGCGCGGCAAAGCGGTCGGCACGGTCATGAGCGGCCTGCTGCTGGGCATTTTGCTAGCCCGCACATTCGCCGGCATGCTGGCCGGCCTGGGCAGCTGGCGCACCGTCTACTGGGTGGCGGCCCTGCTCATGCTGGCCATGGCGGGCGCGCTGTGGCGCGTGCTGCCGCGCTACAAGACCTCGGTGAATCTGCACTACGCCGGACTGCTGGGGTCGATTTTCCACCTGTACGCGCGCGAGCCGCTGTTCCGCGCCCGTTCGGTGCTGGGCGCGCTGATCTTTGCGTCGTTCAGCATGCTATGGACGCCGTTGACCTTCCTGCTCGCCAATCCGCCCTATTCTTATAGCGACGGCGCCATCGGCCTGTTCGGCCTGGCCGGCGCGGCCGGCGCCGTCGCCGCCAATCGCTACGGCCGCCTCAGCGACCGCGGCCTGGGCAACCTGGCCACCCGCGCCGGGCTGGCGCTGCTGCTCGGCTCATGGGGGCTGCTGGCGCTCGGCCAGCATTCGCTGACTGCGCTGCTGGCCGGCATCCTGGTGCTCGACATGGCGATCCAGGGCGTGCATGTCACTAACCAAAGCTCCATCTACCGGCTGCGTCCCGATGCGCGCAGCCGCCTCACCGCTGGTTACATGACTTCTTATTTCATCGGCGGGGCGGCGGGTTCGCTGGCCTCGGCCGCGCTGTACACCCACGCGGGCTGGCTGGGGGTGGCGGCCGGCGGCGCCGCGGTCAGCGCGGCCGCGCTGGCGTATTCCGCCTGGTCGCCGGCTGCCCGCATCCCGGAAACCCCGTCCGCGCCGGGCCGGGCGTAGGTACTTCTATAATCAGTGGTTTGACCGTCGCCGCCTTCGCGCCGCGCCGGCCCTTTACCTTTATCGCAACGCGCACGAGTCCATGCAGGAACGCTACAGCCCCACAGCCGTCGAAGCAGCCGCCCAACAAGACTGGCAGGCCCGCGACGCCTATCGTGTCACCGAACACGCCCGCAACGCCGACGGCACCGAGAAGCCCAAGTTCTATGCCTGCTCGATGCTGCCCTACCCCAGCGGCAAACTGCACATGGGTCACGTGCGCAACTACACCATCAACGACATGATGGCCCGCCAGCTGCGCATGCGCGGCTACAACGTGCTCATGCCCATGGGCTGGGACGCCTTCGGCATGCCGGCCGAGAACGCCGCCATCAAGTCCAAGGTGCCGCCGGCCAAATGGACCTACGACAACATCGCCTACATGAAGAAGCAAATGCAGGCGATGGGGCTGGCCATCGACTGGTCGCGCGAAATGTGCGCCTGCGACCCCGAATACTACAAATGGAACCAGTGGCTGTTCCTCAAGATGCTTGAAAAAGGCATCGCCTACCGCAAGACCCAGGTCGTGAACTGGGATCCGGTCGACCAGACCGTGCTGGCCAACGAACAGGTCATCGACGGGCGTGGCTGGCGCTCGGGCGCGCTGGTTGAAAAACGCGAAATTCCCGGCTATTACCTGCGCATCACCGATTACGCCGACGAGCTCCTCGACCAGGTCCGCTCGGGCCTGCCCGGCTGGCCGGAGCGCGTGCGCGTCATGCAGGAAAACTGGATCGGCAAGTCCGAGGGCGTGCGCTTCGCGTTCCCGCACACCATCGCCGGCGCCGACGGCCAGCTCATCCAGGGCGGCCGGCTGTACGTCTTCACCACCCGCGCCGACACCATCATGGGGGTCACGTTCTGCGCCGTGGCGCCCGAACACCCGCTGGCCACGCACGCCGCGGCCAGCAACCCCGAGCTGGCCAACTTCATCGAACAGTGCAAGCTGGGCGGCACCACCGAAGCCGAGATCGCCACGCGCGAAAAAGCCGGCATGCGCACCGGCCTGACCGTCACGCATCCGCTCACCGGCGCGCAAGTCGACGTGTGGGTGGGCAACTACGTGCTCATGAGCTATGGCGACGGCGCCGTCATGGGCGTGCCCGCGCACGACGAGCGCGATTTCGCCTTCGCCAAGAAATACCAGTTGCCCATCCGGCAGGTGGTGGCCCACGAAGGCAGGGCCTACTCCACCGACGCCTGGCAGGAATGGTACGGCGACAAGCAGGGCGGCCGCACCGTCAATTCCGGCAAATACGACGGGCTGCCGTACGCCGAGGCCGTCGACGCCATCGCGGCCGACCTGGCCGCGCAGGGCCTGGGCGAAAAACAAACCACCTGGCGCCTGCGCGACTGGGGCATCTCGCGCCAGCGCTACTGGGGCACCCCCATCCCCATCATCCATTGCGCCGACTGCGGCCCCGTGCCCGTGCCCGAGCAAGACCTGCCGGTCGTGCTGCCCGACGATCTCATCCCCGACGGCAGCGGCAACCCGCTGGCCAAGAACGAAGCCTTCCTGTCCTGCAGCTGCCCCCGCTGCGGCAAGCCCGCCCGGCGCGAGACCGACACGATGGACACCTTCGTCGACTCGTCGTGGTACTTCATGCGCTATACCTCGCCCGGCAATGAACAGGCCATGGTCGATGCCCGCAACGACTACTGGATGCCCATGGACCAGTACATCGGCGGCATCGAGCACGCCGTGCTGCATCTGCTGTACGCGCGCTTCTGGACGCGCGTCATGCGCGACCTGGGCCTGCTGAAGTTCGACGAACCCTTCACCAAGCTGCTATGCCAGGGCATGGTGCTCAACCACATCTACTCGCGCAAGAACGCCCAGGGCGGCATCGAGTACTTCTGGCCTGAAGAAGTCGAGAACCTCTACGACGCCAAGGGCGCCATTACCGGCGCCCGCCTGAAAAGCGACGGCTCCGACGTCAACTATGGCGGCGTGGGCACCATGTCCAAGTCCAAGAACAACGGGGTCGATCCGCAGGCGCTCATCGACACCCTGGGCGCCGATACCGCGCGCCTGTTCGTCATGTTCGCCAGCCCGCCCGAACAGACGCTCGAATGGTCCGACTCCGGCGTCGAGGGCGCCAACCGGTTCCTGCGCCGCCTGTGGTCGCACTGCCATGCGCACCGCGACGCCGTGGCGCGCGGCCTGGCGGCCGGCGCCGACTGGGCGCAGGCTCCCGCGCCGGTCAAGGACCTGCGCCGCGAAGTCTATGGGCTGCTCAAGCAGGCCGACTACGACTACCAGCGCATCCAATACAACACGGTGGTGTCGGCATGCATGAAAATGCTCAACGCCATCGACGACGCCGAACTGCCCGAAGGCGCCCATGCCGACGCCGCGCGCGCCGAAACGCTGGGCGTGCTGCTGCGCGTGCTGTACCCGGTGGTGCCGCACGTCACCTGGCTGCTGTGGCGCGAGCTCGGCTACACCCACTCGCTCGGCGACCTGCTCGACGCGCCCTGGCCGCATGTCGACGAGGCCGCCCTCGTGGCCGACGAAATCGAGCTCATGCTGCAGGTCAACGGCAAGCTGCGCGGCGCGATCCGCGTGGCGGCCAAGGCGTCCAAGGCCGACATCGAGCAGATCGCCGCGGCCCAGGAAGAAGTCGCCCGTTTCCTTGAGGGCCGTCCGCCCAAGCGCGTCATCGTCGTGCCGGGCAAGCTGGTCAACGTCGTAGGCTAAGAGGTTCTGCATGCAGATTGCCCCGCAACGTCCGCAACGCTTCCCCGCCCGCTGGCTGCTGCGCGCCGCCAGCCTGGCGGCCGTCATGCTGCTGGCGGCGTGCGGTTTCGCATTGCGCGGCGTCACGCCGCTGCCGTTCGACACCCTGTACGTCGGCATCGCCGACAACACCCGCTTCGGCGCCGACGTCCGGCGCGCGCTGCGCGCGGCCTCGCCCAACACGCGTCTGGTCGACCAGCCCGATCAGGCGCAAGCCATCCTGCAGCAGGTGCATAGCCGCCGCACGCTGCGCGAGGTTTCTCTGAACGCGCAAGGCCGGGTCGAGGAATACGAACTGGGCATCGACTTCACCTTCCGCCTGATCACCAACAAGGGCGTGGCCATCCTGCCCGACACCACGCTGTCGGTCTATCGCGAAATGCCCTACGACGACCAGGTCGTGCAGGCCAAGCAGGGCCAGATCGAAAGCCTCTATCAGTCGATGCAGCAATCGCTGGTCAGCCGCCTGCTGCGCCGGCTCACCGCGGCCGACGTGCGCACCGCCGCCCAAGCCGCCGCGCGCGGCGAAAGCGATCCGGACGCGCCCGTCTTCGATCCTAACGCCGCTCCGTCGGATGCCGGCCCCGAAACCTGGCAGACGCCCGGTTCGCCCGGCACCGGCTCCTGGTAAAGCATGGCACAGGCGCTCGATGCCGACCGGCTGGCCGATCACCTGCAGCGCGCAGGCCAGCGTCTGGCCCCGCTATACACGGTGTCGGGCGACGAACCCCTGCTGGTCACCGAAGCCATCGACGCCCTGCGCGCCGCGGCGCGCGCGGCCGGCTACACCGACCGCACCAGCATGGTCATGGACGCCCGCAGCGACTGGAGCGCCGTCGCCGCCGCCACGCAAAGCGTGTCTCTGTTCGGCGACCGCCGCGTGCTGGAAATCAAGCTGCCCACCGGCAAGCCCGGAAAAACAGGCGGCGACACGCTGACGCGGCTGGCCGACCAGGCCGCACGGCAGCCCGACCCCGACACGCTCATCCTGGTGGCGCTGCCGCGCCTCGACAAGGCCACCCGCGACGCCAAGTGGGCGCAGGCCCTGGCGCAGGCCGGCATCATGGTCGACCTGCCCACCATCGAACGCAGCCGCCTGCCGGCCTGGATCGGCGCGCGGCTGGCGCGCCAGAATCAGCGCGCCGACAACGCCACGCTGCAATGGATGGCCGACAAGGTCGAAGGCAACCTGCTGGCCGCCCACCAGGAAATCCAGAAGCTTGGCCTGCTTTATCCCGAAGGCCAACTGGCCGCCGAAGACGTCGAGCGCGCCGTGCTCAACGTGGCGCGCTACGATGTCTTCGGCCTGCGCGACGCCATGCTGGCCGGCGACGCCACGCGCACCGTGCGCATGCTGGCCGGGCTGCGCGCAGAAGGCGAGGCGCTGCCGCTGGTGCTGTGGGCCGTTGGTGAAGAAATCCGCCTGTTGGCGCGCGTCGCCGAAGCACGCGCCGCCGGCCAGGATACCGGCGCCGTCATGCGCCGGCTACGCATATTCGGCGCCCACGAACGCCTGGCGCTGCAAGCCCTGGGCCGCGTGTCCGCGCGCGCCTGGCCGGCCGCCGTGCAACACGCCCACGAGGTCGACCGCCTCATCAAGGGCCTGTCCGTGCCCGGCCGCCTGGCCGATCCCTGGGAAGAAATGGCGCGCCTGGCCTTGCGTGTGGCGGCTGCCGGCCGTGCCTGAGCGGCGTCGCACGTTACACTTGAACTCCACGGCGGCGCGCGCCGCGCCGCCACCGCACTCATGCAAGATTCCGTGATGCCCGCTACCGACATCCATACCGCCATGCTGGCCCTGGGCGAAAACGCCCGCCGCGCCTCGCGCGCCATGATGCGCGCCACCGGCGCCGCCAAGAACCATGCCCTGCAGGCCATGGCCGAAGCGCTGCGCGACAACCGCGCCGAACTCCAGGCCGCCAACGCGCAAGACGTCGACGCCGCGCGCGCCGGCGGCCTCGAGCCGGCCCTGCTCGACCGCCTGACGCTGTCCGACAAGGCCATCGACCGCATGGCCGAAGGGCTGCTGCAAGTGGCCGCCCTGCCCGACCCTATCGGCAGCACCACCGCCAGTGCCCTGCGCCCCAACGGCATGCGCGTGGCGCAAATGCGCGTCCCGCTGGGCGTCATCGGCATCATCTACGAATCGCGCCCCAACGTCACCATCGACGCGGCCGCGCTGTGCCTGAAGTCCGGCAACGCCACCATCCTGCGCGGCGGCAGCGAGGCCTTGCATTCCAACGTGGCGCTGGGCCGCATCGTGCAGGCCGGCCTGCAGGCAGCCGCGCTGCCGGCCGAAGCCGTGCAGGTCGTCGGCACCACCGACCGCGCGGCGGTCGGCAAGCTCATCACCATGACCGAACACATCGACGTCATCGTGCCGCGCGGCGGCAAGGGCCTGATCGCCCGCCTGGCCAGCGAAGCGCGCGTGCCGCTGATCAAGCACCTCGACGGCAACTGCCACGTCTACATCGACGCCGCGGCCGACCCGCAAAAGGCCCACACAATCGCCTTCAACGCCAAGACCTACCGCTACGGCATCTGCGGCGCCATGGAAACCCTGCTGGTCGACGCCGGCGTGGCCGTGTCCATCTTGCCGCGCCTGGCGGCGGCCTTCAGCGCGCACGGCGTCGAGTTGCGCGGCTGCCCGCGCACGCTCGAAATCGTGCCGTCCGCCACGCCCGCCACCGATGACGACTGGGCGACCGAATACCTCGCGCCCATCCTGGCTGTGCGCATCGTCGATTCGCTCGACCAGGCCATCGAGCACATCGCGCGCTGGGGCTCGGGCCACACCGACGCCATCGTCACCGAAGACCTGTCGGCCGCGCAGCGCTTCCAGCGCGAGGTCGATTCTTCCTCGGTCTACGTCAACCTGCCCACGTGCTTTGCCGACGGCTTCGAATACGGCCTGGGCGCCGAGATCGGCATTTCCACCAATCGCCTGCATGCGCGCGGCCCGGTCGGTCTTGAAGGCCTCACCACCCTGAAATGGGTGCTCAACGGCGACGGCCAGACCCGCGGCTGACCACCCTGCTACTCCACTCACGCGTTTCCTGATTTCGAGTTTCCATGCCCACGCAAGTCCTGGCCTACGCCTTCAGCCTCGTCACGCTCTGCTTTCTGGTCTGCTGCATCTGCGGCATCCTGCTGTTCTTCGTGCGCACCGACCCCATCAATAACGCACTGCAGCATCCCTTGCTCAAGCACGGGCCGTTTCGCCGTTTCCCGCTGGTCGTCAAGACCACCATCTTGCAGGACTACTTCTTCAGGCTGGCATTCCCCGGTTTCAATTTCGGGCTGTTTGCCCACGCCAACCGGCAACTCGCCCACGTCGACCCCAAACGCGTGCCGCTCAGCATCAAGGCGCCCATCGTCGGGTTCTGGGCGTCTTGCTGGGTCGGCCTGGCGGCCATGATCGCCGTCTGGGTCATCCTGTTCATGTACCGCTGAGGCGGCGTTACTCGTCCTCTTCGAATACCTGCACGATGGCGTCGGCAATGGCGCGCACCCGCGCGCTGCGCCTGAGGTCGCCGTGCAGCACCAGCCACAGGTCGTACGATTCGGCGCGCTGCGGCCACAGCCGCACCAGGGCCGGATACGTGCCGGCCAGCATTACGGGCAATTCGCCGATGCCTAATCCGCGGACCACCGCTTCCAGCATCATCAGGCCCGAATTCACCTCCAGCACCACCTGGCCATTGCGCGTGGGTTCGCCGCAAAACGCATCCAGCCGGCCGGGAATCGCGCTACGCTGATAAGCCACCAGCCGATGCCCGGCGAACGCCGTGCCGGGCCGGGGCTCGCCATGCTCCTGCACATAGGCCGCCGACGCATACAGCCCCATCTCGCGCCGCGCCAGGTGGCGGTGGATCAAATCGGGATTGTCTGGCCGCACGTTGCGCACGGCGATATCGGCTTCACGACGCGTCAGGTTGGTAATTTGCGTCGAGGTCGACAACACCACGCGGATGTCCGGGTGCTCGACCTGCACACGCTTGAAGGCCTCCAGCAAATAATGGCGCCCCAGGGTATCCGACGTAGCCACCCGCACCACTCCTGACAGACGCGCATCCAAGCCCTGCAGCTGGCGCTGCAATTGGTCGGCCGCCTGCTCCATGCGCTCCGCGGCCGCGAAGGCCAGTTCTCCCGCCGCTGTGGGCACGTAGCCTCGCGGCGTGCGCAGGAACAACCTGGCCTGCAGCGACGCCTCGATGGCGGCCAAACGCCGCCCCGCCGTCGCCTGGTCCACCTGCAGCACCGCCGCCGCGCCACGCAATGTGCCCACCCGGTAGATGGCCAGGAAAACGCGCGCGTCATCCCAATTCATGGAGCTTCCCCGAAGGCTGCACCGTGCCAGTCCGCACCGGTGCAGTGCCAGATGTGCAAAGCGATGCAAATTTGCATTCCGTTCACGCAATTCTACGGGTTTTTTGCATCAGCAGCCGGTCCTAAGATGCCAGTCTTCGGCCAGCCTTGCACTCGGGAAACCACCTGTCATGCGTACCACTTGCCCTTCTTCTGCACTCACCGTGAGCGCGCCCGCAGCCAGCTCCGCCTTTTTCCCCTTGCTGGCCCTGGCCATCGGCTGCGTCATGGCCATGCTGGATGTCACCGTAGTCAATGTGGCCCTGCCCAGCATCGGCGCCCAGCTCGGCACGCCGCTCAGCGGCCTGGTGTGGATCGTCGACGGCTACACCCTGGCGTTCGCCGCCCTGCTGCTCGCGGCCGGGGCCTTGTCCGACCGCTACGGCGCGCGGCCCGTGTACCTGGCGGGCCTGGCGCTGTTCACACTGGCCTCGCTGCTTTGCGGCGCCGCGCCCAGCACTGGCCTGCTGGTCACCGCGCGGTTGCTGCAAGGCGTGGGCGCGGCCCTGTTCATGCCCAGCTCGCTCAGCCTGCTCATGCACGCCTACCAGGTGCCCGAGGTGCGCGGACGCATGCTGGCGGCCTGGTCCGCCATCATCACCGTAGCCGCCACCGCCGGGCCGCTGGCGGGTGGCATGCTGATCGACCTGCTCGGCTGGCGCAGCATTTTCCTGATCAACCTGCCGCTCGGGCTGGCTGGCCTGTGGCTGGCGCGCGCGCATCTGGCCTCACCCGCGCCGCGGCCGCGGCCGCTGAACCCCGGCAGTCACCTGCTGGGCATCGGCATGCTGGGGCTGGCAAGCTATGCGCTGATCCAGGGCAATGTATACGGCTGGACCGCGCCGCGCATCGTGACAGCCAGCGTGCTGGCCTTGGCTTGCGGCGCGGCACTGCTGGCGCGCGAACGGCGTCATCCCCATCCCATCGTGCCGCGCGCCCTGGCGCAAACGCCCGGCTATCTTGCCACCAACACCTATGGCTTTCTGGTCAGCTTCTCGGTGTACGGCCTGATCTTCCTGCTCAGCCTGTATGTGCAGCAAGCCCTGGGAGCCGACGCATTGCAGGCCGGCCTGAAGCTATTGCCGGTGTTCGGCGTGTTCTCGATCGGCAACCTGGCCGCCGGGCGACTGGCTGCCCGCTGGGGCGCACGGGCCACCATGCTGGCCGGCGCGGCCATCGGGGCGTTGGCCGCCATCGCCACCGCCATGCTGTGCGCACCCGATTCGCCCTATTTGCTGCTGGTGATCCTGCTGGCCGTAGGCAACCTGGCCACCGGCGCGGCCATTCCAGCCATGACGGCGCTGGCCCTGCAAATCGGCGGCGCCACGCACGCGAACAGCGCGGCAGCAGCGCTCAACGCCAATCGCCAGGCGGGCGCCCTGGTAGGGGTGGCAGCCATTGGCGGCGTGCTGCACGCGCTGCCAGACTGGCATGCCAGCCTGCCAACCGCCATGTTCCTCATCGCGGCAGCCTATGCGGGCAACGTCGTGATCGCTGCACGCTGCCTGCCGCGCAGCGCTGGCCAGCCCGCTCCCACGCCGTAAAATGGGTTATCTCCATCCCATTTCTATGACTGCAGGCCTGTCCACTCCATGTCCGACATCCAACATCACGAGCAACAAGGCCGCTTCGACATCCATGTCGACGGCCAGCAATGCGTTCTGGATTATCAACTGCGCGATGGCACCATGGCCATCTTGCACACCGGCGTTCCGCCGGCCGTGGAAGGCCGCGGCATCGCCGCCCGGCTGACCCGCGCCGCGCTCGATACGGCGCGCCAGCGCGGCTGGCGCGTGCAGCCCATATGCTCGTATGCCGTGGCATACCTGGCGCGCCACCCCGAATACCAGGATCTGGCAGCCTGATGGGCAAGCCCGCCCCGGCGGGGCCGCAAGCCTGCCCGTGCGGCAGTGGTCTGGCCTATTCCGCCTGCTGCGAGCGCTGGCACCGCGGGCCCCAGCATCTGCAGGCGCCCACGGCCGAGGCCCTGATGCGCTCGCGCTACAGCGCCTTCGTGCTGGATGCCCTGCAGTACCTGCTGGACACCTGGCACCCCGACACCCGTCCCGCGGAGCTCGACCCCAACCCCCCCGGCCTGAAATGGCTGGGCCTGCAGGTCAGGCAACATAACCAGCAAGACGCCAATCACGCCAGCGTCGAGTTCGTGGCGCGCTGCCGCCAGGGCAGCCGAGCCACCCGCCTGCACGAAATCAGCCGATTCGTGCGGCAAGAGGGCAGGTGGCTCTATCTCGATGGCCAGCATCTCTAGCCCGCCTGCCAGGCCAATGTGGCGCCCGCCCACAACGGGGTCCCCGGCGCCGCCAAGGCCTTCGCAAGCAGCCAAGGCGCGCAGGACTCAAAGCCTGCCCGCCATACATTCGGAATAAATGCGCTCAGCTAGCCGCGCGGCCATCTGCTGCTGCTCGACTTCAGAGTAATACCTTTCTTCGTCATGAACTTGCGCGATCAGCGCACGCATCTTCTCGTCGTTTCCGGTCACGCTCATCATTTCGGCAATGGTGCCCCCATGCTGTTTGATGGTCAGCAACACGCCAGACAGCGACGATTTTTTCTGGCACCGCTCAGCAATGGCAGTGTTGTTCGCCGGGGTGCCGGCAGCCGCGGCGTTTGCCGCCATGGCCATCGCCATGCATGCCATCCATGCCTGCTGTTTCATGTCGAACTCCAAAACCACTTCCCGCGGCCCTACTCATGCGGCAGGCGGCCGCAATACGCCGGCTAGCAGCACGTCAATCGTGCCGATATGCAGTCAGGTTATCGAAACAAAAAGGCGTCAGGATGATGGGACGCCCAGATCACATGCGCGGCCGCAAAAGTGTCGCGCAGAAAGACAAAACCCCAGCACGAAGGGGTGCTGGGGTTTTGGGGGATAAGAGCCTGACGATGACCTACTTTCACAGACGGGAAGTCCACTATCATCGGCGCGAAGGCGTTTCACTGTCCTGTTCGG
>Ga0222420_100067_pt1 | contig 238249 bp, 233 predicted proteins | sample 3A2ome_FD_182470 | JGI IMG/M metagenome (GOLD analysis project Ga0222420, IMG submission 182470) | Enriched microbial communities from leaf-cutter ant dump, University of Wisconsin, Madison, United States - 3A200A (version 2) | ecosystem: Environmental > Terrestrial > Nest > Insects nest > Nest... | reverse complement strand
TCGCCGCGCTTGGTGTTCTGCGCGAATTCCTGCCAGGGGTTGGCCTTGCACTGCTTCATGCCCAGGCTGATGCGGCGCTTGTCCTCGTCGATCTCCAGGACCATGACTTCGACTTCGTCACCCAGCGAGACGACCTTGTTGGGCGCGACGTTCTTGTTGGTCCAGTCCATTTCGGAGACGTGCACCAGGCCTTCGATGCCGGGCTCGAGCTCGACGAAGGCGCCGTAGTCGGCGATGTTGGTGACGCGGCCGAACAGGCGCGTGCCCTGCGGGTAGCGGCGCGAGACGCCCAGCCACGGGTCGTCGCCCATCTGCTTGAGGCCCAGCGAGACGCGGTTCTTCTCGGTGTCGAACTTGAGGATCTTGGCGGTGATTTCCTGGCCGGCCTGAACGACTTCGCTCGGGTGGCGGACACGGCGCCAGGCCATGTCGGTGATGTGCAGCAGGCCGTCGATGCCGCCCAGGTCCACGAACGCACCGTACTCGGTGATGTTCTTGACCACGCCGCGCACCACGGCGCCTTCCTTCAGGGTCTCCATCAGCTTGGCGCGCTCTTCGCCCATGCTGGCTTCCACCACGGCGCGGCGGCTCAGCACCACGTTGTTGCGCTTGCGGTCGAGCTTGATGACCTTGAATTCGAGGGTCTTGTTCTCGTAGGGGGTCAGGTCCTTGACGGGGCGCGTGTCGATCAGCGAGCCTGGCAGGAAGGCGCGGATGCCGTTGACCAGCACCGTCAGGCCGCCCTTGACCTTGCCGCTGGTCGTGCCGGTGACGAACTCACCGGATTCCAGCGCCTTCTCGAGCGCCAGCCACGAGGCCAGGCGCTTGGCGGTGTCGCGCGACAGGATGGTGTCGCCGTAGCCGTTCTCGACCGAGCCGATGGCCACGGAGACGAAATCGCCGGCTTGCACCTCGAGCTCGCCCTTGTCGTTCTTGAACTCGTCGATCGGCACGTAGGCTTCGGACTTCAGGCCGGCGTTGACCACCACGTGGTTGTGCTCGACACGCACCACCTCGGCGGTGATGACCTCGCCAGCGCGCATTTCGGAACGCTTGAGGGACTCTTCGAAGAGAGCGGCAAAAGATTCGGACATTGAATTTCCTTGACGTCACCCAGGTTTCCAGCCGCCCATGCAAGATCGCTTGCGGCTGTTTCTATGACTGGAGACGGCGGTTGGGCTTGCGCCCGGTTGAAGTTGAACAACCAGCGGGCCAGTGCGCAGACGCGCGAGGGGAGCCCGGCTGGACCAGGGACCGCCCGGCTCCTCGAAGAAAGAAGTCCGGAGGCCCGAGCCTTGCGATCCGCCGGTCAGACGTCGTCGAAAGGCTGCACCTGCCGCCACCAGGCCAGCACCTGCAGGGCCGATTCGTCCACGGTCTGCTCGGAGTTGTCCAGGAGGCGGGCATCCTCGGCCGGCTTCAGGGGGGCCACGCTGCGGGAGGTATCCCGGGCGTCGCGTGCCTCCAAATCGGCGCGAAGACTGTCGAGCGTAACAGAAATTCCCTTTGAAATCAACTGCTTATGGCGCCGCTCCGCGCGATGGGCGGCGCTGGCGGTGAGGTACACCTTGAGCGGCGCGTCCGGGAAGATCACGGTGCCCATGTCGCGTCCGTCGGCGACCAGGCCCGGCAGGCGGCGGAAGCCCAGCTGCAGCGTCCGCAGCGCCTCGCGCACGGCGGGCAGGGCGGAGACGCGCGAGGCGTCCATGCCGGCCGCCTCGGTGCGGATGGCGTCGGTGACGTCCTCGCCGCGCAGCAGCACGGCGCCGGCGTCGAAGCGCAGGTCCAGCCCATGCAGTTGCGCCGCGATGCGAGCCTCGTCCTGCGGCCCGTCCTCGAGCCCGGCGCGCCGCATGACCAGGCCGGCGATGCGGTACAGCGCGCCCGAATCCAGGTAGTGGTAGCCCAGCCGCCGGGCCAGTTCGGCCGCCAGCGTGCCCTTGCCCGAGGCGGTGGGGCCATCGACGCAGATCACCGGCACGCTGCGCGCCTGCACCACCGAGAACAGCGCCTCGAAGTAGTCGGGGAAGGTCTTGCCGACGCACTTGGGGTCGAGGATGCGCACCGGCAGCCCGTCGGGATTGAAGGCCGCCAGCGAGAAGCACATCGCGACGCGGTGGTCGTCGTAGGTGTGGATGCTGGCGCGGCGCCAGCGGCCGGCCGGCAGCGGCTCGACGCGGATGAAGTCCGACCCGGCCTCGGCCGTGGCGCCCAGCTTGCGCAGCTCGGCGGCCATGGCGTCGATGCGGTCCGTCTCCTTGACGCGCCAGCTCGCGATGTTGCGCAGGGTGCTGGGGCCGTCGGCGTACAGGGCCATCACGGCCAGCGTCATCGCCGCGTCGGGGATCGCGTTGGCGTCCAGGTCCAGCGCCTTCAGCGGCCAGGCGCCGCGGTGCACGGCGAGCCAGTTGGGGCCGCTCTCGATGACCGCGCCCATGGCCCGCGCCGCCTCGGTGAAGCGGATGTCGCCCTGGATGGAGTCGGCGCCCACGCCGTCGATGCGCAGCGGGCTGTCCGCCGCGGCGGCGATCGCGCCCAGCGCGATGAAGTAGCTGGCCGAGGAGGCATCGGCTTCCACGTGGATCTCGCCCGGCGAGGCATAGCGGCTGCCCGCGGGAATGACGAAGCGCTGCCAGCCTTCGCGCTGCACGGCGATGCCGAAGCGCGCCAGCAGGTTGAGCGTGATCTCGATGTAGGGCTTGGAGATCAGCTCGCCCACCACCTCGATGGCGATGGCCTGACGCTGGGCCGCCAGCGGCAGCGCCATCAGCAGCGCGGTGAGGAACTGGCTGGAGACGTCGCCGCGCACGCGGATCGGCGCGTCCAGGTGCAGGGTGTCGAGCGGGGCGGGCCGGATGCGCAGCGGCGGATAGCCGGGATTGCCGAGGTAGTCGACGTGGCAGCCCAGCTGCACCAGCGCATCCACCAGGTCGCCGATCGGCCGCTCGTGCATGCGCGGCACGCCGCTGAGCTCGAAGTCACCGCCCAGCAGGGCCAGCGCCGCCGTCAGCGGGCGCATCGCGGTGCCGGCGTTGCCCAGGAACAGCGAAGCCTGCCGGCGCTGCAGCTGCCCGCCCAGGCCCGTGATGCGCAGCACCGGGCCGTCGTGCGCGATGCCGCAGCCCAGCTGCGCCAGCGCGTCGAGCATGACGCGCGTGTCGTCGGAGTCGAGCACGTCGTGGACGGCGGTGGTGCCGGCCGACAGCGCCGCCAGCAGCAGCACGCGGTTGGAAATGCTCTTCGAGCCGGGCAGCCGCACGCGGCCGGCCGCATCCGAAAGGGGAGGAATGTCCAGGAAGGGGGTGGAGAACATCGTCACTCGTCCGCCGGCGGCTGGTCGGCGGGCAGCGTCCAGGCCGATCGCACGCGGCTGGCGGCGGCGATCGTCTCCTCGAGGCCGGCGCTGTCGTCGGCGGCGATCAGGGCCTCCATCTGCATCAGCGCCTTGCGGAAGGCCTGCGATTGCAGGAGCACCTGCTCCCGGTTGGCCAGCAGGATGTCGCGCCACACCGCGGGGTCGCTCGCGGCGATGCGGGAGAAGTCGCGAAAGCCCGGCCCCGCGAGTTCGAGCATGTGCCTGCCGTCCGGCCGTGCCGCGAGCGCATCGATGAAGGCGAAGGCCAGCAGGTGGGGAAGGTGGCTGACGCCGGCGAAGGCCGCGTCGTGCGCGCCGTGGTCCATGCGCACGACGCGCGCGCCGATGGCCGTCCAGAGCTGCACGGCCCGCTCGAGCTGCGCGCGGCGCGTGGCCTGGGTGGGGGTGAGCACGACCTGGCGGCCCTTGAACAGGTCGGCCTCCGCATGCTCGACGCCCGAGACCTCCTTGCCGGCGATGGGGTGCGCGGGGACGAAGTTGCCCAGCTTCTGCTTCAGCCCCTGCGCCGCGGCGTCGATGACGTTGCCCTTGGTCGAACCCACGTCCATGACGAGCGCCTGCTCGCCGATGCCGTGGCGGATCGCGCGGAAGGTCGCCTCGCAGGCGCCCACCGGCACGGCGACCAGCACCAGGTCCGCTCCCGAGACGGCGAGCAGCGCCGAAGGGGCCGTGACGTCGATGACGCCCAGCTGCCGGGCCCGCTCCGTCGTCGAGGGCGACTTGCTGTAGCCGACCACCCGCTTGACCAGCCGCGCCTGCTTGAGCGCCAGCGCGAACGAGCCGCCGATCAGGCCGCAGCCGATGAGTCCCAACTGGTCGAACATCGCGCTCACGAGTTCAGGCTTTCACGGGATAGGCGCCGATGACCTTGTAGAAGGCGCACAGCGCGCGCAGCTCCGCCAGCGCGGCGGCGACATGCGGCTGCGAGGGGTGGCCGTCCAGGTCGATGTAGAAGTAGTAGTCCCACTGCCCCGTGCGCGCGGGGCGCGACTCGAAGCGCGTCATCGAGACGTTGTGCGTCTTCAGCGGCACCAGCAGGTCGTGCACCGCGCCCGGCCGGTTGGGCACCGACACCACCAGGCTGGTGCAGTCGTGGCCCGAGGCCGGCGGCATGGCCAGCGTGGCCGGCAGGGTGATGACGGCGAAGCGGGTCCGGTTGTAGGAGTCGTCCTGGATCGCATGGGCCACGATGTGCAGGCCATACTGCGTGGCGGCACGCTCGCTCGCCAGGCCGGCCCAGGCCGGGTTGGTGGTGGCCAGGCGGGCTCCCTCGGCGTTGCTCGAGACGGCGCGCCGCTCGGCGTGCGGCAGGTGCTTGGCCAGCCAGGCCTGGCACTGGGCCAGCGCCTGCGGATGGGCCAGCACCGCCTCGATGCCTTCCAGCGAGTTGACCTGGCGCAGCAGGTTGTGCCGCACCAGCAGGCTCACCTCGCCGACGACGTGCGTCGGCGACTGCAGGAACATGTCGAGCGAGCGCGTCACCACGCCTTCGTTGGAGTTCTCCACGCCCACCACGCCGTACTGGGCGCTACCGCTGGCGGTGGCGTGGAAGACCTCGTCGAAGCTGGCGCAGTAGATCAGGTCCGCGGCGCCGCCGAAGTACTCGACGGCGGCCTGCTCGCAGAAGGTGCCTTCGGGGCCGAGCACCGCCACGCGCTGCGGCGACTCCAGCGCCAGGCAGGCCGACATGATCTCGCGCCAGATGGCCGCGACGTGCGCCTCGCGCAGCGGCCCGGCGTTGTTGCGCTTGATCTTCTCGATGACCTGCGCCACCCGGTCGGGGCGGAAGAAGGGCGTGCCTTCGCGCTTCTTGACTTCGCCGACGAGCTCGGCCACGTGGGCGCGCTCGTTGAGCAGCTTCAGCAGCTGGTCGTCGAGCGCGTCGATCCGCTGCCGCAGGCCGGCGAGGGGATCGGAAGAGGGGGTGGAATCGGTAGGGGAGGGGGCCGGTACGGTCATTCGGGCGCGTGCATCAGGTGTGCAGTCGCTCGAATTCTCGCATGTAGGACACCAGCGCCTCGACGCCCTCGAGCGGCATCGCGTTGTAGATGCTCGCCCGCATGCCGCCCACCGACTTGTGGCCCTTGAGCTGCAGCAGGCCGGCGCGGCGCGCGCCCTCCAGGAAGTCGGCGTTGCGGCTTTCGTCGCGCAGGAAGAAGGGCACGTTCATGCGCGAGCGGCAGTCGGGCGCCACCTCGTTGAAATAGAACGGCGAGGCGTCGATGAAGCCGTACAGCAGCTCGGCCTTGCGGCGGTTGCGCTCGGCCATGGCGTCGACGCCGCGCAGCCCGCCCTCGGCCTGGTCGAGCAGCCAGCGGAAGGTCAGGCCGGCCATGTAGATGCCCCAGGTCGGCGGGGTGTTGTACATGGACTGGTTGTCGGCGACCAGCCGGTAGTTGAAGGCGCTGGGGCAGATCTCGAGCGCCCGGTCGAGCAGCTCGTCGCGCACGACGACCAGCGTCAGCCCGGCCGGCCCCAGGTTCTTCTGCGCGCCGCCGAAGGCCAGCCCGACGCGGTCCCAGTCGACCCGCCGCGAGGCGACGTGGGAGGAGAAATCGATGACCAGCGGCGCCTGGCTACCCAGGGCCTTCAGGTCGGGAAGCTCCTGGAACTCGACGCCATGGATGGTCTCGTTCGAACAAAGGTGCACGTAGGCGGCGTCGGGGTCCAGCTGCCAGGACGCGGGCGCCGGCAGGTCGGTGTGCCGGCTGCCGGCATTGCTGGCGGCGACCCGTGCCCGGCAGTAGCGCAGGGCTTCCTTCTGGGACTTGGCGCTCCAGCTGCCGGTGACCACGAAGTCCACCCCCGCGCCGCGGGAGAGGTTCAGCGGCACGATGGCGTTCTCGCCGAGCCCGCCCCCCTGCATGAACAGGATGTGGAATTCCTTCGGGATGGCCAGCAGCTCGCGGAAGTCCCGCTCCGCCTGATCCCGGATGGCGCCGAACTCCTTGCCGCGGTGGCTCATCTCCATCACGCTCATGCCGCAACCCTGCCAGTCGAGCATGTCGGCGGCGGCCTGCCGCAGCACGGCCTCCGGCATCGCTGCCGGGCCGGCCGAGAAGTTGTAGGGGCGTGACGGGGCGGCGGTCACTTCTTCTGCGGCTTGGCGGCAGGCTTGGCTGCGCCGCCCTGGCCGTCGGTGGGCGCGCCGAGCGCCTTGGCGACGCTCGCGTCGAGCGCGCGCAGCTTCGGCTCGATCGCGGTGCGCGTCTCGCCGACCACCTTCTCGGTCAGTGCGCCCTGGAGCTGGGGATTGATCTCCTGGTACTTCTTGCTCAGCGGCGAGCTGATCCAGGCGATCAGCTGGCGCAGTTCCTCTTCGCTGAAGTTCTGCTCCATCACCGGCGTCAGGGCGGCCGGGGCCGACTGCACCGCCTTGTCGCGCACGATCGGGTAGGCCTCGTCGAAGTACTTCTTCAGCTCGGCGTCGGCCGCCTTGCCGGCCGCTTCGCGCTTCTCGGCGGGCACCTGCGTCTGCAGGTAGCCGGCGCCGGCGCGGGCGATGGGCATGCTCGACTCCTCGACCAGGCCGCGGGCCAGGGCCTCGATGCCCGGGCGCTGCAGGTCGATGAACTGCTTGATCAGCGCTGCCTTGTCCTGGGCCCAGCCGATGGATGCTGCGGAGGCCAGAGCCGCGGAAACAAGGGCCAGCTTGAAAGTCTTCATTCAGGGTTCTCCATGGAAAGAGGAGCGTCGTCGGCGCCGTTCGCATCGTTCTCGACGATGCGCTGCAGGCCGCTGAGCTTGGCACCTTCGTCCAAGCCGATCAGCGTCACGCCCTGGGTGGCGCGGCCGAGTTCGCGGATTTCGGAAACACGGGTGCGTACCAGCACCCCCTTGTCGGTGATGAGCATGATCTCATCGTCGGCATGCACCAGCGTGGCGGCGACCACCTTGCCGTTGCGCTCGCTCTGTTGGATCGCGATCATGCCTTTGGTTCCCCGCCCGTGGCGGGTGTATTCGACGATGCTGGTTCGCTTGCCGTAGCCGTTCTCGGTGGCCGTCAGCACGCTCTGCTGCTCGTCCTCGGCCACCAGCATCGCGATGACGCCCTGGCCCTCCTCGAGCATCATGCCGCGCACGCCGCGGGCGTTGCGGCCCATCGGGCGCACGTCGTTCTCGTCGAAGCGCACCGCCTTGCCGCCGTCGGAGAAGAGCATCACGTCGTGCTGGCCGTCGGTCAGGGCGGCACCGATGAGGTAGTCGCCCTCGTCCAGGTCCACGGCGATGATGCCCGCCTTGCGCGGGTTGCTGAACTCGTTCAGCGCGGTCTTCTTCACGGTGCCCATGGAGGTGCCCATGAAGATGTAGCGGTCCGCCGGGAAGTTGCGCGCCTCGCCCGTCAGGGGCAGCACGACGGTGATCTTCTCGCCCTCGGCCAGCGGGAACATGTTGACGATCGGCCGCCCGCGCGAATTGCGCGAGCCCGCCGGCACCTCCCACACCTTGAGCCAGTACAGGCGTCCGCGGTTGGAGAAGCACAGGATGTAGTCGTGCGTGTTGGCGATGAAGAGCTGGTCGATCCAGTCGTCTTCCTTGGTGGCCGTGGCCTGCTTGCCGCGCCCGCCGCGCTTCTGCGCGCGGTATTCGCCCAGCGGCTGGCTCTTGATGTAGCCGCTGTGCGAGAGCGTCACCACCATGTCGGTGGGCGCGATCAGGTCCTCGGTGGACAGGTCCTGGGCACTGTGCTCGATCTGGCTGCGGCGCGCGCCGACCTTGGTCTGGCCGAACTCCTGCTTCAGCGCCGTCAACTCGTCGCCGATGATGGTCGAGACGCGCTCCGGCCGGGCCAGGATGTCCAGCAGGTCGTCGATCTCCGCCATCACTTCCTTGTACTCGGCGACGATCTTGTCCTGCTCCAGGCCGGTCAGGCGCTGCAGGCGCATCTGCAGGATTTCCTGGGCCTGCGTGTCCGAGAGCCGGTAGAGCCCGTCCTGGTGCAGGCCGTAGGCGCGGTCCAGGCCCTCGGGGCGGTAGTCGTCGGCGTTGACCGTGCCGCCGTCGGCACGGGCGCGCGTGAGCATCTCGCGCACCAGCTTGCTGTCCCAGGCGCGGCTCATCAGCTCGGCCTTGGCCACCGGCGGCGTGGGCGACTCGCGGATGATGCGGATGAACTCGTCGATGTTGGCCAGTGCCACCGCCAGGCCTTCGAGCACGTGGCCGCGGTCGCGCGCCTTGCGCAGGTTGAAGATGGTGCGCCGGGTCACCACCTCGCGGCGATGCTGCAGGAAGACCTCGATCAGGTCGCGCAGGTTGCACAGCTTCGGCTGGCCGTCCACCAAGGCCACCATGTTGATGCCGAAGGTGTCCTGCAGCTGCGTCTGCTTGTACAGGTTGTTGAGGACGACCTCCGGCACCTCGCCGCGCTTGAGCTCGATGACCAGCCGCATGCCCGACTTGTCGGACTCGTCCTGGATGTGGCTGATGCCCTCGAGCTTCTTCTCGTGCACCAGCTCGGCCATGCGCTCCTGCAGCGTCTTCTTGTTGACCTGGTAGGGCAGCTCGTCGACGATGATGGCCTGCCGCTGGCCGCGGTCGATGTCCTCGAAGTGGCAGCGCGCGCGCATCACCACCTTGCCGCGGCCGGTGCGGTAGCCCTCGCGCACGCCGTTGATGCCGTAGATGATGCCGGCCGTGGGGAAATCGGGCGCCGGGATGATCTCCATCAATTCATCCACGGTCGCCTGCGGCTGCCTGAGCATGTGCAGGCAGGCATCGACCACCTCATTGAGGTTGTGCGGCGGAATATTGGTCGCCATGCCGACGGCAATTCCGCCCGAGCCATTGACCAGCAAATTCGGCAATTTGCTGGGCAGCACGCTGGGCTCTTTTTCGCTGCCGTCGTAATTGGGAATGAAATCGACCGTTTCCTTGTCGATGTCGGCCAGCATTTCGTGCGCAATTTTGGCCAGCCGAATTTCGGTGTAGCGCATGGCGGCGGCGTTGTCGCCGTCGACCGAGCCGAAGTTGCCCTGGCCGTCGACCAGCATGTGGCGCATCGAGAAGTCCTGCGCCAGCCGCACGATGGTGTCGTAGACCGACTGGTCGCCGTGCGGGTGGTACTTGCCGATGACGTCGCCGACGATGCGGGCGGACTTCTTGTAGGGGCGGTTCCAGTCGTTGTTGAGCTCGTGCATCGCGTAGAGCACGCGCCGATGCACCGGCTTGAGGCCGTCCCGCGCGTCGGGGAGCGCCCGCCCGACGATCACGCTCATCGCGTAGTCGAGGTAGCTGCGCCGCATTTCCTCTTCGAGACTGATGGGCAGAGTTTCTTTGGCGAAGGGCGTCATGAAGGGGGCAAACCGGCAGCGGAACCAGTGATTTTAGCCCGGAGCGGGTGTCGCAATCGAGCAACACAAGAGGGGGAATCCGCCTCAGTCCTACGATTCGACGCCGGGCAGCGCCCGGTTTGGGAAAGGCCCTATGGCACAATCGACTCAGCGTTTTGGGTGGTGGTCACTTGAAGCGTCCTTGTTTCGCAGCGCGGCTGCGGCTTTTTCCCCAAGAGGAGAACCATGAAGAAACTGAATAAAGTGGCGATGATGTTTGCAGTCGCTGCGCTCGCCACGGCCGCAGGCGCGCAGACCCGTGTCACCGCCGCGAATGGTGGTCCGGTGATCGACAACTGGCAGAACGGTTCCGGCGAGCTGGTGTGGAAGAACGGCACGAACGAACTCTGCTGGCGCGATGCCAACTGGACGCCCGCCACCGCCGCCGTGGGCTGCGATGGCGCCCTGGTGCCTGCCGCCGCTCCGGTGCCGCCGGCTGCCGGTCCCGCTCCGCGTCCCGCGCCGCCGGTCGCCGCCAGCAAGGTGACCTACGCCGCCGATGCCTTCTTCGACTTCGACAAGTCGGTGCTCAAGCCCGAAGGCCGCGCCAAGCTGGATGACTTGGTCTCCAAGATCCGTGGCATCAACCTCGAAGTGATCATCGCCGTCGGCCACACCGACTCGATCGGTACCGACGCCTACAACCAGCGTCTGTCGGTGCGCCGCGCCGAAGCCGTGAAGGCCTACCTGGTGTCCAAGGGCATCGAACGCAACCGCGTGTACACCGAAGGCAAGGGCGAGAAGCAGCCCGTCGCCGACAACCGTACCAAGGAAGGCCGCGCGAAGAACCGCCGCGTGGAAATCGAAGTGGTCGGCACCCGCCCGAACTGATTCGAGCTTCCTCGTTGAAAGCCCCGCCTCGGCGGGGCTTTTTTATTGGGCCGGCGCCACCAAGAATCGGCGCCGGAGCTTGCCTCGATAATCTTCCCCCATGAGTCTCAACGTCAATGCAGACCCCGCCGAGCTCGCCAAGTTTTCCGAATTGGCGCATCGCTGGTGGGATCTCGATGGTGAATTTCGTCCCTTGCACGAAATCAATCCATTGCGCCTGGAATGGATTGAAAGCGTGGCGCCCGTCGCCGGGATGCGCGTGGTGGACGTCGGCTGTGGCGGTGGCATCCTGGCGGACGCCATGGCCCGGCGCGGGGCCGAGGTGCTGGGCATCGACCTCGCCAGCAAGGCCCTGAAGGTGGCGCAACTGCACGCGCTGGAAGCCGGCACCAAGGGCGTGAAGTACCAGGAGATCAGCGCGGAAGCCCTGGCGGCGGCGCAGCCGGCCGCCTTCGGTGCGGTCACCTGCATGGAAATGCTGGAACACGTGCCCGAACCGGCGTCCGTGGTCAAGGCCTGTGCCGAACTGGTCCAGCCCGGCGGCTGGGTGTTCTTCTCCACCATCAACCGCAGCACGAGGGCCTTCCTGAGCGCGATCGTGGGCGCCGAATACGTGCTGGGGATGCTGCCGAAGGGCACGCACGAATACCGCAAGCTGATCCGTCCCAGCGAGCTGGCGGCGTACTGCCGCGCGGCCGGCCTGGAAGTGCGGCACACGCGCGGCATGCAATACAACCCCCTCACACGGCGCTACTGGCTCGACGCCGACACCCACGTCAACTACCTGATGGCCGCGCGGCGGCCGCCGGCCGCCGCATGACCTTCGCAGACCTTCGCGGCGTGCTGTTCGACCTGGACGGCACGCTCATCGACAGCGCACCGGACCTCGGGGCCGCGGCCGACCAGATGCGCCTGGACAGGGGGCTGCCTTCCCTGCCCCTGTCGGCCTACCGTCCGATGGCGGGCGCAGGCGCGCGCGGGATGCTGGGCGTGGCGTTCGGCCTCCAGCCGGAGGCGCCGGAATTCGCGGACATGCGCGAGGAGTTCTTCCGCAACTACGAGGCGCGCATGCTGCAGGGCACGCAGATATTCGCCGGCGTGCCGGAGCTCGTTGCGGCGCTGGGCGAGCGCCGCCTGGCCTGGGGCGTCGTGACCAACAAGGCCAGCCGCTTCACGGTGCCGCTGACACGGGCCATCGGGATGTTCGCCGGCGCCGCGGCGATCGTGAGCGGCGACACCACGCCCCATGCCAAGCCGCATCCCGCCCCGCTGCTCGAAGCGGCGCGGCAGCTGGGCCTGCCGCCGTCGGCATGCGTCTACGTGGGCGACGACGAGCGCGACATCATCGCCGGGCGCGCCGCGGGCATGCGCACGGTGGCCGCTTCGTACGGCTACCTGGGCGCCCAGGCCGACACCACGCTCTGGCTGGCCGACGCCGTCGTCGAATCACCCCAGGCGCTCTTGCAATTGCTCGGCCGGGCCTAAAATACGGCTACCTGGGGCTGCACTGGTTTCGACGTGGGTTCGGGATCGCAGCGGGGCATGTCGAGCTGAATGTGCTCGTTAAACAGATTCAAACAAACTAACTGCAAACGACGAACGTTTCGCACTCGCCGCTTAATCCCGGCGAGCCTTGCAACAGTTGGCCGATGGGCTGGGCAAGGGGGCGTTAGAGCAATCTGACGCCTCCCGGCTGCAAGGTTAATCACATTGGCTGGCGGCGGTCCGGGCACCTTGGGCCGCCGCGAGATCCAAGGGTGCTGGCGGCCGATGGAGCGTGCGACTGCGCGCCATCGGTGGCGAGATCCAAAACAGATCGCTAAACATGTAGAACTGCGCGACGAAGGCTTGCGGACGGGGGTTCAAATCCCCCCAGCTCCACCACATACTCGAATGGCCGGGTGCCCCAGGCGCCCGGCCTTTTTTGCGCACGCTCGCCGCGTGCCACACAAGCCGGAAGAAGGGAACGAGCATGACGGATGCGCTGACCAGGACGCTCACCAGCTACTACGACACGGTGCCCTACGACTCGCATCCGTTCCCGCAGACGGCCGTCGAGCACCTGGAGGCGCTGGCCTGGCTGTTCGGCCTGGAGGCGCCGGCGCCCGCGCGGGCGCGCGTGCTCGAACTGGGCTGCGCCGCCGGCGGCAACCTGGTGCCGATGGGCGCGCGGCATCCGCTGGCGCGGGTGCTCGGCGTGGACCTGTCGCAGGTGCAGATCCAGCAGGGACAGCAGGCGCAGGCCCGCATGCGGGTGACCAACGTCGAGATGCGCACCCTGAGCATCGCCGACATCGACGACAGCTTCGGCGAGTTCGACTACATCGTCTGCCACGGCGTCTACAGCTGGGTGCCGGCGGCGGTGCAGGAGGCGATCCTGCGCGTGTGCTCGCGCAACCTGGCCCCCGGCGGCGTGGCGTACGTCAGCTACAACGTCTACCCGGGCTGGAAGGCGCGCGAGATCGTGCGCGACGCGATGATCCTGCGCGGCGGCCCGCGCGACGCGCCGCAGGAGAAGCTGGCCTACGCGCGCGGCATGCTCGAATTCCTCGAACAGTCGGCGCGCCCCGACAGCGTGCTCAGGAAGACGCTGGAGGAGACCATGCCGATCGTGCGCGGCTCCAACGAGTCGTACCTGCTGCACGAGTTCCTGGAGCCGTGCAATGCTCCGTGCTACTTCAAGGAGTTCGTCGAGCGGGCCGCACAGCAGGACCTGGCCTACCTGTGCGACGCCGAGCCCTCGACGATGTTCGTGCAGAACTATGGCGAGAAGGTGCGCGAACCGCTGCTGCGCGAATGCGGCGGCAGCCAGGTCATGATGGAGCAGTACCTGGACTTCCTGGTCAACCGCACCTTCCGCCAGAGCCTGCTGGTACGCCAGGCGCGCGCGGCCGGCATCCGCTACCGGCTGGACCGCGAGCGCCTGCGCCAGTTGCACTACGCCGGCCTCTTCGCCGCCGCCGACGGCGGCCCGCTGACGCTCGATGCGCGCGAACAGCCCGCCACGGCGCTGCGCGGCCTGCGCGTGACGCTGCGCCTGCCGGTGCACAAGGCGGTGGCGCAGGTGCTGGACGAGCGCTACCCGGCCACGGTGTCGGTCGATGCGCTGGTGGACGCCGTGTCGTCACGCATCGGCGAGCCGCGCGCGGCGGTCGAGGTGCCGGTGCTGGCGATGCTGGAGGAACTGCTCATCCTCGGCGGCGTGCGCTTCCGCCGCTCGCCGGTGGTCACGGCGGCCGGCGTGTCGGCCACGCCGCAGGCCCTGATGTCGGTGCGCCAGTCGCCGGCGCTGGCGTCCATGACGGCGCCGGCTGCGCTGGTGTGCAACCAGTGGCACGAGTCGGTCGGCCTGTCGCTGCTGGAGCGCTGCCTGCTGCCGATGCTCGACGGCGCCCGCGACCACGAACAGCTGGCCGCCCACCTCCAGGCCGAGGCGCGTGCCGACCGGCTGCGCTTCATCAAGGACGACAAGGCCCTGACCGACGCGTCGGAGCTCGAGGACTTCGCCCGCCAGCAGGTGGCGCTGGCGCTGCACGGTCTGTGGCGCAAGGGCCTGCTGATCGCCTGAGGGGCGTGGCGGCCGTGTCGATGGAACTCCAGGAACTGCTGTACCGGCAGGGCTTCGGCACGCGGCGCATCTGTGCCGGCCTGGTCCAGCAGGGGCACGTGAGCGTCGAGGGCCTGGTCGTGACCGACACCGGTGCCGAGGTCGAGGCGCACGAAGGCCTGGCCTTCACGGTGCGCGGCGAGGCCTGGACATACCACGCCAAGGCCTATCTGATGCTGCACAAGCCCGCCGGCATCGAGTGCTCGCAGCGTCCGTCGGCCTGGCCCAGCGTCTACACGCTGCTGCCGGCGCCGCTGCGCCAGCGGCCGAGCAAGGGCGGCACGGACGGCGTGCAGGCCATCGGCCGGCTGGACCAGGACACCACCGGCCTGCTGCTGCTCAGCGACGACGGCACCTTCATCCACCGCATGAGTTCGCCGAAGCACCATGTTCCCAAGGTCTACGAGGTGCAGGGCGCGCACGCCTTCACGCCCGCGCAGGCGCAGCGGCTGTGCGCGGGCGTGGTGCTCGACGACGACCCGCGGCCGGTGCGGGCGGCCGCGGCCGAACTCGTGTCCGGGCACCACCTGCGCCTGACGATCACGGAAGGCAAGTACCACCAGGTCAAGCGCATGGTGGCGGCCGTCGGCAACCGCGTGGCGGGCCTGCACCGCAGCTGCATCGGCGGCCTGGCGCTGCCGGCCGACCTGGCGCCGGGCCAGTGGCGATGGCTGGGGCCGGCCGAGCTGGAACGCCTGCGGCAAGCGTGATCTTGTTGGCCCGCGGGCCGGGGAGGGGCCATGTGGCAGCCTCCATAATCGTCCGCCCGCCCACGCGCCGAGCGGCGCGCTGGACTTCGAATCAACAGGGAGAGCACCCAGTGCAGAGAATCTCAATGCGGTCGCCGGTGGCGGCCAACATCATCGCGGTCACGTGCGCCGCATTCCTGCTGGCGGCCTGCGACGACAAGGCGGCGTCCCCGGCCGCCGGCGGTGCCGCCGCGCCCGCGGTTCCGGCCGCCAGCGCGCCTGCCGCGCCCGATGCCGACACGGCACGCAACAAGGCGCGCAACACCTACACGCGCGTCTACAACCTCATGGTGGACGACAACCGCAGCTGGGCGGCCATCTACAAGAGCTACCGTGGCCTGAACGTCCAGGGCAAGTCGCACAGCGAGAACTCGTTCTACGGCACGCCGGACACCCTGGCCAACCAGTTGAAGGACCTGAAGGAAGCGCGCGCCGCCGGCTCGGGCGACACGCAGCTGGACGCGGCGGTCGATGCCCTGGTGGCGGCCGGCGAGAAGCTGCTCGGCACCTGGGAGCCCATGGCCTCCTACTACCGGTCCAAGGGTTTCCTGGAAGACGGCTGGGCCAAGGCGCGGGCGGCCGATGCGGACATGACGGCCGGCTTCACCGGCCTGCTGGCCCGCATCGACGGCCTGGACGCCGAGCTGGACCGCGTGCAGGAAGCGCGCCGCCGGCAGCAGATGGACGGGATGAAGCGCCAGGGCGACCTGCTGGGCTATGCCACGCTGGACTCGATGGCCACCGCGAAGAAGTTCATGGCGGCGCTCGACAAGGTGAACGGCAACCTGAAGGACAAGGAGGCGGTCGCCGCGGCGGATGCGCGGGCCACCGACCTGCAGGCCTCGCTGGAAGGGCTGTCCAAGGCCGTGACCGACGCCAAGGCGCAGGCCAAGGACGGCAAGGAGCCCCACTCCGGCTACGCCAGCCTGCACAACAGCCTGCAGGAGGCCATCGGCCAGTGGCGGGTGTTCAAGCAGAGCCGCTCCGAGATGACTTGGCGCAACATCGTCAGCTACTACAACAATGCGATCGGCACCTTCAACCGCGGCTTCGGCCGGTAAGCCGGCCGGGCGCTTCCGGTCAACGCTTCGCAGGGCCACGGCGTTACAGGGCCAACGCCACTTCGTGCGGGAGCCGGATTTGCCCAGGTTGTTGAAGCAGGCCGCCATCTGGGCGGCCTTTTTGTTGATGTGCGGGGCCGCCGCGGCCCAGTCCGCTCCGCCTGCCCCGCCGGCGCCGCCGCTGTTCGTGCTCAACTCGCTGGACGCCTCGGTCAGCCTCATCGACCCGGTCGCGTGGTCCGAGCGCGCCCGCATCGCGGTGGGCAAGGAGCCCCACCACATCTACCTGACGCCGGACGAGAAGTCCGTGCTGGTGGCCAACTCGGCCGGCGATTCGCTCACCTTCTTCAACCCGCGCACCGGCGAGATCCAGCGCACCGTCTACGGCATCATCGATCCGTACCAGCTGCAGTTCTCGCCCGACATGAAGTGGTTCGTGACGGCCGGCAACCGGCTCAACCACGTCGACGTCTACCGCTGGGACGGCAGCAACCTGCAGCTGGCCAAGCGCATCGCCACCGGCAAGACGCCCAGCCACATCTGGATCGACCACACCAGCACCGTGGCCTACGTGACCATGCAGGACAGCGACGAGCTGATCGCCGTCGACCTGCCGACCCAGACGATCCGCTGGCGCACGCCCACCGGCCCGATGCCGGCGGACATCTACGGCATCCACGGCGACAGGACGCTGCTGGTGGGCCTGACGGGCAGCGACGGCGTGCAGGTCTTCGACGTGGCGGGCAAGGAGCCGAAGCTCGTCGGCAAGATCCCCACCGGCAAGGGCGCCCACGCCTTCCGCAGCGCCGGCGACGGCAAGTCGGTCTTCGTGAGCAACCGGGTGGCCAACAGCATCAGCCGCATCGACATCGCCACGCTCACCGTCAGCGCCACCTACCCGGTGCCGGGCGGGCCGGACTGCATGGACGTCTCGGCCGATGGCAAGACGCTGTACGTCACCTCGCGCTGGGCCAAGAAGCTCAGCGTGGTGGACCTGGCGGCCGGCAAGGTCTCGCGCACCATCGGCGTCGGCCGCTCGCCCCATGGCGTCTGGACCCTGGACCATGCGCGCCGCCGCTGAGTTCCCACGCCGGCCGAGGCGCCTGCTGCCGGCCGCGGCGCTGTGCGTGGCGGTCGCGCTGCCGCTGGGCGCCGATGCCCAGGCCAATTGCGACAAGCCGGTCTACCTGACCTTCGACACCGGCCACATGGGCGTCGCGCCGCTGGTGGCGGAGGTGCTGCGCCGCCAGCAGGTGCACGTGACCTTCTTCGCGGCCGCCGAGCGCACCCAGGACGGTGGCGACAGCCTGGACAACCACTGGGCGCCGTGGTGGAAGGCGAGGGCGGCCGAGGGCCACGAGTTCGCCTCCCACACCTACGACCACGCCTACTGGCGCGGCGACGAGAAATCCGTGGCGCCGCGCTTCCGCATCCAGCCGTCGGCGGGCGCCTTCGCCGGCCGCACCTTCACCTGGAGCGCCGCGCAGTACTGCGAGAACATCGCCAAGTCGGAGGACCGCCTGGCGCACGTCACCGGCAAGAAGCCGCTGCCGCTGTTCCGCGCGCCGGGCGGCAAGACCTCGCCGAAGCTGCTGGCGGCGGCCCGGCAGTGCGGCTACGCCCACGTCGGCTGGTCGCCGGCCGGCTTCCTGGGCGACGAGCTGCCGAGCGACAAGTACCCCAACGACAAGCTGCTGGCGCAGGCGCTGGAGCGCATCCGGCCGGGCGACATCCTGCTGGCGCACCTGGGCATCTGGTCGCGCCAGGACCCGTGGGCGCCGGCCGACCTGGAACCGCTGATCGTGGGCCTGAAGGAGCGCGGCTTCTGCTTCCGCACGCTGCGCGAGCATCCGGACTACGCCGCCTGGACCGCCGCCCATCCCTGAGAAGGTGGGAACGAACCCGACATGCCCGCCCGTTCTGCCAAGACGCCCGCCCTCTGCGTTGCAAATGCTCGCCATGGCCCGAGCCATGGCTGCGTTTTGCGCCTTGATGGGAGGCGTTTCGGCAGCCCGCCCGGCCACGCCGGATCCATTCGCACCTTCTGAGGCGAGGCATCCATGTTCGAGCGGCTCACCGACCTCTTCGCCCTCGTGCAGCAGTGGCTGTTCGAGGCGGTGGTGCAGCCGCTGGTCTACGCGGTCGGCCTGGGCGGCTGGACGGAGGACGCCTTCGACGCCACCGGCTGGCTGCTGGTGGGGGTGGTCCAGATCGCGATCCTGCTGGCCGTCATCGGCCCGCTGGAGCGCTGGCGGCCGGTGGAGCCGGTGCGCGACCGCCGGGCGGTGCGGGTCGACGTGATCTACACGCTCATCCATCGGCTGGGCCTGTTCCGGCTGGCGCTGTTTTTCCTGGTCACGCCGCTGTTCGACGCGGGGCTCGGCTGGCTGCGCGGCCAGGGCTGGGGCACGCTGCACCTGGACGAGCTCCGGCCCGGCCTGACCGACATCCCCTGGGTCGCGTTCGGCCTCTACCTGGTGGTGCTGGACTTCGTCGAATACCTCATCCACCGCGGCCAGCACCGCTTCGGCTGGTGGTGGCGGCTGCATGCGCTGCACCACTCGCAGCGGCAGATGACGATGTGGAGCGACGACCGCAACCACCTGCTGGACGACCTGATCCACGATGCGATCATCGTCGCCGTGGCCCAGCTCATCGGCGTGGCGCCGGGGCAGTTCATCGCCGTGGTGGCCTTCACGCAGCTGAGCGAGAGCCTGCAGCACGCCAACCTGCGCCTGTCCTTCGGCCGCCTCGGCGAGCGGCTGTGGATCAGCCCGCGCTTCCACCGCATTCACCATGCCATCGGCATCGGCCACGAGGCGCCGCTGCGCGAGGGCGAGCGCCAGCCCCGGCTCGGCGGCCACAACTTCGGCGTGCTGCTGCCCTGGTGGGACATGCTCTTCGGCAGCGCCGACTTTTCCGACCGCTACGAGCCCACCGGCATCCGCGACCAGGTCGAGCCCGACGCGCAGGGCCGCCTGCGCGACTACGGCAGCGGCTTCTGGGCGCAGCAGTGGCTGGGCCTGAAGCGGCTGGCCGGCTTCGCCTGAAAAGCCGCCCAGCTGCGCAGGTATGCTCCACGGGATGCGCCTGCTGCTCGACTCCTTCTGGCGTGCCGTCGCCTACTGCCTGCACCCCCGCGTCATCGTCCTGTCGCTGCTGCCGCTGGCGCTGATGGTCGCGGTCACGCTCGGCCTGGCCTGGCTGTACTGGGACGCCGCGGTCGCCTGGACGCGCCAGGCGCTGGATGCCTGGCCGCTGCTGGCCAGCTTCTGGGGCTGGCTGCAGGGCCTGTTCACCGGCGACGTGCGCAACATCCTCGCGCCGCTGGTGGTGGTGCTGGCGGCCACGCCGGTCATCGTGCTGCTGTGCCTCGTCGTCGTGGCGGCCTTCATGGCGCCTGCGCTCACCCGGCTGGTGGGCGAGCGGCGCTTCCCGGCGCTGGAGCGCAAGCACGGCGCCTCCTTCGCCGGCAGCGTGCTGCGCTCGCTCGGCCTCACCGTCCTGGCCGTGGTGGCGCTGGTGGTGTCGATGCCGCTGTGGCTCATCCCGCCGCTGGTGCTGGTGCTGCCGCCGCTGATCTGGGGCTGGCTGACGGCCCGGGTGATGAGCTACGACGCCCTGGCCGAGCATGCCAGCGCCGAGGAGCGCGGGGTCGTGCTGAAGGCCCACCGCTGGCCGCTGCTGGGCATCGGCGTGCTGTGCGGCCTGCTGGGCGCGGCGCCGAGCATCGTGTGGGCTTCCGGCCTGCTGTTCGCCGCCGCCTTCTTCCTGCTCGTGCCGCTGGCCATCTGGATCTACACGCTGGTGTTCGCCTTCTCGGCCCTGTGGTTCGCCCACTACGGGCTCGAGGCGCTGGCGCAGCTGCGGGCGCAGCGCGCCGCGCTGGCGGCCGGTTCCGCGGCCGATGCCGTGCCGGTGCTGCCCGGGGGCGGGCGCGCGGCGCTGCCTTCTTCGCCGCCTTCGCAATGGGGTGCTCCATGACGGCCGACACCGCCTCCGCCGCGCCGCCGGCCTTCGGGCTGATCATCGTCGGCGACGAGATCCTCTCCGGCAAGCGTGCCGACAAGCATCTGGCCCGGGTGATCGAACTGCTCGGCGCCCGCGGCCTGCCGCTGGCCTGGGCCGAATACGTGGGCGACGACCCGGCGCGCATCACCGCGGCCCTGAAGCGTGCCTTCGCCTCGGGCGACGTCGTCTTCTCCACCGGCGGCATCGGCGCCACGCCCGACGACCACACGCGGCAGGCCGCCGCCGCCGCCCTGGGCGTGCCGCTGGCGCTGCACCCCGAGGCCGAGGCGCTGATCCGCGAGCGCATGCAGGACACGGCGCGCGAGCAGGGCGTGCCCTACGAGCCCGACCGGCCCGACAACGTCCACCGGCTGAACATGGGCGTCTTCCCGGCCGGCGCAGCCATCATCCCCAACCCCTACAACAAGATCCCCGGCTTCAGCGTGGGGGACGTGCACTTCGTCCCCGGCTTCCCGGTCATGGCCTGGCCGATGCTCGAATGGGTGCTCGACACGCGCTACGCCCGCTGGAGCGGCCCGGCCGGCGTGAGCGAGCGCTCCGTGATCGTTTTCGGTGCAATGGAAGCCACCCTCACGCCGCTGATGCAGGCGGTGGAGCGCGACCATCCCGGCATCAAGGTGTTCAGCCTGCCCAGCGTGGATCACCCCGAGTACGGGCGCCACATCGAGCTGGGCGTCAAGGGCGCGCCGGCGCGCCTGGACGCGGCCTATGCACAGCTGCGCCAGGGCCTGGACGGTTTTGGTGCAGAGATCGGCCCCGAATTGGTGCGATAGCCGAATGAGCACACAATTGGTGCATTCGTGGCGCCGACCTGGTTCCGAGCCGGCTTCCGGCCCGGGCCGGCGCCCGCCCAAAATGGCATAGAAACTGCATCCGTTTCTGCGCCCTTCATCAAACCAACCATCCAAACCAGGAGAAACCTGATGGCCAAGACCGTCGCCGACGTCATGAAACTCGTCAAGGAGAACGAGGTCAAGTTCGTCGACTTCCGATTCACCGACACCCGCGGCAAGGAGCAGCACGTCACGGTGCCGGTGTCGCACTTCGACGAAGACAAGTTCAGCTCGGGCCATGCGTTCGACGGTTCCTCCATCGCCGGCTGGAAGGGCATCGAGGCCTCCGACATGCTGCTGATGCCCGACCCCAACACGGCCGTGGTCGACCCCTTCTTCGAGGAAACCACCCTCAACCTGACCTGCGACGTGCTGGAGCCGGCCGACGGCAAGCCCTACGACCGCGACCCGCGCTCCATCGCCAAGAAGGCCGAGGCCTACCTCAAGGCTTCCGGCCTGGGCGACACCGCCTTCTTCGGCCCCGAGCCCGAGTTCTTCATCTTCGACGACGTGCGCTGGGCCAGCGACATGTCGGGCAGCTTCGTCAAGATCGACGTCGACGAGGCACCCTGGAACACCGGCAAGAAGTACGAGAGCGGCAACAGCGGCCACCGCCCCACCGTCAAGGGCGGCTACTTCCCCGTGCCCCCGGTCGACAGCAGCCAGGACATCCGTGCCGAGATCTCGCTGGTGCTCGAATCGCTGGGCATTCCGGTCGAGGTGTTCCACCACGAGGTGGCGGGCGCCGGCCAGAACGAGATCGGCACCAAGTTCAGCACGCTGGTCGAGCGCGCCGACTGGACGCAGAAGCTCAAGTACGTGATCTGGAACGTCTGCCACGCCTACGGCAAGACGGCCACCTTCATGCCCAAGCCGATCCAGGGCGACAACGGCTCCGGCATGCACGTGCACCAGTCGATCTGGAAGGACGGCAAGAACCTGTTCGCCGGCGACGGCTATGCGGGCCTGTCGGACACGGCCCTCTACTACATCGGCGGCATCATCAAGCACGCCCGCGCGCTCAACGCCATCACCAACCCCGGCACCAACAGCTACAAGCGCCTGGTGCCCGGCTTCGAGGCGCCGGTGAAGCTGGCCTACTCGGCCAAGAACCGCTCGGCCTCGATCCGCATCCCCTTCGTCAGCAACCCGAAGGCGCGCCGCATCGAAGCCCGCTTCCCCGATCCGCTGGCCAACCCCTACCTGTGCTTCTCGGCCCTGCTGATGGCCGGCCTGGACGGCATCGAGAACAAGATCCACCCGGGCGAAGCCGCCACCAAGGACCTGTACCACCTGCCGCCGGAAGAAGACGCGCTGGTGCCCACCGTGTGCCACAGCCTCGACCAGGCGCTGGAGTACCTGGACAAGGGCCGCGGCTTCCTGACCAAGGGCGGCGTGTTCACCGACGCCTTCATCGACGCCTACATCGAGCTGAAGATGCAGGAGGTGACGCGCTTCCGCATGGCGCCGCACCCGGTCGAGTTCGACATGTACTACTCGCTGTGAGGCGGGGCCGGCCCGCCGCGTGCGGGCCGCGTGACGAAAGGACGGCTTCGGCCGTCCTTTTTCCTTTTCCGGGGAACCGCCGGGTGGCCCGCTCCTCGAATTGCAAGAAAATGCAAGCCTTCCGCTTCACTGGCCCCGGAACATGAAGATCTTCCCCCTCACCGCACTGCTCATCGCCACGGCCCTGGCCGGCACGGCAGTCCAGGCGCAGGACCGTGTCTGGCGCTGCGGCAACGAATACACCAACAACGCCGCCGACGCGCAGCGGCGCGGCTGCAAGGTCGTCGAAGGCGGCAACGTGACCGTCGTGCAGGGCACGCGCCCGGCGGCGTCATCCTCGTCCTCGGGCGGCGGGTCGCGTGCCGGCGGCAGCTCACCGGCCGGCAGCCCCCGGGTCGACAGCACCGAGCAGCGCCAGCGCGACAGCGACGCCCGCGCCGTGCTCGAGTCGGAACTGAGGAAGGCGCAGGCGCGCCAGGCCGAACTGCTCAAGGACTACAACAACGGCGAGCCCGAGAAGCAGGGCAGCGAAGCCAAGAACTACCAGAAGTACCTGGACCGCGTGGCCGAGATGAAGGCCCAGATCGCCCGCAACGAGAGCGACATCGCCGGCCTGCAGCGTGAGCTGAGCCGCCTGCCGGCCGGCCGCTGATGGCCTTCGGCAAGCCGGCCGCACCTGCCAAGCGTTTCCAGCCCTTCGACCTGCTGGCGACGCTGATCGCGGTGGTGCGGGCGGACGGCCGGCTGCTCTTCGCCAACTCGGCGCTGGAGGATGCGATGGGCATCTCGCGCCGCACGCTGGAGGGCAGCCCCTTCGGCCCCAGCTTCCTCGAGCCCGGCGTGCTGGCCACCGCCATCGACGGCGTGTGCAGCAACGACTTCGCGACGCTGCGCTACGAGGCCTACCTGCGCCGCGGCACGCAGGAGCCGCTGCCGGTGCAGGTGATGCTGGCGCAGACCGACCGCAAGGGCGAGATCGTGGTCGAGATGTCGCCGCAGGAGCAGCAGGTGCGCCACGACCGCGAGGAGCGCCTGCTGGACCAGGCGCAGGCCAACAAGGAGCTGATCCGCAACCTCGCGCACGAGATCAAGAACCCGCTGGGCGGCATCCGCGGCGCGGCGCAGCTGCTGCAGATGGAGGTCGAGTCGCGCGACCTGGTCGAGTACACGCAGGTGATCATCCACGAGGCCGACCGGCTGCAGACGCTGGTCGACCGCCTGCTCGCGCCGCACCGCCGGCCGCACGTGGTGGGCGACGTGAACATCCACGAGGTGATCGAGCGCGTGCGCTCGGTGCTGCTGGCGGAGTTCCCGCACGACCTGGAGATCGACCGCGACTTCGACCCCTCGATCCCCGAGTTCCGCGGCGACCGCGAGCAGCTCATCCAGGCGACGCTGAACATCGCCCACAACGCCGCGCAGGCGCTGGCCGAGCGGCGCGAGGCGGGCGACGCGAAGATCACCTTCCGCACGCGCGTCGTGCGCCAGGTGATCCTCAACAAGCAGTGGTGGCGACTGGCACTGGAATTGCATGTCATCGACAACGGGCCGGGCGTGCCGGACAGCATCAAGGACCGCATCTTCTACCCGCTGGTGTCGGGACGGGAGAACGGGACGGGCCTCGGGCTGACGCTGGCGCAGACTTTCGTTCAACAGCACCATGGCGTGATCGAGTGCGACAGCCAGCCCGGCCGGACCGATTTCAAGATAGTGATACCGCTGCCGTAGCAGGAAGGACGACAAGGAACTGCATGAAGCCGATCTGGATAGTGGACGACGACCAATCGATACGCTTCGTGCTCGAGAAGGCTCTCCTGCGTGAAGACCTGCCCACGCGCAGCTTCACCAACACGCGCGAGGTGCTGGCCGCGCTGGAAGCCGCCAACGACGACGAGATGCAGGGCCCGCAGGTCCTCGTCAGCGACATCCGCATGCCCGGCGGCTCCGGCCTCGACCTGCTGGACAAGATCAAGGCCAAGCACCCCGGCCTGCCGGTCATCATCATGACCGCCTTCTCCGACCTGGACAGCGCCGTGTCGGCCTTCCAGGGCGGTGCCTTCGAATACCTGCCCAAGCCCTTCGACCTGCCGCGCGCGGTCGAGCTGATCCGCCGCGCCGTGGACGAGAGCCAGCGCGAGGAGGTGGCCGAGGAGCGCATGCAGGCCGCGCCAGAGATGCTGGGCCAGGCGCCGGCGATGCAGGACGTGTTCCGCGCCATCGGCCGGCTGTCGCAGAGCAACGTCACCGTGCTCATCACCGGCGAGTCGGGCTCGGGCAAGGAACTGGTGGCGCGGGCGCTGCACAAGCACTCGCCGCGCGCCAGCGGCCCCTTCATCGCCATCAACACCGCGGCCATCCCGAAGGACCTGCTGGAGTCCGAGCTGTTCGGCCACGAGCGCGGCGCCTTCACCGGCGCGCAGACCATGCGGCGCGGCCGCTTCGAGCAGGCCGAGGGCGGCACGCTGTTCCTCGACGAGATCGGCGACATGCCCTTCGACCTGCAGACGCGCCTGCTGCGCGTGCTGAGTGACGGCCACTTCTACCGCGTGGGCGGCCACAACGCGGTGAAGGCCAATGTGCGCGTGATCGCCGCCACCCACCAGGACCTGGAGCAGCGCGTCAAGCAGGGTGCTTTCCGCGAGGATCTGTTCCACCGCCTCAACGTCATCCGCCTGCGCCTGCCGGCGCTGCGCGAGCGCAAGGAGGACGTGCCGTCGCTGGCGCGCCACTTCCTGCAGCAAAGCGCCAAGCAGCTCGGCGTGGAGCCCAAGCGCATCTCCGACGCGGCGCTGGCGCAGCTGGCGGCCTTCGCCTTCCCCGGCAACGTGCGGCAGCTGGAGAACATCTGCCACTGGCTCACCGTGATGGCGCCGGCGCAGCTGATCGAGCCCAAGGACCTCCCGCCGGAAGTGATGGCGCGACCGGTGGCCGCGCCCTCGGTGCCGGCCGCCGCGGAGGCGGCTGGCGAAGCCATTGCCGTGCCCGTGCCCGCCGCGCCGGCCCTGCCCGCCGTGGCGATGCCGGCGGCCCAGGGCATGCCCGCGGCCGCCGAGACCGGCTGGGAGGACACGCTGGAGCGCGAGGCGCAGGCCCTGCTGAGCGAGGGGCGCCACGACGTCTGGGACGTGCTCACGCGCCGCTTCGAATCGCGCCTCATCCTCGCCGCGCTGCAGTTCACCCGCGGCCGCCGCATCGAGGCGGCGCAGAAGCTGGGCATCGGCCGCAACACCATCACCCGCAAGATCGCCGAACTGGACCTCGACCGCGACGCGGGCTGACCGAGGCCGGCGGGGCTGCCCGCCTGGTCGGCCCAGCGTGCCCGGCCGTCCGCATCGAGTTCGGTTCGACTTGGGCCGCCACCTTGCGCCTCGGCAGCGGGTTCTGTCGCATTCCTAACAGACTCTTCCAGCGCTCTTCCTAGACTCGCGCATTCATTGGCTTCTCTCCTGCGCGTGGCGCCGGGCAGCAAGCCTCATCGGAAGGCCCTCCTCATGATGAATGCCGCTTCGCACGCCCTGCCGCCAGTCCGCCCGGAGCCCGAGCGTGGAAGCGGGGCGCCCCATCGTCCGCTGCGCTTCCCGTCCTGGCAGACACGGGTGGAGCGCCGCGACGACGGCACCCTGGTGCTGCGCGCAGCGACCGCGTCGGCCGATCCACCCTTCGCCTCGCTGCCGGACTACCTGCGGCATTGGGCCGACGCCCGCGGTGCCGCGCCGGCTTTCCGCGAACGCGATGCGGCCGGCGCGTGGCGCACCCTCGAGTGGGCGGAACTCTGGCGGCAGGTCCAGGTCGTCGGTGCCGCGCTGCTCGAACTGGGACTCGGCCCGGAACGGCCGTTGATGGTCCTCTCTGGCAATTCGCTGGAGCAACTCGTCCTGCTGCTCGCGGCGGAATACGTGGGCGTGGCGACGGCACCGGTGTCGCCCGCCTATTCGCTCGCCAGCCAGGATCACGTTCGATTGAAGGGCGTGGCGGAACTGGTGCCGCCCGCAGCGCTCTTCGTGCAGTCGGGCCGGTCCTTCGCACGCGCACTGTCCGTGCTGCGGCAGGGCGCCGACATCCCCGTGATCGCGGTGCAGGACGTGGAGGCCGGCCAGCGTGACTGGGCGTCGCTGGCCTCGGGGCCGCTGTCGCAGCACGGGGCGCAGCGGGCGGCGCAGGCCCATGCGCGGCTCCGGCCGGAGCAGACCGCGCGCATCCTCTTCACTTCCGGGTCCACCGGCGTGCCGAAGGGCGTGCCGCTGTCCCACGCCAACCTCCGCGCCGTCGCGGCCTATTTCGCCGAAGTGTTCGCCGCCGTCGCCGAGCCCCCGGCGGTGTTTCTCGACTGGCTGCCATGGCATCACGTGCTGGGCGGCGTCTCCAACCTGAGCCGCACCATCGTCCTCGGCGGCGTTCATCACCTCGACGACGGCCGTCCGCTGCCCGGGCATTTCGCGCGCACCGTACGCAACCTGCGCGAGGTGTCGCCCACGGTGTTCAGCACCGTGCCGTCGGCGTGGACGATGCTCTGTGCCGAACTGGAAGACGATCCGGCCCTGGCGCGCAGCCTGTTTGCCCGCGTCGTCAACTTCGGCTACGGCGGTGCGAGCCTGCCGGGCGATGTCCTGCAGCGCATCGCGCGGGTGGCGGAGCGGACCGTCGGCGAGCGCATCGCGTTCTGCACGGGGCTGGCAACCACCGAGACCAGTTGCCTGGGCACCTTCTGCGGATGGCTGACGGACGCGCCGGGCAACATCGGCGTGCCCGTTCCCGGCATGGAGGCCAAGCTGGTGCCGGTGGGCGGCAACGAGGGCCGCTACGAGATCCGGCTGCGCGGGCCGTCTGTCTTTTCCGGCTACATCGGGAGGCCTGACCTGACGGCGGCGGCCTTCGACGAGGAAGGCTACTTCCGCCTGGGCGACGCGGTGCGGCTGGCAGATCCCGCCGACCCGGCGCGCGGCATGGTGTTCGCCGGGCGCGTGGCGGAAGACTTCAAGCTTGCGAACGGGACGTGGGTGCGCACCGGCGCTGCACGCCTGGACGTGCTGGAGCGCTGTGCGCCGCTGCTGTCCGATGCAGTGATCTGCGGACACGACCGCGACTTCCTGGCGGCGCTGGCGTGGCCCGACTTGGCCGCCTGCCGCGCACTCTCGCCCGAACTGGCGGGGCTCGATGCCCCGGCCCTTGTGCGTCACCCGGAGGTGGTCGCGGCGCTGGGCGAGCGGCTCGGCCGGGCGGGCGGCGGCGCGGCCAGCCAGTCCGTGCGGCGCGTGCTGTTGATGGCGGAGCCGCCTTCGCTCGATGCCGGCGAGATCGCCGACAAGGGCTATGTGAACCAGGCGGCGACCCGCCAGCGCCGCGCGCACCTGATCGACGAGCTGTATCAGCCGCAACCGGGGCCGCACGTTGCGGCGGCCCGGCATGTCGCCGGCGCTGGCTGAGTGCGCCGGCCGCCGCGCTCGCGCGAGCCGTCGCGGCGGCATCAGCCTTCCCGGAACAGCGCCCGCAGCCGCGCGGGATCCGCGATCCGGAAGTGCGAGTAGGCCATCTCGATGAGGCCGTCCCGCTCCAGCAGCTTGAGCTCCCGGTTGAGGACGGGCCGCGAGCAGCCCACCATGTCGGCCAGTTCCTCCTGCGACAGCTTCAGCAGGATCGCCACGCCCTGTCCCGCAGGCCTGCCATGGGATGCGGCCAGCTGCAGCAGCGCGCGGGCACAACGCTGCTTCAGCGTCAGCAGGGATGCGCCCGCCACGTTGGCATAGCTCAGCCGCGAGCGCAGGCACAGCAGGCGCATCACGCGGTGAAGCAGTTCCGGCTCGGCCACCAGGAGCTCGTCGAACAGCCCGCGATCGATCAGCATGACGCAGGCGTCGGTGTGCGCCACCACGTCATGGATGGCGCCGTGCTCGTCGATGAACGGGATCAGATTCGTCAGTTGCCCGGGCTCGACGAAGTGCTCCACGTGGCGCTTGCCCGACGGCGTGGACCAGCTCGTCTGCAGCACCCCTTGCAGGATCAGGCACAGCTGCGACACAGGAGCGCCGCGCCGCGACAGCGTTTCTCCCCTTGCCAGCCGCCGCACCTGGCCCCGATCGAGCAGTGCCTGGATCGACTCCGGCCTGCAGTTCGCGAACCACGAGATGTTCCGGAGGATGGCCGCGATCTGAGCGGAGGAGGGCAGGGGTTCTGTCATATCACTAACAGAAATGGACAGACCCCGTTTCTACACTCGTTTTCATACCCATCGTCCAACGGAGAGCCCCATGAATGAACAGCGGCGTGCGGGCACGCAAGCCAACGCAGCCTTCGCTCGGATGTCGACGCATGCCAAGGCACGCCTTGACGCAGAGCTCGCCTTGCACCGGAGCGTCGCATCGTGAGCGCGCCGGTCCAGGAGACCTTCGACTATGTCGTGGTCGGTGCCGGATCGTCCGGCGCCACGCTGGCCACGCGGCTGGCCGAGCGATGCAAGGGCCGCGTGCTGCTGCTGGAGGCCGGCGATGCGCGCGACGGGGATTTCTGGGTGCGCGTGCCTCTCGGCGTCGGCAGGCTGCTGATGAAGCGCAAGTACGTCTGGAAGTTCCAGACCGAGCCGCAGCCCCAGTTGGCCGGTCAGCAGATCTATTGGCCGCGCGGCAAGATGCCGGGCGGCTCCAGTTCGGTCAACGGCATGATCTACGTGCGCGGCGAGCCGGCGGAATTCGACCACTGGGCCGAGCTGGGCAATCGCGGCTGGGACCATGCCTCGCTGCTGCCCTGCTTCAAGCGGCTCGAGTCCGTCGCCTTCGGCGAGGACCGCTACCGCGGCCGCGAAGGCCCGATCCAGGTGTCGTCGGTCGCGAAGCTCCATCGCAATCCGCTCGGCGACGGCTTCGTCGAAGCCTGCCAGCAGGCCGGCATCCCGCTGGCCGCGGACTACAACGGCGCCGCCTATGAGGGCGTGAGCTACCTGCAGCTCTCGGTCGGCCGCGGCCGGCGCTGCAGCACCGCCGTCGGCTACCTGCACGGCAGGCCCCAGCCGAACCTGCGCGTCGCCACCGGCGCCACCGCCACCCGGCTGCTGTTCGAGGGCGGCCGCGTGGCGGGCGTCGAATACCGCCAGGGCGGCACGGTCTGCGCCGCCATGGCCGCGTGCGAAGTCATCCTCAGCGCGGGGCCGATCAAGTCGCCGCAGCTGCTGGAGCTGTCGGGCATCGGTGACGCGCAGCGCTTGCGCGACCTGGGGATCGCAGTGAACGCCCATCTGCCCGGCGTCGGAGAAAACCTGATCGACCACCTGCAGTCGCGCGTCACCTACGAATGCGCGCGGCCGATCACGCTCAACGAGATCGTGCGCAGCCCGGTGCGCCAGTACTGGATGGGCTTCAAGTACCTGCTGACGCGCCGCGGCCTCATGGCCACGCCGGCCGCATCGGCGCATGCGCTGGCACGCACCTGCGCGCAGCAGTCGCGCCCGAGCGTCAAGATCCAGATGCACCACGTGACCGGCGACGACCGCTATGCCGCGCGGGGCCGCGGGCTGGACGAGTTCCCCGGTTTCGCCATCGGCTTCTTCCAGTTGCGGCCGGATTCGCGCGGCCACCTGCACATCCGCAGCCGCGATCCGATGGACGACCCGGCCATCGAGCCGCGCTACCTGAGCACCGAGACGGACCGGCAGGCCATGCTCGACGCGCTGCGCCTTTCCCGCAAGGTTGCGCAGCAGCAGGGCCTGCTCCCGCTGGTCGTGCGCGAGACGCGTCCCGGCATCGACCTGCAGGACGACGAAGGGCTGCTGCAATACATCAAGGAATCGGGCCAGACCAGCTGGCACCCGGTCGGCACCTGCAGGATGGGCGTCGACGACATGGCCGTGGTCGATCCCGAGTTGCGGGTGCGCGGGGTGCCTGGCCTGCGCGTGGCCGACTCTTCGGTCATGCCGACGATGTGCTCGTCCAACACGAATGCGGCGTCGATCATGATCGGTGAGCGTGCGGCAGACCTGATCCTGCCCACCTGACCGGCTCCGATGCAACGGAAAAGATGAACCGAAGGAGACATCGATGAGCGGACCCGCTCCCAACCCCCCGGGCGGCCCGAGCGCCAGTGGCCTGGTGCGCGCCATGCGCGCATGCGGCGTGACCCATGCGGTCACCGTTCCCGACTACGTGCAGTTCGCGCTGCACCGGCGTCTGGCCGCGCCCGACGCAGGCATCGCGAGCGTCTATGCGTGCAGCGAGGACCAGGCATTGACCACCGCGACAGGCCTGCACATCGGCGGCGCCCGCGCCGCGCTGCTGATGCAGAACCAGGGCCTGTACAAGTGCATGAACACCCTGCGCGCGACGGGGCTCGACGCCGGCGTGCCGATGGTCCTCTTCGTCGGCCAGTTCGGCCGCGAGGAGGCGAACTTCGGCCGGCCCATGCGGCAGTCCGGCCGCCGCGTGGTGCGCCTGCTGGAGCCGGCGCTCGACGCCTTCGGCGTGCGCCACTGGACGGTGGAGGACGACGGCGATCTCGACCGCGTGCGCGAAGCCTTCGAGCATGCGCACGGCGAAGACACCGCGGCGGTGGTCGTCATCGGCCGCCACGTCACCTGGAACTGAGGAAGGAACCGCACGCCATGAACCCGCAGCCATACGCTCCACTGACGCTCGGCCAGGCCATCAAGGCCATCGCCGCGGCGCGCGAGGCCCACAGTCCCGAGGCGGTCATCGTCGCGACCATGTCGGCGCAGTTTGCGCTGGACATGATCGGCGAGAAGCGCCGCCGCGTCGATTCCGTTCCCCTGATGGGGGGTGCCTCCGGCATCGGCCTGGGCATCGCGTTGTCCAAGCCCGAGGTGCCGGTCATCGTGATCGACGGCGACGCCAGCCTGTTGATGGAACTCGGCAGCCTGGCCACGGTGGCGCACAACCGCCCGAAGCGCTACCTGCACGTGCTCAACAGCAACGGCGTGCAGTTCAATGGACTGGTGAACCTGCCGGCGGTGTCGTCGGCGCCGGGCGTGGACTTCGCCGCAATGGCACGGGCGGCAGGCTACGTCCATGCCGTGCGCATCGAGTCCCTGGAGGCGCTGGACGAGGCCTTGCCCAGCCTGCTGAAGCAGCAGGGACCGGTCTTCGCCGAACTGCGGATCGAGCCGCAGGAGGGGCGCACCAGCGCATCGACCCCGCAGGGCCTGCTTCCCGACCTGCAGTTCAGCCGCATGCGCGCGGGCGTGCGCAGGCTGAAGGAAGAACTCGCCGCCTGACGCAGCAGCGTTCCAAAAAAAGGAGACTTTCATGACCACATCCCGCCGCAAAGGCATTCTCGTGCTGCTGGCCTCGCTGTATCTGCCCACGCAGGTCGCGCTGGGCGCTTCGGCCTCCACCTATCCGGAGCGTCCGCTGCGCATCGTCGTGCCCTTTGCCGCCGGGGGGCCGACGGACCTCGTGGCGCGCATCGTCGCCGACGAGCTGTCCAGGCGCATCGGCCAGCCGGTGCTCGTGGAGAACCGCACCGGCGCGGCGGGCAACATCGGCACCGACTTCGTGGCCAAGGCCGCGCCGGACGGCTACACATGGCTGGTGGCGCCTTCCGCGCCGATCGCCGTCAACCTGGCGCTCTACAGGAACCTGCCCTATGACCCGCGCACCGATCTGCGCATGGTGTCCGAGCTCGTCACGACGCGTACGGTGCTCGTCGTGCGGCCGGAGGTGCCGGCGAAGAACCTCAAGGAGCTGATGGCGCTTGCCAAGGCGAACCCCGGCAAGTACTCGATGGGGTCGTGGGGCGCCGGTTCGCAGCCGCACATCATCCAGACGCAGATGCTCAAGGCCTATGGCGCCGAAGTCGTGCACGTGCCCTACAAAGGCGATGCGCCGATGATCGCCGACCTGGTGGGTGGCCAGATCAGCATGACCGTGGGCACCGTGACCACGGTGAAGCCCTACATCGACGCAGGCAAGGTGCGTCCGCTCGCCGTCGTGGGCCCCACCCGCGTGAAGGCCCTGCCGGACGTGCCGACCTTTGCCGAGCTCGGCTATCGCGACGAGGCGTTCCAGTTCGTCGGGCCGACCTCGCTGCTGGCGCCCGCCAGGACGCCGGACGCCATCGTCGAGCGCATCGGCCGGGAAGTCAGCGAACTCGTCAGATCACCGGATATCAGTCGCCGGCTGGAGGCGGCCGGCACCGAGCCGATGGGCACGCTGCCGGCGCAAGCCGCAGCCTCATACCGGGCCTATCTCCCTGGCGTGCTGAAGATGGTGAAAGACACTGGGGCGACAGCGGATTGAAGCCGCGGGCTGCCCAGCGTGGCGGCCGGTTTCCCCGGACATGGCGGATGCCTCGGCAACGCGCTTTTGCCCGACCGACCTGTTTGGCAAGGGCCAGTCCCATGCAGCAGGTGCGCGGGCCCGAGCAGCCTATCTGCTGCGTTGGCCCAGCGTGAGCGTGTCGATCTGGAAGTTGCCGCTCTTGTCCCACAGCCAGGTGTCGACGTAGGTGTGGGCGCCCAGCTTGCCCGGGCTGGGGAACGGCGACGAGGCGCGGATCAGCTCCGCGATCTTGGGCGGCACCTCCGGCGCATGGCTGGGGGTGCGGCTGAAGCTCACGTTGACGACCTTGCCGTTCGCGTCGAGGTCGGTCTCGACCACCACCACGGCATACACCAGCGGCGGGATCTTGCCCTTGTAGATGCGCTTGGGGTAGGCCTTGTAGATGTGCTGGGCCGCCACCTTGCGCCAGGCCTTGACGGCCGGCGTCTGCGCGGTGATGAGGCGCACCGTCTTCACCTCGTCGCCGGGCCGCAGGTCGTCGGAGGGTGCGGCCGTGCCTGCCGCGGCCGGGGGCGCGCCTTCCTTCTTCGCCCAGGGCAGGCCCTCGCATCCGGCCAGCAGCAGCGCCGACGCTGCCGCCAGCAGGGCCGTGCGGGCGCCCCAGCCCGGCGCAGCCCTCACGCCGCCACCTCCAGGTCGAGGATCACCGGTGCATGGTCGCTGGGCTTGTCCCACTTGCGCGGGGCGCGGTCGATGGTGCAGGCGCGCACGCGCGGCACCAGCGGCTCGCTCACCAGGATGTGGTCGATGCGCAGGCCGCGGTTCTTCTGGTAGCCGAGCATGCGGTAGTCCCACCATGAGTAGCTCTTCTCGGGCTGCTCGAAGAGGCGGAAGCTGTCCACCAGACCCAGGCCGAGCAGGGCCTTGAAGTGCGCCCGTTCCTCGCTGGTGTGGTGGATGGTCTCGGCCAGGCCGACGGGATCGAAGCTGTCGCGGTCTTCGGGCGCGATGTTGAAGTCCCCCAGCAGCACCAGGTTCGGGTGCGCCGCCATTTCCTCGCGCAGCCAGTCGCGCAGGGCGCGCAGCCAGCTCATCTTGTATTCGAACTTCTCGGTGCCCGGCGCCTGGCCGTTGACGAAATAGCCGTCGACCACGCGCAGCGGGCCGGCCGGCGTGTCCAGCGTGGCGCTGATCACGCGCGAGTGCTCGTCGGTGAAGCCGCCGATGTTCTTCATCACGTCGCGCGTGGGCGAGAGGCTGAGGATGGCCACGCCGTTGTACGTCTTCTGGCCGAACACGGCGGCGTGGTAGCCGGCCGACTGGAGCACCTCGAGCGGGAACTTGTCGTCGCTCATCTTCAGTTCCTGCAGGCACAGCACGTCGACGGGATTGGCGATGAGCCAGTCCAGCACGTGCTGCAGGCGGGCGGTGAGGGAGTTGACGTTCCAGGTGGCGATGCGCATACGTTGCATGGGACGTTGTTTCCAGACGTCTTTCTTGGACTTCGTGGGATGGCGGCCCCGTCCATGTGCCCCGGCAGCCGGGCGCACGGCGTTCGAGGCCATGCCGGCTTCCAAGGGTACCCGATGCCGCCCGGCAGGAGCCTGACGCGTCGCGTCGCGACGGGACGGGACATCCGGCGCGAGGCGCCGTCCGCGCTACTGCTGCGGACGCTTCACCAGCACCGGGTCGGCACGGTAGCGCTCGGGGAACAACTGCTTGAGATGCTCCACCTTCGGCAGGTCGTTGATGGCGATGTAGGGGTGGCGCGGGTTCTCGGTCATGAAGTCCTGGTGGTAGGCCTCGGCCGGAAAGAAGCTGGCCGCGCCTTCCAGGCGGGTCACGATCGGCTTGCCGAACGCGCGGGCGGCATCCAGCTGCGTGACATAGGCCTGCGCCACCTTCAGCTGCTCCGGGCTGCCGGCAAAGATGGCGGAGCGGTACTGCGGGCCGACGTCCGGTCCCTGGCGGTTGAGCTGCGTCGGGTCGTGCACGACCGAGAAGAAGATCTGCAGCAGCGCGCCGTAGCTCACCTGCACCGGGTCGTAGGTGATCTCGACCGACTCCGCATGCCCGGTCCGGCCGCTGCTGACGATGTCGTAGGACGCCGTCGGCGCCGTGCCGCCGCTGTAGCCGGCCACCGCGCGCTGGACGCCCTTGACGTGCTGGAACACGCCCTGCACGCCCCAGAAGCAGCCGCCCGCGAAGACGGCCTTCTGCAGGCCCGTGGCGCCGGGCGGCAGGTCCTGCAGGGGCGGGGGAATCCGCACCGCTTCCTCGGCCGCCGAGCGGGCCGGCGCCTGCCACAGCAGCCCGGCGCCGAGGAGGACGGAGCCGCCGGCCAGGAGCTGGAGGAGGCCGCGGCGGCGCCGCATGTTCGAGGGGTGGTCGGGTGGTGTCATGCGTGTGTCCTGCGGGTTGTCGAGGGTACGGCGCCGGAGCGACGATGGGTTGCGCGTTCACCCGAAGGTGAAGGCATAGGCCGAGACGTCGAGGTCCAGGAATTCGATGCTGAAGGTCCGCTCGGCGACGTCGCCCTGCTGGCGGACCAGCTGGTACAGGCGCTGGGTCGTCACGGTGCCGCTTCCGTCGGCCGCGACGTCCATGCCGCGCGCCTCGCCCGGCGCCTTGCCGTCGACGCTGACCTTGAATCGCACCGGCCGCCCCTCCGGCCCCGGCCCGAGCACGAGGTGCAGGTCGCGGGCTTGGAAGCGGTAGACGATGCGGCCCGCCGGGGCCGCCAGCGTGGCCTGCTCCGGGCCGATCTTCCAGCGCCCCTCCAGCCCCCAGGCATTGAGCGGCAGCTGCGCCGGCGCCGAGTAGGCGGCGGCCGTGTCGCGGACCGCGCGAGGGCTCGAGGCGAAGTGCTCGGCGCGGTCGTAGCCGATGTAGGTCTCCGGGGAGCGCACCGCGTCCAGGTCGGCCGCCTGCTGCACGCCCTGGCCATGGACCTCGGACAGGCCTTGCGCGACGGTCGAGGTGCCGGCCTCGCGCAGCAGCTGCTGGATCACCCGCTCCGACTCGGCGTAGCCGCCCTCGCCGAAGTGGTGGTGGCGCACGCGCCCCTGGGCGTCGATGAAATAGTGGGCCGGCCAGTACTGGTTGTTGAAGGCGCGCCAGAGGGCGTACTTGTTGTCGATGGCGACCGGGTAGGTGATGCCCAGGTCCTTCAGGGCCCGGGCGACGTTGGCCACGTCGCGCTCGAAGGCGAATTCAGGGGCGTGGACGCCGACCACCACCAGGCCCTGGTCGCGGTAGCGGTCGGCCCAGGCCTTCACGAAGGGCAGGGCGCGCAGGCAGTTGATGCAGGAGTAGGTCCAGAAGTCGACCAGCACCACCTTGCCGCGCAGGTCCTGCGTCGTCAGCGGCGCGGTGTTGAGCCACTGCGTGGCGCCGTCGAGCGCGGGCGCGACGCCTTCGTCGGGCAGGGCCGGCGCGGTGCCGCTGCCCGCGGCCGCCATGCGAATGGCGCCGCCCGCGGCCATCATGGCCGGGCCGGCGCCGGGCGCCATGGCCGGGCCCTGCATGGCCATGGCGGGGCCTTCCTGCCTCGCTCCCAGCCGGTCGACCAGCTTCTGCTCGAGGCCGCCGGTGGAGGCCGTCGACAGCTGCGCCAGGACGCCCGTGTCCAGGCCCAGCGCGATGGCGGCGACGCCCGCCAGCATGGCGCCGCCGAGGGCGCGCCGCACCCACTCGCCCGCGCCGAGGGAACGCTTGAGCGCCGCGAACACCCTGCCGCCCAGCAGCAGCGCGGCGCCCATCGAGGTCGCGGCGCCGGCGGCATAGGCGAGCAGCAGCAGTGCCGAGCCGGCGTTCGCGCCCTGCAGCGCGGCGCCCGTCAGGATCAGGCCGAGGATGGGGCCCGCGCAGGGCGCCCAGAGCAGGCCGGTGGCGACACCCAGGAGCGCCGAGGCGCCCGGGCGCGGCGCGGCGTCCTGCTGCGCCTGCTGCGACAGGCGCGCGCCGGCGGCCACGAGCGGCCGCGCCAGCCGCTCGGCCAGGCCCGGCCAGAGCAGCGCGAGGCCGAACAGCGCCACCAACAGCAGGGCCAGCCAGCGGCCGTACTGGTTGGCCGCGACCACCCAGCCGCCGCCCACGGCCGCCAGCGAGGCGACGAGCGCGAAGGTCAGCGCCATGCCCGCCAGCATCGGCAGGCCGCTGCGGGCGAAGGGCTGGCTGGCGCGCGAGAAGACGAAGGGCAACACCGGAAGGATGCAGGGGCTGGCGATGGTCAGCACCCCGCCCAGGAAGGCCAGGACGATCAGCAGCATGGCGCGGGCTTCGGCGAGGAGGAAACCAGCCCGCTCACGCGGCTTGCGGCTGGAAGGTCAGCGAGAGCCCGTTCATGCAGTAGCGCAGGCCGGTGGGCGCAGGGCCGTCGTCGAACACGTGGCCCAGGTGGCCGCCGCAGCGCCGGCAGTGGACCTCGGTGCGCAGCATCCCGTAGGCCCGGTCCTGACGCGTGCCGACGGCGTTGTCCAGCGGCTTCCAGAAGCTGGGCCAGCCGGTGCCGCTCTCGAACTTGGTCCGCGACGAGAACAGCGGCAGGGCGCAGCCGGCGCACGCGAAGGTGCCGGCGCGGTGCTCCTGGTTGAGCGGGCTGCTGCCCGGCCGCTCGGTGCCCTCCTGGCGCAGCACGGCGTATTGCTGGGGCGTCAGCCGGGCGCGCCACTGGGCGTCGCTGTAGCTGACCTCGAAGACCTCGCCGGGGGCTGCCGCGGGCGCGCGGCGGGAGGCGAGGCTGCCCGCGAGCAGGGCCGTGAAGCCGGCTCCCGCGAGCAGCAGATGGCGTCGGGTGGTCATGGCGATGGCGTCGATGTCGTGGATGGGACGGGTGAAGCGTAGACGCGGCCGGTCCCGGAGTCCTCACGCAAAGTTCAAGGATTCGTGACAACTCCGGCCGCCGGGATTGCGCACAATGCAGGCAGAGGGCGCCGCCGGCGCCGCCCCGCCACAGCACGCCAGGAAATTTCTCGAGGATGGCTTCCACGCGCCGGGTCCTTCTGGTCGAGGACGACGTCCACATCGCCGACCTGCTCGCCCTGCATCTTCGCGACGAGGGCCTGGACGTGGTCCACTGCGCGCGCGGCGACGAGGGGCTGCAGCAGCTCGAGCGCGGCGGCTGGGACGCGCTGGTGCTCGACCTGAACCTGCCCGGCGTGGACGGCCTGGAGATCTGCCGCCGCGCCCGCGCCATGGCGCGCTACACGCCGATCATCATCATCAGCGCGCGCGCCAGCGAGGTGCATCGCATCCTGGGCCTGGAGATCGGCGCGGACGACTACCTGGCCAAGCCCTTCTCGGTGCTGGAACTCGTGGCCCGCGTCCGGGCCCTGCTGCGGCGCGTCGACGCCCTGGCGCAGAACGCGCGGCTGGACACCGGCAGCCTGTCCATCGGCGGCCTCGCCATCGACCCGGTGGCCCGCGATGCGCGGCTGGACGGCGCACGGCTGGACCTGACGCCGCGCGAGTTCGACCTGCTGTACTTCTTCGCCCGCCAGCCGGGCAAGGTGTTCTCGCGCATGGACCTGCTCAATGCGGTGTGGGGCTACCGGCACGAGGGCTACGAGCACACGGTCAACACCCACATCAACCGCCTGCGCGCCAAGGTGGAGGTCGATCCCTCGCAGCCGGCGCGCATCCTCACGGTGTGGGGGCGCGGCTACAAGTTCGCCGATGCCGGAGAAGCCGCGTGAGGCTGAGCCTGACCCAGCGCCTGTCGCTGGTGTTCGCGCTGCTGCTGCTGCTGTGCAGCGGCACCTCGGCCTGGATGCAGCTGCGCGCGAGCCGCATGCACGAGCAGGAGGTGGTGCAGGGCCTGTCGCGCGACCTGGCCGAGAGCATCGCGCGCGACACCCAGCTCACCGACGCCAACGGGCTGATGCCCGATGCCGTGCGCAACCTCTTCAGCCAGCTCATGATGGTCAACCCCAGCGTGGAGGTCTACCTGCTCGAGCCCGACGGCCGCATCGCCGGGCACGCGGCCCCCGAAGGGCGGCTGCGCCGCGAGCGGGTGGACCTCGCGCCGGTGCGCCGCTTTCTCGCGGGCGACGCGCTGCCCATCCTGGGCGACGACCCGCGCAGCGCCGACGGCCGCAAGGTCTTCAGCGCGGCGCCGCTGCGCGTCGGCGACCGCGACGTCGGCTTCATCTACGTGGTGCTGCTCGGCGAGGCGCACGACCTCCTGGCGGCCCGCGGCTCGACCAACGCGGTGCTCAGGACGGGCCTGTGGTCGATCGGGCTGGTGGCGCTGCTCTGCCTGGCGGCCGGCCTGGTGGCCTTCCACCTGATCACGCGCCCCCTGCGCCGGCTGACCGAGGTGGTGCGGCGTTTCGACATCGACGGCGTCCCGCGCCACGCGCCCGCGCCGGCGGGTGTGGCCCACGAGAACGCCGGCGACGAGATCGAGGTGCTGGACGCCGCCTACCGGCAGATGGTGGCGCGCATCGGCGAGCAGTGGCAGGCCCTGACGCGCCAGGACCAGGAGCGGCGCGAGCTGATCGCCAACATCTCGCACGACCTGCGCACGCCGCTGTCGTCCTTGCACGGCTACCTGGAGACCCTGCTGCTCAAGGACGCGTCGCTGCAGGCGCCCGAACGCCAGCGCTACCTCGGCATCGCGCTGGACCAGAGCCGCAAGGTCGGCGCGCTCGCCCAGAGCCTGTTCGAGCTGGCGCGCCTGGAGTACGGCTTCGTCCAGCCGGAGCCGGAACCCTTCTCGATGACCGACCTGGTCCAGGACGTGTTCCAGAAGTTCGAGCTGCGGGCGCAGGCACGGCGCGTGGAACTCCGGGCCGCGTTCGCGTCCCAGCCGGCCACCGTGCATGCGGACCTGGGCATGATCGAGCGCGTTCTGAGCAACCTGCTCGACAACGCGTTGCGCCACACGCCGGAAGGCGGCGTCGTCGAGGTCGGGCTGGCCGTGTCCGGCGATGCGCTGGACGTGACGGTGGCCGACACCGGCCCCGGCATTCCGCAGGAGCTGCGCGACGGGCTGTTCCAGCGGCCCTTCACCCTGGGCGGCGCGCGCCGCGACGGCGGGCTCGGCCTGCGCATCGTGCACCGCATGCTCGAGCTGCACGGCAGCCGGATCACCCTGCTCGACCCGGCGGGCCAGGGCGCCCGCTTCCGCTTCGCGCTGCCGCTGTCGCCGGGGCGCCCGCCTGCGGCGTAGCGCGGGCTCGGGCCGGCCGGGCCCGGATGGCGGCGAAGTCCTCGCGGGCAAGGCGCTGCTCGATGGCGGCGGCCGCCTCCTGCAGGACCTTCAGATGGGCCTGCACGATCTGCGGCTCGGAGGCCACGGCCGGCAGCCAGGAAATGCTGATGCATGCGAGGGCCGACCCGCCGAGCCGCACCGGCACCGAGATGGCGCCGAAGCGGTCGGCCGAATCCGCCTCGGTGTGCGAAGGGTCCCGGGTGGCGTACCCCTGCGCGGCGGCCGAGGCCAGCAGCCGCTGGATGCGCTCGGGGCGGCGTGCGGCGATGTCGGCCTGGCTGCAGGAGCGGGACAGCGTCTCCAGGATCTCCCTGCGCTCGGCAGGAAGGCAGAAGGCGAGATAGCAGCGCCCCAGCGAGGACAGCAGCATCGGGGGCCGGAATCCCAGGGCCCGGTAGTTCACCGCGAAGCCCGTGGGGGGCGCGCAGCGCGTCCAGGATCGCATGGCCTGCCCGTCGCGCACGCCCAGGTCCAAGGGCCACGGCACGCGGCGCTGCAGCGCCTGGCACGCCGATGCCGCGAGCGCGACCAGCCGGCCATGCCAGTGCACGTCGGCCTCGTCCCTGGCGCGTGCGGCCGGAGGTGGCCTGCTGGACGCTTTCCAACTGCAGGGTGCCATAGGAGAACAGCCTCTCCATGGCATGGGCTTCGTTCATGGGGGCCTCCAGCGGCGCCGCCTGACCCGACATCGAAGGGCAGGGCGGGCCGCGTGAGTGTGTTGATGGATGGCGCTATATTGCACCAAGCATATCGATGCGTATGCTGTGCGCCATCGCACCGGCATCCACCGGCTCTTCATCGCCCCTCCTCCTGCGTGTTCTCCCACCGCCATGGCCGCCCTTGAGCTTCGCCGCGAAATGCTCGACGGGCGTTCCTGCGCCGAGGCGGCGAGGTTTGCCCGCGCAGAATCGTGGATCGCGCTGGCACACGTGGCGGCCGAGGTCCGGCCGGGAATGACGGAGCGCCAGGCGCGCGAACTGGCGGTCGCCACGCTGGAACGGCACGGGGCCGCCGGGCATTGGCAGCCCGTGGCGGCCCGGTTCGGCGCGGGCATCCTGGAGATCGCCCGGGAGCCCTCGGAACCCGCACGGGTGCTGGGCTGGGACGACATCTACAGCATCGACGTGGGCCCGATCTGGGGCCGGCATCCGGGCGGCGCGGCGGACACCTTCGTGCTCGGCGACGACCCGGAGAAGCATGCCTGCGCCGACGCCGCGCGAGACCTCTGGCGAGACGTCCAGGCGCAATGGTTCCGCGCGCAGCCGGGCAGCGAGGTGCTGCGGGCCTTCGCCGCGCAGCAGGCCGAGGCGCGCGGATGGCGGCTGGTGTGCGGCCCCGACGGGCCGGCCGGAGCGATCGCCTGCAGCCCGCGCCCGGACGGCGGGCCGTGGCTGCTGAAGATCCGGATCGCGCATCCGTCCCGGCCTTTCGGCGCGCTCTACACAAGGACCTGCTCGTGATCTGAGAGGAACCCGCTGGCGCCGGTTCGGCCTGCGGTTCCTCAGGCCATGGCGTCGACGATCATCTTGAGCATGGTGCCCAGCAGCACCAGCACACCGAGGTACATCACCACCACCCCGCCCGCATAGCGCCGTGCGCTGAATCCCGCGATCAGCGCGACGGCACCGGCGCCGATGAGGTAGGGGCCGAGATCAAGGAAGGTCATGGGCCATTCTGTGATCGAGCGCCACGGGCACGTTTGACATGCGTCATCTTCCGCCGCGGCAGTCTCCGCACGCAGCGCCGCCAATCGCCGGGCAGGCTCCCCGCTGCGCCCGGTCTACAGGGTGCGGCCCAGTGCCAGTTCGCTCTTCACGAGCTCGATGAACGTCCGGCCCAGCCGGGAGGTCGGCCGGTTGACGTTCGTCACGCTGTAGATCGCGAAGCTCGGCGCCTTCGGGATCCTGAGGAGCGCCACGTCCTCCGGGCGATGCGCGCGCGCCGAGAACTCGTCCACGAAGGCCACGCCCGCGCCGCTGGCCGCCATGGCGCAGGCGGCGTAGCCCGAACGGACCTCGACGGCCACCTGGCGGGCGATGGCGTGCTTCGCGAGCCAGGCGTCGATGACCGCGCTCTGCGGCGCCTCGGGGCTGTAGACGACGAGGCGCTGCCGCAATGCCGATGCCAGGTCGAACTTGCGGGAGGCCGCCAGCGGATGCCCCTTCGGGACCGCGCAGAGCAGGCGCCAGCGCCCGATCTCGCGGACATCGAGCACCGGGTGGTCCAGGGGCGCGCTGGAGATGGCCACGTCGGCCTCCTCCGCCACCAGCGTCTGGACGATGTCCCGGGTGGGCAGCGATTCGAAGAACACCTTGGAATGCTCGAATCGCTGCAGCAGCCGGGCCGTCGCGCGCGGCACCAACTGCAGGCCGGTGTTGGCGCTGGACAGCACCCGCAGCGTGCCGTGGTCGCCGAAGCGCAGGTGCGAGGCCACGTTCTGCACGTGCTGCACGCCGCGGTAGACCTTCTCGACCTCCGCCTGGAGGGTGTGCGCCTCGGGCGTGGGGATCAGGCGCGCGTTGCGCCGCTCGAAGAGCGGGACGCCCAGTTGGATCTCCAGGTGCCTGATCAGCCGGCTGATGCCGGGCTGCGAGACGTGCAGGAGGCGGGCGGCGTTGGTGGTCGAGCCGGTCGACATGACCGCGCGGAACACCTCGATCTGTCGAAGATTCATGGGCAAGCGTCCGTGGAAACCCTGGTCGAGAACATAATGTTATAGCCTGTGCCGGCATTGATATTGGACCGGTCCACGGCGTGTTCCTAGCATCCGTGTCCATGCCGCCATCGCCCGATGGCCGCGCGTTGCAAGGCTTGCACGCACGGCGCGCACATCGCAGGAGGCGGCCCAGTTCTTCTGCAACCGGAGACATTCCATGCGTTCCACGCTTCGCACCCTTCTTCTCAACGCCGCCGTGCTCGCCGGCGCGGCCTTCGCGGCGTCCTTCGCCCAGGCGCAGGCCTATCCGGACAAACCGGTCACCCTGGTCGTCGGCTTCGCGCCCGGCGGGTCGGCCGACATCCTGGCGCGCCTGCTCGCACAGAAGCTCGGCGATTCGCTGGGCCGGCCCGTGGTCGTGGACAACAAGCCCGGCGCCGGGGCGACGATCGCGACGGCGGCCGTGGCCGCGTCCAGGCCCGACGGCTACACGCTGCTCCTCGTCACCAGCGGGCACGCGGGAAGCGGGGCGCTGTATTCCCGGCTCAGCTACGACCCGATGAAGAGCTTCGAGCCCGTGGCCAAGGTGGGCGCCTCGCCGGTCGTGATCGTCGCGCCGGCCGCAGGGCCGTTCAGGAAGCTCGGGGACGTGATCGATGCGGCGCGCAAGAGCCCGGGCAAGCTCAACTACGCGGCGGGCGGCGGCGGCGCGACGACCACCAGCCTGGCGGCCGAGTTCCTCAAGAGCGACGCGAAGATCGACATGGTCATGGTGCCGTACAAGGGATCGGGCCCGGCCCTCACCGCGCTGCTGTCCGGCGAGGTGGACCTGGGCTTCGACATTCCGTCCAGCGCGCTGCCGCACATCAAGTCCGGCAAGCTGCTGCCCATCGCCGTGACGACCCGGACGCGCTCCAGCGTGCTGCCCGAGGTGCCCACCGTGGCCGAACAGGGCATCCCCGGCTTCGAGGTCACGGGCTGGTTCGGCGTCCTCGCGCCGGCCGGCACGCCTCCCGCGGTCGTCGCCCGCCTCAACAAGGACATCAATGCCCTGCTGAACGAGCCGGACACGAAGTCGAGGCTGCAGGCCCTGGGGGTCGAGGCCGGCACGGGCAGCCCGGCGGACTTCGGCAAGCTGATCGCCAGCGACACCCGGCGCTACGGCGAGGCGATCCGCAAGCTGGGCATCAAGGCGGATTGAGCCGGCACGCATGACGACGAAGGAACTGACGGCGGACGTCGCGATCGTCGGCGGCGGCCTGGGCGGCGTCTCGGCGGCCCTGGCGGCGGCCCGGATGGGCGCGCGGGTCGTCCTGGTGGAGGAACTGGACTGGCTGGGCGGCCAGCTGACGGCGCAGGGCGTGCCGCCGGACGAGCATCCTTGGATCGAGACCCTGACGGCCTCGCAGAGCTACGCCGACTTCCGGCAGGCGATCCGTGCCTACTACCGGAAGAACCTCCCGCTCACGGACGAGGCCCGGGCACGCGTGCGGCTCAATCCCGGCCAGGGCAACGTGAGCACGCTGTGCCACGAACCCTGGGTGGCGGTGAAGGTCATCGACGAGCTGCTGGCGCCCTTCGTCGCCGCGGGCAGGCTCACCGTGCTGCGGCGCCACCGCACGGTGAAGGCCGAGGTCCACGCCGACAGCGTGCGCGCGGTGCACCTGCTGAACCTCGATTCCGGCAACGCGGTCGTGCTGAGTGCGCGGGTCTTCGTCGACGCCACGGAGATCGGCGATCTGCTCGGCATGGCCGGCGTCGAGCACGTGTTCGGTGCCGAAGCGCAGTCGGAGACGAACGAGCTTCACGCCCTGCCGCAGGCCGATCCGTTCGACCAGCAGGCCATCACCTGGTGCCTGGCGGCGGACTACCTGCCGGGGGAGGACCACACGATCGACCGGCCGCGCGACTACGACCGGCTCAAGGCCTTGCAGCTCGAATGCTGGCCCGGCCCGCAGTTCAGCTGGACGCTCAGCGACTTCGTGACGCACGAGCCCCGGGTCCGCCCGCTGTTCGCCGGGCCCACCGATGCCGAGTCGCTGTACGACCTGTGGCATGCGCGCCGCATCGCCTTCCGGAAGAACTTCATGCCCTGCCGCTACGCCAGCGACATCACCCTGGCCAACTGGCCGCAGATGGACTACTGGGAACAGCCGGTGGTCGGCGTCGCCCCGGATGCGCAGGCGCAGGCCCTGCAGGCGGCGCGCGAGCTGAGCCTGGCCTTCTTCTACTGGATGCAGACGGACGCGCCGCGCCACGACGGGGGCTGCGGCTACCCCGGGCTCAGGCTGCGGGGCGACGTGCTCGGAACGCCCGACGGCCTGGCCAAGCAGGCCTACTACCGCGAGGGCCGGCGCATCCGCGCCGAATTCACCGTGCTGGAGCAGCACATCGGCGTGGCGGCGCGTCCTGGCGCGGACGCCGCCGAGCCCTTCGGCGACAGCGTCGGCATCGGCGCCTACCGCATCGATCTGCACCCCAGCACGCGCGGCCGCAACACGGTGGACATCGACGCGTTCCCGTTCCAGATTCCGCTGGGCGCACTCCTGCCCGTGCGCGTCGGGAACCTGCTGCCGGCCTGCAAGAACCTGGGCACGACGCGGATCACCAACGGGGCGTACCGCGAGCATGCGACCGAATGGAGCATCGGCGAGGCGGCCGGGACGCTGGCCGCCTTTGCGCTGGCGCGCCGGCAGCCCCTGCGCGCGGTGCGGGCGGATGCCGAAAGCCTGCGCGACTTCCAGCGCACGCTGGCGCAGCAGGGGGTCCTGCTCGCCTGGCCGCGCTTCGGCGCGCTCACGCCGACGCGGCGCGTGGGCTACCAGTTCGCCGACGGCACGCGCTGACGCCGAGGCGCGTCCTCGACGCCGGCGGCACCGGGCGTTGCGCCGATCCGGCCGCTCCTGCGGGAAGGCGGCCGATCAGGTGTTCTTCAGCGGCCAGTGGCTGCCGTCGGGCGGGAGCAGGTGCCATCCGGCCGGGGCGATGCCTTCGAAGGCGCGGCGGTAGCGCGGCGCCTGCCGGTCTTCCCCGGTCACGTCGCGGATCAGCGCGGCCAGCACGCGGCCGGGCCGGGTGCGCATCACCTCGGCGTAGATCTCCGGGTCGGCCTCGCCGGAATCGCCCACCAGCAGGAAGCGGCGATCCGGGAAATCGTCCATCAGCCGCGCGATCGCGCCGAGCTTGTGCGCCTTCGATTCGCCTTCGCCGGGCACGAGCGCACGCCAGTGCGTGCTTTCGCGCAGGTGCAGGCTGCCGGCGGGAAAGCCGGCCGTGGACAGGAAGTCCTCCAGCGCCGGCAGCAGCTGCATCGGGCTGGCGGAAAGGTAGTGCAAGCACGTGCCCGGCCGCGCGGCCAGCCGGCGGTAGTGGGCCGCCATGCCCGGCGCGGCGCGGAACCGGCGCACGAAGGTGTTGAGCAGCATCTCGCGCCGGTCGCGCACGTGGGTGAGCTTGATCGTGTCGTCGATGTCCGAGACTACCGACAGGCCCTCGGGCGGCACGAGCAGCGCGCGTCCCGTGAAGCGGCGCGCGTCGCCTTCGGTCAGCACGGCCTCGAAGGCCAGCGGCTGTGCATCGCCCGATGGCGGCACGCCCTCGATCACTGCCCGCAGGCTGCCGCGGCCGGCGGCGTCGGTGGCGGGCAGGCGCAGCAGTCGCGCAGGGGCCGCGGCGAAGCGGACGACGACCTCCTTGCCGCGCTCGGAGTCCGTGAGGAAGAGGCCGCAGCGCCGGCGGAAGCGCTCGCGCTCCGCCGCGCTCAGCGCCGCCGGGTCGATGCCCAGGTAGCGCGCGAAGGCGGTGCGCGCACCGGGGCGGCGCTCGGGCTCGTAGACCCAGGCGTGCAGGTCGGCCTCGATGCGCTGCGCGTCCAGCCGGCGCGCCGTACCGGGCATGAACAGGATGCGCTCGTCGGGCTGCAGGGCGCCGCGTGCCGCGGCCCAGGCCGGCCAGGCCGCCAGCGGCGCCAGCCCCAGCAGCTGCCGCCGGGAAGGCATGCCCGAGGAGCCGGGGCGCTGCATCGCGGGTTCAGCCGGTGCGCTCGTAGGTGACGAAGGCGAAGGGCAGGCCGTCCGCCGACACCCGCGCCTCGCGCGCCGTCTCGTGCCAGCCGGCGCCGAGCGTGGGCGCGTGAGCATCGCCCTCGAAGTCGCGGGCGATCTCCGTGACCACCGCGCGCTGCGCCAGCGGCTCGGCCTCGGCGTAGATCTGCGCGCCGCCGATCACCCACACCTCCGGCGCCTCGCCGCAGGCCGCCAGCGCCTCGTGCAGGTCGCCGGCGCGGCGGGCGCCCGCGTCGTGCCAGCCGGCCTGGCGCGTGACCACGATGTTCTGCCGGCCGGGCAGGGGACGGAAGCGCGGCGGCAGCGAGTCCCAGGTCTTGCGGCCCATGACCACCGGGCTGCCGCCGGTGAGGCGCTTGAAGTGCGCCAGGTCCTCCGGCAGGTGCCAGGGCAGCGCGCCCTCGCGGCCGATCACGCCGTTGGCGGCGCGCGCATAGATGAGGTTGAGGCGGCCCATGCGTCGGCCGCTCAGACGGCGACGGGCGCCTTGATGCCCGGGTGCGGGTCGTAGCCCTCGAACTCGAAGTCCTCGTACTCGTAGTCGAAGATCGACGGCGGCCGGCGCTTGATCTTCAGCGTGGGGTAGGGCCGCGGTTCGCGCGAGAGCTGCAGCGCCACCTGCTCGGCGTGGTTGCTGTAGATGTGGCAGTCGCCGCCGGTCCAGACGAAGTCGCCCACGCCCAGGTCGCACTGCTGCGCCAGCATGTGCGTCAGCAGCGCGTAGCTGGCGATGTTGAAGGGCACGCCCAGGAAGATGTCGGCGCTGCGCTGGTAGAGCTGGCAGCTCAAGCGGCCCTCGGCCACGTAGAACTGGAAGAAGGCGTGGCAGGGCATCAGCGCCATCTTCGGCAGGTCGGCCACGTTCCAGGCGCTGACGATGATGCGGCGCGAGTCCGGGTTGGTCTTCAGCTGCTTGACCACCTCGGCGATCTGGTCGAAGTGGCCGCCGTCGGGCGTGGGCCAGCTGCGCCACTGCACGCCGTAGACGGGGCCCAGGTCGCCGTTCTCGCGCGCCCACTCGTCCCAGATCGTCACGCCGCGCTCGCGCAGCCAGTTGTTGTCCGACGAGCCCTGCAGGAACCACAGCAGCTCGTGGATGATGGACTTCAAATGCACCTTCTTCGTCGTCACGAGCGGAAAGCCCTCGTTCAGGTCGAAGCGCATCTGGTAGCCGAACACGCTCTTGGTGCCGGTGCCGGTGCGGTCGGCCTTGAACACGCCGTGCGCGTCCACGTGGCGCATGAAGTCTTCGTACTGGTGGCGAATGGGGCGGTCGGTCATGTCAGTAGGAGCCGAAGAGGGTGTCGAGCGCACCCACGATCAATTCGGATTGCGCACGCAGGCTGGCCACGGGGTTGCGCAACTCGGCGGCCGGAAAGGCGGCGATCGCCGGGGTGTCGAGCACGACCGCAACGCCGTCGATGTCGAAAGAGGGATTCAGGTCCCGCATCGGAAGGCCGAAGAGCCTGGCGGGGCGCAGCGGCAGCACCACCCGGCTGTCCATGCCGCTGATGTAGTCGTTCTGGATGTCCAGCAGGAATGGCGTTGCCTTGCGCAAGGCCGCGTCCGGATGGCGATAGACGTCGAAGCGCGCCATGCCTCAGAAGCTGCGGTACTTGGCCAACGGCAGGCCTTCTTTCGCGATGCGCGCGTTGTAGGCTGCGATGGCTTCCTTGTTGTCCTCGTTCCATCGTTCCCAATAGCGGCGCTTGACCTCGGCCGCGAGCAGCTCGTCGACCGTCTGCGACACGTTCATGCCCAGGTCGCGTGCCATCTCCAGCACCTTGGAATTGAGAGACAGGTTGGTGGCTTTCTTCGGGGCCTTGTCGAAGCGCAGCATGAGGACCTCCTGGTGCACAAGGAATGCGCATAGTCTACGCGCATTCCTTCCGTGTCAGACCCGGAGCACCCGCCCCGGGTTCAGGATGTTCTGCGGGTCCAGCGCCTGCTTGATGGCGCGCATCATGCCCAGCGCCACCGGCGACTTGTGCTTTTCCAGCGTGCCCACCTTCAGGCCGCCGATGCCGTGCTCGGCCGAGAAGGAGCCGCCGAACTTCGCCACCTGCTCGTAGACCAGGGCGTTGACGCGCTCTTCCTGGTCGCGCAGGAAGGCCCTGGCGTCGCCCTCGGCGGGCGCCTGCACGTTGTAGTGCAGGTTGCCGTCGCCCAGGTGGCCGAAGTTGACCAGGCGCACGCCGGGGATCTCGCGCGCCAGCAGCGCGTCGGTCTCGGCGCAGAAGGCGGGGATGCGCGAGACCGGGACCGAGATGTCGTGCTTGATGTTCAGGCCTTCCTCGGCCTGCGCCAGCGGAATGCTCTCGCGGATGTGCCACAGCTCGTGCGCCTGCGAGAGGCTCTCGGCCACCACCGCATCGGTGACGCAGCCGGCCTCGAAGGCGGTTTCCAGCAGGGCCTCGAAGCGGGCGCGGGCATGGTCCTCCGACTCGCTGTCGGAGTTCTCCAGCAGCACGCAGTACGGCACGGCTGCATCGTCGATGAAGGGCACGCGCAGCTGCGGCATGTGCCGGTCCACCAGGCTCAGCGCGAAGCGGCCCATGACCTCGAAGCCGGTGAGACCGGAGCCGAGGTGCCGGTGCGCCAGGCCCAGCAGGTCCACCGCCGCATCGAAGCTCGGCACCGCCGCCCAGGCCGTGAGCTGCGCCGCCGGCCTGGGGTAGAGCTTCATCGTCGCGGCGGTGATGACGCCCAGCGTGCCCTCGCTGCCCACCAGCAGGTCGCGCAGGTCGTAGCCGGTGTTGTCCTTGCGCAGGCCGGTGAGGCCCTCCCACACCTCGCCCTGCGCCGTCACCACCTCCAGGCCCAGGCACAGGTCGCGCGTGTTGCCGTAGCGCACCACCTGCGTGCCGCCGGCGTTGGTGGCCAGGTTGCCGCCGATGGTGCAGCTGCCCTCGGCCGCCAGGCTCAGCGGGAAGAGGAAGCCTTCCCGGTTCGCCGCCTCCTGCAGCGACTGCAGCACGCAGCCGGCGTCGACCGTCATGGTGAGGTTGGCGGCGTCGATGCCGCGCACGGCGTTCATGCGCGTCAGGCTGAGCACCACCTGCGTGCCGCTGTCGTCGGGAATCGCGCCGACCGCCAGCCCGGTGTTGCCGCCCTGCGGCACGATGGCCGTGCCCGCCGCGGCGCAGGCCTTCACCACGGCCGCCACCTGCGCCGTGTCGGCCGGCCGCACCACGGCCAGCGCCTTGCCGCGGGCGCGCTTGCGCCAGTCCTGCTCCCAGGCGCCCAGGTCGCCGTCGGTCAGCACGTGGGGCGCGCCGACGATGGCGCGCAGGGAATCGAGCAGGTCGGTCACGAGGCAGGTCTTTCGTTGAGCGCCCGGCCCGCCCGCAGGCGCAGCCGCACGTGCAGCGCGCAGGCGACGAACAGTCCCAGGCACAGCAGGATCTCCACCCAGGCGAGCAGCCGGCCGGCGGCGGTGGCGTCGCTCCAGGCGCGCACCACGCCCTCGGTGAAGTAGAGCCACACCAGGAGGCTCACCCAGCGGTAGGTGTACATGCGGTTCTTCAGCAGCCCGGCCAGCGGTACGGCCAGCGGCAGCGCCTTCAGGGCCAGCCACGAACCGCCGGGGCGCAGGGGGGCCAGCCACAGCTCCCAGGCCAGGCACAGCACGACCAGACCCAGCAGGCAGCCCACCGCCAGCCGGCGCGTGGCGGCCACGTGGGCGGGGGGCAGGGCGGCAGTCACGGGGAGGGTGGGAACGGGGGCGTCGGCGGGCCGCTGGCAGCCGGTGCGGCGCAGGGCGAATGGCATGATACCGGCCCATGAACCGCCGCCAGCTCTGGAGGGACTTGTCGCGCTTCCCGTGGCGCAACACGGCGGCCGTGCTCGGCGAGCGCTTCCGCGAAGACCGCCTGGGCCTCACGGCCAGCAGCCTGACCTTCACCACCACCATCGCGCTGGTGCCCTTCTTCACGCTGGCGCTGGCGCTGTTCACCGTGTTCCCGATGTTCGCCACCATGCAGGGGCGGGTGCAGCGCTGGCTGGTGGACAGCCTGATCCCCGAGAACATCTCGCGCCAGGTGCTGGGCTACCTGACGCAATTCGCCAGCAAGGCCAGCGGGCTGGGCATCGCCGGCCTGGGCGTGCTGCTGGTGACGGCCGTCGCGCTCATCCTCACGATCGACAAGACGCTCAACAACATCTGGCGCGTGCCGCGCCCGCGGCCCCTCGGGCAGCGCATCCTGATCTACTGGGCCGCCATCACGCTCGGGCCGCTGGTGCTGGCCGCCAGCCTGTCGACCACGTCGTGGGTGTTCACCGCCTCGCGCGGGATCTTCCACGACGGCAGCGTGCTCAAGCTGCTGTTCGACGCGCTCGAGTTCGTGCTGCTGGCCGCCGGCATGGCGGCGCTGTACCACTACGTGCCCAACACCCACGTGCGCTGGTCGCATGCCTGGGCCGGCGGCGTGTTCGTGGCCGCGGCGATCGAGATCGCCAAGCGCGTGCTGACCTGGTACCTGGGCAGCGTGCCCACCTACTCGGTGCTGTACGGTGCGTTCGCCACCGTGCCGATCCTGCTGGTGTGGATCTACGTGGCCTGGGTCATCGTGCTGCTGGGCGCGGTGATCGCGGCCTACCTGCCGAGCCTGCTGACCGGGGTGGCGCGCCGCGGCGGCGGCCCGGGCTGGCCGATGCAGCTGGCCGTGGAGGCGCTGCAGCATCTGGAGCGCGCCCGCGCCCTGCCGTTCAAGGGCCTGGGCGCCGGCGAGCTGGTGGCGCGCATGCGGGTGGACGCCCTGCAGCTGGCGGCCGTGCTGGAAACGCTGGTGGCGCTGGACTGGGTCGGCGAGCTGGCCGAGGCCGAGGACACCCGCGACCCGCGCTACGTGCTGCTGGCCGAGCCGGACCGCACGCCGGTCGCGCCGCTGGCCGAGGCGCTGATGCTGCCGCGCGCCCGCAGCGTCGAGGGCCTGTGGACGGCCGCCCCGCTGGACGCGCTGCGCCTGCGGGACCTGCTGCCGAAGGACGCGCCGGGCGGGCCGCCCGAGCCCGACCCGCAGGCGGTTCAGAACTTGATGCGGCCGAGCCAGATGTCGCGGTACATGGCCCAGTCGCCCATGAAGCTGTAGAGCGGGCGCTTGAAGGAGGCGGGCCTGTTCTTCTCGAACACGAAGTGGCCCACCCAGGCGAAGCCGTAGCCGCACACCAGGCCGATCAGCAGCCACCAGGGGTTGCCGCTGAACACCAGCGCCGCCAGGCAGGCCAGCGCCAGCGAGGAGCCGACGAAGTGCAGCCGCCGGCAGGTGCGGTCGGAATGCTCGCTCAGGTAGAAGGGGTAGAAGTCGGCGAAGCTGGCGAACTGGCGCGGATCGACGGCCGCCGGAGCCGGGCCGGACGAGGGCGTGGCAGGGTTCATCGCGGTCTCCTTCAGGGGCGCCGGCGCAGGGCCGGGCAACTGCCCATAATAGCGAGCCGCCCTCGTGGCGGCCATCCCCATCCCATCGTCCCCGCCTTGCCCCCGACTTCTCCCGCTTCCGACGCTCCCTGGGTCGTCTGCCTGTGCGCCGAGTGGTGCGGCACCTGCCGCGACTACCGGCCGCTCATGCAGCAGGTGGCGCAGGCGCATCCGCAGATGCGCTTCGCCTGGGTCGACATCGAGGACCACGCAGAACTGGCGGACGACTTCGACGTGGAGACCTTCCCGACGCTGCTGGTGGTCGACGCCGGTGGGCAGCGCTTCTTGGGGCCGATGCTGCCGAATGGGCAGGCGCTGTCGCGGCTTCTGGGCGCGCTGCCGGCGGCGCAGCCGGCAGCGGCGCACGTGCGGGCGCTCGTCGCCGGCATCGAGCGCGACCCGGCGGCCTTTGCGCTGACGCCCGGCTAGCGCGACAGGAAATCCCGCAGCGCGAAGAGGGTGGCGTCCGGCGTCTCGGTCATCTGGTGGTGGCCGACGGGCAGCGAGGCGACCTCCACCCGCTTGCCGCTCTCGCGCGCCTTGGCGACCAGGCCCTGCGCGGCGCGCGGCGCGGTCATCTGGTCCTGCGCGCCGAGCACGAAGAGCACCGGGCAGGCGATCCGGGTGATGGCCGCCTCGCCGTTGGCGTAGCGGTCGCAGGCCAGGAAGCCGCGGTGGAACACGTTGACCTCCGGGTTGCTGCGCAGCACCCGGCGCCCCAGCGCCATGCTGGCGCCATAGACCCAGGTGCCCGGCCCCAGCGCCGAGGGCGGCGCGGCCAGCGTGGCACGCGAGAACACGTTGACCAGCTTCAGCGCCGCCTCGGGGTCGTTCTGCGAGGCGTCCAGCAGCGCCTGCGAGACTTTCATGGGGAAGGCCGTGCCCACCAGCACCAGGTGGGTGATGCGATCGCCCAGCCGGCTGGCCGCCTCCAGCGCGATCAGCGAGCCCCAGCTGTGGCCCACCAGCGCGGCGCGCTGCACGCCGGCGGCGTCGAGCAGCGCGGCGACGAAGTCGGCCGCCTGCTCCACCGTCTCCGGCGCGTCGCCGGCACTGCGGCAGTGGCCCGGCAGATCCACCGCCAGCACGTTGAAGCCGTGGTTCGCCAGGTAGCGGCTCTGCAGGATCCACACGCTGTGGTCGTTGAGCACGCCGTGGATGAAGACGACCGTCGGCCTGGCCGCGTCGAAGGGCTTGCCGCCGGTGTAGCAGTAGGTGCGGTGGCCGTTGACCTGCAGTTCCATCTCAGCCCCCCGCCTTTTCCGCGGCCTTGAGCGCGCGCTTCAGGTCGTCGATCAGGTCGTCGGGGTCTTCCAGCCCGATCGACAGGCGGATCGTCCCCTGGCCGATGCCCGCGCCGGCCAGCGCCTCGTCGGTCATGCGGAAGTGGGTGGTGCTGGCCGGGTGGATCACCAGCGAGCGGCAGTCGCCCACGTTGGCCAGGTGGCTGAAGAGCTTGAGCGCCTCGATGAACTTCTTGCCCTGCTCGCGGTTGCCCTTGAGGTCGAAGCTGAACACCGCGCCCGCGCCCTTGGCGCCGTGCCTGAGCAGCTTGTTCGCCAGCGCGTGGCTCGGGTGCGATTCGAGCAGCGGGTGCCCCACGCGCGAGACGAAGGGATGGGCGGCGAGGAAGCGCACGATCTTCTCGGTGTTGTCGATGTGCCGCTCCATGCGCAGCGGCAGCGTCTCGATGCCCTGCAGGATCAGCCAGGCGGTGTGCGGGCTCATCGCGGCGCCGAAGTCGCGCAGCCCCTCGCGCCGTGCGCGCAGCAGGAAGGCGCCGACGGTGGATTCCTCGGTGAACACCATGTTGTGGAAGCCGTCGTAGGGCGCCGACAGTTCGGCGAACTTGCCGTTCGAGGCGTCCCAGTCGAAGCTGCCGCCGTCGACCAGCACGCCGCCGATGACCGTGCCGTGGCCGGAGAGGAACTTGGTGGCCGAGTGGTAGACCAGGTCGGCGCCGTGCTCGAAGGGGCGGATGAGGTAGGGCGAGGTCAGCGTCGAATCGACCAGGAGCGGCACCTTCGCCTCGTGCGCGATCTGCGCCACGGTGGGGATGTCCAGCACGTCCAGCCCGGGGTTGCCCACCGTCTCGCCGAACAGCAGCTTCGTCTCGGGCCGGACCGCGGCGCGCCAGCCGTCGATGTCGTCCGGCCGGACGAAGGTGGTCTCGATGCCGAAGCGCCGCATGGTGTAGTGCAGCAGGTTCTGCGAGCCGCCGTACAGCGCGGTGCTGGCGACGATGTGCGAGCCGGCGCCCATCAGCGTGGCCACCGCCAGGTGCAGCGCGGCCTGGCCGCTGGCGGTGGCGATGGCGCCGATGCCGCCTTCCAGCGCCGCCACGCGCTGCTCCAGCACCGCGTTGGTGGGGTTGCTCAGGCGGCTGTAGACGTGGCCCGAGCGCTCCAGGTTGAACAGCGCCGCGGCGTGGTCGCTGGACTCGAAGACGAAGGAGGTGGTCAGGTGGATCGGCACGGCGCGCGCGCCGGTGGCCGGGTCGGGGGCGGCGCCCGCGTGCAGCGCGAGCGTGTCGAAGCCGGGGTCGGAATAGCCGCTCATGCGTGGCGGCCTTCGGTGGAATGCATGCTTTCGTCTCCTCGGAGCGCATGCGCCGGTAACGCTCCGTCACGAACGGGACGCCCGTGCCGGCCGGCGCACTGTGACCGACTGCACATTGTGGGCTATATTCATTCGGCCGATCCGGTCCAGAGCAGAGAGGAGCACCCCGATGAAAGTCAGCGACATCCTGCGTGTGAAGGGCAACACGCTCTTCACCATCACGCCCGACGACCCGCTCGCCGACGCCGTGTCGGTGATGGCCGAGAAGGACATCGGCTCGCTGGTGGTCATGGAGCGCGGCGACCTGGTGGGCATGCTCACCTTCCGCGAAGTGATCCTCGCCATCCAGGCCAACGGCGGCGCGGTGGGCGGCACCCAGGTGCGCAAGGCCATGGACGAGAAGCCTCTGACCTGCACCATGGAAACGGACCTGGACGAGGTGCGCCGCATGATGCTGGAGCGCCACGCGCGCTACATGCCGGTGATGGACAAGCGCATGCTGATGGGCGTGATCAGCCTCTACGACGTGGCCAAGGCCGTCGTCGACAGCCAGAACTTCGAGAACAAGATGCTCAAGGCCTACATCCGCGACTGGCCGGCGGAAGAAGAAGGCAACTGAGGCCGCCCGCGCGGCCCGCCCGGCCGCTCATTCCTTGATGTTGGCCGCCTGCACGATCTTCTGGTTGCGCGCGGCTTCCGTCCGCACGAACTTGCCCAGGTCCTCGGCCGAGCCGCTGCCCGGCTGAGCGCCCTGCTCGATCAGCTTGGCGCGCACCTCCGGGTCCTTCAGCACCGCGTTGAGTTCCTCGTTCAGGCGCTGCACCACCGGCGCCGGCGTCTTGGCCGGCGCGAAGATGCCGGTCCAGCTCAGCATCGAGTAGCCCTTCAGGCCCGGCATCTCGCCGAAGGCCGGCACCTGGGGCAGGGCTTCCAGCCGCTTGGCGCCCGTCACGCCCAGCGCCTTCAGCCGGCCGCCGGCCACGTGCGGGATGGCGCTGGTGCTCACCAGCATGGCCAGGTCGATCTGGTTGCCGATCACGTCGGTGGCGATCTGCGCACCGCCGCGGTAGGGCACGTGCGTGATGAACAGGCCCTCGCGCTGCTTGATCAGCTCCATCGCCAACTGCAGCACCGTGCCCACGCCCGAGGTGGCGTAGTTGTATTTACCGGGCGCGGCCTTGGCGAGCTTGACGAACTCGGCCCAGTTCTGCGCCGGCAGGCCGGGGCGGGCCACCAGCACCATCGGCGCGGTGTTGAGCATGCCCACCGGCGCCAGGTCCTTCAGCGGGTCGAACTTGAAGGCGGCCGGGTTGATGAGCCGGCCGATCGCCATCACGCTGTCGGGGCCGGCCACCAGGGTGTAGCCGTCGGGCGCCGCGGCGGCGGCCTTGGCGACGCCGATCACGCCGCCGGCACCGGCGACGTTCTCGACCACCACCGACTGCTTGAGCCGCTCGCCCAGCTTGGTGGCGACCAGGCGGGCGTTGAAGTCCACGCTGCCGCCGGCCGAGTAGGGCACGATCAGCGTGATGGCCTTGCCGGCGGGCCAGGCGGCCTGGGCGAAGGCGGCGCCGGGCAGGGCGGCGGCCAGGAGGGCGGCGAGGGCGAGGGGCTTGATCGGGGGCATGGTCAGTGTCCTTGGGGCAGGGCGTCGGGGGAAAGGCGTGCGCGCAGCGCGTCGAACTCGGCCAGCCATTGCGCGCGCCAGGCGCGGCGCTGGCCGTCGTCGATCCAGGCGCCGGCCAGGCCGTTGTCGAGGAAGGCGCGCAGGTCCTGAAGGCCGAAGCCGAAGTCGCGCACCATCATCAGCCAGGCCCGCGTCGGCGTGACGTGGTGCAGCGTCGGGTCGTCGGTGTTGGGGTGCACCAAGAGGCCCAGGCCGGGCATGCGGCGGATCGGGTGGTCCAGCGCCCAGCGCTCCGGCGGCAGCGTGCGCAGGTAGTAGGAGTTGGTCGGCACCACGGTGAACAGCACGCCGCGCTCGGCGCATTCGCGGGCGAAGGCAGGTTCGTCGACCACCGTGTAGCCGTGGTCGATGCGGTCGACCTTGAGCACGTCCAGCGCGGTGCGCACGTGGGTCCAGGGCGTGCCGAACTCGCCGGCGTGGGCGGTGGTCTTCAGCCCGGCGCGCCGGGCGGCGGCGTAGGCGCCGGCAAAGAGTTCCGGCGGCCGCTCGGTCTCGCGGTAGTCGATGCCGATGCCCAGCGTTTGCTCGCTGCGGTGTTGCGTCACCCATTCGACCATCTGCTGCGCCGCCTCCGGGCTGGCCTCGCGGTCGATGGCGGCCACCAGGCGGCCGGCGATGCCGTGGTCGGCCTCGGCGTCGTGGATGGCGCGCACGATGGCCTCCTGCGCGCGGGCGTAGGGGATGCCCGACTCGGCCGCGGTGCCGGTGGGGTTCCAGAAGAACTCGCTGTAGCGCACGTTGTGGGCGGCGGCGTCTTCCAGGTACTCGTAGGCCAGGCGGTGCAGGTCGTCCGGCGTGCGGATCAGCCAGGCGTCGAGCGCGCGCAGCACGCGCAGCACGCCCACCGGCTTCTCGCCGCGCGTGTAGAAGGCACGCACCTCGTCTTCCGCGAGCGGCATGCCGGCGCGGCGGTTCAGCGCCTCGAAGGTGGCGCGGCGCACGGTGCCGAACAGGTGGCAGTGCAGCTCCGCCTTGGGCATGGCGTGCAGCATCGCCTCCAGCGTGAGCGGGGCGTCGGCGGAATGCGGGGCAGCGTGCATGCGCCGGAGTCTAGGAAGCGCCGGCCCAAAGAAGAAGTGATGAATTTCTATAATTCCATTCAGGCAAGTGATGAAAACGACCCGATGGACCCGGCCCCGCTGCGCGCCCTGACGCTGCGCCACCTCCAGTGCTTCTCGGTGCTGGTGCAGGAGGGCCACTTCGGCCGCGCCGCGCAGCGCCTGTCGATCACCCAGCCGGCGCTGAGCAACGCCATCAAGCAGATGGAGCGCCTGCTGGGCGCGCCGCTGCTGGAGCGCACCACGCACCGCCTGGCGCTCACGCCGCTGGGCGCCGAGGTGCTGGAGCGCACCGACTTCGTGGTCAACACCGTGGACCAGGCGCTGCGCGACATCCGCAACGTGGTGGTGCGCGGGCGCGCCCACGTGCGCATCGGCGTCATCCCCTCGGCCAGCCGGCAGGTGGCGGCGGCGGTGGCCGCCTTCGAGGCGCGGCAGCCCGGCGCGGTGGGCGTCGAGTGGGCCGACGCGCCCTCGACCGAGCTGGTCGACCGCCTGCGCCGCGGCCAGCTCGACGTGGCGGTGGCGGCGATCACCGAGGCGCCCGACGGACTGGCCTGCACCGAGCTGTTCCGCGACCCGCTGGTGCTGGTGGTGCACCGCGGCCATCCCCTGGCCGCCGCGCGCAGCGCGAGCTGGAAGGCGCTGGGCAGCGAGCAACTGGCCCTCTTCGAGAGCGGCAGCATGCCGGCGCTGGCCGGGCCGGCCCGCGCGCAGTTCGGCGAGGGCGGGCCGCAGCCGCTGCGCGTGCGCTATGCCGAGACGCTGCACGCGCTGGTGCGCAGCCGGCTGGCGCTGGGCCTGATGCCGCGGCTGTACACCGTGGCGCTGCACGATCCCGAGCTGCGCGTGGTGCCGCTGGGCCAGCCGCGCATCGAGCGCCGCGTGGTGCTGCTGCGCCGGCCCGAGCCGCTGCGCAGCGCCGCGGCGCGCGCGCTGGCCGAATGGCTGGGCGAGCAGCTGCCCCGGCTGGCCGGGCGCAGGCCGCGTGCCTGAGGGCATGGCCGCCGCCGGGCTCAGTGCAGCTCGGCCGCCGCGCGGATGGTCTCGCGCACGCGCGGGTAGATCTGCGTGTTCCAGCGGCTGCCGCTGAACACGCCGTAGTGGCCCACGCCGGCCTGCAGGTGGTGCGCCTTGAGGAAGGGCCGCACGCCGCTGCACAGCTCCTGCGCAGCCATTGTCTGGCCCACCGCGCAGATGTCGTCGCGCTCGCCCTCCACCGTCAGCAGCGCGGTGCGCCGGATGGCGCGCGGGTCCACCGTGCGGCCGTGCACGGTGAGGCGGCCGCGCGGCAGGTCGTAGGTCTGGAACACGCGCTCCACCGTCTCCAGGTAGAACTCGGCCGGCAGGTCGTTGACGGCGAAGTACTCCTCGTAGAAGGTGCGGATGGCCTCGGCCTGCGCCAGCTCGCCTTCGACCAGGTGGTCGTAGAGCTTGCGGAACTGCGCACGGTGGCGGTCCATGTTCATGCTCATGAACGCGACCAGCTGCACGAAGCCCGGATACACCCGGCGCCAGAAGCCGGCGTGCGGCATCGGCACGTGGCTGATCAGGGTGCGCTCGAACCAGCCGATCGGCCGCTCGGTGGCCAGCCGGTTCACCTGCGTGGGGTTGACGCGGCAGTCCACCGGGCCGGCCATCAGCGTCAGGCTGCGCGGCGTGGCGGGGTCGTCGTCCTCGGCCATCAGCGCGGTGGCGGCCAGCGCGGCCACGCAGGGCTGGCACACCGCCACCAGGTGCGCGCCGGGGCCGATGGCGCGCAGGAAGCCGACGAGCTGCTGGGTGTACTCGTCCAGCCCGAAGCGGCCGCGCCCCAGCGGCACGTCGCGGGCGTTGTGCCAGTCGGTGATGTAGACGTCGTGGTCGCGCAGCAGAGTGCGCGCCGTCTCGCGCAGCAGGGTGGCGAAGTGGCCCGACAGCGGCGCGGCCAGCAGCACCGGCGGTTCCGGCGGCGCGCCGGCAGGGCGCTGCTTGGCGAAGTGCAGCAGGGTGCCGAAGGGGGCGACCAGCGCCTTTTCCTCGTGCACCGCGATGGGGCCGCCGTCCGCCTGCACCTCCGTGATGCCGTAGGCCGGCCGGGCATGGGTGAGCTTCAGCCGGTTGAAGACGTCCAGGGCGGCGGACAGGCGGCGCGCGGCGCTGCGCTCGCCGCCCTCGGCCCAGAGGACGGGACCAACGAATTGCGCCGCGAGGCGCGCCGGCGAGAGCAGGTCGGCCTGGGCCTGGTAAGCCTGGTACAGCATGGATCCGGCAAGGCAAGTTGCGGGCCAAGCCGGTGCGCACCGTTCTGGCACAGGCTTTGCACGCGGCAGGCCGGCGGGCGCCGTCCGCGCATCGCCACCCCCAGGAGCAGCATCCATGGCCAAGGCCGTCCTCACCATCAGCAGCAAGAACTACGGTGCCTGGGCCCTGCGCGGGTGGCTCATGTGCCGCTTCGCCGGGCTGGACTTCGCCGAGAAGATCATCCCGCCCGACGACCCGGCGATGAAGGCGGAGATCCTGCTGCTGGCCTCGTCGCTGCGCGTGCCGGCGCTGGACCACAACGGCATTCACGTCTGGGACACGCTGGCCATCGGCGAGTACCTGCACGAGATCAAGCCCAAGGCGGGGCTGCTGCCGGCGGCGGCCAAGGCGCGCTCGCACTGCCGCTCGGTGTGCGGCGAGATGCACTCGGGCTTCGCCTCGCTGCGCGGCGCGCTGCCCATGAACATCAAGGCCCGCTTCGAGGGCTTCAAGGTGTGGTCGCGTGCGCAGGCCGACATCGACCGCGTGACGGAGATCTGGCGCGACTGCCTGGAGACCTACGGCGGCCCCTACCTCTTCGGCAGCAAGCCCGGCATGGCGGACGCGATGTACGCGCCGGTGGTGACGCGCTTCCTGAGCTACGGCGTGGCGCTGGACGAGCCGTGCGCCGCCTACTGCCGGCAGGTGATGGAACTGCCGGCCATGCGCGAGTGGGTGGCGGGGGCGCTGGCGGAGCCGGACGAGATCGACGAGCTGGATGCGGAGTTCTAGATTCGGCGCCGCTTCCCGACCAGGGAATTCTTGAACGAAAAATGGCTCCACCGCCCGCGGGACGGGCGCTGGAAGCTATCGAAACCGTAGCAGCTCAGCCCCGCGGCGGGCGGATGGCGGACTTGGGGCGGAAGGCCTTGCAGACCGCGTCGTCGGTCTCGAGGTAGGGCCCGCCGATCAGGTCGATGCAGTAGGGCACCGCCGCGAAGATGCCGGGCACCTTCTGCGTGCCATCCGGCGCCTTCAGCCCTTCCAGCGTCTCGGCGATGGCCTTGGGCTGGCCGGGCAGGTTGACGATGAGGCTCCTGCCGCGGATCACCGCCACCTGGCGCGAGAGGATCGCCGTGGGCACGAAGGCCAGGCTGATCTGGCGCATCTGCTCGCCGAAGCCGGGCATCACCTTGTCGGCCACCGCCAGGGTGGCCTCGGGCGTCATGTCGCGCGGGGCGGGGCCGGTGCCGCCGGTGGTCAGCACCAGCGCGCAGCCGGCGTCCACCAGTTCGACCAGCGCGGCGCTGATGCCGGCCTCGTCGTCGGGGATCAGGCGCGGCTCGAAGCGGACCGGGTTCTTCAGCGCGCGCGTGAGCCAGTCCTGCAATGCCGGCAAGCCTTGGTCCTGGTAGACGCCGCTGGAGGCGCGGTCGCTCACCGAGACGATGCCGATGGCGACGGGGTCGAAGGCGTCCGTCATGCGTCTTCCTCGCGAGACGCGGCCGCCGCCTGCTCGCCGTGGTCGGCGTCGCCGTGCACCGCCAGCTGCGCGCGCAGCAGCTGGAACAGCTCGCGGTACGCCTTGCCCTGGCGCGGCGCCTCGCCGGGTCGGCCGGCCTGCAGGTCCTTGCGCACCTGGCGCACCAGGGCGCGCAGCTGCTGCGCGTCCGTGCCGGGGTGGGTCTCGATCCAGCCGCCCAGCGCGTCGTCGCCGGCGATCAGCAGGTCGCGCCAGCGCTCGGCCTCGTGCAGCAGGGCGGTGTCCTGCGCCGGGCCGCGCGCCTGCTCGTCCAGCGCCAGGCGGGCGGCGTCGAGCGTGGCGGCGTCGAGCTTGCGCATCAGCTTGCCGACGTACTGCATCTGGCGGCGGCGGCCCTCGAAGTTGGTGATGCGGCGCGCCTCGGCCAGTGCCTCCAGCAGCGAATCGGGCAGGCCCAGGCGGGCCATCGGCTCGGCGCGCAGCGTCAGCAGCTGCTCGCCCAGCGCCTGCAGCTCGGTGCTCTCGCGCTTGAGTTCGGTCTTGCTGGTCTCGACGCCGCCCTTGAGTTCGCGCTTGAGCTCGGCGTCCAGCTCGCTGCCTTCGGCGACGAACTGGCCGCGGACGAAGTAGCCTTTCTTGGGTTTGCGTGGCATGGGGATGAATGGGTCCGGCACCCGGACGAAATGGGGTGCGCCGCTATGATTGTCCCCCACATGAGCACCCCTACATCGCGCGCCGACGCCGGCTTCGCCTACAGCCGGGACTTCTTCGAGAACCTGGTCGACACCGCCCTGGACCATGCGAAGAAACTGGGCGCCACCGATGCCGGCGCCGAGGCGTCCGAGGGCTGCGGCCTCACGGTCTCGGTGCGCAAGGGCGAGCTGGAGAACGTCGAGCGCAACCGCGACAAGTCGCTGGGCGTGACGGTCTACGTCGGCCACCGGCGCGGCAACGCCAGCACCTCCGACTTCTCCGAAGCCGCCATCCGCCAGACCGTGCAGGCGGCCTACGACATCGCCCGCTTCACCGCCGAAGACCCGATGGGCGGCCTGCCCGACGAGGCCGACATCGCCACCGAGCACCCCGAGCTGGACCTGTTCCACCCCTGGGCCATCGACAGCGAGGGCGCCGCCAGGCTGGCGCTGGCCTGCGAGGCCGCCGCCTTCGCCACCGATAGGCGCATCACCAACAGCGAGGGCGCGGGCGTCTCGGCGCAGCAGAGCCACTTCTTCAGCGCCCACACGCACGGCTTCCGCGGCGGCTACGCCAGCTCGCGGCACTCGATCTCCGTCGCGCCCATCGCCGGCCGCGGCGACGACATGCAGCGCGACGCCTGGTACAGCTCGATGCGCGCCGCCGAAGAACTGGCCAGCCCCGAGGCCATCGGCCGCTACGCCGCCGAGCGCGCGCTCAGCCGCCTGAAGGCGCGCAAGATCAAGACCACCGAATGCCCGGTGCTCTTCGAGTCGCCGCTGGCCGCCGGCCTGCTCGGCGGGCTGGTGCAGGCCGTCAGCGGCGGCGCGCTGTACCGGCGCAGCACCTTCCTGCTCGACTCGCTGGGCAAGCCGGTGCTGCCGGAGCACCTCGACGTGCTGGAAGAGCCGCACCTGCCGCGCGGCAAGGGCAGCGCCCCCTTCGACGACGAGGGCGTCGTCACCCGCCGGCGCAAGGTGGTGGACGCCGGCCGGCTGGAGGGCTACTTCCTGTCCACCTATTCGGCGCGCAAGCTGGGCATGCGCACCACCGGCAACGCCGGCGGCTCGCACAACCTCACGCTCTCCTCGCGCTTCACGCAGCCGGGCGACGACCTGGACGAGATGCTGCGCAAGCTGGGCACGGGCCTGTTCGTCATCGAGCTGATGGGCCAGGGCGTGAACTACGTGACCGGCGACTACTCGCGCGGCGCCAGCGGCTTCTGGGTCGAGAACGGCCGGATCGCCTTCCCGGTGCAGGAAATCACCATCGCCGGCAACCTGAAGACCATGCTCATGGGCATCCAGGCGGTGGGCGCCGACGCCTACAACTACGGGGCCAAGACGACGGGCTCGATCCTGGTCGACCGCATGAAGGTGGCAGGCGCCTGAGCCTGCGCAAGGCATGGCCTTCCGCGATGCCGGCCCGGCACCCCGGAGCGCCACGCGCACACCGGGCGCACCGCCGCCCTCGCGCCGGCAGGCGCTGTGGTTCTGGGTCCGCATCCGCCTCCTGACGCTGCGGCGCATCGTGCAGGACGCGCTCGACCCGCGGCTGCGCGCCTGGCCCCGCGTGCCGGCCCCGGCCAGCCGCCTGGGCGATGCGCCCGTGCTGGCCGAAGTGCGCACCCCCCTGTGGACCGACGGCCGTTCCGACGAATTCGCGCTGGTGGCCGGCAAGGTGCACAACCTGCGCCTGGCCCGGCGCGCCTTCGACGGGCTGGACGTGCCGGCCTCCGGCGTGCTGAGCTTCTGGCAGCAGCTCGGCCGCGCCACGGCGCGGCGCGGCTACGTGGCCGGCCGCGAGGTGCGCCAGGGCTGCGTCGTGCCCACGCTGGCCGGCGGCCTGTGCCAGCTGTCGAACGCGCTGGCCACCGCCGCGCACCGGGCCGGCCTGACGCTGCTGGAGCGCCACGCCCATACCGCCCGGCCCGAGGGTGCCGCTGCCGCCCAGGGGGCCATCGACGCCACCGTGCTGTGGAAGCACATCGACCTGCGTGTGAGCGCCGGCGTGCCCTGGCGCCTGGAGGTGGCGATGGACGCGGACGAGCTGGTCGTGCGCGTGCGCGCGCCGCGGAGCGATGACCGGCCCGCGGCGGCCGGCATGCGGCGCGTGGTTGCCATCGACGCCGCGCCGGCCGTGGGCCGCGCCGATGCCGGTGCGCCGCCAACGGCCCGCAGCTGTCTGAGCTGCGATCAGACCGCGTGTTTCCGGCACGCGCCGGGGCAGGCGGGGCGCGCCGAACGGCTGGCCGCCCGCGTCGCCCTGCTGGAAGGGCTGCCGCCCGAGCTGGCGCAGCAGGCCGCCGCCAGCGACCCCCGCCTGGCCTTCGGACGCTGGGTGCTGCCCCACGCCGTGACGCCGGGCCAGCGCGCGCACGTCGCGCGGGAGCGCGCGCCGCGGGGCGCGCGCCTGGTGCCGCCGGGCGCGGCGGCGCGCCTGCTGGCCTGGCGGCGGGCATGGCACCTGCGGCGGCATGCCCATGCGCCGGGCTTGCGCCAGGCCAGCATCCTGCGGGCGCAGGGCTGGCAGGCACGGCAGGCCGCGCGCAGCCTGGGCCCGGCCGATGTGGAGCTGCTGGTCGACCAGGCCTACCTGCCGGCGCTGTGGATGGACGGGACGCTGGCCGGCCGCCGCCTGGACGTCTGGATGCCCGCGCTGCCGATGCGGGAGATCGCGCGGCGCCTGGATGCCGCCGCGCAGGCCTGGCCGGACGAGCCCAGCCTGGCCGATTTCCGGCCGGACCCGGCCTGGGAGGAAGCCGAGTGGCAGGCCCTGCGCCAGGCCGGGCGCGTCTTCACGCCGCACCATGCGGTGGCGCAGTGGGCGCGCGGGGCGCTTGCCGCCGAGGTGGTCGAACTGCCCTGGCGGTCGCCCCCAGTGGCTTCGCTCCGCGCGCCGGTGCTGCCGTCCGGCGTACCGCCGCTCGTGGTGCTGCTCGCCAGCGCCCTGCCGCGCAAGGGCAGCCGCGAACTGGCGGCGGCCCTGCAGCGGTTGCGCCAGGAAGGGCTGGCGCTGCGCCTGGGCGTGCTCGGCAGCGCAGCCGCGGCGCACGATGCCGGCTGGGCCGGGCTGTCATGCGTGCGGCTGGGCTACGGCGGCGACTGGCTGGCGCAGGCCCAGGTGGCGGTGCTGCCGGCCCACGTGGAGCATTCGCCCCGCGCGGCGCTGCAGGCGCTGGCGGCCGGCCTGCCGGTGATCGCCACGCCAGCCTGCGGCCTGCCGCCCCAGCCGGGCCTGACGCTGACGCCGGCGGGCGACGTGGCGGCGCTGGCCGACGCCTTGCGCGCGTGGGTGGGTTGAGAGCGTCCCGTGCCGCTCAGCGGCCCAGCGCCGCCCGCACCCGCTCGATGGTCTGTCGGTAGGGCAGGGCGAAGCCGTCCAGCGCATCGTCCGCTGCCAGCCAGCGGAATGCGAAGACCAGGCCATCCTCCTCGGGGCTGCCGTGGGCGGTGTGCGTGAAGGTCTCCGGCAGCGGCGCGCCGGTCCAGCGCATCAGGAACAGGTGCCAGCGCTGGTCGTGGCTCTGGCGGTTGCCCTCGGTGCCGGCGCCGCAGAAGCGCTCCAGCGTGCCCAGCGGCTCGAGCGGGCCGTCGAAGACGAGGCCCGACTCTTCCAGCAATTCGCGCCGCACGGCCGCCTCGGGCGCCTCGCCGGGCTCGATGGTGCCCTTGACGAGCTGCATGCCGCCGTCGCCCGGGTGGTCGAAGACCAGCAGCCGGCCGCGCGCGTCCACCAGGCAGGCGCAGGCCTTGCCGATCGGCTCGCGCGGGGTGGGATCAGGCATTCCCCGCCAGGGCCGCCTTGACGGCCGCGCTGACCTGGCCCATCTCGGCCTTGCCGGCCAGGCGCTGCTTGACCGCGCCCATGACCTTGCCCATGTCGCCGGGCCCCTTGGCGCCCAGCTCGGCCACGATGGCCTTGACCTCGGCCGCGATCTCGTCGGCGCCCATGCGCTGGGGCAGGTAGGCCTCCAGCACGCCGACTTCCGCCGCTTCCTTGTCGGCCAGCTCGGTGCGGCCGGCCTGGGTGAAGGCGGCGATGGAATCCTTGCGCTGCTTGATCATCTTGTCGATGACGCCCACCACGGCGGCATCGTCCAGCTCGACGCGCTCGTCCACTTCCTTCTGCTTCATGGCGGCCATCAGCAGGCGGATGGTGGCCAGGCGCTCGGCGTCCTTGGCGCGCATGGCGGTCTTCATGTCGTCGTTGATCTGTTGCTTGAGGCTCATGGCGGCTCCTTCTTCGGGCAGGCGGAAAACAAAAGGCCGCGGCAGCTGGGCTGGCGCGGCCTGCGGGGCACCGGCAAGGCCGGCGCACTCCGAGCGGAGATCAGTACAGCTTCTTGGGCAGCTGCATGCTGCGCACGCGCTTGTAGTGGCGCTTGACGGCGGCGGCCTTCTTGCGCTTGCGCTCGGCGGTTGGCTTCTCGTAGAACTCGCGGGCGCGCAGGTCGGTCAGCAGGCCCAGCTTCTCGATGGTGCGCTTGAAGCGGCGCAGAGCGACGTCGAAAGGCTCGTTTTCTTTAACGCGGATGGTGGTCATTGATGGTTCAGAGGTCTGATGCGGCCAGCCAAGAGATCGGGGCGCCGGCCAGGGGGTTCCTCAACTCAAGAACGTGTGGCCCGCTGAGGGAAGGCCGGAGTTAGCCCGTCATTATAGCGTTTCCGGCGCCTTGTCCAGCCTTGCCCCTGGATGCGCCGCTCTCGGCGCTTTCAGCCGGCCTGCAGCGCCTGCGCGCAGGCATGGGCGCTGGCCCAGGCCCACTGGAAGTTGTAGCCGCCCAGCCAGCCGGTCACGTCGACCACCTCGCCGATGAAGTACAGACCGGGCTGGCGCGTGGATTCCAGGGTCTGGGAGGACAGCTCGCGCGTGTCCACGCCGCCGGCCGTCACCTCGGCCTTCCGGTAGCCCTCGGTGCCGGCGGGCGTGATCTCCCAGCGGCCGATGCGCTCGGCCAGCCGCGCCAGGGCCTTGTCGGGCGCCTCGTTGACGGGGCGCTGCAGGGCCGGATCCTGCGCGGCCCAGGCCTCGGCCAGCCGCGCGGGCATGTGGGCCGCCAGTTCGTTGGCGACCTGCCTGCGCGAATCGCGCTTGGCCTCGGCCAGGGCGGCGGGCATGTCCACGCCCGGCGCGAAGTCGATGGTCAGGGGCGTGCCGGGCTGCCAGTAGCTGGAGATCTGCAGCACCGCCGGGCCCGAGAGGCCGCGGTGCGTGAAGAGCAGGTCTTCGGTGAAACCTATGCGGGCCTTCTTCGTGCCGGTGGCGATACCCACGGGCAGCGCCAGGCCGGCCAGTTGCGCATAGGGCGCCCAGTCCGCGCCGCCGAAGGTGAGCGGCACCAGCGCCGGCCGCGGCGGGACGACCTTCAGGCCGAACTGCCGGGCGATGCGGTGCCCGAAGTCGCTGGCACCCAGCTGCGGGATGGACAGGCCGCCGGTGGCGATCACCACCTGGGCCGCCTGGACGGCGCCGCGGTCCGTCGCGAGGCGGTAGCCGCCCTCGGCCGCCTGCACGTCCTGCACCCCGCACGGCTGCCAGCGCACCACGTTGCCGGCCGCGCACTCGGCCAGCAGCATGTCGATGACCTGCTGCGAGGGCCCGTCGCAGAAGAGCTGCCCCTTGTGCTTCTCGTGCCAGGCGATGCCGTGGCGTTCCACCAGCGCGATGAAGTCCTGCGGCGTGTAGCGGGCCAGCGCCGAGCGGCAGAAGTGCGGGTTCTCGCTCAGGAAATGCCGCTGCGGCGCGCGCGGGTCCAGGCCGCGGTTGGTGAAGTTGCAGCGCCCGCCACCGGAAATGCGGATCTTCTCGGCCACCCGCTCGGCGTGGTCAATCAGCAGCACCTTCAACCCGCGCTGGCCGGCCAGCGCGGCGCAGAACAGGCCGGCGGCGCCGGCGCCGATGACGATGGCGTCGAAGCGGGCGGTGTCCACGCCGCGTCAGTGGCTGCCGTCGGCCAGCACGGGGCCGGCCGCCATGTACTTGAGGTGGCCCACGTAGCGCAGCGGCTGGTGCGCCGGGATCGACGGCACGTCGCCCTCGCGCATGTGCAGCAGGTCGGCCGGGCTCACCCAGCGCGGGTCGGCGGCGGTGATGGGCTGGCCGGCCTGGTTGAAGGCCTCGAGCACGAACTGCGAGCAGAAGAAGCGGTCGTTGCGGCTCGCGCCGAGCTGCACCGTCGCCAGGCCGCTCACGCAGTAGTGGCGCACCGGCATCGGCACGCCCGGCAGCTCGCACAGCCGGCGGTTGAGCACGAAGGGCGCCTGCAGCAGCACGCCGGCGGTGTTGTAGCGCGCGCCCACCTGCGACAGCGCCCAGGCGCGCAGGCGCTCGGCCTGCTCCGGCGAGAGCGCCTGCGGGCGGAAGGCGACCACCATGAACTCCTCGTCCAGCATGGCCTGCACCTCGCGCACCCGCACGCCGCTGCCCACCGCCTCGGCGACCTGGCCCTCGCCCAGGTACAGCACGGCGTGGCTGACCGGCGAGAAGGTCCCCAGGCGGATGCCGATGGAGTTGAGCGTCTCCACCGAGGTCAGCAGGATGTCGCCCGGCTGCAGCGCCTCGCCGGTGACCAGCGCGCCGCCGTTGCCCGGCGCGATCGCGGAGCTTTGCATCTGGAAGCGCAGCGGCCCCTCGGCCGAGGGCAGGTCGACGCGCGAGGCGCAGGCGCCGAGCAGCAGCAGCGGCAGCGCTGCCGCCAGGAAGGCGAACCGGCGCACCCTCAGCCCTTCCACACGAACGGGAACTTCAGCTGCTTGAAGAAGCCGTTGGGCACGTAGTCGCCCACCACGCCGTAGCGCTCGGGCCAGAGCCGGTCGCTCTTGACGGCGGTGCCGAAGAGGTAGTCGAGGAAGGCGTAGTGCGCGGCGTAGTTCCTGTCGATGGCCTCGTCGTCCTGGCTGTGGTGCCAGTGGTGGAAGTTGGGCGTGACGATGATGTAGCGCAGCGGCCCCAGCCGCACGCTCACGTTGCAGTGGTTGAAGACGGCCTGGAAGCCGACGATGACGATGTAGGCGTCGATCACGTCCTTGGAGAAGCCCAGCACGTAGATCGGCGCCAGCACCAGCGTGCGGGTGATCAGCAGCTCCAGGATGTGCTGGCGCGAGCCGGCCATCCAGTCCATGCTCTTGACGCTGTGGTGCACCGCGTGCAGGCGCCACAGCAGCGGCACCTCGTGGTAGGCGCGGTGCGTCCAGTACTGCACCAGGTCGGCCACCAGCACGATCAGCAGCAGGCCGGCCCAGAAGGGCAGGTTGGCGATCCAGCCGCGGAGGCCGTCGTTGGCCGCCCAGCCGAAGAACCTGTGCACCATCAGGTTGGTCGCCAGCAGCACGAAGCCGACGATCATGTGGTTGACGATGAAGTGGTGGAAGTCGGTCTGCCACTCGGGCCGGAAGATCGGCTGGTCCTTGCGGTGCGCGAACAGCTTCTCGATGAAGATGAAGATGAGCGAGGAGCCCAGCAGGTCGAGGATGAACCAGTCCAGCCCGATGTAGGGCGTGCCGTCGGGGAAGTTGGGGTCGACGTCGACCTTGTGCCCGCCCAGCAGCGCCGCCAGCGCCACCAGCAGGAAGGCGAAGGACGACAGCCAGCGCGTGCGGTTGAAGACGATGTTGACCAGCGCCAGCCCGCCGGAGACCACCATCGCCGTCAGCAGCACCCAGCGCATCACGTCCACGTTGTAGCTCTTGCGCAGCTCCGGGGTGGACAGGTACTGGGGAAAGTGGAACACCAGCACGCCCAGGAAGCACAGGATGCCCAGCGAGAGCGCGATCACGCCCGTGACCATGCCCTTGCCGCGCTGCAGTTCGCCGTGGCTCTCGGCGAGTTCGTTGAGCTTGTCGATGTCGAGCATGCCCGGAATCCCTCTCTTCTTGCTGTTGTCCTTGGACCGCGGGGGATTCTAGGAGGCCGGGGTCCGTCAGGTGCCGAAGCTCGAGGCGGCCGGCGCCGCCAGCGCGCCGATGCCGCGCAGCACGTCGCCCACGACGATCACGGAGGGGCTGCCCAGCCCGTGGTCGGCGATGGCCTCGTGCAGCCGGCCAAGCGTGCCGAGCGCATGGCGCTGCTGCGGCAGGCTGGCGTGCTGCACCACGGCCACCGGCGTGTCGCCGGGCAGGCCGCCGGCCAGCAGCTGCTGCTGGATGTGGCCGGCGCCGGCCACGCCCATGTAGACGACCAGCGTGAGCCGCGCCTCGCGGGCGGTGGCGGCCAGCTGGCGCCAGTCGGTCGGGTCGTGCTGCGCCGCGGCGCCGGTGCGCGCATGGCCGGTGACGAACACCACCCCCTGCGCGTGGTCGCGGTGGGTGAGCGGAACGCCCAGCGCGGTGACGGCGGCCAGCCCGGCGGTGATGCCGTTGACCACGGTGCACGCGATGCCGGCCTCGCGCAGGTGCTCCACCTCCTCGCCGCCGCGGCCGAAGATGAAGGGGTCGCCGCCCTTCAGGCGCACCACGTGCTCGCCTTCCTTCACGGCGGCGATCATCAGCTTCTCGATGAAGGCCTGCGGCGTGCTGCGGCAGCCGCCGCGCTTGCCGACGTGGACGATGCGGGCGCCGGGCCGCGCCCACTGGAGGATCTCCTCGTTCACCAGGTCGTCCACCAGCAGCACGGTGGCGGCCCGGATCGCCTTGACGGCCTTGAGGGTCAGCAGTTCGGGGTCGCCGGGTCCGGCGCCCACCAGGGTGCAGCTTCCGGTGTTCATGGGTTTCGGATTCATGCGTGGGATGCGAGTTGCACGACATGCCGCACCTGGGCGGCGATGGCGTCGGGAACGGGGAGGGCGCCGGCCAGCACGCGGCGGGTGTAGTCGGCGGTGGCCTCGGCGCCGGTGTCCTGCGGCAGGCCGGGCACCTCGGCGGCGGTGCCGGGCTGCTGGGCCTGCAGCAGGGTGTGCTCGCCGCGGACGAAGCCGTCGATCTGCGGGGTGCGGCGCGGGTCGCACACCACCTCGCCTTCGAGGCCGCGGGAGAGCATCGCCGTCATGCCCAGCAGCTCGAACAGCTCGGTCATCACGGTGCCGAAGGCCGGGTGCGTGTAGCTGCCGACCACCACGGCGGGGCCGTCGACCGGCTGCATCAGCTTGACCACGCTGTGCCCCGCGTTGCGCAGGCCGACCACGCGGCGCACGTCCAGCAGGCGCTTCAGGCCGGGGTGGAGCAGGGCGGTTTCGAGCACGGCGACCTGGCCGTCGGCGATCTTGCCGACGGCCGGCCGCGCAGGGACGTCCAGCGCCGCGAGCACGTCGGCGGCCAGCACGCGGCTGGATTCGGTGGCGCTGCCGTGCACCAGCACCGGCAACCCCTCGCGCGCCAGCAGCAGCGCCAGCAGGGGCGTGAGCACGGGCAGCCGGCGCGCGCCGTTGTAGCTGGGCAGCACGACCACCGGGCGGTCGCCCGCGGGCAGCCGGTGCAGGCGCTGGTGCGTCGCGTCCAGGAAGCCCGCCATCTCCTGCGTGGTCTCGCCCTTGACGCGCATGGCCAGGCAGAAGGCGCCGACCTCCAGGTCGGTCACCGTGCCGTCGAGCACCTGGCCGAACAGGTCGGCCGCCTGCGCGCGCTCGAGCGGCCGCGCGCCGCGCGCGCCGCGGCCGATGTCCTTGATGTAGTGCGCGATGCTGCCCATGGAAGGCCGGATTGTCCTGCAGGCCTTATGCCGGATCGGGTCTTCGCTTATGCCTTCGCCGGCAGGAAGGAGATCGGGCGCCGGGCGCATGGCGATGCCGTCCGCGTCAGGCCGGCTGCGCCGCCGGGAGGGTGCGCACCATGCGCTTGAGCTCGGGGATGCACGAGCCGCAGTTGGTGCCGCACTTCAGGGCGCCCTGCAGCTGCGCCAGGCGCTCGCCGCCGCTGCCGCGGCAGGCGGCCAGCGCCTCGCCGATCGCGTGCTCGCCCACGCCGAAGCAGCTGCACACGACCTTGCCGCGCGCGGCCACGCCCACCGGTGCGCTGGCCTCGAAGGACAGCAGCCGGCGGCCGAAGTCCTGCGCCGGCAGCTGGTCCTGCAGCAGGGTGCGCAGCCAGCTCTCGGCCCGCGTGTCGCCGGACAGCAGCACGCCGGCGACGTGGGCCGCCGCGCCGTCCCGCGCCAGCCGCACGGCGCGGCGCTGGCCGCGGCGCGCGTCGGCATAGCGCACCGTGTCGGGGCCTTCGATGCCGAGCAGCGCCTCGATGCGCGCCAGCAGCGCGTCCGGCGGCGGCTCGGTGCCGGCGGCGCGCAGCAGCACGCCGGTGGGCGCCGCCGCATCCCCCTGCGGCCCGGCGCCGGCGCCGAAGGGCACGCAGCTGAAGAAGGGGAGCGATTCGGCCAGGCCGCGCAGTTCCTGGCGCGCCGCCAGCGCGCGCCCGGCCGGCAGCCAGGCCATGGCCACCAGCGACCAGGGCAGCGCCGTGCGTGCCACCCGTACGGCCGCATGCTTGAGCTCGGGCTGCCTGGCCACCGGACAGTGCGCCGGCGTGGTCAGCGCGTTCACGCCGGCGATGGTGGTGCCGTCCGCGCGTCGGCCGCCGATGAATTCCGGGCCCCAGTGCATCGGGATGAAGACCTGCGACAGGCCCAGATCCGCGCTGGCCGCCACCGGCAGGCGCAGGCTGCCGTGGCGCGACGTGACCTCCACCAGCTCGCCCTCGGCCAGGCCGCTGCGCGCCATGTCCTGCGGATGCATGTGCAGCACCGGCTCCGGCACGTGGCCGAACAGGCGGCCGAGCGTGCCGGTGCGGCTCATGCCGTGCCACTGGTCGCGCAGGCGGCCGGTGTTCAGCGAGAAGGGGAAGCGCGCGTCGCGCGGCTCGGCCACGGGCTGCCAGGGCGCGGCGGCGAAGCGGGCGCGGCCGTCGGCGGTGGCGAACACGCCGTCCTCGTACAGGCGGGCGCGGCCTTCGCCGGCCGGGCTCGCGGGGCACGGCCACTGGCGGGGGGCGGCCTCCAGCAGCGCATAGCTCAGGCCGGTGATGTCCAGGTCGCGGCCGCGGGTGAGTTCGCGGTGCTCGTTCCACACCTGCTCGGGGCTTTCGTAGGGGAACAGCGCCGCGCCGCGGCCCAGCCGCCGCGCCAGGCGCCGCGCGAAGTCCACGCCGATGGCCCAGTCGGCCCGCGCCTGCCCGGCCGGCGGGACGGCCGCCCGCACGCGCGAGATGCGGCGCTCGCTGTTGGTCACCGTGCCTTCCTTCTCGCCCCACGGCGCGGCCGGCAGCAGCAGGTCGGCGAAGGCGCAGGTGGCGGTGGTGGCGAAGGCCTCCTGCACCACCACCAGCTCGGCGCGTTCCAGCGCGCGGCGCACCGTGGCCTGGTCGGGCATGGACTGCGCCGGGTTGGTGCAGGCGATCCACAGCGCCCTGATTTCGCCGTCGGCGGCGGCGCGGAACATCTCGATGGCGCTCCTGCCCGGCGTGGCGGGCACCTCGGGCACGCCCCAGAAGGCGGCGACCTCGGCGCGGTGCGCGGGGTTGGCCAGGTCGCGGTGCGCCGGCAGCAGGTTCGCCAGGCCGCCCACCTCGCGCCCGCCCATGGCGTTGGGCTGGCCGGTGAGCGAGAAGGGCCCGGCGCCCGGCCGGCCGATCTGCGCGGTCGCCAGGTGCAGGTTGATGAGCGCGGCGTTCTTGTCGGTGCCGTGCGAGGACTGGTTCAGCCCCATGCAGTACAGACTGAGCGTGGCCGGCGAGGTGGCGAACAGCCGCGCCGCCTCGCGCAGGTCGGCCGGCGCGATGCCGCACACCTGCGCCACCCTGGCGGGCGTGCAGTCGCCCACCGTGGCCTGGAGCGCGTCGAAGCCGCGGGTGTGCGCGGCGATGTAGCCGGGTCGGATCCAGCCTTCTTCCAGCATCAGGTGCAGCATGCCGTGGAACAGCATCACGTCGCTGCCGGGCTGCAGCGCCAGGTGCAGGTCGGCGATCTCGCAGGTGTCGGTGCGGCGCGGGTCGGCCACGATGATCTTCATGGCCGGGTTGGCGCGCTTCGCGTCCTCGATGCGGCGGAACAGGATCGGGTGCGCCCAGGCCGTGTTGCTGCCGGCGATGAACAGGCACTGCGCGTGGTTCACGTCGTCGTAGCAGGCCGGCGGCGCGTCGGCGCCCAGCGTGGCCTTGTAGCCGGCCACGGCGCTGCTCATGCACAGGCGCGAGTTGGTGTCGAGGTTGTTGGTGCCGACCAGGCCCTTGGCCAGCTTGTTGAAGACGTAGTAGTCCTCGGTGAGCAGCTGGCCGGAAAGGTAGAAGCCGACGGCGTCGGGGCCGTGCGCCTGGATCACCCGCGCGAACGTGTCCGCCGCCTGGTCGAGTGCGGCACCCCAGCCCGCCGGCTGCGGCGCCTGGCCGCGCGCGGCGCGCCGCATCGGCTCCAGCAGCCGCGCCTGGCGCGTCACCTCGGCGGCGGCGGTCAGGTGCAGCGTCGAGCCCTTGGTGCACAGCCGGCCGAAGTTGGCGGGGTGGTCCGGGTCGCCGCGCACGCCGGTGATCTGCCCCGCCTCGGCCTGGATGAGGACCCCGCAGCCGACGCCGCAGTAGGGACAGGTGGAGCGTGTCTCGGCCATCACGCTACGCCGCCGCGGGCTGGCCGAACATCAGCGCGTCGCGGATGCCGGCCACGCTGCGCCCCTCGCGCAGCAGGTCCAGGTACCAGCCGCCTTCGCCGGTGTCGCCGTAGAGGCAGGCGCCGACCAGCCTGTCCCCCCGGAGCACCAGCTTGCGGTAGATGCCGCCGGCCGGGTCGCTGAGCACGATCTCCTCGGTGCCCTCGCCGCCCATGAAGTCGCCGGCGGAGAACAGCTCGATGCCGGTGACCTTCAGCCGCGTCGGCACGAGCGAGCCGGGGTAGCGGCCGATGCCCAGCTGCGCCAGGTGGTTGGCCGCCACCCGGCCCTGCTCGAACAGCGGCGCCACCAGCCCGTAGGCGATGCCGCGGTGCTGCGCGCATTCGCCCACGGCGTAGACGCGCGGGTCGGTCACGGTCTGCAGCGTGTCGCTGACGACGACGCCGCGCTCGCAGTGCAGCCGCATCCGCCGGGCCAGGGCGATGTCGGGCCGGATGCCGACGGCCATCACCACCAGGTCGGCCGGGACTTCGCTGCCGTCCGCGAAGCGCACCGCCTGCACCCGGCCCCGGCCGTCGTCCCGCAGGGCCTCGGTGTGCGCGCCGAGGCGAAAGGCGATGCCGCGCGCCTCCAGCGCCCGGCGCAGCAGCGCACCGGCCTCGGCGTCGAGCTGGCGGTCCATCGGCCAGGCGTTGACGTGCACCACCGTGACCTGCATGCCGCGCCGCGCCAGGCCGTTGGCCGCCTCCAGGCCCAGCACGCCGCCGCCGATCACCACCGCGTGGCGGTGCGTGCGGGCGGCGGCGATCATGGCCTCGGTGTCGGCGATGTCGCGGTAGGCGACCACGCCCTGCAGGTCGTTGCCGGGCACGGGCAGCATGAAGGGGTGCGAGCCGGTGGCCAGCAGCAGGCGGTCGTAGCGGGCTTCCACCTGGCGGCCGTCCGCCGTGCCGGCGCGCACGGTGCGGCGCACGCGGTCCACGTCCGTCACCCGGCAGCCGGTGTGCAGCGCGATGCCGTGCCGCGCATACCAGTCCCGCGGATGGAGCACGATCTGCTCGATCGTCTGCTCCCCCGCCAGCACCGGCGACAGCAGGATGCGGTTGTAGTTGGGGTGCGGCTCGGCGCCGAAGACGGTGATCTCGTACAGCTCGGGCGCCAGGCGCAGCAGCTCCTCCACCGTGCGCATGCCGGCCATGCCGTTGCCGACGACGACGAGCTTCATCCGGGCCATGGTGCGTGCGCGGGGCGGGGCGCTCAGGCGGCGGCCTGCTCGGCGGCCGCCTGGATCATGACCGTGGACAGCAGGCCGTAGGCCGTCTCCCAGGCCTGCCGCGTCTCGGGCGTCATGGCCTCGCCCAGCCCGGCGCCAAGCGTGTCCAGCAGGGCGGCGCCGACCACGGCGTAGTGCTCGTCGCGCGCCCCGTAGGCCACGTGGCGGCGCGCCAGTTGTCGTGCCGCGGGCAGCAGCACCTCCGGCTGGTCCAGGTGGGCGACCACCGTGCGCAGCATGGCCATCAGCTTGCGGCCCTGCTCGGCGATGTCGCCCTTGAACATCGGCCGCACCTGCGGCGCCAGCTCGAAGAGCCGCGCGTAGAACATGCCTGCCGCGGTGTCGGCGATGGGCAGGACCTGGGCGAAGCTGGATTGCACCAGCGCGATCTGTCGGGGTGTCATCGTGGGCCTCGTGTCGTTGCGGTGGGGAGCGGGCGGCTCAGGCGGCCTGTCGCTCGACGTGCGCCTGGCGCGTGTAGAGGAAGTCGATCACGGCCTTGCGGCAGTGGACGTAGGTGGGGTCCTCGGCCAGTTCCACGCGACGGCGCGGGCGCGGCAGGTCGACGCGCAGCACTTCGCCGATGGTGGCGGCCGGGCCGTTGGTCATCATCACGATCCGGTCCGCGAGCAGCACCGCCTCGTCGACGTCGTGCGTGACCATGACCACCGTGCTGCGGGTCTTCTGCACGATCGCCAGCAGCTCGTCCTGCAGCCGGGCGCGCGTCAGCGCGTCGAGGGCGCCGAAAGGCTCGTCCATCAGCAGCACCTTGGGCTCCATGGCCAGGGCGCGGGCGATGCCGACGCGCTGCTTCATGCCGCCCGAGATCTCGCCCGGCCGCCTGTGCGCGGCATGCGCCAGGCCGACCAGCGCCAGCGCCTCGTCGGTGCGCTGGCGCAGCCGGGCCCTGTCCTCCCTGCCGCCGAACACGCGCTCGACGCCCAGGTGGATGTTCTCGAAGCAGGTCAGCCAGGGCAGCAGCGAGTGGTTCTGGAACACCACGGCGCGCTCGGGGCCGGGGCCGGCGATCTCCTTGTTGTCGGCCAGCAGCACGCCCCGGGTGGGCCGGGCCAGACCGGCGATCAGGTTCAGCAGCGTGCTCTTGCCGCAGCCGGAGTGGCCGATCAGGGCGACGAACTCGCCCTTGGCGACGGTGAGGTCGATGTCCCGCAGCGCGACGAAGCGGCCGTTCGGGGCCTGGGGCGTCCTGAACGCCTGCTCGACGCCCTGGACCTGGAGGTACTTGCGCTCGTCGTTCACGGCCGGACCTCCTCGAAGGTGAAGGCGGTGGCGAGCCTGACCAGGGCGTACTCCAGCACGAGGCCGACGATGCCGATGACGAAGATCGCGATGATGATGTTGCGGACGTTGAGGTTGTTCCACTCGTCCCACACCCAGAAGCCGATGCCCACGCCGCCGGTCAGCATCTCGGCCGCGACGATCACCAGCCAGGCGGTGCCTACGGCCAGGCGCACGCCGGTCAGCATGTAGGGCAGCACGGCGGGGAACAGGATGCGCGTGACGATCTTCCATTCGGAGAGGTCGAGCACGCGCGCCACGTTCAGGTAGTCCTGCGGCACGCGCTGCACGCCGACGGCGGTGTTGATGACCATCGGCCAGATCGAGCAGATGAAGATCGTCCAGATGGCAGCCGGGTTGGCGCCCTTGAAGACCAGCAGGCCGATCGGCAGCCACGCCAGCGGCGAGACCGGGCGCAGCAGGCTGATGATCGGGTTGAACATGCGCGCCAGGAAGGTGAAGCGCCCGATCGCGAAGCCCGCCGGGATGCCCACCAGCGCCGCCAGGCCGAAGCCCAGCGCCACGCGCTGGAGCGAGGACAGCACGTTCCAGCCCACGCCCTGGTCGTTGGGGCCGTTGCGGTAGAACGGATCGCCGAACACCTGCAGCGCCTGCGTCCAGGTCTCGGCCGGCCCGGGGAAGCCGTCGCCGCTGCGCGCGGCCACCAGCTCCCACACCAGCAGCAGCAGGCCGAAGCCCAGCAGCGGCGGCAGCACGCGCAGCCAGAGGAAGCGCATGTCGCGCGGCGCTTTTGCCGCCGGCCCGGGCTGCGCCCCGGGGGCCGGCGCGGCGGCGGCATGAAGGGGTTCGTTCGCCGCGGCGCGCGGCGGCGCGGCGGCCTGCGCCTCGCGCGGCAGGTGGAAGACGGCACTGACCATGGTGGTGCTCCGATGCAGGGAAGAAAAGGGGCGGCGTCAGCCCATCTGGACCTTGAAGGCGTCGGCGTAGCGTTTCGGGTCCTTGCCGTCCCACACCACGCCGTCGATCAGCTTGCTGGTGCGCAGCGGGCTGGCCGGCACGGCGGTGCCGGTGGCAGCCGCCGCCTGCCTGTAGACGTCGATGCGGTTGATCTCGGTGGCCACCTTCAGGTAGTCCGGGTGCTCCTTCAGCAGGCCCCAGCGCTTGTGCTGCGTGAGGAACCACATGCCGTCCGAGAGGTAGGGGAAGTTCACCGCGCCGTCGGCGTAGAACTTCATGTGGTTCGGGTCGTCCCAGCTTCGGCCCAGCCCGTTCACGTAGCGGCCGAGGATGCGCTGGTTGATCGCGTCCACGCTGGTGTTGACGTAGCTCTTGTCGGCGATGGTCTCGGCCATCCGGTTCTTGTTCTGCAGGCCGGCGTCGATCCACTTGCCCGCCTCGAGGATGGCGGCCGTCACGGCGCGCGCCGTGTTGGGGTACTTCTTCACGAAGTCGCCGGTGGTGCCGAGCACCTTCTCGGGGTGGTCCTTCCAGATGTCCTGCGTGGTGACGGCGGTGATGCCGATGCCGTCCATGATGGCGCGCTGGTTCCACGGCTCGCCCACGCAGAAGCCGTCCATGTTGCCCACGCGCATGTTGGCCACCATCTGCGGCGGCGGCACGACGATGGCCTTGGCGTCCTTCAGCGGGTGGATGCCGTTGGCCGCCAGCCAGTAGTACAGCCACATGGCGTGGGTGCCGGTGGGGAAGGTCTGGGCGAAGGTGTACTCGCGCCTGTCGGCGGCCATCAGCCTGGCGAGCGAGGGGCCGTCGACGGCCCCCTTGTCGGCCAGCTTCTTCGACAGCGTGATGGCCTGGCCGTTGTTGTTCAGCGTCATCAGCACGGCCATCTCCTTCTTCGGCCCGCCGACGCCCAGGTGCACGCCGTACACCAGGCCGTAGAGCACGTGGGCGAAGTCCAGCTCGCCGTTGACCAGCTTGTCGCGCACGCCGGCCCAACTGGCCTCCTTGCTGGGCACGATCTTCACGCCGTGCTTCCTGTCGATGCCGAGCACGGAGGCCATCACCACGCTGGCGCAGTCGGTCAGCGGGATGAAGCCGATCTTCACCTCCTCCTTCTCGGGCTTGTCCGAGCCGGCCGCCCAGACGGCGGCGCGCAGGGCGGGGTCGAGCGCCAGCGCGCCGGCGGCGGCGGCCCGGAGCACGCTGCGGCGGCCGGGGCGGGGCGGAAGAGGGGATGCAGTGGTCATGGGGCCAACTCCAGTCGGGGAAACACGGCAGGGCGGCGAAGGGCGAGGCAAAAAACAAAAAGGCGTCCTCGCCACGCAGGGGTTCTTTCGCCTTCGCGAACGAACCCCTGCGGGCAGAGGACGCCTTTGTCCGGTGCGGCCGGAAACACCCGCCTTTGGGTGCTGCCTGCCTTGACCTTCGTCGGTCTGGACACCGTACCGCAAGGGCCGTGCCAGCGTGTCCGGCGCCCCGGCCGCTACCAAATCAATAGCGATGCATGCCGATGCGGAAAGGCGCTGCGGCTCATGGGTACCGCTGCGCGGCCGCGCGTGGCCGGGGCACGCAAGTTGTGCGCTGCACCATCCAGGGTCGGCGTCAGCGCGCCGGCAGGTATTCGGCCATCGCCAGCACCGATTCGGCGACGTCGACCAGCCGGCGGTTCTGGTTCATCGCGGTCTGGCGCAGCATCTTGTGCGCCTCTTCCTCGCTGAGCCGGCGGTGCGCCATCAGCAGGCCCTTGGCGCGCTCGACCACCTTGCGCTCGTTGAGCGCCGCGCGCACGGTCTCCAGCTCGTCGCTCATGGTTTGCAGGCGGCGCGACTGCTCCTGCACCATGTCCAGCACCGAGCGCTCCAGCTGCCGGCCGAAGGGCGAGGCCGGCGCGGCGCCATCGCCGCCGTCGGCGGGGGCGTCGTCGAAGAAGCCGGCCTGCGGCGCCGGCTCCGGGCCGTCGGCCAGCGCCTCGTACTGCCGCAGTTCGGCGCGGGCCTGGGCGATCTTGCGCTCGCACAGCGTGCGCAGGGCCTCGGCCAGCCGCTCCTCGAGCGTGCGCATGGCATCGATGCGGCGCGTGCAGCAGTCGAACCATGCCGGGCCGAGCTCCGGGTCCAGGGCCGGGCCCTGCGCCGCGCAGCCGATGCGGCGCAGGCGCTCCAGCTCGGCCACGTCGGCGCCCGTCTGCTGGGCCTGCCACGGCGCGCGCAACGCCTCATCGGCGAAGTCGCCGAAGACCTCGAAGCAGCGTTCCTGCGACTCGATGAGGTGCAGCCACTGCTGGCGCTGCGCCGCGTCGCTGCGGCCGCGGGTGAAGGCGGCGGCGCCGAAGGCGCGCTCCTGGCCGGCGAACTCCTTGCCCTGCATGAAGTTGAACATCGCCACCAGGCGGCGCGAGATCTGCGGATCGGTGGCGCCGTCGGCCGCCTCGAACACCACCGCCAGCAGCCCGGCGATCAGCTTGACGAACGCGGCGGTGGCTTGCGCCGGCGACGCGGCGCAGGCGCCGATGCGCCCGCGCAGCTGCGGCAGCGCGTCCAGGCCCGGCAGCACCCAGGCCACCCGGTTGAACAGCCGCGCGCCGTGGCCCGGAGGCTGGGGCTCCTCCTTCAGCTGCGCCAGGGCCGCGCGCACCGCCTGCTCCACCGCCAGGGCCTCGGCCACCTGCGCCGTGCGCTCGGCCGCGAAGCGCCGCCCGTCCGAACCGAGCAGCACGTTGGAGATGCCGCGCTCCTTCTGCAGCGCGTGGACCAGCCGGCCGATGCAGCCCACCAGCGTGACGGTGCGCTCGAGGTGCGCGAGCTCCTCGATCTCGCAGCGGCGGGCGGCCATGAGGAAGCTGAGGCCGGACGGCATGGGCATCGGAGTCATCGTGATGACATGCCCGCTGCAAATTCCGTGCCCTTGCCGGCGATGCGCCGGGCAGGCGCGGCGATTGATTCACAATCGCCGCATGGATTGGCTCGACGAAGTGAAGTGGGACGCCGCCGGCCTGGTGCCGGTGATCGCCCAGGAGCGCGGCAGCAAGGACGTGCTGATGTTCGCCTGGATGAACCGGGAGGCACTGGCGAAGACGGCCGAGCTGGGCCGCGCCGTGTACTTCAGCCGCTCGCGCGGCCGGCTGTGGTTCAAGGGCGAGGAGTCCGGCCACGTGCAGACCGTGCACCAGATCCGCCTGGACTGCGACAACGACGTGGTGCTGCTCGAGGTGACGCAGCTGGGCCACGAGCCCGGCATCGCCTGCCACACCGGACGCCACAGCTGTTTCTTCCAGAAATACGAGGCGGGCGCCTGGAAAACGGTCGAGCCGGTCTTGAAGGACCCGGAAAGCATCTACAAATGAGCGCGATGAGCCCTGCTTCCGCCGAATCCGCCGCCCCCACCGGCGACGTGCTCGACCGCCTGGCGGCCGTGATCGAGAGCCGCCTGCCCGCGCGCGGCGGCGACCCCGGCGCCAGCTACGTGGCGCGCCTGCTGCACAGGGGCCCCGACGCCTTCCTCAAGAAGATCGGCGAGGAGGCGACCGAGGTCGTCATGGCCGCCAAGGACGCCGACCACGGCGGCGAGCGGCAGAAAATAGTGAACGAAGTGGCCGACCTGTGGTTCCACAGCATGATCGCCCTGGCCCACTACGGGCTGGCGCCGCGCGACGTGGCCGCCGAACTGGCGCGCCGCGAGGGCACCAGCGGCATCGAGGAAAAGGCGCTGCGCAAGGCGCAGGGCCGCGAGGCCGCCGGCGACTGAACGACGAAAGGAATGCGCATGGCCAACGACATCGTCACCGTCGAAAGCAAGGAAGAGGAGTCGCTGAAGACCATCGGCTGGGTCAGCTACATCCTGCACCTCATCGTGGCCGTGGCCGCGGTGATACCGGGCGCGCAGGTGTCGGTGCTGCTCCTGCTGCTGGCATTGCTGATCGACTTCGTCAAGCGCGACGATGCGGCCGGCACCTGGCAGGCCTCGCACTTCAGCTGGCGCATCCGCTCCGTGCTGTGGGCCGGCGTGCTGTACCTGCTGACCTCCTGGCTGTGGCTGCTGCTGCTGGTGCCGGGGTGGATCGCCTGGAGCCTCATCTCGCTGTGGTTCCTCTACCGCATCGTCAAGGGCATGGTCCGCATGAACGCGGGCCGCGCCATGGACTGACCACGACCGACACCGGAGAAACGAACTTGTCGCACGACCCGAACTGCGTCTTCTGCAAGATCATCGAGGGGAAGATCCCGTCGAAGAAGGTCTACGAGGACGAGGAGCTCTTCGCCTTCCACGACATCGCGCCCTGGGCGCCGGTGCACTTCATGGTCGTGCCCAAGCGCCACATCCCCTCGATGGCGCAGCTCACGCCGGAGGACGGCGGCCTGATGGGCCGCATCATGACCCTGGCCCCCCGGCTGGCCGTGGAGCAGGGCTGCAACCCGTATCCGGAGGGCGGTTTCCGCGTCGTCGTCAACACCGGCAAGGAGGGCGGGCAGGAAGTCCACCATCTCCATGTTCACGTCATGGGCGGGCCGCGCCCCTGGGCCCGGGGCTGATCCGGTCTTTCGGCGCGCCGCCCGCGCCCCATTGACTAAAATTCACAGATTCTTCAGGAGCAATCCATGGGTTCCCTTTCCATCTGGCACTGGCTGATCGTGCTGTTGATCGTCGTCATGGTGTTCGGCACCAAGAAGCTCAAGAACATCGGCTCCGACCTCGGCGGCGCCGTCAAGGGCTTCAAGGACGGCATGAAGGACGGCCAGGCCGAGCCGCCCGCCGCCCCGTCGCAGCAGGTGACCAACAACACCGGCGCCGACAAGTCGACCATCGACGTCGAAGCACGCCAGAAGTCCTGATCCGACCGCCCCGGCGACCGTGATCGACCTCGGTATCTCCAAGATGGCGCTGATCGGCGCGGTGGCGCTGATCGTCATCGGCCCCGAGAAGCTGCCCGGCGTGGCCCGCATGGTGGGCACGCTGCTCGGCCGGGCGCAGCGCTACGTCAACGACGTCAAGGCGGAGGTCAACCGCTCGATGGAGCTGGACGAGCTGCGCAAGATGAAGGACACCGTCGAGAGCGCGGCGCGCGACGTGGAGCACAGCATCCACAGCAGCGCGCGCGACGTCGGGCAGAGCCTGTCGGGCACGGCCGTGGAGGCGCTCTCCCCGGAGTCGGTCGAGGGCGCGCCGGTCTACCCCGTCTACAAGCCGCCCCGCAAGAACTGGCGGCTCAAGCAGGGCGCCGTTCCCCACTGGTACAAGGCACGCAACGGCGTGCGCACCCGGGCCCTGTCGGGCGCGGCGCGCGTGGCCCGCTACCGTCCGCACAAGTTCAACTAGCGCCTGCCGCGCGAAGCCGGCGGCCCCTTTCTCCCTCGCGCCGGACTCCGGCTCCGCGGATGTCCCCCGATGGCTGATTCCGATCCCAAGAACAAAGAAGACGAGCTGGCCGGCACCGAGCAGCCTTTCGTCGCCCACCTGGCCGAACTGCGCGACCGGCTGCTCTACTGCATCTACGGCACGGCCATCGCGGCCGTGCTGCTGGCCTTCTGGCCGGGCCCGGCCGGGCTGATCGACTGGATCGCGATGCCCATCCGGCACCACATGCCGCCGGATGCCAAGCTGATCGCGGTGGGCGTGTTCTCGCCCTTCCTGGTGCCGCTGAAGGTGCTGATGATGGTGTCGGTGCTGGTGGCGCTGCCGTGGCTGATGTACCAGGCCTGGATGTTCGTCGCGCCCGGCCTGTACAGCCACGAGAAGCGCTTCGCGCTGCCCCTGATCGTCTTCGGCAGCTTGCTGGCGTACGCCGGCATCGCGTTCGTGCAGTTCTTCGTGCTGGAGCGGGTGTTCGGATTCATCCAGCATTTCACCCCCGACTCGGTGGCGGCGACGCCGGACATTTCCTCCTACGTCGAATCCATCCTGTCGCTGTACATCGCCTTTGCCGCGGCGTTCCAGGTGCCGATCGTGGTGATGCTGCTGGTGCGCTTCGAGATGGTCAGCATCGAGAAGCTGCGCTCTTTCCGCGGCTACTTCATCGTCGTGGCCTTCGTGGTGGCGGCGGTGCTCACGCCGCCGGACGTGGTCTCGCAGCTGGCGCTGGCCATTCCCATGTGCCTGCTCTACGAGGTCGGCATCGTCGGCGCGCGCTACTTCGCCCGCACGAGCCGGGCGCCGGAAGACGAAGAGGCCGGCGCGGAAAAGACGGATTCGGCCCAGTCCTGACGGCGAGGGCCGCGCGGCGGGCCGCTCCGCCTTCAGTTCGGCATGCGCCGCACCGGCGTGCGGGGCCGCGTGCCGGCGGTCACTTCCAATTCCATCCGGTCGGCGCCCCGCTGCAGCTTGAACATCGCGCCGTTGCCGGGCTTGAGCGCGGCCACGGCGGTGAGCAGCTCCTGCACGTTGCCGATGGTGCGCTCGCCCACGGCCGTGATCACGTCGCCCGGCCGGATGCCCGCCTGCGCGGCCGGGCCGTTCTGCAGCACGCCGGTGATGATCACGCCCTCGGTCGCCTTGACGCCGAAGGTCTCGGCCAGCTCGGGCGAGAGGTCGTTCGGCTCCACGCCGATCCAGCCGCGCGTGACCTGGCCGTCCTTGACGATGCCCTCCAGCACCTGCTTGGCGGTGGAGACGGGGATCGCGAAGCCGATGCCCATGCTGCCGCCCGAGCGCGAGTAGATCGCCGTGTTGATGCCCTCCAGGTTGCCGTTGACGTCGATCAGCGCGCCGCCGGAGTTGCCGGGGTTGATCGCCGCGTCGGTCTGGATGAAGTTCTCGAAGGTGTTGATGCCCAGCTGGTTGCGGCCCAGGGCCGAGACGATGCCGCTGGTGACCGTCTGGCCGACGCCGAAGGGATTGCCGATCGCCAGCACCTGGTCGCCCACCTGCAGCGCGTCGGAGTTGCCCAGCACGATGACCGGCAGCTTGTCGAGCGTGATGCGGATGACGGCCAGGTCGGTGTCGGGGTCGGTGCCGATCAGCTTGCCCGCGGCGTGGCGGCCGTCGTTGAGCGTGACCTCGATCTCGTCGGCGCCCTCCACCACGTGGTTGTTGGTGAGGATGTAGCCGTCGGTGCTGACGATCACGCCGCTGCCCAGGCCCACCTGCGGCTGGGTGTCGTCCTGGTCGCCGAAGAAGAAGCGGAACCAGGGGTCGTTGCTGCGCGGGTTGCGGCTCGCGGCCTTGCTGGTGTTGATGCTCACCACCGCGGGCGCCGCCTTCTTTGCGGCGGCGCTCAGGCTGCCGGGGGCGGGCAGGGCGGCGCCGGGGCCGGCCGTGGGCGCCTCGATGATCGACACCACGCCGCCGAGCGAGCTGGCGCTGCCGCGCTGCAGCCATTGCGGCTTGAGGGTGGCGACCACGAAATAGGCCGCCAGCAGGACGGTGACGGCTTGGGCGAACAGCAGCCAGATGCGCTTCATGGAAGGGGAAGGAAGGTGAGGAAAGCCGCGAACAGGAGCGGGCTGGGCATTGTCCCTCAAGCCCCGTGCGGGAAACCGCGCCCGGAAGTCGGCTATCGGATCGACTTCCTGCATAGTCAAGGGTAAACCCTTAGCATTCCTGCGGCACGGCTGACCCACGCCGCATGCCCCTGCCCCTGGCTGCGCGGCCCAACCGGCTGCGGCGGCCTCCGGCAGCACCCGGCCTCCCTTTTTCGATGCGCCGTGCCCTCGAAGGCGCGCCGCTCCGGCGATTGCCGCCGGCCTTGCCCTGCCTGCCATGACTTCCATGCCCCGCTCCCCGGGCGCCGCCGATCCCGGCGCCGCGGCCGCGCGCCCGCTGAACGCGCGCGACTACAAGACCCTGGCGCTGTCCGCCCTCGGCGGCACGCTGGAGTTCTACGACTTCGTCGTCTACGTCTTCTTCGCCGCCGTGCTGGGCGGCCTGTTCTTCCCGGCCGACATGCCCGACTGGCTGCGCCAGCTGCAGACCTTCGGCATCTTCGCCGCCGGCTACCTGGCACGGCCGCTCGGCGGCATCGTGATCGCGCACTTCGGCGACCTGCTGGGCCGCAAACGCATGTTCTCGCTGTCGATCTTCCTGATGGCCGCGCCGACGCTGGTGATCGGCCTGCTGCCGACCTACGCCGCCATCGGCGTGGCGGCCCCGCTGCTGCTGCTGGCCATGCGCGTGCTGCAGGGCGCGGCCATCGGCGGCGAGATGCCCGGCGCCTGGGTCTTCGTCGGGGAGCACGTGCCGGCCCGGCGCTACGGCCTGGGCGTGGGCCTGCTGACCTCCGGCATCACCGGCGGCATCCTGCTGGGCTCGCTGGTCGCGGTGGCGATCAACGCGCACTACACGCCGGCGCAGGTGAGCGGCTTCGCCTGGCGCATCCCCTTCGTGCTGGGCGGCGTGTTCGGCCTGGTGTCGGTCTACCTGCGGCGCTTCCTGCACGAGACGCCGGTGTTCCGCGAGCTCGCGCAGCGGCGCGACGTGGCGCGGGAGCTCCCCCTGAAGGCGATCCTGCGCGAGCACCGCGCCGCCAGCGTGTACGTCGCCCTGCTGACCTGGGTGCTGTCGGCCGCCATCGTGGTGGTGGTGCTGTACACGCCCACCTACCTGCAGAAGGTGCACCAGGTGCCGGCCGAGCTGGCGCTGGAGGCCAACGCCCTGGCCACGCTGACGCTCACCCTCGGCTGCGTGATCGTCGGCTGGGCCTGCGACCGGATCGGCACGCGCACGGTGATGCTGGTCGGCTGGGCCGGGCTGCTGGTCACCGCCTACCTGTTCTACCGCAGCCTGCCGGGCACGCCGGCCTCGCTGCTGTGGCACTACGCGCTGGTCGGGCTGTTCGTCGGCACCATCGCCACGGTGCCGATCGCGGGCGTGCGGGCCTTCCCGGCGCCGGTGCGCTTCTCCGGCCTGTCCTTCGCCTACAACATGTCCTATGCCGTGTTCGGCGGACTGACGCCGGTGATCCTGACCGTGTGGCTGCAGCGCGACGCGCTGGCCCCGGCGCACTACGTGGCCGCGCTCGCCGCCCTGGGCTTCGCGCTGGGGCTCTTCCCCCTGGCCGCGCGCGGTCACGCGATGCGCGTCGGCAGGTCGGGAGTGACAATGCCCGCATGAGCACGACCCGCCACGAACTGCTGCACGCCTTCGACCTGCTGCTGGCGCCGGGACGCTTCAAGGACTACGGCCCCAACGGCCTGCAGGTCGAAGGGCGAACCGCAGTGCGGCGGATCGTCTCCGGCGTCACCGCCAGCCGCGCGCTGATCGAGGCGGCCATCGCGGCGCAGGCCGACGCCATCTTCGTCCACCACGGCCTCTTCTGGCGCGGGCAGGACGGCCGCGTGACCGGCTGGATGAAGCAGCGCCTGGCGCTGCTGCTGGCGCACGACATCAACCTCTTCGCCTACCACCTGCCGCTGGACGCCCACCCCGAGCTGGGCAACAACGCCCAGCTGGGCCTGCACCTCGGCTTGGTGCCGGAGGCCGGGCCCGAGGGGCGCTTCGGCGAGCAGGAGCTGGGCTTCATCGGCCGCCGCGCCGAGGGCGAGGGCTTCAGGAATGCACAGGCGCTGGCGCGCCATGTCGAGGCGGTGCTCCAGCGGCCCGCCACGCTCGTCGATCCCGGGCGTGGCGCCATCCAGCGGGTGGCCTGGTGCACCGGCGGCGCCCAGGGCTACTTCGAGGCGGCCATCGCCGCCGGCGCCGACGCCTTCATCACCGGCGAGATCTCGGAGCCGCAGGCCCACTACGCGCGCGAGACCGGCGTGGCCTTCCTCGCCTGCGGCCACCATGCGACGGAGCGCTACGGCGCGCCGGCCGTCGCGGGGCACGTGGCAGCCCAGCTCGGGCTGAGCCACGAATTCATCGACATCGACAACCCGGCATGAACGACGACGGCGCCTGGCCCCCGCTCGCCGGTCCCATCGCCCTCACGCAGGGCGACCCGGCCGGCATCGGCCCGGAGATCCTGGCACGGGCCTTCGCGCAGGCGTCGGGCCTCATGGCGGGCTGCTTCGTGGCCGGCGATGCCGACACCATGCGGCGCGCCAGCGCGCTGGCGGCGCAGGACGGTGCGCCGGCGCTGCCCGTGGCCGTGCTCGAGGCCGGCGCCGAGGCGCGGGCGGTGCCGCCGCGGTGCATCCCCGTGCTGCAGGTGGTGGAGCCGCCCGGACCCCTCGCGATGGGCCGCATCGACGCGGCCGCCGGCCGCGTGGCCGGCGAGGCCGTGGTGTGGGCCGCGCGGGCGGCCCTGCGCGGCGAGGTCGCCGCCATGGTCACGGCACCGCTGCACAAGGAAGCGCTGGCCGCGGCGGGCTTTCCCTATCCGGGTCACACCGAGCTGCTCCAGGCCGAGGCCGCCAGCCACCTCGGCAAGGCGGTGGCCGACGTGCCGGTGCGCATGATGCTCGCCAACGACGAGCTGCGCACCGTGCTGGCGAGCATCCACGTGTCGCTGCGCGATGCGATCGACGCGCTCGACATCGACGGCCTGGTGCAGACGCTGCGCATCACGCACGAGGCACTGGGGGCGATGCTGGGCTTCGTGCCGCGCATCGGCGTGGCGGGCCTGAACCCGCATGCGGGGGAGGGCGGGCTCTTCGGCCGCGAGGAGATCGAGGTCATCGGGCCGGCCATCGCCGCGGCCCGGGCCGAGGGCATCCTGGCCGACGGACCGCACCCGCCCGACACCGTATTCATGCGCGCCCGCAGCAAGGCAGGCGTGCCCGGCGCCTTCGACGTGGTGGTGGCGATGTACCACGACCAGGGCCTGATCCCGGTGAAGTACCTGGGGGTGGAGCAGGGCGTCAACGTGACGCTGGGCCTGCCCTTCGTGCGGACCAGCCCGGACCACGGCACCGCCTTCGACATCGCCGGACGGGGCGTGGCCGACGCCGCCAGCCTGCTCGCGGCCGTGCGCATGGCGCGCGCGCTGGCGCCGCGCGCGGCCTGAGCCGGCTCAGGGGCGCCTGAGGCTGTCGCGGATCTCGCGCAGCAGCACGATGTCTTCCGCCGGCTCGGCGGGCGCGGGGGCGGCCTCCTCGGTGCGGCGCAGGCGGTTGATCTGCTTGATCATCATGAAGATCACGAAGGCCAGGATGATGAAGTTCACCACGATGGTGATGAAGTTGCCGTAGGCGAGGACGGGCACGCCGGCCTTCTTGAGGTCCGCCAGGTTGTTCGCGACGCCGGCCGGGATGCTGCCCAGCACCACGTAGAGGTTGGAGAAATCGAGCTTGCCGAACACCAGGCCGATGATCGGCATGATGATGTCGGCCACCAGCGAGTCGACGATCTTGCCGAAGGCGCCGCCGATGATCACGCCGACGGCCAGGTCGACGACGTTGCCCTTCATGGCGAATTCGCGGAATTCCTTGACGAAGCTCATGTCGCGTGCCCTGCGGTGTGGTTGAGGTGCGCGAAAGTATAGGGGCCGCTCCTCGTGCACCGGGGCTGCGGCGCGTTGAAGTCGCTTGTAGCGCTCCGCTACAATCTTCGGTTGACCCCGCATCGCCGCAGTGACAAGTACGCGAGTACGGCCAACAAGCTGGGCAGTGTCGAGCAGATCGAGTAGAGGAACCCCCCATGAGTGACGTCCCGGTCGACCCGCAACGGATCGATTCCAGCAAGCGAACTTGGTTGATCGCATCCGGCTGCGCCGGTGCCGTGGGCGGTATCGCCACCGCCGTGCCCTTCGTGAGCACGTTCCAGCCTTCCGAGAAGGCCAAGGCGGCCGGGGCGCCGGTCGAGGTGGACATCGGCGCGCTCCAGGTGGGCGAGAAGATCACGGTCGAGTGGCGCGGCAAGCCGGTGTGGATCCTCAAGCGTTCCGCCGAGCAGATCGCCGAGCTGCCCAAGCTCGATCCGCTGCTGGCCGATCCGCTGTCCAAGCGCAACCCCGCCGAGTTCACCCCCAAGTACGCGCAGAACGAAGGCCGCTCGATCAAGCCCGAGGTGCTCGTGGTCGTCGGCATCTGCACGCACCTGGGCTGCTCGCCGACCGACAAGTTCCAGGCCGGCCCCCAGCCCTCGCTGCCCGACGACTGGCAGGGCGGCTTCCTGTGCCCCTGCCACGGCTCCACCTTCGACCTCGCCGGCCGCGTGTTCAAGAACAAGCCCGCGCCCGACAACCTGCCCGTGCCGCCGCACAAGTACCTCTCGGACACGCGTCTGCTCATCGGCGACGACGGGACCGGCGCAGCCTGAGGGAGCGAGCACATGGCCGAGTTCAAGGAAATCTCTCCCAATGCACCGCTGGGCGCCAAGGTCGGCAACTGGCTGAACAACCGCTTCCCGACGATGTTCGACGCCTACCGCGTCCACATGTCGGAGTACTACGCGCCGAAGAACTTCAACTTCTGGTACATCTTCGGCTCGCTGGCCCTGCTGGTGCTGGTGATCCAGATCGTCACCGGCATCTTCCTGGTGATGCACTACAAGCCCGATGCGAGCGTCGCCTTCGCCTCGGTCGAGTACATCATGCGCGACGTGCCCTGGGGCTGGCTGATCCGCTACATGCACTCCACCGGCGCCTCGGCCTTCTTCGTGGTGGTGTACCTGCACATGTTCCGCGGCCTGCTCTATGGCAGCTACCGCAAGCCGCGCGAGCTGGTCTGGATCTTCGGCTGCGCGATCTTCCTGTGCCTGATGGCCGAGGCCTTCATGGGCTACCTGCTGCCCTGGGGCCAGATGTCCTACTGGGGCGCGCAGGTGATCGTGAACCTGTTCTCCGCCATCCCCTTCGTCGGTCCCGACCTGGCGCTGCTGATCCGCGGCGACTACGTGGTGAGCGACGCCACGCTGAACCGCTTCTTCAGCTTCCACGTCATCGCCGTGCCGCTGGTGCTGCTGGGCCTGGTGGTGGCGCACCTGCTGGCGCTGCACGACGTGGGCTCCAACAACCCCGACGGCGTGGAGATCAAGGGCCCGACGGCGCCCAGGGACGCCAACGGCCACCCGCTGGACGGCATCCCCTTCCACCCGTACTACACGGTGCATGACGCGCTGGGCGTGGTGCTGTTCCTGATCGTGTTCTCGGCCGTGATCTTCTTCGCGCCCGAGATGGGCGGCTACTTCCTGGAGTACAACAACTTCATCCCGGCCGACCCGCTGAAGACGCCCAACCACATCGCGCCGGTGTGGTACTTCACGCCCTTCTATTCGATGCTGCGCGCCATCACCAGCGAGATGATGTATGCGCTGATCGCCTGCGTGGTGGCCGGTGCCGTGTTCGGCGTGTGGAAGACGCGCCTGGCCGGCCTCGTCAAGGGCATCATCGTGATCGCGGCGGTGGTCGTGGCGGCGCTCATGCTGTCGATCGACGCCAAGTTCTGGGGCGTGGTCGTGATGGGCGGCGCCGTGATCATCCTGTTCTTCCTGCCCTGGCTCGATACCAGCCCGGTCAAGTCGATCCGCTACCGCCCCAGCTGGCACAAGTACCTCTACGGCCTGTTCGTGATCAACTTCATCGTGCTGGCCTACCTCGGCGTGCAGCCGCCCTCGCCGATCGGCGAGCGCGTGTCGCAAGTCGGGACGCTGTTCTACTTCGGCTTCTTCCTGCTGATGCCCTGGTGGAGCCGCCTGGGCGAATTCAAGCCGGTCCCCGAGCGCGTGACCTACGCCGCGCACTGATCCGGAGACCCACGACAATGAAGAAACTGATCCTCACGTTGATCGCGGCGCTGGGCATTGCCACCGGCGCCCAGGCCGCCGAGGGCGGCATCGCCTGGGACAAGGCGCCCAACCACACGAACGACCTGGCTTCGCTGCAGAACGGCGCCAAGCTGTTCGTCAACTACTGCCTGAACTGCCACTCGGCGGCCTTCATGCGCTACAACCGCCTGACGGAGATCGGTCTGACCGAGCAGCAGATCAAGGACAACCTGCTGTTCACCACCGAGAAGGTGGGCGACACGATGAAGGCCAACATCGACCCGAAGCAGGCCAAGGAATGGTTCGGCGCCAACCCGCCCGACCTGACGCTGGTGGCCCGCTCGCGCGCCGGCCACGGCGGCACGGGGCCCGACTACCTCTACACCTACCTGCGCACGTTCTACCGCGACGACACCAAGGCCACCGGCTGGAACAACCTGGCCTTCCCGAGCGTCGGCATGCCCAACGTGCTGTGGGAACTGCAGGGCGACCGCCGGCCGGTGTACACCAAGGTCGAGCAGCATGGCCACGAGAGCGAGGTCATCAGCGGCTGGGAGCAGGTGACGCCGGGCACCCTGACGCCGCTGCAGTTCGACCAGGCCGTCGGCGATCTGGTGAACTACATGCAATGGATGGCCGAGCCGGCCCAGAACACGCGGGTGCGCGTCGGGGTCTGGGTGCTGCTGTTCCTCGTGCTGAGCCTGGTCTTCGTCTGGCGCCTCAATGCCGCGTACTGGAAGGACGTGAAATAGCAGCAAGCGCCGATGCGCGCGTCGCTTCGAAGCGGTGCGCGCCTCTACGGGAGTGGGTTGCCCTGCAATCCACTCTTTTTGATTTTTAGGAGCCTTTCGCCATGATGGTGCTGTATTCCGGAACCACCTGCCCCTTCTCCCACCGCTGCCGCTTCGTGCTGTTCGAGAAAGGCATGGATTTCGAGATCCGCGACGTCGATCTCTACAACAAGCCGGAAGACATCGGCGTGATGAACCCGTACGGGCAGGTCCCGATCCTGGTCGAGCGCGACCTGATCCTGTACGAGTCGAACATCATCAACGAGTACATCGACGAGCGCTTCCCGCATCCGCAGCTGATGCCAGGCGACCCGGTCGACCGCGCGCGCGTGCGCCTGTTCCTGCTGAACTTCGAGAAGGAGCTGTTCGTCCACGTCTCGACGCTGGAAAACCGCAGCACCAAGGGCAACGAGAAGGCGCTCGAGAAGGCCCGCTCGCACATCCGCGACCGCCTGACGCAGCTGGCGCCCGTGTTCCTGAAGAACAAGTACATGCTGGGCGAGAACTTCTCGATGCTCGACGTGGCCATCGCGCCGCTGCTGTGGCGCCTGGACTACTATGGCATCGACCTCAGCAAGAACGCCGCGCCGCTGCTGAAGTACGCCGAGCGCATCTTCTCGCGCCCCGCCTACATCGAGGCCCTCACGCCCTCCGAGAAGGTGATGCGCAAGTAAGCTGCGACAACGTCGCGGCTTCCGTCCTCATCATGATCAACGCTCTCGAAACGTCCTCGTTGCGGCCCTACCTGATCCGGGCGCTGTACGAGTGGTGCACGGACAATGGCTTCACCCCGTACGTCGCCGTGCAGGTCGACGAATCGGTGCAGGTGCCGCGCGAGTACGTGAAGAACGGCGAGATCGTCCTGAACATCAGCTACGACGCGACCAGCGCGCTCAAGCTGGGCAACGAGTTCATCGAATTCAAGGCCCGCTTCGCCGGCACCGCCCGGGACATCATCGTGCCCGTGGGACGCGTGGTGGCGATCTACGCGCGCGAGAACGGCCAGGGCATGGCCTTCCCGACGGCCGTGGTGTCGCCGGCGGCGGCAGCGCAGGCCGAGGCCGAGCGCCCGGGCGAGGCGGAGTCGCGGGTGATGCACCTGGTGGCCGAGGACGAGGTCGCCGGCGAGGCTTCCACGACTCTTCCCGGTGACGACGAGCCGCCACGCCCGCCCGCCGGCGGCCCGGCCCGGCCGGCCCTCAAGCGCGTCAAGTAGTCGCCGGGTCGGCGTGGCAGGCCGCCGGTAGAATCCGCCGCGCGCCGCTTTAGCTCAGTTGGTAGAGCACCCGCCTTGTAAGCGGTAGGTCGTCAGTTCGATTCCGACAAGCGGCACCATCTTCAAGCCCGGACGGGTCCCCACAGGGCCTCCGGGCTTTGTCGTTGGCGCGCCCGGTTCACGCGCGCCCGCGCACCTTGATCCGCAGCGTCTCCAGGCCGGAGCCCTTGCTGCGCAGGTGGGCCAGCAGCATGGGTGCCATCTGCCGCAGCTTGGCCGCGGTGGCGCTGCCGTCCACCAGCAGGCACCAGCTCGTCTCCTCGATCGGGCCCGCCTGGACCGAGGCCCGCAGGCCCTCGGGCAGCAGCGGCCGGATGGCCTGCAGGCACAGCTGGGCCTCCCGTGCGCGCGCCATCAGCCCGGCCAGCGTGGGGGACGATTCGGCCGCCTCGTGCAGGCTCAGCGCGGGTGGGCGGCGGGGGGAAAAGGGGGTGTGCGATGCCATGGAGGGCCGGTGACTAAAATGGCTGGTTCGCCGGCAGCACCGCCGGCAACGGCCCGTTGACGCGGTGGCCTCCGGCAATGCCGGCGGCGGCGGCGATCCGGCCCGTTTCAATCACTTATCTTAGGCTTTTCGACCCGCCGTGCCGCTCGATGCGGGGCACGCGCCGATCCAGCATTCATGGCCACCAATCTCCTGACCCGACTGTTCGGCAGTCGAAACGACCGTCTCCTCAAGCAGTATCGCAAGGCGGTCGAGCGGATCAATGCGCTCGAGTCGAGCTTCGAGCAGCTCAGCGACGAGGCGCTGCGTGCCAAGACGCAGGAGTTCAAGGACCGGCTGGCCAAGGGCGAAAGCCTGGACGACCTGTTGGTCGAGGCCTTCGCCACGGTGCGCGAAGGGTCCAAGCGCGTGATGAAGATGCGCCACTTCGACGTGCAGCTGCTGGGCGGCATGGCGCTGCACTACGGCAAGATCGCCGAGATGCGCACCGGCGAGGGCAAGACGCTCACCGCCACGCTGCCGGTCTACCTGAATGCGCTGACGGGGCAGGGCGTGCACGTGGTGACGGTCAACGACTACCTGGCCAGCCGCGATGCCACCTGGATGGGGCGCCTGTACAACTTCCTCGGCCTGACGGTGGGCATCAACCTGCCCAACATGCCGCGCGAGGAGAAGCAGGCCGCCTACGGCGCCGACATCACCTACGGCACCAACAACGAGTACGGCTTCGACTACCTGCGCGACAACATGGTCTACGAGCCGGCCGACCGCGTGCAGCGCAGGCTGAACTACGCCATCGTCGACGAGGTGGACTCGATCCTGATCGACGAGGCGCGCACGCCGCTGATCATCAGCGGCCAGGCCGAGGACCACACCGACCTGTACCTGGCGATGAACAAGGTCGCGCCGATGCTCACGCGCCAGGAGGGCGAGGCCGACCCGCGCACCGGCGAGGGCATCATCACGCCGGGCGACTTCACCATGGACGAGAAGTCGCACCAGGTCTACCTGACCGAGGACGGGCACGAGAAGGCCGAGCAGATCCTGGCCGAGTTCAAGCTGCTGCCCGAAGGCGCCTCGCTGTACGACCCGGCCAACATCACGCTGATGCACCACCTGATGGCCGCGCTGCGTGCACGCAACCTCTACCACCGCGACCAGCACTACGTGGTGCAGAACGGCGAGGTGGTGATCGTCGACGAGTTCACCGGCCGCCTGATGAGCGGGCGCCGCTGGAGCGACGGCCTGCACCAGGCGGTGGAGGCCAAGGAAGGCGTGCAGATCCAGGCCGAGAACCAGACGCTGGCCTCGATCACCTTCCAGAACTACTTCCGCCTGTACGCCAAGCTGGCCGGCATGACGGGCACGGCCGACACCGAGGCCTACGAGTTCCAGGAGATCTACGGCCTGGAGACGGTGATCATCCCGCCGAACCGGCCGAGCCGGCGCGACGACCAGCTCGACCGCGTCTACAAGACCACGCGCGAGAAGTACGAGGCCGCCATCGCCGACATCCGCGAGTGCTACGAGCGCGGCCAGCCGGTGCTGGTGGGCACCTCCTCGATCGAGAACTCCGAGATCATCGACGGCCTGCTGACCCAGGCCGGCCTGCCGCACCAGGTGCTCAACGCCAAGCAGCACGCGCGCGAGGCCGAGATCGTGGCCCAGGCCGGACGGCCGAAGATGATCACCATCGCCACCAACATGGCCGGCCGCGGCACCGACATCGTGCTGGGCGGCAACGTGGAAAAGACCATCGAGGCGATCGAGGCCGACGAGACGCGCGACGCCGCCTCGAAGGAGGCCGAGATCGCCGCCCTGCGCGCCCAGTGGCAGCAGGACCACGAGCTGGTGACCTCGCTCGGCGGCCTGCGCATCATCGCCACCGAGCGCCACGAGTCGCGCCGCATCGACAACCAGCTGCGCGGCCGCTCCGGCCGCCAGGGCGACCCGGGCTCCTCGCGCTTCTACCTGAGCCTGGACGACCCGCTGATGCGCATCTTCGCGGGCGACCGCGTCAAGGCGATCATGGACCGCCTGAAGATGCCCGACGGCGAGGCCATCGAGGCCGGCATCGTCACCCGCAGCATCGAGAGCGCGCAGCGCAAGGTCGAGGCCCGCAACTTCGACATCCGCAAGCAGCTGCTGGAGTACGACGACGTCGCCAACGACCAGCGCAAGGTGATCTACCAGCAGCGCAACGACATCCTCGACGCGTCCGACATGAGCGCGCAGATCGCCGCGCTGCGCGAAGGCTGCTTCACCGACCTGGTGCGCCAGTACGTGCCCGCCGAATCGGTCGAGGAGCAGTGGGACCTGCCGGCCCTGGAGCGCACCCTGTCGGAAGACTGGGGCATCGAGCTGCCGCTGGCCAAGGAAGTGGAAGCCGCCAGCGCCATGTCCGACGACGACCTGGTCGAGCGCGTCGGCACCGCCGCCAACGAGGCCTACGAGGCCAAGGTCGCGCTGGTGGGACAGGAGAACTTCACCCAGTTCGAGCGCATGGTGCTGCTGCAGAGCATCGACACCCACTGGCGCGAGCACCTGGCGGCGCTGGACTACCTGCGCCAGGGCATCCACCTGCGCGGCTACGCGCAGAAGCAGCCCAAGCAGGAATACAAGCGCGAGGCCTTCGAACTCTTCGGCCAGTTGCTCGACTCGGTCAAGAACGAAGTCACGCGCCAGCTGATGAACGTGCGCGTGCAGTCCGGCCAGCAGCTGGAAGACGCGGCCGACGCCATGGAAAGCCGCGGCGAGAACATCTCGAACATCACCTACACCGCGCCCACCGAGACCGGCGAGGCCGAGGTCCGGGTGGACGAGGAGAGCCTGCGCCGCGCGGCGGCCGGCGGCCTGCCGGCCGGTGCGGCGGCCTTCGCCCGCGTGGGCCGCAACGACCCCTGCCCCTGCGGCAGCGGCAAGAAGTACAAGCACTGCCACGGCAAGCTGGCCTGAGAGACTGAGAGTCTTTCGTCCCTGCCCGCCTTGCACGCCGAAACACCCCGGATCGTCGTTGCAAATGCTCGCCATGGCCCGGGCCATGGCTGCGCTTTGCGCCTAGATCCGGGGCGTTTCGACGCGCCTTTCGGGCACGGTCAAAAGGCTCTCAGCCGCTGAGCCCGGGCTCAGCGTGCTGCGCGGCGGCCGTCGGCGTTCTTCGCGCCGGCGAGCCCGGCCAGCGGCGCGGCGATGCGCGCGCAGGATTCGCACATCGCCGCGAAGGCCGCAGCCGCCGGGGTCAGCGGCGCATCGGCGCGATGGACGACGCCGTTGTGGAAGCGCGGCGCGCGCTCCTTCAGGCGCAGCGGCGCGATGCCCGTGCCCAGCAGCCCGCGCTGCACCAGGACGGCCGGCACCAGGGCCAGCCAGTCGGTCGCGCCCACCAGCGCCGCGAGCTGCGTGAAGGACTCGCAGCTCGCCGCGATGCGCGGCGGCGGCAGATCCTGCTCCGCATGGAAGCGGGTGACCGTGCCGCCCGGGCCGCCGGGCGAGCCGATCAGCACCCATTCGCACTCGCTCAGCTCGCGCAAGGACCGCGCCGATGCCGCCGGGTGGCCGGTGCGGCCGATCGCCACCAGTTCACTCCGGAACAGGGGCCGGGCCGCGAGCCCCGGCCCCACGCCCTCGTCCGGCAGGGCGGTGACGGCCAGTTCGATCAGCCCTTGCTGCAGCGCCGGCTGCAGGTGCTCGTAGAAGCCGCTCAGCAGCTTCAGGCGCACGGCGGGAAAGCGGGCGTGGAAGTCGGGCACCACGCGCTGCAGCAGCACGGCGGTGGGGGTGGGCCCGAGCCCGACCTGCAGCGTGGCGCCGGCAGCGCCGCGGGATTGCAGCGCCTCGTCGCGGATGCGCTGCGTCTCCTGCGCGATCAGCCGGGCCCGGGGAAGCAGCTGCCGCCCTGCCGCGCTGAGCCGCGCGCCGCGCGTGGAACGCTCCAGCAAGCGCAGCCCCAATGCCGCCTCGAGTGCCTGCAGGCTGCCCGTGAGGCCGGCCTGCGAGACGCCGAGCCCGCGCGCGGCCTGCCGGAAGGAGCCGGATTCCGCCACCGCGAGGAAGGCCCGCAGCTGCTGCAGCGTCATCGGTGCATCCTCGCTGGGTGATCGCATAGCGCGATCATGATAGCGGCGGCAACAGTTCCCTCCGATCGCCCACTTGCCTAAGCTGCGCGCTTCGCCCGAGGGGCACAGGAAAGGACAACCCATGAAGACGCAGGTGGCCATCATCGGCGCCGGGCCGGCCGGCATGCTGCTGGCGGAACTGCTGCGGCAGGCGGGCGTGGACTGCGTGGTCGTCGAGAAGCACAGCCGCGCGCACGTGCTCTCGCGCATCCGCGCCGGCGTGCTGGAGCCGGGCACCGTCGAGCTGCTGCGGCGGCACGGGCTGGCCGACCGGCTGGACCGCGAAGGCCATGCCCACGACGGCATGAAGATCGTGTGGGCGGGGCGCGAGGGCTTCTTCATCGACGTCCACCGGCACCTGGGCCAGCGCTTCGTGGCCTATGGCCAGACGCAGATCCAGGAGGACCTCTTCGCCGCGGCCGACCGGCATGGCACCGTGGTGGTCCACGACGCGCAGGACGTGGAACTGGCCGGCCTGGACACGCCGCGGCCGCAGGTGCGCTGGCGACGCGACGACGGGGAGCCGATGCGCCTGGACTGCGACTTCGTGGCCGGCTGCGACGGCTTCCACGGCGCCTCGCGCCGCGCCATGCCGCGCAGCGTGCTGCGCGAGTACGAGAAGGTCTATCCCTTCGGCTGGCTGGGCATCCTGTCGCCGACGCCGCCGCTGCCCGACATCGTGTACGCCAACCATCCGCGCGGCTTCGCGCTGGCCTCCATGCGCAGCCCCACGCTGAGCCGCTACTACGTGCAGGTGCCGCTGGACACCCGCCTGGAGGACTGGCCCGACGAGCGCTTCTGGGACGAGCTGAAGGCGCGCTACCCGCGCGATCTGGCCGACGCCATCGTGACCGGCCCCTCGATCGAGAAGAGCATCGCGCCGCTGCGCAGCTTCGTGGCGGAGCCGATGCGCCACGGCCGCCTGTTCCTTGCCGGCGACGCGGCGCACATCGTGCCGCCGACCGGCGCCAAGGGGCTGAACCTGGCGGTGTCGGACGTCTTCTACCTCGCCCGCGCCCTGGCCGCCTTCTACCGCGAGGGTCGCAGCGCGCTGATCGACGGCTACAGCGAGATGGCGCTGCGGCGCGTCTGGAGCTCGGTGCGCGTCTCCTGGTACCTCACCAACCTGCTGCACCGCTTCCCGGACATGAGCGAGTTCGACCAGCGCGCGCAGGAGCACGAGCTGGCCTACCTGCGGGCTTCCCGCCATGCGCAGGCGGCGCTGGCGGAGCAGTACGCCGGCCTGCCTTTCGAGGACGCGCCAAGCTGAGGCGCGCCCTGCCGGCGATGGAGCGACGCCCTAGAATTCCCGGCTCTTCCCCGCGAGGCGCTGCGCTCCTCGCCGCTCCTTTCCCCTCCTGCCGCATCCTGCCATGCCTGTCCACCTCGCCGCCCCCGATCCCCAGTCCCTGCATCCCGTCGCCGGCCTGCGCATCGGCGTGGCCGAGGCCGGCGTGCGCAAGGCCAATCGCAAGGACCTGACGGTGATGCTGCTCGACGAGGGCGCGGCCGTGGCCGGCGTCTTCACGCAGAACCGCTTCTGCGCCGCGCCGGTGCAGGTGTGCCGGGAGCACCTGGCGCAGGGCTTCGGCATTCGCGCGCTGGTGATCAACACCGGCAACGCCAACGCCGGCACCGGCGCCGACGGCCTGGTGCGCGCGCGCTCCACCTGCATCGCGCTGGCGCGCCAGCTGGAGATCGCGCCCGAGCAGGTGCTGCCCTTCTCGACTGGCGTGATCATGGAGCCGCTGCCCACCGACCGCATCGAGGCGGCGCTGCCCGCCGCCCTGGCCGACGCGGCCGAGGCGCACTGGGCGCGCGCGGCCGAGGGCATCATGACCACCGACACCGTGCCCAAGGCCTTCAGCCGGCAGGTGCAGATCGGCGGCGCCACCGTCACCATCACCGGCATCAGCAAGGGCGCCGGCATGATCCGGCCCAACATGGCGACCATGCTGGGCTTCCTGGCCACCGACGCGCGCATCGCGCCGGCGCTGCTGGCGCCCCTGGCGCGCCGCCTGGCCGATGCCTCCTTCAACCGCGTGACCATCGACGGCGACACCTCCACCAACGACTCCTTCGTCGTCATCGCCACGCAGAAGGCCGGGAATGCGCCGATCGATTCCCTCGACAGCGCGGACGGCCGCGCCCTGGCCGAGGCGATGCAGGAGGTGGCGCGCCTGCTGGCGCAGGCCATCGTGCGCGACGGCGAGGGCGCCACCAAGTTCATCACCGTGCGCGTGGAAGGCGGGCGCGACGCCGCAGAATGCCGCCAGGTCGCGTATGCGATCGCGCATTCGCCGCTGGTGAAGACGGCCTTCTATGCCAGCGACCCGAACCTGGGCCGCATCCTGGCGGCCGTGGGCTACGCCGGCATCGCGGACCTCGACCAGGCCGGCATCGAGCTGCACCTGGACGACGTGCACGTGGCCACCCGGGGCGGCCGCCACCCGGACTACCGGGAGGAGGACGGCCAGCGCGTCATGAAGCAGAGCGAAATCACCGTGCGCGTCGGCCTGGGCCGCGGCGACGCGGCCGACACGGTGTGGACCTGCGACCTCAGCCACGACTACGTCTCCATCAACGCCGACTACCGGTCCTGAACCCGATGAACGAGAAATTCGAGAAGCTGATCGAGCGCGCCGAGCAACTCATCACCCGCATCGAATCCATCCTTCCGCAGCCGCTGGCGGCGCCGCCCGACTGGAACGCCTCGATCGCCTGGCGCTACCGCCGCCGCAGCTCGGGCCACGGCACGCTGGAGGCGGTGCGCCACGTGGCGGCCATGTCGCTCGACGCGCTCAAGGAGATCGACGTCCAGAAGGAGAAGATCGAGCGCAACACGCGCCAGTTCGTGGACGGCAAGCCGGCCAACAACGTGCTGCTCACCGGCGCGCGGGGCACCGGCAAGTCCTCCCTGGTGCGGGCCTGCCTGCATGCCTTCGCGCCGCAGGGCCTGCGCCTGATCGAGGTCGACAAGGCCGACCTCACCGACCTGCCCGACATCGTCGAGGTGGTCTCGGGCCGGCCGGAGAAGTTCATCATCTTCAGCGACGACCTGAGCTTCGACGAGGGCGAGCCGGGCTACAAGGCGCTGAAGTCCATCCTCGACGGCTCGGTGGCCGCCTCCACGCCCAACGTGCTGATCTACGCCACCAGCAACCGGCGCCACCTGCTGCCAGAGTACATGAAGGAGAACCTCAGCTACACGCACACGGAGGACGGCGAGGTCCATCCCGGCGAGGTGGTGGAGGAGAAGATCTCGCTGTCGGAGCGCTTCGGCCTGTGGGTGAGCTTCTACCCCTTCACCCAGGCCGAATACCTCACCATCGTGGCCCAGTGGCTGTCGTCCTTCGGCATGGACGCGGCGGCCATCGAGGCGGCGCGTCCCGAGGCGCTGGTCTGGGCGCTGGAGCGCGGCTCGCGCAGCGGCCGCGTGGCCTACCAGTTCGCCCGCGACTACGCCGGGCGCGGCGGCGCCGCATGAGGGCCCGCCCGCCCGCTCCGAAGGAAGGGACTCCAATGAACGCCGAGGCCGTGGTGCGCCAGCACACCGAGGTGGCGGTCGGCATCCTGATCGCGCCGGACGGCGCGCTGCTGCTGAGCACGCGCCCCGAAGGCAAGCCCTACGCCGGCTACTGGGAATTCCCCGGCGGCAAGCTGGAGGCCGGCGAGACGGTGGAGCAGGCCCTGCGCCGCGAACTGCACGAGGAGCTGGGCGTGACCATCGGCGCCACCGAGGTCTGGCGCGTCACCGAGCACGACTACCCGCACGCGCTGGTGCGCCTGCACTGGTGCAAGGTGCGCGAGTGGAGCGGCGAGTTCGAGATGCGCGAAGGCCAGTCGATGTGCTGGCAGCAGCTGCCGCTGACGGTGTCGCCCGTATTGCCGGGCGCGCTGCCGGTGCTGGACTGGCTGGCCGAGGAGCGCCAGGCGCGCTACTGATGTGCCTTCGGGTCGCCGAAGGGCTCGTCGTCCGGCGGGTTGTCGGTCGGCATGCGGAACTGCTCGCTGGCCCAGGCCCCCAGGTCGATGCCCTTGCAGCGTGCGCTGCAGAAGGGGCGGTAGGGGTTGGAGGGCGCGTAGACGCTGTTCTGGCCGCAGGCCGGGCAGGCGACGGTGCGGGCGGCGGGCGGCGCGCTCGCCGGGCGCCGGGGCGTACGTCGGTCCGGCGTGCTCATGCGCACAAGGTCAGCTCGAAGGAGGCGTCGTCGGTGCTCGGATGCAGGCGGTCCTCGGCGTCCTGGCGCATCAGCCGCACCGACACCATGAGGCGGTTGCCGCTGATCTCCGGGATCAGGCCCAGCGCGGGATCGATGCGCAGCCGCAGCAGCTGGAAGCTGCGGCCCTGCGGCAGCGTCTGCTGGAACTGGCCGCCGGTGGCGATCACGCGGGTGGGCATGTCGGCATCGCGCAGCAGCTTGAGCAGCAGGTGGATCGACTCCGCCAGCGGCGCCAGCGTGGAGGCCCAGCGGTGCAGGTCCGCGCGCCGCGCCTCGGCGCTGTGGTGCTGCCAGGCGTAGTAGGCCGGCAGGTCGAACTCGCAGGTGCCGGCGGGGATGCCGGCCCGGCTGCGCACGCTCATCAGCCACTCGTTCTCCGTGAGCGCCTGGCCTGCCTTGCCGGGGAGGGTGTTAAGCGTGCCGAAGTTGCGCTCAAGCTGGCCGATGACCTGGTCCAGCAGCGCCTCCTGGATGGCGGGGTTGCCGCGATAGCTGTTGAACAGGGTCTTGTGCTTGTCCAGGTCGCGCAGGACGTCGGCCTTCAGGTCGGCGCGCGCGGCCACGTCCATGACCTCGAACACCGTCATCAGCGCATAGTGGTGCGACAGGGCCGACTCGCCCGCCACCAGTTCGCCGAGACGGCGGAACAGGTGCTCGAGCCGCAGGTAGGTCCGGATGCGCTCGTTGAAGGGGTATTCGTAGAGGATCACGCGAATCGGGAAGGGGCCGGCCCGGCCATCATAGCCTCACGGGGTCTTGCCGACAGGGGCTGCTACGAGCTTTTGCACTTCGCCAAGCATGTAGTCGCCCAGGGCCAATTGGCCATGCATCGACAGGTGCGTGTCGTTGGGGAAGTAGAAGTCCATGATGCGGCCGCGCTCGCGCTGCGTGAACGCGAACAGGTCGGGGCCCAGTTGCTTCTGCCTTAGCGCCTGCACGAAGTCCGCGGAGTTCGCCGGGTCGATGTAGGTGGTGGTCTTGTTGGGGATGATCATCCACAGCAGCGGGACGCTCTTGTGCGCGCGGTTGAAGTCTTCCATCAGCTGTGCGTGCCGTGCGGTGAGCGGGCCGTTGTCGTCGTCCTCCGTGAAGAACAGGACCTTGTCGCACAGCCGGTTGCTGAAGTACTTGCAGCCGTCCTTCACCTCGCGCGCCTTGGTGCGGTAGTCGACCGGCACGTCGCCCGGCGTTTCCATGGCCCGGCGGGTGTTGCGGTAGGTGACCCAGCCGTTGGTCAGCGGGGCGCCGGTGTTGAACTCGAAGGTGGGCAGGTGTTCCAGCGGCGCCAGGAAGACGTCGCGCTTGGCCTCCAGCCGGTTGGGCGTCGCCTTGCACTTCGCGGATTTCTCGACCCGCTCGGCCGTCAGCCGCTCGACGCTCTCGAGGATCACCAGCTTGCCGTTGAAGCCGCCGCGCTGCAGCCAGTCGTCGAAGTCGGCGCACAGCTCGTCGGCATACTGGCCCCAGAAGGTGGTGGCCACCCGGTAGCCGTGCTTGGCCAGCACCGACTGCCAGCGGTGGGTCATCGAGAAGCTGTCGCCGATGACCAGGATGTCGGCCTGGTCGATCGGGCTGCCCAGCAGCAGGTCGGGCGGCACCTGGGGCGGCGGCTTGCGCCAGCCGAACTGGGCGTCCGACACGCGGCCCAGGCGGGTGAGGTCGCCATAGGGGCGCGGCGTGAACAGCGTGATGACCAGCAGCACGCAGACCACGGCGAAGCCGAGCAGGAAGGTGCTCAGCCAGAGGAGGGCGGGGCTCTTGCGGGACGGCATGGGCTTCTTCAGAACTGGAAGTAGAGGAAGGGGCTGAAGTTGCCCAGCTTGGACACGCTGAAGCCGAACAGCAGCACCGCCACCACCGCCATGCCGATGGTGAACAGGTGCGACAGGACGGGCCGGCCCCGCAGCCCCTGGGCCTCGGGCACCCAGCGCACCAGGGAGATGGCCGGCGGCAGGGCCAGGCAGATGAACAGGCCCGCGAACAGCGTCTGGTAGAACTCGGCCTTGTGCACCAGCGGCAGCGTGGCGTACTCCTTGAAGGCCGTGAGCGGCGCGCCGTTGAGGCCGAGCATGCCCTCGTAGATGCGCATCGCGCCGCCCGTGCTCTCAGCGCGGAAGACCACCCAGGCCACCATCACGCAGACGAAGGTGATCAGCCAGCCGAGGATGCGGCCCAGCCGGCTGCGCGGCGCCTTCGGGTCACGGCCGAGCAGCGCGTTCCAGAAGTGGTTGACGATCAGGAAGGCGCCGTGCAGCGCGCCCCAGATGACGAAGGTCCAGGCCGCGCCGTGCCACAGGCCGCCCAGCAGCATGGTCAGGAACAGGTTGATGTGGCGCCGCGCCGGCCCCTTGCGGTTGCCGCCCAGCGGGATGTAGAGGTAGTCCCGCAGGAAGGTCGACAGCGAGATGTGCCAGCGGCGCCAGAACTCGATGATGCTGGTGGACTTGTAGGGCGAATCGAAGTTCAGCGGCAGCCGGATGCCGAAGCACAGCGACAGGCCGATCGCCATGTCGGAGTAGCCGGAGAAGTCGAAATAGATTTGCAGCGTGTAGGCCAGCACCCCGAACCAGGCCGTGAAGAGGCCCGGCGCGATGCCCTGGTGGGCGCCGTGGAAGACCAGGTCCGCATACTGGCCCACCGGGTCGGCGATGAGCAGCTTCTTGGCCAGCCCGAAGCTGAAGATCGCCAGGCCCTGCGCGATGTGGTCCGCGTTCATGCGGTACGTCGACGGGTTGGCGAACTGCGGCATCATCTGCGCGTGGTGCAGCACCGGCCCCGCGATCAGGTGCGGGAAGTAGGTGACGAAGAGCACGTAGTGCACGAAGCTGCGCTCGTGCACCTTGCCCTGCCAGCAGTCGACCAGGAAGGCGATCTGGGTGAAGGTGTAGAAGGAGATGCCGATCGGCAGCGCCACGTGCAGCAGCGGCAGCGGCGCGATGCCGGCGTCGGCCAGGCCCACGTTGACGTTGCTGACGAAGAAGTCCGCGTACTTGAAGACGCCCAGCACCACGAGGTTGAGCGTCAGCGCCAGCACCAGCATGCGCTTGCGCCCCTGATCGCCGCGGCCGGGCTGCGGCGTCAGCTGCAGGCCGAACCAGTAGTTGATGCAGATCGAGCCGAGCAGCAGGGGCAGCGCCTGGACGCTCCACCATCCGTAGAAGAACAGCGAGGCCAGGGCCAGGAAGCCGGCTGCCGCACGGGTGCTGCGCCATCCCACGAGGAAGAACCCGAGCAGGACGATCGGGAAGAAGGCGAAAATGAACGCGTAGGAATTGAACAGCATCGTGTGCGAAGGAACGGGCGCGCCGCGCAACGGTCGGTGCGCAGCCTGTCTTCATTCTTGTGAGCCCGAGGCGTCCGCAGGGGACGGGCGGGCCAGCCCGCGATTATCGCAAGCCTTCGCCGAGCCACCGATCATGCAGAGCCCGTACGCCGGTGCGGAGTTCCTCCAGCGTGATGCCGTCGTTGAAGAGGACGGCGTCGGCGCAGGCGCGGCGGGCCGGGCGGCCGGCCTGCTGGGCGATCACGGCCTGCACGGTCTCGGGCGGCCAGCCGGAGCGGGCCACCACCCGCTCCAGCTGGGTGGCTTCGCTGGCGTCGACCACCACGATCCGGTCCACGCGGCGCCGCCAGTGTCCGGACTCGACCAGCAGGGGCACGTCGAACACCACGCCGGGGCCGGCCGCGGTCGCGGCCTGGCGCTCGCACTCCTGGCCGATCAAGGGATGGAGGATGGCTTCCAGCCGCTTCCTGGCGGTCGGATCGGCAAAGACGACCTCGCGCATGCGCGCGCGGTCGAGCGCGCCCTGCTGCGCGTCGACGACATCGGCGCCGAACTCGCGGGCGATGGCGGGCAGGGCGGCACCGCCGGCTTCCGTGAGGCTGCGGGCGATCGCGTCCGTGTCGACGACGGTCACGCCCAGTTCCCGCCACAGCTGGGAGACGGTGCTCTTGCCGCTGCCGATGCCGCCGGTCAGGCCGATGCGTCGCATGGCCGCGATTTTCAACGCAGCAGTCCGTCCAGCGGGAAGGCGAAAGGCACCCACTCGCGCACCGTGGCCGGACCGATCGCCAGGCACACCAGTCCGGCGCCGGCCAGGAAGGGGCCGAAGGAGATGGGGATGTCCTTGTGGGCCAGCCTGCCGGCCATGAGCAGGATGCCGCCCAGGACGGCGCCCACCAGCGAGGACACCAGCACGATGGCGATGAGGTAGTCCGCGCCCAGCCAGGCACCGAGCGCGGCCAGCAGCTTGAAGTCGCCGTAGCCCATGCCTTCCTTGCCGGTCGCGAGGCGGTAGGCATGGAACACCAGCCACAGGGCGAGGTAGCCGAAGACCGCGCCCCACAGCGCCGATGCGAGCGGCACGCCCGTCAGTCCCGCCGCGGCGCCGACGAGGCCCAGCCACAGCAGCAGGTAGTTGAGCGAGTCCGGCAGCAGCTGGGTATCCAGGTCGATCGCGAACTGGCAGACCAGCAGTGCGGCGAAGGCGGCCCAGAGCGCCGCCGTGGGCGTCAGTCCGAAGCGCCAAGCGCACAGCGCGAAGAGCAGGCCGGTCAGCAGTTCGACCAGGGGGTAGCGCCAGCCGATGCCGGCCTTGCAGCCGGCGCAGCGGCCGCGCAGCGCCAGGTAGCTCAGCAGGGGGATGTTCTCGTACCAGCGGATGCGATGCCCGCAATGCCCGCAGCGGGAGGCCGGGCGCGCTAGCCCGAGCGGCGGCAGCTTGTCCACCTGGGCGAGGCCTTCGTCGGCAGCCTGCACCAGCGGCCTGGGCTGGGCGGACCCGGTGCCGAACACCAGCTGCCAGAGCGTCGGCGTGTCCTGCGAAGAGGAGAGGTTGGCCAGCGCATCGGTCAGCCAGCCGCGGTACATCATCAGGGGGAGACGGTGGATCACCACGTTCAGGAAGCTGCCGATGAGCAGCCCCAGCACGCCGCCGGCGGCGGCGTCGATCCAGCGCAGCGCCTGCATCAGACCACTTGGCCCAGCTTGAAGATCGGCAGGTACATGGACACCACGATGCCGCCGATGATCACGCCCAGGATGACGATGATGATGGGTTCCATCAGGCTGGACAGGCCGGCGACCATGTCGTCGACTTCCTGCTCGTAGAAGTCGGCGGCCTTGCCCAGCATGTGGTCGATGGAGCCGGACTCCTCGCCGATGGCGGTCATCTGCAGCACCATCGACGGGAACAGGTTGGCATTGGTCATCGCCGTCGTCAGGCTGGTGCCGGTCGAGACTTCCTGCTGGATCTTGGCCGTGGCGTCCGCGTAGACGCTGTTGCCGGAAGCACCGCCCACCGAGTCCAGGGCCTCCACCAGCGGCACGCCGGCGGCGAACATGGTCGACAGCGTGCGCGTCCAGCGTGCCACGCAGGACTTGTCGATGAGTGCGCCGAAGATCGGCAGCTTCAGCAGCAGGCGGTCCATGAAGCGCTGCACCTTCTCGTTGCGCTTCCAGGCCTGCATGAAGAAATAGCCGCCGCCGATCAGCACGCCGAAGATCAGCCACCAGTACGCCACGAAGATCTCGCTCATGCCCATCACGAAGAGCGTGGGCGCGGGCAGGTCCGCCCCGAAGGACGTGAACACCTGCTTGAAGGCCGGGATGACGAAGATCATGATGATCGCCACCACCACGAACGCGACCACGATCACCGCCGTCGGGTACATGAGCGCGGACTTGATCTTGGACTTGATCGCCTCCGTCTTCTCCATGTAGGTGGCCAGGCGGTCGAGCAGGTCTTCCAGGATGCCGGCCGCCTCGCCCGCTTCCACCAGGTTGCAGTAGAGGCTGTCGAAGTACTTGGGGAACTTGCGGAAGGCCGCCGACAGGGAGGAGCCGGTCTCGACGTCGGTGCGGATGTCGTTGAGCAGCCGCGTCACGTTGGGGTTCGCGTTGCCGCGGCCCACGATGTCGAAGGCCTGCAGCAGCGGCACGCCGGCTTTCATCATCGTCGCCAGCTGGCGCGTGAAGATCGCGATGTCCTTGGGCTTGATGGACTTGCCGGAGCGCGTCCGGCGCTTCTTGACCTTGGTGGCCAGGATGCCCTGCCGCCGCAGCGTGGCCTGCACCTGGTTCTCGCCGGCCGCGCGCATCTCGCCGCGCACGCTCTTGCCGTTGCGGTCGCGGCCTTCCCACTCGTAGATGGTTTCGCGCGTGTTGTTCCTGGTCTGGACGGCCGTGGCCATGCGAATCTCCGGTGCGGCGTTTCTTGTCTTACTCGTTGGTCACGCCAACCACTTCCTCGAGCGAGGTCAGGCCCTGCATGACCTTCTGCAGGCCCGACTGCCGCAGCGACCGGACGCCTTCGCGTTCCGCCTGCGCGGCGATGTCCATGGCGCTGCCGTCGCGCAGGATGATCTTCTGGATCTCCTCGCTGATGGGCATGACCTGGTAGATGCCGACGCGGCCCTTGTAGCCGCCGCTGCAGGCCGGGCAGCCGACCGGCTTGTACGGCTTCCAGGTGCCGTCGATCTGGAACTCCCTGAAGCCGGCGTCCAGCAGCGCCTGGCGCGGGATGTCCAGTGCCGGCGCCTTGCAGTTCACGCACAGCCGGCGAGCCAGGCGCTGGGCGGTGATCAGGATCACGCTGGAGGCGATGTTGAAGGGCGCGATGCCCATGTTGCGCATCCGCGTGAGCGTGGTCGGCGCATCGTTGGTGTGCAGCGTCGACAGCACCAGGTGGCCGGTCTGGGCCGCCTTGATCGCGATGTCGGCGGTCTCCAGGTCGCGGATTTCGCCCACCATGATTATGTCCGGATCCTGGCGCAGGAAGGCCCGCAGGGCGGTCGCGAAAGTCAGGCCCGCCTTCTCGTTGACGTTGACCTGATTGACGCCCGGCAGGTTGATTTCGGACGGGTCTTCGGCCGTGGCGATGTTGACGCCGGGCTTGTTCAGCAGGTTCAGGCAGGTGTAGAGCGACACCGTCTTGCCCGAGCCGGTCGGGCCCGTCACCAGGATCATGCCGTAGGGACGCTGGATGGCGTCCATCAGGCGTGCCTTCTCATCGGCGTCGTAGCCGAGCGCGTCGATGCCGAGCTTGGCGCTGCTCGGGTCGAGGATACGGATCACGATCTTCTCGCCGAACAGCGTGGGCAGCGTGCTCACGCGGAAGTCGATCACCCGCTCGGGGCCGACCTTGAGCTTCATGCGGCCGTCCTGCGGAACGCGCTTCTCGGAGATGTCCAGCTTGGAGATCACCTTGATGCGCGAGGAGAGCTTGTCCTTGATGACCACCGGCGGGCTGGCGATCTCGCGCAGTTCGCCGTCGACGCGGAAGCGGACGCGGTAGTTGTGCTCGTAGGGCTCGAAGTGGATGTCCGAGGCGCGCATGCTGATCGCGTCGAGCAGCATCTTGTGCAGGAAGCGCACCACCGGGGCGTCTTCCACCTCGGCGATGGACTGGTCGCTGGTGTCGGCGCTCTCGGCCGAGACCTCGTCGAACTCGAATTCCGCGCCGACGATGCTGTCGATGGTCTCCGCCGCGCTGGCCGCGGCTGCCTCGACCATGCGCGACAGCTTGTCGTATTCCGCGATGACCCAGTCCACGCCCATCTGCGACGCGAACTTGATCTTCTCCACCGCCTGTTGGTCGGACGGATCGGCGGTGGCGACGATCAGGCGGTTGTTGCGCTTGCCCAGGACGACGATGCGGTAGGACTGGCAGAGCTTGGGGTCCAGCAGGTCCTTGGGCAGGCGCTGCGGATCGATGGCGTCCAGGTCGAGCAGCGGGGCGCCGAAGGCGCCGGACAGCGTGTGCGCGAGGTCAGCGGCGGAAACCGCGCCCGTGCCCGTCAGTTCGGCGATGAAGCTGGTGCGCGCCGTCCGCGATTTCTGGTAGATCTCCTCGGCCGCCTTGGCCTGGAGCTTGCCGGCCGATATCAGTGCACGCGCCAGCCCGGGCAGGGCGACGGAAGCACTTTCCTTGGCGATGGGATCGGCGGCGGCCATTCAGCAGTTGTAAGAAATCGTGAAAATTGAATCACGATCATCGCTGATCGACCCGGCCCTGTAAATCGCCCGCCCGCAACACTTCTGCGAAGCATTTGGCATTACATGACCTCGATTGGTCGGGGTGAGAGGATTCGAACCTCCGGCCTCTACGTCCCGAACGTAGCGCTCTACCAGGCTAAGCTACACCCCGATGGTTGCCAGATGTGTCGGACGGGCCGACTCGACGCTTGCGTTGGGTAACTTAGGCGCGGCGCTCAAGCAACTGAGCCGCCAATTGTAGCAAAGCTTCCGTGTGCGGATTGGCGGGCAGCGTCGAAATTGCATCGACGGCACGCTGCGCCTCTGCGGCCGCGGAGCGGCGAGTGGCTTCCAGTGCACCCGTTTCGCGCACGATGGCCACCAGTTGCGGCAGTTTCTCCACATCGCCGGTCTCGATGGCGGTGCGCACCAGCGCGCTCTGCTCCGGCCGGCCGCGCTGCATGGCGAAGATGAGCGGCAGGGTGGTCTTGCCTTCGCGCAGGTCGTCGCCCAGGTTCTTGCCGGTTTCGGTGGCGTCGCCGGCGTAGTCGAGCACGTCGTCCACCACCTGGAAGGCGGTGCCCAGGGCCTGGCCATAGAGCGCGCAGGCGTCCTCGAGCTCGCGCGGCACGCCGGCCAGCACGGCGGCCAGGCGGGTGCTGGCCTCGAAGAGCTTGGCCGTCTTGGAACGGATCACGTGCAGGTAGGCCTGCTCGTCCAGCGAGGCGTCGCCCATGTTCATGAGCTGCAGCACCTCGCCTTCGGCGATGACGTTGGTGGCGTCGGCCAGGATCTCCATCACGCGCATGTCGCGCGCGTCGAGCATCATCTGGAAGGCGCGGGAATAGAGGAAGTCGCCGACCAGCACGCTGGCCGCGTTGCCGAAGGATTCGTTGGCGGTGGGCCGGCCGCGGCGAAGCGTGGATTCGTCCACCACGTCGTCGTGCAGCAGCGTCGCGGTGTGGATGAATTCCACCACCGCGGCGAGGGTGAAGCGCTGCGCGCCGCGGTAGCCCAGCGCCCCGCTCATCAGCAGGAGAAGGGCCGGGCGCAGCCGCTTGCCGCCGGCCGCGATGATGTAGCGCGACACCTGGCTGACCAGCGGCACCGCCGTCTGCAGGCGTTCCGAAATGACCTTGTCCACTTCCGCCATGTCGCCGGCGATGAGGTCGAGGACGGTGTGTGCGGCAGGCGGGGTGGCGGAATCGGACAAGAGGATGCGCCGGGTGCCGGCTGTCAGGGGAGGGGAGCGGAAATTATAGGGAGGCGTACTACTTCGCCATGCATCCCGGCTGCCGCTACTGGACCGGCGGTGGTCGGCGTGCTATCATGGAGGGCTTCGCGGAATGAGCCGCGGAGCGTCTTTTCATTCAAAGGATTTCCCATGTACGCGGTCATAAAAACCGGCGGCAAGCAGTATCGCGTTGCCTCCGGCGAGAAGATCAAGGTAGAACAGATTGCTGCGGACGTTGGCCAGGAAATCGTGATCGACCAGGTGCTGGCTGTCGGCGACGGCAGCGACATCCGGGTCGGTACGCCCCTGGTGTCCGGTGCCACCGTGACGGCCACCGTGCTGTCGCACGGCAAGCACGACAAGGTGCGCATCTTCAAGCTGCGCCGTCGCAAGCACTATCAGAAGCACCAGGGCCATCGCCAGCAGTTCACCGAACTGCAGATCGGCGCCATCGCTGGCTGATTCCCAAAGGAGCAAGACACCATGGCACAGAAAAAAGGTGGCGGTTCCACCCGCAACGGGCGCGATTCGAAGCCCAAGATGCTCGGCGTGAAGGCCTATGGCGGCCAGGTCGTGAGCGCAGGTTCGATCATCGTGCGCCAGCGCGGCACCCGCCTGCATGCCGGCACCAACGTCGGCGTCGGCAAGGACCACACGCTGTTCGCGCTGGTCGAAGGCCGCATCTCGTTCTCGACCAAGGGCGCGCTGAACAAGCACATCGTGAGCGTGACCCCGGTCTGACGCATCACGGAAGGACTTCCCGCAGCCCTTTCGAAAGCCCCGCTCGCCGGGGCTTTTTCGTTTCCGGCCGGCCGGCGGTTTTTGCCGGCGCCATTTGTAAACTGGACCGACCATGAAGTTCGTCGACGAAGCCTTCATCGACGTCGCCGCCGGCGACGGGGGGAACGGCTGCGTGTCGTTCCGCCATGAGAAGTTCAAGGAGTTCGGCGGGCCCGACGGCGGCGACGGCGGCCGAGGCGGGCACGTGCTCGCGGTGGCCGACCCGAACCTCAACACGCTGGTCGATTTCCGCTTCGCGCGCCGGCACGAGGCCAAGCGGGGCCAGCACGGCATGGGCTCGGACATGTTCGGCGCGGCCGGCGACGACGTCGTGCTGCACATGCCGGTGGGCACCATCGTCAGCGACGCCGAGACGGGCGAGGTGCTGCACGAACTGCTGGTGCCCGGCGAACGCGTCACGCTCGCCAAGGGCGGCGACGGCGGTTTCGGCAACCTGCGCTTCAAGTCCTCCATCAACCGCGCGCCCCGGCAGAAGACGCCCGGCTGGCCGGGCGAACGCAAGAGCCTGAAGCTGGAGCTGAAGGTGCTGGCCGACGTCGGCCTGCTGGGCATGCCCAACGCCGGCAAGTCGACGCTGATCAGCGCCGTCTCCAACGCCCGGCCGCGCATCGCCGACTACCCCTTCACCACGCTGCATCCCAACCTGGGCGTGGTGCGCATCGGGCCGGAGCAGAGCTTCGTGGTGGCCGACCTGCCCGGGCTGATCGAAGGCGCCTCCGAGGGCGCCGGCCTGGGCCATCTCTTCCTGCGCCACCTGCAGCGCACCCGGCTGCTGCTGCACGTGGTGGACCTGGCGCCCTTCGACGAAGGCGTCGACCCGGTCGCGCAGGCCAAAGCGATCGTCGCGGAGCTGAAGAAGTACGACGAGGCGCTGTACCGCAAGCCGCGCTGGCTGGTGCTCAACAAGCTGGACATGATCCCGGAGGAGGATCGCGCGGCGAAGGTCAAGGACTTCGTCAGGCGCCTGCGCTTCAAGGGACCGGTGTTCGAGATCTCGGCCCTGACCCGCGAAGGCTGCGAGCCGCTGATGCAGGCGGCCTACCAGCAGGTGCGCGCCCAGCAGAAGGCCGAGCTGCCACCGGCGCCGGCCGACCTCGACCCTCGCTTCACCCGTCCGGCCGAGTGATCCGGCCTCCCGCCTGTTGTCGAATGCGAACCGGCCGCCCTCGGGCGGCGTGCAAGAACCGAAGATGACCTCGAACGCCCTTCCTCCCGCCGTGTTGCGCGATGCCCGCCGTATCGTGGTCAAGGTGGGCTCCAGCCTGGTGACCAACGAGGGCCGCGGCCTGGACGAGCGGGCCATCGGCGAGTGGTGCCGGCAACTGGCCGGCCTGGTCAAGGCAGGGCGCGAGGTGGTCATGGTCTCCAGCGGCGCCGTCGCGGAGGGCATGAAGCGCCTGGGCTGGACCGTGCGGCCCAAGGAGATCAACGAACTGCAGGCCGCCGCTGCCGTCGGCCAGATGGGCCTGGCGCAGATGTACGAGACCAAGCTGCGCGAGAACGGTCTGGGCAGCGCGCAGGTGCTGCTCACGCACGGCGACCTGGCCGACCGCGAGCGCTACCTCAACGCGCGCTCCACCCTGCTGACGCTGCTCGACCTGAACGTGGTGCCGGTCATCAACGAGAACGACACGGTGGTCAACGACGAGATCAAGTTCGGCGACAACGACACCCTGGGGGCGCTCGTGGCCAACCTCGTGGAGGCCGACGCGCTGGTCATCCTCACGGACCAGAAGGGGCTGTACACGGCCGATCCGCGCAGCAACCCCGACGCGACCTTCGTCCACGTGGGCCAGGCCGGCGATCCGGCGCTGGAAGCGATGGCCGGCGGTGCCGGCTCCAGCATCGGCCGGGGCGGGATGCTCACCAAGATCCTGGCGGCCAGGCGCGCCGCGGGCTCGGGAGCCTCGACCGTGATCGCCTGGGGCCGCGAGCCGGACGCGCTCCTGCGCCTGGCACGCGGGGAGGCGATCGGCACCCTGCTGGTCGCGCAGACGGCCAAGCACCAGGCGCGCAAGCGCTGGATGGCCGATCACCTGCAGCTGCGTGGTGCCGTGACGGTGGATGCCGGCGCCGCGGCCAAGGTGCGCACCGAAGGCAAGAGCCTGCTGCCCATCGGCATGGTGGCCGTGGAAGGCGACTTCTCCCGCGGCGACGTGATCGCGGTGCGCGACCCGGAGGGCGTGGAGCTCGCACGCGGCCTGGCCAACTATTCGAGCGCCGAAGCGCGCCTGCTGTGCCGCAAGCCCTCCAGCGAGTTCGAGCGGCTGCTCGGCTACGCCGGCGAGCCGGAGATGGTGCACCGCGACAACATGGTGCTGATGCGCGGCGGCTGAACCGGCGCGAGGAAGGACGACGTGGCGCCGGCCCGGCGCCCCGCTTCAATAGTTCAGGGTCTCCGGCCGCCGGAGTTCGCGCAGCATGTCGCTCACGGAGGCCCTCGGTGCATGGCCCCGGCACAGCGATTGGCGTGCCAGTTCAGCCGTGTAGACCGAATTGCGGTCGTCGATGCGCTTCCATTCCTGCTCTGACACGATGTTCCAGCTCTTGCCGGCGTAACGTGCGTAGGTCTTGTATTCCTCGCTGGAGCAGCGCACGCCCTCGTAGAAGGCGTTGACCGTGTCGCTGCCCTCGCGATAGGCCACCACCACATAACGCACTACGCCGTCAGGGGCGATGGTGATGGTCTTGGGGTCGACGCCGAACTTGAGCGACATATAGGGCGGCATCTCCAGGGCCAGCAGGCGCTTGACGTCGAATTGGGGCGGCGGGGGCACCTCGGCCTCCTTCCATTCGGGCACCTCGATCGGCTTCAGGTGCGGATCCTGGCCCATCTCGATCTGCCTGCGCGCATCGTCCTGGGCCCACGCGGCCGCGGGCAGCAGGGCGGCCAGCGCCAGCACGGTGCTAGCGCGCAGGAGGAACGAGTGGGGAGTGGGGTGATGCGGGCGCAGCCGCGGACGATGAAGAGGCATTCTCGATGACGGAAGAGTTGGGATCGGGGTCGAAAGTCGCCCCCGGGGGAAGTTCGTAGCCCGGCTCGGCCTGCGCGGCGTGCGCCGGCCGGTCGGGCAGGCGGCCCCGCATGCCGCTGCGCAGGAAGCGGTTGCGCGTGTCCTGCCGTGGCAGGAAGCGGGCCAGTTCGGTCAGCGCCATCTCGTAGACGCCTCGCTTGAACTCGACTACCACGTCCAGCGGCACCCAGTAGTCGTGCCAGCGCCAGGCGTCGAACTCGGGGTGGTTGGTGGCGCGCAGATTCAGGTCCCAGTCGTGGCCGGTGAGTTGCAGCAGGTACCAGATCTGCTTCTGGCCCTTGTAGAAGCCGCGCGCGTCGCGCCGGATGTAGCGCTCGGGCACGGTGTAGCGCAGCCAGTCGCGGGTGCGCGCGACGATGCGCACGTGCTCCGGCAGCAGCCCCACTTCCTCGTGGAGCTCACGGTACATCGCCTGTTCGGGTGTCTCTCCCCGATCGATCCCGCCTTGCGGAAACTGCCAGGAATGGGTGCGGATGCGCTTGCCCCAAAAGACCTGGTTTTTCTGGTTGAGCAGGATGATGCCGACGTTCGGCCTGAAGCCGTCCCGGTCAAGCATAATCAAACCCCAATTCTTGAACTGGTTCGATTATGCATAGATGCATGCCCCGTGGCATGCACCTGGTCGGACCGCCCCAGGGGCCGCGCTCGCGGCCCCGCTCGTTTCCACCGCACGTTCCCGACCGCGACCGATGAAAGCGTCCCGATTCCTCGTCTCCACCCTCAAGGAAGCACCGGCCGATGCCGAGGTGGCCAGCCACCGGCTGATGACCCGCGCCGGCATGATCAAGAAGCTGGGCGCCGGCATCTACACCTACATGCCGATGGGCCTGCGCGTGATCCGCAAGGTCGAGGCGATCGTGCGCGAGGAGATGAACCGCGCCGGCGCCATCGAGCTGACCATGCCGGTGGTGCAGCCCGCCGAGCTGTGGCAGGAGACCGGCCGCTTCGAGAAGATGGGCCCCGAGCTGCTGCGCATCAAGGACCGCCATGAGCGCGACTTCGTCGTGCAGCCGACCAGCGAGGAGGTGGTGACCGACATCGCGCGCCAGGAGATCAAGAGCTACAAGCAGCTGCCGAAGAACTTCTACCAGATCCAGACCAAGTTCCGCGACGAGCGGCGGCCGCGCTTCGGCCTGATGCGCGGGCGCGAGTTCATCATGAAGGACGCCTACAGCTTCGACCGCGATGTGGAAGGCGCCAAGGCCAGCTACCAGGTGATGGCCCAGGCCTACCGCGCGGCCTTCGACCGCTTCGGCCTGCGCTACCGGGCCGTGGCCGCCGACAGCGGCGCGATCGGCGGCGACCTGTCGGAAGAGTTCCAGGTGATCGCCGCCACCGGCGAGGACGCGATCGTCTACTGCCCCGACAGCGACTACGCCGCCAACATGGAGAAGGCGGAGGCGCTGGCACCCGCCGGCCCGCGTCCGGCGCCGGCCCAGGCGCTGACGAAGACGCCGACGCCGGGCAAGGCCACCTGCAGGGACGTGGCCGAGTTGCTGGGCGTGCCGCTGGCCACCACCGTCAAGTCGCTGGTGCTGGCCACCGACCCGGTGGACGAGGCCGGCCAGCCCCTGGGCGCGCAGGTCTGGCTGCTGCTGCTGCGCGGCGACCACGACATGAACGAGGTGAAGGTCGGCAAGCTGCCGGGCCTGGAAGGCGGCTGGCGCTTCGCCTCGCTGGCCGAGATCGAGGAGCACTTCGGCTGCAGGCCCGGCTACCTGGGCCCGCTGAGCCTGAAGAAGCCGGTGAAGCTGGTGGCCGACCGCGAGGTGGCGGTGATGGCCGACTGGATCTGCGGCGCCAACGAGCCGGACTTCCACATCACCGGCGTCAACTGGGGCCGCGACCTGCCCGAGCCCGACCTGGTGGCCGACATCCGCAACGTGGTGGCGGGCGATGCATCGCCGGACGGCAAGGGCGTGCTGGCCATCGAGCGCGGCATCGAGGTGGGCCATGTCTTCTACCTGGGCACCAAGTACAGCAAGGCGATGAACGCCACCTTCCTGGAAGAGGACGGCAAGCCGCGCCTGCTCGAGATGGGTTGCTACGGCATCGGCATCACGCGCCTGCCGGCCGCGGCCATCGAGCAGAACCACGACGAGCGCGGGATCATCTGGCCCGACGCGATCGCGCCCTTCACGGTGGTCGTGTGCCCGATCGGCATGGACCGCAGCGAGGCGGTGAAGCAGGAGGCCGGGCGCATCTACACCGAGCTGCTGGCGGCCGGCGTGGACGTGATCCTGGACGACCGCAACGAGCGCCCCGGCGCGATGTTCGCCGACTGGGAGCTGATCGGCGTGCCGCACCGCGTGACCATCGGCGACAAGGGGCTGAAGGAGGGCGTGGTGGAGTACCAGCACCGCCGCGACACCGCCGCCACCAAGCTGCCGGTGAGCGAGGCCGTCGCCTTCGTGAAGGGCCGACTGGCGGCATGAGCCCGTTGCCTGCGCCGTCGCCGTCACGCCGCCAGTGGCTGCTGCGCACGGCGGCGCTGCCGGCGGCGCTGGCCCTGCCCGACTGGGCGACGGCTGGCGCGCAGATCGAGGAGCCGCTGGCCGACTCGGTGCGCACGGCGCTCTCGTCCGCCATCCACAACACCGCGCCGCCGGTGCCCGAGTTCGACGACTTCGCCTCGCGGCTGATCTACCTGCGCTGGCTGGGCGCGATGGGCGACCGCATCTGGCGCAAGGTGCCCGACCGGCAGACCCGCTTCGACCTGCTGCAGACCATCTGGTACGAGTCGCGCCGCGCCGGGCTGGACGTGAGCCTGGTGCTCGGGCTGATCCAGGTCGAGAGCAACTTCCGCAAGTTCGCGGTTTCCAGCGCCGGCGCGCGCGGGCTGATGCAGGTGATGCCCTTCTGGACGCGCGCCATCGGCGACGGCAACCCGGCCGCGCTGTTCCACATGCAGACCAACCTGCGCTTCGGCTGCGTGATCCTGCGCCACTACATCGACCGCGAGCGCGGCGACCTGTTCATGGCGCTGGGCCGCTACAACGGCAGCCGCGGGCGCGCGCCGTACCCCAACGCGGTGTTCGCCAACCAGCGCAACTACGCGTTCAACGACCGCGCGCCGACGGCGGTGGCCCCCGGCTGAATCGCCCGGGAACGCCGCACGCGCTCAGGGCGTCGCCGAGGCCGGCCCGCCGCGCGTGACCATCACCTGGTCGATGCGGTGCGCATCGACGTCCATCACCTCGAAGCTGAAGCCGCCCCAGCGCACGCAGTCGGTGCGCTTGGGCACGCGGCGCAGCATCACCATCAGGAAGCCGGCCAGCGTCTCGTACTCCTCGGCGTGGGGCAGCTCGTCGATGCCCAGGGCGCGCTGCACGTCCTGGATCGGCGTCACGCCGTCGATCAGCCACGAGTTCTCGTCGCGCTGCACGATCTGCGGCTCGTCGTCCGAAGTCGGCACCAGGTCGCCCATCACCGTGCTCATCACGTCGTTGAGCGTGATGACGCCGACCACCAGGCTGTATTCGTTGACGACGATGGCGAAGTCCTCGTGCGCCTGGCGGAACTGCTCCAGCACCTCGGTCAGCGAGAGCCGGTCGGGGATCACCAGCGCCTTGTGCAGCGGCAGGCCGCGCGCCAGGTCCAGCGGCTGGCCGTTGAGCACGCGCTGGAACATGTCCTTGGCGTCCACGTAGCCCAGCACGTGGTCGATGTCGCCCTCGCACACCGGGTAGGCGGAGAAGGGCTGGGCCAGGATGCGTGCACGCAGCACCGGCTCGGGATCGTCCTTGTGCAGCCAGGCGATGCGGTCGCGCGAGGTCATCACGCTGCTGACCAGGCGCGTGTCCAGCTCGAACACGTTGGCGATCACCTGCTGCTCGCGCTCGGCCAGCACGCCGGCCTGAGCGCCGGCCTCGGTCATCGCCAGGATGTCGGCCGAGGTGATGGTGTCCTCGCGCTCGGTCGGGATGCCCAGCAGCCGGAACAGCAGGTCGGTGCAGCGGGTGAAGAGCCAGGTCACCGGCATCAGGAGCGCCATCAGCCAGCGCATCGGCTTGACCAGCCGCATGGCCAGCCGCTCCGGGTCGTTCATGCCCAGCCGCTTGGGGAACAGGTCGGCAAAGACCAGGAAGGCCGCGATGATGGTGACGAAGGAGGCCGCGAAGGCCAGCCGCTGCGCCGTGGCGGGCGCCAGCCACAGCTCGAACAGCTGGGCGAAGTAGGGTGTGAGCGCGCCTTCGCCCACCACGCCGCCGAGGATGGCGATGGCGTTCAGGCCGATCTGCACCACGGTGAAGTAGTGGCCCGGGTGCTGCTGCAGCGCCAGCACCTGCTGGGCGCGCAGGTCGCCCTCGTCGGCCAGTTGCCGCAGGCGCAGGCGGCGCGCGGCGGCCAGGGCGATCTCGGCCAGCGAGAAGAAGGCGCTGGCGGCGATCAGCGCGGCGATGAGGAGCAGGCTTTCGGTGAGGGACATCGGGCTGCCGGACCCGCCGGAAGCGGGGCGCGGCGCCCGAGAGGATAGCGGCTCGGCCGCCGCCGGTGCGCTACTGCACGAAGCCGATGCGCCCGCGCGCCGCGCCCGGGCCGCGCGGCAGGTCGTCCACCTGCACGTCCTCGCGGCGGGCCAGGCGGGCGTTGCCGAAGCCGGTCATGAGCGCGCGGCGCATCTCGCGCGGGGCCAGCACGGCCAGCGCGTCCAGCAGGTCGTCGGCCGGCTCGGGCCCGAACTGGCGGCCCCAGTCATGCTCGCCGCGGATCGAGGCGTACAGGTTGCGCGCGATGCGCCGCGCCTGCTCGGGCGAGGGCGCCTCGATCCCGAACACGTTCATGCGGTTGAGGATCGGCTCCGGCACGGCGCGTTCATCGTTGGCGGTGGTGATCCAGATGACCTGGCTGGCGTCGATCGCCACCTCGGCGAACTCGTCGACGAAGCTGTGGGCGGTGTCGTGCTCCAGCAGCGAGTACAGCGCGCCCAGCGGGTCGTACTGCGCGTCGGCGCCGGCCTTGTCGATCTCGTCGACCACGATCACCGGGTTGGCGTACTGGCCGTCGACCAGCGCCTCGAAGACCTTGCCGGGCCGCGCGCCCTTCCACTGCGCGCTGGCGCCCGAGAGCAGCCAGCCGGCCGTCATGGAACTCATCGGCACCAGCTGCATGCCGGTGCCCAGCAGGTCGGCCAGCCGGCGCGCGAAGTGCGTCTTGCCGATGCCCGGCGGGCCCAGCAGCAGCATGGGCGTGACCTCCAGGCCGTCGCGCGAGTCCTGCGCCAGCGCGACGTGGCGGCGCACGTCGTCCAGCGCGTCGGTGAAGTTGGGCAGCTCGTCGTAGAGGGCGGCCATGTCGGGCACGCCGCTGGGCTTGACCTGGAAGCGCTCGGGGCCGCGCTCGAGCATGCGCTCGTAGGTGCTGCGCAGGTGCTCGTGCTCGCGTTCGGGCAGCTTGGCCAGCTTGCGTTCGACCTCGTGCGTCTGGTAGACGCTGCGCAGCTGCGCCACAGGCAGCTGGAAGGTCGGGCCGGCCGGAACGAGACTGCGGGAATCCATGGACACCTCCGAATCGAACTCGCGTGCAGCACAGCATAAGGCGTGCCGGCGCCGTCGTGGTGAGGAGGATTTGGCGGCCGACGGCGCTTGTCTCGCCGCGACGACAGCCGCGTCGGATCAGACCCCGCCCGTCGGATGCGTGGGGTCCACCCACAGCACCGTCTCGGGCTTTTCCACCGGCTCGATGTCGATGTTGACGGCCACCGCCTCGCCGTCGCTGCGGCACAGCACGCACTCCAGCGGCTCGGTGGCGCTGGCGTTGATCTCCTGGTGCGGCACGTAGGGCGGCACGTAGATGAAATCGCCCGGGCCGGCCTCGGCGGTGAATTCGAGTTGCTCGCCCCAGCGCATGCGGGCCTTGCCGCGCACCACGTAGATCACCGATTCGAGGTGCCCGTGGTGGTGGGCGCCGGTCTTGGCGTCGGGGTGGATGGTGACGGTGCCGGCCCACAGCTTCTGCGCGCCGACGCGGGCGAAGTTGATGGCGGCGGCCCGGTTCATGCCGGGCGTCTGGGCGGTGTTGGCGTCGAGCCGGTCGCCGGGGATGACGCGCACGCCGTCGTGCTTCCACGCCGGCTCGGCATGGTCGTGATCGTGGGAGTGATCGTGCGCCATGCCTGCCGCGTCCTCAGGCGGGCTGCGCCAGCACCTGCTGCAGCTCGCCCGACTCGTACATCTCCATCATGATGTCCGAACCGCCGATGAACTCGCCGCGCACGTACAGCTGCGGGATGGTGGGCCACTGGCTGTAGTCCTTGATGCCCTGGCGGATCTCGGCGTCGTCCAGCACGTTGACGGTGGTGACGGCCTTGGGATCGACGCCGCAGGCCTTGAGGATCTGGATCGCGCGGCCGGAGAAGCCGCACATCGGGAAGCTGGCGTTGCCCTTCATGAAGAGCAGGATGTCGCTGTTCTTGACGAGGTCGTCGATGCGTTGCTGGACGTCGCTCATGGTCGGGGTTCCTTCGCGCCGTGGGCGCGCAAAAAGGGGATGGGAGAACTGTGGCGGATTATTTCACCGGGCGCCAGACCCCGCCGGAGCAGCGGGCGATGCCGGCCAGGTCGGCGCGGCTTTGCACCTCGGCGAATCCCCGTGCGGCCAGCAGGGCCCGCACGGCGGGCGCCTGGTCGTGCCCGTGTTCCAGCAGCAGCCAGCCGCCGCCCGCCAGGTGTGCGGGCGCGTCGGCCACGATGCGGCGGATGTCGGCCAGGCCGTCCGGCCCGCTCACCAGGGCCGAGGCGGGCTCGTGCCGCAGGGCTGGCAGGTGCGGGTCGCCGTCGGCGATGTAGGGCGGGTTGCTGGCGATCAGGTCGTAGCCGTCGTCGGCGCCGGCCAGCCAGTCGGCCCGCGCGAAGCGCACCGGCAGGCCCAGGCGGGCGGCGTTGGCACGGGCGACCTCGAGGGCGCCTTCGCTGGTGTCCACGGCATGCACCCGGGCGTCGGGCCGGGCCTGCTGCAGCGCCAGGGCGATGGCGCCGCTGCCGGTGCCCAGGTCCAGCACGCGCGGCGCGGCACGGCCGGCGATGCGGTCCAGCGCCCACTCGACCAGCGTCTCCGTGTCGGGGCGGGGCACCAGCACGCGCGGGTCCACCGCCAGCGGCAGGCCGTGGAATTCCTTCTCGCCCAGGAGGTAGGCCGTCGGCTCGCCGGCGGCGCGGCGCACGGCCAGGGCATGGAAGGCGGCCCAGGCCGGCGCCGGCAGCGGGTCGCGGTCGTGGGCGAGCAGCCAGGCCCGGTCGTCGGCCGGCCGGGCCAGCGCGTGCAGCAGCAGCATCTGGGCGTCGAGCCGGTCCAGGCCGAGGGCACGGGCTGCATGCAGCGCCTGTTCCAGGTCGGCGGGGGCGGCGCTCACGTCGCCGCTTCCAGTTCCGCCAGCTGTTCCGCCTCGCGCGCGGCGCGCAGCGCGGCGACCACCTCGGCCAGGTCGCCTTCCATGACCATCGCCAGCTTGTAGAGCGTCAGGTTGATGCGGTGGTCGGTGAGCCGCCCCTGCGGGAAGTTGTAGGTGCGGATGCGGTCGCTGCGGTCGCCGCTGCCGATCAGGCCCTTGCGGGTGGCGGCCTCCTTGGCGGCGCGCTCGCTGCGCTCCTTCTCCTGCAGGCGGGCCTGCAGCACGCGCAGGGCCTGGGCCTTGTTGGCGTGCTGGCTGCGGCCGTCCTGGCACTCGGCGACGATGCCGGTAGGCAGATGCACTACGCGCACGGCCGAGTCGGTCTTGTTGATGTGCTGGCCGCCGGCGCCGCTGGCGCGGAAGGTGTCGATGCGCAGCTCGGCCGGGTTGAGGGTGATGGCCTCGGCCTCGTCGGGCTCGGGCATCACGGCCACGGTGGCGGCGCTGGTGTGGATGCGGCCCTGCGTCTCGGTGGCCGGCACGCGCTGCACGCGGTGGCCGCCGGATTCGAAGCGCAGCTGGCCGTAGGCGCCGTCGCCCTCCACGCGCAGCACCACTTCCTTGTAGCCGCCGATCTCGTTCTCGCTGGCGCTCATCACCTCCACCTTCCAGCCCTGGCCGGCGGCGTAGCGGGTGTACATGCGCGCCAGGTCGCCGGCGAACAGGGCCGACTCGTCGCCGCCGGTGCCGGCGCGGATCTCGAGGAAGGCGTTGCGTTCATCCTGAGGGTCCTTGGGCAGCAGCAGGCGCTGGAGTTCTTCTTCCAGCTGCACCAGCTCGGCCTCGGCGCCGGCGATCTCCTCCTGCGCCATCTCGGCCATGTCGGGGTCGTCGAGCATCTCGCGCGCGGCGGCGAGGTCGGCCTCGCGCTGCTGGTAGCGGGCCCAGCGGCCGGCCACGGCGGTCACCTCGGCGTGCTCCTTCGACAGCGGGCGGTACTTGGCCATGTCGGCCATGACGTCCTCGCGCGAGAGCAGGAAGTCCAGCTCCGCGAGGCGCTGGGCGTGGCGTTCGAGTTGGTGGCGGAGGAAGTCTTTCAAGGGGAGCGGGCCGGGAGGGGAAGAGATGGCGGCCGGTGCGACTGCCAGGCAGTGCGGCCGCCCTTGCGGCCGCTGCGCGCGCGAAGGCGCCGCTAACGTTCCTTGCGCAGGAACAGGCGCGAGACGGCGGCGGCGGTCTGCTGGCGCGCCTCGGCGTCGCCGGCGTGCAGCTCGGCCAGGGCGCCGTGCAGCATCTTCTGCGTCAGGCCGCGCGAGAGGGCGTCCAGCACCGCCTCGACGTCGTCGCCGCGCGCCAGCAGCCGGCGGGCGCGGGCCAGCTCGGCCTGGCGCCATTCGTCGGTCTGGGCCTGCAGCTGCTGGATCAGCGGCACGTTGGCGCGCTGGTCCATCCAGTGCATGAAGCTGCGCACGCCGGCGTCGATGATGGTCTCGGCCTGCGCCACGGCGGCCTGGCGGCTGGCCTCGCCCTGGCGCACCACGTGGGCCAGGTCGTCGACGGTGTAGAGGTACACGTCCTCCAGCTGCTTCACTTCGGGCTCGATGTCGCGCGGCACGGCCAGGTCGACCATGAACATCGGGCGGTGCTTGCGCGCCTTGAGCGCCCGCTCCACCGCGCCCAGGCCGATCAGCGGCAGCGTGCTGGCGGTGCAGCTGACGACGATGTCGAACTCGGCCAGCCGGCCGGGCAGGTCGGCCAGGCGCATCGCCTCGCCGCCGAAGCGGCCGGCCAGGCTCTCGCCGCGCTCCAGCGTGCGGTTGGCGATGACGATCTTCTTCGGCGCGCGGGCGGCGAAGTGCGTCACCGCCAGGTCGATCATCTCGCCGGCGCCGACGAAGAGCACGCGGGTCTCGCGCAGGTCCTCGAAGAGCTGGCCGGCCAGGCGCACGGCGGCGGCGGCCATGCTGATGGAGTGGGCGCCGATCTCGGTGGTGGTGCGCACCTCCTTGGCGACGGCGAAGCTGCGCTGGAAGAGCTGGTTGAGCGTGGTGCCCAGGGCGCCCGCCGTCTCGGCGGCGCGCACCGCGTCCTTCATCTGGCCGAGGATCTGCGCCTCGCCCAGCACCATCGAGTCCAGCCCGGCGGCGACGCGGAAGGCGTGGCGCGCCGCGTCGTCGCCGGTGAGCTGGTAGGCGTGCGAGCGCAGCAGGGCGGGCGAGACGCCGCCGCTCTCGGCCAGCCAGCCGACGGTGTGCTCCAGCGCCGCGTGCTCGGCGGCACAGTAGATCTCGGTGCGGTTGCAGGTGGAGAGGATGGCCGCCTCCACCGCCGGGTGCCCCTGGCTGCCGACGGTGCGGCGCAGGCTCTGCAGGGTGGGGGCGATCTGGTCGAGGGCGAACGCGAAACGACCGCGCAGATCGAGCGGCGCGGTCGTGTGGTTCAAGCCGAGGGCCCAGACTGCCATAGCCCCCGATTATAAAATTTGCGCTCGCTATCGTGCTGTGCGCCGCAGCAAGCCCCGGGCTATCGCGCCGATCGGCACCGGCGGTCTCCCCCCCCCCCCGCATCCATGACGCCCGCCCTCCTGCTGAACCACCTCCTGAACTTCGCGCTGCCCGCGCTGGCGGTGGCGCTGCTGCTGGCGCTGGCGGCCCGGCTGCTCCTGAAGCGGGGCGCCGGTGCGCCGGCCCTGTGGGCGCAGGTGGCGGTCAACGCGGCGGTCGGCGTGCTCGTCCTGCTGGCGGGCCTGGCCGTCACGGGCAGCGACGGCCGCCTGGGCACCTATGCCGCGCTGGTGGCGGTGAGCGGCACGGTCCAGTGGTGGCTCATCCGGGGCTGGCGCGCCTGAGCATGTAGTGCGCCTCGCCGGGATAGCCGGCCAGCCGGGCCTGCGCCTGCGGGTCGGCCAGGGCATGCACCCGGAAGCCGAAGCGCTGCCAGAAGCCGACCGAGCCCTGCACCGCCACCAGGGCCGCATGCGGCCAGCCGCGCTGCGCCGCCACCGCCAGCGCATGGCGCACCAGCCGCGGCCCCAGGCCGGCGCCGTGCGCCTCGGGATGCACCGCCAGGTCGTGCAGGTAGAGCGTGTCGGCCGCCGCGCCCGCGGGCTCGAAGTCGCCGTGCAGCGCGGTGGGACGGCCGGCCTGCGAGGGACAGGCCGACAGGTACGCCCGCACCCGGCCCTGCCGCTGCGCCACCCAGGCCGTGCCGGGCGCTGCGGCCAGCCGCCGCGCGACCACGTCCGCGCCTTCGACGAAGCCGGCGCCGTAGCAGGCCCGCTGCACGGCCAGCACGGCGTCCAGGTCGCCCGGCCGCATGGGGCGCAGCAGGTCGTCGTCAGGCGCTGCCATCGCCGTGCGCGGCGGGCGGCGCCGGGGGTGGCACCGCCATGGTGAGGGTGGGCGTGGTCAGCGACAGGCCGGCCTGGCGGAACGCGTCGAGGATGGTGAACAGCAGTTCGCTCCTCACGCCGCCGGCCTGGCGCGGGCTGGCCACGTAGGCGATGCACTGGAACAGCAGCCGGCCCTGGTCGATGCCTTCCAGCGTCAGCGAGGGCGCCGGCGACGCCTGCACGGCCGGGTGGGCCTGGAAGGCGTCGAGCATCAGCTGGCGCACGCGCTGGATGTCGGTGTCCAGCGGCATCGGCAGGCGGATCAGCACGCGCCCGCCGGCGTTGGCCAGCGTCATGTTGCGCACGGTCTTGGTGATGAACTCCGAGTTGGGCACGATCAGCGTCGAGCGGTCGCCCAGCTGGATCTCGGTGGCGCGCACGTTGATGCGGCGGATGTCGCCCTCGGTGTCGCCCAGCACCACCCAGTCGCCCACCTTCACCGGCCGCTCGGCCAGCAGGATCAGGCCGGAGATGAAGTTCTGCACGATGGCCTGCAGCCCGAAGCCGATGCCCACCGAGAGTGCGCTGGCGATCCAGGCGATGCGGTTGACGCCGATGCCCAGCGCCGACAGCGCGAAGGCCACCACCACCACGCTGCCCACGTAGCCCAGCAGCGTGGCGATGGAGCTGCGCATGCCGGGCTCCAGCGAGGTGGCGGGGAAGTAGTGGCGCTCCAGCCAGTGGCGCAGCACCCGCAGCGCGACGAAGCCGACCACCAGCACCGACAGCGCGCCGAACAGGGCGGCCGGCACGATCTCGAACTCGCCCACCTTGAAGCCGCTGCCGAACTGGCTGCTGCGCTGCACGACCTCGCCGGGCCCGGTGCCCAGGGGCGCGATCAGCGTCACCACCATGTAGAAGAACAGCGCCAGCCGCAGCAGGCCCGAGGCCAGCACGGCCGCCTGGTCCAGCGCGGGGGCCGATAAGCCGAAGCTGTCCGCCAGCCGCTGCCCCGAGGCGCCGCGCGAGCCCAGCAGCGCCATGCACAGGTCGTCGGTGAACTTGAACAGCACGTAGAAGGCGCAGGCGACGATGCCGGTCCAGGTCAGCTGGCCGGCGATGGTGCTGGCCAGCGCCACGTAGCCCACCGCCACCAGCACGCAGATCAGCACCAGCGCCAGGGCCACCAGCCCGCGCAGCGTGCCGACCCACAGCGGTCGGGCCGCCGCGGCGGCCTCCGCGTCGCCGCCCTCGGGGGGCGCGCCGTCGGCGGGCCCCTCGGCCGGCGCGCCGCGCGGCGCCCGCAGCCGCATCAGCATGGCGGCGATCAGCGCGCTCAGCGCCAGGGCGCTGAGCACGTGGGCCGCCACCACGGCGGCATAGCTGGCATCGACCAGCGCGTTGATCTGCGTCGGCACCCACACCAGCACGCCGACCACCGCCGTCAGCGCCGGGAAGGCGCGCAGGCGCCGCGCCAGCGGGTCGGCGATGGGCGGCAGCCGCCAGGACGGCCGCGCGTTGGCCAGCATCGCCCGGCCCAGGCTGACGACGAAGGCAACGAACAGCAGCGCGCCCTGCGCCACCTTGGCGAGCCTGCGCGTCTGCTCGCCCAGCAGGCCGTGCGCGTCGAAGGTGAGGATCAGCCCGCGCACGGCCAGCGCCACCAGCAGCAGGTTGACGCCCACGATGGCGATCACCAGCAGCGATCGGCGCAGCCGGCCGCCGGGCAGCACGCGCTGCGCCAGCCGCACCAGCAGGCGCTCGGCCAGCACGTTGCCCAGGGTGACGACCAGCAGCGCCAGCGCGAGCGCGCCCAGCACCGGCGCGCGGTGCCCGGCCTCGGCGGCGCCCGCCGCGGCGTCCCGCAGCTCCTGCGCCAGCGGCTGCAGGCGCTCCACGTCGTCCGGCCAGGCGTCGGCGATGTCGCGCCAGAAATCGGCCGTCAGCGGCGAAGCGGCGCGCTCGGTGAGCTGGGCCTCGAAGTCCGCGCGGCGCTTGTTCAGCAGCTCGTTGGCGCGCTGCTGCGCGTCCACCACCACCAGCTTGGCGAGGCGGATGTCGGCATCGACCGCATTGCGCTCGCGGGTCAGGGCGGTGCGCTGGCGCGAGATGTCCGGGTCCTCGGTGGTGCCGCTGGCCGGCGCCGCGCCCAGCTCGCCCAGCCGGGCGTTGAGGTCGTTGAGCTGGCTGGTGCGCAGGGCGACGAATTTCTGCGCGCCGTCGGCAATGGTGGCGACCTGGCGCACCAGGCCGCGCGCCTCCTCGCCGGTGTCGGCGGACTTGGGCAGCTTGTCGAGCTGCGCGCGCAGCTCGGCGATGTCGGGCGGCGCCTCGGCCGACGCGGCCGCGGACGAGGCCAGCGAGGGCGAGGCCGGCTGCGCATGGGCCGCCGGGGCGCCCGGCCCGGCATGGGCGAGCAGCAGCGCCAGCGCCGCGGCCGGAAGCATGCCGGACAGGCGGGAGATCCAGTGCATCCGCCGCATCATAGGCGCCGGCTTTTCATGATCAAAAATGCCAGCAGCGCCCGTGGGGTGGGCGCGAATTGCTATGAAAAAAGGAGCGAAACGGCTTCAGCCCGCGGGCGGGAAGAGGTCCACTCGGTCGGTGATGATGCCGTCGGTGCCCAGGTCGATCAGGCGCTGCGCGGCCCATTCGTCGTTGACCGTGTAGCTCAGCAGGCGCAGGCCGGCGGCCTTGGCGGCGGCGACGCTGGCGGCGTCCCACAGCGCGTGGTTGCACACCACGGCGATGCAGCCCAGGGCCTTTGCCTCGTCCGGCCAGCCGGGGCGCAGCGCGTCCAGCAGCAGGCCGCGCGGCAATTGCGGCGCGGCCTCCTTCGCGGCGGCCAGCGCGTCGGGCTTGAAGGAAGTCAGAAGCGGCGGCACCGGCGCCGCGGTCCAGAGGCGGGCGGCCTCGCGCGCCACGGCGGTGCCGGTCTCGCGCTCGGTGCCGGGGGTGGGCTTGATCTCGATGTTGAGCAGCAGGCCGTTGGCCAGGCAGAAGCGCGCCAGCGCCGCCAGCGTGGGCAGCGGCTCGCCGGCGTGGCGGCGCGAGTGCCAGCCGCCCGCGTCGCGCTGCGACAGCGCGGACCAGGGCTGCTCGCCGGCGATGCCGGTGCCGTCGGTGGTGCGGTCCAGCGTCGCGTCATGCATCAGGAACACCACGCCGTCGCGGCTGAGCTTGGCGTCGCATTCGAACATGCGGTAGCCGTGCTCGGCGCCCAGGCGGAAGGCCGCCAGCGTGTTCTCGGGCGCCAGCCTGCCGGCGCCGCGGTGGGCGATCCAGCGGGGGTAGGGCCAGGCCGGCGCGGTCATTCCGCGCGCTTGCCGGAGCCCGCGTCGAACCAGTGCAGCTTGTCCTTGCGCGCCGACATGCGCACGGTGTCGCCGACCTTGGGCGCGAAGTTGCCTTCGTCGACGCGGGCGATGATCTGCTCGTCGCCGATGCGGCCGTAGACCAGCCGCTCGGCGCCCAGCAGCTCGACCTGCTCGACGTTGACGCTCCAGCCATCGGCCTCGCCCAGGGCGATGTGCTCGGGCCGGATGCCCAGGATGTGGCCGGTGCGCACGCCCGGCGCGGTCTTCAGCAGGTTCATCGGCGGCGAGCCGATGAAGCTGGCCACGAAGGTGGTGGCCGGGCGGTTGTAGACCTCCTCGGGCGTGCCGAACTGGTCCATCACGCCGGCGTTCATCACGATGATGCGCTGCGCCAGCGTCATCGCCTCGACCTGGTCGTGCGTGACGAACAGCGAGGTGATGCCCAGCTCGCGGTGCAGCTTCTGGATCTCCAGGCGGGTCTGGGCGCGCAGCTTGGCGTCCAGGTTCGACAGCGGCTCGTCGAACAGGAACACCTGCGGCTGGCGCACGATGGCGCGGCCCATCGCCACGCGCTGGCGCTGGCCGCCGGACAGCTCGCGCGGCTTGCGCTCCAGCAGGTGCGACAGCTCCAGGATCCTGGCCGCCTTGTCCACCCGCGTCTTGATCTCGGCCTTGGGCACCCCCTGGATCCGCAGCCCGTACGCCATGTTGTCGTAGTTGCTCATGTGCGGGTACAGCGCGTAGTTCTGGAACACCATGGCGATGTCGCGCTGGGCCGGCTCGATGTCGTTGACCACGCGGCTGCCGATGGCGATCTCGCCGGCGGAGATCTCCTCCAGCCCGGCGACCATGCGCAGCAGGGTGGACTTGCCGCAGCCCGAGGGCCCGACGATGACGACGAACTCGCCGTCCTTCACCTCGGCGCTCACGCCGTGGATGACCTGGTTGGCCTTCGCGCCCTTGCCGTAGCGCTTGATGACGTTGCGAAAGGAGATACCTGACATGGGGAAGTTGGGCGTTGAGCGTTGAGCGTTTGGCGTGGAGCCGGGGTTCGGGCTATTTCTCTGTATCGACCAGGCCCTTGACGAACCAGCGCTGCATCAGCACCACCACGATGGCGGGCGGGACCAGCGCCAGGATGGCGGTGGCCATGACCAGGTTCCAGTCCACCGCCGCGTCGCCCGAGGCGATCATGCGCTTGATGCCGATCACCACCGGGTACATGTCCTCGCTGGTGGTGGCCAGCAGGGGCCACAGGTACTGGTTCCAGCCGTAGATGAACTGGATGACGAACAGCGCCGCGATCGAGGTCTGCGACAGCGGCACCAGGATGTCCTTGAAGAAGCGCATCGGCCCGGCGCCGTCGATGCGCGCCGCCTCCACCAGCTCGTCGGGCACCGACAGGAAGAACTGCCGGAACAGGAAGGTGGCGGTGGCCGAGGCGATCAGCGGGATCGTCAGGCCGGCGTAGGTGTTGAGCATGTTCAGGTCGGCCAGCACCTTGTAGGTGGGCAGGATGCGCACCTCCACCGGCAGCATCAGCGTCACGAAGATCAGCCAGAACACGAGCTTCTTGAACGGGAAGCGGAAGTAGACGATGGCGAAGGCCGACAGCAGCGAGATGGCGATCTTGCCGATGCTGATGACCAGCGCCGTCACCAGGCTGATCCACATCATGCGGCCCACCACCACGCGGGCGCCCTGCGTGTCGGCGCCCACCAGCGCGGCGCTGTAGTTCTCGACCAGGTGGGCGCCGGGCACCAGCGGCATCGGCACCCGCAGGATCTCGTCGCGCGTGTGGGTGGAGGCGACGAAGGCCAGGTAGATCGGGAAGGCGATCAGCAGGATGCCCAGGATGAGCACCAGGTGCGACACGAAGGTCAGGCCGGGGCGGCGTTCAACCATGGCGGTGGCTCCGGGCGAAGAGGGAAGGGGCGCGGCGCATCAGTACTGGACCTTCTTCTCGACGTAGCGGAACTGGATCACGGTGAGCGCGATGACGATGACCATCAGCACCACCGACTGCGCCGCCGAGCCGCCCAGGTCGAGCGCCTTGAAGCCGTCGTGCCAGACCTTGTAGACCAGGATCGCGGTGTCGCGGCCCGGCCCGCCCTCGGTCGTGGCGTGCACGATGGCGAAGGTGTCGAAGAAGGCGTAGACCACGTTGATCACCAGCAGGAAGAAGGTGGTGGGCGACAGCAGCGGGAACTGGATGCTGAAGAAGCGCCGCAGCGGCCCGGCGCCGTCGATGGCGGCCGCCTCGATCAGCGCCTTGGGGATGGACTGCAGGCCGGCCAGGAAGAACAGGAAGTTGTAGGAGATCTGCTTCCACACGGCGGCCACCACGATGAGCGTGAGCGCCTGGTCGGAGTTGAGCAGGTGGTTCCAGTCCACGCCCATCCTGCGCAGCCAGTAGCTCACCACCCCGATGCTGGGCGAGAACATGAAGACCCACAGCACGCCCGCGATGGCCGGCGCCACGGCGTAGGGAATGATGAGGAAGGACTTGTAGAACAGGCTGCCGCGCAGGATGCGGTCGGCGAAGATGGCCAGCACCAGCGACAGCGCGATGCCGAAGCCCGCCACCAGCACCGAGAAGATGGCCGTGACCTTGAAGGACTCGATGTAGGCCGGGTCGTCGAACAGCGTTTTGAAGTTCTCCAGGCCGACGAAGGTGGTGGAGGTGCCGAAGGCATCCTCGGCCTGCATCGACTGCAGGATGGCCTGGCTGGCCGGCCAGAAGAAGAAGACCAGGATCACCGCCATCTGCGGTGCGATCAGCAGCCAGGGCAGCCAGCCGGATCGGAAGAGAACGCGTTTTTCCATGGGTAGGGACGCTTGCGATAAAAGACAACCCGCCGGCTGCTTGTGGCGCGCGGCGGGCTGCGAGTGTAGTGGGACGGGCGGCGGGTCGTCCGCCCGCGCCCTGGGGCGTCAGCCCTTGTTGGCTTTCTCGAAGCGCTCGAGCTGCTCGTTGCCGCGCTTGACGGCCGTGTCCAGCGCTTCCTTGGGCGACTTCTTGCCGGCCCAGATCTGCTCGGTTTCCTCGTCGATGATGGTGCGGATCTGCACGAAGTTGCCCAGGCGGATGCCGCGCGACTTGTCGGTGGTCTTGCGGATCATCTGCGTCACGGCCACGTCGGTGCCCGGCTTCTCCTTGTAGAAGCCCGAGTCCTCGGTCAGCTTGTAGGCGGCCATGGTGATGGGCAGGTAGCCGGTGCGCTTGTGGCTCTCGGACTGGACCTTGGCGTCGGACAGGAAGTCGAAGAACTTCGCCACGCCCTTGTAGTGGTCGGCCGCCTTGCCCGACATCACCCACAGGCTGGCGCCGCCGATCACGGTGTTCTGCGGCGCGCCCTTCACGTCGGGGTAGTAGGGGAGGGTGGAGATGCCGTAGGCGAACTTGGCGTCCTTGGCCACGCGGGCGTACAGGCCCGAGGAGCCGGTCATCATGGCGCATTCGCCGGAGGGGAAGGCGGCGTCGGGCGTGTTGTTGCGGCCCTTGTAGACGAAGGTGCCGTCCTTGGCCATCTTCGCCAGGTTCTCGAAGTGCTTGAGCTGCAGCGGCGAGTTGAAGACCAGGCGCGCCTTGGTGCCGCCGAAGCCGTTGTTCTCGGTGGCGAACAGGGTGTTGTGCCAGGCCGAGAAGCTCTCCAGCTGGGTCCAGCTCATCCAGCTGGTGGTGAAGGGGCACTTGTGGCCCGAGGCCTTCAGCTTGTCGGCCGCGGCGAACACCTCGGGCCAGGTCTTGGGCGCCTTCTCGGGGTCGAGCCCGGCCGCCTTGAAAGCGTCCTTGTTGTAGTAGAAGATGGTCGTCGAGCTGTTGAGCGGGAAGCTCAGCATCTGGCCGTTGGGCGCGGTGTAGTAGCCGGCCACGGCAGGCACGTAGGCGTTCTGGTCGAACTTGACGCCGCCCTGCTTCATCACCTCGGCCACCGGCTTGATGGCGCCCTTGGAGGCCATCATGGTGGCGGTGCCGACCTCGAACACCTGCAGGATGTCCGGCGCATTGCCGGCGCGGAAGGCGGCGATGGCGGCGGTCATCGACTCGTCGTACTGGCCCTTGTAGGTGGGCACGACCTTGTAGTCCTTCTGGCTCTCGTTGAACTGCTTGGACAGGTCGTTCACCCATTCGCCGAGCGGTCCGCTCATCGAGTGCCACCACTGGATCTCGGTCTGCGCCTGGGCCGGGACGGCAAAGGCGGCAGCCAGCGCCGCGGCGCCGGCAAGCATGTTGAATCGCATGCAAAAACTCCTGCTTGAAATGACAAAGCCGCGCATGCTATTGCCCTTGTGTGACAGCGCGGCGGCGGTCGTTTGTCGCACGGGCCGAGCCCGGCTGCGTAGCGGGGAAACCCTTTTTTGACATTGAGGCGGTGCAAGACCGCACCGCCAGTGTGCTGCAGCGCACCATGCTAGGCTGCGCACCCTTCTTCCTCCTCCCTTCCCCTCCATCCGCCGCCGCGCCATGACGATTGCCAAGACCTCCCTGGACAAAAGCAAGATCAAGTTCCTGCTGCTCGAGGGCATCCACCCCTCCGGCGTGGAGATCATCCAGGCGGCGGGCTACACCCAGGTGGAGCGGCTGCCGGGCGCGCTGGACGGCGAGGAGCTCAAGGCCCGCGTGGCCGACGTGCACTTCCTGGGCATCCGCTCGCGCACCCAGCTCACGCCCGAGGTCTTCGCCGCCGCGCGCAAGCTGGTGGCGGTGGGCGCCTTCTGCATCGGCACCAACCAGATCGACCTGGAGGCGGCGCGCGAGCACGGCGTGGCGGTGTTCAATGCGCCGTACTCCAACACCCGCTCGGTGGCCGAGCTGGTGCTGGCCGAGGCGATCCTGCTGCTGCGCGGCGTGCCCGAGAAGAGCGCCGTGGCGCATCGCGGCGGCTGGCTCAAGAGTGCCGACAACGCCTTCGAGATCCGCGGCAAGACGCTGGGCATCGTGGGCTACGGCTCGATCGGCGCGCAGCTGTCGGTGCTGGCCGAGGCGCTGGGCATGCAGGTGGTCTTCTACGACGTGGTGACCAAGCTGCCGCTGGGCAACGCGCGCCAGGTGCGCAGCCTGAACGAGCTGCTGGGCGCGGCCGACATCGTGAGCCTGCACGTGCCGGAGCTGCCCTCCACGCAGTGGATGATCGGCGAGGCGCAGATCGCCGCCATGAAGCCGGGCGCCATCCTCATCAACGCCTCGCGCGGCACGGTGGTCGAGATCGAGCCGCTGGCCGCCGCCATCAAGGCGAAGAAGCTGCTCGGTGCGGCCATCGACGTCTTCCCGGCCGAGCCCAAGAGCAACAAGGACGAGTTCGTCTCGCCCCTGCGCGGGCTGGACAACGTGATCCTCACGCCGCACATCGGCGGCTCGACGATGGAGGCGCAGGCCAACATCGGCGTCGAGGTGGCCGAGAAGCTGGTGAAGTACAGCGACAACGGCACCACCACCAGCAGCGTGAACTTCCCCGAGGTGGCGCTGCCCGCGCACCCCGGCAAGCACCGCCTGCTGCACGTGCACCGCAACGTGCCGGGCGTGCTGTCGGCCATCAACCGCGTGTTCGCCGACACCGGCATCAACATCTCGGCGCAGTACCTGCAGACCAACGAGAAGGTGGGCTACGTGGTCACCGACATCGACGCCGGCTCGTCCGAGGCGGCGCTGGAGAAGCTGGCGCAGGTGCCGGGCACCATCCGCAGCCGCGTGCTGTTCTAGCCGCGCCGGGCGCCCTTCACAGCGCCTTCAGCCGGGTCGTGTCGACCTGGGCCGAGCGGGCCAGCGCCATGCGGCCCATCACCTCCTGGCACGAGTCGGTGATGATCTTGCGCATGGTGCGCTCGGCGCCGTCGGCGTCCTGCCGGCGCATGCACGCGAACATGTGCTCGTAGTCGTGCAGGGCGGCTTCGCGCCGCTCGTGCGAGGTGTAGTCCAGCGGCGCGGGCGTCACCCACAGCATCTGCCAGATGGTGTCGTGCGGCAGGTTGCGGTAGGTCAGCGCCACCTGACGGCTGTCGCAGGCCTGCACCAGGCCGGTGGCGATGCGGCCGATGGCCTTGACGAAATCGACCAGCGAGGGCTGCTCCGCGGCCTGGACCTGCTGCAGTTCCTTCAGCCGCAGCTCCACCCGCTCCAGGGGCGTGCGGTCCGTTTGCAGCGCGACATAGCGCACCACGAGCGACAGCAGCACGCCGCGGATGTTGAACATGTCGATCACGTCGTCGAAGACCACGCCGACGGCGAAGGTGCCGCGCCGGGGCGTGATGTCCACCAGGCCCTGCTTCTGCAGCTCGCGCAGCGCATCGCGCACCGGCCCGCGGCTCACCGAGAACTGATCGGCCACGTCCTGCTCCACGATGCGGGAGCCGCCCGGGCAGTCGCCGCTCAGGATGGCGCGCCCCAGGTGCTGGGCGATCTGCTCGGCAGGGGTCAGGGCCTTCAGGCGCACCGGGCGCAGTGCCTGATAGGGCGGGGGCAAAGCATCGAAAAGCGCGCTCATCACCAAGCTGTCGTGTGTGGACTCGAAGGCCCGGATTTTGTCTCGGGTGTGACATGCCCTAGGGGTTAGTCCGTGGCGGGGATGCCTCTCGCGCTTCTATATTGTCAACAAGTGACAGTTAACACAAGACAAGCAAACCCGGCCGGGCTGGCGCGGCGGGCAAAAGCCTCGATTCCATGAAGAAACTGCTGATTGCCAACCGCGGCGAGATCGCGATGCGCCTGGTGCGCGCGGCGCGCGACCTGGGCCTGCAGACCGTGGCGGTCTATGCGACGGACGACGCCGCCTCCCCCCACCACGGGCTGGCGGACGAGGCCGTCGCCCTGGACGGCGCCGGCGCGCGCGCCTACCTCGACATCGCCGCCGTCGTCGCCGCCGCACGCGGCACGGGCTGCGACGCCGTGCACCCCGGCTATGGCTTCCTGAGCGAGCGGGAGGACTTCGCCGCCGCCTGCGCCGAGGCCGGCCTGGTCTTCGTCGGCCCGCAGGTCGAGCACCTGGGCCTGTTCGGCGACAAGTCGCGCGCGCTGCAGCTGGCGGTGCAGTGCGGGGTGCCGGTGATGCCGGCCACGCGGGGCGGCGCCTCGCTCGAGGAGATCGCGGCCTTCCTGGCGGCGCAGGGCGGCGCCGGCGTGGTCATCAAGGCGGTCGGCGGCGGCGGCGGCCGCGGCATGCGCCTGGTCCACGGCCATGACGAACTGGCGCAGGCCTACGCGCGCTGCCAGTCCGAGGCGCGCTCGGCCTTCGGCATCGACGCGCTCTATGCCGAGCGGCTGGTGCGCCGCGCGCGCCACATCGAGGTCCAGGTCCTGGGCGACGGCCGCGAGGTCATGGCCCTGGGCGAGCGCGACTGCAGCCTGCAGCGGCGCTTCCAGAAGCTGGTGGAGATCGCCCCCAGCCCGGCGCTGGACGACGGCCTGCGCCGACGCATCATCGACGCCGCGCTGCGCATGGCGCGCCAGGTGGGCTACCGCAGCCTCGGCACCTTCGAGTTCCTGGTCGACGAGGAGGCGGCGGACGGCTCCTTCATCTTCATCGAGGCCAACCCGCGCCTGCAGGTCGAGCACACCATCACCGAGCAGGTCACCGGGCTGGACCTGGTCGGCCTGCAGCTGGGCATCGCCGCCGGCCGCAGCCTGCGCGAGCTGGGGCTGGACCCCGACCACCCGCCGCGCCCGCGTGGCCATGCCATCCAGCTGCGCATCAACGCCGAGACGCTGGACGCGCAGGGCGTGGCGGGCATGGCCACGGGGCGGATCGAGCGCTTCGAGCTGCCCGCCGGCCCCGGCGTACGCGTCGACACGCACGGCTACCCGGGCTATTCGCCTTCGCCCAACTACGACACCCTCCTGGCCAAGCTGATCATCAGCGCCAGCGGGCCGGACTTCCGCGACGCCGTGCACCGCACGCGCCGGGCGCTGGCCGAGCTGTCGATCGACGGGCTGGCCACCAACGCGGACCTGCTGCGCGCGCTGGTCGAGCGCGAGGAGTTCGAGACGCAGGCGGCGGTCCACACGCGCCACTTCGAGTCCATCCTCCCCGAGCTGCTGGAGCGCGCCCGGGCGCTGGGCCGGGCCCGCCCGGTGCAGGCGGCGCCCGTCGCGCAGGCCGTGGCCGCCGGGCGCGAGGAGGAAGAAGCCGTGGACGCCGACCTGCACGCCGTCCGCGCGCCGATGGCCGGCCGCGTGCTCGAGGTGTCGGTGCAGGTGGGCGATGCGGTGCATGCCGGCCAGGCCGTGGCCGTGCTCGACGCGATGAAGATGGAGCACGTCATCGCCGCCGACGGCGACGGCCGCGTGCTCGAGCTGCGCGTGGCGCCCGGCACGCAGGTGGGCCAGGCGCAGGTGCTGGCGGTGCTGGAGCCGGCCGAGCTGGGCGCGCGCGCCGCCGACGCCGCCCAGCGCGGCGACCCGCGCGCCGTGCGGCCCGACCTGCAGCGCCTGCTGGACCGCGAGCGCTTCCTGTACGACGACGCGCGGCCGGAAGCGGTGGCACAGCGCGCCGCGCGCGGCCAGCGCACCGCGCGCGCCAACATCGCCGACCTGTGCGACGCGGGCAGCTTCGTCGAGTACGGCGCCCTGGCGGTGGCCGCGCAGCGCAGCCGCCGCGCCATCGACGACCTGATCCGCAACACGCCGGCCGACGGCATGGTCACCGGCGTCGGCACCATCAACGCCGCGCTGCCGGGCATCGAGCGCACGCGCTGCGCCGTGCTGTCCTACGACGCCACCGTGCTGGCCGGCACGCAGGGCAAGCGCAACCACGCCAAGACCGACCGGATGCTCGAAGTGGCCCTGCGCCACCGCCTGCCCACGGTGCTGTTCGCCGAAGGCGGCGGCGGGCGCCCCGGCGACGTCGACGTGCCCTCGGTCGCCGGCCTGTGGCTCGACACCTTCGCCGCCTTCGGACGCCTCAGCGGCCAGGTGCCGGTGGTCGGCATCGCCTCGGGCCGCTGCTTCGCCGGCAACGCGGCGCTGCTGGGCTGCAGCGACGTGATCATCGCCACCCGCAACGCCAATATCGGCATGGCCGGGCCGGCCATGATCGAGGGCGGCGGCCTGGGCGTGTTCCGGCCGGAGGACATCGGCCCGGCGCCGGTGCAGTACGCCAACGGCGTGATCGACCTGCTGGTGGACGACGAGGCCGCCGCCGTCGCCGCCGCGAAGCACTATGTCTCGATGTTCCAGGGCCGCCTGTCGCAGTGGGAGGCGCCGGACCCGCTGCTGCTGCGCGGCGTCGTGCCCGAGAACCGGCTGCGCTCCTACGACACGCGCGCCGCCCTGCACGGCATCGCCGACGTGGGCAGCGTGCTGGAGCTGCGCGGCGGCTTCGGCGCCGGCATCCACACCGCGCTGGCGCGCATCGAGGGCCACCCGGTCGGCGTGATCGCCAACAACCCGCGCCACCTGGGCGGCGCCATCGACCCCGACGCGGCCGACAAGGCCACCCGCTTCCTGCAGCTGTGCGACGCCCACGGGCTGCCGGTGGTGTCGCTGGTCGACACCCCGGGCTTCATGGTCGGGCCGGAGGTCGAGCAGCAGGCGCAGGTGCGCCACGTGTGCCGCCTGTTCGTCGCCACGGCCCGCCTGCGCGTGCCGCTGCTGTCGGTGGTGCTGCGCAAGAGCTACGGGCTGGGCGCCATGGCCATGGTGGCCGGCAGCACGCGCAGCCCCACCTTCGCCGTCTCCTGGCCCACCGGCGAGTTCGGCGGCATGGGCCTGGAAGGCGCGGTGCGCCTGGGCTTCCGCAAGGAGCTGGAGGCGGCCGCCGAAGGGCCGGAGCGCGACGCGCTCTACCAGCGCCTGGTGGACCAGATGTACGAGCGCGGCCAGGCCATGAACGCGGCCGAGTTCCTCGAGATCGACGCCGTGATCGACCCGGCGCAGACGCGGCGCTGGGTGCTGGCCGGGCTGGAGGCGGCCCGCCAGGGCGCCGCCGTGCCCGCGGCGGCAGCCCGCTTCGTCGACACCTGGTGAGGCGCGACGCACGACACATCCCCCTGCCGCCGCGGCGGCGACACGACCCGGAAGGAGACAGAGAGAGATGACGCAAGCAACCTCGATGCGCCTGAGCACCTGGACGATGGCGCTGGCCGTGGCCGGCGGCGCCGCCGGCGCGGCGCAGGCCCAGGCCGTGGGCCCCGACACCGTGGTGGCGGCCTTCGCCGCCGAGTCCACCACGCTCGACCCGATCAAGATCTCGGCCGGCGTGGACCACTACTTCATCGGCCAGATGTTCGAGATGCTGGTGCGCCCCAACGCCGAGCTCAAGCGCGAGAACTGGCTGGCCGAGCACTGGGAGCTCAAGAACGGCGCGGACGGCAAGCCGGTCGTCGAGGTGCGCCTGCGCAAGGGCGTGAAGTTTCACAACGGCGACCCGCTGACCGCCGAGGACGTGGCGTTCTCGTGGAAGCGCCAGAGCGACCCGAAGAGCAGCTTCTTCTCGTACCTGGTCGCGTCGGTGGAGCGCGTCGAGGTGGTCGACCCGCTCAACCTGAAGATCCACTTCAAGCGGCCCGACGCCTCCTTCATCGTCGGCGGCCTGCAGATCTGGGTGATGCCCAGGAAGTACATCGAGAAGGTCGGCGAGGAGGAGTTCGCGCGCAAGCCGGTGGGCACGGGCCCGTGGAAGTTCGTCTCGCGCACCGTCAAGGACGAGCTGAAGCTGGAGGCCTTCGACGACTACTGGAACAAGAAGAACCGGCCGACGGCGAAGAACCTGGTCATCAAGGTCATCCCCGAGGACATGACGCGCGTGAGCGCCTTCAAGACCGGCAAGGTCGACTGGCTGGACAACGTGCCGCCGGCGCAGATCGAGGAGGTCAAGAAGATGCCGGGCGTGAAGACGGCCACGGTGATCAGCGGCAACAACCTGTTCATCAACTTCCCCTCGCACCTGCCCAACTCGCCCTTCAGGAACGCCAAGGTGCGCGAGGCCGCCGCGCACGCCGTCGACGTGGACGCCATCGTCAAGCGCGTGCTGTTCGGCCAGGGCGAGCGCTACGCGCAGGTGGGCAAGGGCGAGGCCGGCTACGACCCGGCGCTCAAGCCCTACGCCTACGACCCCAAGCGCGCCCGCGAGCTGCTCAAGGAGGCCGGCTTCCCCAACGGCTTCGAGACGCCCTGCTACAACCTCACGACGCCGCGCGAGCCCAACATCAAGGAAGTGGGCGAGGCCATGTTCGCCTACCTGTCGGCGGTGGGCATCCGCTGCCAGGTGCGCAACCTCGAGTACGGCGCCTGGATCTCGCTGGGCAAGCGCGCCCGCTCCGGCCCGCCGGAGATGGACGGGGTGATCAGCTGGATGTGGTCGCAGGGCCTGCCCGGCGACCCGGGCACCGCCTGGCTGGGCCACATGCACAGCTACCAGGCCGGCACCGGCTTCGGCACCTACTCCTACGACGCCGACCCCGAGATGGACGCCCTGCTGGAGCAGCAGAGCCAGACCATGGACGCGGCCGCGCGCGAGGCGCTGCTCAAGAAGATCGCCGTGCTCAAGCAGGAGCGCGTGCTGGGCGGCGTGCCGACCTACCGGCCGCTGGTCACCTTCGCCTGGCGCGACAAGCTGGACTTCACGCCCTGGCCGGTGCGCGACTACTGGCGCGTGTTCCAGGAGGTGGGCTGGAAGAAGCCCTGAGCGCCTGACCGCCACCCGCCACCGCCAGAAGAAGACGACGCCCCATGCACATCCTCCGACGCCTGCTGCAGGGCCTGGTCAGCGTCCTGGGCGCCAGCGTGATCATCTTCGCCATCTCCCGGCTCTCGGGCGACCCGGTGACGCTGATGCTGCCGCCCGACGCGCCGCCGGAGTCCATCCAGGCGCTGCGCGCCCACCTCGGGCTGGACCAGCCGGTGCTCACGCAGTACCTGTACTTCCTCGGCCACGCGCTGGTGGGGGACTTCGGCAACTCCTACCGCTGGCAGGTGCCGGCGCTGCAGCTGATCCTGGAGCGCCTGCCGGCCACCATCGAGCTGGCCATCGCCGCGCTGGTGTTCAGCGTCGCCATCGCCGTGCCCTTCGGCGTGCTGTCGGCGGTGCACCGCGGCGGCTGGTTCGACCGCATCGGCAAGGCCTTCGCCATGCTCGGGCAGGCCATGCCGAACTTCTGGATCGGCCTGCTGCTGATCCTGCTGTTCGCGGTGCAGCTGCAGTGGCTGCCCGCCTTCGGCCGCGAGTCGCCGGCCAGCCTGGTGCTGCCGGCCATCGCGCTGGGCTGGTACCCGGTGGCGGCGCAGACGCGCGTGGTGCGCTCGGCCATGCTCGACGCGCTGGACAGCGACTACCTGCGCATGGGCCGCGCCCTCGGCGTGCCGGAGCGGGTGCTGGTGTGGAAGTACGCCCTGCGCAACGCGGCGGTGCCGCTGGTCACCATCCTCGGCGTGTACTTCGCGGCGATGCTGGGCGGCGCCTTCGTGGTGGAGGTGATCTTCGCCTGGCCCGGCGTCGGCCGCACGGTGGTGGAGGCGGTGTTCTCGCGCGACTTCCCGGTCGTGCAGGCCGGCGTGCTGCTGACCTCCGTGCTGTTCGTGGTGTCGAACCTGCTGGTGGACATCAGCTACACCCTGATCGACCCGAGGATCCGCCATGGCTGAGGCGATGCGCACGACCCCGTCCCCGATGCCGGCCGCCGCCTGGTGGCGCGGCGTCCGCTGGGGCGGCCTGCCCTGGTTCTCCATCGCCGTCATCGCCGTGCTGCTCGTGTGCGCCGTCGGCGGCGAGTCCATCCTGCCGCACGACCCGAACGGGCTCGACCTGGGCCTGGCCTTCAAGCCGCCGGCGGGGCTGGAGGGCAGCGAGCCGGGCTACCTGCTGGGCACCGACAACCTCGGCCGCGACGTGCTCTCGCGCATCATGGCCGGCACGCGCGTGTCGCTGCTGGTGGCGCTGTACGCCATCGTCATCTCGGGCGGCATCGGCACGGTGGTCGGCATGGTGGCGGGCTACTTCGGCGGGCGCGTCGATGCGCTGCTGATGCGGCTGGTGGACATCCAGATGTCGATCCCCTCGCTCGCGCTGGCCCTGGTGCTGGCGGCCGTGCTCGGGCCCGGCTTCGAGACGGTGGTGATCGTGATCGTCGTCACCTACTGGACCTGGTATGCGCGCATCGTGCGCGGCGAGGTGTTCTCGCTCAAGGAGCGCGACTACGTGGCCCTGGCCAAGGTGGCCGGCTGCAGCACCTTCACCATCCTGCGCCGGCACCTGCTGCCCAACGTGTTCAACACCCTGCTGGTGCTGGCCACGCTGCAGATCGGCCAGGTCATCATCTTCGAGGCCTCGCTCAGCTTCCTCGGCCTGGGCATCCAGCAGCCGGACGTCTCGTGGGGGCTGATGCTGGCCGACGCGCGCAACTACATCAGCAACGCGTGGTGGGTCATCACCCTGCCGGGCCTGGCCATCATGCTGACCTGCCTGGCCTCCAACCTGCTGGGCGACTGGCTGCGCGACAGGCTCGACCCGCGAAGGAGGCAGCTGTGACGCAAGCCGTTCCCCAGATGGCAGCGGCGCCCGCCGGCGCGCCGGGCAAGGCGCCGATGCTCTCGGTGCAGGGCCTGAAGACCTGGCTGACGCTGCGCCGCGGCGTGGTGCGCGCGGTCGACGGCGTGGACCTGCACCTGCACGAGGCCGAGACGCTGGGCGTGGTCGGCGAGTCGGGCTCGGGCAAGACGATGACGCTGCTGTCGATCATCCGCCTGCTGCCGCGCCAGGGCGGCGTCAGCGTGCAGGGCCGCATCGAGCTGGACGGCGTGAACCTGCTCGAGCTGCCCGAGAAGCGCATGGCGGCCGAGTACCGCGGCCGCAGGATCTCCATGATCTCGCAGGACCCGCTGACCTCGCTCAACCCCGTCTACACCGTCGGCGACCAGGTCGGCGCGCCGCTGCGCCACCACGGCCTGGCGCGCGGCCGGCAGGACGAGCGGCGGCAGGTGGTGGACGTGCTCTCGCGCGTGCGCATCCCCTCGCCGGAGCAGCGGCTGGACGACTACCCGCACCAGTTCAGCGGCGGCATGCGCCAGCGCGTCGTCACCGGCGCCGCCATCGCCTGCGCGCCGCGCCTGCTGGTGGCCGACGAGCCGACCAGCGCGCTGGACGTGACCATCCAGGTGCAGATGATGGGCCTGATGCGGCGGCTACAGGAGCAGACCGGCGTGGGCATCATCTTCGTCACGCACGACCTGGGCGTGGCCGCGGGCCTGTGCCACCGCATCGCCGTCATGTACGGCGGCCGGGTGGTCGAGACGGCCGACGTGCGCACGCTGTACCGGCACCCGGCGCATCCGTACACGCAGGCGCTGTTCGCCTCGATGCCCAGCTTCGAGGGGCGGCGCCAGCGGCTCTTCGCCATCCCCGGCGCGCCGCCCAGCCTGATCGATCCGCCCCAGGGCTGCCGCTTCGCCGCGCGCTGCCCGCAGCGCATGCCGCGCTGCGACGAGGCCTATCCGCCCCTGCGCGACCTGGGCGGCGGCCACCAGGTGGCCTGCTGGCTGCACGCCCAGAACTGAAGAACGGAGACGCCATGCTGCTCGAAGTGCAGGACCTGAAGAAGCATTTCCCGGTGCGCCAGTCCGGCGGCAAGGGGCTGGTGCGCGCGGTGGACGGCGTGAGCTTCGGTGTCGAGGCGGGCCAGACCTTCGCGCTGGTGGGCGAGTCGGGCTGCGGCAAGACCTCGATCGCCAGGCTGCTGCTGCTGCTGGAGCGGCCGACGCACGGCCGCATCCTGTTCGACGGGCAGGACGTGCTGGCGCTCGGGCGCCGGGGGGTGCACGCCTACCGGAGGCAGGTCCAGGCGGTGTTCCAGGACCCGTCCTCCTCGTTCAACCCGCGCCTGCGCGTGTCGACCGTGCTGGCCGAGCCCATCATCGCCCACGAGGGCTGGGGCGTGCTGCGCGACCGCGCGGCACTGCGCCGGCGGCTGGCCGAGCTGCTGGACATCGTCGGCCTGCCGGCCGGGGCGATGGACCTGTACCCGCACGAGTTCAGCGGCGGCCAGCGCCAGCGCATCGCCGTGGCGCGTGCGCTGGCGCTGCGGCCGCGCCTGCTGGTGCTGGACGAGCCGACTTCCGCGCTCGACGTCTCGATCCGCGCCCAGATCGTCAACCTGCTGTCGGACATCCAGCGCGACTTCGGCCTGGCCTACGTGGTGATCGCGCACGACCTGGCGCTGGTGCGGCACTTCAGCACGGTGGTCGGCGTGATGTACCTGGGCCGCATGGTCGAGAGCGGCGCGAGCGAGGAGGTCTTCGACGCGCCGGCCCACCCCTACACCCAGGCCCTGCTGGGCTCCGCGCCGCGGCCCGATCCCGACCACCAGCCCAGTGAGGGCCTGATCCTGGGCGAGATCGGCAGCGCGCTGCACCCGCCCCCGGGCTGCCGCTTCCATCCGCGCTGCCCGCGCGCCATGGCGGTGTGCGCCCGGCAGGAGCCCCGCCCCGTCGCCGTGCCGACGGGCCAGGTCGCCACCTGCCACTTGCTCGACGAGCCGGAGCCGATCCCCGCATGACCGCCATGACGCCCGAAGAACGAAGCTACTTCCAGGACCTCGAAGCACAGCACCGCGCGCGCTGGCCCGCCGGGCTGCCGGCGCAGCCCTGCTACCCGCACGGCGAGATCGCCCTGAGCGACTGCCTGCGCGCCTGGGCCCGCCAGCGGCCGGAGCAGCTGGTGCTGATCTTCTACGGCCGCCGCATGTCCTTCGCCGAGCTGGACGCGCAGAGCGACCGCTGCGCCGCGCTGCTGCACGCGCACGGCGTGCGCGCCGGCGACCGGGTGGCCGTCATCCTCGGCAACTGCCCGCAGTTCCTGATCGCCTTCTACGGCATCCTCAAGCTCGGTGCGGTCTACGTGCCGGTGAACCCGCTGTTCAAGGAGGCCGAACTGGTGCACGAGCTGGGCGATGCCGGGGCCCGAGTCGCCATCGCGCTGGACAGCTATGCGCCGCTGCTGATGTCGGTGAAGGAGCGCCTGGGCCTGGGCACCGTCTTCACCACCGCGCTGGGCGAGCTGCTGCCCGCGCAGCCGGAGATCGCGCTGCCGCCCGGCCTGGATGCGCCCCATCAGCCGGTCGAAGGCACGCTGGCCTTCCTGCCGGCGCTGGAGGCCTGCCGCGAGCCCGCGCCCGGACATGCGGCTGACCTGGACGCGGTCGCCGCGCTCAACTACACCGGCGGCACCACCGGCCTGCCCAAGGGCTGCATCCACACCCAGCGCGACATGGTCTACACGGCGGCCACCAGCAACACCGTGGGCGGCCTGATTTCGCCCGAACGCCCCGCGGCGGACCCGGCCGACATCACCCTCAACTTCCTGCCGATGTTCTGGATCGCCGGCGAGAACGCCGGCCTGATCAACCCGGTGTTCACCGGCGGCACGATGGTGCTGCTGGCGCGCTGGGACGCGCTGGCGGTGATGCAGGCCATCGACCGCTACCGCGTGCGACGCTGCTTCCTGCTGGTGGACAACGCGCTGGAGATCATGGAGCACCCGCAGCTCGCGCAGCACGACCTGCGCTCGCTGCAGACCACCCGCGTGGCCTCCTTCGTGCGCAAGATCTCGGTCGACTACCGGCGCCGCTGGCACGCGCTGACCGGCGCCGTCATGGCCGAGGGCTCCTGGGGCATGACCGAGACGCACACCAGCGACACCTTCACCCTCGGCATGCAGGAGGACGACCAGGACCTGCGCGGCCGACCCGGCTTCGTCGGCCTGCCGGTGCCCGGCACCTTCATCAAGATCTGCGACTTCGACACCGGCGCGCTGCGCCCGCAGGGCGAGGAGGGCGAGATCGTGGTGCGCACGCCCTCGCTCTTCAAGGGCTACTGGCAGCGGCCCGAGGCCACGGCGGAGGCGATCCGCGACGGCTGGTTCCACACCGGCGACATCGGCGCCTACGACGAGCAGGGCTGCCTGCACTACCTCGGCCGTCGCAAGGAGATGCTGAAGGTGCGCGGCATGAGCGTCTTCCCGACCGAGATCGAGGCGCTGATCTGCCTGCACCCCGCCGTGCTGGGCGCCGCCGTCGTCGGCCGGCCCGACGAGGACAAGGGGCAGGTGCCGGTGGCCTTCGTCCGGCTGCGGCCGGAGGCGGCGGATTGCGACGCGGCCGCCCTCCAGGCCTGGTGCCGCGAGCAGATGGCGACCTACAAGGTGCCCGAGGTGCGCGTCGTGGCCGAGTGGCCGATGACGGCCACCGGCAAGATCAAGAAGCACGAGCTGCAGGCCCAGGCGGAGCAGCCGGGGCGCTGACGCCTCACCGGCCGCCGCACAGCCAGGCGGCCGCCTGCAGCGCCACCGCCATCCCGGCGCCCCCGTAGCCGCGCAGCAGGCCGGCCGCGCACAGCGCCAGCGCCGCCAGGCCGAGCCATTTCGCGCCGGCCTTCATGCCGGCTGCGCCGCCAGGCCGGCCCGCGGCTCGCGCACCGGCAGGTTGGCCGCCGCCGACACCAGCCCCAGCACGCAGGCCAGCGTCCACACCAGCGCGTAGCTGCCGGTCGCGTCGAACACCAGCCCGCCCAGCCACACGCCCAGGAAGCTGCCGACCTGGTGCCAGAGGAAGGCGAAGCCGAACAGCGTGGTGATGTAGCGCATGCCGAACAGCTGGCTCAGCAGCCCGTTGGTCAGCGGCAGCGTGGCCAGCCACAGGAAGCCCATCGCGGCCGCGAACAGGTAGACCGACAGCGCCGTGGTGGGCAGGCTCACGAACAGCGCGATGGCCAGCGTGCGCGCCGCGTAGAGCGCCGCCAGCAGGCGCTTGCGCTGCCAGCGCGCGGCCCAGGCGCCGAAGAGGTAGGTGCCGGCCACGTTGGCCAGCGCCACCAGGCCCAGCGCCGTGGCCGCCACCTGCGGCCCCAGCCCGCGGCCCGCCAGGTAGGCCGGCAGGTGCGTCGCGATGAAGGCCAGGTGGAAGCCGCAGGACAGGAAGCCCAGCCCGACCAGCCAGAAGTCGCGGTCGCCGAAGGCCTGGCGCAAGGCGGTGCGCAGGGCCGGCTGCGGCGACTGCATCGCCGGCGCCGCGGAGGGAGCGGGCTGCCCGGCGGCCAGCGCCAGCGGCAGCATCGCGGCCAGCAGCGCGGCCATGAGCAGGACGGTGCTCGACCAGCCCCAGGCGTCGATCAGCCGCTGGTTCAGCGGCAGCATCGCGAACTGGCCCGCGGCGCCGAAGGCGCCCACGATGCCCAGCGCGCGCGGGCGCTGCGCGTCGCTCACGGCCTTGCCGGCCGCGCCGTAGACGATGCCGAAACCCGTGCCGCTGAGCCCCAGGCCCACCAGCACGCCGGCCGTCGCGGCGAAGGCCCAGCCGCTGGCCGCGAAGGGCATCAGCGCCAGGCCGGCCACGTAGAGCAGGGCGCCGCCCAGCATCACGCGGCGCGGGCCGTGCTGGTCGGCCAGCATGCCGCTGAAGGGCTGGGCCAGGCCCCACACCAGGTTCTGCAGCGCGATGGCGAAGGAGAAGGTGGCGCGGTCCCAGTCGAAGCTGCCCGTGACCGGCAGCATGTAGAGCCCGAAGGCGTGGCGCTGGCCCACGCTGAGGAACAGCACCAGCCCGGCGCAGGCGATGAGCCAGGCGGTCCGGCGGTCGAGCCGTGTGGGCGGGGAAGGGGGATGATGCGGGGCTGTCATGGTGTGGCGCCGATTCTGGGAAGGGCGACCACGCCGTGGCGCGACAAATTCTCAGGGCTACCATTCCCGCACCGCATGACCTTGCTCCCCAGCGCCGCCGACCTGCTCCTGCGCAGCCTGTCGCTCGATGCCCTGCGCGGCTTCGAGCGGGCCGCGCGTTTGCAGAGCTTCACCGCCGCCGCCGACGACCTGAGCCTGACCCAGTCGGCCGTCAGCAAGCAGGTCAAGGCGCTGGAGGACACGCTGGGCGTGCCGCTCTTCGTGCGCGGCGCCCGCGGCCTGAGCCTGACCGGGGAGGGCGCCCTCCTGCTCGAGGGCGTGAGCGACGCGCTGGCGCGGCTGGCCGGGGTCGTCGACCGCCTGCAGCGCGGCGGCAGCCTGGCGCGGGCGTGCGTCGCGGTCACGACCTCGCCCTCGTTCGCCAGCCTGTGGCTGGTGCCGCGGCTGGCCGATTTCCAGGCCCGGCACCCGGATGTCGACATCGGCATCGACAGTTCCACGCAGAGCCTGCCGCTCGAGCGCGCCGGGGTGGACGTGGCGATCCGCCTCACGCGCGCCGAAGACCTGCCCGCCGGCGAGACGCCGCTGCTGCGCCAGCGTGCCATGCTGGTCGCCACGCCCGAGCTGGCCGCGCGCATCGCCACGCCGGCCGACCTGGCGGCGCACCCGCTGCTGGTGTTCAGCCAGGCCGGCGAACGCTTCGCACAGCTGTCGTGGACGCGCTGGCACCAGCGCCTGGGCGTGAACGCACCGGCGACCCAGGCACGCTCGCACTTCTCGCAGTACGAGGACCTGCTGCGCGCCTGCGCCCAGGGCATGGGCGTGGCCATCGGGCTGACGCCGCTGGTGGCGCCGCGCCTGGCGAGCGGCGAACTTGCGGTGGTGCTGCCCGCACACGCCGTGGACGGGCCCTTCTACCGCCTGCTGGTGGCGCCGGCCGGCGCGGCGCGGGCGGAGGTGCAGGCCTTCTGCGACTGGCTGCGCGAGGCGATGGCGGCCGCGGCAGAAGGCGGCTGACGCGCGCGCCGCTCCGCCGGCGCCGGCGGCGTGGCGCGACCCGCGTCCCGTCCGTGGAAGGTGCTATGTTTTTCGTAGCGCACTGCGCTTCCGGACGCTGCACTCCGCCGCCCCGGCAGGTGGGGCGGCCCGTCCCGATGCCCCGCGCCGGCGCCCTGGCCGCCCCCGGGAACTAAAATCCCCGCCCCGGTACGAGGGCGCGCGGCGCCCCGCCGAGGCGCTTCCCCCCGATGAATGCCCCGACCGCGTTGAACGCGCTGCTGTCGCAGGCCGCCGAGCCGGCGCGCCTGCGCGAGATCCCGTACAACTACACCAGCTTCTCCGACCGCGAGATCGTGATCCGCCTGCTGGGCGGCCGCGGCTGGGAGCTGCTGCAGAGCCTGCGCGACGAGCGCCGCACCGGCCGCTCCGCCCGCATGCTGTACGAGGTGCTGGGCGACATCTGGGTGGTGCAGCGCAACCCCTATTTGGTCGACGACCTGCTGGACACTCCGCGCCGCCGCGGCCAGCTGGTGGAGGCCCTGCGCCACCGCCTGGGCGAGGTGCAGAAGCGCCGCACGCCGGACGCCGATGCCCAGCGCGACGCCCTGGTCGGCGAGCTGTGCGCGCTGGCCCAGGCCGCGGTGGAGGCCTTCGACCGTTCCTTCGACGAGATCGCCGCGCTGCGCCGCCAGGCGCGCAAGGTGCTGGGCCGGCTGACGGCCAGGGACAACATCAAGTTCGACGGCCTTTCGCGCGTGGCGCACGTCACCGACGCCACCGACTGGCGCGTGGAGTACCCCTTCGTCGTGCTCACGCCCGACACCGAGGCCGAGATGGCGAAGCTGGTGGCCGGCTGCTTCGAGCTGGGCCTGACCATCATCCCGCGCGGCGGCGGTACCGGCTACACCGGCGGCGCGATCCCGCTGACCTGGAAGAGCGCCGTCATCAACACCGAGAAGCTGGAGGCGATGACCGAGGTCGAGATGAAGTCGCTGCCCGGCCTGGACGCCGAGGTGCCGACCATCTGGACCGAGGCTGGCGTGGTCACGCAGCGCGTGGCCGACGCGGCCGAGCGCGCGGGCTACGTCTTCGCGGTCGACCCGACTTCGGCCGAGGCCTCCTGCGTGGGCGGCAACGTCGCCATGAACGCCGGCGGCAAGAAGGCCGTGCTGTGGGGCACGGCGCTGGACAACCTCGCCTCCTGGCGCATGGTCACGCCGCAGGCCGAGTGGCTGGAGGTCACGCGCATCGGCCACAACCTGGGCAAGATCCACGACGCCGAGAGCGCGGTGTTCGAGCTGCAGTACTTCGCCGCCGATGGCAGGACGAAGCTGCGCAGCGAGCGCCTCACGATCCCCGGCAGGACCTTCCGCAAGGAAGGCCTGGGCAAGGACGTGACCGACAAGTTCCTCTCCGGCCTGCCGGGCATCCAGAAGGAGGGCTGCGACGGCCTGATCACCAGCTGCCGCTGGGTGGTGCACCGCATGCCGGCGCACACCCGCACCGTCTGCCTCGAGTTCTTCGGCCACGCCAAGGACGCGGTGCCCAGCATCGTCGAGATCAAGGAGTTCATGTTCGCCGAGCAGAAGCGCTCGGGCGTGCTGCTGGCGGGCCTGGAGCACCTGGACGACCGCTACCTCAAGGCCGTGGGCTACGCCACCAAGAGCCGCAAGCACGGCGGGCTGCCCAAGATGGTGCTGTTCGGCGACATCGCCGGCGACGACGCCGACGCGGTGGCGCGCGTGACCAGCGAGGTGGTGCGCATCGCCAACTCGCGCAGCGGCGAAGGCTTCATCGCCATCAGCCCCGAGGCGCGCAAGAAGTTCTGGCTCGACCGCAAGCGCACGGCCGCCATCAGCCGCCACACCAACGCCTTCAAGATCAACGAGGACGTGGTGATTCCGCTGCCGCGCATGGCCGAGTACACCGACGGCATCGAGCGCATCAACATCGAGCTCTCCCTGCGCAACAAGATCCGCCTGGCGCAGGAGCTGGAAGCTTTTCTCTCGCGCGGCAGCCTGCCGCTGGGCAAGAGCGACGACGCGCACGAGATCCCGGCGGCCGAGCTGCTGGAAGGCCGCGTGCAGCAGGCCATCGCCCTGGTGCGCGAGGTGCGCGCGCGCTGGGCGAGCTGGCTGGGCGACGCGGACGCGCTCTTCCCGCGGCTGCAGAACCACGAGCTGCGCGCCAGCTGGAAGACCGAGCTGAAGGCGCCGCTGGCGCGCATCTTCTCGGGCGCCGAGTTCGCGCCCATCCTGGCCGAGTGCGACGCCATCCACCAGCGCGTGCTCAAGGGCCGCGTGTGGGTGGCGCTGCACATGCACGCCGGCGACGGCAACGTGCACACCAACATCCCCGTCAACAGCGACGACTACGAGATGCTGCAGACCGCCCACGAGGCGGTGGCGCGCATCATGACGCTGGCGCGCAGCCTCGACGGCGTGATCTCCGGCGAGCACGGCATCGGCATCACCAAGCTGGAGTTCCTGAGCGACGCGGAACTGGCGCCGTTCGCGCAGTACAAGCAGCAGGTCGATCCCGAAGGCCGCTTCAACCGCGGCAAGCTGCTGCGCGACGGCTCGCACCCGCTGTACGCGGACCTGACCAGCGCCTACACGCCCAGCTTCGGCCTGATGGGGCACGAGTCGATCATCATGCAGCAGTCCGACATCGGCGCCATCGCCGACTCGGTGAAGGACTGCCTGCGCTGCGGCAAGTGCAAGCCGGTGTGCGCCACCCACGTGCCGCGCGCCAACCTGCTGTATTCCCCGCGCAACAAGATCCTCGCCACTTCGCTGCTGGTGGAGGCCTTCCTGTACGAGGAGCAGACGCGCCGCGGCGTCAGCCTCAAGCACTGGGAGGAATTCGAGGACGTGGCCGACCACTGCACGGTGTGCCACAAGTGCCTCACGCCCTGCCCGGTGAAGATCGACTTCGGCGACGTGTCGATGAACATGCGCAACCTGCTGCGCAAGATGGGCCAGAAGAGCTTCCGGCCCGGCAACACGGCGGCGATGTTCTTCCTCAATGCCACCAACCCGACGACCATCAAGGCGATGCGCGCGGGCATGGTGGACGTCGGCTTCAAGGCCCAGCGCCTGGCCCACGACCTGCTGCGCCCGGCCATCCGGAAGCAGACGGCCCATCCGCCGGCCAGCCTGGGGCGCCCTCCCTTGAAGGAAGAGGTCATCCACTTCGTCAACAAGAAGATGCCCGGCGGCCTGCCCAAGCGCACGGCGCGCGCGCTGCTGGACATCGAGGACGCGGACTACGTGCCCATCATCCGCAACCCGAAGGCGACCACGGCCGAGACCGAGGCGGTCTTCTACTTCCCGGGCTGCGGCTCGGAGCGCCTGTTCTCGCAGGTCGGCCTGGCGACGCAGGCGATGCTGTGGCACGCCGGCGTGCAGACGGTGCTGCCGCCAGGCTACCTGTGCTGCGGCTACCCGCAGCGCGGCAGCGGCCAGTTCGACAAGGCCGAGCAGATGATCACCGACAACCGGGTGCTGTTCCACCGCGTGGCCAACACGCTCAACTACCTCGACATCAAGACGGTGGTGGTGAGCTGCGGCACCTGCTACGACCAGTTGCAGGGCTACCAGTTCGACCGGATCTTCCCCGGCTGCCGCATCATCGACATCCACGAGTACCTGCTGGAAAAGGGCATCCGCCTGGAGGCCAACGCCGCCGCCTACCTGTACCACGACCCCTGCCACACCCCGCTCAAGCAGCAGGACCCGATGAAGACCGTCAAGGCGCTGGTGGGCGAGCAGGTGTGGAAGAGCGACCGCTGCTGCGGCGAATCGGGCACGCTGGGGGTGACGCGGCCGGACATCTCCACGCAGATCCGCTTCCGCAAGGAGGAGGAGCTGAAGAAGGGCGAGGCGGCATTGCGGGCCCGGGGCGCCGTGGGCGAGAAGGACAACGTCAGGATCCTGACCAGCTGCCCCAGCTGCCTGCAGGGGCTTTCGCGCTACGGCAACGACCTGAACAATGGCCTGCTGGAAGCCGACTACATCGTGGTCGAGATGGCCCGCCGCATCCTGGGCGAGGACTGGATGCCTACCTACGTCGCCGCGGCCAACGCGGGCGGCATCGAAAGGGTGCTGGTATGACGAACCACTTCACGACGACATGCGCCCTGTGCGAAGGGGCGGGCGGGCGCGTGGTGTACGAGACGCCCGTCTTCCGCGTGATCCAGGCGGAGGAGGCCGGCTTCCCGGCCTTCTACCGCGTCGTCTGGACGGACCACGTGGCCGAGTTCTCCGACCTCCCGGCCGAGCAGCGCGTGCAGTGCATCGAGGCCGTGACGGCGGTGGAACAGGCGCTGCGCGAGGTGCTGTCGCCGGCGAAGGTCAACCTCGCCACCCTGGGCAACCAGGTGCCGCACCTGCACTGGCACGTCATCGCCCGCTTCGAGTGGGACAGCCACTTCCCCGGCCCCGTCTGGGCCGGTGCGCGGCAGGACCGCAGCGCCGCCCACGAGGCCGAGCTGGAACTGAAGCTGCCGGCGGTCGATGCCGCCATCACCGCCCGGCTGCGCGCGCTGCAGGCGAGCTGAAGACGGCGCGCGCCGGCGTCAGCGCCGGGCGGCTGCCGGCGCGCGGCGGCCGGCGCACAGCCGGGCGAAGGGCTCGCCCCGGCGCAGCCCCGCGCGGCGCGGCATACTGCCCGGCTCCGCCCACTTTCCCGCGCCGACACCGACATTCCCATGGCAGGCCTGCGACCCGAAACCCCCACCCCCGTGTCCATCACCCTGCACGGCGCCTCGCGCGTGCTGGAGGTGGGCTTTTCCGACGGCGCGGTGTTCCGCATCCCCTTCGAGCTGATGCGCATCTGCTCGCCCTCGGCCGAGGTGCAGGGCCACGGGCCCGGGCAGGAGGTGCTGCAGACGGGCAAGCGCGAGGTGCAGATCCTCGATCTGCAGCCGGTGGGCAACTACGCGGTGCAGCCCTTCTTCAGCGACGGGCACGACAGCGGCATCTACTCCTGGGACCTGCTCTACGAACTCGGCGCGAAGCAGGACGAGCTCTGGGCCGCCTATGCACGCCGCCTGGCCGAGGCGGGCGTGGAGCGCGACGCCCCGATGCCGCCCAAGGCGGGGCACGGCTGCGGCCACCACTGAGCCGCTTTCCTGCCGCGCCGGCGCCTGCCGGCCGGCCAATGACCGCCGCGCCGCCAAGGGCGTGCGCCGGGCCCGGCGGCGCTCGGCCTAACATCGGCGGCATGAGCACCACCCATTTCGGCTTCGAATCCGTCGACGAGAGCGACAAGGCGCGCCGCGTGCGCGGCGTCTTCGACTCCGTCGCCCCGCGCTACGACCTGATGAACGACCTCATGTCGATGGGCCTGCACCGCGCCTGGAAGGCCTACACCGTCATGGTCGCCAACGTGCGCGAGGGCTCGAAGGTGCTCGACATCGCGGGCGGCACCGGCGACCTGGCTCTGGCCTTCGCGAAGAAGGTGGGCGCCACCGGCGAGGTGGTCCATACCGACATCAACGAGGCCATGCTGCGCACCGGGCGCGACCGCCTCATCGACGCCGGCGTGGTGCTGCCCACCGTAGTGTGCGACGCCGAGAAGCTGCCCTTCGCCGACAACCACTTCGACGTCGTCACGGTCGCCTTCGGGCTGCGCAACATGACGCACAAGGACGCCGCGCTCAAGGAGATGAACCGCGTGCTGAAGCCGCGCGGCAAGCTGCTGGTGCTGGAGTTCTCGCAGGTCGCCCAGCCGCTGCGCAAGGCCTACGACTGGTATTCCTTCAGGATCCTGCCGCGGCTCGGCCGGATGGTGGCCGGCGACGCCGACAGCTACCGCTACCTGGCCGAGTCGATCCGGATGCATCCGGCCCAGGAACAACTCAAGACCCTCATGAAGGAGGGCGGTTTCGGACATGTGGACTATCACAACATGACGGGGGGAATCGTGGCCCTTCATGTTGGAATCAAGTGCTGAGACCATTGATCAGCCGTCAGAGGAGACGAACGATGAGACGCAATTTCTGGGGTGTGCTGCTGGTGTGTGCATCGGTGGCCCTGGTGAGCCTCGATGCCGACGCCCGCCGCATGGGCGGAGGCAAGTCCTTCGGCCGCCAGTCGAACAACGTGACGCAGCGCGAGGCCGCCTCGCCCGGCACGCCGGCCGCGCCGTCGCAGAGCGCCGCGCCCGGCACGTCCGCCAGCAACGCGGCGCCGGCCGCCGCGGCGCGCCCCGGCGCGGCGGCCCCCGCCGCGCAGGCGGCCAAGCGGCCGTGGGCCGGCATCCTCGGCGGCATCGCCGCCGGCCTGGGCCTGGCCTGGCTGGCCAATGCGCTGGGCCTGGGCCCGGCCTTCGCCAACTTCCTGATGATCGCGCTGCTGGTGGTGGCGGGCCTGGCGCTGTGGCGCATGTTCAGCGGCCGCGGCCGCGCGGGCGGCGGCAGCCTGGCGATGCAGGGCGCCGGCGGCCCGGCCGGCGCGCGCCTGCCGCCGCAGTACAGCCCGCGCAACGTCGGCAACGACGCCTCCGCGCGCCCCTGGGAGCACCAGGGCGCGGCCTTCGACGGCAGCGCGCCGGCGGCCTCGGGCACGGCCCTGGGCGGCAGCGGCGTGACCATCGGCTCGGCCCTGCAGGGCGCACAGGGCTGGGGCGTGCCGGCCGGCTTCGACACCGACGGCTTCCTGGCCGCCGCCAAGCGCAACTTCGTGACGCTGCAGGACGCCTGGGACCACGCCGACATCCGCACCCTGCGCTCGATGATGACCGACGGCATGGTCCAGGAGATCCAGGCCCAGCTGGCCGAACGCGAGCGCAGTTCCGGCGGCCAGCCCAACAAGACCGAGGTGGTGATGCTCGACGCCAAGCTGCTGGGCATCGAGGAACTGCCCGACGCCTGGCTGGCCAGCGTGGAGTTCTCCGGCATGATCCGCGAGGACGCCTCGGCCGGCCCCAGCCCCTTCCGCGAGGTGTGGAACATGAGCAAGCCCGTCTCCGGCGGCGGCTGGCTGGTGGCGGGGGTGCAGGCGCTGCAATAAACCTGCGGGTCCGCGCGGCGGCGCCGGCTTCGGCCGCTGCCGACCGGGATAATGGGGGACATGGGCACCACACCATCGTCCCCCTTCGCTTTTCTGGAAGACCTGCTCGGCCGCATCGGCGACAGGCTGCAGCCGCCCGCCTGGGCGGTGCACGAGGCGCAGCACCGCGCGATCCTCTTCGCCAACCACGTGCTGCAGCAGGAGCCCGAGGCGCAGGACCGCCTGGCGCGCCAGCAGGGGCGGGTGGTGCTGCTGCGCTGGCGCGCCTTCACGCTGCGCGTGGTGGCCACGCCGGCCGGCCTGCTCGACCTGGCGCCCGAGGCCGCCCAGCCCGACCTCACGCTCACCGTGGCCGAGCCCTCGCCCTTCGCCATCGCCCAGGCCACGCTGCGCGGCGACAAGCCGAAGGTGGAGATCGAGGGCGACGTCCAGCTCGCCGCCGAGATCAACTGGCTGGTCGACCACGTGCGCTGGGACGTCGAGGACGACCTGGCCCGCCTGGTCGGCGACGCGCCGGCCCATGCCATCGGCAGCACCGCGCGCAAGGTGGTGGCGGCGCTGCGCCAGTTCATCGACAAGGCAGCGCGGACCCCGCCGGCGGGCAGCCCTGAATGAGGCGCTTCGCCCGCGGCGTCTTCATCGTCTGGGTCGCGCTGCGCTACGGCCTGGACGAGCTGGTGCTCTCCAGCTTCCAGAAGCCGTGGCTGCACGCGCTGGGCCGCATCGTCTCGGTCGGCCGCAACCTGGACGCCCCGCGCGGCCAGCGCCTGCGCGAGGCGCTGGAGCGGCTCGGCCCCATCTTCGTGAAGTTCGGCCAGGTGCTCTCGACCCGGCGCGACCTGCTGCCGCCCGACATCGCCGACGAGCTGGCCTGGCTGCAGGACCGGGTGCCGCCCTTCGACTCCGCCGTGGCCGTGGCCACCATCGAGCGCGCCTTCAGGCGGCCGGTGGGCGAGATCTTCGAGCAGTTCGACACCACGCCCGTGGCCAGCGCCTCCATCGCCCAGGTGCACTTCGCCACCCTGCGCGACCCGCACGGCGGCGTGCGCGAGGTGGCCGTGAAGGTGCTGCGCCCCGGCATGCGCACCGTGATCGACAAGGACCTGGCGCTGATGGCCATGATGGCCGGCTGGGTGGAGCGCGCCTCGGCCGACGGCAAGCGCCTCAAGCCGCGCCAGGTGGTGGCCGAGTTCGACAAGTACCTGCACGACGAGCTGGACCTGGTGCGCGAGGCCGCCAACGCCGCGCAGCTGCGGCGCAACATGGCCAGCCTCGACATGCTGCTGATCCCGGAGATGTTCTGGGACCTGTGCCACGAGGAAGTCATCGTGATGGAGCGCATGAAGGGCGTGCCCATCGCGCAGCTCGACCGCATCCGCGCGGCCGGCGTCGACGTCCCGAAGCTGGCGCGCGACGGCGTCACCATCTTCTTCACCCAGGTGTTCCGCGACGGCTTCTTCCACGCCGACATGCACCCGGGCAACATCCAGGTCAGCCTGGCGCCGGAGACCTTCGGCCGCTACATCGCGCTGGACTTCGGCATCGTCGGCACGCTCACCGAGTCCGACAAGGAATACCTGGCGCAGAACTTCGCCGCCTTCTTCCGCCGCGACTACAAGCGCGTGGCCGAGCTGCACCTGGAAAGCGGCTGGGTGCCCGAGGGCACCCGGGTGGACGAGCTGGAGGGCGCCATCCGCACCGTCTGCGAGCCGTACTTCGACCGGCCGCTCAAGGAGATCTCGCTGGGCATGGTGCTGATGCGCCTGTTCCAGACCTCGCGCCGCTTCCACGTCGAGATCCAGCCGCAGCTGGTGCTGCTGCAGAAGACGCTGCTGAACATCGAGGGCCTGGGCCGCCAGCTCGACCCCGAGCTCGACCTGTGGCACACCGCCAAGCCCTTCCTGGAGAAGTGGATGGCCGACCAGATCGGCCCGCGCAAGCTGTGGGAGCAGCTGCGCGCCGAGGCGCCGCGCTACGCCAAGCTGCTGCCCGAGCTGCCGCGCCTGCTGCACGACTACCTGGCGCAGCGCCCGGCCGACCACCGCCGCGAGGTGCGCGAGCTGCTGGAGGCGCAGAAGCGCACCAACCGCCTGCTCCAGGCCATCGTCTACGGTGGCATGGGTTTTGTATTGGGCCTGCTGGTCATGCAACTGCTGATCCGCGTGCGCCTGTTCTGAGTCCCCCGCCACCCCGCCAAGAATCCCCGCAAGAGGAGAACCCGACGTGCTGCTGTCCCTGGTCATCGTCTACCTGCTGGTCACCATCGCCATCGGCCTGTATGCCGCGCGCCGGGTGCACAACACGACCGACTTCGCCATCGCCGGGCGGCACCTGCCGCTGTACATGATCGTCACCACCACCTTCGCCACCTGGTTCGGCTCGGAGACGGTGCTCGGCATCCCGGCCAAGTTCATCGAGGGCGGCCTGGGCGGCGTGGTGGAAGACCCCTTCGGCGCCGGCACCTGCCTGATCCTGGTGGGCCTGTTCTTCGCCGGCAAGCTCTACCGCATGACGCTGCTGACCATCAGCGACTACTACCGCGAGCGCTACGGCCGCTTCATCGAGGTGGTGTGCTCGCTGATCATCATGCTCAGCTACCTGGGCTGGGTGTCGGCGCAGGTCACGGCGCTGGGGCTGGTGTTCCACCTGCTGTCCGGCGGCGCGGTGAGCATCCCCTGGGGCATGGCCATCGGCGTGATCTCCATCCTGGCCTACACGCTGTTCGGCGGCATGTGGTCGGTGGCGGTCACCGACTTCATCCAGATGATCATCCTGGTGGCGGGGCTGTCGATCATCGCCGTGTTCGCCGGCGACATGGCCGGCGGCGCCGGCAAGGTGATCGAGCTGGCCTCCAGCAGGGAGCTGTTCAAGTTCTGGCCGGAGCCGACCTGGCACGACATCGTCTTCTTCTTCGCCGCGGCCATCACCATGATGCTGGGCTCCATCCCGCAGCAGGACGTGTTCCAGCGCGTCATGTCCGCCAACAGCACCAAGGCCGCCACCCGCGGCCCGGTGATCGGCGGCGTGGCCTACATCCTGTTCGCCTTCGTGCCCATGTTCCTGGTGGCCAGCGCGCTGATCGTCATGCCCGAGCAGACCGCGGCGCTGCTCAAGGACGACCCGCAGAAGGTGCTGCCCACCCTGGTGATGGAGAAGATGCCCTTCGTGATGCAGGTGTTCTTCTTCGGCGCGCTGCTGTCGGCCATCAAGTCCACCGCCTCGGCCACGCTGCTGGCGCCGAGCGTGACCTTCACCGAGAACATCTGGCGCCAGTTCCGGCCCCAGGGCAGCGACCGCGAGAACCTGCTGACCATGCGCATCACGGTGCTGGTGTTCAGCGCGGCGGTGCTGGCGTACTCGATCCGCATGCAGGGCACCTCCATCTACGAACTGGTGTCGGGTGCCTACCAGGTGCCGCTGGTGGGCGCCTTCGTGCCGCTGGTGTTCGGCCTGTACTGGAACCGCGGCACTACGCAGGGCGCCGTGCTGGCCGTGCTGCTGGGCATCGGCGTCTGGCTGCTGGGCCTGGCGATGCCCTGGGGCGAGGTCTTCCCGGCCCAGCTGGCCGGCGTGCTGGCCTCCGCCGCGGGCATGGTGGCCGGCTCGCTGGCGCCGCAGCGGATCGCCAACCGCCGCACGCCGCACCGGCCGCTGGCGGGCGAATAGGCAGGCCGCGCCCCGGCGCGGGCACGGGGCGGCGCCTATAATCTCGGGCTTTGCGCGGCGGCCGCCGGCCGCCTTTCCTGCCCCCGCGCCGGGGCTCCCGACACCATGCCCATCTACGCATACAAGTGCAGCGCCTGCGGCCATGCCAAGGATGTGCTGCAGAAGATTTCCGACGCACCGCTGACGGTGTGCCCCGCCTGCGGGGCCGAGGCCTTTTCCAAGCAGCTCACCGCCGCCGGCTTCCAGCTCAAGGGGTCCGGCTGGTACGTGACGGACTTCCGCGACGGCAACAAGGGCCCGTCGGGCGGCAGCGGCAAGCCCGCCGAGGCCGACAAGAAGGCCGACGGCGGCGACGCCAAGCCGGCCGATGCCCCGGCAGCGGCACCCGCCCCTGCGCCGGCTCCCGCCGCGGCGCCTGCGCCCGCGCCCGCCGCCAAGAGCGGCGACTGAAGGGAAGCGGGTCGCCTCCATGTCCGCCCTGCGCCGATGGCTGCTGTCCGGCCTGCTGGTCATCGTGCCGCTGGCCGTCACGCTGGGCGTGCTCAGCTGGATCATCGGCACGCTCGACCAGACGCTGTGGCTCCTGCCCGAGCAGTGGCAGCAATGGCTGTCGGCCCGGCGCATCCGCGGCCTGGGCGTGCTGCTCACGCTGGCCATCCTGCTGGTGGTCGGCGCCGTCGCCAGCAACTTCGTTGGCAAGCGCCTGCTGTCCTGGGGCGACGCGCTGGTGCGCCGCATCCCGGTGGTGCGCTCCATCTATTCCAGCGTCAAGCAGGTCTCCGACACGCTCTTCTCCGAAAGCGGCAACGCCTTCCGCACCGCGGTGCTGGTGCAGTGGCCGCGCGAAGGCATGTGGACCATCGCCTTCGTCACCGGCACGCCCGGCGGCGACGTGGTGAACCACCTGCAGGGCGACTACGTGGGCGTGTACGTGCCCACCACGCCCAACCCCACCGGCGGCTACTTCATCATGCTGCCGCGCGCCGATTGCATCGAGCTGCGCATGAGCGTCGACGAGGCGCTCAAGTACATCGTCTCCATGGGCGTCGTGGTGCCCGGCGGACCGGGCAGCCTGCCCACCCGCAACGCCGCCCTCGCCAACAAGTAACCCCCTGCCGGGCGCCCCGGGGCGCCCCACACGAATCATGGCCATGCGTTCTCACTACTGCGGTCTCGTGACCGAAGCCCTGATGGGCGAAACCGTCACCCTGTGCGGCTGGGTCAACCGCCGGCGCGACCATGGCGGGGTGATCTTCATCGACGTGCGCGACCGCGAGGGCTACGTGCAGGTGGTGTGCGACCCCGACCGCGCCACCACCTTCGCCACCGCCGAGGGCCTGCGCAACGAGTTCTGCGTGCAGGTCAAGGGCATCGTGCGCGCCCGCCCGGAGGGCACCACCAACGAGCAGCTCAAGAGCGGCAGGATCGAGGTGCTGGCGCACGAGCTGAAGGTGCTCAACCCCTCCGTCACGCCGCCCTTCCTGCTGGACGACGACAACCTCAGCGAGACCACGCGCCTGACCCACCGCGTGCTGGACCTGCGCCGCCCGGCGATGCAGAAGAACCTGATGACGCGCTACAAGGTGACGATGGAAGCGCGCAAGTTCCTCGACGCCAACGGCTTCATCGACATCGAGACGCCCATGCTCGGCAAGTCCACGCCCGAGGGCGCGCGCGACTACCTGGTGCCCAGCCGCGTGCACGACGGCAGCTTCTACGCGCTGCCGCAGTCGCCCCAGCTGTACAAGCAGATGCTGATGGTCTCGGGCTACGACCGCTACTACCAGATCGTCAAGTGCTTCCGCGACGAGGACCTGCGCGCCGACCGCCAGCCCGAGTTCACGCAGATCGACATCGAGACCTCCTTCCTGGGCGAAGACGAGATCCGCGAGATGTTCGAGGGCATGATCCGCCAGGTCTTCCGCAACGCGGCCGACATCGACCTGGGCGTGTTCCCGGTCATGAGCTACGGCGACGCGATGTTCAAGTACGGCTCCGACAAGCCCGACCTGCGCGTCAAGCTCGAATTCACCGAGCTGACCGAGGTGATGAAGCGGGTCGAGTTCAAGGTCTTCTCGGGCGCCGCCAACATGGCCGGCGGCCGCGTGGTCGCGCTGCGCGTGCCGGGCGGCGGCGGCGAGGGCGGCCTCTCGCGCGGCGAGATCGACGCCTACACCGAGTTCGTCAAGATCTACGGCGCCAAGGGCCTGGCCTACGTCAAGGTCAACGACTGGTCGCAGGGCCGCGAGGGCCTGCAGAGCCCGATCGTGAAGAACCTGGACGACAACGCCCTGGGCGAGATCATGGCCCGCACCGGCGCGCGCAACGGCGACCTGATCTTCTTCGGCGCCGACAAGGCCAAGGTCGTCAACGACGCCATCGGCGCGCTGCGCATCAAGATCGGCCACAGCGCCTTCGGCCGCAAGAACGGCCTGTTCGAGGACCGTTGGGCGCCGCTGTGGGTGGTGGACTTCCCGATGTTCGAGTTCGACGAGGAAGGCCAGCGCTGGAGCGCCGTGCACCACCCCTTCACCAGCCCGAAGGACGGCCACGAGGACCTGATGGACACGGCGCCCGAGAAGTGCCTGGCCAAGGCCTACGACATGGTGCTCAACGGCATCGAGATGGGCGGCGGCTCGGTGCGTATCCACCGCGAGGAGGTGCAGAGCAAGGTGTTCCGCGCGCTGAAGATCAGCGCCGAGGAGGCCCAGCTCAAGTTCGGCTACCTGCTGGATGCGCTGCAGTACGGCGCCCCGCCGCACGGCGGCATCGCCATCGGCCTGGACCGCCTGGTGATGCTGATGACCGGCGCCGAGTCGATCCGCGACGTGATCGCCTTCCCCAAGACCCAGCGCGCGCAGGACCTGCTGACCCAGGCGCCCGGCCCGGTGGACGAGAAGCAGCTGCGCGAGCTGCACATCCGCCTGCGCAACCCCCAGCCGGCCTGACGCCGGCGGGGGACACACCGTGGCGGCCGCCGCCCCGCGCTGGAAGATCCCTGAGTCGGTGCTGGTCGTGATCCACACGCCGGCGCTGGAGGTGCTGCTGATCGAGCGCGCCGACACGCCCGGCTACTGGCAGTCCGTCACCGGCAGCAAGGATGCCGAGGACGAGCCGCTGGCGCTGACCGCGGCGCGCGAGGTGCAGGAGGAAACCGGCTTCGACGCCCGGCCCGGCACGCCGCTGGTCGCGGGCCTGCGCGACTGGGGCCTGACCAACGTCTACGACATCTACCCGCGCTACCTGCACCGCTACGCGCCGGGCACCACGCGCAACACCGAGCACCTCTTCGGCCTGAGGCTGCCGGCAGCGCTGGCGCCGGTGCTCTGCCCGCGCGAGCACACCGCCTGGCGCTGGCTGCCCTGGCGCGAGGCGGCGGACGCCTGTTTTTCGCCCTCCAACGCCGAAGCCATCCTGTTGCTGCCAGAATTTGCGGCATGAGTTCCGAGCGCAGCCACGGCCTCCAGACCCTCACCGCCCTGCCGGGCGAGGGCGAGGACTCGGGTTTCGCCTCGCTGAACACCCTGCGCGTGGCCACCTACAACATCCACAAGGGCGTGCAGGGCATGGGGCCGGTGCGCCGGCTGGAGATCCACAACCTGGGCCACGCCATCGAGCAGCTGGACGCCGACATCGTCTGCCTGCAGGAGGTGCGCAAGCTCAACCGCCAGGGCGAGCGCCGCTTCGCCCGCTGGCCGCAGCAGCCGCAGGCGGACTTCCTCTGCCCCGAGGGCTACAGCGCCGTCTACGAGACCAATGCCTACACCCGCCACGGCGAGCACGGCAACGCGCTGCTGTCGCGCTGGCCGGTGGTGCGGCACCGGCACGAGGACATGTCGGACCACCGCTTCGAGCAGCGCGGCCTGCTGCACGTCGAGCTGGAGGTGGCCCGCACGCCGGTGCATGCCATCGTGGTCCACCTGGGCCTGATCAAGGGCAGCCGCGTGCGGCAGATCGCGCAGCTGGGCGAGTTCATCCTGCGCGAGGTGCCGCCCGACGAGCCGCTGGTGGTGGCCGGCGACTTCAACGACTGGGGCACCCGCCTGCGCGACGCGATGAACGCCATGGGCCTGGCGGACCTGCCGGGCATGCGCGCGCCGACCTATCCCTCCCGGCTGCCGCTGACGCAGCTGGACTTCGTCTATGCCCGCCACCTGCGCCCGGTGTCGCTGTCGGTGCCGCGCGGCCGCATCTGGGGCCGCATGTCGGACCACCTGCCGCTGGTGGCCGAGCTGGCCCTGGCCTGAAGACCCCCCGCCCGGAGACGCACTGCTACGATGACCGCCATGTTGAGGAAAGCCGACGCCGCCGCGAGCGCCAACGACGCACCGCAGGCCCCCGACGACGAGGGAACGCCCGTCTCCGTGAAGATCCGCGAGCGGCTGCGCGCCGCGCGCCAGCGCTTCCACGCCAACGACAACATCGCGCAGTTCATCGAGCCCGGCGAATTGGAGTCGCTGCTCGACGAGGTGGAGGCGAAGATGCGCGGCGTGCTCGACAGCCTGGTGATCGACACCGAGAACGACCACAACACCGGCAACACGGCGCGCCGGGTGGCCAAGATGTACCTGCAGGAGGTCTTCCGCGGCCGCTACGTGGCGCCGCCCAGCCTGACGGAATTCCCAAACGCGGAGCGGCTGAACGAGCTGATGATCGTCGGCCCCATCACCGTGCGCAGCGCCTGCTCGCACCACCTGTGCCCGATCATGGGCAAGCTGTGGATCGGCGTGATGCCCAACGAGCACACCAACGTGATCGGTCTGTCCAAGTACGCGCGCCTGGCCGAGTGGGTGATGGGCCGCCCGCAGATCCAGGAGGAGGCGGTGGTGCAGCTGGCCGACCTGATCCAGGAGAAGACCCAGCCCGACGGCCTGGCCCTGGTGATGGAGGCCGAGCACTTCTGCATGCAGTGGCGCGGCGTGAAGGAGACCGACAGCAAGATGATCAACTCGGTCATGCGCGGCGTGTTCCTCAAGGACGCGAGCCTGCGCCGCGAATTCCTCTCTCTCCTGCCCCGCCGCAAGGATTGAAATGAAACAACCCCCACGCCCATCGCTTCGCGTATCGCTGCCCCCCGAAGGGGGGCGCCAGTGCCTTCGGGCAGCCGGGCGGCACTGACATGCTCGTCCGCCTGCTCTACGCCAGCCGCGCCACCGACACCAGCGCCCAGACCATCGAGGCCATCCTGGCGCAGGCGCGCGCGCACAACACGGCCCACGGCATCACCGGCATCCTGTGCTACGGCGCCGGCACCTTCCTGCAGGCCATCGAGGGCGGCCGCATGGCCGTGAGCGACCTGTACGGCCACATCCAGCGGGATGCGCGCCACAAGGACGTGGTGCTGCTGCACTACGAGGAGATCCTGGAACGCCGCTTCGGCAGCTGGACCATGGGCCAGGTCAACCTGGGCAAGCTCAACGCCTCCACGCTGCTGAAGTACTCGGAGAAGGCCACGCTGGACCCGTACGCCGTCTCCGGCAAGGTCTCGCTGGCGCTGCTGGAAGAGCTGATGGCCACCGCGGCCATCGTCGGGCGCTGCTGATGCCCGGGCGCGGCGGCGGGCGCTAGGCTGCCGTGCCCCTGTCCGCCTTCGCGCTGATCGTCCTCGCCGGCCTCATCCACGCGAGCTGGAACATCGCCGCCAAGAAGGCGGACGGCGATGCCCGCTTCGCCTTCCAGAGCAGCGCCTTCATGGCGCTCGTGTGGGCGCCGCTCGGGCTGGCGCTAGGGTGGAACGAGGTGCCGCGCTGGGACCTGCGGGCGTGGGGCTTCGTCGCCGCCAGCGGGGTGCTGCACGTCGTCTACTACGTGGTGCTGCTGCGCGGCTACCGCCGCTCCGACCTGACGGTGGTGTACCCCCTGGCGCGCGGCAGCGGGCCGCTGCTGTCCTCGCTGGCGGCCATCCTGCTGCTGGGCGAGCGGGTGACGGCGATCGGGCTGGCCGGCATCCTGGGCGTGGTGCTCGGGGTGTTCCTGGTCGCGGGCGGGCCGCGCCTGTGGCGCCGCACGCACGACGCCGCGCTGCGCGAGCGGATGCGCAAGGGCGTGCGCTACGGGGTGCTGACCGGTGTGTTCATCGCCGGCTACACGGTGGTCGACAGCTACGCGGTGAAGATGCTGGCCCTGTCGCCCATCCTGCTCGACTACATGGGCAACTTCGTGCGCCTCGGGCTGCTGGCCCCCGCCGTGCTGCGCGACCGGGCGGAGGCGCGCCGCCTCTGGCGCCTGCAATGGAAGTACGCGCTGCTGGTGGCGGCCATCAGCCCGGTGTCGTACGTGCTGGTGCTCTACGCCGTGCAGCAGGCCCCCATTTCCCACGTCGCGCCGGCGCGCGAGGTGTCGATGCTGTTCGCGGCGCTGATCGGCGGCCACCTGCTGCGCGAGGGCGACCGCGTGCTGCGGCTGGTCGGGGCGCTCTTCATCGCCGCCGGCGTGGCGGCGCTCGGGTTGGGATGAAGGCCGGCGCCGCGGGCAGCGCCGTGCTGCTGGGGTGCGACTTCTCCAGCGCGCCGACGCGGCGCAAGCCGATCGTCGTCGCGCTCGGGCAGGCGCAGGGCCCGGTCGTCCGGCTGCTCGGCCTGGCGCATTTCGCGACGCTGGACGGCTGGGCACAGTGGCTCGCCGCCCAGCCGGCCTGGGTCGGCGCCTTCGACTTTCCCTTCGGCCTGCCGCGCGAACTGGTGCAGGCGCTGGGCTGGCCTTCGGAGTGGGAGGCCTGCATCCGCCACTACGCCGGCCTCGGCCGCCCCGAGGTGCGCCAGGCGTTTGCCGCCTTCTGCGCGGCCCGCCCGGCCGGCGGCAAGTTCGCCCACCGGACGACCGACGGGCCGGCCGGCGCCAGCCCGTCGATGAAGTGGGTCAACCCGCCGGTGGCCTACATGCTCCATGCGGGCGTGCCGCGGCTGCTGGAGGCGGGCGCCCGGATGCCGGGGCTGGGCGGCCGCGCCGGCGCGCCCCGCATCGCGCTGGAAGGGTATCCCGGCCTGCTGGCGCGCGAACTCATCGGGCGCCGCAGCTACAAGAGCGACGACCGCCAGCGCCAGAGCCCCGAGCGGGCCGCCGCGCGGCGCGATCTGCTGGCCGCCCTGCAGCGCGGCAGCCCCCGGCTGGGGATGCGCCTGCGGCTGTCGTCCGCCCAGGCCGCGGCGCTGGTCGCCGACGCCCAGGGCGACGGCCTGGATGCCGCCCTCTGCCTGGTGCAGGCCGCCTGGGCCGCGGCGCGGCAGGAGGCGCCCGGCCCCGGCTACGGCCTGCCGGCGCACATGGACCCGCTGGAAGGCTGGATCGTCACGGCCTGAGCGGCCGGCTTGTCCTACAGCCCCATGCGCCCTTGCCGGGCTGCCGGCCCGGGGCCGCGTGCCTACATTGCCCAGCCAGGGGCCGCGCGGGCGGCCCGCCGCACATGCAAAGGAGCTGTCATGGACAAGAACCGCACCGCCGGCCGCACGGACATCGAAGCAACCCGGCCCAGGGGGTTCGCCCGCCGCGCGCCATGGATGGCCGTCGCGCTGTACGGCGCGCTGGGCCTGCTGGCCGGCTGCGACCGGGCCCAGGAGAAGAGCGCGGGCGAGAAGCTCGACAGCGCCATCGCGAGGACGGAAAAGGCGGCGCGCGAGGCCCGCGCCACCACCGAGCAGGCGGCGGCCGATGCGAAGGCCAAGATCGACGAGAAGGCGCCCGCGGCCGGGGCGGCAGTCGAGCGGGGCGTGGCCGACACGAAGGCCGCCGCGAAGGAAGCGGGCGCCGCCATCGGCGCCGCCGTGGACGATGCGTCGATCACGGCCCGGGTGTCCGCCGGCCTGGCCAAGGACCCGGACCTGAGCGCGCTGCGCATCGACGTGGACACCCGGGGCGGCGCCGTGACGCTGAAGGGACCGGCGCCCAGCGAAGCCGCGAAGGAGCGCGCCGGCCGGATCGCCCGCGAAGTGCAGGGCGTGAGCAGCGTGGACAACGCGCTGGAAGTGAAGGCGATGTGACGGGAGCACCGCCAGAAAGAAAAAGCCCGGCGAGGCCGGGCGTCGTTCTGCGGTGGTTCTTTTTCTTCAGCGGGCCGGATCGCGCGGGCGTGCCGGCTTGGTGAGCAGGGTGTTGACGACATCCGCGACATCCGAGCCCTTGAGCAGCAGGGCGGCCATGGCCGTGGCCGACACCAGCCGCCAGGGCCGCAGCAGCACCAGGGCCGATCCCAGCGCCGCCGAGCCCAGCATCAGCTCCGCCGGGCGCGTGCGCGCGTAGTGCTGGAGCACCGGACGCGCCAGCTGCCCTGCCGCGTGGACGGGGTGGCGCCGCCACCAGCGGCGCACGAGGCCGGCCGCCAGCGGCGGCAAGGGCGCCGCGGCGGTCTCCGCGCGGCGCGGCTTGGCGTGAGGCATGAATCGCCGGCGAGGGCGATCGGTCAGTCGTCGCGCCGGCGGCTGGCCAGCACGATCAGCGCCGTGATGGCAGCACCGGCCGCCGCGGCCGCCAGCACCGAGCGCACCGGCTGGTCGGCGATGTAGCGGCTGGTGACCTGGGCGGCCTCGCCGAAGCGTTCCTGGGCGCGCACGCCGGTCTTCGAGGCGGCTTCCAGGCCGCGCTGCACGGCCTGCTGCACGCGCGAGGCGATCTGCTCGACCGCGGGCTCCATGTCGCTGCGCAGGTTGCGCACCTTCTGGCCCGCCGCGTCCACCGCGTTCTGCGCGTAGGCGCGGGTGGATTCGACAGCGTCCTGGGCCGTGCTGCGCAGTTCGTCGGCGAGCTGGGCGGAGGTCTTGGCGGGGGAGTTCATGGTGACAACGTCCTTTGGGTCAACTTGAAAAGAAACTGCCTGCGGCAAGCCGATGCTAGCTCGCACCGGGCGCCTTGCATCATCCCCGCGGGGAAGGTGGTGATCGCCTGGATGGCGAAGATCACGAAGCGGCCTTCTGTGTGCGAGAGCCGCCGTGCGGCCGAGGCAACGCTTTCAGCTTAGGCGGCAGGCCGGGGGACCCCCTGTCAGTTGCCGGGGGATGGGATCGTAGGAGCCGGCCGAATCGGCTCGGCCTGCGAGCGCGTCGGCAGCATCGCCTGCAGCCGCGTGCCGCGGCCGGGGGCGGAGCTCACCGTCAGCTTGCCGCCGGACGCGTCCACGCGGTGGCGCATGCCCGCCAGCCCGTGCGTGGACGGGCGCACCTGCTGCGGGTCGAAGCCGTTGCCGTTGTCGCTGAGCTCGACGATGACGTGGTTCTCGTAGTTCTTGAGCACGATGGTCGCCTCGGTGGCCTGCGCGTACTTGCCCACGTTGGTCAGTCCCTCCTGGACCATGCGGTAGATGGTGAGCTGGCGGGCCTCGTCCAGCGACACCGGCTCCAGCACCATCTCGATCTGGAGGCCGGAGCGCTCCGCGAATTCGCGCCCCAGGATCTCCAGCGAGGCAACCAGCCCGAGGTTCGACAGCGAGGAGGGGCGCAGGTCCTCGATGATGCGCCGCTTCAGGGCGATGCCGGAGTTCAGCAGCTCCGTCAGGTGCGCCAGCCGCTGCGCCGCGTCGGGCGAATCGGCCAGGCGCGACTTCAGGCGCGCCACGTCGAGCTTGGCGGCGGTGAGCAGCGCGCCCAGCTCGTCGTGCAACTCGCGCGCGAGGAAGCCGCGCTCGCTCTCGCGCACCTCCTGCAGGTGAGTGGCCAGCTCGGCGAGCGAGGCGGTGCGCTCGCGCACCTCGATCTCCAGCGAATTGCGCTCCTTCTGCAGCGCCAGCTTCTGCCGCTCGCCGGCGCGCTGCAGGGCCGAGCTCTGCCGCAGGTAGAGGAAGAAGGCCAGCAGCGCGACCAGCGCGATGACGCCGATGCCCATGCGCGCGAACAGGAGCGAGCGGCCGATCTGATGCTGGCCGGCCAGCAGCGAGCGGGCGCTGGTGTCGGCCAGGCTGCCGGCCTGCTCGCGGATGCGTGCCATCTCCTCGCGCCCGACGTCGGTGGTCAGCACGAAGCGGGAGGCGTCCTCGTTGCCCTGGCGCATCAGCTGCAGGCTCATCTCCATCTCGGCGAGCTTGCGCGAGACGTGGTTGGACAGCTGCGCGATCTGCGCCGTCTGCGTCGGCCGGTCGGCGTACAGCATGCGCAGGCGGGCGAGGTGCAGGTCGATCTCCTTGAGCGCCTTGTCGTAGGGCTCGCGGTAGCTGGCGTCGCCGGTGAGCAGGAAGCCCCGCTGGCCGGTCTCGGCATCGAGCATCGACTGCAGCAGCAGGTCCACCGCCACGCGCGCCTGCTGGGCGCGCTCCATCTCGGCCAGCGCCTTGCCGGACTCGCGGTAGCCCACCTCGTTGATGCCGACCAGCACCAGCGCGGCCAGCACCGCCAGCACCAGGCTCCATGCCCACTTCGAAGAAAACAGTCTGTGCATCCGCCTTGCCCGTTGCTGCCGTCGCTCGTTCAATTAATTAATAATGTTTTCCAGATCTGCGACATTCCCAGCGGCGCCGCGCGCGCCGCGCCATGACGAGAGCGACACATGATCAAGATCGGCATTGTGGACGACCACGCGATTGTGCGGTCCGGCCTGCGCCAGTTCTTCTCGGAGCACGTCGACCTGCGCGTCGCCGGCGAGGCCGCGACCGGACGCGAGGCGATCGACCTGGTGCGCAACACCGAGCTCGACGTGCTGGTGATGGACCTGTCCATGCCCGGCCAGAGCGGCATCGACGCGCTGGCCATGATCCGCGCCAAGGCGCCGGACGTGGGCATCCTGATCCTCAGCGGCTACCCCGAGGAGCACTACGCGATGAACCTGATCCGCCAGGGCGCCAGCGGCTACCTCAACAAGGAGTGCGAGCCCATCGAGATCGTCAACGCCATCCGCACCATCGCCCTGGGCAAGCGCTACATCACCCCCGCCGTGGCCGAGCTGCTGGCGCGCCAGCTGGAGCGCAAGGACGACGCGGCGCCGCACGAGCAATTGTCCGAGCGAGAGTTCCAGGTCTTCCTCAAGCTGGCCAAGGGCGAGACGGCCGGGGAGATCGCCAAGACGCTGTCGCTCTCGGTCAAGACGGTCAGCACCTACCGCACGCGGCTGATGGAGAAGATGAACCTCTCCTCCAACAGCGACCTGACCTACTACGCCCTGAAGAACAAGCTGATCGACTGAGTCCGGGCGCACTGCACCACGCCCTCACGCGTCGGGCTGCTGCCGCGCGATGTCGGGCGGCGCCGCCGGCCTGCCGTGGGCCAGGCAGAACTCCACCAGCGCATCGATCTCGTTGGACTTGTCGAACACCGCGTCCACGCCCAGCTGCGCGCAGCGCCGGCGGATGTCGGGCGTCGCGTAGTTGCTCAGCACCACGACCTTCTGGCTGGGCTGCCGGTCCATGCAGGCCTGCAGCACGCCCAGGCCGCTGCCCTGCTTGAGGAAGAGATCGACGATGGCCAGTTGCCAGGTATCGGCGTTCTCGCCGAGCCAGCGGCGGGCCTCCTGCTCGGTCTCGGCGAAGCCGACGGAGCTGACGTCGGCCAGTTCCTCGAGGGTGCCGACGAGGTTTTCGCGGATGGTTCGGTTGTCTTCCACGAAGTACGTGTGAAGCCGGCTGATCATGGTGCGTGCATTGCTGTTGCGCTCTTCCGGCATGCAGACAGATTCCATCGCCACCGCCGTAAATTCATGGCTTGGATGCTACCGATGCAACGAGCGGTTGCAATGCAAGCGTGCACGGCTTGAAGTCGTAGGAGACGGCTGACAAGCCGCCGGGCGTGCAGCACCCGCCCTGGCCGCTCCGCGGGGTAGGTCCACACGCACAGGTCCAGGGCCCGACGGCTGACCCGGCACGCGGCGGCCGGCGGATAACCTCGGATCGCATGCGTGCATGGCGGCCGGCGTCCCCGGTCCCGCACGTTTTCCTGATTCACTTCACGGTTGGATTCCCCATTTCCCCCAGGAGCCACGCATGAGGAAAGGGTTCGGCATCTTTCTAGTCGCCAGCGCGCTGGCGCTGCTCGCCGCCATCGTCGTCATGTACGGCGAAGCGGGCCTGGCCGAACTGCGCTGGCTGGGCGGGGCCGCGGAGGCCGGCGCCGCGCCGGCCTTCGGACTGGATCGGTGAACCGGCCCCTTCCCCCCGTTCGATGACCGACGCACACCCGACAGCCCCCACGACGCCCCCTCGCCGACCGCGCTGGCGGTGGTGGCAGCGGCTGGCGGCGGCGCTGGGCGTGCTGGTGGTGCTGCTCGTGGCACTGGTGCTGTTCTTCCCGTGGGATGTGCTGCGCGGCCCGATCAACCGCTTCGTCACCGAGCAGACCGGCCGGCATTTCGCCATCACGCGCCACCTGGACGTCCGGCTGGGCTGGCGCACGGCGACGGTCACGCTCGACGGACTGGAGTTCGCCAATCCCGCCTGGGCGCGCGAGCCCTGGCTGGTGCGGGCCGAAGGGGCCGAGTTCGACCTGCGCCTGTGGCCGCTGCTGGGCCGGCAGGTCGACATCCCGCGGCTGCGGCTCGCGGCGCCGCAGCTGGGGCTGCAGATGGAGGCGGACGGCCGGCGCACCTGGGCGCTCGGGCGCGGCGACGCCGCCGCGTCCGGCGAGGCGGGCCGCGGGACGGTGCCCACCATCGGCCTGCTGCAGGTCGACCATGGCGCGCTCGACTTCTACGCGCCGCACCTGGCGGTGGACATGCAGGCGAAGTTCGACGTCGACCCGCAGCGCGGCGAGATGCCGCTGGCCTATCGCCTCAGCGGCCGCTACCGCGGGCAGCCGCTGTCGGCCCAGGGCCGCACCGGCGACGTGCTGCAGGTCACCCAGGCCGGGCAGCCGCCGTTCCCCATGGAGATCCGCGCCGCGGCCGGCCGCACGCGGCTGCAGGCCAGCGGCACGGTGGCGGCGCTGGCCGGCCCCGACGGCATCGACGCGCGCTTCGAGCTGCAGGGCCAGACCCTGGGCGATCTCTACGGCCTGCTGGGCGTGGCGCTGCCGCAGACCTCGCCCTACCGGGTACGCGGCCAGCTCGGCAAGCAGGGCCGGCTGTGGGAGGTGAAAGACCTCTCGGGCCGGCTGGGGCTGTCCGACATCGGCGGCGCGCTGGCCTTCGACCAGAGCGGGCCGACGCCGCGCCTGAGCGGCACGCTGGCCTCCAAGGTGATGGACATGGACGACCTCGGCCCGCTGATCGGCCTGCCGCCCACGCAGCGCAGCGCCCGCGCGATCGAGGGCGTCGCCCCGCCGCCGACGGTGGAGCAGGTGCAGAAGCGGCGCGGCGACGGCAAGGTGCTGCCGACGGCGCCGCTGGACTTCGAGCGCCTGCGCGCCATGAACGCCGACGTGCGCTACACCGCCGAGCGCATCCGCAACGTGCGCCAGGTGCCGCTGGAGCGCGGCAGCGTGCACGTGAAGCTGCAGGACGCGGTGCTCACCCTCGACCCGCTGGACCTGGGCGTGGCCGGCGGGCGCATCGCCGGCGCCATCCGCATCGGCGCGGCCAGCCAGCCGGCCGACATCCGCGCCGCGCTGGACGTGCGCGGCCTGCAGCTGGCCCGCCTGGTGCCCAAGCTGGAGAGCGCGGGCAACAGCATCGGCCGCATCGACGGGCGCCTCAACGTCGCGGGGCAGGGCAGCTCGGTGGCCACCTGGCTGGGCGGCGCCTCGGGCGACGTCGCCGTGCTGATGGGCGGCGGGCAGTTCGGCAACCTGCTGCCGGTGTTCGCCACGCTGGTGGGCGGTGACATCCTCAAGTTCCTGGTGCGCGGCGACCGCGACGTGCGCCTGCGCTGCGCCGCGGTCGCCTTCGACGTGAACAAGGGCGTGATGCGCGGACGCACGCTGGTGCTGGACACCAGCAACGCCGTCTTCCAGGCCACCGGCCAGGCCAGCCTGGCCGACGAGACGCTGGACTTCGTCATCCGGCCCGAGCCCAAGAGCGTGAGCCTGCTGTCGGTGCGCACGCCGCTGACGGTGCGCGGCACCTTCGGCAACCCGCGCGCGGGGGTCGAGGCCGGCCCGCTGGCGGCGCGCGCCGCCGCCGTGGTGGCGGGGGCGGCGATCAACCCGCTGCTGGCGCTGGCCGCCACGCTGGAGCCCGGCCCGGGGCAGGACGCCGACTGCGGCGAGGTGCTGCGCGACGCGCGCACGCCCGACAGCAAGGCGGCCAGCCAGGGTGCCGCGCGGGCCCGGGCGATCAAGCGCTGAGGGGCGGGGCGGCCGCGGCGTCAGGCCGGAGGCCGGTGGCCGCACACCGGGCAGTCCGGGTCGCGCGCGACCTGCATCGTCTCGAAGCGGCTGCCGCGGCCGTCGAACATCAGCAGCCGCCCGGCCAGCGATTCGCCGATGCCGCCGGCCAGCAGCTTCAGCGCCTCGTGCGCCTGCAGCGTGCCGATGGTGCCCACCACCGGCGCGAACACGCCCAGCACGGCGCAGCGCGTCTCCTCGAAAGCGGCGTCGGGCGGGAACAGGCAGGCATAGCAGGGCGAGGCGTCGCCGCGCAGGTCGTACACGCCGAGCTGGCCGTCGAAGCGGATCGCCGCGCCGGCCACCAGCGGCCTGCGGTGCCGCACGCAGGCGGCGTTGACGGCGTGGCGGGTGGCGTAGTTGTCGCTGCAGTCGAGCACCACGTCGGCCGCGGGCACCAGGCGCTCCAGCAGGGCGGCACCGGCGCGCGCGGCCTCGGCGGCCACCTGCACCGTCGGGTTGATGGCGGCCATCGCCGCGGCGGCCGAGGCGACCTTGGTCTGGCCGACGCGCGCCGTCGCGTGGGCGATCTGGCGCTGCAGGTTGGTCAGGTCCACCTCGTCGTCGTCGACCAGGGTGATGCGGCCCACGCCGGCCGCCGCCAGGTACAGCGCCACCGGCGAGCCCAGGCCGCCGGCCCCGATCACCAGCGCGTGCGCCGCCGCCAGGCGCTCCTGCCCGTCGATGCCGAACTCCTCCAGCAGGATGTGGCGCGAGTAGCGCAGCAGCTCGTTGTCGTCCATGGTGCGGCGGGGGCGGGCAGGCGGCGGGGCCGAAAGCGACATCGGCCTCCGCGAGGGGAGGCCGATGGCGTCGGACGGCGGCCGGGCCGCGCTCAGTTGTCCTTCTTCTCTTCCTTGTTCTCGACGATCACCTGCGTCTTGCTCACGACCACGGTCTGGCCCTTGAGCTGGTTCAGCGCCTGGATCAGCGGGAAGTCCTTGTCGGTGCCGAACTCGGGCGTCTTGCGGTCCTGCGGCGGCTTCTTGGCCTCTTCCTCCAGGCGCTTGCGGGCCTCGTCGCGCGCCTTCTCGCGCTCGGCGTCCTTCACCTCGGGGCCCTGGCCGCTGGTCAGGTGCTTTTCCAGGTCGGCCTCGCGCATGCGCAGCGCGGCGTAGGGGCTGCCCTCGGCGCTCTCGTCGACCAGCACGTTGGGCACGATGCCCTTGGCCTGGATCGAGGTGCCGCTGGGCGTGTAGTAGCGGGCGGTGGTGATCTTCAGGCCGGTGTCGGGACCCAGCGGGCGCACCGTCTGCACCGAGCCCTTGCCGAAGGTCTGGCTGCCCATGACGGTCGCGCGCTTGTGGTCCTGCAGCGCGCCGGCCACGATCTCGCTGGCCGAGGCCGAGCCTTCGTTGACCAGCACCACCAGCGGCACCGTCTTGAGCCCGGCCGGCAGGCCGCGCAGCGGGTCGGAACCCGAGCGGCGCTGGTAGTCCTCGGGGATGGCCTTGTAGACCTGCTTGCTCTCGGCCAGCTGGCCGTCGGTGGTCACCACCGTGGACTTGGCCGGCAGGAAGGCGGACGAGACGGCCACGGCCGCGTCCAGCAGGCCGCCCGGGTCGTTGCGCAGGTCGAGCACCAGGCCCTTGAGGTTGGGCTCCTGCTTGTAGATCTCCTCGACCTTCTTGACGAAGTCGTCGACCGTGCGCTCCTGGAACTGCGACAGGCGGATCCAGGCGTAGCCCGGCTCGATCACCTTGCCGCGCACCGACTGGGTGCGGATCTCCTCGCGGGTGATGGTCACCGGGAAGGTGCGGCTCTCGTCCTTGCGGAAGATGGTCAGCAGCACCTTGGTGCCGGCCTCGCCGCGCATGCGCTTGACGGCCTCGTTGAGCGTCAGGCCCTTGACGGCGGTGTCGTCGATCTTGGTGATCAGGTCGCCGGTCTTGAGGCCGGCGCGGAAGGCCGGGGAGCCCTCGATCGGGGAGACGACCTTGACCAGCCCGTCCTCCTGCGTGATCTCGATGCCCACGCCGACGAAGCGGCCGGTGGTGCCCTCGCGGAATTCCTTGAAGGCCTTCTTGTCGAAGTACTGCGAGTGCGGGTCGAGCCCCGAGACCATGCCGGAGATGGCGTCGGAGATGAGCTTCTTCTCGTCCACCGGCTCGACGTAGTCGCTCTTGATCATGCCGAACACCGCGGCGAGCTGCTGCAGCTCCTCCAGCGGCAGGGGGGCGAGCGTGCCGCGCGCCACGGTCTGCAGCGACACGGTGGTCAGCACGCCGGCCACGGCGCCTGCGGCGACCCAGCCGGTGATCTTCAGTTTCTGGCCCATGGGGATCCTTCTGGCGACCTGTTCAATTCAATATACACAGCTTGGAAGCAAGTTCGCCGCCGGGGTTCCGTACCCGCGCGCGGCGCTCGGATGCCCCCGGTGCCGCCGTCAGGCCTTGCCCTGGGAGGCGACGGCCGCGGCCGCCTTCTCGGCCGCGGCGGCGTCGCCGAGGTAGTAGTGCCGCAGCGGCTTGAGGTCGTCGTCCAGCTCGTACACCAGCGGGATGCCGTTGGGGATGTTGAGGCCGACGATGTCGCTGTCGGAGATGCCGTCCAGGTACTTCACCAGGGCCCGGATGGAATTACCGTGCGCCGCCACCACGATCCGGCGGCCGGCACGGATGGCCGGCGCCATCGACTCGTTCCAGAACGGCAGCACGCGGGCCACCGTGTCCTTCAGGCACTCCGTCAGGGGCACCTGCTCGGGGGAGAGTTTGGCATAGCGCAGGTCGCCGCGCTCGCTGCGCGGGTCGCTGGGCTCCAGCGCCGGCGGCGGGGTGTCGTAGCTGCGGCGCCAGACCAGCACCTGCTCGTCGCCGTATTCCTTGGCCATGTCGGCCTTGTTCAGGCCCTGCAGCGCGCCGTAGTGGCGCTCGTTCAGGCGCCAGGAATGGATCACCGGCAGCCAGGTGCGGTCCAGCTCGTCCAGCACGTGCCACAGCGTGCGCGTGGCGCGCTTGAGCACGCTGGTGTAGGCCACGTCGAAGTCGTAGCCCTCCGCCTTGAGAAGCCGGCCGGACTGCTTGGCCTGCTCGACGCCGGTGGGCGTCAGGTCGACGTCCGTCCAGCCGGTGAAGCGGTTCTCGAGGTTCCAGGTCGACTCGCCATGGCGGATCAGCACCAGTTTGTGCATGGAGTCCTTTTCGGGGGATGGATGGGAGGAAAAGGTGACATTCTAAAATCGCGGGTTTCCCACTCGCAGTGCCGCCCGTGAAATTCATCCTCGACAACTGGGTTCTGATCCTCATCGCCATCGGCTCCGGCGGCATGCTCTTCTGGCCGATGCTGCGTGGCGCCGGGCAGGGCGCGCTGTCGGTCCAGGGCGCGGTACAGCTCATCAACCGCGAAAAGGGCGTGCTGGTGGACGTGCGCGAACCCCAGGAATACGCCGCCGGCCACCCGGTGGGCGCGCGCAACCTCCCGCTCGACCAGTTCGAGGCCAGGCTGGCCGGCACCGTCAAGAACAAGGGCGTGCCGCTGCTGCTGATCTGCGCCGGCGGCAACCGCGCCTCGCGCGCGGCGGCCATCGCCAAGAAACTGGGCTACGAGAAGGCCCAAGCCGTGGCCGGCGGGCTGAAGGCCTGGAAAGAGGCTAACCTGCCTCTGGAGAACGCCTGAAAGCCCCGTGCCCATGCAACCCGTCAAGATGTACACCACCGCGGTCTGCCCCTACTGCATCCGCGCCAAGCAGATCCTCAAGTCCAAGGGCGTCGAGCAGATCGAGGAGATCCGCATCGACACCGACCCCGAGGCCCGCGCCCGCATGATGGAGATCACCCGGCGCCGCACCGTGCCGCAGATCTTCATCGGCGAGACCCACGTCGGCGGCTGCGACGACCTGATCGCCCTGGACGGCCGCGGCGGGCTCGAGCCGCTGCTGCAGGGGCGCTGACACCGCCTGCCGCCCCCGGGCGCGCCCCGGCCGCAGGCGATAATCCGCGATTCACCTTTCCGGGGCGTCGTCCGTGCAGCCGTGGCTGCCGCGCCCCGACCACCCCGACCGACACAGACACACCATGGCCGACCAGCAAGCCGCAGAACCCGTTTTCCAGATCCAGCGCGTGTACCTGAAGGACCTGTCGCTGGAGCAGCCGAACTCCCCGGCCATCCTGCTGGAGCAGACCCAGCCCACGGTCGACATCCAGCTCGGCGTGGAAGCCCAGAACGTGGCCGAGGGCATCTTCGAGGTGTGCGTCTCGGCGACGGTGCAGACCAAGATCGAGGAGCGCACCGTGTTCCTGGTCGAGGCCAAGCAGGCCGGCATCTTCGAGATCCGCAACCTGCCCGAGGACCAGATGGGCCCGATCCTCGGCATCGCCTGCCCGCAGATCGTCTACCCCTACCTGCGCGGCAACGTGGCCGACGCCGTCCAGCGCGGCGGCTTCCCGCCCGTGCACCTGGCCGAGATCAACTTCCAGGCCATGTACGAGCAGCAGCAGGCGCAGGCGGCCGGCCAGGGCGTGCCGGCCAACGCCCAGTAACGCCGCCGGCCGGGCGACGCCGATGCGCATCTGCGTGCTCGGCGCCGGCGCCTGGGGCACGGCGCTGGCCATCAGCGCCGCCGCGCATCCCGCGTCGGCGCACGGCGTGAGCCTGTGGGCCCGCGATGACCGGCAGGTCGGCGCCATGGCCCAGGCGCGCAGCAACGCGCGCTACCTGCCCGACATCCCCTTTCCTCCCTCGCTCGACGTGGCCGGCGGCCCGCCGCTGGCGCTCGCGCGGGCGGCGGACCTGGTCATCGTCGCCACGCCGATGGCGGCCCTGCGCGAGCAACTGACCGCGCTGCGCGGCCTGGACGCGCCCGTCGCCTGGCTGTGCAAGGGCGTCGAACTCGCCGGCGACGCCGGCCAGGGCCTGCTGGCGCACGAGATCCAGGCGCAGGTGGCGCCCGGCCTGCACTGCGGCGTGCTCAGCGGCCCGAGCTTCGCGCAGGAAGTCGCTCGCGGCCAGCCCACCGCCCTGGTGGCCGCCAGCGCCGACGCCGCCGTGCGCGACGCGCTGGTCGCCGCCTTCCACGGCCCGACGCTGCGCGTCTACGCCAACGACGACATCGTCGGGGTGGAGGTCGGCGGCGCCGTCAAGAACGTGCTGGCGATCGCCACCGGCCTGGCCGACGGACTGGCGCTGGGCCTGAATGCGCGCGCCGCGCTCATCACCCGCGGCCTGGCCGAGATGACGCGGCTGGGCGTCGCCCTGGGCGCGCGGCCCGAGACCTTCATGGGCCTGTCGGGCCTGGGCGACCTGGTGCTCACCGCCACCGGCGACCTGTCGCGCAACCGGCGCGTCGGCCTGCTGCTGGCCGAGGGCCGCACGCTGGCGCAGGCGGTCGAATCGCTGGGCCACGTGGCCGAGGGCGTCTACTGCGCCCGCACCGTGGTGCAGCGGGCAAGGCACCTGGGCGTGGACATGCCCATCGCCGAGGGCGTGGTGGCCCTGCTGGACGGCCGGCTGGCGCCGGCCGACGCGGTGCGCGCCCTGATGGAGCGCGAGCCCGGCTCCGAGCTGGGCTGAGCGGCCCGCCTGCGGGTTGCCGCTGATACGAGGGCCGGCGCCCCGCAGTAGCCTGCGGGCTCCCAACACAAGAAGGAGACCGCCATGCCCCGTCCCTCCGTCCTGCCGCTCGGCGCCCTGGCCGCGGCGGCGCTGCTCGTTGCCGGCTGCGGCGCCATGCGCTCCGGCGGCGACGCCAGCCCGATGAGCTTCTTCATCACCAGCAAGAACCCCGGCAAGGGCGGCGACCTGGGCGGCCTGGCCGGCGCCGACCGCTTCTGCCAGTCGCTGGCGGCCGGCGCCGGCGCGGGCGGCAAGACCTGGCACGCCTACCTGAGCACGGCGGCCATGAACGGCCAGCCGGCCGTCAACGCGCGCGACCGCATCGGCACCGGCCCGTGGCGCAACGCCAAGGGCGTGGTGGTGGCAAGCAACCTCGCCGAGCTGCACGATCCCAACAACCGGCTGGGCAAGGACACCTCGCTGACCGAGAAGGGCGAGATGGTGGCCGGCTTCGGCGATCCGGTGAACATGCACGACATCCTGACCGGCTCGCGCCCCGACGGCACGCTGGCGCCGGCCGAGCCCGGCAAGGACACGACCTGCGGCAACTGGACGCGCGGCGACGGCGGCTCGGCCATGGTCGGCCATCACGACAAGAAGGGCACCAACCCCAACCCGGTGGCCAATGCCTCGTGGAACGCCTCGCACGGCACCCGCGGCTGCAGCCTGGAGCAGCTCAAGGCGACGGGCAGCGCCGGCCTGCTCTACTGCTTCGCGGTGAACTGATCCGCCGCCGGCCGCGTCAGGCCGGCGCGTAGGCCAGCCGCACGTAGATCGGGGCGAAGGCCTCGGCCTGGGTGATCTCGACCAGGGTCTCCTTGGCCAGCTCCAGCAGGGCGATGAAGGTGACCACCATCACCGGCACGCCGCGCGAGGCGTCGAACAGCTCCTCGAACTCGACGAAGCGGCGGCCCTGCAGGGTGCGCAGCACGATGCTCATGTGCTCGCGCACCGACAGCTCCTCGCGCGAGATCTTGTGGTGCTGCACGAGCTTGGCGCGCCTGAGGATGTCGGCCCAGGCGCCGCGCAGGTCGTCCAGGCTCACCTCCGGGAAGCGCGGCTTGAGCGACTGCTCGATGTAGACCTGCGAGCGCCAGAAGTCGCGCCCGTACTGGGGCAGGGCGCTCAGCGCGGCGGCCTGCAGCTTGGCCTGCTCGTACTCCAGCAGGCGGCGCACCAGCTCGGCGCGCGGGTCTTCCGCCTCCTCGCCGTCGGCCGTCTTCTTGGGCGGCAGCAGCATGCGCGACTTGATCTCGATCAGCATGGCCGCCATCAGCAGGTACTCGGCCGCCAGCTCCAGGTTGCGGGTGCGGATCTCCTCGACGTAGACCAGGTACTGGCGCGTCACGCCGGCCATCGGGATGTCGAGGATGTTGAAGTTCTGCTTGCGGATCAGGTAGAGCAGCAGGTCCAGCGGGCCCTCGAAGGCCTCGAGGAAGACCTCCAGCGCGTCGGGCGGGATGTACAGGTCCTGCGGCAGCGCGAACAGGGGCTCGCCGTACAGGCGCGCCAGCGCCACCTGGTCCACCACGTCGGGCATGGCGGCGACGCCCGGGCTGGCGTCCTCGTCGTCGTTGCGCGCGGCGGGCGCGTCAGGGCCGGTCATGGAGCGGGATGCGGTGGAATGAAGGGGGCGGGAAAGCCCCGCCGGAGGCCGGAGGGGCCGGTACGCCTCAGGACGAGGCCTGGGTCTGGTAGACGTAGGGCTGCTGCGCCACCTCGCCGGCCTCGAAGTCGGCCTGCGCATCGCGGTCGATGGCCTTGTCCCACAGCAGGGCCCGGCCGGCCCGCTGCTCGGCCTCGAGCGTGGGCTTGACCTTGCGCATCTGCTCGATGAACTGGGTCGTGTCGGAGGTGTAGTGGGGGCGTGCGAAGATGGACATGGGCTCGGCTCTTTCTGGCCGGGATTTTACCGAGGGGAGATGGCATGAAGGGACGACGCATCGGACTGCTGGCCGCCGGCATGGGCCTGGCCGGCGCGCTGGCGCTGCTGGCGGGCTGCGACCCGCAGCGCATCGACCGGCTGGAGGAGGGCGTGTCCACCGAGGCCGACGTGCGCGCCCAGTTCGGCGAGCCCGAGGCCGTGTGGGACGCGCCCGGCGGCCGCGTGCTCGAGTACAACCGCCAGCCCGCCGGCCAGAAGAACTACATGATCACCATCGGCGCCGACGGCAGGATGAGCGCCCTGCGCCAGGTGCTCACGCCCGAGAACTTCGCCAGGGTGCGGCCCGGCATGCCGATGGAAGAGTTGCGCAAGCTGATGGGCAAGCCGGCCAAGGTCACGCGCTATGCGCTGAAGCAGGAAACCGAGTGGGAATGGCGCTGGATGCAGCCGCCCAACACGGCCATGGTCTTCACCGCCGTGCTGAACGACCAGCAGTACGTGCTGCGCAGCGGCTCCTCGCCCGACCGCGGCGTGGAGGCGCCGTAGGCCTACGGCATCGCCGGCGCGCCGGCCAGCTCCTCCAGCAGGCCGGAACGCTCCAGCACCTGGCGCGGCTGGGCCTGCAGCGATTCGAGCCGCAGGCTGCCGTCCTTGGCGCGCACCGCGCGCAGCAGCTGCCGCAGCGCATCGACGCCGGTCGCGTCCAGCGAGATCAGGTGGGTCGCGTCCAGCACCACCGTCATGCCGCGCGGCGCGCGCTCCACCGCCTGCAGCGCCTCGTCCAGCTTGGCGGCGGCGCCGAAGAACAGGGCGCCGTACAGCCGGTAGGTCAGCACCGGCGGCTGCAGCGACACCAGCTCCACCGAGAACAGCTGGCTCATGCGCCGGATGAACAGCGCGCAGGCCAGCACGATGCCGGCCTGCACCGCCACCGTCAGGTCGAACACCACCGTCAGGAAGAAGGTGCCCAGCATCAGCGTGCGGTAGTGGCTGCTGAAGTGCCGCAGGTGCACCGGGCTGAACTCGCGCCATTCGCCCATGTTGAAGCCCACGTGCAGCAGGATGCCGCCCAGCACCGCCAGCGGCACGTGCTGCGCCAGCGGCGCCGCCGCCAGCACCACCGCCAGCAGCGTCAGCGCGTGCACCATGCCCGCCACCGGCGAGGTGCCGCCGGCGCGGATGTTGGTCACGGTGCGGGCGATGGTGCCGGTGGCCGGCATGCCGCCGAAGAAGGGCACCACGAAGTTGGCCACGCCCTGGGCCATCAGCTCCTGGTTGGGGTCGTGGCGCGGCTGCCCGCTCTGCTGGTCGGCCACGCGGGCGCACAGCAGCGACTCGATGGCGCCCAGGAGGGCGATGGTCAGGGTCGGCGTCACCAGCTGCTTGACGCCTTCCCAGGAGAAGTCCGGCAGCGAGAAGGCCGGCACGCCGCGCGGGATGCCGCCGAAGCGCGTGCCGATGGTCTCCACCGGCAGCGAGAAGCCCCAGGACACCAGCGTCAGCGACACCAGCGCGACGATCGGCCCCGGCAGGCGCGTGCCGAGCCGGAAGGCCCGCAGGCGCGCCACCGGGCCGGCCGCGCGGTGCAGCACCATGCCGATGCCCGACTCGCCGCGCGACACGCCCGGCCAGGCGAACAGGCCCACCACGCAGGCCAGTGCCAGCCCGAAGGCGTAGGGGTTGAAGGTGGCGGCGTGGCGCCACAGCGTGCCGATCTGGGAGAAGAAGTCGGCCGGCATGTGCGGCACCGTCAGGCCCAGCACGTCGCGCAGCTGCGACAGCAGGATCAGCACCGCGATGCCGTTGGTGAAGCCGACCACGATGGACAGGGGCACGTAGCGCACCAGCCGCCCCAGGCCGGTGAGCCCGGCGGCGAACAGCAGCAGGCCGGCGCTGGCGGTGGCGATCAGCAGGTTGGCCACGCCGTGCCGCTCCACGATGCCGTAGACGATGACGATGAAGGCGCCCGCCGGCCCGCCGATCTGCACCGACGAGCCGCCCAGCGCGGAGATGAGGAAGCCCGCGATGATGGCCGTCCAGATGCCGGCCTCGGGCTTGAGGCCGCTGGCGATCGCGAAGGCCATCGCCAGGGGCAGCGCGACGATGCCCACCGTGAGGCCCGCGCCGACGTCCTTGCCCAGGCGGGCCCGGTCGTAGCCCCGCAGGGCGTCGATCAGGCGGGGGTGGAAGGGCGTCAGGTGCGGGCGGGACATGGGCGGACGATGGTGCAGTGCGGCATGGCGGAGGGGCCGGGTGGATGGCCTTGCGCTCGGCCGATGCCTCCCTAGAATGATTCACATACTTATAAAAGGCAACCACGATGCAACTTTCCCGCCGCCAGTTCATGAAAGTGACTGGCTCCACCCTGGCGGGCTCGAGTCTGGCATTGATGGGCTTCTCGCCGGCGACCGCGCTGGCCGAGGTCCGCCAATACAAGCTCGCGGCCGCCACCGTGACGCGACAGACCTGCACCTACTGCTCGGTCGGTTGCGGCATCCTGATGTACTCCCTGGGCGACGGCGCCAAGAACGCCAAGGCCTCGGTGTTCCACGTCGAGGGCGATCCGGACCATCCGGTCAACCGCGGCACGCTGTGTCCCAAGGGCGCCAGCCTGCTGGACATCGTCAACAGCCCGAACCGGCTGCTGTACCCCGAGTACCGCGCCCCCGGCTCCAACGAGTGGAAGCGCATGTCCTGGCCCGAGGCCATGGACCGCATCGCCAAGCTCCTGAAGGCCGACCGCGACGCCAACTTCCTGGAGACCACGGCCGACGGCAAGCGCGTCAACCGCTGGACCTCCACCGGCATGCTGGCGGCCTCGGCCTCCAGCAACGAGGCCGGCTACATCACCCACAAGGTCGCCCGTTCCTGGGGCCTGCTCGCATTCGACAACCAGGCGCGTGTCTGACACGGCCCGACGGTGGCAGGTCTTGCCCCGACGTTCGGCCGCGGCGCGATGACGAACCATTGGGTCGACATCCGCAACGCAGACGTGATCCTGATCATGGGCGGCAATGCCGCCGAGGCGCACCCGTGCGGCTTCAAGTGGGTGACGGAGGCGAAGGCGCACAACAAGGCGCACTTCATGGTGGTCGACCCGCGCTTCAACCGCTCGGCGTCGGTGGCCGACTTCTATGCGCCGATCCGCTCGGGCAGCGACATCGTCTTCCTCGGCGGGGTCATCAACTACCTGCTGACGAACGACAAGATCCACCACGATTACGTGAAGGCGTACACCGACTTCACTTTCATCGTGCGGGAGGACTTCGACTTCGAGGAAGGCTACTTCTCGGGCTACAACGAGGAAAAGCGCCTCTACGACAAGACCAGCTGGGACTACGAGCTGGGCGATGACGGCTTCGTCAAGACCGACCCGACGCTGCAGCACCCGCGCTGCGTCTACCAGCTGCTGAAGAAGCACTACGCCGGCTACACGCCCGAGAAGGTCGAGAGCGCCTGCGGCACGCCCAAGGCGAAGTTCCTGCACGTGTGCGAGCAGTTCGCCTCCACCGCCGTGCCGGGGCGCGCCGCGACCATCATGTACGCGCTCGGCTGGACGCAGCACTCCACCGGCGCGCAGACGCTGCGCTGCGCGGCGATGGTGCAGCTGCTGTGCGGCAACATCGGCGTGGCCGGCGGCGGCATGAACGCGCTGCGCGGGCACTCCAACATCCAGGGCCTCACGGACCTGGGGCTGCTGTCGTCCAGCCTGCCGGGCTACCTCACGCTGCCGCGCGAGGCCGAGCAGGACTACCAGGCCTACGTCGCCTCGCGCACGCAGAAGCCGCTGCGCGCCAACCAGATGAGCTACTGGCAGAACTACCCCAAGTTCCACGTCAGCCTCATGAAGTCCATGTACGGCCCGGCCGCCACGGCCGAGAACAACTGGGCCTTCGACTGGCTGCCCAAGCTCGACAAGGAGTACGACATGCTCCAGATCTTCGAGCTGATGAACGAGGGCAAGGTCAACGGCTACCTGGCGCAGGGCTTCAACCCGCTGGCCGCGCTGTCCAACAAGAGCCGCGTGCGCGACGGGCTGGCCAAGCTCAAGTTCCTGGTCATCATGGACCCGCTGGCGACCGAGACCTCCGAGTTCTGGAAGAACCACGGCGAGTACAACGACATCGACACCGCCCAGGTCCAGACCGAGGTGTTCCGCCTGCCCACCACCTGCTTCGCGGAGGAGGAGGGCGCGGTGGTCAGCTCCTCGCGCGTGCTGCAGTGGCACTGGAAGGCGGCCGAGCCGCCGGGCGAGGCCTGGACCGACATCCGCATCATGGCCGGCCTGCACCTGCGGATGAAGGAGCTGTACGCCAAGCAGGGCGGCAAGCTGCCGGACCCGATCCTCAACCTGTGGTGGCCCTACGCCCAGGCCGAGGAGCCCACCCCGGCCGAGCTGGCGAAGGAGTACAACGGCCGCGCGCTGGCCGACCTGAAGGACCCGGCCGACGCCACCAAGGTGCTGCGCAAGGCCGGCGAGCAGGTGGCCGGCTTCGGCGAGCTGCGCGACGACGGCAGCACGATGTGCGGCTGCTGGATCTACGCCGGCGCCTGGACCCAGGCCGGCAACCAGATGGGTCGCCGCGACAACTCCGACCCCACCGGCATCGGCAACACGCTGAACTGGGCCTGGGCCTGGCCGGCCAACCGCCGCGTGCTCTACAACCGCGCCTCGTGCGACCCGGCGGGCAACCCCTGGAACCCGAAGCGGCAGCTCGTCAAGTGGAGCGGCTCCTCCTGGGGCGGCGCCGACGTGCCCGACATGGGCCCGACCCTGGCCCCCGCCACCGGCGCCGGCCCCTTCATCATGAACCCCGAGGGCGTGGCGCGCTTCTTCGCCCGCAAGGGCATGAACGAAGGGCCCTTCCCCACGCACTACGAGCCGTTCGACACGCCCTTGGGCTACAACCCCATGTACCCCAAGAACGCCAAGGCGACCAGCTCGCCCGCGGCGCGCGTGTTCAAGTCGGTGTGGGACACCTTCGGCAAGGCCGATGAATTCCCGCACGTGGGCACCACCTACCGCCTCACGGAGCACTTCCACTACTGGACCAAGCACGCGCTGCTCAATGCCATCACGCAGCCCGAGCAGTTCGTGGAGATCGGCGAGGCGCTGGCGCAGAGCCTGGGCATCGTCAACGGCACGATGGTCAAGGTCAGCTCCAAGCGCGGCTTCATCAAGGCCGTGGCGGTGGTGACCAAGCGCATCAAGCCCATGACCATCGAGGGCAAGACGGTGCACCACGTGGGCGTGCCCATCCACTGGGGCTTCAAGGGCGTGACCAAGCCGGGCTTCCTGGCCAACACGCTCACGCCCTTCGTGGGCGACGGCAACACCAACACGCCGGAATTCAAGACGTTCCTCGTGAAAGTGGAGAAGGTGTAGCGCCATGTCCATGCAATCCCTCGACATCAAGCGCCGCTCCGCCACCACCACGCCCGCGCCCAGCCAGCGCGGCGCGCACGCCGGCGAGGTCGCCAAGCTCATCGACGTCTCCAAGTGCATCGGCTGCAAGGCCTGCCAGACGGCGTGCATGGAGTGGAACGACCTGCGCGACGAGGTGGGCGTGACCACCGGCGTCTACGACAACCCGACCGACCTCACCGAGAACTCCTGGACCGTCATGCGGTTCACCGAGTACGACAACGAGGAGACGGGCAACCTGGAGTGGCTGATCCGCAAGGACGGCTGCATGCACTGCGAGGACCCGGGCTGCCTGAAGGCCTGCCCTTCGCCCGGCGCCATCGTGCAGTACGCCAACGGCATCGTCGACTTCCACGAAGAGGCCTGCATCGGCTGCGGCTACTGCGTGACCGGCTGCCCCTTCAACGTGCCGCGCATCTCCAAGAAGGACAAGAAGGCCTACAAGTGCACCCTGTGCTCCGACCGCGTCGCGGTCGGCCAGGAGCCGGCCTGCGTCAAGACCTGCCCCACCGGCGCCATCGTGTTCGGCACCAAGGAGGCGATGAAGGACCACGCGGCCGAGCGCATCGTGGACCTCAAGGAGCGCGGCTTCAAGAACGCCGGCCTGTACGACCCGGCCGGCGTCGGCGGCACGCACGTCATGTACGTGCTGCACCATGCCGACAAGCCCTCGCTTTACCACGGCCTGCCCGATGCGCCGACCATCAGCCCGATGGTCAGCCTGTGGAAGGGCGTGACCAAGCCGCTGGCGCTGGCCGGCATTGCGCTCACTGCGCTGGCCGGCTTCTTCCACTACACCCGCGTGGGGCCCAACGAGGTCACCGAGGAGGAAGAGATCGACGCCGAGGCCAACGCCCTGGCGCGGCGCGACGACGCGGGCGTGCCGCCCGAGGCCCAGCGGGAGCAGGAGGTGCGCTCATGAGCAGCAGCAAGGCGAAGCAACGCCCCACGCACGCCGACTTCGTGCTCGACAACCAGGGCCGCCCGGCCATCGAGCGCTACACGCCCAACGAGCGCAGCAACCACTGGATCACCGCCATCTGCTTCGTGCTGCTGGCGCTGTCGGGGCTGGCGCTGTTCCACCCGGCCATGTTCTGGCTGACGGCGCTGTTCGGCGGCGGGCCCTGGACGCGCATCCTGCACCCCTTCATCGGGGTGGTGATGTTCGTCTCGTTCCTGGTGCTGGTGATCCGCTTCTGGCACCACAACTTCCTCGACGCCAACGACCGCCAGTGGGTGCGGCAGATGGGCGACGTGCTGAACAACCGCGAGGAGCGCCTGCCCCCGGTCGGCCGCTACAACGCGGGGCAGAAGCTGCTGTTCTGGGTGCTGCTGGTCAGCATGCTGTGCCTGCTGCTCACCGGCCTGGTGATCTGGCGCGCGTACTTCAGCCACTTCTTCCCCATCGGCATCATCCGGCTGGCCTCGCTGCTGCACGCCTTCTTCGGCTTCGTCATCATCTGCGCCATCATCGTCCACATCTACGCGGCGATCTGGGTCAAGGGCTCGATCAAGGCCATGACCCGCGGCACGGTGAGCTACGCCTGGGCGCGCCGCCACCACGCCAGCTGGTACGGCGAGGTGGTCGAGCGCGAAAGCACGCTGGCCCGCGACCGCGCGGCGCCGCGGGGCTGAGCCGGCCCCGCGGAGGCGAGGGCTGGCATAGACTTGCTTTAGCCGACGTGCTTGCAGAAGCGCCGGGCCCGTCCCGGCGTTTCTCTTTCCGGCTTTCTTTCCCTTCCCTTCATCATCCCGTGCAACGCATCCTCCAGCCCGGCGACATCGAAGCCCTCGACCGCGTGAGCTTCCCGCGCGTGCGCCTGCCGCAGCCCGCCACGCTTTTCCAGGAGCGCGCCGCGCGCCTGCGCCAGCAGGCCGAAGGCAACCCCATCGCCGACTACCTGCGCTTCGCCGCGCGCATCGTGGAGGCACAGCAGCGCCTGGCCGCCCGCGCGCCCGCCGCATCGCCGCTGCCGGCCGATGCGGTGCAGCGCGCCAGCGCCCACGGCATGCCGCTGATGCCGGCCTCCGATGCGCTGCCGGCCGGCTGGCACGGCACCCTGCGCGCGCTGGTGGCCGACGTGCAGGCCGACGCCGCCGTGCCCGCGCCGCTGCGCCCCGTGCTCGACCGCCTGGCCGCCACCGGCGACGACGCGCTCGACGCCCTGGCCCGCCAGGCGCTGGCCGACAACCTCGGCCGCGAGGACATCGCCGCCGCGCCGCTGGTCATGGCCGCGCTGCAGGTCGTCTTCGCGCTGCGCGCCGCCGCGCAGGACGAGCAGGCCGTGCCCTACGCCGAGCCCGCCACCGTCTGCCCCGTGTGCGGCAGCGCGCCGGTGGCCAGCGTGCTGCGCATCGGCGGCCAGCTCGCCGGGCACCGCTACCTGCACTGCGGCCTGTGCGCGACCGAATGGCACATGGTGCGCGTCAAGTGCAGCCACTGCGAATCGACCCAGGGCGTGCGCTACCAGGGCGCCGAGGGCGTCGCCGAAGACGCCGCCAAGGTCACCGACGAGGTCGTGCTCGCCGAGACCTGCGCGCAGTGCCACACCTACCGCAAGATCGTGAACCAGGAGAAGGACCCCTACGCCGAGCCCCTGGCCGACGACCTGGCCAGCCTCACGCTCGACCTGCTGATGGGCGAGACCGAGTTCTCGCGCGCCAGCGGCAACCCGCTGCTGGCCATCGAGAAGCCGCTGGCCGTCTGATGCCTGCCGCCCCCGACGCCCTGCGCTTGCCTTCGGTCGACCGCGTGCTGGCCGCGCCGGCGATGCGCGCGCTTGCCGATCGCTATGGGCAGGGCGCCGTCGCCGACGCCCTGCGCGCCGAGTTCGACAGCCTGCGTCCGCAGGCCCTGGCCGGCCAGCTGGGCGCCGAGGCCATCGCCGACGACACCCTTGCCGCCGCCTGTGGGCAGCGCCTGGCCGCCCGCTTCGCGCCGCGCCTGAAGGCCGTGTTCAACCTCACCGGCACCGTGCTGCACACCAACCTGGGCCGCGCGCTGCTGCCCGACGAGGCGGTGCAGTCGGTGCTGCGCGCGCTCACCACGCCGGCCAACCTGGAGTTCGACCTCGCCACCGGCGGCCGCGGCGACCGCGACGACCTGGTCGACGGCCTGCTGCGCGAGCTGACCGGCGCCGAGGCCGCCACCGTCGTCAACAACAACGCCGCCGCCGTGCTGCTCACGCTCAACGCGCTGGCGGCGCGCAAGGAGGTGATCGTCTCGCGCGGCGAGCTGGTCGAGATCGGCGGCGCCTTCCGCATCCCCGACATCATGTCGCGCGCCGGCGCCCGGCTGGTCGAGGTCGGCACCACCAACCGCACCCACGCCAAGGACTACGCCGAGGCGGTCACCGAGCGCACCGCGCTGCTGATGAAGGTGCACACCAGCAACTACGCCGTCAGCGGCTTCACCAAGACGGTGAGCGAGGCGGAGGTCGCCGCCATCGCCCACGAGCGCGGCCTGCCGCTGGCGGTGGATCTGGGCAGCGGCACGCTGGTCGACATGGCGCAGTGGGGCCTGCCGCACGAGCCCACCGTGCGCGCCGTGGTGGCGGCCGGCGCCGACCTCGTCACCTTCAGCGGCGACAAGCTGCTCGGCGGCCCGCAGGCCGGCCTGATCGTCGGCCGCAAGGACCTGATCGCGAAGATCAAGAAGAACCCGCTCAAGCGCGCCCTGCGCGTGGGCAAGCTCACCCTGGCTGCGCTGGAGCCGGTGCTGCGCCTGTACCTCGCGCCCGAACACCTGGCCGAGCGGCTGACCACGCTGCGCCTCTTCACCCGCCCGCGCGCGCAGATGCAGGCCCAGGCCGAACGCCTGCTGCCCGCCGTGCAGCAAGCGCTGGGCGCGGACTTCGAGGCGGGCGTCGCCGCCGCACTGTCCAGCCAGATCGGCAGCGGCGCGCTGCCGGTGGAGACGCTGCCCAGCGCCGGCCTGCGCATCGCGCCGCGCGAGGCCAAGCGCGCCGGCCGCCAGCTCGCCCGGCTCGAAGCCGCGCTGCGCGGCCTGCCGCGCCCGGTGATCGGCCGCGTCGCCGACCAGTCGCTGTGGCTGGACCTGCGCTGCCTGGAAGCGCACGACGAGGCCGCCTTCATCGAGCAGCTGCCCGCGCTGCGGGCAGCCCTGGCCCGCCCATGATCATCGGCACGGCCGGCCACATCGACCACGGCAAGACCACGCTGGTGCGCGCGCTCACCGGCGTCGACACCGACCGGCTGAAGGAAGAGAAGGCGCGCGGCATCTCCATCGAGCTGGGCTACGCCTACATCCCCATGCCGTCCGAAGGCGGGCAGGGCGGCGGCGAGGAGCCCGCCGCCGGCGTGCTGGGCTTCATCGACGTGCCCGGCCACGAGAAGTTCGTCCACACCATGGCCGCCGGCGCCTCGGGCATCGACCATGCGCTGCTGGTGGTGGCCGCCGACGACGGCGTGATGCCGCAGACCCGCGAGCACCTGGCCATCGTCGAGCTGTTCGGCATCACCCAGGGCACCGTGGCCCTGACCAAGTGCGACCGCGTCGACGCCGAGCGCATCGCCGCCGTGCGCGCCGAGGTGGCCGCGCTGCTGGCCGAGTCGCCCTGGCCCGGCCTGCGCGACGCGCCCGTCTTCGAGACCGCCATCGCCCCCGAGGTGGACGCCGCCGGCCTCGGCATCGAGGCGCTGCGCGATCACCTGTTCGCCCAGGCCCGCGCCTGGGAAGAGGCGGCCGGGCGGCGCCGCGCCGACGGCCTGTTCCGCCTCGCCGTCGACCGCGTCTTCACCCTGCCGGGCCACGGCACCGTCGTCACCGGCACCGTCTTCGGCGGCAGCGTGCTGGCGGGCCACACGCTCACCCACTCGGCCACCGGGCGCGGCGTGCGCATCCGCAGCCTGCACGCGCAGAACCGCGCCGCCGAGGTCGGCCACGCCGGCCAGCGCGTGGCGCTCAACCTGGCCGGCATCGACAAGCACGAGATCGCCCGCGGCGACTGGATCGCCGATGCCCGCGTGCTGCAGCCCACCCAGCGCGTCGACGTGCGCCTGCGGCTGCTGCACGACGCGGCACCGCTCGGCTCGTGGGCGCCGCTGCACGTGCACCTGGGCGCCGCGCACCGGCAGGCGCACGCCGTGCCGCTGCAGGCCGACACCCTCGCGCCCGGCACCGAGGCGCGCGTGCAGCTCGTCTTCGATGCACCCGTGTTCGTCGTGCCCGGCGACCGCTTCATCGTGCGCAACGCGCAGGGCACGCGCACCGTGGGCGGCGGCGTCGTGCTCGACCCGCTGGCGCCCGAGCGCCGCCGCCGCAGCGCCGAGCGCATGCAGTGGCTCGACGCCCTCGACACCCTGGTCGCCACCGGCGACGCGCGCCCGCTGCTGGCCGCCGCGCCGGCCGGCCTCACGCGCAGCGCGCTGGCGCGCCTGCTGGGCCGCCTGCCCGCGCCCGGCTGGGCCGGCGACGACGCACCCGCGTTCCCCATCGGCCAGCCCGGCCCGCTCGCCGGGTCGATGCTCGGCGCCCCCGGCGCCGGCGGCGATGCCGACGAACTGTGGCTGGCCCCCGCCGCCTGGGCGGCCGTGCGCGAGCGCATCACCGACGCCCTGCAGCGCCACCACGCCCGCGCCCCCGACGAGCCCGGCCTGAACAGCGCCCGCCTGCAACGCATGGCCTTCCCCGCGCAAAGCGGCGCCCAGGCCAGCTTCGCGCGCCTGCCCGCCCAGGGCTGGCAGGCCTGGATCGAGCGACTGCTGGCCGAGCGCGATGCCGAGGGCCGCCCCGTGCTGGAACGCACCGGCCACTGGCTGCACCTGCCCGGCCACCGCGTCAGCCTGAGCGACGCCGAGCAGGCCCTGGCCGACCGCCTGCACCCCCTGCTGCTGGCCGGCGGCAACGACCCGCCCTGGGTGCGCGACCTGGCGCGCGAGACCGGCGTGCGCGAAGACGCCGTGCGCGATCTGCTGCGCAAGCAGGCCCGGCTGGGCGCGCTGTACCAGGTGGTGAAGGACCTGTTCTACCCGGCCGAGCGCATGGCCGAGCTGGCGCAGACCTTTGCCGCGCTGGGTGCGGCCGACACGCCGGATGGTGCTGCGGCCACTGTCGAAACCTCATCTGCCTCCGACGCCAAAGGCCTGCCCCTCGGCGCCGTCGAAGCTCGCGCCTTCCGCGACGCCGTGCAGCTCGGCCGCAAGCGCGCCATCCAGATCCTCGAGTTCTTCGACCGCATCGGCTACACCCGCCGCGTGGGTGATGCGCACCTGCTGCGCCCGAACACGCGCTGGACGAGAGAGGAGGGCCCCGTCACCGGCCCCTAGAATCGCCGCGCCTTTGCACAGGCGCGAAGAACATCTTCTCGTTATTCTTCAAAAGGAAGGCAAACGCACCCGGTGGTGCGCCCGGGCTTCAAACCCGGTAGGGGGCGCCAGCCGCTTCCTGGTCGGTTCGACTCCGGCTGCTTTCCGCCAGTGCACAAAAGGACGAACTGAAAGTACGGCTACTTGTTTGCAACGCGGGCACTGATTGGCTATCGAGCGCCTGTCTTGGCGCCGCGGGCAATTTCGGAATTGCTGCGGTTGGGTTGAGCGCTTAGCAACGCTGTTGTTCGCCTCTGTCATGGGCAGTCGCTCGCGAGCGGCAGTTTCAGAGCAGGTACGACCGCGAGAACGCCTGGATCGAGTCACTCGCAACTCAGAGGGCAAGCCGTCTGCAGAGAATTTCGCAGCAGCCGGGCACACGCTTCCCGCGACAAAGTACTTGACTGCCGCGATGCAAGCAAATCGAGCTCACCTACGGCGCCGTAGGGGGCACCAAGTCAACCTCAACAGGCTCCAGGTCGTCCAGCAAGGCGGACGGACCGCGGTTTGTGTACTTGTCCCAGGACATGTCTGACCGCCGATATCTGAATCCAGCAAAGATGAACGCAGACGGATCCACTGTCACATCCATGGAGTTGTGCTCCGGATTGGCTTCGCGAAACGCGCAATAGTAGGCGACGCGCGGCTCTACGCCCGCGTAGCGGGCCGGTAGGCGTAGCGAAGAAATGTGCTCAAGGTGCTCGTCGTAAAGGATGGCGAGCGAGGAAAGACCCGCCCGTGAATACGAGTCACCTCGCAGAACCAGTCGATCAATCGTCTTGGCATTAATACGATGACCATGCCGGCGAACCATGGTGAACAACTGGTCAGCAATGGCGTTACCCTCCTGCGTGCCCCGCATCCGGTTGCCGAGCTTGATGGCCTCGTCGATAACAGCGTTCAGGCCGGCTTGACCAAGGCTGTCCGCGCAGGACGCAAGAGCATCCGCCAAGAGCAGCATCATCCGCCTGTCTCCAATGGCAGTAGCTGCGTGCATGGCATCGCGCAAACTCAGCGCAAGCTGCGAGCTACCCTCCCAGCGGGCGATCTTCTTTAGTTCTCCATCGAGTCCCGCCCTGATGGTTTGAGCCTCTGACACCCATTCGGTCCAGGATGTTTGATCTGTCAGCAAGGGGCTACTTGTCACTCTCTGGGTAAGTAGCCAGTCCTGCAGCCAAAGGTACCAAGCCTCCTTCGACGCGACATCGACTCGAACCAAGATGATCGGGTATCGGCAAGCGTCCGCGTACTCGAGGTACTTCCGCTCTATGATGAACTTGACTGCTCCATCGCGTCGTTCGACTTGGTCCGATGACTTTATCTGGACTTTCAAGATGTCTCCAGACAGGCCGAATTCAGTCATCTCGAACTCGGCGTCGATGCCGAAGTCTTCGCTTAACTCTCGGGACAGCCAATGCGGGTGCTCTTCTATATGGGCCAACAGCCACTTGTGTCCTTGGGAGCCGATCTTTTGACTTGAACTTCTGTCCGTCATATCGGTACTCTAGCGAGGTGGCCCGCACTGACAGCTATTGCTTGCTCGGCGAGACGCCTTTTCTCGACTGACTACGGTGGGCACCCCGTTTGGTGCTGCATCGGAGAGATCAAGGCCGGCATGGACGAGCAACTGTCGCTGGAGAAGGTTCGCGATGAGTTCGCGCGGGTTACGCTCTGACTGGATCATCCAAGAAACTACCCGCTAACTTGAGCAGACGCGGCGGACGGCGCCTGTGGCGAGTAGTTAGCGGAAGCCGTCTGCAGTTCCCCGGTCGCCTCTGCAGCTTCCCGCATCATCATCTTGTAGTGCGGGAGATGCTCGGACACCCGGAATACCTCCTTGAACACGCGCATATGCCGCTCGATAGAAGAGTCGTCCAATGCGAGGTGCAGGTCGTCAAGCGAGCCGTGTGAGCCCGCGTTTACCCAAGAGAACAGCGATTTGCAGATCGGCTGATCGGCCGGATCGAACTTTTCCCACATCTTGTTGAGGTCCCAGCCGCCCAGGATCTTGAAGTACGTTTCAAGGATTCGTCGAAGGGTGTTCTGGACGCCGGGGGATGGCGGCCCCGGACGACGCAGTTCTGCCCAAAGCATTTCGTAGGAGCTCGACACGGGGTTGCCGTCGTGGAACTCTACCGACGATCTGCCGCCGACTTTACGGACGACCCAGAAAGTCTCTCCCCGCAGTGAGCCTTTGTCTCGCTTTGAATCGAACGAGACTTCCTTGTGAAAGTGAACGTTGTGGGTGAGCACAAAAAGCTGTTTGACCGGTCCTTGCTTTTGCTTGATTGATTCGATCAGGCGATGGATCAAACTGCTGACGATGAACAAGACATCGCTATCCAGGCTCGACACCGGATCGTCCAGCACGACGACGCGATCGCTCTGCGTGCCGGTATCGCTGGCGCTGCCCTGGGCGAGGAAGTAGAAGTAGAGGAACGTGATGAACGTCCGTTCGCCTTCGCTGAGCGTCTTGCGGGCGCTCGAGCCGTCCGCGCGGCGAAGGCGGTAGCGGTCTCGACTGCCATCGCGTTCGATCGAAAAGCTGTTGAAGCCGTAAGAGACCAGCAGTTTGTTGATTTCGTCGACTGTAGGCTGGACGCTCGTGGCTTCCTTCTCCAATGCCTGGATCTGCGACTCCAAGGCCTTCCCTTCTCGCTCAAAATTGGCAATCTGCTCGTTGAGACTATCGATGGCTCGTTGGAGGCCGGTCACCTTGCTGCAATGCTCATCTAAGTCGACCTTGAGCTCGACGTCAACGATGTGGCGCCACACCTGCGCCGTTAAGCGAGTTTTCTCAGCCGCCAAATTTTCGACTGTCGCGTTGTGTGCTTTGATGGCTTCGTTCGCCGTAGACAAGGGCGCGATGGCCGCCTCGGTGGCCTCCGTCAAGCTTTGAAGGGCGACGGGGCGGCTCGGCTCGCGGCGCTTCGTCGCGATCAAGAGCAAGTTGGCGTCGATGCGGGCAGACGCCGCGTCTCGGAGTGCTCTGAGTGTGTCCACGTCCACCCGCGGATGCTTCGCGTCCAGCGGTGCGCTGATTGCAATGAGCCAAGAACGCGCCTCCTGCTGGTAATCGGACTCCAAGGCCGCGATGGCAGCGGTGTCAGCGAGAAACGTCTCGTCGAAATACTCTGCCAGGCTGTCCTCTAGGTGCAGCGGAAGCCGCTGCTGGCAGAACGGGCAAGCGCCCGCGCTCTCCGCCAAATACGGCTGGCCCTGCTTGACCCAGTCGCTGTTGCCCAGCTTCTGGATCAGCGCGGCGACGTCCACGTCCTTTTTGCCGACGACGACCTTCGCCAGGATGGGAGAAGACTCGAGCGACAGGAGCCTATCCGCAGAGGGTGTCGGAATCAGGCTCTCCCGCGCCTTCGATGGCCCATAGACGGTCTTGGCGCGCTCGTGCATGTCTTCGATGGTCGCCACTACGAAACCAGGCGCTGGCGTCGCCGAGCGCGTGTCGAGTACCTTTTTGAGGAATTTTGATTTGTCGTTCCGGTAGCCCTCTAGCGCGCCGGCCAACTGACCTTCATGTTTGATCTTCTGTTGCCAACATTTGGCTTGCAACTTCTTGTCAAGTTCGGCCAGATCGCCGATTTTTCCTTTCTCGACCTCGAGATCAGTGCCCCTCAGCGTCGCGCGCCGATCCGCGATCTTTCCCATCAATTCGACGACTTGGCTCTTAAGACGTGCGATCTCTTGCAAGGCCTCGACGCTGCGCTTGCCGACCGTAAAGACGCCCTTGATGTCCTCGCCGCCAAAGTTCTCCTCGACGAAGTCGCGGTTGTAGACCAGGGTATCGATCGGCCGCGCGCTCTTCCACACAAGGCCGCAATGGCTGTGGTCGGAATGGGCTGGATCGGCAATCACACGGGAAATCGTCGTCTTGCCGGAGCCATTGGCGCCGTAGAAGTAATTAACTTCCTTCAGATTGCGCAGCGACTGCGCCTCCGGCGCGTATGTCGCAACACCTGACAAGTGGATCGTTTCAATCATGCGATTCTCCTGCTCGGCGCAGCCCGGAGGCCGCTGTACGTGAGATCGTTCGACTTGCGCACCCCATAGAACTCGCGCACCTCCTTCACCCCCACCACGCGCTTCTTCCAGTGCTTGCACTGCACGATCAGCGGCTTGTCGCTGTGGGCGGAACAGAGCCAGATGTCCACGCCGCCATCGGCGCCGTGTGATTGGCTTTCCGCGCGCATGCCGCTTTGTGCGAAGAGCGCTTCGCACACGGCCTCGAAGCGGCGCCATTCGATCTGGTCGAAGACTTTGCCGCTCCACGCGCGCTCGGGCGGGCCCGGCGGTCCGTCCAGGCTCGGTTCGCTGCGCCGCGGTGGTTCCTGGCTTCTTGTCGATCTGCTCGGCGGCCGCTGTTCTGCAGGGAGCAACGCGCCGATGGCCTCGCGCCATCCCATTCCTGCCTCCATCCTTCTTGTTTGGGCTTGGAGGCTAAATGTAAGTTGACGTTACAGAATGGGCCAGTAGACGTTTGTATTCAAATCGTCGCCCGTCTCCTTCCGGGGCGGGACTTTTTCCCGAAGGGACCGAAGCCGTGTCAGGCGGCGGCCGTGCCGCCCGCCGCGCCCAGCGCCGCCACCATCGCCTGCGCCTTGGCGTAGCCGGGAGCGGTGCCGATGCCCAGGCGCGCCCGCGCGGCGTCCAGCGGCTCGTTCAGCAGCACCTCGTAGTCTTCCCCCAGCAGCCAGCCGGCCCGGCGCCCGCGGCGCCAGCCTTCGAGCACGGCGCGGGCGTATGTGGTGCCGCGCGTCACGCGCAGGCTCTTCAGCGCGGCGGCAGCGGCGATGAAGGCCCAGCCCAGGCCCTTGGTCTGCGCGTAGCTGAAGGCGACCAGCGCGGCTTCGCCCAGCGGCTCGTCGGCCTGGTAGCCGGTGAGCACGTGCCAGATGTCGTGCACGTCGCGGATGCGGCGGGCCATCCATGCGTGCGGGTGCTCCACCAGCGGGCGGCCCTCGGGGTTGGAGACTTCGGCCAGGCCGGCGGCGGTGTAGCCGGTCCGTTCCAGGAAGGCGCGGTACGCGGCGCCGACGGTGCCGGGCGCGAAGCCGGCGATGTAGGCGGGGTCGGAAAAGCGCTCGGCCAGTTCGATGCGGCGGTAGGCCTGCCTCGGGCCGCCCTCGGTGCGCATCAGGCGGTCGAAGTTGATCGGCGCCGAGGGGCCGTTGAGCGACTGCATGATGACGAAGACCTGCGCCGTGTCGTTGGGGTCGCGCAGCAGCGTGCGCACGGCGCGGAAGGCGGCGGGCAGGTCGCGCCGGTAGGGGTGGGGCTTGCTGCCGGGTTCGGCGGGGGTGGGGGTGGCGGCGGCGTTCATGAGGGAGGCGGGCGGTGTTCCTGGGCGCGTCGTGCGGGGGCGGCTGGCGGATGGAGGCGGGCGGGCCGCGAAGGGTTCCATCTTCCCAGCGCGCGCGCCAACCCTGTGTCGGCCGGCCGACTTAAGCGGTAGAAACGCCTCCATGCAACCCCCGTTGGAGACGCCCGCCGAAAGGCTGCAGGTGCTGGCCGCCAGCGCCTGGTTCGCCCACCTGCCGCCGCAGCTGTCGCAATGGATCGCCGAGGCCGTCCGGCCGCGCGACCTGGCGGCCGGTGCGCGCCTGTTCGTGCGCGGCGATGCGCCCGATGGCATGTACTTCATGGCCGCCGGCGCGGTGCGCGTCGGCAGCCTGGCGCCAGACGGCCGGGAGTCGCTGCTGCTGGTCGCGCGGGCGCCGCAGTGGCTGGGCGAGGCAGGGCTGTTCGACGGCGCGCCGCGCGCGCACGACGTCTGGGCGGCGGAAGGCAGCCGCCTGCTGCAGCTGCCGCAGGACGAGACGCTGGCCTTTCTCGGCCGCTACCCGCAGCACTGGAAGTTCTTCGGCCGCCTGCTGGCGCATTCGCTGCGGCTGGCGCTGGGCGCGCTGGAAGGCCACGCGCTGCTGTCGCCGGCGCGGCGCCTGGCGCAGCGGCTGGTGGCGATGGCGTACGGCTACGCGGCCTGGCAGGGGCCGTACCAGCGGGTGGTCAGCGTGCAGCAGGACGACCTGGGCACCATGCTGTCGATGTCGCGCCAGACGATCAACCAGCTGCTCAAGGAGTTCGAGGCGCAGGGCTACGTGCGCACCGCGCGCGGCGCCATCGAGGTGCTGGACATGGCGCGCTTCCGGGAGTTCGCGCAGCGCTGACGGCCGCTGGGCCGCCGCTGTCGCGCTCCCTCCAGGCCCGGTCCGTCAGGCGGCCGGCGCGACGCGCTTCCAGGCCTCGTAGAGGTCCTCGTCGCTCTTGTCGCGGGCGGGCAGGGCGTGCAGCTTCATCTCGCGCTGCTCGGGCGGGCGGGCGATCTCGACGTAGCCGCGCTCGGCCGACAGGTCGTAGGGCGCGCCGTCCGCGTTGGAGTAGGCGTAGTAGACCTCGCTCACCCCGGCCAGGTACATGGCGGTGAGGCACATGGGGCAGGGGTAGCCGCTGGCGTACACGGTGGTGCCCGACAGGTCGGTGCTGCCCAGCGCCTTGGCGGCGGCGCGCACGGCCTGCATCTCGGCGTGGGCCGAGGGGTCGCACAGCGCATCCACCTCGTTGACGGCGGTGGCGATCACCTCGCCGCCGCGCGCGATCACGGCGCCGAAGGGCCAGGTCTTGCGCTGGCGCACGTTCTGCATCGCGGCGCGGATGGCGTCGACGAGGTATTTCTCTGCGTTGGGGTCTTGGATCGTCATGGGTCGGGGGCTCCTGCGGTCAGCTGCCGCGGTAGGTGGAAAAGAACCAGGGCGCGCACAGCATGGGCACGTGGTAGTGCTGCTTGGCGTCGAAGATCGAGAAGCGCACCGGCACCACGTCCGAGAGGCCGTCGGAGGCCTTGAAGTGGTCGCCGACGTGGAAGCGCAGCTCGAAGTGTCCGGTGCGCGCGTCCTTGCCGGGCAGCATGGGCGCGTCGGTGCGGCCGTCGGCGTTGGTGCGGGTGCTGTTCATGCGGGTGGGCGGGTCGGTCGCCATGTCGTACAGGTCGACCTGCAGGCCGGCCAGCGGGCGGCCGTTGGTGATGTTGAGCACGTGCGTCGTGATGCCGGTCATGGCGGTTCCTTCGTTGGGTGCGTGAAAGAAGGGAAAGGGTCGGACGGGTGGGTTCAGCTGCCGCGGGAATAGGTATAGCTCCACGGGCCGAACTGGATCGGCAGGTGGATGCGCTCGGCGACGTCGGCGACGCGGATGCGCACCGGCAGCTTCGTGAGGAAGGGCGGCGTGGGCAGCCTGGCCTGCTTGGCAGCGAAGTAGTCGTCCACGTGCAGCAGCACCTCGTAGTCGCCGGCCTGGTAGCTGTCGCCGATCAGCAGCGGCTCATCGGAGCGGCCGTTGGCGTTGACGACGACGCTGCGCACCAGCCTGTACTGGCTGCCCTCGAGCTTCGAGAAATCGATGCGCAGGCCGGTGGCCGCCGCGCCGTGGAAGGTGTCGAGCGCGTGCACGGTCAGCCGCGGGCTCACGCCGTGCAGCACGATCGGCCCGCTGGCCTGCGCCGGGCCGGCGGGCGGGGCGGCCTGCGCCAGCGCGCCGTGCGGCGCCAGCGCCGCCGCGCCCAGGGCCAGCCCCGAGAGCGCGAACTGCCTGCGCGCGGGGCGGGATACGACTTGATTCGCCATCTTGCTTGTCTCCGAGTGGTGTGCCCGTTGGCGGGCGTGGAACGCCGGGCCGGCGCCCGCGGGCGCGGCCGGCACGAAACCTGGGGCTGGACGAAGCGGAGGGCCTAGCCGCCCAGCAGCGCGTCGATGCGGCCGCGGGTGATGAGCCCGATCTGGTCGAGCGCGGCGCGGTGCTCGGCGGCGGTGTCGCCGGCGGCGCGCGTGCGCAGCGCCTCGAAGATCTGCTGCCGGGTGTGGCGGCGCACGGCGATGATGAAGGGGAAGCCGTGGCGCTCGCGGTAGGCGCGGTTCAGGCGCTGCATCTCGTCCAGCTCCTCGCGGCTGAGGGCGTCGAGGCCGGCGCTGCTCTGCTCGCCGACGGACTCGGCGGTCATGGTGCCGCTCTGCGCCTCGCGGCCGGCCAGCTCGGGGTGGCCGCGGAGGAAGGCGAGGCGGCGCTCCTCCGGCGCCTGGCGCACCACGTCGAGCATGGCGGCGTGCAGCGCGTCGACGCTGGCGAAGGGGCGGCCGGCCCAGGCGGCCTGCGCGACCCAGGGCGAGTTCTCGAAGGTCGGGCCGAGCGCGGCGACGAAGGCGTCGCGGTCCATGGCGTTGAGCGCGTCCAGGTCGAGGCGGTCGAGGGTGGTGGTCATCGTGCGGTTCCGGGGGCAGAGGGGGGTCAGTGCGCCGGCGCGGCGGCGCCCGCCGGCTGCTTGCGGAAGGCGGGCACGCAGGCCAGGATCAGCAGCATGGCGCAGACCTCGACGGCGGCCACCACGTACAGGCCGGGCGAGAGGCTGCCGGTGCGGGTCTTGATGAGCCCGAGCATCCACGGCGCGCCGAAGCCGGCCAGGTTGGCGATGGAGTTGATCAGCGCCACGCCGCCCGCCGCCGCCGTGCCGGCGAGGAAGCGGTTGGGCATCTGCCAGAACACCGGGATGGCGCTCATCGTGCCGACGATGGCCACCGTCAGCGCCAGCAGCACGACCAGCGGGCTCTTGCCGAGGAACAGCGCGATCACCAGCAGCGCGCCGGCGCCGATGGCGGCGGCCAGGCCGCAGTGCCAGCGCGACTCCTGGTGGCGGTCCGAGTGGAAGCCGTTCCAGATCATCCCGGCCGCGCCGCACAGGTAGGCGCCCGCCATGATCCAGCCGACCGTGGCGGGGTTGGTGAAGCCGACTTCCTTGACCAGCGTGGGCCCGTAGAAGGTGAGCGAGGAGTTGGCCGCGATGATGCAGAAGAAGATCAGGATGAGCAGCCAGATGCGCCCGCTCCTGAGCGAGGCGAGCATGCTGTGCTCGCGCTGGCCCAGCGCGCGGCCGTCGCGCTCCAGGTCGTCGTGCACCAGCTGGCGCTCGCGGGGCGTGAGCCAGCTCGCCTGCTCGGGCCTGTCGGTGAGGTAGAAGTAGGTGACGAAGCCGGCGATCACCGAGGGGATGCCCTCGATCAGCAGCACCCATTGCCAGCCCGACCAGCCGTTGACGCCGTGCATGCCGTTCATGATGGTGCCGGCCAGCGGCCCGCCGATCACGCCCGCGAAGGCCGAGGCCGACATGAACATGCCGAAGGCCTTGGCGCGCCGGTCGTTGGGGAACCAGTAGGTGAGGTACAGGATGATGCCGGGGTAGAAGCCGGCCTCGAACACGCCCAGCAGGAAGCGCAGGAAATAGAACATCTCCGGCGTCCGCACGAACATCGTGGCGATGGACGTGAGGCCCCAGCCGATGGTGATGCGCATGATCGTCTTCTTGGCGCCGATCTTCTGCAGCAGCAGGTTGCTGGGCACCTCGAAGAAGAAGTAGCCGAGGAAGAAGATGCCGGCGCCCAGGCCGTACACCGCCTCGCTCCACTTCAGCTCGTCGAGCATGGTGAGCTTGATGAAGCCGATGTTGACGCGGTCGATCCACGCCAGCACCCACAGCATCATGAGGAAGGGGATCAGGCGCCAGATGATCTTGCGGTAGACGCCGTCCAGCTCGGTGGTGGCTGACGGCTCCCGGATCGGCGCGGCCGCGGCTTGTGAGGTCATGGGTTTGTCTCCTGGGTGTTCTGTTCGGGCGGGTGCGACGCGGGCTCGTCGTCGCCGCTGCGGCGCAATGTAGGCAGAATCCGCCGCCCCGGCGCGCCGCTTCCATAATGTTCGGCATAACAGTTCGCGATGGTTCCCCGGGCCCGCCGGGGCGCCGCCCGCCGCCATGTCACGCATCCGCGACCCCATCGATACCTACCTGCTGCGCGTGCTGGTGGCGCTCGTGTCGGAGCGCAGCGTGTCGCGCGCGGCGGTGCGCATGAACCAGACGCAGCCGGCCATCAGCACCGCGCTGCGCCGCCTGCGCGAGGCCTTCGGCGACCCCATCCTGGTGCGCGAGCGCAGCGGCATGGTGCCCACCGAGCGCGCGCTTCAGCTGCGCGACCGGGCGCGCGGCGCGCTGTCCGAGATCGACCGCATGCTGGCCGGGCCGGAGGAGTTCGAGCCGGCCTCCAGTTCGCTGACCTTCAGCGTCGCCTCGCCCGACTACCTGGCCGCCAGCTTCCTGGCCGACGTGGTGGCGCGCTTCCGGGTCGAGGCGCCGCAGGCACGGCTGGTGGTGCACCCGCTCAACGCCGGCTTCGACTTCGAGAGCGCCCTGGCGCAGGGCGAGCTGGACATCGTCATCGGGAACTGGCCGGAGCCGCCCGAGCGGCTGCACCTGTCGCTGCTGCTGGAGGACGACCTGGTGTGCCTGATGGGCCGGCGCAACCCGCTGGCGGCGCCGGGCGCGATGACGCTGGAGCGCTACCTGGCCGCGGCGCACGTGGTGCCGGTGCCGCTGGCGGTGTCGCAGCGGGCGGTGGTCGAGACGCACCTGGCCGGCCTGCGCCTGGCGCGCGACGCGCGCATCGTCGTGCCCTACTTCACCGTGGCGCCGCACCTGCTGGTCGACAGCGACCTGGTGTTCACCACCGCGCGCCACTTCGCGATGCAGTTCGTGCGCACGCTGCCGCTGGCCGCCGTGCCGGCGCCGGAGGGCTTCCCGCGCATGCGCTTCTACCAGCTCTGGCACGACCGCTCGCAGCACCAGGCGGCGCACCGCTGGCTGCGCGGGCTGCTGGCGGGCGTGGCGGCGAAGATGGTCGAGAAGAGCGGGGCCCCGGGCCGCTAGCCCGCGCGGGGCAGCGAGGCCGGACCGATGCCGGCGAGCCGCGGTGCGCACGACGCGTTGAAAAAAAGGAGGAGCTGCACATGCGCTACGAACTGACCGACCTGAAGCTCTTCCTGGAGATCGCGCAGGCGCGCAGCCTGTCCGCCGGGGCGTCCGCCGTGCACATCACGGCCTCGTCCGCCAGCTACCGCCTGAAGAACCTCGAGCAGGCGCTGGGCACCGCGCTCTTCGTGAGGACCTCGCGCGGCATGGACCTCACGCCCGCCGGCGAGACGGTGCTGGCCCATGCGCGGGAGCTGTTCGAGGGCGTGGAGCGCATGCACGGCGAGGTGGGGCGCTTCATCTCGGGCCTCAAGGGCCATGTGCGCATCGCCGCCAACAGCAGCGCGCTCAACGGCTTCGCCACCGCCTCCATCGGCCGCTTCCTGGTGCTCAATCCCGACGTGGACGCGGACATCGAGGAGCGGCAGAGCGAGACCATTCCTGCCGCCGTGCTGGCCCGCGAAGTCGACATCGGCATCTTCGCCGGCCCGACGGAGGCGGGCGGCCTGGAGCTGCACCGCTATGCGATGGACCGGCTGGTGATCGCGGTGCCCGGCGCGCATGCGCTGGCCGGCGAGCGCGAGGTGAAGCTCGGGGCGGCCCTGGAGTTCGACTTCGTCTGCATGAGCCGCGCCAGCAGCAACTTCCTGTTCCTGCGCGACACGGCGCAGCGCATCGGGCGGCCGCTGCGCACCCGGCTGCATGCGCACAGCTTCGAGGCGGTGCTGTCGCTGGTGGCGGCGGGCCTCGGCATCGCGCTGGTGCCCACCAGCGTACTGGCGGGGCTGCCGCCGGGCGTCGCCACCGTGCCGCTGGCGGAGCCCTGGGCGCAGCGCGAACTCAGCCTGGCCGTGCGCGCCGGAGGCCGGCTGCCGTCGTTCGCCCAGGCACTGGTCCAGTTCCTGCTCGAGGATCCCCGCGTCGCCATGACCCGCGCCGGCGCCTGAGCCGGGGCGTGCCGGTTCGAAAGAGACCAAGCCTGGTTTCGATGCTTTCGACTGGCTGCGTCCTGCCTCGCTGCCTAGACTGCCTCCGCAGATTCACAGCGGAGACGGCATGCTCGACAGCGCCCTGGCAGGCATCAAGGTACTCGACCTTTCTCGCATCCTGGCGGGGCCGTGGTGCACCCAGAACCTCGCCGACCTGGGTGCCGAGGTCGTCAAGGTGGAGCATCCCGAGCGGGGCGACGACACCCGGCAATGGGGGCCGCCCTACCTGGAGGACGAGGCATCGGGCGAGCGGCTGTCCGCCTATTTCTCCTGCTGCAACCGCGGCAAGCGTTCGCTGGCCATCGACTTCTCCACGCCCGAAGGTGCCGAGGCGGTGCGCCGGCTCGTGCGCACGGCCGACGTGCTGGTGGAGAACTACAAGGCCGGCTCGCTGGCCAGGTACGGGCTGGACCACGAGAGCCTGCGGGCGCTGAACCCGCGGCTCGTCTACCTGTCCATCACCGGCTACGGTCAGACCGGCCCGATGGCCGACAAGCCCGGCTACGACTACGTGTTCCAGGGCATGGGCGGGCTGATGAGCTACACCGGCCAGCCCGACGGCCAGCCGGGCGCCGGCCCGCTGCGCACCGGGGTGGCCGTCATCGACCTCGCCACGGGCATGTACGCCACCTCTGCGGTGCTCGCGGCGCTGTTCCAGCGCCAGACCACCGGACGCGGCCAGTACCTGGACATCGCCCTGCTGGACGTGGCCGTGGCGCTCAACGCCAACCAGGGCGCCAACCACCTGGTCTCGGGCAAGAACCCCGAGCGCAGCGGCAACGCCCATCCCAACTGCGCGCCCTACGAGGTGTTCCGCTGCGCCGACGGCCACCTGATCCTGGCCATCGGCAACGACGCGCAGTTCAGGCGCTTCTGCACGCTGGCCGGCCGGCCCGAGTGGGTGGACGATCCGCGCTTCGCGACCAACGCGCAGCGCATCGTCAACCTGCCGGCGCTGCGCGCCTTGCTGGAAGCGCTCTTCCCCGGCCGCACCCGGCAGCAGTGGACCGAGGCCTTCGACCGGGCGGGCGTGCCCTGGGGGCCCATCCACAGCCTGGCGGAAGTCTTCGCGCATCCGCAGGTGCAGCACCGCCGCATGCTGCAGGTGCTGCGCCATCCCCGCATGGGCGACGTGCCCACCGTGCGCAACCCCATGCTGAGCCGGCCCGGCGGCGACCTGTCGCAGGCCCTGGCGCCGCCGCTGCTCGCGGACAGCGAATCCCCGCACGCCGCGCAGTAGCGCGGGCCGCCCCGCGGGGCCCGCAGCGTCTTTCCACTCTCCTTCCGTCACACATCATGCAAAGAAGAAAGCTGTTTCTGGCCGGCCTGGCCATCGCGTCCGCCGCCACCACGATGCCCGTGCTGGCCGACGCCTACCCGGACAAGCCGGTCAAGCTCATCGTGCCCTACGCGCCCGGTGGCACCACCGACATCCTGGCGCGCATCGTCGCGACGCGGCTGCAGACCGAGCTCGGGCAGCCCTTCGTGGTCGACAACCGGCCGGGCGCCGGCGGGGCCGTGGGCAGCGCCTACGCCGCCAAGCAGCCGGCCGACGGCTACACGCTGGTCATGATGGTGGAGAGCTCCCACGCGGTGAACCCCAACGTCTACCAGAAGACGGCCTACGACCCGGTGAAGGACTTCGCGCCGATCAGCAACCTGGCCGACGTGCCCAACGTGCTGGTGGTCAACCCCAAGGTGCCGGCGCAGGACCTGAAGGGGCTGATCGCGCAGCTCAAGGCCAGCCCCGGCAGGTACTCCTTCGGCTCGTCCGGCAACGGCGGGCTCAGCCACCTGAACGGCGAGATCTTCAAGTATGTCACCGGCGCCGACATGCTGCACGTCCCCTACAAGGGCCTGGGCCCGGCCCTCACCGACCTGATCGCCGGCCAGATCAACGTGGTGTTCGACAACATCCCGTCGTCGTCGGGCATGCTGCAGGCGGGGCAGACCCGGGCGCTGGCGGTCGCGGCGAAGTCGCGGATGAAGCTGCTGCCGCAGGTGCCGACCTATGCCGAGGCCGGCCTGCCGCAGCTCAACACGCCGTCGTGGTTCGGCATCGGCGCGCCGGCGGGCACGCCGGCGCCCGTGCTGGACACGCTGAACCGGGCCGTGCGCGCGGCGCTGGCCCACCCGGACGTGGCGGCGGCCATCGAGAAGCAGGGCGCGATCCCCAGCCCGATGTCGCGCGCCGAGTTCTCGGCCCTGGTGGCCAGCGAGAACGCCCGCTGGAAGAAGCTGGTCGGGGACATCGGCTTCGAGAAGATGTGAGCATGACCGCCATGACCGAACTGCACCACGCCGGCGTCGCCGTCGACGACCAGGGCATCGCCACCGTCACCATCCGCAACGCGGGGAGCCTCAACATCCTGGGCTCGCCCGTCATCGCCGACCTGAGGCAGGCCTTCGAGCAGCTCGCCCCGCGCGAGGCGCTGCGCGCGGTGGTGCTGCGCGGCACGGGCGACAAGGCCTTCGTGGCCGGCGCGGACATCAAGGAGATGGGCGCGCTGACCCCCGAGACCGCGCGGACCTTCATCGACGGGCTGCGCGGCCTGTGCGAGGCCGTGCGCCAGTGCCCCGTGCCGGTGATCGCCCGGCTGGCGGGCTGGGCCCTGGGCGGCGGCCTGGAACTGGCGGCGGCCTGCGACATCCGCCTGGCGTCCAACCGGGCGCAGTTCGGCATGCCCGAAGTCAAGGTCGGCATCCCGTCCATCATCCATGCCGCGCTGCTGCCGCGCCTGGTGGGGCAGGCGCGGGCGGGCTGGCTGCTGCTCACGGGCAACAACATCGACGCCGCGCAGGCCCTGTCGTGGTCGCTGGTGGACGCGGTGGTGCCGCTGGAGCGGCTGGACGAGGAGGTCGCGCGCATGGCCAGGCAGTTCGCCGACTGCGGCCCGCAGGTGCTGCGCCAGCAGAAGCGCCTGCTGCGCGAATGGCAGGCGTGCGACCTGGACACGGCGATCCTGCGGGGGGTGGACGAGTTCGCATCGGCCTTTGCCACGGGCGAGCCGGCACGCTTCATGGCGCCCTTCCTCGAACGGAAGAAGCCGTAGCGGGGGCGTTGTTCGCCGATGCCGGCGGCGCGCCGGCCTAGGCGGCCACTGCGCTCTCCAGCACGGCCAGCACCGGCGCGGCGAGCCAGTCGATCTCGCCGAAGGCCATGTGGCGCGGCCGGCCCTTCGCATCGAGCACGAAGCTGGCCGGCAGCCCGCTCGCGCCCCAGGCGCGCAGCTGGCTCAGGCTGCGGTCCAGCAGCACGGTGCCGTGGATCGGCACCTCGTTCAGGAAGCGGCGCGCGCGCTCGGGCATCTCGCCGTGGTTGACGGCCAGGAGGCGCAGGCCGCGCGGCGCGAGCCGGTCCACCGCCGCGTTGAGGGAGGGCAGCTCCACGCGGCAGGGCGCGCACCAGGTGGCCCAGAAGTTGACGATGAGCGCCTGCCCCGCGAAGTCGGCCAGGGTGCGGCGCTGCTCGGTCTGCAGGTCGGTGGCCTCCAGCCGCGGCGGCCGGGCGGGCCGCCAGGGCACCAGCGTGTTCGTGGCCGGCCCGGCCTGCGCCCGCGCGGCCGCGGGGGCACCCAGCACCACCGCCGCAGCGCGCTGCAGCAGGGTGCGGCGGCGCAGCGCCGGCGGGGGCAGGGCCATGGCGCGGCGGCGCGTCAGGCCACGCGCTTCGACCGGATCGCGTAGCGGAAGGTCGCCGGGTCCAGGCTGTCGAGGCGGCCCTTGGCGGTCTCGCCGTTGGGGTACATCAGGAAGGCGATGGGCGCGCCCTGGCGGCTGCCGGGCAGGCGCACGTCCTCGGCGCTGTTGTAGCCCAGCCAGTTCATCTCCCAGGCGCCGAACAGCATGGCGTTGGCGGCGCGCACGCGGGCGTCGGTGGCCGGCAGGCCCTCCTTCGTCTCCTCCAGCATGACCTTGCGCACGTCGGCCGGATCGACCGGCACCCAGCCGTAGCCCTGGGCGTAGAACTCGGCGCGGCAGTGCTGCGCCTTGGAGATGTCGTCGCTCTTGCCCATGCTCCTGTAGCCGCGGGCCGAGTCGTCCACGCGCACGCCGTACACGTCGCGCGCCGGCACGCCGCTGGCGCGCGCCAGCGCGACGAACAGGCCGTTGAGGTCGGCGCACTTGCCGCCCAGGTCGCCGGTCGTCAGCACGGCCTTCACGTCGCCCGTGCCGCAGCCGCGCACGCTGCCGACGCGGTGGCAGTTGGCGACGATCCAGTCGTAGATGGCTCGGGCCTTCTCGATGTCGGTCTGCGCGCCGGCCTCGCGCACGATCTTGCGCGAGGTGTCGCCCACGATGCCGTCCAGCGGCTTGAACTCGCTGGGCTGCAGCCAGGGGCGCAGCTGCTGCGCGCCGGCGCGGCCGGCGTGCGGCGCGGCGCCCAGGTCGGTGGCGCGGTCGCGCAGGGCGACGCGGGTGGTGAGGGTGAGCGTCTGGGGCGCGTTGGCGTCGGCCCACTCGACGGCCAGCATGCGGGCGCCGCCGGTGCCCTGGACCACCCGGGCCTGCCTGGCGCCGGGCGCGTCGAAGCGGGTGTCGACCAGGCGCTGGTACGCGCCCGAGGCATCGCCGAGCTGCTGCGCCGGCACCGGCACCCACACGCGGCCCAGGCCGGTGCGCTCGCTCAGGTCGACGGTGGTGGTGATGTCGTAGCTGCGCCAGCCTTCGGCGGCGGGGCTGGCGGGCAGGCTGCGCGCGCCGGCCAGCGAGGGCAGGGCGGCGGCGCTGGCGCCGAGCAGCGGGGTGGCGGCGGACAGGCGGAGGAAGTGGCGGCGGTGCATGGCGGAACTCCTGGCGTGGAGCGGTGGTTGTCGTGAAGCCGCCCATTATTCAAAGATGCGGCCCCGGGCTGGCCTGGGGCGTGCCCGGGGGCGCACAGTCTGCGCCCGCGCTGCCCGGCGCGCAGGGGTGCCGGCAATGCCCGATGGGCGCGCGCTGGATTGCCGCTGCACCGCCGGCATGGCCATAATGGCCCCGGCCGCGCTCACGGCGTGCGTGCGGCCCGTGTTCACCGTTCGTGCGTCGCCGTTGCAGGTCTGCACCGATGTCTCGCCGGGACGTGCCGCCTGCCCCGTTTGCAGCGCCGGCCGCGTCCGGCCCAGAGGACTGACCGTGGCACCGCCGCCGCGCGTTTCCCATCCCCAACCTGCAGGTCCTCATGTCGTCCTTCCTCCAAGCCCTGGAACCCATCGCCCGCGACCTGATCGCGCCCGCCGCCGAGGCCACCGACCGCGAGGCGCGCTTCCCGCGCGCCGCGCTCGACGCGCTGGGGGCCGCCGGCCTGCTCGGCCTGGTGAGCAGCAAGGAGGTGGGCGGCCAGGGCTTCGGCCTGGCCGAGGCGGCGCAGGTGGTGCAGCGCATCGCGCAGGACTGCCCCTCCACCGCCATGGTGCTGACGATGCACTACGCCGGCACCGTGCTGATCGAGAAGTACGGCCAGCGCGAGCTGCGCCAGGCCATCGCGGCCGGCCGCCACGTCACCACGCTGGCCTGGTCCGAGGTGGGCACGCGCAGCCACTTCTGGGCGCCGGTGGGCACGGCCCGGCGCGAGGGCGACGCCGTGGTGCTCGACGGTTCCAAGAGCATGGTCACCTCCGCCGTGGAGGCCGATTCGTACGTGTGGTCGTCCCGCCCGACGCAGGGCGACGGCGCCTCCAGCATCTGGGTGGTGGACAGCGGGCTGCCCGGCCTCGCGCGCACCGCGGTGTTCGACGGCCTGGGCCTGCGCGGCAACGCCTCGGCGCCCGTCAAGGCCGAGGGCGTGCGCATCCCCTCCGCCTGCCTGCTGGGCGAGGACGGCAACGGCGCCGAGCTGATGAACAACGACGAACTGCCGGTGTTCGCCACGCTGATCGCCTCGTGCTCCATCGGCACGATGGACGGCGCGCTGGCGCGCGCCACCGCGCACATCACGAAGAACCGCTTCGCCGAGAGCGGCACCAGCGTGTCCGACCTGCCCACCGTGCGCGCCTACCTGGCCCGCGCGCAGATCCGCGCCGACCAGGCCCGCGTGCTGCGCGACGACACGCTCGCCGCGATGGCCGCCGGCCGCGCCGACACGATGCTGCGCGTGCTGGAGGTCAAGGCCAGCGCCGCCGAGGCCGCGCTGGAGGTGACCGACACCGCCATGCGCATCTGCGGCGGCGCGGCCTTCCGCAAGGACGTCGGCATCGAGCGCCTGTTCCGCGACGCGCGCGCCGCCTCGATCATGGCGCCCACGTCCGACGTGCTCTACGACTTCATCGGCAACGCGCTGTGCGATGCCCTCGCCAAGAAGGACTGAACCCATGCCCCAGCCCCAACCCCTCATGCTCGGCGCGGTTGCCTACGCGCCCAAGGTCGTCACCATCTGGGAGGGCTTCAAGAGCTACCTGGGCGAGCGCGGCTTCGCGATGGACTACATCCTGTACTCCAACTACGAGACGCAGGTCGAGGCGCAGTTCGAAGGCGACATCGCCTTCGCCTGGAACTCGCCGCTGGCCTGGGTGCGCGCCGACCGCATGGCCCGCGCGCGCGGGCAGGCGGTGCAGTCGCTGGTGATGCGCGACACCGACCAGGACCTGCAGTCGGTGCTGGTGGTGAAGGCCGACAGCCCGGTGCAGTCGCTGGCCGACCTCAAGGGCAAGGTGGTGGGCTTCGGCGCCATCGATTCGCCCCAGGCCACGCTGATCCCGCTGGACCACCTGCAGCACGAAGGCGGCCTCGCGCCCGGCAGGGACTACGAGGTGCGCCGCTTCGACGTGCTGGGCGGCAAGCACGGCGACCACATCGGCGGCGAGCGCGACGCGGCCGTTGCCCTGCTGGCCGGCGAGGTGGCGGCGAGCTGGATGATCGCCGGCAACCACCGCGCCTTCGCCAAGGAAGGGACGCTGCCCGCCGGCGGCACGCGCGTGCTGGCGAGCACCGGCCTGTACGACCACTGCACCATGACCGTGAGCCCCGGCGTCGACGCGGCCGCCGCGCAGCGCTTCGCCGGGCTGCTGCTGGCCATGGACTGGAACGATGCCCAGGTGCGCCCGCTGCTGGAACTGGAAGGGCTGAAGCAGTGGCGCCCCGGCCGCGCCAACGGCTTCGGCCTGCTGGAGCGGGCGGCCACCGAACAGGGCTTCTATGACGAGCGTGGAAACATCGTCGCCGACGGCTATCGATATTGAGTCGCTGGGCTTCGACGCCGGCGCGCACCTGCTGGTCCGGCATGCGCTGGCGGCCCTGCCCGAAGGCGAGGCCACGCTGCGCGTGACGGGCCGCTCGCCCGGCTGGCAGGCGCAGCTGGCCGACTGGTGCCGCGCGCAGGGCCATGCGCTGGCCTGGGAAGACGCCTCGCAGGGCACGGCCCGCGTGACGCGCGGCAGCGCCGAGGCCGGCCGCTGGCGCGACGCGGCCCCCACCGGCCACGCCGACCCGCACGCCGATGCGGCCGTGCTGCCGCGCGCCGAGCCCGGCTGGGGCCTGGCCGCGCGCGGCGCCCGCGTGGAGGCCGGCTCGCCCGCCTTCGCCTTCCGCCTCGACCGCAAGGACGAGGTCTGGGCCGACAACGCCGCCGAGCTGTACGCCCAGGCCGTGGGCGCGCAGTGGGACCCGGACACGGCGCTGGACTGGAGCGTGGAGTTCAGCCACCCGCCCGAGGTGGAGGCCGCGATCCGCCAGGTGATGACCTACATGGTCGAGAACGAGAACGCCGCGCTGCTGGTGCCGGCCCGCTTCCTCGGCCAGATCCACCCGCACTACCGCGAGCTGCAGGCCGCGCTGGCGATCCAGGTGGCCGACGAGGCGCGGCACATCGAGGTGTTCACGCGGCGCATCCGCCGGGGCGGCGGCGAGCCGGCCCTGTCCACCGCCGGCGGGCAGGCGTCGCTGAAGAGCCTGCTGGACGAGCCCGACTTCTCCGTCGCCGGTTTCCTGCTCTCGGTGCTGGGCGAGGGCACCTTCGTCAACCTGCTGCAGTTCCTGGCGGCCCACGCGCCCGATCCGCTCACCCGCCAGATCGCGCGGCTGGCGGCGCGCGACGAGGCGCGGCACGTGGCGCTGGGCATGTCGCACCTGCTGTACCGGCTGCAGGGCGAACCGGCGCTGCGCGGCCGGCTCGCGCAGGCCGTCGAGCAGCGGCACGACAGCCTGGCCGGCACCTCGGGCCTGAACGAGGAGGTGTTCGACGCGCTCGTGCTCATCGGCGCCGGCGCGCTGACGCCCGCGGCCGTGCGCCAGGGCTTCGAGCGCGTGCAGCAGCTCATGCGCGAGATGGCCGACGGCCGCTTCACCCGGCTGCTGCGCCTGGGCTTTGCGCGCGAGGAAGCCGAGCGGCTGTCGGCGTTGCACACTCGAAACTTCATGTAGCCGGCCGCCTAGGGCCCTTCCTGTACTGCCATGAATTCCGAAAACACTTTTCCGCCCCGCCTCACCTCGCTCTCGCACGGCGGCGGCTGCGGCTGCAAGATCGCGCCCGGCGTGCTGTCCGCGCTGCTGGCGAAGAGCAGCCTGCCGCCGATGGTCTTCCCCGACCTGCTGGTGGGCAGCGAGACGGCCGACGACGCCGCCGTCTACCGCCTGAACGATCGCCAGGCCATCGTCGCGACCACCGACTTCTTCATGCCCATCGTGGACGACCCGCGCGACTTCGGCCGCATCGCCGCCACCAATGCGCTGTCGGACCTGTACGCCATGGGGGCGCAGCCGCTGATGGCGCTGGCCATCGTCGGCATGCCGATCAACGTGCTGCCGCACGACACCATCGCGAAGATCCTCGAGGGCGGCGAGTCCATCTGCCGCGAGGCCGGCATCCCGCTGGCGGGCGGGCACTCCATCGATTCGGTGGAGCCGATCTACGGCCTGGTGGGCATCGGCGTGGTCGACCCGGCGCACCTCAAGCGCAACGCCACCGCGCAGGCGGGCGACGTGCTCGTCCTGGGCAAGCCGCTGGGCGTGGGCATCCTCTCGGCCGCGCTGAAGAAGAACGAGCTGGACCCGGCCGGCTACGCCGCCATGATCGAGGCGACGACCCAGCTCAACCGCCCCGGCACCACGCTGGCGCGCCTGCCCGGCGTGCATGCGCTGACCGACGTGACCGGCTTCGGCCTGCTGGGCCACACGCTGGAACTGGCGCGCGGCGCGGGGATCACGGCTCGCATCGACAGCGCCGCGCTGCGCTGGCTGCCCGGCGTGCAGGCGCTGGCCGGGCGCGGCACCGTCACCGGCGCTTCGGGGCGCAACTGGGCGTCCTACGGCGAGTCCGTGGGCGGCAAGGTGGAGGGCGACGCCACGCTGCGCGCGCTGCTCACCGATCCGCAGACCTCCGGCGGCCTGCTGGTGGCGTGCGCGCCGGACGCGGCGGACGAGGTGCTGGCGCTCTTCGCGCGCGAGGGCTTCGGCGATGCGGCGGTGGTCGGCCGCATGGAGGCGGGCGCGGCGCGGGTGCAGGTGGACTGAGCCGGCGCGGCGCTACTTCTTCTGTCCGGCGCCCAGCTTCTTCAGCAGGAGCACCAGCGTCCGGGCCTCCTGGTCGCTCAGGTTGGCCCGCAATGCCTTCTCGTGGTCGCCCACGAGGCGGGACGCCTTCGTCCAGCAGCGCCGCCCGTCGGTGGTCAGCGTCAGGTACACGGTGCGCCGGTCGTGGTCCGGGCGTGCGCGCTCGACGAGACCGCGCGCGTGCAGCTTGTCGACCAGCGGCACCATGGAGGAGTTCGTGAGCCCCACGTGCCGCGCAAGGAAGCCCTGGGACAGGGCCGCGTTCCTGCTCAGCATCTCGAGGACGCCGTACATCGCGGTCGTCAGCTCCAGCGACGCGAGCGACTTGTCGAGCTGGCGCAGCGCCGAGTTGCTGGTCAGGCGCAGGTGGTAGCCCACGTACTGGGACAGGGCGCCGAGGTCGGGTGCGGAGGAGTCATCTTTCATGGCGGACGCGCGGAGCATACCAGCGGGGTTCATCGCCAAATAATTTGATGTCGAACTAATTGACATCGAATTAATGCCTGCATAGACTGCGCCCGCACAACCGCAGGAGACAAGTCAGGCATGTACGTCGTCGACAACCACATCCATCTGGGACAGCCCGGGGTTCACGTTTCGGAGCACATCTACAAGGAGCTGCGCAAGAACTGGAGCGAACGCGGCTTCCGCTACCACAGCACCGAGGTCAAGACCGAGCGGCGCGACGGGGAAATGCTCGTGCAGGTCATGGACGAGGTCGGCATCGACGTCTGCTGCGTCATCGCGGGCAACTGGAACCGCGTCCTGCCGCCCGAGCAGCGCCCGTACAACGTCCCGAACGAATTCGTCGCGTCGCAGGTCGCGGCATCGAACGGCCGGCTGGTCGGCATCTGCAGCGCAGACCCGATCGTCGACCCCTGGGGCGCCGCGGACGAGGTGGAGCGATGCGTGCGCGACCACGACTTCCGCGGGGTCAAGCTCTACCCGACCTACGCGCACTTCGATCCGCGGGACCGCGCCTGCGAGCCGCTGTACGAGGCCGCATCCGCGCTCGGCGTGCCCGTGCACTTCCACATGGGCTTCACGCCCGTGTGCGGCGCCGACATGAAGCTGCAGCAGCCCTGGCTGCTCGACGAGGTGGGGCAGCGGTTCCCGAAGCTCAAGGTGGTCATCTGCCACATGGGCTACCCGTACACCGGCGAGGCGATGGGCGTGGTGGCGCGCAACCCGAACTTCCATGCGGACCTCAGCGCGCTGGGCTTTTACCACCCGCGCACCGCGTACCAGATCATCCACGACTTCGGCTGCGTGAACCCCTGGGACCGGCTGCTCTACGGCTCGGAGAACCCCTTCATGTGGACCTTCCACAAGACGGTCATGAACATCAACGAGCAGGCGCGCGCCATCGGGATGCCCGAGATCCCCGAGCACGCGCTCGAGCTGATCCTGGGCGGCAACGCGGCCCGCCTCTACCGGCTCGACAGGAGCACGCAAGTGCGCGGCCAGGCGCAGGCGGAGCAGGCCGCCTGAGCCGCGGCAACGCCCCCGAGAGGAGACAAGACATGAACAGCATTTCCAGGCGCCCCGTGCTCGCGGCGCTGGCCGCCGCCTTGTGCCTTCCGGCCATCGCGCAGAAGACCTACCCGAACCGGCGCATCTCGATCTATGTGCCGTTCCCCGCCGGCGGCCCCGCCGACGTGGCCGCCCGCGTGCTGCAGCCGCCGTTCCAGAAGACGATCGGCGAGACGGTCATCGTGGAGAACTTCGGGGGCGGAGGCGGGTCGATCGGCGTGAACAAGCTGCTGGCCGCCCCTGCCGACGGGCACACCCTCCTGCTGGCGACCGTGGCCGAGCCGATCCTGCCGCCGCTGACCATGAAGGGGATCCGCTACGCGCCGGCGCAGCTCCACCTTGTGAGCGCGCTCTCGTACACGAACATCGCGCTGGTGGCGCGCCCGGGCCTGGGGCTGGACTCGCTGGAGGCATTCATGCGGCGGGTGAAGGACGGCTCGCAGCCTGCCCTCACCTATGGAACGCCCGGCACCGGCACCCTGTTCCACCTCATGGGCGAGCACTTCAAGCAGCTTTCCGGCGCCCGGCTGCTGCACGTGCCCTACAAGGGCTTTGCGCCCGCCATCAACGACCTCATGGGCGGGCAGGTGGACGTGGCCTTCCTTCCGCTGGCGGGGAACGCGCTGCAGCTCATCGAGAGCGGCAAGGTCGTCGCCCTGGCCGTGAGCGCGCCGCCGAAGGAGCGCAGCGACCATCCGCGGCTGGCGGACCTGCCGGGGCTGTCGTCCTTCGTGTACACCGTCTGGACGGGCATCTTCGTGGCCGCAGGCACGCCGCCGGCGGTCGAGGGGCGCGTGCGCGAGGCCGTGGATGCGGCGCTGCAGGGGCCGGATTTCGCCAAGTACACGCGCGAGGTCGGCGGCGTGCCCTACCAGCGGGCGATGGATGCCGGCCAGGCCAGTGCGTTCTATGCGTCCGAGATGAAGCGCCTGGAAAAGATCTTCAAGGAGGTCGGGCTCGAAGTGGACTGAGCCGGAGCCTAGGCGGCGGCCGGCTGGAGCCGGGTGGCGGCCGCTGCTTCCAGCAACCGCTGCGCCAGCGCCGGCAGTTCCGCTTCCGACAGCCCGCCCGCGGCCACGCCGGCACGCTCGCCCCAGCGGGCGAAGTGCCGCGCCTGCGAGCGCTCGTAGTGCGGGTCGTAGTGCAGCGCCATCAGCTCGGCGAAGAGCGCGGCCAGGTCGCCGCCGCGCGCCCAGCCCTGCCAGCGCGCCACGGTGTCCTTGCCCTGCGCTTCCTTGAAGTGCGCCATCAGCGCGGCCAGCGCCTCGCGGTCCTCGCCCAGGTCGGCGTAGTCGCGCAGCAGGTAGGCCAGGCGCGCCGCCGGCGTGGCCCGCACCTCGACGACGGGCGCGGCGCGCATGCGCTCCACCAGCTCCGGCGGCAGCGCGATGCGGCCGATGCGCGGGCTCTCGCCTTCCACGAAGACCGGCCGCGCGAGGTCGAAGCCTTCCAGCTGCGTCGCCAGCAGCGTCTCGAAGTGCTTTTGCGAAGGCTGCGGTACGCCGCGCAAAGCGCCGAGCAGGGAGCCGCGGTGCCGCGCCAGGCCTTCCAGGTCCAGCACCTGGGCGCCGAGGGCGCCGAGCTGATGCAGCAGCCGCGTCTTGGCGCTGCCGGTGGCGCCGCAGACCACCACCAGCGGGAGCACGGGGCAGCGCTCGGCGATGCGCTCGATGACGTGGCGGCGCCAGCTCTTGTAGCCGCCGGCGAGCTGCTGCGCGTCCCAGCCGACCAGGCGCATCCAGGTCACCATCGAGCCGCTGCGCAGCCCGCCGCGCCAGCAGTAGACCAGCGGCTTCCAATGCGCCGGCCGGTCGGCGAAGCGCTCGCGCAGGTGGCGCGCCAGGTTGGCCGCCACCATCGCGCCGCCGACGCGCCGCGCCTCGAAGGCACCGGTCTGGTGGTAGATCGTGCCGACGATGCGGCGCTCCTCGTCGTCGAGCACCGGGCAGTTGATGGCGCCGGGGATGTGGTCGAGCGCGAACTCGGACGGCGAGCGCGCGTCGATGAGTTCGTCGAAGCCGGCGATGTCGGCGACGCGGGCCGGGCCGCGCGTGCTCATGGCGCCTTCGTCTCCCGGGCTTCGGCGGCGCGGCGGTCCTCTTCTTCGGCCTGCTGCTCGGCCAGGCGGCGCTTCTCGCGGTCGGCCGCCGTCGGTTCGCGGAAGCGCACGCTGATGCCGCTGCTGTCGCTGCCGCCGCCGGCGGCATCCACCGCCGCGCCGACGGCCTTGCCGGTGAGCCGGGCGGTGCCGATGGCGGCATCGGCGGCCAGGCCGACGGCGCCGGCGCCCACGCTCACCGCGGTGCCCGCCACGCTGACCACGGCGCAGCCGGACAGCAGCGGCAGTGCCAGTGCGCCCGCCAGGGCGATGCCCGCCGCCGCGTCGGGGCGCCGATGCATCAGCGCACCCGCATCCCCGGCTGCGCGCCGGCCCAGGGTTCGAGCACGAAGATGCCGGGCTGGGCCTTCTCGTCCGCGTGGCTGGCGGCCAGCACCATGCCTTCGGAGAGGCCGAACTTCATCTTGCGCGGCGCCAGGTTGGCGACCATCACCGTGAGCTTGCCGGCCAGCTGCTCGGGCCGGTAGGCCGAGGCGATGCCGCTGAAGACGTTGCGCGTCCTGGGCTGGCCGGCGTCGTCCTTCTCGCCCACGTCCAGCGTCAGGCGCAGCAGCTTGGTCGAGCCCTCGACCGGCTCGCAGGCCAGGATCTTCGCGATGCGCAGGTCGACCTTCGCGAAGTCGTCGATGCCGATGACGGGGGCCAGCCCCTCGCCGCCGGGTGCGTCCGGGTCGGCCGGCGCGGCGTCGGCCTTGCCCTTGGGCTTGGCCGGCGCGCCCGCCGCCTTCGGCGCCTCGGCCGGGGCCGGCGCGGGCGGCTCGAACAGCGCGTCGAGCTGCTTGATGTCCACCCGCTGCATCAGGTGCCGGTACTCGCCGATCTGGTGGCCCGGCCCCAGCAGCCGCGCCGCGTCGGCCAGCCGCTGCGGCGGCACGATGAGGAAGTGCGCCACCTGCGCGCCGACCTGCGGCAGGATGGGCTGCAGGTAGATCGTCAGCAGGCGAAAGGCCTCGATGCAGACCGTGCACACCTCCTGCAGGCGCGCCGACTGCTCGGGGTGCTTCGCCAGCTCCCAGGGCTTGTGGGTGTCGACGTAGGCGTTCACGCGGTCGGCCAGCGCCATCACCTCGCGCACGGCGCGCGCGGTGTCGCGCTCCTCGTACATCTGCGCGATGACGTCGCGGGCCGCCTGCAGCGCGTCGATCAGTTCGCGCCCGTCGGGCGGCAGCTCGCCCAGCCGGCCGTCGAAGCGCTTGGCGAGGAAGCCCGCCGCGCGCGAGGCGATGTTGACGTACTTGCCGATCAGGTCGGCGTTGACGCGCGACATGAAGTCGTCGGGCGTGAAGTCGATGTCCTCGTTGCGGCCGTTGAGCTTGGCGGCCAGGTAGTAGCGCAGCCATTCGGGGTTCATGCCCAGGCTCAGGTACTTGAGCGGGTCCAGGCCGGTGCCGCGGCTCTTGCTCATCTTCTCGCCGTTGTTGACGGTGAGGAAGCCGTGCACGCAGATGCGGTCGGGCGTCTTGCGGCCGCTGAACTTGAGCATGGCCGGCCAGAACAGCGTGTGGAAGGTGACGATGTCCTTGCCGATGAAGTGCACCTGCTCCAGCTCGGGCTGGGCCATGTACTGCTCGAAGGTCATGGCCGCCGGCGCGGGCGTGTCCTCGTCGATATCGGTCTCGATGCGCGCCTTGTCCAGCAGGTTCTTCAGCGAGGCCAGGTAGCCCACCGGCGCGTCGAGCCAGACGTAGAAGTACTTGCCTGGCGCGCCGGGGATCTCGATGCCGAAGTAGGGCGCGTCGCGGCTGATGTCCCAGTCGCCCAGGCCCTCGCTCTTCGTGCCGTCGGCGTTCTCGCGCACGGTGAACCACTCCTTCACCTTGCGCGCCACCTCGGGCTGCACGTGCCGGCCGTTCTGCGTCCATTCCTCCAGGAAGGCGACGCAGCGCGGGTCGGACAGCTTGAAGAAGAAGTGCTCCGAGCTCCTGAGCACCGGCTTGGCGCCGGACAGGGCCGAGTAGGGGTCGATGAGGTCCGTCGGCGCGTACACGGCGCCGCACACCTCGCAGTTGTCGCCGTACTGGTCCTTGGCGTGGCAGTTGGGGCACTCGCCCTTGATGAAGCGGTCGGGCAGGAACATGTTCTTCTCGGGGTCGAAGAACTGCTCGATGGTGCGCGTCTCGATCAGGCCGTTGGCCTTCAGGTCCAGGTAGATCTGCTGGGCCAGCTCGTGGTTCTCGGGCGCGTCGGTGGAGTGCCAGTTGTCGAAGGCGATGTGGAAGCCGTCGAGGTAGGGCTTGCGGCCGGCCGCGATGTCGGCGACGAACTGCTGCGGCGTCTTGCCGGCCTTCTCGGCCGCGATCATGATCGGCGCGCCGTGCGCGTCGTCGGCGCCGACGAAATGGACCTCGGCGCCGCTCATCCGCTGGAAGCGCACCCAGATGTCGGCCTGGATGTATTCCATGATGTGGCCGATGTGGAACTTGCCGTTGGCGTACGGCAGGGCGGTGGTGACGAAGAGCTTGCGCGGGGCGGGCATGGAATGGGCGGTCTTGCGGGCGGGGCGGGGGCGCGCGGCAGCGGTGCTGCGGGGCGGCGCGCCGGGGCAGCCATTTTAGGCAGGGGCTTCGCCGGGCGCAGGCGGGCACGGCGTATGCTGCGCGCCTCGGCCGCACCGGCCCACCCGCATCACCGCATCGCATCGACAAGGAACGTGCCCATGACCACCTCCCGCATCCCCGCCACCCTGATTTCCGGCGACGGCATCGGCCCCGAGATCATGGAGGCGACCCTGGCCGCGCTGGACGCGCTCGGCTCGCCCTTCGAATGGGACGCCCAGATCGCCGGCCTCGGCGGCGTCAAGGCGGCCGGCGACCCGCTGCCCAAGGCCACGCTCGACTCCATCCGCAAGACCCGCCTGGCCCTCAAGGGCCCGCTGGAGACGCCCTCGGGCGGCGGCTACCGCAGCTCCAACGTGCGGCTGCGCGAGGAGTTCCAGCTCTTCGCCAACGTGCGGCCGGCGCGCACCATCATCCCCGGCGGGCGCTTCGACAACATCGACCTGCTGGTGGTGCGCGAGAACCTGGAGGGCCTGTACATCGGCCACGAGCACTACGTGCGCATCGACGACGACCCGCACGCCGTGGCGATGGCCACCGGCATCAACACCCGCCAGGGCTGCCACCACATCCTGCGCTACGCCTTCGACGCGGCCATCGCGCAGGGCCGCAAGAAGGTCACCGTGGTGCACAAGGCCAACATCATGAAGGCGCTGACCGGTATCTTCCTGGAGACGGCCGAGCGGCTGTACGCGGCCGAGTACCAGGGCAAGTTCCAGTTCGAGACCATGATCGTCGACGCCTGCGCGATGAAGCTGGTGCTCAATCCCTGGCAGTTCGACATGCTGGTCACCACCAACCTCTTCGGCGACATCCTGTCGGACCTGGTGGCCGGCCTGGTGGGCGGCCTGGGCATGGCGCCGGGCGCCAACATCGGCGCCGACGCGGCCATCTTCGAGGCGGTGCACGGCTCGGCGCCCGACATCGCCGGCCGCGGCATCGCCAACCCGATCGCGCTGATGCTGGCCGCCGCGCAGATGCTGGACCACGTGCAGCGCGCCGACCTGGGCACGCGCCTGCGCACCGCCATCGACCAGACGCTGAACGTGGACAAGGTGCGCACCGGCGACCTGGGCGGCGGCGCCAGCACGGTGGCCTTCACCAAGGCGCTGGTGGCGCGCATCAAGGGCGGGGCCTGATCCGGTGGCGGACGAGCCGACGGCCGGCGCCGGGCTGGCCATCCTCTCGCCCGTCGAGGCCCGCGTGCTCGGCGTGCTGGTCGAGAAGCAGCGCACGGTGCCCGACAGCTACCCGCTCACGCTGAACAGCCTGCTGTCCGGCTGCAACCAGAAGACCAGCCGCCACCCGGTGATGGAGCTGTCCGAGGCCGAGGTGCAGGACGCGCTGGACAGCCTGCGCCGCCGCAGCCTGGTCGACGAGACCAGCGGCGGCCGTGCCCTGCGCTACGGCCACAACGCCGACCGGGCGCTGCGCCTGCCCTCGCAGTCGGTGATCCTGCTGGCGGTGCTGATGCTGCGCGGCCCGCAGACGGCGGGCGAGCTGCGCATCGCCAGCGACCGCATGCACAACTTCGCCGACATCTCCTCGGTGGAGGCCTTCCTCGACGAGATGGCCGAGCGCGCCGCCGGCGCGCTGGTGGCCCGGCTGCCGCGCCTGCCCGGCGCGCGCGAAAGCCGCTGGGCGCACCTGCTGAGCGGCCCGGTGGCGGCCGAGGCGCTGGCCGCCGCGCCCGCCGCGCTGCCGGCCGGCGCCACCGACGCGGGCGAAGTCGCGGCCCTGCGCGAGCGCGTCGACCGGCTCGAAGCCGAACTCGCCGCCCTGCGCGGCCAGCTGGCCCGGGTCTGCGGCGAGCTGGGCATCGAGGCCGGCTGAGCGAGCGCCGCGGCGATGGCCTGCCGGTCGGGCTATGGCGCCCGTCGGATGGCCGCCGGCGCCGCCGGCCGCTTCAATACGGCGCATCGGAGGATCCCGCCATGGCCAAGCCTGCTGCCGTCTGTTCCTCGCCGCGCTGCGGCCACGCGCTGGCCGAGCCGGCCGATCGCTGCCCGGCCTGCGGCCGGCCCACCTGGTCCGCGCGCCGGGTGGCCGTGCTCGGCGGCCTGATGCTCGGCCTGGGCCTGCTGCTGGCGGCCGGCATGGGCGTCCTCGTCCTGCTGCTGGCGCCCAGCCTGCTGAACCCCGGCGTGGCCGAGGCGGGCGGCATGCGCTTCACCGGCACGGCGCCGCAGGGCCGGCAGGTGCTGTGGCTGCTGGCGGCGGTCGGCCTGTTCGGCCTGCTCAGCATGGCCAACGGCGCCTGGCAGCTGGCCAGCGGCCGCCGCAGCTGGCCGATGCTGCTGGCCACCCTCGGCATGGTGGCGGTGGTCGTCGGCACCGCCTGGCGCACGGTGGCGATGCTGAAAGGGTGAGTGCGGGGCGCCGCGGCCCGGCCGGCTGCGTTACCGTGCGGGCTTCGATCGACCCCGCAGGAGACGCCCATGACCGCCCCGACCGCCCTCGCCGCATGGCACCGCCTGGTGCGCGAGCACGATGCCGCCGGCCTGCCCGCGCTGCTGGCCGAGGACGCCGTGTTCCATTCGCCCGTGGTCCACACGCCGCAGCGCGGCCGGGCGCTCGCCGCCGCCTACCTGGGCGCGGCCTTCCAGGTCTTCTTCAACGACAGCTTCCGCTACGTGCGCGAGACGGTCGCGGCCGACCACGCGGTGCTGGAGTTCGCCGTGACGCTCGACGGCGTCGAGGTCAACGGGGTGGACATCGTCAGCTGGAACGAGGCCGGCCAGGTCACCGAGTTCAAGGTGATGCTCCGCCCGCTCAAGGCGATCCAGCTGATCCATCAGAAGATGGCCGCGCTGCTGCAGGCGCGCCAGGCCGGCGCCTGACGCGGCGCGCCCCGCCCGTCACGGGGCCGCCGCGGCGCCGCCCCAGCCGAAGAAGTCCAGCACCTCGCGGCGCCGCGCCAGCGTGTCGGCGCGGCCCAGCGCCATCAGCTCGCGCGTGAAGCCGCTGTCGAACAGCAGGTAGCTCGCCAGCGCGGCCGACTGCGCCGCGCTGCTGCCGTTGCCGTTGCGGTGGCCGAAGGCGCGGCGCACCACGCCGGGCAGCGCGCCCACGTGGCGCGAGGCGATCACGTCGACGCGCTCCGAGGGCGAGATCACCAGCAGCCGCACCGGCCGCAGCTGGGTGCGGCGGCGCGCCTCCTCCGGGATCAGCGCCAGCGTCTGGTTGATGCGCTCGGCCCGCTCGACGTCCACCGCCAGCGAGTCCAGGAAGATGCTCGACAGCGCGTGCCCCGCGATCTGCGCCAGGCTGGGCTCGCCGCCGAAGGTGTTGGGGCCGGCGCCGTCGGCCGGCTCGCGCATGCGGCCCGAGCCCACCACCAGGATGCGCCCCGCGCCCAGGTGGATGGCCGCCGCCACGGGGGCGGACTGGCGCATCGAGCCGTCGCCGAAGTACTCCATGTGGTCGCCGCGCGCGATGGCGGTGGCCGGGAAGACGAAGGGGATCGCCGACGAGGCCAGCAGGTGCGCGTGCGTGATCGCGGCCGGCACCGCCTGCCGCTGCGAGCGCACCCAGGGCTGCATCGGCCGGGCCGACTGGTAGAAGGTGACGTGCGCGCCCGAGCTGTAGCTGGAGGCCGTGACCGCTAGCGCCCGCAGGTGGCCGGCGGCCATCAGCGCCGGCAGCTCCTCCAGCGGCACCAGGCGCGCCAGCAGCTCGGCCAGCGGCGCGTTGTCCAGCAGCGAGCGCGGCTGGCGCCGGCGCCAGCGCGTCAGCAGCCGCGCCAGGCCCCACAGCATGCGCGTGCGGCCCGCCACGTCCAGCAGCGCCAGCGGGTCGGTGCGGTAGACCTGCTCGGGCGTGAACTGCTGCCACACGTCGGCGATGTGGCGCACCGCGTGGTCGAAGTCGGCCGCGCCGCAGGCCAGCGCCGCGGCGTTGATGGCGCCGGCGGAGGTGCCGGTGATGATGGGGAAGGGGTTGGGGCCGCCGCCCAGGCCGGCGTCGCGCCGCAGGTCGGCCAGGGCCTCCAGCACGCCCACCTGGTAGGCCGCGCGCGCGCCGCCGCCGGTGAGCAGCAGGCCGTGGGTCGGGGAGGGCAGGGCGGCAAGGGGCATGATGGCGGGCACGCAAGCGTATGCGATCGCCCGCCGGCCTGCAGCCGGGCCTGCCCTGGATCAGTGCAGGTGGCCGAAGCCCGAGTCGCGCGCCAGCACGATGGCGCGGCCGCGGTGGTCCACGCCCAGCTTGGCGAACACGCTGGTCAGGTGGTTGCGCACCGTCTTCTCGGACAGGCCGAGCGCGGCGGCGATCTGCGCGTTGTCGCGGCCTTCGGCCAGCAGGTGCAGCAGTTCGCGCTCGCGCGTGGTCAGGGTGTCGAAGAGCGGGTCGCGCGCCGGCGGCGCCGCCGGCAGGAAGGCCAGCACCTCGTCGCGCCAGCGCGTCCAGCCGGGCTCGTGCTCCAGCGGCAGGTGGTTGCCGCTGTCGATCGGCACGAAGCGCGCGCCGTGGATCGCGCTGGCGATCAGCCGCCCCTCGCCGAAGGGCACCCGCACGTCGCCCGTGGAGTGGAGCACCAGCGTCGGGCACCGCACCTGCGGCAGCAGGGCCTGCACGTCGATGTGGTGGAAGACCTCGAGGAAGCGTGCCGCCATCGCCGGCGTGCACGAGATGTGCTGCAGCTCGTTGAACCAGCGGTGCTGCTCGGGCGAGCCGCCGGGGATGAACTGGCTGGTGAAGAACTGGCGGAAGGACGGCTCCTCGCGGCCCCAGCCCAGCTCGACCAGCCGCACCATCATGGCCGAGAGCTCGCGCTCGGCCGGGGTGTCGTTGCGCACCAGCCGGCCGCGCGCATAGCCGCCGTGCACCACCAGGCGCGCCACGCGTTCGGGGTGGCGCGCGGCGTAGGCGATGGCGATCGGCGCGCCCTGCGAGATGCCCAGCAGGCTGAAGCGTTCTGCGCCGGCGGCGTCGGCGATGGTCTCCAGGTCGCCCAGCCAGGCGTCGAAGTCCACGCGCCCGACCTCGCGGTCGGACAGGCCGCAGCCGCGCTCGTCGTAGCGCACGAAGGTGGCGTGCGAACTCAGCGCGTGCACGATGTGCCGCCACACGGGGCTCTCGCGGTCGAACTCGAGGTGCGACAGCCAGGTCGCGGCCTTGACGATCAGCGGCCCGCGGCCCTGCATCGCATAGGCCAGGCGGACGCCGTCGGGGCTCTGCGCGAACCGGATCTCCTGCCCCTCGCCGCGCGCCGCGCCGCGGGGGCTGCCGCGGGATGTGTGCACGCCCCGAGTGGAGGACGTTTGTCCTGCCCGGTCAACCTATTGCGAGGGTACGCCGGCCGCCCGGACCGGGACAGCTGCCTCATGTCCCCGGAGACCCCGCCACGAAGAATCGGACCTGTGTGAGATGACGTCGATTCCCGCCGCCGCCACGCAACCCAGGAGACTTCCATGCATGCTTTTCATTTCGTGACGGCGGCCGTTCTGGCGCTCGCCGGTGCCGCCGCCGCGGCACAGACCGTTTCCGCCGAGGAATGGATGGGCCCGGCCCTCTCGGTGTACCCGCAGGCGCTCGGCCGCGAGGCCGTCGTGGCCGAAATGCAGCGCAGCCGGGCGCGGCCGCAGGCCGCCGCCGAGGCGTGGGTCGGCGAGGCGGCCGGCGCGTCCGTCGCGGTGGGCGCCGTGCGCCGCCCGGAGGTGCAGGCCGACCTGCGCATGGCGCAGCGCGCCGGCCTTCTGGAGGCCCAGGCCGGCGAGGGCTTCGACCCGTACGGTGCCGACGGCGCGCGCCGGCTGGCGCACTACCGGCAGCTGCGCGAAGGCGTCGCCTTCACGCGCGAGCTGCGGCGCATCGAGGGCACGCCGGACGCCCTGGCCGCGGCGCCGGCCGGGCAGGCCGAGGCCGAGTGAGCCGCCGGGGCCATGGCCCCACGCCCGGGGTGGCGGCGCCGCGCGCAGCGGCGCCGCCCCGCCGCAGGCCCTAGACTCGCTGCCATTCAGGAGTCTTCCATGGCAGTCACCCCCGAGGTCCTCCAAGACGCGCTCAAGGCCGTCGCGGACCCCAACACCGGCAAGAGCCTCGCCGCCGGCAAATCCATCAAGAACCTCCAGATCGACGGCGGCGACGTCGCCTTCGACGTCGAGCTGGGCTACCCCGCGAAAAGCCAGCACGCCGCCCTGCGCAAGGCGCTGGTCGAGGCGGCGAAGACGGTGCCCGGCGTGGGCAACGTCTCGGTCAACTTCCGGCTCGAGGTGGTCAGCCACGCCGTGCAGCGCGGCGTGCAGCTGCTGCCGGGCGTGAAGAACATCGTGGCCGTCGCCTCCGGCAAGGGCGGCGTGGGCAAGAGCACCACCGCCGCCAACCTGGCGCTGGCGCTGGCCGCCGAGGGCGCCAGCGTCGGCCTGCTCGACGCCGACATCTACGGCCCCAGCCAGACCATGATGATGGGCGCCGCCGGCCGCAAGCCCGAGAGCACCGACGGCAAGAGCATGGAGCCGATCGTGCAATACGGCCTGCAGCTCATGTCCATCGGCTTCCTCGTCGAGGGCGACCAGGCCATGATCTGGCGCGGCCCCATGGCCACCCAGGCGCTGGAGCAGATGCTGCGCCAGACCCACTGGAAGGACCTGGACTACCTCATCGTCGACATGCCGCCCGGCACCGGCGACATCCAGCTCACGCTGAGCCAGCGCGTGCCCGTCACCGGCGCCGTCATCGTCACCACGCCGCAGGACATCGCGCTGCTCGATGCGCGCAAGGGCATCAAGATGTTCGAGAAGGTGGGCGTGCCGATCCTCGGCATCGTCGAGAACATGGCGGTGCACGTGTGCACGAACTGCGGCCACGTCGAGCACATCTTCGGCGCCGAGGGCGGCAGGAAGATGGCGGCCGAGTACGGCATGCCCTACCTGGGCGCGCTGCCGCTGGCGCTCGCGATCCGCGAGCAGGCCGACGGCGGCCGGCCCACCGTGATCGCCGAGCCCGAGGGCGAGATCGCGGCCCTCTACCGCGAGGTGGCGCGCCAGGTGGCCGTGGGCATCGCGCAGAAGGCCAAGGACTTCTCGGCGAAGTTCCCGACCATCACGGTCAGCAAGAACACCTGAGCGCGCGCAGGTCGCCGCCGGCCGCATGAACGCCCCCGCCCCCGCCTTCCCCGACCGCCCGGCGGCGCCCGACGCCGGCGAGCTGCCGGCGCTCGCGCACCTGGCGGTGCAGGTGGTGACCGCCGACGGCGCCGCCGTGCGGCGGGACGACGTGCTGGCGGCGGAGGTGCCGGTCTCGCTGGCGTTCAACGGCATCGCCCACGCGGTGATGATGGCGACGCCGCGCGACCTGGAGGCCTTCGCGCTGGGCTTCGCGCTCAGCGAGGGCATCCTCGACGACGCGGCGCAGTGCTACGGCATCGAGGTGCGCGCGCTGGCCGCGGCCGAGGCCGGCCTGCCGCCGGGCGTGGATGCGATCGAGGTGCAGCTGGAGGTGGCCACGCGCGCCTTCGAGCGGCTGAAGGACCGGCGCCGCAGCCTGGCGGGCCGCACCGGCTGCGGCGTGTGCGGCGTCGAGAGCTTCGCCGGGCTGGACCTGGACCTGCCCCGGCGCCCGGCGCCCGCGTGGATCGGCCGCGTGGAGCTGCCCACGGTGCTGCACGCCTTCGGCCAGCTCGCGCCGCGCCAGGTGCTCAACGCCGAGGCCGGCGCCATCCACGCCGCCGCCTGGGCGTCCGCCGACGGCGCGCTCGCCGAGGTGCTGGAGGACGTCGGCCGCCACAACGCGCTGGACAAGCTCATCGGCCGGCTGGCGCGCGCCGGGCGCCTGGGCGAGCCCGGCTTCGTGCTGATGACCAGCCGCGGCAGCCACGAGCTGGTGCGCAAGTGCGCCCGCGTCGGCATCGCGGCGATGGCGACCATCTCGGCGCCCACCGCCATGGGCGTGCGCATGGCCGAGCTGTGCGGCCTGACGCTCTGGGGGCTGTGCCGCGCGCCGCGCGGGGTGCTGTACGCGGCGCCGGCGCCCCCGGGCGCCTAGACCGCGGGCGGCGCGCCGTCCGAGCGCGCTTGTCGGACGTGTCTCGCAGACACCGCGTCCCGCGGGGGCTACGGTGGGCGATACCGGTGCGGGCGGGCCCGCCCGCCCGGCCATCCCCCACGAGAAAAGGAAGCTCCCATGAGTTCGAATGCGTCTTCGTCCAAGCCCGGCAGGCTGGTGCTCGACCAGGCGAGGCTGGATGCCGCCAAGCAGAGCCTCGACCAGGGCGCCGTCACGCCCGACCTGGGCCCCTGGCGGAAGGACATCGTCCAGCTGCTCAACGATGCGCTGGCCACCGAGCTGGTCTGCGTGCTGCGCTACAAGCGCCACCACTTCACGGCCACCGGGCTCGAGTCCCCGGCGATCGCGGAGGAGTTCCTGGTGCATGCCACCGAGGAGCAGGCCCATGCCGACAGGATCTCGCAGCGCATCGTCCAGCTGGGCGGCGAGCCCGACCTGAACCCCGACAGCCTCACCCGCCGCAGCCACGCCGACTACGACGAGGCGCTGGACCTGCACGCGATGATCCGCGCCAACCTGGTGGCCGAGCGCGTCGCCATCGAGGCCTACACGCAGATGATCGAGCTGATCGGCAGCAAGGACCCCACCACCCGGCGGCTGATCGAGCAGATCCTCGAGCAGGAGCAGGAGCACGCGGACGAGCTGTCGGACTGGATGAGCAAGGCGAAGTAGGGCGCGAGCCCGCCGCCCGGCGGCGATGACCCGCGGCGCCCAGGGGGCAGCCGCCCTTGGGCTATCGTCGCGCCCATGAATGCCGCCATCCGCCTGGGCTGGCGCACCCTCCGCCGCGACCTGCGCGCCGGCGAGCTGCGCCTCGTTGTCGTCGCCGTGCTGCTGGCCGTGGCCGCGCTCACGGCCGTGGGCTTCTTCGCCGACCGGCTGCAGGGCGGCCTGCAGCGCGACGCGCGCCAGCTGCTCGGCGGCGACGCGGTGCTGGTGACCGACAACCCGACGCCGCCGGCCTTCGCGCAGCGCGCCGCCGCCCTCGGGCTGGAAGGCGCGATGACCTACACCTTCCCGACCATGGCGCGCGCGCCCGATGCGCAGGGCGGCGCCAGCCGGCTGGTGGCCTTCAAGGCGGTGGCGCCCGGCTATCCGCTGCGCGGCGCCCTGCAGGTGGCCGGCAGCGCCGACGGCGCGGGCGAGACCACGCGCGACGTGCCCGCGCCCGGCCAGGCCTGGGTCGACGCATCGCTGCTCGCCGCGCTGGACCTGAAGGTCGGCGACACGCTGCTGCTGGGCGACGCGGGTCTGGTCGTCTCGCGCGTGATCGTGATCGAGCCCGACCGCGGCGCCGGCTTCATGAGCTTCGCGCCGCGCGTCATGGTCAACCAGGCCGACGTGCCGCGCACTGGGCTCGTGCAGCCGGCCAGCCGGGTCACCTACCGCTTCGCGGTGGCGGGCGGCGCGAAGGCGGTGAAGGCCTTCTCCGACGAGGCCGAGGCGGCAGTCAAGAAGGGCGAGCTGCGCGGCGGGCGCCTGGAGTCCTTCGAGAGCGGGCGCCCCGAGATGCGCCAGACGCTGGACCGCGCCGGCAAGTTCCTCAACCTCGTCGCGCTGCTGGCCGCGCTGCTGTCGGCCGTGGCGGTGGCGCTGGCGGCGCGCGGCTTCGCGGCCCGCCACCTGGACGACTGCGCCATGCTGCGCGTGCTGGGCGAGAGCCAGCGCACCATCGCCACCGCCTACATCGTGGAGTTCGCGCTGGTCGGCCTGGCGGCCAGCGCGCTCGGCGTGCTCGTGGGCTGGGGCGTGCACCACCTCTTCGTGCTGCTGCTGGCGGGCCTGGTGGAAACGGCGCTGCCGGCGCCCACGCTGTGGCCGGCCGCCTTCGGCGTCGGCGTCGGGCTGACGCTGCTGTTCGCCTTCGGCCTGCCGCCGGTGCTGCAGTTGGCCCGGGTGCCGCCGCTGCGCGTCATCCGGCGCGACGTGGGCGGCCTGCGGCCGGCCTCGGCGGCCGTGCTGGGCGTGGGCACGCTGGGCTTCGCGGCCCTGCTGCTGGCGGCCAGCAGCGACGTCAGGCTGGGCGGCATCGCGGTGGGCGGCTTCGCCGGCGCGGTGCTGCTGTTCGCGCTGCTGGCGTGGGTGGCGGTCAGGCTGCTGCGCCGCATGGTCAACGAGGCCACGGCGCCGCGCTGGCTGGTGCTGGCGACGCGCCAGATCTCGGCGCGGCCGGCATATGCCGTGGTGCAGGTCAGCAGCCTGGCGGTGGGGCTGCTGGCGCTGGTGCTGCTGGTGCTGCTGCGCACCGACCTGGTGGCCAGCTGGCGCCGCGCCACGCCGCCCGACGCGCCCAACCGCTTCGTCATCAACGTGATGCCCGACCAGGAAGAGGCCTTCCGCACGGCGCTGAACGGCGCCGGCGTGGGCCGCTACGACTGGTACCCCATGTTCCGCGGCCGGCTGGTCGCCATCAACGGCAAGCCGGTCTCGCCCGACGACTATGCCGACGACCGCGCCAAGCGGCTGGTGGACCGCGAGTTCAACCTCAGCAACGCGGCCGACAAGCCGCCGCACAACGAGATCGAGCAGGGCGCCTGGAAGAGCGGCGAGGCCGGCAGCGTGAGCGTGGAGGAGGGCCTGATGGAGACGCTGGGCCTGAAGATGGGCGACCGGCTGAGCTTCGACATCGGCGGCATCCCGAGCGAGGCGCGCATCACCTCCACCCGCAAGGTGGACTGGGGCTCGATGCACGCCAACTTCTTCGTCATGTACCCGGTGGCCGCCATGCCGGCCGAGGTGCCCGTCACCTTCATGGGCGCCTTCCGCGCGCCGGAGGTATGGCCCCCACGCTCCCCCGCTGCGCGTGGTCCGCTGCCCCCCGAGGGGGCGTCTTCCCCCTTGGGGCGGCCCGGCGGTGGAAGTGCCGGCTTCGACAACGCGCTGGTGCGGCAGTTTCCCAACGTGACCAACGTCGACATGAGCGCCACCATCGCCCAGGTGCAGCGCGTGCTGGACCAGGTGATCCGCGCGGTGGAGTTCCTCTTCGGCTTCACGCTGGCGGCGGGCCTGGTGGTGCTGTTCGCCGCCGTCACCGCCACGCGCGAGGAGCGCGCCAAGGAGTTCGCCGTCATGCGCGCCGTCGGCGCCCGCGCCGCGCTGCTGCGCCAGGTGCAGCGCGCCGAGCTGGCCGGCGTGGGCCTGCTGGCCGGGCTGCTGGCGAGCATCGTCGCCTCGGTCATCGGCTGGGGCCTGGCGCGCTGGGTCTTCGAGTTCAGCTGGACCGCCTCGCCGCTGGTGCCGCTGGCCGGCGGCGTGGCCGGCGCGCTGCTGGCGCTGGGCGCCGGCTGGTGGGGCCTGCGCGAGGTGCTGCGCCGCCCGGTGGTGGCGACGCTGCGGCAGGCCGCGGAGTGAGCCAGGCCGATGGCGCCGAGCGCCTCGCGCAGGCCTTGCGCGAGCACCTGGCGCAGCAGACCGGCGCGCCGGTGGAGGCGGTGGAGACGCACATCTCCCGCCTGCTGCTGGCGCGCGATGCGGCGTACAAGCTCAAGAAGCCGGTGCGCCTGCCCTTCGCCGACTTCTCGACCCTGGACGCGCGCCGCCGCTTCTGCGAGGAGGAGCTTCGGCTGAACCGGCGCCTCGCGCCCGGCCTGTACCTGGACGTGCGGCCCGTGCTTGGCACGCCCGGGGCGCCGCGCATCGGCCGGCCCGGCGAGGCGCCCGGCGCGGCCATCGACTGGGTGCTGCGGATGCAGCGCTTCGCCACCGGGCAGGAGGCGGACGCGCTGCTGCGCCAGGGCGCGCTCGCCGCGCAGGAGCTCGACGCCTTCGCCTTGCGCCTGGCCCGCTTCCATGCCGGGGCGCCGGTGGCCGGTGCCGCGCAGGGCTTCGGCACGCCGCAGCGCGTGGGCGCGGCGATGGCGGACGTGGTCGATCGGCTGGCGCCGCTGCTGGCCGGCGATGCGGCCGCGAGGCAGCGGCTGGCGCACCTGCGCACCGCGTTCGGGCAGGCGCGCCCCGCGCTGGAAGAAGCCTGGGCCGCGCGCCTGGCCGGCGGCCACGTGCGCGAAGGCCACGGCGACCTGCACCTGGCCAACCTGGTGCGCCTGGCCGATGGCCTGACCGCGTTCGACTGCATCGAGTTCGACCCCGGCCTGCGCTGGATCGACACCATGGCGGACCTCGGCTTCCTGACCATGGACCTGAAGGCCCACGGCCGGGCGGACCTGGCCTGGCGCTTCCTCGACCGCTGCCTCGAGGCCTCCGGCGACCACGGCGGCCTGCCGGTGCTGCGTGCCTACGAGGCCTACCGCGCCGGCGTGCGCGAGCTGGCGGCCCGCCTGCGCGAGGCGGGCGGCGCGCCGCCGCAGCCGGCCCGGCCGGACTACCTGGCCTGCGCCGAGGCCGTGGCGGCGCCGGGCAGCTGCCGGCCGCGGCTGCTCGTCACGCACGGCCTGTCGGGCTCGGGCAAGTCCACCGTGGCCGCCGCGCTGCTCGAGGCGGCCGGCGCCGTGCGCCTGCGCTCGGACGTCGAGCGCAAGCGGCTGGCGGGCCTGGCGCCGCTGCAGCGCTCCGCCGACGCCGGCCTCGACATCTACACCGCCGAGGCGACCGTGCGCACCTTCGACCGCCTGCACGCGCTGGCGGACGGGGCGCTCGAGGCCGGGTATCCGGTCATCGTCGATGCCGCCTTCCTGCGCCGCGCCGAACGCGATCGCTTCCGCGCGCTGGCGCGCCAGCGGCGCGTGCCCTTCGCCATCCTGCATTGCCATGCGGACGGCCGGGCGCTGCGCGAGCGCGTGGCGCAGCGGCAGGCGCACGGCGGCGACCCTTCCGAGGCCGACCTGCAGGTGCTGGCGCGCCAGAGCGCCTGGGCCGAGCCGCTGGCCGCCGACGAGCAGGCCGGCGCCATCGACCTGCCCACGGACGCGCCCTGGGACGCCGCCGCGCTGGCCCGGCGCTGGGCGGCGCTTGACTTGCCTCAAGCGTGAGGCGACCCTGCACTGGCATGCTGGAGGCATGCATCGCGCCCCCGGCACCGCAGGCCGGCGGCCTGGACACCACTTCACAAGAGGCCTCCCCATGACCGCACTCGACGAATCCCAACGGCAACAGCTGCGCACCGCCCTGGCGCAGCGCGAGACCGAACTCCTGCGCGAGCTCGGCGAGTTCCAGCGCGACACGCTGGGCGCCGCCGCGCGGGACGCCAGCAGCGAAGTGACCGACCCGGCCGAACTGGCCGACCGCCACGAGCGCGAGGACATCGGCGACGCCGAAGCCACGCGCGACCACGACGAACTTGTGGCCGTGCGCGCCGCGCTGGCGCGCATGGACGACGGCAGCTATGGCGAATGCATCGACTGCGGCGTCGACATCGGCTTCGCCCGGCTGGCCGTGCAGCCCGCCGCGGCGCGCTGCCTGCCGTGCCAGGAGAAGGCCGAGCGGCGTTGAGCCGCGGCGCGCCTGTCAGCCCGCGTCGGCAGCCAGCCTGAAGCCGATGTTGCTGCTGCTGCCGTGCGGCGCGTTCGAGCTGCGCGCGGCCACCCGGTAGCGGTTGCAGTAGCTGTCGTGGCACAGGAAGGAGCCGCCGCGCATCGAGCGCTGGCCGCTCTCGCGCGTGTCCAGCGGGGCCTCGGACGGCATGGCGCGGTGGTAGTCGGGGTGGAAGGCATCCGCGCACCACTCCCAGACGTTGCCGCACACGTTGAACAGGCCGAAGCCGTTGGGCGCGAAGGCGTCGGCCGGCACCGGGCCGGGCTGCCAGCCCGGCGCCGGCGCGTCCGGGAAGGCGTCGCCCTGCCAGGTGTTGCAGCGGCGCTCGCCGTCCGGCATCAGCGCGTCGCCCCAGGCCAGCCGCCGGCCTTCGAGCCCGCCGCGGGCGGCGTACTCCCATTCGGCCTCGCTGGGCAGGCGCGCGCCGGCCCAGGCGCAATAGGCCTGCGCGTCGTTCCACGACACGTGGACCACCGGATGGCCGGGGCGTGCATGGACGTGCGAGCCCGGCCCTTCGGGGCGCTGCCAGCACGCATGCTCGACCGCGCGCCACCAGGGCAGGCCCGGGGCGGGCGCGCCGGCCTGCCGCAGCGCGGGCGGCAACTGGTGCGCGAAGACGTAGGAGTGGCCGATGCGCTCGGCCTCGGTGGCGTAGCGCGTGGCGCGCACGAACTCGGCGAAGGCATGGTTCGTCACCGTCGTCGGCGCGATGCGGAAGGGCGGCAGGCGCACGCGCCGCGCCGGGCCCTCGCCGTCGGCCGCGAAGCCGTCGCGGTCGTCGGTGCCCATGGTGAAGCCGCCGCCCGGCAGGGCGATCCAGCGCAGCGCTGCGCGGGGCGAAGGCCGCGCATGCGCGGATGCGGCGTGCGGCACGGCGGCGGCATCGGCCGGCCGGGCCGGCGTGCAGCACGCCTTGCGCTGCGGCGGCGCGGCCTCGTGCATCGCGGCTCAGCCCCGCCGGGCTTCCTCCACGATCTCTTCCTCCCAGAAGGCGGGCGGCGTCTGCTGCTCCTTCATGAGCTGCAGGATCTTCTCGCGCGGGATCACGCCGCAGCGCCTGGCCCAGGCCTCGTACTGCGCCTTCATGTCGGCCACGCGCGCGGGGTGCTGCGCGGCCAGGTCGTGCAGCTCGGTGCGGTCGGCCTCCATGTCGTACAGCTCCCAGTCCTGCGGGTACTTGCGCACCAGCTTCCACTGGCCGATGCGCACGGCGGCGTTGCCCTCGTGCTCCCAGAACATGGCGGGGCGCTCCGGCAGGTCCTGCGCGAAGGCCGGGCGCAGGCTGTGGCCCTCCAGCGGCTCGACGGCGTGGCCCTGGTGCTGCGCCGGGTAGGGCGTGGCGGTCACGTCGAGCAGGGTCGCCATGATGTCGGGCAGGTAGCCCGGCGTGTGGCGCACCTCGCCGCGCTGCGCGATGCCGGCGGGCCAGTGCATGATCAGCGGCGTCGAGATGCCGCCCTCGTGGATCCAGTGCTTGTACAGGCGGAAGGGCGCGTTCGACAGGTTGGCCCAGGCCGTGCCGTAGCTCTGGTAGGTGTTCTCGGGGCCCGGCATCAGCGCGGGGTTGTTGCCGAAGTGCACCGGCTCGCCGCTGCGCGTGGCGGCCTTGGCGATGCGCAGCTTGTGCACCAGCTCGTCCACCGTCACGTGCTCGGGGATGTCCTCGGCGCAGGCGCCGTTGTCGGCCAGGAAGATCACCAGCGTGTTCTCCATCTGGCCGGTGTCCTCCAGCGCCTTCAGGATCCGACCGATGCCCTGGTCCATGCGGTCGATCTGGGCCGCGTAGACCTCCATGCACCGCAGCAGCCAGGCCTTGTGCTCGGCGGCGGTCCAGGGCGGCTGCGTCGGGTCGCGCTCGGTCAGCTTCCAGATGTCGCGCAGGATGCCGCTGTCCACCAGCTTCTGCAGGCGCTCCTCGCGCAGCGCGTCCCAGCCGGCGTCGAAGCGGCCCTTGTATTTGGCGATGTCTTCCTCGTGCGCGTGCAGCGGCCAGTGCGGCGCGGTGTAGGCCACGTACTGGAAGAAGGGCGCGCCGGCGTGCTCCTTGGCGTGGCGGTGGATGGCGGCGGCCGCGTCGTCGCTGATGGCGTCGGTGTAGAACCAGCCTTCGTCGGCCGAGGCCTCGTGCTCCACGTTCTCGTTGCCCCGGGTGAGCGTGTTCGGGTCGTAGAAACTGCCGGCGCCGATGATGGTGCCGAAGAAGGCATCGAAGCCGCGCTGCATCGGCCAGGCGTCGGTCGGCTCGGTGAGGTTGCCGGCCACGTGCCACTTGCCGCTCATGTAGGCGCGGTAGCCGCTGGCCTTCAGCGCCTCGGGGATGGTCACGCAGCGGTGGTTGAGGTTGCCGGCGTAGCCTTCGGGGCCGAAGTCGTAGGTCAGGATGCCGATGCCCGTCTGGTGCGGGTGCAGCCCGGTCAGCAGCGAGGCGCGCGAGGGGCTGCAGCGCGCCGTGTTGTAGAACTGAGAGAAGCGCAGCCCGCCGGCGGCCAGCCGGTCGAGGTGGGGCGTGTCGACCTCGCCGCCGTAGCAGCCGATGTCGGAGAAGCCCATGTCGTCGTTGAGGATCAGGACGATGTTCGGTTGCTTGTTTGAAGTCATAGTCTTTCTCCGCTGGCGCGGTCGAACAGGTGCGCGGATCCGGGGGCGAAGGCCAGTTGCACCGCCTGGCCCTCGGCCAGCGGCGCGCCGTCGGGGTCGGTCTTGAGCTTGGCGCGCTGCGATCCCACCGTGAGGTTCACCACCAGGCTGTCGCCCAGGTCCTCCACGAACTCCACGCGCGCCGGCAGGCCGGCGGGCGCGAGGTGCAGGTCGCCGGGCCGCACGCCGAGCACGACGTCGCCCTCGCGCACCGCGGCGGGCGCCACCGGCGTGCCGTCCAACTGCACCTGGCCGCCGGCCACGGTGGCGTCCAGCAGGTTCATCGGCGGCGTGCCGATGAAGCCGGCCACGGCCACCGTCGCCGGCTTCATGAAGATGTCCTTGGGCGTGCCGGTCTGCACCAGCCGGCCTTCCATGAACACCGCCACGCGGTCGGCGATGGTCATGGCCTCTTCCTGGTCGTGCGTCACGTACACCGCCGTCACGCCCAGGGCGCGCTGCAGGCGGCGCAACTCGGCGCGGGTCTCGATGCGCAGCTTGGCGTCGAGGTTGGACAGCGGCTCGTCCAGCAGGAACAGGCGCGGCTTGCGCACGATGGCGCGGGCCAGGGCGCAGCGCTGCTGCTGGCCGCCCGAGAGCTGGCCGGGCTTGCGCTCCAGCAGGTGCGCGATGTTCACCTTGGCGGCCGCCTCCTTCACCGCGGCATCGATTTCGGCGCGGGGCGTGCCGATCATCTTCAGCGGGAAGGCGATGTTCTCGGCCACCGTCATGTGCGGATACAGCGCGTAGCTCTGGAAGACCATCGCCACGTCGCGCTCGCCGGGCTCCTGGTGCGTGACGTCGGCGTCGTCGAGCCAGACGCGGCCCTCGTTCACCTCTTCCAGCCCGGCGAGGATGCGCAGCGTGGTCGTCTTGCCCGAGCCCGAGGGCCCCAGCAGCGCGAAGAACTCGCCCGGCCGGATGCTCAGGTCCATGCCGTGCAGCGCGGTGAAGCTGCCGTGGCGCTTGACGACGCCCTCCATGCGGACACTGCCGTACTGGCTCATCGGCGACCTCCCCCTTTGACGGCGCCCACGGTGAGCCCCTTGACGATGTGGCGCTGGGCGAACAGGCCGATCAGGATGACCGGCGCCATGGCCAGCATGGCCCCGGCGGCCAGCCGCGCCCATTGCGTCTGCTCCAGCGAGATGAAGTTGTACATGGCCACGGTGACGGGCCGCACCTTGTTGCCGCCCAGCACGACGGCGAAGAGGAACTCGTTCCACGCGTTGAGGAACACGAAGATGGTCGTCACCGCGATGCCCCCGCGCACCTGCGGCAGGATCACGTACCACAGCGTGCGCAGCCGGCCGGCGCGGTCGAGCAGCGCCGCCTCTTCCATCTCGTAGGGAATGTCCTCGAAGTACGACACCATCAGCCACACCGCGAAGGGCAGCGAGAAGGTGAGGTAGATGGCCGTGAGGCCGCTGTAGCTGTCGAGCCCGCCGATCTTCTGCAGCACCAGGTAGAAGGGGATGATCAGCCCCACCGGCGGCAGCATCTGCGTGGCCAGCACGTAGAAGCCCGAGGCCCGCTTGGCCGGATAGCGCAGCCGCGCCAGCGCATAGGCCGCCGGCACCGCGAACAGCATCGTCAGGAAGGTCGCCCAGCCCGACACCACGATGCTCGACCACAGGTTGGGCAGGATCGACGAGCCGCCGAAGATCACCTCGCGGTAGTTGTCCAGCGTGGGCGTGAAGAAGACCTTGGGCGGGTAGGCCAGCACGTCGCGCTCGGTCTTGAAGGAGGTGAGCAGCCCCCACAGCACGGGGAAGGCCCACACGGCGAGCAGCAGCAGGGCCACGCTCCACAGCGCCGCGCGGCGCAGCGTCCGGTTGCGGTGGTTCATGGCCGGGCCTTTCGCAGCCGGAACATCAGCCAGGACACGGCCATCGTGATGCCCAGCAGCACCATCGCCAGCGAGGAGCCGTAGCCGATGTTCAGCTCGGTGAAGGAGGTGCGGTAGGCATACAGGTTGAGGATCTCGGTGGCCGAGCCGGGCCCGCCGCCGGTGGCCG